>Ga0302267_10000015_pt1 | contig 195997 bp, 164 predicted proteins | sample III_Bog_E1_3_FD_194555 | JGI IMG/M metagenome (GOLD analysis project Ga0302267, IMG submission 194555) | Peat permafrost microbial communities from Stordalen Mire near Abisko, Sweden - III_Bog_E1_3 | ecosystem: Environmental > Terrestrial > Soil > Wetlands > Peat | place: Sweden: Abisko... | reverse complement strand
CTGAACGGCGACGACCCGTATGTGCGGCAGTTTGGGCGGGGCATGGACGCGCGTGCGGTGTACTACGGATTGAGCGAGACGGTGGACGTACGCGCGGAAGATGTAGAAGAGCTGGGCGTGGCGGGGACGCGGTTTACCGCAGTGGCGGGCGAGGCGCGGGAGACGGTGCAATTGGCACTGATGGGCCGGCACAACGTGTGGAATGCGCTGGCAGGCATTGCGGTGGGATTGAAGAGCGGCATGACGCTGGCGGCATGCGCACGTGCGGCAGAGCAGATGCAGCCCACGGAGAAGCGCGGGCAGGTGGTGGAGTGGCACGGCGCGCAGCTGGTGAATGATTGCTATAACTCCAATCCGCGGGCGCTGGATGCGATGGTGGATGCGCTGCTGGTGATGAAGGCGAAGCGGCATATTGTGGTGGCGGGCGAGATGCTGGAACTGGGGCCGGAGGCTGCGACGCTGCATGCAGCGTGCGGCGAGCGCATGGCGCGAGCGGGCGTCAAGACCATGCTGGGCGTGCGCGGGATGGCGAAGCACCTGGTGGAAGCGGCACAGGCGCAGGGGGCTGAGGCGATCTATATGGAAACGCCGGCGGAGGCGGGTGCGTGGCTGCGCGAGCATCTGCAGGAGGGCGACGCGGTGCTGCTGAAGGCATCGCGGGGAGTGCGGCTGGAAGTGGCGTTGAAGGCGCTGGAGATGTAAGAGCGCTATCCCACACATCGCAAACAACGCGATGTATGGAGCACCCAGATTGGTGGCGGGTGATATTCACAAGGCTGGGCTGTAGTCGGGAGTTAAAATAGAACAAGCGCGCCGAGCGCGTGCATACGAGAAGGCGGAAAACATTGCTCTACTGGCTGCTCTATCAAAAACTATTTCCGTACTTCCGGATGTTCCGCATCTTTCGCTATCTGACGTTTCGGACAGCGTTTGCCAGCCTGACCGCGCTGGCCATCGGAATGCTGATTGGCCCGTTTGTGATTGAGAAGCTGCACGATTTCCAGATCGGGCAGTACATCCGCGAAGAGGGCCCGAAGAGCCACCAGAAAAAGACAGGGACACCGACGATGGGCGGCGTGCTGATCTGCATCTCCATCCTGGTGCCGACGCTGCTGTGGTCTGATCTGACAAATCCACTGGTGTGGATTGTGATTTTTGCGACGATGGCCTTTGGCGGCATCGGCTTCATGGACGACTACATCAAGGTGGTGCATCACCGGAACCTGGGACTGTCAGCGCGCGCGAAGCTGGGACTGCAAATGGTGGTGAGCGCGGTGATTGCGATTGTGCTGATTATGATGCAGCGCGGCGGCACCTATTCGACGCGGCTGGTGGTGCCGTTTGCGAAGCGCTTCCGGCCGGACCTGGTGATGGGCTGGGTGCTGAACCTGCATCACCATTGGCTGACGCCGGTGGCCTATCTGCCGTTCATCATCTTTGTGGTGCTCATCATCAGTTTTTCATCGAACGCGGTGAACCTGACGGATGGGCTGGATGGACTGGCGATTGGCTGCACCATCATTGCAGCGGCGGCGCTGGCCGTGCTGACGTATGTGAGCGGCCACGTGGTCTTCTCAGATTATCTGGAACTGCAGCGCATGCCGATGGTGGGTGAGCTGACGATCTTCTGCGGGGCGATGGTGGGCGCGAGCATTGGGTTCCTCTGGTACAATGCGCATCCGGCAGAGATCTTTATGGGGGATGTCGGTTCGCTGGCGCTGGGCGGCGCGATCGGCACGGTGGCGGTGATCATCAAGCAGGAACTGCTGCTGCCGTTCATTGGCGGCGTGTTTGTACTGGAAGCGGTGAGCGTGATTCTGCAGGTGGGAAGCTATAAATTGCGCAACGGCAAACGCATCTTCAGGATGGCTCCGCTGCACCATCACTTTGAGCTGGCGGGGTGGTCTGAGTCGAAGGTGATTGTGCGCTTCTGGATTCTGGCGCTGGTGTTTGCGCTGTTCGCGCTGACCACGCTGAAGCTGCGGTAGACGGGATGATGAATTTACAAAACAAAAGAGCGTTGGTAGTTGGGCTGGGGAAATCCGGTATTGCGGCGGCACGGTTTCTGCGTGAGCATGGCGCAGTGGTGATTGCTTGCGATGCAAAGGAAGAGAAGCCAGAGATGGCGGCGCTGCGCGAAGACGGTATTGAGGTGCAAGCGGGCGCGGCGCAGTGGGACGGACTGGAACAGCAGGAACTGATCGTCATCTCGCCGGGTGTGCCGGTGCAGACGGCGGAGCTGGGGCGCGCGCGTGGGCTGGGGATTCCGGTGATCGGCGAGATGGAACTGGCGTCGCGGTTTCTTGCAGGGAAGATGCTGGCCATCACGGGGGCGAACGGCAAGACGACGACCACGACGCTGGTGAGGAAGATTCTGGAAGACGCCGGGCTGCATACGCAGGTGGGCGGCAATATTGGCACGCCGGTGCTGGACCTGCTAGCAGGCAGCACGGCGGCGACGTGGAATGTGCTGGAGGTTTCGAGCTTTCAACTGGAGACCACGGTGGAGTTCCATCCGAAGATCGCGGTGATTCTGAATATCACGCCGGACCACCTGGACCGGCATGGAAGCTTTGAGCAGTATGTGCGCGAGAAGGAGAAGATCTTTGCGCGGCAGGGCGCGGACGACTACCTGGTACTGAACGCGGACGACAAGACCACGCAGATGTGTGCGGGGCGGGCGCAGGCGCAGGTCTTCTGGTTTAGCGGGGCGCGGCCGCAGGTGAAGCGGGGAACGTTCGTTCACCAGAATGTGATCGTGTTTGTGCCGCTGGAGGGTGCGGCGATGGAGCCGGTGCTGGCGGTGGAAGAGATTCCACTGAAGGGCGCGCACAACGTGGAGAATGTGTTGGCGGCGGTGTGTGCGGCGCGGCTGGCGGGCGTGAGCGCGGAGAGCATTCGCGAGAGTGTGAAGAGTTTTCAGGCGGTGGAGCACCGGCTGCAGTATGTGGCGACGGTGAATGGCGTGGAGTATTACAACGACTCCAAGGCCACGAATGTGGATGCGACGATGAAGGCGATTGCATCGTTTGGCGGCGGCATCCACCTGATACTGGGCGGGAAAGACAAGAATTCAGATTACACGCTGCTGGCACCGCTACTGCGGGAACGGGTGAAGGTTGTTTACACGATTGGTTCAGCGGCGGAAAAGATCACCGGAGAGCTCACCGGTGTGGTGAAGATAGTGCAGGCGGAGACGCTGGAGAATGCAGTGCGCATGATTGAGCAGAACGCGCAGCCGGGCGAGATCGGGCTGCTGGCGCCGGCGTGCGCGAGCTTTGACCAGTTCGACAGCTATGGGCACCGGGGAAGAGTGTTTGTGGAGCTGGTGAAAAAGATAGGGAACAGGGAACAGGGATCAGGGAATAGGTAGCCGGGATGGCGAAGCGCGTTGGCGTAGATAAATGGTTGTTCGGGATCGTGCTGATGCTCATGCTATTCGGGCTGGTCACGGTCTTTTCTGCGTCCGCGGTGATGGCGCAGGTGCGCTATAACTCGCCGTATACGTTTGTGCTGAAGCAGATGGCGTGGGCTGCGCTGGGCATGCTGGCGCTGGTGGTGCTGATGCAGGTGCCGTACCGCTGGTACAACCAGCCCAAGGTGGTGTTTACCGCCATGGCGATTACCACCATTTTGCTGGTGGGGGTGTTTGCATTCCGTGATTCGCATAACACGCATCGCTGGTTCCGGTTTGGCGGCTTCTTCACGTTCCAGCCATCGGAGATTGCGAAGCCGGTGCTGGTGCTGTTCCTGGCATGGTTTCTGCAGACGCGCATTCACCAGATGGAGGATCTGCGCAAGACGATTCTGCCCGCTGTGCTGCCGGCGCTGTTCTTTGTGGTGCTGATACTGGCGGAGCCGGACCTGGGCACGGCGGTAGTGTGCGTGGCGACGGCTGGTCTGATGTTGTACCTGGCGGGCGCGCAGCTACGCTACTTTGGCATTGCTGCGGTGGCTTCGATACCGGTGCTGTACATTCTGCTTTTCCGCGTGGCGTGGCGGCGGGCGCGCATGATGGCATTCGTCAATCCTGAGGCAGACCCCAAGGGCGCGGGCTTCCATACGCTGCAATCGCTGATTGCAGTGGGCACGGGCGGGCTGCATGGGCTGGGGCTGATGGAAGGACGGCAGAAGCTCTTCTATCTGCCGGAGGCGCATACCGACTTCATCTTTGCGAACGTGTGTGAAGAGCTGGGATTGATTGGCGCGCTGATCATTGTGGGACTGTTTGTGGCGCTGGGGTATCGCGGATTGCGTGCGGCGATTCTCTCCACCGATCCATTTGCGCGCTTCCTGGCGTTCGGCATTACATGCGCAATTTTGATCCAGGCATTCTTCAACATCAGCGTGGTGCTGGCGTTACTGCCGACCAAGGGCATTCCGCTGCCGTTCATCTCATCCGGCGGCACATCCGTGTTCATCACGCTGGCGTGTATGGGCGTTCTGCTGAACATCACGCGCGAGATCGATTGAGTATGAGCGAGGCACAGGTACAGCGCTCAGGCGCAACGGCGAAATTACGGGTGCTGATCGCAGGTGGGGGCACTGGAGGGCACGTGATTCCGGCGCTGGCGATTGGGCGCGAACTGGTGGCGCGGTACGGCGCGGAGCTCTGCTATGTGGGCACGGAGCGCGGCATTGAGACACGATTGGTGCCGGAAGCAGGCTTCCGGTTGGAGTTGATCCACGTTGGCCAATTGAAAAATGTGAGTTTGGTGACGCGGCTGAAAACGCTGACAGCGCTGCCGCGCGGCGTGCTGCGCTGCATGGCGCTGCTGCACAACTTCAACCCTGATGTAGTGGTGGGCGTAGGCGGATATGCTTCGGGACCGGCAATGATGGCGGCGATTCTGCTGCGGGTGCCAACGCTGGCGTATGAGCCGAATGCGGTGCCGGGGCTGGCGAACCGGCTGGTAGGGCGATTTGTGACGGCTGCAGCGGTGAATTTTCCAGAGACGACACGGTTCTTTCGCCATGCAGAGGTGACGGGCGTTCCGGTGCGGGAAGAAATATTCAATCTGATGCCGCGTGCTGTGGGCGCTCCGCCGCGACTACTGGTGTTTGCGGGCAGCCAAGGTGCGCGGGTCTTCAACGAGATGATGCCGAAGATCGCCGCTGGATTGCTGGAGGCGGTGCCGGGTCTGACGATTGTGCACCAGGCGGGCGCTCGCCATGTGGATGCGACGCAGGCGGCGTACGAAGCGAGCGGAGCCGATGCCGCGCGGTGGAGAGTATGCGCGTTTCTGGACGATATGCCGGCGCAATATGCAGCGGCGGATCTGATTCTGTGCCGCAGCGGAAGCACGGTGGCGGAACTGGCGGCTGCAGAAAAGCCGGCGCTGCTGGTGCCGTTTCCGCAGGCGGCGGACGATCATCAGCGCAAGAATGCCGAGGTGCTGGCGAAGGAGGGCGCGGCGGTAATGCGCATTGAAGCAGGTTTGACGGCAGAGGAATTGCAGGGAGAACTGGTGGCGCTGCTGGGCGATCCGGCACGGCTGGCAGAGATGAGCGCGAAGGCTAAGGCGATGGCGAAGCCGGGAGCACTACAGAGAATTGCAGAGATGGTGGTGCAGGCGAAGCGATAATTTTTGAAGTCAGATGCAAAAGAAGAGGCTCCCGGGAGCCTCTTCTACTTGTGCTGACAGGATACGGTTAGCGACGTCCGCCGCCGCTGCTGTGTCCACCGCTACTGAAACCACCGCCGCCGGAAGGCCGCGAGAAGCTCTGCGGGCTGCTGCTGCGGGCATTGCTTTGACCGCCTGCATAGCCGCCGTGGCTGAATCCGCTCTGCGGCTGCGCGAAGCTGCGGCTGTTCTGCACGCTGGCGCCGCGGTTGAAGCCACCGCTTTCGGCGCGGCTATAGCCGGGTGAGGCGATGGCATGGTTGCCGCTGAATCCACGGTTCTCAAAACCCTGGCGTGAGAAGCCAGCGGTATTTACACGCTGCTGGTAGATGTTGTGCATGTTGCCTACGTTCACATGGTTGTAGGCGCCATTGTAGAAGAAGCGGCCGCGATCCCAGTATCCGCCGTAGAAGCCGGAACCGAAGTAGCCGAAGCCGTAGTTGATGCCGCCGTAGTAGCCGACGTGACGGCCCCAGTAGCCGGTATGCCAGGCGTAGAACCCGCCGCCCCAGCCCCAGTAACCGGGGGTCCAGAGAGCGCCCTCATAGGGGGCGAGTACCCAGGCACCATCTATCCAGTAGTAGCCATCGTCACCATAGGCCCAGTAGCCAGGCGTCCAGATATAGCCGTCACCGGGGCAGAGAGGTTGTACATAGACCGGGATCGCAGGAGGAGCGACAGCGACGGAAACAAAGACTCCGGCATGTGCGAGCGCAGGGACAGCAAGCAGCGCGGTAGCAAGAAATGTATTGCGAAGTGAGCGTAGTAATTTCATGATGATCTACCTTGCTGACGGCTGCTTCGGTTAGCCGGTGTTGCCTGGCTGCAGCGGCTTGCGAGAAGCCTTCAGCGGAGCTATCGGCCCAATGGACTGGGTCCGGTTTCTCGGTCTATATAGACTCAAATTTTGCCACAAAGTTGCGTAATTGCAAGCAGTGCAAATTGAGCAATATGCATATAGTATGCGGCAGGCGACATGAAAAAGGGACGGCCGATGGTTCCGGCCGTCCCCTGGTAGTGTGCGAAGCGCATCAGCGATGGTGTTCGTCGCCGCCGCCCTGAGGTGCAGGACGCGACTGCGACTGCGGTTGAGCCTGCGGGCGCGCTTGCTGCTGCTGCGGACGAGCCTGCTGCTGCGGTTGCGGACGAGCCTGAGGCTGTGCCTGCTGCTGCGGACGAGCTTGCGGCTGTGTCTGCTGTTGCGGACGGGCCTGCTGTACTCCAGTTGACGGGCGACTGTTGGATTGCGGCTGGTTGCTCTGGAAGCCACGACCTGCCGCCGGTGCACCGTGCGCGGCCTGGATAGCCTGCGGGTTGGCAGGATGCGCCAGTGCCTGCTGGAAGCCTTGACGGCCCGCATGATCAGTAGCGGCTACTGCAGGCTGACCGTGGTTAACATTGGCGAACTGAGCGCGGTTGGAGGCAGCGGCGTGCTCATGCTGCTGCTGCATGGGCACGGAGTTAATGTGCTGTTCGTGCTCAGCGATGCGTTCCTGCGGAGAGGCTTCAGCGCGAACGCCGCCATTGCCACCGTTGAAGGCAACACGGCTGTGATTCTCAATGTTCACGTTGTGCTCGTAGACGTTGTGCACGCGGTTGACGTCAATGTGATTGATGGAGCGGTTGTAGGTGAAGGCGCCGTGGTTCCAGTAGCCGCCCTCATAGCCGCGGCCGAAGTAGCCGTAGCCGTAGTTCACGCCCCCGTAGAAGCCGATGTGCAGGCCCCAATAGCCGCCGTGCCACATGTAGAGGCCACCATCACCGTAGCCCCAGTAGCCGGGGGTCCAGAGGGCGCCGGTGTAGGGCGCAAGCACCCAGGTGCCGGGAACCCAGTAGTAGCCTCCGTCAGGCGAGTAGGCCCAGTAGCCGGGTGTCCACATATACCCATCACCTGGGCAGAGCGGCTGTTCGTAGATTGGCATTTCAGGTGGAGCAAAGTTGACCGAGACGAAGACACCGGCAAAACTGGTAGCAGGAACGGCTACGAGAGCCACAAGAAGCAAAAGATAACGCAGAAAGCGAGAACCACGCATAAGTACCCTTCACCCAGAGTTCTTCGGTTTGGCCGGTGGAGCTTTACATCTGCGGCGTACGAGAACCCAAGGGTCTTGTCCGTCTGGGACGAACACTTGCAACAGACAAGTGTACAGACGCACTTTGTGAGATTCAGTTGCGGTGCATGCTGTTGCTTATCCCAAACATTTAGAAGCATCTTATTCCACTTGTGGTGCATCGTGGGGGGCGATTGCGACGCTGCGCTGGTAGAGTGGAAAGAGGACACCAACCGGCACACTTCATGTTCGCAACTCCTCAGCGCATTCACTTTATCGGTATCGGCGGCATTGGCATGAGCGGCATTGCCGAAATTCTGCTGACCCTGGGCTATACGGTGACGGGTTCTGACCTGAAGCGCACCGCGGTGACGGACCGGCTGGAGATACTGGGTGCGACGGTGCACGAAGGGCATCGCGCCGAGAATGCAACCGGAGCGGATGTGGTGGTGACCAGTTCTGCCGTGTCGCCGGATAATCCTGAAGTGCTGGAAGCGCGTTCGCACAAGGTGCCGGTGATCCTGCGCGGCGAGATGCTGGCGGAGCTGATGCGGCTGAAGTATGGAATTGCCGTAGCAGGGATGCATGGCAAGACGACAACAACATCCATGATTGCCGCGGTATTGGGCGCGGGCGAACTGGACCCTACCGTGGTGGTGGGCGGGCGGGTGGAAGCGCTGGGATCGAATGCGCGCTTTGGGCGTTCGCGCTACCTGGTGGCGGAAGCGGATGAGAGCGACCGTTCCTTTCTGAAGCTGATGCCGATTCTGGCGGTGGTAACGAACCTGGATCGCGAGCACATGGACACCTATCGCGACATGGACGATGTGCAGGACGCGTTTGTCGAGTTCATGAACAAGGTTCCGTTTTACGGCGCGGTAGTGGCATGCACGGATAATGAGCTGCTGCGGGGAATTCTGCCGCGGGTGCGGCGCAAAGTAGTGAGCTATGGTTTCAATGCAGAGGCGGATTGCCGCGTGGAGATGCTGGCCAAGAGTGATGCATGCCATGCGAGTTTTGTGCTGCATGTTGGCGAGAATGCGTTGGGACCGTTTGAACTGCATGTGCCGGGACGGCACAATGTGCTGAATGCGGCGGCAGCAGCGGCGATTGGATTGCAACTGCAGATTGCGCCGGAAAAAATTGTGAGCGGCCTGAGCGGTTTTCGCGGTGTGGACAGGCGTTTCCAGCAAAAGGGAAGCGTACGCGGAGTAGCCGTGGTGGATGATTACGGACACCATCCGACGGAAGTGAAGGCTACGCTGCAGGCAGCCCGTGAATGTGGATTCGGCAAGGTGCATGTGCTCTTTCAGCCGCATCGCTATACGCGGACGCGCGACATGATGGCGGAGTTCACGAATGCTTTCAGTGATGCATCAAGCCTGGAAGTGCTGGATATTTATGCCGCGAGCGAGAAGCCGATCGAGGGTGTGACGGCGCAGGCGCTGGTAAAGGCGATTGCCGCAGGCAAGCATGCGCCGGCAGTGGTGGAGTATGCCGCGAACTTTGCGGAGGCGGCGGAGCGGCTAGCTGCGAAGGCGCAGGATGGCGACGTGATCATCACGTTGGGCGCTGGGAACGTGTCGCAGGCTGGAGCCGTGGTGCTGGAAGCGTTGAAGGCCGGCGCGTAGCACTGAACGGCGAATCCAGATAGTAAACACGGCATAATTCATGAACCACAATGCTTACCTCGCGCGGCGGAATAAGCGGCTGCAACGGTAAAGGTGCAGGGTATATTCAGATTTGGCGAACCTCTCGCGACCTTTGCTCAGGCGTGCGAAAACTTAGCGTAATGAATCGGCAATCGACAGCAGTGCTGGACCATGACGACGTGGATGCGGCGCCTGCGGATAGCTATCGCCCGGATGCGTATGCAGGACGACTGGGCGATCAGCTGGCAGACCGGCAGACGCCGGTGCCCAAGCGCGTGCTGCGCCGGGTGACGCCCGCTGAGGATATCTACGACGATTCTGGCGATGGATCGTTTCTGCGCGCACAGACGCGCATTCGCGTACGCCGCGGGCTGGTGCCGACGAGCCTGTGGGGCAAGATACTGGCGGGCTGCGCAGTGTTCATCATGATATGCGCGATGATCGCGGGCATGCTGGTGGTGCGGAACTTCCTGCTGCATGATTCGCGATTTTTGATCGACTCCTCTGCAGATATTCAGATTAATGGCAATAGCCATGTGAGCCGTCCGCAACTGCTCAGCATTTTTGGCGAAGACATTGGGCGCAACCTGTTCCATGTGCCGCTGGCGCAGCGCCGCGTGGAACTGGAGACGCTGCCGTGGGTGGAGCATGCGACGGTGATGCGGCTGCTGCCGAACCGGCTGCGCGTGAGTGTAGTGGAGCGGACGCCGGTGGCATTTGCGCGGCAGGGCACGGGCATTGAACTGGTGGATGGGTACGGCGTGCTGCTGGATATGCCGGAAGATGATGCGCATGCGGCGAAGTATATGTTTCCGGTGCTGACAGGCATCAACGCGACTGATCCGCTTTCGACCCGCGCGGCGCGGATGAAGATCTACCTGCAGTTTATCCATGAGATTGATTCCAGCGGGCCGAAGCTCTCTGAGGCAGTGAGCGAAGCGGATATCACCGATCCGGAAGATGTGAAGGCACTGATTGCGGACCGCAATGGGGAGATCCTGGTCCACTTCGGCGATGAAGATTTTCTGGCGCGTTACCAGCGCTATGAGCAGCAGATTGGTGCATGGCGGGCGCAGTATCCGAACCTGGCGTCAGTCGACATGCGGTATGACGGGCAGGCTGTGCTGGATATGTCGCATGGCGTGAAAGCAGCGGGCGATGCGCCCTCAACTGGGGGTGCGCCAGATGCCGCATCGGAACCGGCCCCGGTGAGCGTTCCCACGGCAGCGCCTGTTCCTGTGCCAGCGACGGCAAATAATTCAGCGGGCAAGAAATCTGCGGCGACGCCGGTACAGGCTGAAACGAAGCCCACGGCGAAACCTGTGATACCAGTGGCGAAAACTACCGCAGCGGCAGTAGCAAAGCCGGTGGCGCCAGCGGTGAAGACGGCAGCAGCGGCAGCGAAGCCGACTGTGAAGCCTGCCACAACGCCAACGACTGCAGCAGCAAAGCCGGTGGCGGCTGCTCCGGCGACACCCAGGCTGCAGAACCGGAAGCCGGTTGTACTGCCTGTGCTGAACACTGCACAGCCGCCTGCAGCTCCCGCGAAACCCGCAGCGGCGGCAGGCACACCGGCATTCAGCGTGCAACATCCGCTCATGCAGGCGTACGATGTGCCGGTGAAGAAAGCTGCGGAGAAGCCTAAATCTTCCACAAAAGCGAAACCGGTCACAAAAGCACACGCTGCTGTGGTGAAATCGAAGAAGCCGGTTAAGCCGGTATAGGCTCTGCAGCGTGCAGTCGAGTTGCAGAAGCTTGAGCTCGCTGAAGCAACGAAAGGCCCCATGAAGCAGGACCGCGAAAATCTCATCACTGTGCTGGACGCCGGGAGCGCGAAGGTGTGCGTGCTGGTGGCCGAGGTGCAGGATGGCGTGCTGCGCTATCGCGGGCACGGCGTGGGCAAAGCCAAGGGCATGCGCAAGGGATTGATCGCGGACCTGGGACCGGCGGCTGAGGTCATCAACCAGGTGGCGCTGACGGCGGAGCGCGTGGCGAAGGCGCCTATAGAATCTGCCATTGTGGGTATTGGCGGTGCGCATGTACGCGGGGTGAACAGCCGCGGCGGCATCAGCATGGGCAATCGCATGCGCGAGATCAGCCGCGAAGAGGTTCGCGCGGCGGTGGACCGTGCGCGGAGTATTTCATTGCCGCCGGACCGTGAAGTGCTGCACCTGCTGCCGCAGGAGTTTATTGTCGACGACCAGGGCGGCATCCACGACCCCGTGGGCATGGTGGGAACGAAGCTGGAAGTAAACCTGCACATTTCTACGTGCTCCGGCGGCGCTGCGCAGAGCGTGATTACCTGCGCGAACAAGGCCGGGCTGGAAGTGAAGGACACGGTGTACGAAGGCATTGCGAGCGCAGAGAGCGTGCTCTCTGCCGATGAGCGCGAGCTGGGCGTATGTCTGGCGGACATTGGCGCGAGCACGACGGAACTAGCGGTGTTCTTCGAGGGATCGATTGCGCACACGGCCGTGCTGCCTATTGGTGGCGAGCATTTTACGAATGATCTTGCGGTCGGCCTGCATGTGAGCGTGGAAGAGGCCGAGCACCTGAAGCGGGAGTATGGCAACTGTGTAGTGACGGCGGTGCCCACGCTGAATGAAGTGGAAGTGGGCGGAAGCCTGACGGCGGGAGTTGCAGGCGGCGGACAGCCGGCGCGGATGGTGAGGCAGCGGTTTCTGGCGGAGATTCTGGAGCCGCGCGCTCGCGAGTTGATGCAGATGTTGCGCGATAATCTGCGGCAGGGCGGCGTGCTGGAGGCTTTGGGCGCGGGCACGGTGCTGACCGGCGGCGGCGCCCGGCTGGCGGGGTTGCTGGATGTGGCGGAGAGCTTGCTGCGTGTGCCCGCACGAATTGGTTTTCCGGTACCGCTCTCACGCATGCCGCAGGAGTTGGCCCAGCCGGAGTTTGCCACGGCGGTGGGCATGCTGCTGTATACGCATCGCACGCAGATTCGGCGCGCGGCGGAAGAGCAGGGATTGCGCGCGAAGTTACGGGCGATCTTCGCAGGTAGCTTCTAGATCGAAATTACACGTCTGTCGCTCATTTCCGAGAAGTGCCGTTAAATGTCAACTTATAACTTGTCTGTTTATCAAAATTGACAAGTTATAAGTTGACATTTATATGCTGTATTGCTATGTTTAGATTGTCACATTGGATGTGGCTATGCGGGATGAATTTAAACATTTACGACAAAAGCAGTTGGATCGCAGCCTGGAGCCATTCAGTGCAGCGCGTAAGCAGCCACGTCCGCAACTAGGCTGGATCCATGCGATTCGTCAGACCCTGGGCATTTCAGCGGCCGATCTTGCACGGGTACTGGGAAGAAGCAGGCAACTGGTTTTGCAGCTTGAAAAGGCTGAGGCCGAGGATACTATCACCCTGAAGAGCCTTCGCAATATTGCAAATGCGCTTGATTGTGACCTGACGTATGCGCTGGTGCCGAGAGAGGGCACAATACGGGAGATGAACGAGAGTCGTGCGCGGACCAATGCGCGGGAGCATGTGAGCAGAATTGAACACTCCATGGCACTCGAAGACCAAGCGGCAGGACATATTGATGACGCAGTCGAAGCGGAAATTCAGCGTCGCGTGAAACGCTCGGGTAGCAAGAAATGACTCTCTTCATTTCGGGAGGCGGCAACACCCTGTTGACTCCCGAAGAACAAGCCGATCTCATACCTAACCTTATCCACTCGCGAAGAGCTGAATGAATGGGAGCGTCAGAACATCATTGAGGCGAGCGTATGGGCGCTTGATGGAAAGCGGTCAGGCCGGCGGGATCTTTTAACGGACTCCTATGTGCGAGAGCTGCATCGGCGCATGTTTGACCAGACATGGAAGTGGGCCGGGAAATACAGAACTTCAGAGAAGAATATTGGAGTCCAGCATTACCTGATCCGCGAGTCGCTCGCGCAGTTGTTAGATGACGTCCGCTATTGGATGGATCATCAGACGTACGCCGCTGATGAAATTGCAGTCCGGCTTCATCATCGTCTGGTCTCTATCCATTGCTTTCCCAATGGTAATGGTCGTCATGCACGATTAATGGCCGATGTGCTGGCACAGAGACAGGATGTGCCGTTCTTTACGTGGGGAGGGGCAACACTTAATCTTGCGCGGCAGGGAGAGGTGAGGCTTCGCTACATACAGGCGCTGCAAGAAGCAGACAAAAACAATATTCAGCCGCTTCTTGTATTTGCCAGAAGTTAATCCTCGATGAGATTTTGGCATGAACCAGATAAGGTACTGGCAACTGCGCTTAGGTGCGGTTTTGTTGTTTGCGGGGAGGTTTGGGCGATTCAGAATGAGAGATGCGAATGGCGATTGCTCGACTCCATTTGAAACGCGATATCCTTGAAGAGACGAAGCATTTCAGGAGCAAGGGCTTAGATGACTTTTAGCGACAACGATCCGATCCGCATCCAGTATCACGACGACATGATTCATGGTGCGCGGATCAAGGTAATCGGCGTGGGCGGCGGCGGCAATAACGCCGTAAACCGCATGATCGCGGCCAAGGTGGAGGGCGTGGAGTTCATCGCCGCCAACACCGATGTGCAGGCGCTGCAGACCTCGAATGCGCCGGTGAAGCTGCAACTCGGCGTGAAGCTGACCAGCGGGCTGGGCGCGGGTGCGAATCCGGATGTGGGACGGCGCGCGGCGCTGGAAGATTCTGACAAGATTATTGAAGCGCTGGAAGGTGCGGACATGGTGTTCGTCACCGCCGGACTGGGCGGCGGCACGGGAACCGGTGCGGCACCGGTAATCGCTTCGCTGGCGAGCGAGATGGGTGCGCTGACGGTGGCGGTGGTGACGCGGCCATTTGGATTTGAAGGTAAGCGCCGGATGCAGCAGGCTGAGCGCGGCATGCAGGAGCTGCTGGAATCAGTGGACACGATGATCGTGATCCCGAATGAAAAGCTGCTGGCAGTAGCGCGCGATGCTGGATTCTTTGAGAGCTTCCGCATTGCGGATGATGTGCTGCGCCAGGGCGTGCAGGGAATTTCAGACATCATTACCATCCCCGGCATCATCAATCGCGACTTTGCTGACGTGAAGACGACGATGGCGGGCATGGGCTACGCGGTGATGGGCACGGGCATCAGCTCGGGGCCGAACCGCGCGGTGGAGGCGGCGATGTCTGCCATGGCTTCGCCGCTGCTGGAGGCGGGCGCGATCGATGGCGCGCGAGGCATTCTCATCAACATCACGGCATCAAACTCCATCAAGCTGAGTGAAGTGAATGAGGCGTCAAGCATCATCCAGAGCGCGGCACATGAGGATGCGAACATTATCTTCGGCGCGGTGCAGGATGAGTCGATGGGCGACCAGATCAAGATCACGGTGATCGCGACGGGGTTCAAGCAGACATCATCAGAAAGCATGAACGAGCGGCGCGAGCGCATGCTGAGTGAAGCGTCGCTGCCGGAGTACGTGCCGGAACCGATCAAGGTGCAGCAACGGCCCAAGGCGGCACGCAGGCTGGAGCCGGAGACGCCACGCTTTGCGAGCGAAGAACGGTTCGCCGCAGAGGAAGAGGATGACGAAGTTGCGCCGCCGCTGGAACAGGATGAGTTGCGGCCAGTGCCGGCATCGGTTTTCGATGACGAGTTCTTCCGGTCTACGGTGCGCTCAGTAGCCGAGCGGGAGACGGAGGCGGAAGCCGAGGCGCAGGAGCGGCATGATGACGTTTCACAGGCCTCAGCCGTCCAATATGAGAGGGAAGAGCAGGAGCGCGAGGTTGCACGTATGCAGTCGGAGCTTGCTGCAGAGCGGGAACAAGCCGCCGAGCGCGCAGTTGCACCTCCGCCGCGGGCACCGGAGCCGCTGCAACATGACCAGGAGTCAGACGAATTGGATATTCCTGCTTTTTTGCGGCGTAGCAGTTCGTAGCTACTTAGCTCAGGTTTCGCTCATCGAATAAAATAGAGGAAAGCGAGCGAATCAAGTTATCCCATCCGTATTTCAAGTAACGACAACTTTACGTACACCGAAGCCACTGATGCTTAGACGCACACTTATCTCGACGACGCTGCTGCTGACACTACTGGGCGGGGCTATGGCAGGCGCGACAGTGCATCGGAAGCATAAGGCGGCGAGTGCGACGCAGCGTGCTGCCGTGGCGAGTTCGCATCACGCGGTACGTCACACGGCACACGTTCGGGCAGCAGCGCCAGCGACGCGCACGGTATTGGTGCATGGACGGCGGCGGGTGGTGGTAGTGCGGCATGCGGTGTATGAGCGATTCACGGCGAGTTCTTTCGCGAACGATCTTTCTGCGCTGACGCAGGGCGATCAGACGGCGGGCGAAGTGCCGGAGGTTCGCGAGGCAGCATTGGAAGCGCTGGGCAACATGAACGGAACGGCGCTGGCGATTGATCCAAGCAATGGCCGCATCCTGGCGATGGTGAACCAGAAGCTTGCATTGTCACATGGCGCGGAGCCGTGCTCCACCATCAAGCTGACGGTGGCTCTGGCAGCGCTGGAAGAGGGCATCATCAAGCGCGACACGCCGGTAAACCTGGGCGGCAACTACCATCTGAACCTGACGGAAGCGCTGGCGCACTCTAATAATCTGTATTTTGAGACGCTGGGGCGTTCACTTGGTTTTGAGCGCGTGAAACATTACGCGAATGAGTTTGGCCTGGGCGAACTGGCGGGATACAACATCCCCGGCGAGCAGCTTGGCACGTATCCGGATGAAGAACTGCCGGCATCGTTAGGCGGCGTGGGGCGTATGTGCTCATTTGGCGAGAGCGTTTCCATGACGCCGCTGCAACTGGGCGCGCTGGTTTCGGCGATTGCGAATGGCGGCACGCTGTACTATCTGCAACATCCGCAGACGCCGGAAGATATTGTGATGTTCAAACCTCGTGTGAAGCGCATGCTGAATATCGCGCCGCTGATTCCGGAGATACAGGACGGCATGGAAGCGGCGGTGCAGTATGGCACGGCGCGCTCGCTGCGGGCAAACTTCCGGCAGTTCCCGGTGCTGGGCAAGACGGGCACGTGCTCCAACAACGGTACGCGGTACGGCTGGTTTGCGAGCTATGCAAATACGCCGATGGGACGCATTGTGACGGTCTTCTTCCTGGAAGGCGGACGGCCAACGTTCGGACCGAAGGCGGCAGAGCTGACGGGCGAGTTCTATCGTGCGCTGTGGGACCACAACTACTTCGTGGGCAAACCGGTGGAGCCTGCGGTTGCCGATCCGCTAACGCCCTCGTTGACGCTGGGTGGTAATGGCGGCAGCAGCGAATAGGTTTACGGCAGCACGAACCCTTCTCTTTGCGCTGTTCGCAGCGTACCCTTGCAGATAAATTTGTTGTTCACGGAGCATGACCTGTGAAGATGCTGACGGCGGCCGAGATGGCAGCGACGGACAAGCGCACGGCGCAAGGCGGCGTGCCGCTGGCGACGCTGATGGAGAATGCGGGCGGAGCGGTGGCACGATTTGTGCGTACGCACTACCGCAAAGCGCAGCGTGTGCTGGTCATTTGCGGCAAGGGAAATAACGGTGGCGATGGCTTCGTTGCCGCGCGACAGCTTGCAGGCGATGGGCGGCGAGTGAAAGTACTATTGCTGGGCGATCCGGCTGCACTGCAAGGTGAGGCAGCGACAGCGTTTGCCAATCTGCAAACGGAGCGGCGGGTAAAGATCTATACCGCAAAGGACGAGGCGGAGCTGGACGCTGAAGGGCATCGGCTGGCGGAAGCTGACGTGATTGTGGATGCGGTGCTAGGCACGGGATTCAAACCGCCACTGCGCGGATTGGCCTTGGTACTGCGCGGCAAGCTGGCGGAGATGACGACTCCGGTAGTGGCTGTGGACCTGCCGTCGGGTTGGGATGCGGATTCGATGGACGCGACCAGCGCCACGGCATTTCGCGCAGATGCCGTAGTGACGTTTACCGCGCCGAAGCCGGCACATCTCTTTGGGTATTTTTTCTCGAATGGCGTGGCGGGGCCGGTGGTGGTAGCGGATATCGGCTCGCCGGCGAATGCGGTGCAGTCGGCTACAAAGATATCGTGGACAGGGTCGACGAAGACGCTGGCAGAAGCAGCGCGGGCGGTGAATTCTAACAAGGGAAAGTTTGGCCATGTGCTGGTGGTGGGTGGAGCGCTGGGCAAAGCGGGCGCGCCGGCGATGGCTTCACTGGCTGCGCTGCGAACCGGCGCGGGGCTGGTGACGGCGGCAGTGCCGGAGTGCATTGTGAATACCGTTGCAAGGGTAACGCCGGAACTGATGCTGACACCGCTGACGCAGGTGGCGGGCGGAACAGTTGCAGCGGAGAATCTGAAGCCGAAGAGGCTGACTGCGCTGCTGAAGAAGATGAGCGTTGTAGCTGTGGGGCCGGGGCTGGGAACTGAACCGGAGGCAGCGGAATTTGCACGCGGGCTGGTGGAGCAAGTGAAGGTTCCGATGGTGATTGATGCGGATGCGCTGAACGCATTTGCAGGCAACGCGAATCTGTTGAAAGGCCGTGGGCGCACGCTGGTGCTGACGCCGCATCCGGGCGAGATGGCGCGGCTGCTGGGTATTACGGTGAAGGCGGTGGAGGCGGATCGCGTGGGGCTGGCGCGGGCGTTTGCGAAGAAGCACCAGGTGACGCTGGTGCTGAAGGGATGGCGCACGCTGGTGGCGCATCCTGATGGCAGCGTGGCGGTGAATACCAGCGGCAATCCGGCGATGGCAAAGGGGGGCAGCGGCGATATTCTGACGGGTATTGTCGCGGCAATGTTGGGACAGTATGGGGAGAATTTTGCGGCAGCTGTGGAAGCCGCGGTGTACCTTCATGGATTGGCGGCAGATTTTGCTGCGCGCGCGCAGGATGAACACACGGTGCTGGCGACGGATACACTACGGCACCTGACGGATGCGTTCCGGTATCGCGTACGGGATGAAGACGGGTTGACGTGGATTTGCGGGTTGCGCGCATGACAACTTTATCTGCGAAGAGCTGGGTGACGAATTCGGCTGAGGAAACAGTGCAGGTGGGGCGCGAACTGGCGACGCTGCTGCGACCTCCGAAGCTGCTGATACTGCGCGGCGACCTGGGCGCAGGCAAGACGACGCTGGTGAAGGGGCTTGCCGCGGAGCTGACTTCGGTGGAGCAGGAAGATGTGACCAGCCCGACGTTCACGCTGGTACATGAGTACAGCGGGGGGAGCGTTCTGCTGTACCACCTGGACCTCTACCGGCTGCAGCAGGAGCGCGAGCTGGATGTGCTGGGCATTGACGAGATGCGGCGCGAAGAGACGATTGTGCTGGTGGAGTGGGGCGAGAAATTCGCGTCCATCGTGGCGCAGGCGGATGGAGAGATCGCGATTGAGCACGGCAGCGGGGATGTGCGGACGATCACGCTGCGGCTGGGGTGAAGCGGCGGTAGGATTGCTGCGGTTGGCGCAGTGATGGGGCCATACCTAGTAAACTAGTACCTATGCCACCCATTCTGAACGCGCAGGGCCTGACCAAAGCCTTCGGCTCCGCACCACTCTTCCGCAATGTCGCGTTTCCGATCTCTGAAGGAGACCGCATCGGCCTGATCGGGCCGAACGGCTCAGGCAAATCTACGCTGATGCGCATCCTGGCCGGTGCGGAGACGCCCGACGAGGGCGAGATCGCCATGCGCAAGCGGGCTACGGTGGGCTATGTGGAGCAGACTTCCGTCTTCACGCCGGGACGGACGGTGCGTTCGGTGATCAAGGATGCGCTGATCCGGGCGCATGTGCCGGAGGTGGAGCACGATGCGCGGCTGTTCGATACGCTGGGACGCGCGGGATTCGCAGATGTGGCCGGGCCGATGGGGCTGGCGACGTTTGACGATGAGGCGGCGACGCTGAGCGGCGGATGGCGCAAGCGGCTGGCCATCACCGAGACGCTGGTGGCGAAGCCGGATGTGCTGCTGCTGGATGAGCCGACGAATCACCTGGACCTGGAGGGGATCCAGTGGCTGGAAGGCATGCTGCGGCAGGGCGGATTTGCCTGCGTGGTGGTGAGCCATGACCGCTATTTTCTGGAGAATGTAGCGACGGAGATGGTGGAACTGAACCGCGTATACGCCGATGGTGCGCTGCGGGTGAAGGGCAACTACAGTAAGTTTCTGGAAGCGAAAGAGCTGTACCTGGAGGCGCAATCGCGGCAGCAGAGCGCGCTGAAGAACAGGGTGCGGCGCGAAGTGGAATGGTTGCGGCGCGGGCCGAAGGCGCGAGCGACGAAAGCGAAGGCGCGGATTGACCGGGCGTATGAACTAATCGGCGAACTGGCTGCGGTGAATTCGCGGCAGGAGCGCGAGACAGCAGACATCGGTTTTGCGGCGACGGAGCGCGAGACCAAGCGGCTGATCGAGGCGAAGCGCATCACGGTAGCGATGGGCGGGCGCACGCTGTTTGGGCCGATGGATCTGAGCATTACCGCAGGCATGCGGCTGGGGCTGGTGGGGCCGAACGGCAGCGGCAAGACGACGCTGCTGCGGATGCTGGCGGGGCTGTATCCGCCGGACGCGGGAACCATCAAACCAGCGCAGGGGCTGCGGGTGGTGTACTTCGACCAGAACCGCGTGCTGGATGAAAAGCTGACGCTGCGGCGCGCGCTGGCACCGGACTCTGACGCGGTGGTGTACCAGGACCGGGTGATCCATGTGGCGAGCTGGGCGGCGCGCTTTCTGTTTACGGGCGAGCAACTGAATCAGCCGCTGGAGAGGCTTTCCGGCGGGGAGCGGGCGCGGGTGCTGATTGCAAAGTTGATGCTGCAACCGGCGGACGTGCTGATGCTGGATGAGCCGACGAACGATCTGGATATTCCGACGCTGGAGATATTGGAGGAGAGCCTGCTGGAGTTTCCCGGCGCGCTGATCCTGGTGACGCATGACCGCTATCTGCTGGATCGCGTGTCAACCACGGTGCTGGGGCTGGATGCGAAGGGCGGCGCGGAACGCTTTGCGGATTATTCGCAGTGGGAGCTGTGGCAGGAAGAGAGCAGGGCAGCGGCGCAGAGAAGCGGCAAGCCAGCGAATCAGCCGGACAGCGGGTCAGCAGGACAGCAAGAGAACAGCAAGGCGGGAAAGAAGAAGCTCTCGTACCTGGAGGCGCGTGAATTTGCCACCATTGAGCAGCGAGTGGAAGAGGCAGAGGAGCGGTTGAACGCGGCGCGGCATGCGCTGGATGATCCAGCGGTAGCGACCAATGCGGAAGCGTTGCAGAAGACGCTGGCTGAGCAGGAACTGGCGCAGGACGCGGCGGACAAGCTGTATGCGCGGTGGGCCGAGTTGACGGAGAAGGCGGGTTAGGTCCTGCGCCCTTCGCTACGCTCGAGGGCAGGCTCCCGGCGAAAGGCGCGCTCTGCGCGCAGAAGCAACTGCGGAACGCAGGGATGGGGCACCCGGATTCGTGGCGCGATAAGCAGTCGAGCGTCTATTGGGTGATCTTGTAGTTGGTGTAGTCGATGTCAACCACTGTGGAGCCGGCGAAGAAGCCCGATGCAGTCGCGTGGCTGTGCGTGGCTAGTGGGAATCCTGCTACGTCGTGGTAGTCGCGGATAATCTTCGGTTTGCCGGCGAAGAACGATGGGCTCTGCGGCGGAATGCCGTCAATCCTTACCAGCTCTTTCGTGGCTGCATCCACCCAGATGCGGCCCTTCAACACATAGGTGGCGCTACGCAGAGGCGTAACTGCCAGCACTTCGCAGGGCCTATTGTGGAGTTCTTCACTGCCGGTGTGCGTCATGGCGTAGTTGGCGGAGGTGATCTGCGCGCGCGCGCGGCTGGGATTGATGCTGAGCTTCTGCTCCTCGGCGATCATGGAATTGAGCATGGTGGAGGCCAGCAACGATGGCCCGCTGCGCGAGATGACTTCGTAGTGCTTGCCGGTGTCGCGGGTGTAAGTGACCTTCACCAACGCGACAGCCGGTGTATTGAAGTGGCTGTTGGTGATGGTGTAAAGCTCTTCCACGGTGTAGCCGGCGAGGTCGGTTTCGCGATGGTTGTCAGCACGGTCAATCTGGGCAAGCAACGCCTGGTCACCGGTTGATTGCGCCGTGGCGCGAACGAAGGTGAACAAGACAACAGCGGCACACAGCAAGGCCGTTCCGCTGACGCGAGAGAAGGTCATGCTGATTCTGATGTAGGTTGGGGCTTGAAGGTAGCTTAGAAACCCATGCGATCGTCTGCGGTGGGGCCGTAACAGGGTGGGAGTGGGATATCCAGCAGACGCAGGTAGACCAGAAGCTGCGAGCGATGGTGCAACATGTGGTTGAAGAAGAGGTGACGCCACGCGTACATGCGGGACTCGTCACTGATGACGCGCTCGCCGAAGGAGAACTTCCATGGCTGCTCCAGCTCGGCATCGCTGCGGATGGCCAGGGCGTGACGCGCTTCGTCAGCGAACTGCTCAAACAGCGCGAGCGTGTGCTCCGTGGATTGGTAGGTAATGACGGGCAGCTTCTCCGCGGCCATGTCCCACGAGGGCTTGGTCATGATGAGAGTGCCGAAGCGCGGCAATGTGGCGACGTGCAAAGCCAGTTTGGAGAGGGTGGTGGATTTTTCGTGCGGCTTCCAGTCCGCCCTGGCATCGGGAACCAGTTCGATGACGCGACGGGAAGAGGCAATTTCGGTGTCGTAGTCAAGCAGAAGTACGTCTGCAATTTTCATGGTTTGATTCCTCGGAAGAATCTTAGAGCATTTGCAGGACGGCGGCGTGTACGTTGGAACAAATTTGCGCGCGCCGCGCAGGACCTAACCCATGATGTTGTAGCCGCAATCGACGTAGATGGTTTCGCCGGTGATGCCGGTGGAGAGGTCGCTGGCGAGGAAGAGGGCGGTGCCGCCAACTTCTGCAAGCTCCACGTTGCGCCTCATGGGGGCACGATCGGCGTGGGCCTTGATCATTTCGCCGAAGTTGCCGATGCCGCGGGCGGCGAGCGTCATGACGGGGCCGGCGGAGATTGCGTTGACGCGAATCTGGGTAGGGCCAAGATTGCTGGCAAGATAGCGGACGGTTGCTTCCAGCGCGGCCTTGGCTACGCCCATGACGTTGTAGTGGGGAACGACCTTCTCCGCGCCAAAGTAGGTGAGGGTCATGATGGAGCCGCCGTCCGTCATGAGGGGAACCGCGGCGCGGCTGACGGCAATCAGCGAGTAGCAGCTTACGTCGTGCGCAATGCGGAAGCCTTCGCGGGTGGTCTCCAGGAATTCACCCTTCAACTCGCTGGCGGGGGCATAGGCTACGGCGTGGACGACGGTATGGAGGGTGCCGTACTTCGCCTTGACCTGTTCGAAAACCTGGGCGATTTCATCGTCGCTGGAGACGTCGCACTGGAAGCCGGAGGCGTTGGGCAGGTCGGCGATGAGGCCGTCGGCCTCAAGCTTCATGCGCTCGTTCTGATAACAGATGGCAAGCTGCATGCCGGCCTGAGAGAGCTTCTGGGCAATGCCCCAGGAGATGCTTCGCTTATTGGCCAGGCCGAAGATGATGGCGACGCGGCCTTTGAGATTTTCCATGCGGGAGGTTCCTTTCACTGCAACCGGCAAAGTGCCGCTACATACTTAGAATATCAGGGCTTAAAGCATTTTTCCTGCGACTAGCCCCCGAGGTCGACGTGCTGGACCTGGGCGATGGGCTGGCCGAGGAAGCTGGAGCCCAGCCGCTGGAATTTTTCTACGGAGTCCGTGGCGAAGAATTCGCAGCTGGGGGCATCAGTTTTTGAGAGCGGAGTGGCCATAAAACGTGCGGCAACGCGCTGCGCTGTGGCGGCGGCAGAGTCCAGAATGCGGATGGGCGGGGAGCCGGGGAGGGGCGGAAAGTGTTTGTAAAGAACACGTTCGAGCAGAGGCTGGAGCAGGGGATAGTGAGTGCAGCCAAGCAGTACCGTGGTGGGCAGGATGCCCTGCGCGCGCGCGCCGCTCAAGGCTTCCTCAAGGTACAGGCGAAGAACCTCTTCGGTGACGGAGTGATCGGTCCAGCCCTCTTCAACCAGGGGAACCAGCAAGGGGCAGGCTTTCTCATAGGCCTGCAGGCCATGGGCGGCACAGGCACGGGCGTAGGCATGGCTCTGGACGGTGGCCTGAGTGGCCAGCACGAGCACGCCGGAATGGCCGGGCGTGGCGGCGCGGGCTGCGGCGTCAGCTCCGGGCTCAATGACCCCGAGGACGGGGATTTTGGCCTCGGCCTCCAGGGCATCAAGGGCAAGGGCGCTGGCGGTATTGCAGGCGATAACGAGCAGGTCGGCACCGTGGGCTTCAAGAAAATGGGCGGAGCCGACAGCGTATCGGGCGATGGTCTCGCGGGATTTGGAGCCGTAGGGCAGGCGGGCGGTGTCGCCGAGGTAGACGTAGTCAGCCTGCGGAATGAGGGCAAGCAGCGCGCGCATGACGGTCAGGCCACCGAAGCCGGAGTCGAAGATGCCGATGACGGGGCGGCTCACTGATTGCCGTCCGCGGGTGGGGCGTCGGGGTCGGCGGGAGTGGGGGTGTTGAGGTCGGCCATGGAGTAGAGGCGGGAGAGGTCAGCGTGGCCGGCGAGAGTGGCGACCTGCTGGCCGTCTACCAGGAAGCGCACCTGGGTAATCTGCGGCAGGTTGGCGTGCAGCGTCTGCAGAATGGATTGGACGGTGAGCATCTCCGGCAGTATGCCGGAAGGGTGGCCCTGAACGAAGCTGCCATGCAGATTGATGACGGCGAGCATCTGCTGATTTTCAGAGGGCTCGGCGGCGGCGTAGAGCGGGGCGGCGGGCGTTTTGGGTACTTCGACGGGAAGCAGGAAGACATCATCGACTGACTGGCCACCGGTCAGCGGGTGCCCGGATTTAGGCAGAGCGTAACCGGAGAGGAGACGTTCAAGCAGGGCACGGGCGCGGGCGCTAGGCTCGACGGGGAGCGCAACCAGTTCGGGGGTGACGGTGATGCTGGCATCCGCATCATTGGCGATGGCGAGGGTGACGGATTCAGCGTCAGTATTGTCTGGCGCGGAGAGGGGCGTGGGATCGCCGAGGGCGGCGAGCTCTTCCATGCGCTTGTGGTGCAGACGGAAGAGGAAGATCGCCATCAGAACGCTGGAACCGAGCAGGATGCCAAACAGGATGCGCTGGTAGCGTGGGATCATGGCGTGACCCGGGCGCGGCTGGAGCGCGTGGCGAGAAGTGGCGAAGCGACGGGCAGGGCGGCGGAGGGGTTGCTCTGGCCGCGCCAGAAGACGAGGGCAGTGGCCAGCGATTCAACAACGCGAGCCTGGTAGCCGGGGTCGCTTACGTCAATTTTGCTGCCGTCATCCGCGGACTGCGACGGGGCAATTTCCACGGCAACGGCGGGGCAGGTGAGGTTATCCAGCGGGGCTACGGCGGTCTGTGCCTGGATGACGGTGAATTGCGCGTGGGTCAGCGCGGTATTCAACTGCTTCAGAAGCTGCGCGCTCTGCTGGGAGAAGGCGCTTTGCGCGGTGGCCCAGGGCAGGACGGTGTGGTGAGAAACATCCTGCGGCAACGATGAGGTAAAGAGATGGATGCCGTTGCCGGTGCCGGTAGCGTGCAGCACCAGGCAGGCGATGGCGCCGGAGTGGTTGGCGATCTCGGCGCGCTGGTCCGTGGTGAGCACATTGGCGGGGTCAGATTCGCGCGTGGTCAGCACGGTGAAGTTGTGTGCCTGCAGGGCAGAGCGCAGGCGGACGGCCAATGCCAGGGTGACATCTTTCTCAACGAGATGATCGTTGATCTGCGCGCCGTTTTCCGGGCCGCCGTGTGCGGGGTCAAGCAGCACGATGGTGCGCTGCGGAGCCGGCGGCAGGATGCGATGCGGGATGGCGGCATCTGTCGGGGGGGGAGCGGGAGCGGTGGCTGCCGGTGCGGCAGGATGTTGCCAGGCCGGTGCTGGGCGTTGCTGGGCGCGAACATGGATGGTGGAGACCAGCGCGGTAATCAGCACCAGGTTCGCAACGCAAAGCGCAAGCAGGGCTACCCAGCGAAACAGATGCCGGGGAGCCGGGCTTTGCAGTGCAGAACCGGTTGATTCTTTTCTAGTCCAACGCATAGATGGCGAGGCCGCTAAGCAACTTGGGATAGAAGTCAGTGGACTTCTGAGGCATTACATCCAGAGCAAAGGCCACTTCCTTCAGTTGGTCCAGCGTACACGGATTGATGAGGAAGGCAATATCAGCGTCGTGCCGTGCGATCTGGTCCAGGGCTTCCTGGGCATCGCGGAGGTAGCGGAGATTACGCTGCTCACGGACAGATTCCGGAGTAAGGCCGAGGATCTCTTCCAGAATGAGCGAGTGCAGTTGCACTACGTCAAGCTGGCGTTGCAGCTTGGAGATGTTGGCGAGCGCAGAGGCAACAGCGGCTTTCTTGCCGGTGAGGATGTAGTTGCCTTCGCGGGTGGCGGCGATCATGGAGACCAGCTTGGGCTGGGTTGCAGCGGCGAGCATGGGCATGAGCGTGGCAGCATCGGCTGCGGGCAGCTTCTTGACGTCAAAGAAGCGGGTCACGCGGCCGAGAAATTCTGAGGGGTGGAAGTTGTTCAGGCCGAAGACGACGCGGTGCGTGGGCAGAATGGTGATGCCGGGCGCATCCATGTTGACGAAGGTCATCATCATCGCGGCTTCAGGGAATGCGGGTTCCGGCAGCTTGCCTTTGGCGGGCGTGGGCGGCGTTGTCTCCTTGCCCAGCTCGGCGGCGCGCTCTTTGGCGTAGGCGACGGAGGTCTCATAGCGGTGGTGGCCGTCTGCAATGATGAGCTTCTTGTCTGCCATCACGGCACAGACCTTCTGGATGACCTTGGGATCCGCTACCTTCCACAGGCGGTGGATCACGCCGTATTCATCCGTCACTTCGACTTCGGCGGCTTCGCCGGTGAAGAGCAGCTTGTCCGCGGCGAATTCGGGATCGGAGTAGAGGAGGTAAATCTGCTCACAGTAGGCGCGAGTGGCCTTGAACAGGTTCAGGCGGTCCGACTTCGGCTTGGAGAGGGTCTGCTCGTGGCGGTAGATAACCTCTTCGGCATAGTCATAGAGCTGGCCGAGAGCGATAAAACCGCGGCGCTCGCGCACTTCGTCAGAGCCGGGAACGGTATAGGTCTGGCTGTAGGCATAGATCGCGGGGTCAGACTCTTCCTTGAGCACGCCTTCTTTGCGCCAGGCGGCGAGATCGGCCGCGGCACGGGTGTAGACGTTATTGGAGTCATTGTCTCCGGGTTCTGCCTTGCCGAGAATGACGCGCACCAGGTTGTAGGGGCTGCGGTCATAGTACTTCTGCTGCATGGCAGGGGAGATCTTGTCGTACGGCTGGGTTACGACATCCTGGGTCTGGACTTTGGCGGGGTTGTAACGCAGTGCTCGGAAAGGGAAAATGCTGGCCATGCGGCTGGGATTGCTCCGGTGCTGGGATTTTGGGCGCCGGCAGCGCAAGGAGTGGCTCCGTGCAGACGAACGCGCTGATTTCATTGTAAACCCGCGCGCTGGGCAGGGAAGCAGTAGCGGAGGCTGAGAATCGTGCCTGAGACTGCGATACTGTATCCAGAGTGGACCTTTTACATAACTTCATGCTGCAGGATGTGGCAGGCAGTCTGGTGGCTGTGCTGGCGTTTGCTGCTGTGCTCTATGCGCCGGGTTATCTGGTGGCCTATGCAACGGACCTCTTCGAATTCAGACAGATGGGGTTCACCGAGCGCTCGATGTGGGCAATCGCCTGCTCGTTCTGCGTGGTGCCGATCGCGTTGTATCTGGTGGGGCGGAGTGCGGGCCTAAGCGGCATATGCTGGCTGCTGGCTGGGACTGCAATTGCGACCTTGTTGCTGCTGTGGCGGCGGGGCAGCGGGTTGGGCTGGTCTGAGCGGGATAGATGGGTGACCACCCTGCTGGTGTGCGGGTGGATCGCATTTGTGCTGCTGATGCTGGTGGATGTACAGGTAGGGAAGAAGCTGTACTTCAGCGTGGTGATGGCGGACCAGAGCTACCGGATCGCGTTTACCGATGCGGTGATGAGGACAGGTATTCCGCCGGCGAATCCGTTGTATTTTGCGGGGTCTCCGGCGTCGATGCGCTACTACTACTTCTGGTACGTGCTGTGCGCAGCGGTGGCAAAGCTGGCGCACGTTTCAGCGCGACAATCCTTTATCGCGAGCAGCATATGGGCCGGGTTCGGACTGCTGGTAACGGTGAAGCTGTATACGTGCCACTTCTTCCGGTGGGAACGGCGGCAGAGGTGGCTTGCACTGGGACTGCTGGCGGTGATGGGCGCTGGTCTCATCCCCTCGCTGGGCAACGCTATCTTGCAACCCTCGTTGAATGGCGACATTGAATGGTGGTCAGTCGATCCTATTGATGCGTGGCCGGATTCACTGCTGTGGGTGCCACATCACACCGCGAGTGTACTGTGCTGCCTGCTGGGATTTCTGTTCCTGTGGCGCACCCGGGAGGCAATGAGCCGCAGCGGCAGAGGGTGGGCCATTGTGCTGGCGGCGCTTGCGTTTGCCAGTGCGTTTGGACTGTCAATCTATGTTGCATTCGGTTTTGCGCTCCTGATGATTGCATGGCTGGTGCGGCTGGCAGTGTTGCCGCATCCGGAACGTACTGCACTATGGCGGCGGGTGGCGGCGATTAGTTTGTTGAGCGCGGCGTTGCTGGCGCCGTTTGTATATGAGCTGGCGGGCAGCCTGACCCATGCTTCAGCCGGCAAGGTGAGCGGAAGTGCTGCTCCGGCACCGCATATGTTCTCACTGAGCGTGAGGCGGATGATCGATTCCGAGTTGCTGACGGGGCTGCCGATGCTTTCGTCCTGGCATCACGCGCATCCGGTATTGCTGGACCAGACGATACGGTTGCTACTGCTACTGCCGGGGCTGGCGATGGAACTGGGACTGTATGGAGCCGTGCTGGTGCTGCTCCTACTGGCAAAGCGGCGCTGGCCGGTGATGCCGACAGATGAGCCACGGGACACCGCGCTATTTTTCACCTTATGCGGCCTGGTGCTGACGCTATTTATCAGTTCCTCCGTAATGAGCAATAACGACTTCGGCTATCGAGCCGTGATGCTGCCGCAGTTCTTTCTGATGCTGCTGACGGCGGAGGTGCTTGGCTCGTGGTGGATTCCGGGAACGGTGGGTGTGGTGCCGGTGACACCGGGCAGGCGAAGGTTGGTATACAGCCTGCTGGTGCTGGGAGTTGCGGGGTCGATCTATGGGGCGGTTCTGCTGAGGGCCTGGTTGCCGCTTGAGACACCGCAGGTTCAGAACGGCTTCAGCCAGCTACCGGAGGACGAGTTCGAGATTCGGGAGGCGTTTGCTGCACTGAACCGTGTGGCTGCACGGGACGCGGTGGTCAGCTTCCGCCCTATCGACCCGACGGTTGACCGCAAGGGAGAGGTCATGTCGCCGAGCGAGTTCTACCAGCGGATGATGGTGATGGATACGGGGAGGCAAATCCTGAATGCAGAGAAGGATTGCGGTACCCACTTTGGCGGCGACCCGGCGGCGTGCCCAGCAATCCAGGCGGAGACGGCGCTGCTGTATGCTTCGCCTGCTCCGAGTGCAGCGTGGGCCCGGGATTATTGCAGCCGGTTTGGGGCACAGTACCTGACGATCAGCCATCGGGATCCGGGCTGGGGCAGCGATACGGGATGGCCGGTGACACTACCGGCTGTAGCGCAGGAGCCGGGGTTCAGGATTTTGCGGTGCGTGAAGGATTAGGCTGGCTAGCCCGGTCGTACAACGGCAGAGATTGACGTACATTGATGGAATGCTGCATCCAACGGATGAGCAGATGCGGATGCGAAGAATGAACTTACGGCAGCGGTGGATATGGATGGCGTGCATGGTGCTCGGGCTGGGCGTGTGCGCCCGCGCGCAGAATGCGCCTCCGCTGACGGTAGACCGCGATCCGATTGCGGCGCCGGAAGGCGACGCGCCTGCTACTGCGCCACCTGCAACGGCGACCCAGGATGGAGCGGTATCGCGGGCAGGGAACGGGCAGTTCATCTTGCGGCGCGATGCCGGCGAAGTGGTGCTGAATGCCACGGTAGTGGACCAGGGGCTGCACCTGGTGGAGAACCTCGACAAGTCAGCCTTTCATGTTTATGAAGACGGCGTGCCGCAGACGATCCTTGGCTTCCGGCATGAGGATATTCCGGTTTCACTCGGCATCCTGATTGATAGTTCCGGCTCCATGTACAACAAGGTAGAAGCGGTGCGGACGGCGGCGATGGACCTGGTGCGCGCGTCGAACAAGGAGGATGAGACCTTCATTGTGAATTTTTCCGATGAAGCGTTCATCGACCAGGACCTGACATCGGATGTGAACAAACTGGCTAGCGCGCTGACGCGCTTCCGGCCAGCGGGCGGCACGGCAATCTACGATGCAGTGGTGGAGTCCGCCGACTATCTTTCGCAGAACGCGAAGAAGCCGAAGCAGGTACTGCTGGTCATCACCGATGGCGACGACCGGGATTCGACGTCGACGCTGGAATCTGCGATTCGCCGGGTGCAGGATTTGGATGGGCCGGTGGTGTATTGCATCGGGCTGCTGTTCGGGTCAGACGATATGGACCGTTCGTCGCGGAAGCACTCACAGCGGGTGCTGCAGGACCTGGCAGACAAGACCGGCGGTATCGCATTCTTCCCGAAAAACGTGGAAGATGTAGACGCGATTACCCACCAGGTGGCGCAGGATATTCGGAGCCAGTACACGATTGCGTATCACTCGACGCGGCCGTATACCGAGCTGGGCTATCGCGAGATCCACGTGGATGCAAAGGCGAAGGGGTATCCCAGGCTGGTGGTGCGTACCCGGAGTGGATACTTCCCCAAGCCGCAGAACAGTGCAACACCTGTCCCGGTGAGTGCGCCGAATCTGAAGGGCCCGCCGGAGCGATAAATCTTCCGGTACTCTTAGGAACGATATGGCAACGATGATCCGTGAGGCGCAGGAACTGGTGCAGCGGGTGCGTGAGGGCGACGTGCGTTCGCTGGGCCGTGCCGTTTCCCTGGTGGAAGAAGGCGGCCCTGCTGCGATGGCGGTGCTGAGCGCATGCCATGCGGCGAATGCAGCTGCGAAGACGGTGCGTATTGGATTTACGGGGCCTCCGGGGGCGGGCAAGAGCACGCTGGTGAACCGCTATGCGCGGCTGCTGCGCGCGCAGGGCGAGACGGTCGGCGTGGCGGCGGTTGACCCGACGAGCCCGTTCCACGGCGGCGCCATCCTGGGCGACCGCATCCGCATGCAAGGTGAGCAGGAGGATGCCGGGCTGTACATTCGCAGCGTGGCCACACGCGGTATGCTGGGCGGGCTGGCAGCGGCAACGGCGGATATCTGCACAGTGATTGAGGCGAGCGGCAAGAGCCGCATGCTGATTGAAACGGTCGGAGTGGGGCAGGACGAGGTAGAGATTGCGCGGCTGGCCGATGTGACCGTGGTGGTGATGGTGCCGGGCATGGGCGATGACGTGCAGAGCATCAAGGCCGGACTGATGGAGATTGCCGACATTTTTGTCATCAATAAGTGCGACCGCGAGGGCGCAGAACGCGTGGAGAGCGATATCCGCGCGATGCAGTCGCTGGCGGAAACAGATGTGTGGACACCGCCGATCGTGCGCACCACAGCCATCGCGGGTGAAGGCATTGCCGAACTGGAAGCAGGGGTGCAGCGCTACCTGGCGCAGCGTGCGGATGGGTTGCAGCGGCGCAGGCAAAGCGCGTGGGGTGGGCGTTTGCTGCAGATGGCGCAGCGCGAATTGCTGCGGCAGGGGGAGGCGCGCGGAGTGAATGCAGCGAACATGGAGATGCAGGCGGCGAAGGTGGCTGCGGGCGCGAACCCGTATGAACTGGTGCAGGACGTAGTGAGAAATGCGTTGGGCGCAACGGAGATGCATCTGGATCACCTGGGCGTAGCGGTGAAGAGCATTGCGGAGGCGCGGCGTTTCTACGAGACGTTGGGGCTGCGCGTGGAGCACGAAGAGACGGTGGAGCATGAGCAGGTAAAGACCGTGATGCTGCCGCTGGGGGAGTCGCGCATTGAGTTGCTGGAGCCGACAGCGGCGGATTCGGTGATTGGGAAATATCTGGCGAAGCGCGGCGAAGGGCTGCACCACATCGCTGTGCATGTGGCCGATGTGGATGGCACGATGCAGGCGATGCTGGCTGCGGGCATCCGGCTGGTGAATGCGGAAGTACGCACGGGCGCGGGCGGGCACCGGTATTTCTTTGTGCATCCGGCAAACACCGGCGGCGTACTGCTGGAGATCGTGGGAGTGAAAACGGCATGAAGATGCTTCTAATGGATCTTTGCGGAGTGGGCGGCAGTTTGGCGCTGGCGGATAGCGGGCGGGAACCTGCGGTATTTGCCCAGAGCACGCTGGCACCGCGCAGTGCGGCAGCAACGCTGCTGCCGGCGGTGCGCACGCTGCTGGAAGAAGCAAAGTTGAGCGTGGGTGAACTGGATGCCATCACGGTGGTGCATGGGCCGGGGTCGTTCACCGGGGTACGCATTGGGGTGAGCGCAGCCAAGGGCTTGAGTGAAGGCGCGGAGGTGCCACTGATTGCGATTTCGCGGCTGGCGGTGCTGGCGAGCCTGTGTCCCGGCCCGGCGGGCAGAGTGCATGCCGTGCTGGATGCGGGCCGTGGCGAATTCTACCTGGGCAGTTATGTGCATGCGGATAATGCCTGGAGCTGTGAGCGTGAGGTGCTGGCGACGCGGACTGAACTGACGGCAGCGCTGGCAGACGCGCCCGGTATGGTGTGCGTTTGCGAGGCCAAAGTTGGCGATGCGCTGGTCGAATTTGTGCCATTGGCGGTAGCGGAGCCGACGGCGGCAGATGCGTTTGCGCTGGCTGCAACTGCGTTTGCAGCGGGTAAATTCGCGGATGCGGCCGCGCTGGATGCGAACTACCTGCGGCGCGCGGATGCGGAGATGCTGGTGAAGCAGAAGGCCGCGATGGCGGCGCGGCAGGCGGAACGACGATGATCCGGCTGGCGACGCCAGAGGATGCGACCGCGATCTTTGCACTGGAGCAGACGGTGCAGGAGGCGGCGCACTGGAGCGCGGCGGAGTACGCGCAGATGCTGCAGCCGCAGGATGAGAAGACAGCGCTGCGGCGATGGGTCTACGTCTGCGAAGACGGCGGCGTGGCGGGATTTATTGTGGTGAAGCTGCTGCGCATGGGCAAGGAAGCGCAGGCGGAGATTGAGAATCTGGCAGTTTCGCCCGCGGCCAGGCGGCGCGGAACCGGCTCTGCACTGTGCCGCAAAGCGTTGCAGGAATTGCACCGGGAAGGGGCCAGGAGGGTGGAACTGGAGGTCCGGGCAGGCAATCTGGCGGCTTTGGCGCTCTATCGCAGCATGGGATTCGAGACAACGGGCATACGGCCGGATTACTATTCGAAGCCAAAGGAAGACGCCCAGCTTTTGTGTGCCCGTTTGCCTGTGCCAGATATTGAGAGTGCAGGACTTATAATGAGGATCGATGGTTAAAGACGGCTATTTCTACGGGTTGGGCCTCCTTGTGACGGCGGGAGTTGCCTGGTACCTGATACATTCGCGCAGCATGACGGGCATTATTGTCCTGCTCGCCCTGTTTTTCCTGTGGTTCTTCCGCGATCCGCACCGCACCATACCAACCGAAGCCGATATTGCAGTCTCGCCAGCAGATGGCAAGGTGACGGAGTGCGAGTGGATCCAGACGGAACAAGGGCCAAAGGTGCGCATCAGCATCTTCCTGAGCGTATTTGACGTACACGTCAACCGCACGCCCATCGCGGGTACAGTGACGGACGTGGAGTATCGCAAGGGCCAGTTCATGAACGCGATGAACCCGGAATCAGTGATGTTCAACGAGAATACGCTGGTGGTGGTGAAGGATGGCAGCATGGAAGTTGCATTCAAGCTCATCGCCGGCCTGCTGGCGCGACGCATCGTATGTAATGTGCGGCCGGGAGATGTTCTGCAGCGCGGCCAGCGGATTGGGCTGATCAAGTTCGGCTCGCGGGTTGACGTACTGCTGCCCGGCGATGCCCAGTTGCGCGTACACAAGGGCTCGCGGGTCAAGGGTGGAAGCAGCGTGCTGGCGAAACTGGTTTTGCCCGCTCAGGTATAGCAGCACAACGTAACGCGGAACTTCCCAGAGGAAACCGGCGCATGGCCATGCAAGACGCAGACGAAGATTTGAAACAGACACGAGGACACCGCCGGCGCGGCATGTACATTCTGCCGTCGGTTTTCACTTCGGTGAATATTGCGTTCGGTTATTACGCCATCACCCAGAGCTTGCAGGGCTCGCTGGCGAGTCCATCGCACTTTGATCATGCGGCGCTGGCGATCGGGTTGGCGATTCCGTTTGACGCGCTGGATGGCCGCATTGCGCGGATGACGAAGACCACGAGCGATTTCGGCAAAGAGCTGGATTCTCTGGCTGACGTAATTACATTTGGCGTAGCGCCCAGCATTCTGGCGTGGTCGTGGGGATTCCGCACACTGCATCTGCTGCCGGACAGCATTGCGTATCAGAAGCTGGTTGCACTGGGTGCATTTGTTGCTTTCATGTTCCTGATCTGCGGGGCGTGCCGGCTGGCTCGGTTCAATATCAGTTCGGACCCAGCACCCTGCAATCCGGGCCGTCCGGACCGCAAGTATTTTGTAGGCATGCCGATTCCCGGTGCTGCAGGAGCAATTGCAGCCGTGGTGCATTTCTTTCAGGGCAACCCGATCTACCAATGGTGGTGGGCCCTGGTGTGGCTGGTATTTGTAGGATCTGTTGGGTTGCTGATGGTGAGCCGCTGGCGTTTCTGGAGCGGCAAGGAGATCAACCTCGGTGAGCGGCATCCGTTCCAGGCGATGATACTGGTCTCGCTGGTGATCTGGCTGATCGTGCTGTATTCGGAGTGGGCGCTGATGCTGATTGCGCTCAGCTACATGTCTTCCGGCCTGCTGGCGCGCGTGGGCTATAGCTGGCACCGGGGACGAGCACTTCGCGGCGTATAACACGGGTTCCAGCTAAAGCATCTCATTGCAATCCGACCGCTGCACTTCAAAACTTCGAGACGAGATTTCGTATGACCAAGACGACGTACAAGATAGCAATCGTGGGAGCCTCCACCCTGGCAGGCAAAGAGCTGAGCGAGGCACTGGGCGAGTCAGCATTTGCCGCCTCAAACTTTGTGCTGCTGGATACGGACGATGCGGTGGGCAAGCTGGAGAGCGTGGCCGACGACGTAACCTTCGTGCGCAAGCTGGAAGCCGATTCGTTTGAAGGCGCGGACTTTGTCTTCTTTACGGGCGCGCCGCAGATTACCGATGCGCATTGGCGCACGGCGCAGCAGATGGGCGCGGCGGTGGTGGATATGACGTTCGCGCTGGAGAGCACGCCGGGCGTTCCGGTGCGCGCGCCGTGGGTGACGGAACTGATGCCAGATGGCAGCGATACCGCCACGCATCCTGACCTGCAGACGCCGGCCGTGGTAGCGGCGCATCCAGCGGCGGTGCTGCTGGCTACAGCGCTGGCGCAGTTGCAGAAGCGGCACAGCGTGAAGAGCGCATCAGCCACCGTGCTGGAGCCGGCATCGCAGTACGGGCGCGAGGCAATGGACGAGCTGCATCAGCAGACGGTGGCACTGCTCTCATTCCAGACGCTGCCGAAAGAGATTTACGACACGCAGACGGCTTTCAACCTGACGCCGGAGCTGGGCGCGGAATCGAAGCTGCGGCTGGCGGAGACGGAGAAGCGGATTCGGCGCCACTTTGCCGTGCTGGCGGGGAACGCATTGCCGGTTCCTGCGCTGCAGTTGGCGCATGCGGCATCGTTCCACGGAACCATCGCATCTGTGCTGGTGGAGCTGGAAGCCCCGGCGAGCGAAGAAGAGATGGCAGCGGCGCTGGACAGCGAGCACATTGACGTGTTGCTGGATGAGTCAGAACCGCCGACGAATCTAAGCGTGGCCGGGCAAGCGAATATCCAGGTAAGAGTGCGTCCGGAACCTCCAGCCGCAACGCCGGGCAGTGGGCGGTCAACGCGCTACTGGCTCTGGATCGCGGCAGACAATTTGAAACTGGCTGCGCTGAATGCCATTGCCTGCGGGGCAGAGTTGGCGCGTCTGCGGCCACAGGGCAAAGTGCAGTAAGCCGCACGGCGTATTGACCAGGTAATCAATACGCAGCAGGATTCGCGCTGAATTTCATCTGTGATTCACAGGAATCCCCACAGCGTATTGCTGCAGAATAAAACCTGCTCTGAACGATTCTTCGCGGCCCGTCTTGCGGGATATCTGGCCGTAGCTGCTGTGAATACGGCGCTGCGGCCAGCCCCGGAGAACCACTTTTGAGACACCTTCAAATATTAATGCAGTGCTACGGCACGCTATGGCTGACAATAAAGATGCGGGTTGCGGACCAGGAGGTCCAAACCGGCATCTTTTAACGCAATAAGGAGTGATTCGTGCCGCGCATCCATTTCCAGCTACAACTGGCGGAACTAAAAGAACGGCTGCTCGCCATGGCGAAGCTGGCGCAGCGCGCGCTGGAGACCTCAGTGGAGGCGTACCTGGGCCGCGACGAAGCGCTGGCGCGGGAAGTGGAAGAATTGGAAGCCGCCATTAATGCCGCTGAACGCCAGGTATATGAGATGGCATATGAGTTACTGGCGAAAGAGCAGCCCATGGCAATCGACCTGCGGTTCATCTTCTCAGTGATCAAGATCAATGCCGACCTGGAGCGCGTCGGAGACCAGTCCATCAACATCTCAGAGCGAGTGGCCACGCTGCGGGAGTTTCCACTGCTGGATGTTCCGCACGATATCATCAGAATCCGCCAAATGGGTGAGCATGCCGGGCGCATGATCGGCATTTCTATACAGGCGCTGCTGGAAGCGGACGCGAAGCTGGCTGAAACGATCCTGTTGATGGATGATGAGATTGATGCGATGAACACGGAAGCTGAGGCCTCCATGATGGAGGTGATGGAAAAGGATCCGAGTACGACAATCCAGGCACTGAACGCAGTGATTGTGGCGCGCAACCTGGAACGTGCAGCCGACCATGCGACCAACATCGCAGAAGATGTGATCTTCTGGGTGCGCGGCAGTGATGTGCGCCACCGCCTGAGCCTGGCAGATGCGGACTAAGTAGTGCAGGCAACAGGCTTAGTGACTGCGAGGTTGAATTCTCGTTCACTTCGTGCCGGAAGTGCCAGCGTGACTGTTTCCTTGACGGGCGAGGGCCGCCAGATTACCCTTAACACGATGAGCATTGGCCCCATTCAGGCATGTCCGTGTCGCGCATTCTGTTGTGGAATGTAGCGCTGCTGCCTGTGGCTGAGAAAAATCCAACCGGATTTCAAGACTCACTCCAAGACAGAAAGCGCCCACGGTCAACACGTGGGCTTTGTTCTTTCAACTCCGCATAAAAAAGGAACTTCCCTCATGAGCAGTATCGAAGCGACCACTGCAACTACCACCCCGGCCAAGCCCGCGAAAGAGACCAAGGCCCAGAGGTCTGAGCGGCTGAAGCTGGAAAAAAACCCGTGGGAGGCGTGGCAGGAGGTCCGTGAGTTTGCGCGTCAAGGCATTGAAAGCGTACTGCCGGAGTGGGCGGGTTTCTACTTCAAGTGGTGGGGAATTTATACGCAGGGTGATGGCGTAGGCGCCGTTGGCGGCGTTGGCGGCGAAGGCAAGGCGACTGAATACTTCATGATGCGCATTGGCATTCCCAACGGCATTGTGAAGTCGCACCAGCTGCGCGGCATTGCCGGCATTGTGGCGCAGCATGCACGCGGGATTGCTGACATCACCACGCGACAAAATATCCAGATGCACTGGCTGACGATTGAGTCGCTGCCGGTGGTGGTGGATACGCTGGAGAAGCTGGGGCTGAGCCCAAAGGGCGCGTGCGGCGACGTGGTGCGCAACGTAACCGGTTCGCCGCTGGCCGGAGTGGAGAAGGGCGAGATACTGGACGCATCTCCGCTGGCAATCAGGGTAGCGCAGCATCTGACGGCGAATCCGGCTTACTTCAATCTGCCGCGCAAGTTCAAGATCTGCATCACCGGCTCGACCTCGTGGGACTGCTATCCCGAGATCAACGACATTGGCCTGACGCCCGCAGTGCGCGAGGTGAACGGCAAGCAGGACGTGGGCTACTCGCTGCGCGTGGGCGGTGGACTGTCGCGCGAGCCACACATCGCGGTGCGCCTGGATTGCTTTGTGCGCCAGGAGCAGGCGGAAGCCGTGGTGTACGCGGTGGCAGATATCTTCCGCGAGCAGATGGCGCTGCGCGAGAGCCGTACGCAGGCGCGCATGAAGTATCTCTTCCTGAAGCAGGGTTGGACGGCAGAGAAGTTTCTGGCCGCACTGGAAGCGAAGCTCGGCTACAAGCTGGACCCCGCCGTACCGGAGACGGTGCCGGATGACATCTACCGCGACCACGCGGGTATTCACCAGCAGAAGCAGGAAGGCCTGAGCTATGTGGGCGCGTCTGTGCTGCGAGGCCGCTTGACGGCAGACCAGCTGCACGCGGTAGCTGATCTGGCGGAGCAGTATGGTTCGGGCGAGATTCGCTGCACCGTGATGCAGAATTTTGTGATCATCAATGTGCCCAATGCGAAGACGCAGGAGCTGGCGGCAGAGCTGAAGAAGATCGGCATTGAAGTGCAGGGAACCAATTTCTTTCGCGGCACGGTGGCTTGCACAGGTACTGAGTTTTGTAAGCTGGCGATCACTGAGACCAAGGGCTTTGCCAAGTGGCTGGTGGAAGAGATGGAGGGGCGCATGCCCGGATTCGATCAGCAGTTGCGCATCAACGTGACTGGGTGCCCGAACAGCTGCGGCCAGTCGTGGATAGCGGATATTGGACTGGAAGGCAAGAAGATCAAGCATGACGGCGTGATGCAGGATGCATACTACTTTGCTGTAGGCGGCGCGCTGGGTGAGCACGCAGGCATCGCGCGGCAAATTGGATATCGCGCGCTGGTAGAAGATGTGCCGCAGGCGATTGAGCGCCTGCTCCGCGGCTATCTGCAGCAGCGTAGCGAGGGTGAGAACCTGCGCAGCTACTTCCGCCGCAAGACAGACGAAGAGTTGCGCACACTGATCGCGGGCGAGCAGGTTGCAGCGATCGAGCACGATAAGCCGATAGGACGTCCGCCGGTGGGAGTGAATTAAGAATCTTTTAGGCGAGCGATTTTTAAAAATACTATGAGCCTTTTTCCCATCTTTCTGAAGCTCGCAGGCCGGCCGTGCGTTGTGGTCGGGGCGGGCAACATCGCCGAGTCGAAGATCCGCAGCCTGCTGGATGCAGAGGCGCGGGTGACGGTGATTGCGCCGGAGGCGCTGCCCACAGTGGCGGAGCTGGCGGCTGCAGGGGAGATTGCATGGGAGCGGCGCGCATATCGTGAAGGCGATCTGGATGGAGCATTCCTGGCAGTGGCGGGAACAGCGACGGCTGAAGTGAATCGTGCGGTGTTTGCAGAGGCGCGTGAGAAAGAAATATTGTGCAACGCGGTCGACGATCCGCCATTCTGCGATTTTTATTTTCCATCGATCGTGAAGCGCGGCGAGCTGCAGATTGCTATTTCAACGGCTGGAGAAAGTCCGGCACTGGCGATGCGTCTGCGCAAGGAAATTAATGCCGCGCTGCCTGCCGATGGCGGTGAGTGGCTGATGGAGCTGGGACGGCTGCGGCGCGAGGTGATTGCCGCCGAGCCGCAGAGCGAAGAGCGCAAGCTGCTGCTGCATAATCTGGCAGAGCGCAGTGTGTGCGGCGCTGAGTTTTGCCCGTCGCGGAAAATTGCGCGCGAGCACGCTGCGGCGGTGGCTGCAACGACGGAGGCCGCGCGATGAGCAGAGTGCGCGGAGTTCCGCAGACCGCAGCGCGCAAGGGCGTGGTGTACCTGGTGGGCGCGGGGCCGGGCGATCCCGAGCTGTTGACGCTGAAGGCGGCGCGGCTGCTGGCAACGGCGGACGTGGTGCTGCACGATGACCTGGTGCCGGAGCAGTTACTGGCCGCGGTAAATCCGCTGGCCTTGCTGAGTAGTGTAGGCAAACGCTGCGGACGGCCGCGCGTGACGCAGAGCGAGATTCATGCGCTGATGATCGATGCGGCGCGGCGCGAGTTGAGCGTGGTGCGGCTGAAGTCGGGCGACCCGCTGATCTTTGGGCGCGCGGGCGAAGAGCTGCAGGCGCTGCGCGAGGCGGGGATAGAGTTTGAAGTGGTACCGGGCGTGACGGCTGGGGCTGCGGCTGCGGCGAGCATCGGCGTTTCACTCACGGACCGGCGGCATGCATCGAAGCTGATCTTTGCGAGCGGATACCATGCTGCGGGCAAGGACCAGCAGGCGCCGATCTTTGCCGAAGCGCCGCCGCAGGATGCGACGCTGCTGATCTACATGCCAGGACGGGATTTTTCTTCACTTGCGGCGGAGCTTGCGCGCCATGGCTTCGCGGTGGATATGCCTTGTTGTTGTATCTCACACGCAGCTTGCCCCGAGCAGCAGGTGAAGGCGACAACGCTTCAAAACCTGGCGACTCTGGAACCAGGCCCCGCTCCCGTAATCCTGATGATTGGCCGCGCTCTGACCAGCGCGCTTGAGCAGCAGGAGGCAACGGGAAAGGTCTTCCACGAGACGGTCAAGGAATTTGAAAAGGAAATCGGCTTCGCTCTCCAGCAATAAGTGAAGCGCGCGCAATGCGTGCGCTTCGCTTCCACACAAGGAGACGAATCGCATGAGCGCAGAAATTTCGACAAAGAAAAATTGGTTTACCACCATCTCTCTGGATGCGTGGGCGGTAACGCTGGCGTTGCTGCTGGCCCTTCTGGTGCGCCTTGGCGTGATCAGCAAAGTGGCCTGGTAGGCACGCGCCCGCTGGTCACCACCACCCCACGAAAAGCATGCAAGACATCCTAAGGAGATAGACCATGGCCACGAACGCTGTAGTGACGCAAACATCTGGTGAGAGCGTAATCAAGAAGCTCTTGCAAACCATACCCGGCATACTGCTGCTCGCCGTTGTCGGCTACGCCGGCAAGTTTATTGAGCAGTTCATTGGCCGCTACGGCAAGGCTCATCATGTGACGCTGCCGAATATTGAATACGTGCTGTGGGCGATTCTGATCGGCCTGCTCATCGCAAATACGATTGGCGTGCCGCGGCTGTTTCGCGCGGGTGTGGCGACGTACGACTTCTGGCTCAAGGTCGGCATTGTGCTGCTGGGCGCGCGTTTTCTGCTCGGCGACATCCGGCATCTGGGCGGCATCAGCCTGCTGCTGGTGCTGCTGGAACTGGCGCTTGCACTTTCGCTGATGACGCTGCTGGGACGCATCTTCAACCTGAAGCCGAAGCTGGCGACGTTGCTGGCGGTGGGTTCTTCCATCTGCGGCGTATCGGCGATCATTGCGACGCAGGGCGCGATTGATGCCGATGAAGAAGATTCGTCGTACGCAATTGCGGCGATCCTCGCAGTGGGCGCGGTGTCGCTCTTCCTCTTCCCGTTGATCGGCCACGCGATCCACCTGAGCGATCATGCGTATGGGTTGTGGGCCGGGCTGGGCATTGACAACACGGCGGAAGCAACCGCGGCGGGCGCGCTCTATTCCGATGCGGCGGGCAAGCTGGCCGTGCTGGCGAAGGGCACGCGCAATGCGTTCATCGGCTTCATCGTGCTTGGGTACGCGATCTACTGGGCATCGAAGGGGCAGGCAAAGGTGTTGGAGAACAAGGCGAAGTTCCTGTGGCAGAAATTTCCCAAGTTCGTACTTGGCTTTCTGCTGGTCTCTGCGCTGGCATCGACTGCATTCTTCGCCAAGCCGCAGGTGGCGGTGCTCGGCAATCTTTCGCGCTGGGCGTTTTGCTGACGTTTGCGGGCGTTGGGTTGCGGACGAACCTGCGCGAGCTGACCAGGCAGGGAAGCAGGCCGCTGATCGTGGGCGCGCTGGGCGAAGTGCTGATTGCGGCCATCACGCTGGGCCTGGTCTTCGGCGCGGACCGCATCTTCACGCTGTGAAGGCGTGATCAGTAGAGGCGATATGGCAGCGCGCGCTTGCGAAAGTCTTCAAGCGCGGGCTGCCATGCGCGTGCGATGCTGCGTGGATCATCACCACGGCGAAGAGCTGCGAGCGTGGCCGCGTTCACGATGAGGGGCGCGGTCTTCTCCATCAGAAATTTATCCGGATAGAGATGGTGCAGCGCGGCGATCAGCTCAATGCCGAGTTCGGGGGAGTCGAGCACATTGCGATCCGTGAGCGTGATGCGAACGCCTTGGCAGCCTATGGTGCAGAGGTAGGGCTTGGTCGCGGTGAAGATGGTTGGCTCAAAGCTGACGCCGGGAATCTTCCGCGCGTTCAGGTAGGCGGCGAGTTGTGCGCCGTCGATCCACGGTGCGCCGATCTGCTCGAAGGGCGCGGAGGTGCCGCGGCCAACGGAGACGTTGGCTGCATCGAAGAAGGCCACGCCGGGATAGAGCGCGGCGGCAGTGATGTTGCGCAGGTTGGGCGAAGGGTTGGTCCAGGGCAGCGACGTTTCGTCGAACCACTCTGCGCGCTGCCAGCCCTGCATGGGGACGACGGTGAGCTTTGCGCCGAGGTGTTTTTCGCCGTTGATGTATTGCGCGAGCTCGCCGAGGGTGAGGCCGTGGCGCACCGGCAGCGGCAAGTAGTTGATGTAGCTTTCGCTGCCTGCGTCGGAGACGGGGCCCTGCACGGAGACGCCGTTGATGAGGTTGGGGCGGTCTAGGAGGATGACTTCGATGCTGGCTTTGGCGGCGGCTTCGAGGAAGTATCCGGTGACGGTCTCGTAGGTGTAGAAGCGGACGCCTGCGTCCTGCAGGTCGATGACGACGGCGTCAAGCTTGCGCAATGCGTCGACGGAGGGGCGGCGCTGCGCGTCCTTTGCGCCGTAGAGCGAGACGACGGGGAGGCCGGTGGCTTTATCGGTTGAGTTGGTGATGTCGGTGGTGTCGACTGCGCCGGCGATGCCGTGTTCGGGCGAGAAGAGCGTGATGAGCTTTGCGCCGGGGATAAATTTGGCGAGGTCAGTGTTGAGGATGTCGATGGTGCGGCGACCGTGGGCGTCGAGGCCGGTCTGGTTGGTGAGCAGGCCGAGGCGGAGGTTGCCGTTGTGCTTCGCGGCGAGTGCTTGCAGTTGGGCGAAGTGGGTGGATTCGAGGACGTCGATGCCGGTGAGGACTGAACCAGTCGTTGTTGGCTGCGGATTACTATCGAATACGCATCCGTACGCATGTGGGCATACGTCCAGATTGGCATGAAATGCATTGCCCGCTACCGTGGCAATCGCGCTGCGAAGGCTGGAGATGCTGGTGCCTCCATTCGGATGGACACGATTCGTAAGAATAATGACGTAGCTCGCGCTGTTCCGGTCAATCCAGAGGGAAGTTCCTGTGAATCCCGTATGCCCAAAAGACCTGCCGCGGGAGAAGGCATCGCCTCGCGGCGAAGAGAAGGCCGTATCGATGTCCCAGCCAATGCCGCGTATATCTTTGCCGCCGCTGGGCTGCATGGGATGAGTCATGGTGATGACCGAAGCTGGACTTGCCGGGAAGGTTTCCGCCCAGGCGATCAAGCTGTCCAATATCGCCTGCGCGTAAAGGGCCACATCGCCTGCGGTGGAGAAGAGTCCGGCGTCACCGGCGACGCCGCCCATGCGGCGGGCGGTGGGATCGTGTACTACGCCGCGGAGCATGGTGCCGTCATCGTCGTACTGCGTTGGTGCGATGTTCGGTATCCACGCGGCGGGCGGCAGGAAGCGAGTGTGATCCATGTGCAGTGGCTGGTAGATGTTCTTGGCGGTGTAGGCGTCGAGCGTGGTGCCAGTCAGGGTCTCGATGAGCTGCTGCAGGACGAGGTAGTTGATGTCGCTGTAGACGAAGACGGTGCCGGGTGCGGACTTCAGCGGAGAGGCATCGGCGCGGGCGAAGCCTTCCTGCTTGCCGAGCCATTTTTCTTTGAGGTCAAGATCGGGGGGCAGGCCGGAGTAGTGCGTGGCGAGCTCGCGAATGGTCACAGCTTGCTTGCCGTTGGCGGCGAAGGCGGGGATGTACTTGGCGACGGGATCGTCGAAGCTGAAGCGGTGCTCTTCGTAGAGCTGCATGAGCGCGGTGGCAGTGGCCATGCACTTGGTGAGCGAGGCCATGTCGAAGATGGTGTCTTCGGTCATGGGCTCGATGTGCGGCTTGTGATCGATCTCCAGTGAGCGATTGCCGTAGGCCTTGTGAAAGACGACATGGCCGCCGTGCCCGATGACGACGACGGCTCCTGGGATCTGGTGGGCGTCGATGGCTTTCTGCACCAGACCGTCGATCGGAGTGAAGTCCGGCGCGGACTGCGCGCGGGCGGTCTGCGTGGCGACGAACAGAAGCAGAAGAGCGACGGCGGTCTTCGCGCGCGTCGAAGATGATCCAAAGAGCAGGCTGGCGAGGTAGCCGAGCACGAAGGTGACAATGGAGCCGATCAGGACATACCACGTCCACGCAATGAGCGGCAGCGCGAAGTGGTGCGCGTGGATCGTGATGCCAAGCGTGTGCGTCTGCCGTATCCAGAGTGCGATGTTCAGCGCGAAGCCGGTGACCATGCCGACGATTGCGCCTGCCTGTGTGGCTCGCTTCGTCAGTGTTCCCAGCAGAAAGACGCCGAGCAGCGAACCATACGAGACCGAGGCGATGGAGAGGCCAATCTCCACAACATGGCCGCCGCCGCGAGAGAGCATTGCAAGCGCGAAGAGCACCAGCGCCCACATTACCGTTGATGAACGTGAAATCATGCTGCGCTCCGTGTCGCTGGCCTGCGGCCGCCAGCGAAGATAGAAGTCGAAGACCGTGGTGGAAGAGAGCGAATTGAGTGCGGCGCTAAGATTCGACATGGCGGCTGCCAGGATGGCAGCAATAAGCAGACCGGCAGCGCCCACGGGCATCTGCTGCACGATGAAGGTGGGAAAGATGCGGTCTGCACTGGCAAACGGGACCACCGCGGGCCGCTGCAGATAGAACACGTACAGTCCAGCCCCGATAAGCAGGAAGAGCGTGAACTGCATCAGGATGACGAGGCCGCTGGAGAGCAGGGCGAGGCGGGATTCGCGCAGGTTTTTGGCGACGAGCAGGCGCTGCACCATCAACTGATCGGTGCCATGGCTGGCCATGGTCAGGAAGGTTCCGCCCAGCACACCGGCCCAGAAGGTATACGTCTGCGAGAGGCTGAAGGCGAAGTGCAGCACGCGTAGTTTGCCCGCGCTGCCGGCGATGTGGTGGATGGCGGTCCAGCCGCCGTCGACGTGATGGCCGAGCGTCCACAGCGCGACGAAGGTGCCGCCCACGTAGATGAACATCTGCACCACGTCTGTCCAGATGACGGCTGCAATGCCGCCTTCGAAGGTATAGATGAGTGTGAGCAGGGTGATGATGGCGATGGAGAGAATGTCGCGCGTGCCAATGGCGATGCCGACCACGATGGAGACGGCAAAGACGCGCACACCCTCTGCCGCCGCGCGGGTGATGAGGAAGAGAAGCGCGGTGATCTTGTGCAGTGCGTTGCCAAAGCGGCGTTCGATGAGCTGATAGGCGGTGTAGAGTTCTCCCTGAAAATAGCGCGGCAAAAAAATGGCGCAGACAACGATGCGGCCGATCATGTAGCCGAAGACGATCTGCAGAAAGCCAAAGTCGCCCGCGAAGGCGACGCCGGGCACGCTGATGATGGTGAGCGTGCTGGTCTCTGCCGAGACGATGGAGAGCGAGATGGCCCACCAGGGGATGGTGCCGCTGCCCAGGAAGTAGGACTTCAGGCTGCGTTCGCCACTGCGGAAACGCAGGCCGAAGATGGTGATGGCGACCAGATAGACGAGGATGAGAGCGAGGTCTGGCATACGCAGGCGGACACCTGGCAGACCAAGAGCGAGGAAATGAAAGTATGTAACCGGCAGTATCAGGAGACGCCCCTCTCGCATACAAATGCGCGAAAGGTTATGATAACCGCCCATGGGTTATTTTCTTGCACTGGATGCCGGCGGTACCAAGACAACCGCTCTGCTGGCTGATGAAAACACTGTACTGGCGCGGGCTTCGGCCGAAACGATCAAGCTGCTGCGAACCACCGAGCAGGAGGCCGAGTCGCGGCTGACCGCGCTGCTGCAGGAGCTCTCGGCAAAGGCTGGGGCGCCGCTCACAAAGATAGACGGTACCTGCATGGGAACAGCGGGTTTTTCCGTCGATAAGGTGCGCGAGTGGTCCTACGCCACGCTGCGGAAACTAGTGGGCGGCACGGTAAGCGTTTGTGGCGACGAAGAGATTGCGCTGGATGCAGTCTTTCCCGGTGCGCCCGGGATTCTGGTTATTGCCGGTACGGGCTCTAACATCATGGGCCGCTGCTCCAATGGCACGCTGCATCGCGCTGGAGGATGGGGCCCGGTGCTGGGGGATGAGGGCAGCGGTTACTGGATTGGTCTTGAAGCGATTCGGTCAGCACTACGCGCGCAGGATCGCGGTGTGCCCAGCTGTCTGCTGGCGGAGATTCTGCGCTACTGGAATTTGCCTGCGCTACAGGACCTGGTCATGTTGGCGCATCGGCAACCCGCGCCGGACTTTGCATCTCTGGCGCGGATCGTCGCGGAGTGTGCGGAACGTGGCGATGCACTGGCGCTTGGCCTGCTGAAGCGGGCAGGCGAAGAACTGGCGGATGCTGTTTCGGTGGTGCATTCCAAGATGCAGGCATCAGGGTGCGAAGATCCGGAGATACTTGGGGTGGCATGCACGGGTAGTGTGATCACGCATAGTATGCCGGTGCGCCGTGCGATGGCGGAGCAACTGCAGCACACAATTCCGATTGCGAAGGTGCTGGAGGCTCCAGTTGATCCACTGGATGGCGCACTATGGCGGGCTCGCAGGTTGCCGCGCGGCTAGAGCATTTTCCTGTAGGTGTAGAGCGAAACCTGGGCTTTTGACGCCGTTTTCGCAATAAAAACGGCACTCGCATGCTCTATCCGGTTCACAGTAACAGGGAAAATGCTCTAAGTGCTCTGCTGCAGCGTTCCGCGCAATATTGTGGCAACCAATGCGCCATCCTGCGCCAGTATATTGAAGCTGGCTTCCTTGCCCGCTGCGAGCGTACCTGCATCCACACCAAGCATCTGCGCAGGATTGTGCGAGGCCATGCGTGCAGCGGTCGCCATGCTACAGCCGGTGAAGGCTGCAAAGTTCATCACGGCGCGGTCGAGCGTGAGTACGCTTCCGGCGAGCGTGCCTTGGTAGGTGCACACCCCATTTGCGACTTCCACTTCAAGATTGCCGAGCATGTACTTCCCATCTGGCATGCTGGTGGCGCTAATGCTGTCTGTTACGAGGATGGTGCGGGCGTGCGGCTTGGCGTGGAAGTACAGGCGGACTGCAGCGGGCGCCACGTGGATGCCGTCGCAGATGATCTCTGCAAACAGATCTTTGCGGTCCAGCACTGTACCCAGTATGCCGGGCTCGCGATGATCCAGCGGACGCATCGCGTTGAAGGTATGCGTGGCGGTGGTGGCTCCAGCGTCAATGCCGGCGAGAGTTTCCGCAGCCAGAGCATTACTGTGCCCGAGGCTGATACGCACGCCGAGCGCACTGGCATGGGCGATCAGCTCGAGCGCGCCGGGAATCTCCGGAGCAATGGTCATGAGCCGGAGATTGCCATGTGATGCCTGCCAGAAGCGATCAAAGACTGCAATGCTGGGAGGCAGAATTTCAGTGGGGGGGTGTACGCCGCGCTTGGCGTGGGAAATGAAGGGCCCTTCGAGGTGAATACCCAGTGGCCGTGCACCTTCGCTGCCACTTCCAATCGCGTTGGAGATGCCATCCAGCGCGCGCAAAGTCTCGTCCATGGGTGCCGTGACCGTAGTTGGCAGGTAGGCTGCCACGCCGTGCAGAGCATGGTGGCGGCCAACGGCAGCAAGCGCCGCAGCAGAGCCTTCCATCACATCATGTCCGGCAGCTCCATGGGTATGAACATCCAGCCAGGCGGGCGCAATCGCATAGCCACGATAGTCCAGATGGCGTGCGCCCTGCGGCAGGCTGACAGCATCGCGCGGCCCGATCTGGGCGATGCGGCCTTCATCGAGAATGAGGACTGGCTGCTCGATGGTTTCGAGCGGCGTGAACAGGTGATCGGCGGTGATTACGGTTTGCACTGCTTATTCAGTGTACCGGAGCAACAGCTGGATGTGGTGCGGGCAGGCCAATGTCGGGGCCGGCAGGCGGCAGCGTGTGCGAGTCATTGTACTGGCGAATCGCGGAGCGGAACTGGTCAGCACGCGTGATCCAGAGTTGCGTCCGCAGGTCATAGAGCGCGGTTACATTATGCATCCAGTAAGGACGGTTGGAACGCAGCCATGCCTGCTGATACAGGTCGCCCAGCAAGCTGTAGCCGTTGCGCAGATCCTGCATACGGCCGTCGATGCCGCCAATTTCGCTAAGCTCGTTGCTTAGCATCTCACGTTTGGTCTTGTCACCTTGATCGGCGAGGGCGCGGTCGTAACCTGCGCTCATCTCATCCGCGAGCTGGAACTTGAGTCCGATGAAGTCCATGCGGCGAGCTCCGAGTTCGAGTGCGTCGATCGCATCCGTCTCGCGCAGTGGAACGCCGGTGTAGGTTGCCGCCGCACGCGCTTGGAGGATGAGCGTAATGGCGTGTTCCGCATGGATGCGAAGCTCGTGGGTGTAGGGGCGCAGTTTGTCGGCATAGACCATGCCGTCCTTGCTCCACGGATCCATCCAGAAGAGGCCGTTGCTGGCATCGCCGATCTTGGCCTGCTCTTTCAGCAGTGCGTGTGCCTCGATGAGCTCGCGCTGCGCCTCATCGATATTGCCGGTGGCGTCGCCGTGGAAGACGGCGCCGTAGCTGGATTGAAACTGCGGAATGCTGCTTTCGCCGGGCTGCCAGGCGGCTGCGGCGCCAAAGAGCACACCATACCAGTCGGAGTTGAACAGGCCTTCGCCATCGTCATTCCATACGGTGTTGAGCAGGCCGGTAGAGCCAACTGCCTGGCCATCGCGCGCGAAGCCCTGGATGTTGGCAAGCGCCATGCCGTAGTTAGGATAGACGCGGCGCCAGTTGTTCACTCCGGGCGAGACCCATGTCTCCATGCCTGCCTGGCTGAAGGGTGTAAGAAAGCGCGTGAAGCCTTTAGGCTCCGGGTTGTACTCCCATGCAACTGCGATCATGTTCTGCTTTACGTCCGGCGGCAACGCGGCGATGAGCGTGGGGTCCTTCATCGCGATATCGCCCCAGAAGAGCAGCTTGCGGTGCAGGGGCGCGAGTGCGGTGTTCACCTTCTGCAGGTAGTCGAGATAGACGGTGCCCAGCCCTCGCTGCTGTACATCTGCCTGTGTTTGCCCGTAGCCGAGCGAGACGGTTTCATCCGCGCCGATATGCAGAAAGGGGCCGGGGAACTGCGCGGCGAGCTGAGAGAACCACTGCGTAATGAGCTCGATGGATCCGGGCTGGCCGGGGGCAAGCACGAAGCCGTGCGGCGTTTCAGAGAGCGGCACGTACTCTTCCCAGGTAAGCAGGTGATGCAGATGGCCGAAGGCTTCCTGCTCCGGCACGATAGTGATGTGGTAGGGCTTGGCGAAAGCGATGAGCGTGGCGATGTCGGTGGCGGAGAGGCCCCCGCCGGGGGGAGCGGCCAGCGGCGAGTTGACGAAGGCAAAGGTGTTCTCGCAGTACGGTGAATACAGGTTGATCTTGTACGCGGCGAAGACCTGTATCTGGTGCTTCTGGAACTCCAGCGTGGGCACGGGGCCACGGGAGAGATCGTCGTCAATGCCGCGGTAGCGCATGGCTGGCCAGTCGCGGATGACGGCGCCGTGGAGGTAGGCAAGCAGGCTGCCACCGGTAATCATCTGCTTGAGCGTCTGCAGGCCATAGAAGATGCCTTCGGAACTTGCGCCGATGATGGTGACGGCATTGCCGGCGGTGATGATGGCGTAGCCTTCTGCTTGCATGGAGGGGTCGAAGGTGACGTGCGCGGCCTGCAGGCGTTGCTGGGCGGCAGGGCTGGTAGTGCGCAGCAGTTCCACGGTGAAGCTGGATTCGCCGGCGGTGCCGATAATGGCGGGGATACCGCGCTGCGCCATGGCCTGGGCGAAGTCGGATGCGGCGAATTGGTCGTCTACGTCGACCGCGAGCAGGATGCGTACGCCCTGGGGTGCGGCGATGCTGCCGGTCTGGCGTACTTCCCGGGGCATAGGAATGAGGTGCAGCGGGGAAGGCGCGGACTGGGCCAGAAGAGCGGCTGGTAGCAGGGCAGAGAGCGCCAGGAATCCGGCGGCGCGGCAAACGGCAGACAGTTTCATCTCTTCACGCTACCGCACTCAGGCAGCGGGGAAAAGGGGACGGTGGCAAAGGTACTCATTCGGGTTCAGAGGCGAAGAATCGGCGAGAGAGGGGGGCGGGAAGGTAGAATTTAGGTTCCCCGGCAAAATAGATGGATGATGTGGCTGCTTTTGCAGCGAGAAAAGGAACCAGTGAACGTGATTTGGACAAAGAGGACTGCGCTGCTTGCGGCGATAGTGATGGGATTGGGAGCGGCGGCGCAGAGCTATGCGCAGACGGCGCCGACGGACGGTGCGACCAAAGCTCAGCCCACGAAGAGCGTCGAAGAGCAGATCGAAGAGCTGCGCCAATCCATGCAGAAGCAGATTGACGAATTGAAAAAACAGCTTGCGGATCGCGATGCGCAGATCCAGGCACAGAAGGCCCCGGCACCCCCCCCGGCGGTTCTGACAGCTCCCGCAGAAGCGAGCTCCAGCAGCTCTGCGACGCAGGCGAGCGTGGCAGCCGTCGCCGAGCAGGTGAAGGAACTGAAGGACGAAGTGGAATCACCGGTGGCCTTCCACTTCAAGAAGGTAACGCTAACGCCCAGGGGCTTTGTGGCGGCGGAGTCAGTCTGGCGGCAGCGCGCGATGGACGCGGACATTATGACGCCGTTCAACCAGACACCATACATGAACGCAGGGCAGGCGCATGTGAGTGAGTTCAACGGCACGGGGCGGCAGTCGCAGGTGGGACTGCTGGTGCAGGGCACTGTGCCGTTCGGCAAGCTGACCGGCTACGTGGAGTCTGACTTCTTCGGCTCCGGCGTGAGCTCTAACAACAATCAGAGCAATAGCTATGCTCCGCGGCTGCGGCAGGCCTGGGCGCAGGTGAACCGTGGCGGCTTCACCTTCACCGGCGGGCAGATGTATTCGCTGGTGACGGAGAGCAAAAAAGGCCTGAATCCCGGCAACGAAGCGGTGCCGCAGGTGGTGGATGCGGAGTTCCACGTAGGCTTTAGCTGGACGCGGCAGTATGCGTTGCGCGCGGCGCAGCAGTTGACGCCTGCGGTCAGCGTGGCGGCTTCGGTGGAAGAGTCGCAGATCCTCTTCAGCACGGCGGGCACCACGGCGGCCAACCTGCCCACGAATTTTTTCTTCGGCAGCGCAGGCGTGCCGGTGGGTGGATTCAATACGACGGCGAACTACACAGACAATCTGGCTCCGGATGTAATGGTGAAGGCGGCATACGATCCCCGCTTCGGCCACTTTGAACTGGGCGGCGTGGCTCGCTTCTTCCGCGACCGCTACTACCCCAACAATGTGGTACCCAACGCGGCGAACAATACGGCGGTAGGCGGCGGCATCGTCCTGAACGCCCATGTCCCAGTGACGAAGTACCTGGACGTAAGCGTGCATATGCTGACCGGCGAAGGCATGGGCCGCTATGGCACCTCGCTGCTGCCGGATGCGACGGTGAAGCCTTCGGGCACGCTGGAACCGCTGCGAGCCGACCAGGGACTGCTTTCGCTGATTGCGCACCCAACGCCGAAGCTGGACGTGCTGGCGTACGCGGGCGGCGAGTATGTGCAGCGGACCTTCTACCGCAATGCTGCCAACGGCGCAGTGGGCTATGCTCCGCCGGATGCGTTCAATGGAAGCTGCAATACGGAGAGCGCGACTACCGGCGGCACAGGCTACAACCCCGGCGTGGGCAATGCGAATTGCACGGGCGCGACGCGGGCCATCCTGGCTGGCAGCGCAGGATGGACGTACCGGTTGTACAACGGCTCGCGCGGCAAGCTGCAGTACAGCGTGGTCTATACCTACCTGACGCGCGAGGCGTGGGCAGGAATCGTGAGCGCAACGAATCCTGCGGTGGTTGCGCCCAAGGCGACCAACAACATGGTGTTCACGAGCTTCCGGTATTACTTGCCATAGGCCCATACCCCGCTTGGGGTTCAGGGGGACACTGTTAATTCGGGACAGCATACATCAGACTTGGTGGTGCCGATCCTCCGATCGTAGTCGCCGTGACCGAAAAACCGAAGTTACCGCGAAGACAATCGCGGAAAACCCGAAGAAACCGGTAAGAAGCCCGAAGAAACGCCCATCATCCCCGCGGAAAACCCTAAGTCGCAAAATTGTCCACGAAACACCGTGCACCGACCGCGAATTCACCGTGTTCAACCCACGAAATAGCCGTGCCAGGCGGCGGTGCGGCGGATGGCTTCTTCCAAGGGGATGAGTGTGCGGAGGTTGAGTTCGGTGCGGGCTTTCTGCGTGGAAGGCACGTAGCGGGCGATGGGTTTGGCGGGGTCAGTGGGCTGGTCGATGCGGACTTCGAGGCCGGGACGCAGCGTGGCAGCAGTCGTGCGCGCGAGCTCTGCGATGGAGACGGAGTGCTCGGAACCGACATTATATGTGGAACTTGCGGGGGCGCGAAGGAGCATCGTCCATAGCCAGATCATGAGGTCGCCGGCGTAGAGATAGCTGCGGTGGGGGGTGCCGTCGCCGCGGAGGTGGAGGGGCGTGGCGGCCATGGCGTCGCGGATGAAATTGCCGGCAGCGAAGTGGGCGTCCAGCGGGAGATGGGGGCCGACGAAGGCAAAGCAGCGGGCGATGGTGGATTCCAAATGAGGCTGGGCGAGGCAGAGGTCTTCGGACTCGAGCTTGGCAGAGCCGTAGACGTTGTCAGCCGGGGCGCGGCTGGGGTAGGTCTCGGGAAGATGCGTGATTTCAGAGGGTTGCGGGCCGTAGACGGCGCCGGAGCTGGTGTAAAGCAGGCGGCGGGCGCCGGTAGCGGCGGCGAAACGCAGGGTGTGGCGGGTGCCTTCAACGATGGCGGCGCGGAGTTCATCGGGCGTGGAATTGGCTTGCTGGCCGCCAGAATCGGTGGCGGCGTGGATGATGAAGGCGTGATCCTCGGCGGGGAATGCGTAATTTTTCACGTCTCCGGCATGGAGCGTGATGGACGAATCATGGACAAGATGCGGGGCTTTTGCGGTGAAGTTTGCGGGGCTGCGGGTGAGTACGGTGGCGCGCGCGCCGAGGCCGAGTTCGCGGTTGGCGTGGAGGAAGGATTCCAGCAGCCAGCAGCCGAAGAAGCCGGTGCCGCCGGTGATGAAGATGCGCTGGCCGCGCAGGGCGGTGAGGTCAGCGTGGGTGAGGATGTGGTCGAGGTCGGCGCGGGAGATGGGAGGCAGCATGGGTTTTATCGTAGCTGAATGGGCGGGAGCGGTCGCTGCATTGCTGCGATGACTTCCTCATCTACAGGTAAAGCGAGAGCAAGCCGGCCGATCATGCAACTCAGATTGAGCCAATTTATTGAAGGGACTTTCTGTGGGGTGCGTATCGCCTGCAACCATCACTCAAGCAGCCATCGGTAATTCTTCGTTTTTCTTCGTCTGTCAGCGTCCAGACCCTGGCTGCCAGCAGCGAGCCTACAAGGTCCTGTTCTTCGGCCCTAGCCGAGTAAGCCGGCGTATTCACCTGCGCGTCCTTCATCTCGGCCTCGCGGCCAAGCCACTGCTTGCGCAGATTCTCCAGATTTTGCTCCAACAGCATACGGTCCTGCGGCTCACCAAACTGCGCTAGTTCATACCCTGCGTTCCTGGGCGCCGAGGGACTACGCAGCCAAGCCAGTATCTCCGGCGGAAATTTGGCATCCAGTGCTTCGTATACCGTATTCGCCGGATACCACTGAATATCCGGCTCACGATTCAGCAACGCAACCGCCTCCTTTGGTGCGTCGCGCAACAACAACGGCAGCATCGTGGAATCCTGCGATGGGTTTGTCCAAACGGCTTTGACCTGCGGCAGAATGGCAGACGTCGCAAACCGTGCTGCGCGCAGAGCCGCTTGCTCCCAGTCAAAGTCATGCTCGCGCAGCTCGCCCTTTGCTAACAGTTCGGCTAAGCACTCGTCTACCTCGGGCAGACGGTCCGCCTTTACACCATGCAGCTTGTCTAAGAGGAGTCCACGTTTGGAGCTGCAGACCCTATCGATCACATACTGCTTCGACTCACTCTCATCAATTTCAATCAGACGCTGCAGAGCGGTGGCCGCGTCCATATTCTTCGCCTTGCTCTCAATCATTGCTTTGAGGTACGGCGCCAGCGAGGGATCTTTCACCGCACGCCACCGCGTTTCTATCAGCATGGACTGCTCGATAGGATTCATGCGCGGAAACTCTTCTAAAACGAGCGGCTTTACGCGCGCGAGCTGATCTGCTGAAAGTTCGTTGCCCTCCATCAGCTCGTAGGCCGTATCGCGCCGTATATAGCCTGTTCTCTGGGGCAGAGTGGCGATCAGCTGGTCCAGGTCCTCACAATATTCCGCCTGCAGGGTGTGCGTGGCGGGAGTATCGCTGGGTATCACCACCATTTTCCATCCAGGTTCCTCCTGCCCGTGGGCAAATATCTCAGCGCGTTTGAGCGCCCACTGCAGAGTATTGTCAGGCGCAATTTTCGGATTCACCCATGCGGCGCGCAGCAGCTCAAGCTGTAACGGCTGATTCCGGGTCGCGGCGAGTCCGTCCGCCATTGCCGTTGCAATGGCGTCATCAGACCCCAACAGCCACTTCACCTTTGCGCGCGCCGCGTCGTCGCCTGGGAGATAGGCCAATTGCTCAGCAGCGTGCATCCGCTTATGGCCTTTCGTACCAGCGAGCGTCGCCTCAAGCGTGTTTACTAACGCGGTCTCGTCTGCCGCAGGCCTCGCCACAAGATCGATACCGATGGCATTGGTGGTAACCGGTTGTAGTCCCATGCGGTGTGTCGTCACAGTGATCTCGTAGTGGCCGGGATCGCGAAAGACATAGCCCTGATTCAAGATCAGCGGTACGCGAATGCCGGTTGCATCCAGAGGTATTCTCGACAGGTAGTCATGCCCGCTCTTACTGCGCCACCGGAACCAGCCATCCGCTGGAGTAATGGTTACATCATCCGCGATATCGCCATAGTCCGTGTTGTTTACGGTGGCCTGGCCCGGGACCGGGACCGGCACCCAAGCCTTGTTGCGCGGCAAGTCGGTCCGCACATCTGGAAATGCCGGGTCACTGAACACGAGTTCCAAGGCGACTACATCACCAAGAAAAAATTGTGTCTGTCCATTTGTGGTTTCGAGCACGACCTGCGCCCTGGAGACAGGAGATGGTTGTTGTGCTGCCGTCGCAGCTAGGACAGATGCCGCAAGAAAGGCCGCAAGCCACCGCCACCGCCACCGCATAGACTACCTCCGTAGAGCAGTATCATCCAATTCGCGGAAAAGTACAGCCGGATGGTCAATGGACTTTCCGGCTGTGCTCCGAATGACAAAAATCTAACCTGGCCTGCTACTTGGTGAGGGCCTGGTAGTTGGCGATCTGCTGGAGGGTGAACTGCTGCATGGCGGCACCGGAGTCCCAGGCGCGGTACCAGGTGACGAGCCACTCCAGGGCGGTTTCGAGGTTGAGGCGCGGGGCCCAGCCGAGGTCGGCGCGGGCCTTGCTGGCGTCGAGCTTCAGGTATCCGGCTTCGTGCACGCCGGGGTCGGGATCGAGCACCCATTTGGCGCCGTCGCCCCAGAAGTTGGTCATCTTTTCGGCGATCCACTCGACGGGCTGGGCATCGTCTTCCACGGGGCCGAAGTTGTAGGCGGTGGCGAATTTGGGGTCGTGGGTGTAGAGCTGCTCCGCGAGGCGGATGTAGCCGTAGAGCGGCTCCAGCACATGCTGCCAGGGCCGGATGGCGTGGGGGCGGCGGATGAGGACGGGCTGTTTGGAGAGGAAGCCGCGGACGAGGTCGGGGATGAGACGGTCAGTAGACCAGTCGCCGCCACCGATGACGTTGCCGGCGCGGGCGGTGGCGAGGGCGACGCGGTGGTCGGCGAGTTTGGCGAGGGGGAAGAAGGACTGGCGGTAGGCGGCGGAGACGATCTCAGCGCAGGCCTTGGAGCTGGAGTAAGGGTCATAGCCGCCGAGGGGATCAGTCTCGCGATAGCCCCAGATCCATTCCTTGTTCTCATAGCACTTGTCGGTGGTGACGGAGACGACGGCGCGGACGGAGGGTGTCTGGCGGACGGCTTCAAGCACGCGCGCGGTGCCGATGACGTTAGTCTCGTAGGTGCCGATGGGGTCCTCGTACGAGTAGCGGACGAGGGGCTGGGCGGCGAGGTGGAAGACGACGTCGGGCCGGAACTGCGTCATGGCGGCATTGAGTTTGGTGGCATCGCGGATGTCGCCGCGAATATCTTCAATGGCGCTGCCGATCTTGGCTGCCTCAAAGAGGCTGGGGGTGGTGCAGGGGTCGAGCGCGTAGCCGCGAACCTCTGCGCCGAGCTGGGTGAGCCAGAGCGCAAGCCAACCGCCCTTGAAGCCGGTGTGGCCGGTGAGGAAGACGCGGCGGCCTTTCCAGATTGCGTGTGTAGCCATGGATGTACTCACTCCCATTTATTTAGTCACTAGACGCCGAGGATTACCAGTATGACAACATCGCTAACCGCGCTTATGGAGAAACACAACTGGATTTTGTTGTAGAGAGATTGCCAACTGCTGGTCGCAGGGTCGAGATAGAAAATTTTCAAAAAGTCGCGGAATAGATAGCCAAAATAAATAAGCTTTGTCAGAAGAACAATTGCGGTAAGCGGGCGCCCGAGTCTTGTCCAAATGAAATAAGCCGCAAGTATTGTCAGGAACGAACTCAACAGGATCATGCCAGCCGCAAAGATGCGCAGCCGAAGACGGAGAGATGGCGAAGCCGCTTTCTCCGCGATGGCTACCATGTCTTCCACGGGGCCTTTCCGCTGGCCCATAGTTCTTCCAGCTGCTGCTTGTCGCGGAGAGTGTCCATTGCCTGCCAGAAGCCGTGATGGAAGAAGGCGTGGACCTGGCCCTGCTTGACGAGCGTTTCAATGGGCTCGCGCTCAAACATCTGCTTGTCGTCGGTGATGGCGTCAAGGACTTTGGGCGAGAGGACGAAGAAGCCGCCGTTAATCCAGCCGCCTTCGTCAGAGGGCTTCTCCTGGAAGGAGTAGATCTGGGTATCTTTGAGGCCGAGGGCGCCGAAGCGGGCGACGGGTTGGACGCTGGTGAGGGTGGCGAGCTTGCCGTGCTGGCGGTGGAAGGCGATGGAGGCGGCGATGTCAACATCGGCCACGCCGTCGCCGTAGGTCATGCAGAAGTCTTCGCCGGGGTCGAGGTACTTGGCGACGCGGCGGAGGCGGCCGCCGGTGCCGGTGCCGTCGCCGGTATCGACGAGGGTGACGCGCCAGGGCTCGGCGACCGAGTTGTGCACGGTCATTTTGTTTTCGTGCATGTCAAAGGTGACATCGGAGGTGTGGAGGAAGTAGTTGGCGAAGTACTCCTTGATGACGTAACCCTTGTATCCGCAGCAGATGATGAAATCGTTGATGCCGTGCTGGGAATAGAGCTTGAGGATGTGCCAGAGGATGGGCTGGCCACCAATCTCAACCATGGGCTTGGGGCGGGTCGAGGTTTCTTCACTGATCCGCGTACCGAGACCGCCTGCGAGAATAACCGCTTTCATTGCGTTCCTCTCAGAAATGCTGGGGGATAGTCACTGCTGGAAACTCTCGCCGGGAGTGCAGGCGCATCAAACGTTACCAGTATAACTGCGATATCCTAGAGGAGATATGACTGACAAAGCCGCGGCGCTCCGCCAGCAGATTCTAGACCTGACGCGACAGTTTCACGCTGAAGCGTTTCCCCCAAAGACATTTGCCCCGGGAGCCACAGTTCCTGTGTCCGGGAAGGTGATTGATGGCGACGACATTGCCGCCGTCGTGGATTCCGCGCTGGATGCATGGTTCACCACGGGACGCTGGGCGAAGGATTTCGAGAAAAAGCTGGCAGCGTTCTTTGGGCTGCGGTCAGCATCGCTGGTGAACTCGGGTTCGTCAGCGAACCTGGTGGCACTGAGCGCTCTGACTTCGCCGAAGCTGGGCGAGCGGCAGCTGAAGCCGGGCGACGAGGTGATTACCGTGGCCGCGGGCTTCCCGACGACGGTGAACCCGATCATCCAGAACCGGCTGATCCCGGTGTTCATTGACGTGACCCTGGGCACGTATGAAGTGGATGTGGAGCAGCTGGAAGCAGCGTACTCGCCGAAGGTGAAAGCGGTGATGATCGCGCATACGCTGGGCAACGTATTCAACCTGGATGCGGTGACGGCGTTCTGCAAGAAGTACAACCTGTGGCTGGTGGAAGATTGCTGCGACGCGCTGGGCTCAACCTATAAGGGCAAGAAGGCGGGCACGTTCGGCGATATCGCGACGGTGAGTTTCTACCCGGCGCACCACATCACCATGGGCGAGGGCGGGGCGGTGCTGACGAACAAGCCTTCGCTGCAGGTGCTGATTGACAGCTTCCGCGACTGGGGCCGGGATTGCTGGTGCGAGCCGGGCATGGACAATACGTGCGGCAAGCGGTTTGACTGGGAGCTGGGCAAGCTGCCGTGCGGCTATGACCACAAGTACACGTATTCACACATCGGCTACAACCTGAAGGCGACGGATATGCAGGCGGCGCTGGGAGTGTCGCAGATTACGAAGCTGCCGCACTTCATTGCGCGGCGCAAAGAGAATTTTGCCTACCTGAAGAATGCGCTGAAGCCGCTGGAAGAGTACCTGGAGCTGCCGGTGGCGACGGAACACTCTGACCCGAGCTGGTTCGGTTTCCCCATTGGAGTGAAGACGGATGCGCCGTTTACGCGGGACCAGCTAACGGGTGCACTGGAGGCACAGAAGATCGGCACGCGGCTGCTGTTCGCGGGCAACCTGGCGAAACAGCCGGCGTATGAGGGCTGGGAGTTCAGGACCGTGGGCGACCTGAAGAATACTGATTTCGTGATGAACCAGGTGTTCTGGATCGGGGTGTATCCGGGGCTGACCACGGAGATGCTGGACTTCATCGTGAAGACGGCGACGGATTTTGTGGAGACGGCGAAGAGCGGATTGAAGACGCTGTAGGGTGAGAAGTATGAACGGTACCTTATGCGAAGTGCAATACGCCAAAGCGTAGTCTGCCTTTTGCTGGTTTCTTTGTGTGTAGCCATTGGCAACGCACAATCTACGCCAACGCAAGCGCGCAGCACTGCCATTCAACACATGAACGAGGAGCAGGTGGTCGACGCTTTACTACGAATACTTAAGAACTCCGGGTATTCGGTAAAGGTGATGTACACGAGCTCTTGCAAGAAGAATGCTCCCGAGCTGCATTTGCGAATCAATTCCTCCATTGGAGCAGAGAAAAGAAGCGGAACTCTAGAGCAAGTTCGCGCATTGTTTGCAGAGAACCCATCGTTTGTCGTCACCGAGAAGCCTGACAAAATCATCGAAGTTTCTCAATTCCATGCGCTACAGAAGCTGTTTCAGGTGAAGATCAAGACGCTGAGGTTTAATTCAGAGACCCTCTATAACCCGGAGTTGTCTCTGGGCGCAGCATTCGATACGCCAGAACTGGTGGCTGCTGAAAAGCAGCTCCGAATACAGTCGGTTATGCATGCAGGAAGCTGGCCGATAGACGAGGGCCCTGGGAGGAAGCATCTGCCCCCATTGATGCAGAATGTGACTCTGGATCAAATTCTTTTCACTACCCTGACTACATTCAGAGGTGTCTTCGTCTATGGGCAGTGTATGGGGCCTAATGCTGAAGCATTTTTTGACTTCAGTTATTCACGTTCTGACGAGTTTGAGCCGCAATGAACTATTTCCCGAAGTCGGGGCCGAAGTAGCAGCGCTCTACGATCATGCAGAAGATGTGCTCCAGGGAGAGGTGGCACTCCTGGATGTTCATGGTGACTTTCGAGGGGATGACGACGTTGTAGTCGCAGAGGGGGAGCATCTGGCCGCCGCCGTTGCCGCTGTAGCCGATGGTGGTGATGCCCAGCTTGCGCGCCTGGGCGAGTCCCTTCAGGATGTTTTTTGAGTTACCGGAGGTGGAGATGCCGAGGAAGACGTCGCCGGATTGGCCGAGGGCTTCAATCTGGCGCTCGAAGACGTTGTCGTAGCTGTAATCGTTGCCGATGGCGGTGAGGATGCTGGTGTCAGTGGTGAGGGCGACGGCGCGCAGGGCGGGGCGATCGACGGTGAGGCGGGAAACGAATTCGGCGACGAGGTGCTGGGCGTCTGCAGCGGAACCACCATTGCCGGCGACCATGAGCTTGCCGCCTGCGAGCATAGCCTCGGCGGTCTTGTTGCCGGCTTCGACGACGGTGTGGATGAGGTCGTCGTCAGTCAAGACTTTTTCGAAGGTGGCGATGCTGTCATTCAACTGCTTGCGAACGATATTCTGCATGGACGCTCCTGATAGTCAGACGGGCAAGCTGTCTTGTTTGGGGAAGTCAGGCGGATATTCAAAGTTGAGGCGCTCCAGTTCGACGGCGTAGGGACGCTTCTGCACCTGGGTGTAGATGGCGCCGACGTATTCACCCATGATGCCGAGAAAGACGAGCTGCAACGAACTGATGAAGAAGACGCCGATGAGCATGGGCGCGAGGCCGAAGCTGAAGGTCTTCCAGAAGACAATTTTCAGGACGAGATAGATCATGGCGATGAGGAACGAGATGGCCGATCCGCAGAATCCGGCGAAGGCGGCAAAGCGCAGCGGCACCTTGGAGTGGTTGACGATGCCGAGCATGCCGATGTCATAGAGGGTGTACCAGTTGTTCTTGGTAACGCCGTGTTCGCGGGCGGGCTGGTTGAAGTAAATGCGCTTGTAGGGGAGACCAATCTCGGCGATCATGCCGCGGAAGTAGGGATAGGGATCTTCAAACGAGCGCACGAGGTCAACCACCTTGCGGTCGTACAGCCCGAAGCCGGTGAAGTTCTGGATGGTTTCGACGGAGGAGAGGCGGTCGACGAGCTTGTAATACTGCTTACGCAGCCAGAACATGTGAGAGCTTTCTTCGCTGGCGTTCTTAACGGCGAGGACCATGTAGTTGCCCTCTTCCCAGCCCTTGATCATCTCAGGGATGAGCTCCGGCGGATCCTGGAAGTCAGCTGCAATCCCAATGACGGCATCGCCGCGCGCCTGTAGGAAGGCATGCATGGGGGAGCGGATGTGGCCGAAGTTGCGGGCGTTGACGATGACCTTGACGTTCTGGTCCTGCGCCGCGATGCGCCTGAGGATGGCGACAGTGGAATCAGAAGAATGGTTGTCGATAAAGATGTGCTCGTACTTGTAGCGGCCGATTCTAGCCATGATGCCGCGGACGCGCAGGTAGAGCGCTTCAACATTATCTTCTTCGTTATAACAAGGTGTATTGATACTGATGGTCTTCACGTCACCTCGATGTGTATGAAACCGATTTCCGTTCCAGAGTAAAAAATCCAGTGGAAATTTCGTCAACTGTTTGGCGGACGGTTCGCGCGGAATGAAAATTTTCTGTGTCCGAAGAAACTGTATACCACGGTGCATGCGGTAATCATCGCGCCAGCAAGGTACGGCGCAAGGGTGTGCAGGTTCAAGGGGAAACCCGCAACCGTGAATACGGCGCGACGCAAAGGGGTGGCAAAAACGATGGCGTTCTTGAGGATGGGAAGGACGAAAATACTGGGAATCGCGGCGCTGCCGTAGACGATCATGCAGCGGGTCCACTCCTTCAGATAATTTCCCCGGGTCTTGAATACGAAGAACTTATAACCGAAGAAGGCGACGGTGATGCTGAGCAGATTCGAGAGCACCGCGGCGTAGAGATAGCCGTGCACGCTGTGTTTGGTGAAGAGGAATGTGAATAAGACGAAGGTGCCGTAGCCAAAGGCGGTATTCCAGCCGCCGACGATGAGGTAGCGCACGAACTGGCCGCTGGTAACGCGGCGGGCGAAGCGCAGGAGGCTACTGCTGCGGCTGAGTGGCAGTATGTCCTCCCCAAGTTCGGTGATTGGCTCATTCATGGTTGGACCGGTTGTTTCTGTGACTTTGTTGTTTCAGAAACCCGTGAGGCAGGAGGAAAGGATATGGGGGAGCCGAATCTTTTCTTGATGAGTTTATTCCATTCCAGTGCAAGAGTGAATGGGGCGAGGTGAGTGCGGCGGTCATGGCTTGCAGACGCGATCTGGGGGGACGGCAAAAAGCACTGTCTGGAAACCGTCGCCTTCGTAGGAACGCAGGTAGAGCTTATGGTTTGGCAGCATGTCATGAACCAGCAGGGGAATACGCCAGATGTCATTCTGAGTGTGATAGACGCAGATGGCCAGGATGGGCTTATCGCGCTGAAGCACGTTGCGAGCACCTTGCAGCGAATCGAATTCGGCTCCTTCGATATCCATTTTCAGAAAGGTCAGGGGTGTATCCGCAAAAAGTTCGTCTATGGGAATGCATTGCACTGCAATGCCTACCTCGGAAATTCTGGAACCGGTTTGTCCCGTATTGGTGAAGTGAACAATCCCTCTCTTGGAACCTACGGCGCAGTTATGGAGTTTGACCTTCTGCTTGATTCCCTGGGGCAGTTGGTCGCGGTAGGTTTCCAGTTTGCTAAAAGAAAGTTGATCTGCCTCAAGCGCATGAAACATAGAAAAGCATGGACCTGCTTTACGGAGCACATCCTGCGTCATTTCTCCGCCTGTCGCTCCGCAATCGAGGAAACTCTCCGTCTCAGAAAGGGCGACGATGTCGAGCGGAAGGTAGGTGTTTTCCTGCGGACGGCCAGGCACGCCGGAGGGATCGCCCAGAGCGCGCAAATGAATGTTAGCGCGATAGATATCGCTTGATTCGATATCGGCCCAGATTGTTTCCGCGGCCAGTACACGCTCCCGGTCTTCATAGAGATGATGAGGCAGCTCATTCAGCAGAAAGGGCAGGAACTGATCAGGAAAGCGCCAGTAGAAATAGGTGTAGGGCGCGAGTTGGCTGCACCCAAGAGAATACAGTTGATTTTTGGTTTCACGGAACCAGTGAAATTCATTCCAGATTGTAATCAGGAACGTCGCGTCAGAACCGTAGAGTTGAGCAGCCTCAGCCGGACTGAGAACCTTTAGGCCCTGAATGACTGTTCCCCATAGACTTTGGTTATTGTCAGCGAAAGCAAGCGGCTCGATGCCGATCTCCTGCAACAGTCCGACAGCGCGTTTACCCAAATTCCCAGTGCCAAAGAGAACGACGCGATTGTTGCGGGAGGCAAGCAGCGTCTCCAGCGCATGGCGCTCGCGGTGCTTAACGGATTCGACGGGCTCCTGAAGCAGTTCTGTCAATGGTGGGGGCATTGCGCGATTATCCTCTCAGGGCATGCAGCATCACGGAGTTGCTTATTCCGGAAGCGGTTTCACGATCATGTTGGCGAGAAACTCTTCGCGGGGGAGGAAAGGGAACATATCTTCCAGCGGTTTGGAGACGAAGCTGCCATCGGGTTTCTGATAGGACTGCAAACGTGGGGCGCGGACTTCGTCGGGGATCACACGGACATCGACCAACACTGGGCCGGGCGTATCGAGAATGCGCTGTACTTCTGCTTTCAGGTTCGTCTGGTCGTGAATGATGGCGTGGCCAATGCCGTACGCTGCGGCGATCCTGCTGAGGTCCGGCACTGTGAGACCGGTGGATTCATCGCAACCGATGTTGGCTTTTCCGAAATATGCTTTCTGGGAGGCGCGGATGGAAGCGTAACCGTCGTTATTCAGGACGAAAAATTTAATGGGAAGCTTTTCACGGCGTACGGTCTCCAACTCCTGAATATTAAACTGGAAGCCACCATCGCCATCCACCAGGATTGTCTGACGTCTGCCTCCGCCAATGCAGACTGCGACCGACATGGGCAGGCCGTAGCCCATGGAACCGAGACCGGCGGTGTGATAGATGCGCTGGCCATGCAGCGTGGGGCATGCCAGGAGGTATATCTCGATGCCGCTGCCGGAACTGCCGGAGACGAGCTGGTCGGTGGGCTTGCAGGTGGTACCGATGACCTCAGCGAGGTTGAAGATGCTGACGGGGCCCTCGGGCTTGCGGTGCTCGCCGGTGACGACGGGGTAGCGGGTCTTCCAATCAGCACAGCGATCGAGCCAGGCCTTATGATTCTTCGGCTTGATCTTGTCCTTGTGCTTCAGGAACTCAGTGAGGAAGGCTTTGGCATCTGCACAGACGGGCTGCTGCAGGTGGGGGTGAAGCTTGCCGAGTTCGGCGGCGTCAATATCGACGGCGACCTTGTGGGCTTCGCGGGCGAGGTTCTGCGGGGCGTAGCCGGTGATGGCGAAGTCAAGCCGGACACCGATGGCGAGGAGAAAATCGCAATTTTGCAAGGCGAAGTTGGCACCACGGGCGGCGACAGAGCCGGGACGTCCGACGTAGGTGGGATCGTCTGACGGCACGAGGTCAGCAGCGCACCAGGTGGCGACGGTGGGAACGCCGAGGAGCTTGCGGAGCTCTTCGAATTCCTTTTCCGCGCGGGCGAGGCGAATGCCATTGCCGGCGAAGAGGAGGGGGCGGTCAGACTTGTTGAATTCGGCGATGACGCGGGCGACTTCGACGGGAATGTTGGCGGTGCCGGTGAGGTCGCCGACTTCCGCGGGGTCAAAGCCGCGGAGGGTGGAGGGGTCAGGGATGGGCGCGGCCTGGACGTCAAGCGGGATATCAATCCAGACGGGGCCGGGACGACCGTGGAGGGCGAGGTAGACGGCTTTCTCCATGTGGTAGCGGATATCGAGCGGGTCAAGCACGGTCTCAGCGTACTTGGTGATGGGCTTGACGATGGAACAGATGTCGACTTCCTGGACGCCGAGCTGGCGCATGCCGAGGGGCTTGCCGGTTTTGGCGTCAAACATGCGGTCGGGGCGCTTGACCTGACCGGAGATGTAGAGGACGGGGGTGGAATCGAGCCAGGCGCCGGCGACGCCGGTGACGGCGTTGGTGCCGCCGGGGCCGGTGGTGACCATGCAGAAACCGAGGCCGTTGGTGGCTTTGGCATAGCCCTCAGCGCAGATTGCGGCGGCTTGCTCATGGGAGTTGCAGATGGCACGCAGGCGGGGTTCAGCGCCGAGAGACTGGTTCAGGTGCATGGCGCCGCCGCCGGTAACGAGGAAAGCATCTTTAATGCCGAGGTCTGCAACGAATCCAACAACATAATCAGAAAGTTTCATGGCTGCTTTTATCCTAAAGGATTTAGATGAAGGAAGCAGCCCGCAAATGGGATGGCGACGATTGTTTGCTAGGATTTGAGGATGGCAGCAGTGAAATTGCAGGAACGGCAATTCGGATTGATTGCACGCGCACTGGCCGATCCGCGGCGCTACGAGATATTGAAGCAAGTGGGCGAGGCGAAAGCTGCCTGCCCCTGTTGCCAGCTGCTGGCCAGCCATGAGATAACCCCGGCGACGCTTTCGCACCACATGAAAGAGCTGGAAGTGGCGGGGCTGGTGGATGCGGTGCGCGAGGGCAAGAATGTGCGTTATGTGCTGCGCCGCGACGTGCTGAAGGCGTATACCGACCAACTAGGCAAAATTTAAAGGAAATTTATCTGCACCCTTCCGGCGTCTGGCTCCATCTATTCGATGGTTGTCAAATTGTAATACGAATGGGAGCGGATAGCGATGAGCGATCTCAAGGGCAAGGTAGCGGTGGTAACAGGCGCGTCGAAGGGCATTGGAGCTTCGATTGCGAAACATCTGGCAGCGGCGGGCGCGGCAGTTGTGGTGAACTATGCGACCAGCAAAGAGGGGGCAGACCGTGTTGTTGCAGAGATTACGGCAAAGGGCGGTAAGGCTGTCGCTGTGGGCGGCAGCGTGGCAAAGGCTGCGGAGATTCCGGGGATTATCGGGGCGGCCAAGAAGGAGTTCGGGCGGCTCGACATCCTGGTAAACAATGCGGGCGTGTATGAGTTTGGGACGCTGGACGCGATCACCGAAGAGAGCTTCAACCGGCAGTTCAACACGAATGTGCTGGGGCTGCTGCTGACGACACAGGCGGCGGTGAAGGAGTTTGGCGCCGAGGGCGGCAACGTGATCAATGTGAGCTCGATCGTGGCGCGAATAACGCCGCCGGGCAGCAGTGTCTACAGTGGCACGAAGGGCGCGGTGGATTCGATCACGGGGGTTCTGGCGAAGGAACTGGGGTCAAAGAAGATTCGCGTGAATGCGGTCAATCCAGGACTGGTCGAGACGGAAGGCACGCAGACGGCGGGATTTACCGAGGGCGCGTTTGCGGATGACTACGTGAAGAATGCTCCGCTGGGGCGCGTGGGGCGGCCAGAGGATATCGCGAGAGTGGTGACGTTCCTGGCATCGGACGAGTCAGGCTGGATTACCGGCGAGACGCTTGATGCCTCCGGCGGCCACTGAGGTCCTGCGCGCACAGAAGCAAAGACAACGGCGGTGTGACGATATTTGTCACGCCGCCGTGTTGCTTAAGGCCGGGAACTAAAGACGGATCTTGTAGGTTTCTTCGGGGTCGAGGCTGCGGGCGGCGAGCAGGGCGTCAACCAGTTCGCGGACCGCGCCGTGGCCGCCGTTAAATTTGGAGACGAAGGCGACATGCGGCAGCACGGCGGGATTGGCATTGGCGGGCGCGGCGGAGTAGCCGGCGATGTGCATGGCGCTGAGGTCGTTCACATCGTCGCCCATGAAGCATATCTCGGATAGGTCAAGGGATTCGCGCTGGGCGAAATCGCGGAGGGCGGCGGCTTTGTCGCGGCAGCCCTTGGCGACCTCAGTGATGTGGAGCTTGGCGGCGTAGCGGTCAACGAGGGGGCTGTTCTCACCGGAGATGAGGGCGAGCTTGTAGCCGGCGCGGCGAGCGAGCGAGATGCCCATGATGTCCGCGAAAGAGAAGCGCTTGAACTCTTCGCCGTTGCCGCCCCAGAAGAGGCCGCCGTCGGTGAGAGTGCCATCGACATCGAAGGCGAGGGCTTTGAGTTTGGTGAGGTCGGTCATGGATTTAGTTTAGCGGAAGCAAGAAAAACGCCGTGCCTTTGAGGGCACGGCGCTTTTGTTCTGGTGCAGGGAGATATCTAGACAGCGGCGCCGACGCGGCGAAGCTTCTTGATGATGGGGACTTCGCGCTCGTAGACGCGCTTGACGCCGTCGCCCATGGACTGCTCAACCAGGCGGATATCGCGGACGAGGCGGCTGATGCCGTTTGGCTCCAGCGATGCGGACTGGTCAGAGCCCCACATGGCGCGATCCATGGTGATGTGGCGCTCCACCGTGCAGGCACCCAGGACGCGGGCGGCTACCGAGGTGGGGATGCCGGTTTCGTGGCCGGAGTAACCGATGGGCACACCGTAGCGCTGGGCCATGGTGGGGATGGCGCGCAGGTTGAGCTCGTCGTAGTTTGCCGGGTAGGTGCTGGTGGTGTGCATGAGGACGAGGTTTTCCTTGCCGAGGACGCCGACGGCGTGGTCAATCTCAGCGTAGGTGCTCATGCCGGTGGAGGCGATGACGGGTTTGCCGGTCTTGCGGATGTGCTTGAGGAGGTGGTCATCCGTGAGCGAGGCAGAGGCAACTTTGTAGACGGGGGTGTCAAACTTCTCAATAAAGTCAACGGAGCCTTCGTCCCAGGGGGAGACAAACCAGGGGATTTTGACGGACTTGCAGAAGGCGTCAATCTCAGCGTAGTCGTCTTCTTCAAACTCGAGGCCATATTTGAGGTCGCCATTGGTGGTGCCAAAGGGATTTTCGCGGGGGTTGGCGAGCTCGGCGGCGGTGTAGACGACGTCAACGGTGCGCTTCTGGAACTTGACGGCATCGCAGCCGGCAGCGACGGCGACACTAATGAGACGCTTGGCCAAGTCGATGTTGCCGTTATGGTTGATGCCGATTTCGGCGATGATGTAGCAGGGCTGGCCTTCTCCTACCAGCTTGTTGCCGATTTTGACGGTACTCATCGTGATGCGCTCCTTATAGTGGGGGGGACGGGGACGGGAATCTCTCAATTTGATGCCACCCGAAGTTCGGGGTTGGCTGTGATGACTTTTGACTATATACGCCGAATTGAACGAACGGCTAAAAGGCAGGGGGAGAAGTCTTCGGGATTAGAATAGCAGGGGTTATTGGGAAATTCCGAGAGGTCCAACCAAAGCAGGGCGAAATTTGATAGGCTTGCTTTCGTACTAAGGGCGAATTAATCCTAAGGTGGCAAGACAATGAATCACGAAGACAGGCTGTTTCCTTCAGACCCCGCGGCGCGCAAAATAGCGCGCTCTCTTTATGCAACCGTGCGAGATCTGCCGATCATCTCGCCGCATGGGCATACGGATGCCCGCTGGTTTGCCGAGGACCTGCCATTTCCTGATCCGGCGACGCTGCTGATCAAGCCTGACCACTACGTGTTTCGCATGCTGTATTCGCAGGGCATTGCGATGGAGTCACTCGGTGTTCCGGGGGTGACGGCGGATGGCAATGATGTGGATCCGCGCGAGGTGTGGCGAATTTTTGCGAAGCACTACTATCTTTTCCGCGGCACGCCGACGCGCATGTGGCTGGACTTTGTGTTCAACCAGTTGTTTGGGATGAAAGCGCTGCTGTGCGAGAAGAATGCAGACGAATATTACGACGCAATCAGCGCGGAGTTGCAGAAGCCGGAGTTCAGGCCGCGCGCATTGTTTGACCGCTTCAAGATTGCACTGCTGGCCACCACGGATGCTGCGGTGGACGACCTGAAGTGGCACCAGGAGATCAAGAAGTCCGGCTGGAAGGGTCGGATTATTCCTACGTTCCGCCCGGATGCGGTGGTGGACGCAGAGTATGCAGGGTTCAAGGAAAACCTGGACCAGCTGGGCGCGATCACCAAGGAAGACACTTCGAACTACAAGGGCTATCTGAACGCACTGCGAAGCCGGCGCGCTTACTTCAAGGCGAACGGCGCGACGGCGACGGACCATGGACATCTAACGGCGTTGACTGCCGACCTGAGCGCGGCGGATGCGGCGAAGCTATATGCCACCATCTATTCGGGCAAGGCGAATGAGCAGGAGATCAAGCTGTTCCAGGCGCAGATGCTGACGGAGATGGCTGGGATGAGCGTGGAGGACGGGCTGACGATGCAGCTGCATCCGGGGTCTGTGCGCAACCATAACAAGGTGGTGTACGAAAAGTTTGGGCGTGATAAGGGCGCGGACATTCCCAGCCCGACGGAGTATGTGCGTTCGCTGCAGCCGCTGCTGGCGAAGTATGGCAACGATACGCGGCTGACGCTGATCCTGTTCACGCTGGATGAGACGAATTACAGTCGTGAACTGGCGCCGCTGGCGGGACACTATCCTGCGCTGAGGCTGGGGCCGAGCTGGTGGTTCCACGATTCGCCGGAGGGCATGATGCGCTACCGCGAACAGGTAACCGAGACGGCAGGCTTCTACAACACGGTTGGATTCAATGACGATACCCGGGCGTTCCTCTCGATTCCGGCGCGGCACGATGTGGCGCGGCGGGTGGATTGCGCCTTCCTGGCACGGCTGGTGGCGGAGCACAGGATGGAAGAGGAAGAGGCATTTGAAGTGGCGCAGGATTTGACGGTGAACCTGGTGCGGAAGGCGTACAAGCTGGGATAAGCTGCTTCCAGTTGCCCTGCATTGCACAGGCAAAGACAGGAGCGTCGATGAGGCGTGGTGTGCTGCTGACGGTGTGGCTTTGCGCATTTGTTTGCGCGCTTACCGGCGCGCGGGCGCAGAGTGCAGCGACCAGGACGTACAAGGGCAGTACCCATGGAGCGCGGCATAGCGCGATGGCTCTCCGCAGTTATCTCGATCCTGAAACCGGCGTCTCCGTCCGTTATCCGGCGGCATGGAAGAAGAGCGTGGGGTCTGGCTACGGAGGCGATCCTCTGACCGAGTACACCGTGGACAATCCGAACCCGCCGAAAGCGAGGCTTCGAGTCGGCTGGATGTTTCCTGTGAAGGAACCGGACCTGAGCAGCCCTATTGCCGAGGATGTGAGCTTCGCCTATGCCGTTCTGCCGGCGGCAACGGCCACTGCTTGCAGTAAGGCGTTCGACGGTTGGGGGTCAGAAGGGACTGAGGATGTCGTGGTAAACGGTGTTAAGTTCCATCATGTTTCGTATAGCGATGCAGGGCTTGGACATAGCTGGTCGTTTGAGCTGTACAGCACGTTTCACAACGGTCATTGCCTGGGATTTTCGGACGGCGACCAGATCTCCCATCCGGACGACGAGATGCATTTTCCGCGAGCGGACCGAGCGGTTTCCACGGACGCCGATGCGGTGTTCCATAGTCTTCGCCTGCTACCGGTGAAGCAGCCATAGCAAGGCTTCAGGAGCCGAGCTATTCTAAAGCCTGTCAGAAAGGAAGATTTCAATGAGTTTGTATTTTGCGGCAGGATCGCCGACGACGGAGATGACTCCTGTAGAGATCAAGGCAGGACTGTTCAGCGCACTGGAGAAGCTGGGACCGAAGAAGAAGGTGCTGGGCATACCGCCGGATTTCACGCGCTTTCACTCGAAGGCGGGCGAACTGACCGAGATGGCGTGGGAGTTTTACGGGACGGCGCTGACGGATGTGCTGCCGGCGCTGGGTACGCATACCGGTATGAGCGACGCGCAGATCGCAACGATGTTTGGCAAGACGCCGCGTGAGCTCTTCCGCGTGCATGACTGGCGCAACGATGTGGTGACGCTGGGCGAGGTACCGGCGGCGTTTGTGCAGGAAGTGAGCGAGGGGAAGGTGGACTACACCTGGCCGGCGCAGGTGAACAAGCTGCTGCGCGATGGCGGGCATGACCTGATCCTGAGCATCGGGCAGGTGGTGCCGCATGAAGTTGTGGGCATGGCGAACTACAACAAGAACATTTTTGTGGGTACGGGCGGATCGATCGGCATTCATCGCAGCCATTTTCTGGGCGCGGTGTATGGCATGGAACGGATGATGGGGCGTGCGGATACGCCGGTGCGCCGGGTGCTGAACTATGCAAGCGACCACTTTGCGCAGAACCTGCCGATTGTTTACGTGCAGACGGTGGTGAGCAAGAATGCAGCGGGGGACCTGGTGATGCGCGGCATGTACATCGGCGACGATGTGGAGTGCTTCGAGCTGGCTTCAGCACTGAGCCTGCAGACCAACTTCCTGATGATGGACCGCGAGATCAAGAAGGCGGTGGTGTACCTGGATCCGCATGAGTTCAAGAGCACATGGCTGGGCAACAAGGCCGTATACCGTACGCGCATGGCGCTGGCGGATGATGCAGACCTGATCGTGCTGGCACCGGCGGTGCATGAGTTTGGCGAAGACCCGGCAATCGACCGGCTGATTCGCAAGTATGGCTACTTCGGCACGCCGCACACGCTGGAGATGGTGAAGCAGGATCCGGAGCTGGCGGGCAATTTGAGCGCAGCGGCCCACCTGATTCATGGGTCCAGCGAAGGACGCTTCAAGATCACATATTGTCCCGGCCACTTGAGCAAGGAAGAGACGGAGAAGGCGGGCTTCCAGTATGGGGACATTGCCGCAATGACCGCGCTTTATGATCCGGCCAAGCTGGCGGATGGCTGGAACACGGTGAATGGCGAAGAAATTTTCTTTATTTCCAATCCTGGACTGGGTTTGTGGGCCTACAAGGGACGTTTTAACAGCTAGAGCGGTAGGACCCTGCACGGAATTCTGACTGCATCCCTTCTTGTGCGTAACTGCCTGCGCAAAGCATCTTTGCGTGTTTACTTTACGGATGTGCCCTAGTGTGCGTATGCTGGTTACGTCTGGAAATTGGTCGTACCAATCGTCATTATTTTTGGCTGAATTCCATTTCTCAGGGTGAAACCAGGCCTGATTTTTATTGCAGGATTTTTGTAAGGAGAGGGTATGAACAAGCAGTTGGAACTTCCCAAGTATTCAGTTGGTGTCGGCGATCGATTTGCACACCAGGCCAAGGCACAGTTACAGGCATGCGTGCTTGCCAAAAAAGAGGGCGTCACTATTGCGCCGGTGTGGAACAAATCAAACCGTGAGCACACAATCATCGGATCAGAGCCGACACAAACGCGCGAAGCAGCTGACGCCGCGGTGAAGGCGCTGGGGTGGAGCACACCGTATTTTCTGGATGCTGACCACATCAACCTGAAGACGGTGGACCGCTTTCTGGCGCCGTGCGATTTCTACACGCTGGACGTAGCCGACGATATTGGCAAGGCAACCAAGCCGGAAGATGTAGCGGCGTTTGTGACGCGGCATCCAGAGCTGGTGGGCAGCATCACCATTCCGCAGATCGAGAAGCCGTTCGTCATCACGAAAGAGTTTGTGACGGGCGTGGCCAACAAGTTTCTGGGCGCGGTGCAGGAAGCTGGACGCATCTATCGCTACATCGTGGAGAAGCGCGGCGCGGGGACCTTTGTGGCGGAAGTCTCAATGGATGAGACCGATCTGCCTCAGACTCCGGTGGAACTGCTGATTATCCTGGCCGCAATCGCGGACGAGAAGATTCCGATCCAGACGATAGCGCCGAAGTTCACAGGCCGCTTCAACAAAGGTGTGGACTATGTGGGCGATGTGCCGAAGTTCACACAGGAGTTCAACGACGACCTGGCAGCCATCGCGTTTGCCATCAAGCAGTATGGCCTGCCGGCGAACCTGAAGCTGAGCGTGCACTCCGGGTCCGACAAGTTCTCCATCTACAAGGCAATTCACGAGGCGCTGAAGAAGTTTGACGCAGGCGTTCACGTGAAGACCGCGGGCACGACCTGGCTGGAAGAGATCATCGGGCTGGCAGAGGCGGACGGCGACGGGCTGAAGATCGCCAAGGAAGTGTATTCCGAGGCATTTGCGCACGCGGCGGAACTCTGCGAGCCGTACGCGACCGTGATCGACATTGATCCGGCCAAGCTGCCGGAACCAGCGGTGGTGAACGGCTGGAGCTCAGCACAATTTGTGAGTGCATTGCGGCATGAGCAATCAAACAGCGCGTACAATCCGAGTCTGCGACAGCTTCTGCATGTTGGATTCAAGGTAGCGGCCAAGCTGGGCGACCGCTATTTGAAGGCATTGGAAGCCAATGAAGCCGTAGTGGCACGCAACGTGACAGAGAACCTCTATGACCGCCACCTCAGGCCGATTTTTCTGGGGAAGTAAGCGGGCTGAAAACCCAGGGGTCTGGTTGCATAGTTGATGCATTTGTACGAAGATTGAACAATATTGTTTTCTACGATAGACAAGGAGAACTGCCGTCATGAGTCTTGGCTTTAAAATCCCGGAAAAGGGCACACTCGACCTGCTTTCACTCGGAGCGCTGGTACACCGGCTTGACCCGGGCATCATCCCGTTCCGCAAGGCGACGAACTTTGCTGTACACGTAAGCGGCGGTGAGTTTAATGTGGCCGCGAACCTCTCTGATTGCTTCCGCCTGAACACCGGCATTGCATCGGCGATGGTGGACTACCCGATCGGCGACCTGATCAACGAGAAGGTACGCGCAATGGGGGTTAAGTCGTTCTACAAGCACTTTGAGCACGACGGCACGCGCGGACCGAACATGGCGACTGTGTATAGCGACCAGGGCTTGGGCGTTCGCAATCCCGTGGTCTTCTACAACCGCTGCAACGAAGCGGCTGCACAGTTGAAGCCGGGCGATTTCGACTGGAAGGCGATCTTTGCTTCGGGCGTGCGCTGGTTCCATAGCGGCGGCATCTTCTCGTCGCTCTCAGCGTCGACCTCTGCACTGGTGATTGAAGCGATGAAGGCTGCGCGGGCGGCAGGGGTAGTGACATCGTTTGACCTGAACTACCGCGAGAAGCTGTGGAAGACACAGGGCGGCGCGGAGCAGGCACACAAGGTGCTGGGCGAGATCGTGGAGCACGTGGACGTGCTGGTAGGCAACGAAGAGGACCTGCAGAAGGGCCTGGGATTTGCCGGACCGGAAGTGGCTGCAACCGCGAAGGCGGCAAGCAAGCTGGATACGACTGTGTTCCTGGGCATGATGGAGCAGGTGGCAAAGCGCTATCCGAAGACCAAGGTGGTAGCGACTACGCTGCGCGAGGTGCACAGCACCAATCACCACACATGGAGTGCGGTGGCATGGGTGAACGGCAAGAGCTACCAGGCACCGACGTGCGAGCTGAACGTGATTGACCGCGTAGGCGGCGGCGACGGGTTTGCATCGGGCTTCATCTATGGGCTGCTGAACGGCGAGGCGCCGGAAGAGGCGATCAAGCTGGGCTGGGCACATGGCGCACTGATGACCACCTTCCCAGGCGACACCACGATGTCAACGGTGGAGCAGGTACGGGCGCTTGCGGGCGGCGGTTCAGCACGCATTCAGCGTTAAGCAACGTAATTTCACCAGGCGCGCCGGCCCAATAGGCGCCGGCGCGCTTTTTACATTCCGGGAAGGAAAGAAATCTGATGGGACATCCTCTTTTTGATCTGACAGGCAAGTGTGCGGTAGTTGTGGGCGGGACCTCGGGCATTGGCCTGGCAATGGCAATTGGACTGGCAGAGGCGGGCGCCGATGTAGTGGCAAGCTCACGGCGGCAGGAGCAGGTAGACGAGGCAGCCAAGACGATTGAAGCCAAGGGCCGCAAGTCGCTGCGCATCACGTCTGACGTAGGCAATCGCGCATCGCTGGAGAAGCTGCTGGCGGAGACGGTGAAGGCGTTTGGCAAAGTCGACATCCTGATCAATTGCGCGGGCAAGATCAAGCGCGAGCCGACGCTGACAGTCTCAGAAGAGACCTGGAACGACATCATGGACACAAACGTGACGGGCACGCTGCGCGCCTGCCAGATCTTCGGCAAGCACATGCTGGAGCGCGGCTATGGACGCATCATTAATATCGCGTCACTGAATACGTTCGTGAGCCTGAAAGAAGTGACGGCATATGCGACATCGAAGGCAGCAGTAGGCGCGCTGACGAAGTCGCTTGCGGTGGAGTGGTCTTCGCAGGGTGTGAACGTGAATGCGATTGCGCCCGGCGTGTTCCGCACGGCACTGAACCAGAAGCTGCTGGACGAGAGCGAACGCGGCAAGGAACTGCGCATGCGCACACCGATGGCACGCTTCGGCAAGACGGAAGAGCTGATCGGGTCAGCGATTTTCCTGGCATCGGATGCAGCAACGTTTGTTACCGGAGAAATCCTGGTAGTCGATGGCGGATTCCTGGCGAGCGGCGTCAACCAGTAGTCCTGCGCGGACGGCGAATAGCGCGCTTTGCGCGCAGAAGCAAAGACAAAGAAGAATAGAGGGGCAGTCGCGAGAGCGACTGCCTTTTTTATTTAGCGCGGAGATGTGAGGAGCATCACGGAAAGGAGGTGGCAATCGGCCTATAAGGAACGTGCAATAGGAATGTACTGGAGATGAACGATGATTCTCGACACTTTTAGTTTGAAGGGCAAGACAGCGTTGGTTACGGGATCGTCCCGCGGATTGGGAGCAGGGATTGCGATTGCACTCGCAGAGGCGGGGGCACAGGTAGCGTTGCACGATCATCCGAGCTTCTCGCCGGACGCGACGAAGAAGACCATTGAGGCAGCGGGCGGACGCGCTGCCATATTCACCGCGGACCTGAGCGATGTGAAGACGTGCGACGGGTTGATTGACGGCGTGGTGAAGGAGTTCGGAACCATCGACATCCTGGTGAACAACGCGGGCATCATTCGCAGAGCACCGGCAGTGGACCATCCGATGGAAGACTGGATGGCGGTAATCAATATTAACCTGACAGCGGTCTTCCGGCTGACGCAGCTGGCAGGCAAGCATATGCTGGCGCAGGGATCCGGCAAGGTGATCAACACGGCATCGCTGCTGGCATTCCAGGGCGGCGTGCTGGTTCCGGGCTATGCGGCGGCCAAGGGCGGCGTGGCGCAGCTGACGAAGGCGTTTGCCAATGAGTGGGCGGGCAAGGGCATCAACGTGAATGCCATTGCGCCGGGCTACATGGCGACGGACAATACTGCTCCGCTGCGCGCCGATCCGGTGCGTTCGCAGGCGATCCTGGACCGGATTCCTGCGGGACGCTGGGGGACTCCGCATGATGTGGCGGCGCCGGTGGTGTTTCTTGCTTCCAAGGCAAGCGACTACGTGAATGGCCATGTGCTGGTGATTGATGGCGGCTGGCTGGCGCGGTAGGTCCTGAGTCGCAGGAAAAGACAAAGGCAGTCGCGAGAGCGGCTGCCTTTTGTTATTGCTGACGACTTAGAGGGTAATAGGTATTCCGGGACCGAGTATTGCGATAAAGAAGATTGCAACTGATGCGCCAACCACGATCCATGCCGGGCTGCGAGTGATCAAGGGGGTGGATACTGACTTGTTCGGCGTGGAAGGGAACAGGCGAGGCACCCAGAGCAGGCCAAGTGCGGCGGCAAAACTGCTGAGCGCGCCGGAGTTCAGTATTTCAAAGGCGCCACGAGGGTCGAAGATGGCTCCCGCACAGGCGATCAATCCGCCGGAGACGTATCCGTAGAGAACCAAGCGGCGCACGCGAGGCCCGGCTGGCTGCCCGGCGGAAGAAACAACCCAGTGGAGTTCAGAAGCGGTGAGCCGGACGGAGATGCGATAGAGAAGGATGCCTGCGGCGATCAGCACGACGCGCCCTAGCCACAGGTGGGAGCTTCCCTGGATGAGTGCGAACCAGTCTCCGCGAGCCACGACTCCGCAGAAGATGAGATAGCCGAAGGCCCAGAACAGGCTGAAGGTGGTGACGAGCCACAGCAGGAAGCGAAAGCGGGGCGCGGGGCGGCGCAGAAGGCGTTGGGACCACAAAGCGAGAGCAGCTATGCCGAGGTTTCCGCAGGGACCGCCCATATCAAAGAGAAGGCCTCCACGATCGCCCAGACGCCCTGCCTGGGAGATCAGGCGGGTTGTGGTGAGGATGCCGGATCTGCCCCCGGCTAGAAAGAAGCCGATACCGTGACCGACTACTTCGTGAGCCACGTCAGCCAGGATGAATGCGAGAACCGCAATAGCCGCGAGGGTGAGCCGATCGTCAGAAAGCACAGCGGATTCTGAATCCGAATGAACCGGCATGGCCTGAACTCCTGCGTGCAAGGAATTACGGACGGTGGTCTGCTAATGCTCCGAAGACTGATCGTAGCAGGAATGCAAATACAGTCGATCAATAGTTAGGTTCTGCTGGAGGCGCGGGCGATCATGGTGGCGACGTAGGCGGCGCCGAAGCCGTTGTCGATGTTGACCACGGTGACGTTGGGGGAGCATGAGTTGAGCATGCCGAGGAGAGCGGCGGCTCCGGCGAAGGATGCTCCGTAGCCGATGCTGGTGGGAACAGCGATGACCGGCACGCCGACCAGGCCCCCGACGACGGAGGGCAGAGCGCCTTCCATGCCGGCGCAGCAGATGACAACGTGAGCGGCGGCGAGGCGTTCGCGCTGGGCGAGGATGCGGTGTACGCCGGCAACGCCAACATCGTGAATGCGGTCAACCTGCGCGCCGAAGAGTTCGGCGGTGACGGCTGCTTCTTCAGCGACGGGAATATCGCTGGTGCCAGCGCAGACGACGGCGATGTTGCCGGATTTTATTTTCGGGGTGGTGGAGCTTTCCAGCGTGATAGTGCGCGCGGTGGGATTGAAGATGGCGGCGGGTGCAAGCTGCTGCACGGCGGCGAAGGCGGCTGCGTCTGCGCGGGTGGCGAGCACGGCGACACCGGAGACGGCGAGGCGGGCGAAGATTTCAGCGACCTGCTGCGGGGTTTTGCCGGAGGAGAAGATGACTTCGGGAAAGCCGGTGCGCAGGGAGCGGTGGTGATCGATCTTGGCGAAGCCTGCGTCTTCAAATGGAAGATGAGCGAGCTGATCAGAGGCGGCGGCGGGCGTGAGCGTGCCTTGCTGGACTTGAGATAGAAGCGAGAAGAGGGCGTTGCGTTCCATTGTTCTTATTCTATGTGCTGCCGCGGAACTAGACGGCGGGGCGGATGTTGGTGAGTTGCAGAGTCTCATTCATGGAGCCGGAGCGGTAGCCTGCGGTGTCAAGCGTGACGTATTGGAAGCCGACGGCGCGGAGAGCGGCGGTGATGCGGTCAAGGCTCTCAAGCGAGAGGGCGCTGCCGAGTTCTTCGCGGGCAATCTCGACGCGGGCGAGTTCGCCGTGATAACGGACGCGGAACTGGCGGTAGCCGAGCGAACGAAGACTCTCTTCCGCGGCTTCGACCTGGGCGAGGACTTCGGGGGTGACGGCACGACCGTATTCCACACGCGAGGAGAGGCAGGCGGAGGCGGGCTTATCCCAGATGTGGAGTCCGGCGGCGAGGGCGAGGGCGCGGATGTCAGCCTTGGTGAGTTGCGCGTCAGCCAGGGGGGCGACGGCATGGTGCAGGGCGGCGGCACGCTGGCCGGGGCGGAAGTCGCCTGCATCATCGAGGTTGCGGCCATAGGCGATGCTGTGGAAGGTGGTCTGGCTGCGGTATTGCTCCATCTGGCTGAAGAGCTCGTCCTTGCAGTGGAAGCAGCGCTGGCTATCGTTGCGCTGGTAGTCAGGATTGGCAAGCTCGGCGGTGACGATGGTGTGCAGGGGGATGCCGTGCTCAGCGGCGAAGGCGATGGCATCCGCCAGATGGGTGCGGGCGAGAGAGGGGCTATCGGCAATGACAGCAAGCATCTGGCTGCCGAGGACGCGGTGCGCAACGTAGGCTAGGTAGGCAGAATCGATGCCGCCGGAGTAGGCCACGAGGACCGAGCCGAGGGTGCGCAGACCGGCTTCGAGGGTGGTTTGCCTGGCTGCGAGCTCCGGGGAAAGTGTAGGCGTCATCACCTTCAAGGGTACGCCGGAGGCGCGTGGAGGGGCAAGAAAACGAGGGCGGTGGACGTTTCACATCGCGGTGGTATTGTACCGCAATGCGAGATTGATATCTTGACCCTCCTCTATCCGCAAGCGCAGAATTCAATACGGTGAACGAGCTGTCTAAGACGGCATTCCGCAGTGCGAAATGACATTTAGGAGACAGCATGGGAATTATGGATCGATTTCGACTGGATGGTAAGACGGCGCTGGTAACGGGAGCGACGGGCGGACTGGGAGCTGCGATTGCCGTGGCGCTGGCCGAGGCCGGAGCACAGGTAGCGTGCCATGGAAACAGCCGTCCGGCAGACGATACGACGGCGCTGATTGTGAATACGGGCGGCAAGGCGAAGGCATTCTCAGCCGATCTGAGCAGCGAGACGGGCGCGAAGGAACTGTTTGACGCAGTGAATGGCGGGCTGGCCCCGATCGACATTTTGTTCAACAACGCAGGCATCATTTTCCGCGCAGACGCGGACGAGTTTCCCATGGACGAGTGGGAGCGCGTGATGCAGGTGAACCTGACGAGCGTATTCCGGCTGTGCCAACTGGCGGGGACGAGCATGATTGCGCGGGGTGGCGGGAAGATCATCAACATTGCTTCGCTGCTTTCCTTCCAGGGCGGCATTCGCGTGCCAGCTTACGCGGCTTCAAAGGGCGGGCTGACGCAACTGACCAAGGCGCTGTCAAACGAGTGGGCTTCGAAGAACGTGCAGGTGAATGCGATTGCGCCGGGATACTTCCGCACTGACAACACGAGCGCGCTGCAGGGGGATGAAGAACGCAACCGCCAGATACTGGAACGCATTCCGGCGAAGCGCTGGGGCGATCCGGAAGACCTGGCCGGGACGGCTGTTTACCTGGCGTCAAGCGCCAGCAATTATGTGACCGGCGAAGTATTGACCGTCGACGGTGGATGGATGGGACGATGAAAGTGGTTACGAAGATGAAGCCTGCGGTGAAACCGGAGTTGAAGTCGGGTCCGTATAAGTTGCAGGCAATAGACCGTGCTTTCTCTGTACTGAACCTGCTGGGCGAGAGCACGAAACCGATGGGGCTGGCGCAGATTACCGATGCGCTGCACCTGCACAAGAGCACCGTACACCGTTTTCTGATGGTACTGGAGCGCCACCGCATGGTGGAGCGCACGCCGGAGGGAAGCTATCGGCTGGGGCTGAAACTCTATGACCTGGGGAATCGCGCGGTGGGACAGTTTGACCTGCGCGACCGAGTACAGCCCTATCTGCGGCGGCTGGTGAATGAAGTGGGCGAGACGGCGCACCTCTGCATTATGGAGAAAGCGCTGATCGTGTACCTGGACAAGATTGAGCCGACGCGCAGCGTGCGCATGACATCGCGCATCGGCACCAGCAACCCGGTCTTCTGCACCGCGGTGGGCAAGGCGATGCTGGCGGTGCTGCCGGCGGACGAGGCACAGGACATCATGGCGCGCATTCGCTATGTGCGGCTGACGCGCAAGACGCTGATGACGGAAGAAGACCTGCTGCGCGACCTGGAGAAGACGCGGCGGCGCGGCTATGCGGTGGACGATGAAGAAGTGGAAGAGGGTGTGCGCTGCATCGGCACGCCGATCTTCGATAACACCGGACATCCGGTGGGAGCAATCAGCATCTCCGGCCCAACATTCCGGATGACGGTGCAGAATGTGCGCCACATCGCGGGATTGCTGGTGGAGTGCGCGCAGGCGATTTCGGCGGACCTGGGGTATCGCAGGATCGCAAGCTAGGATTTGGATTTTCAACTTGGAACGGAGATGGAATGCAACCGATTAAATTGAAGTTAGCTGAAGCGTGCCGCTGGGATTGCGTGAGCCTGGGCGAAGTGATGTTACGGCTGGATCCGGGCGAGGGGCGCATCCATACGTCGCGCATCTTCCAGGCATGGGAAGGCGGCGGCGAGTACAACGTGTCACGCGGCCTGTGCCGCGCATTCGGATTGCGCACGGCGATCCTGACGGCATTTGCCGATAACCCGATTGGCCGGCTGGTGGAAGACTTCATTCTGCAGGGCGGGGTGGATACTTCGCAGATCAAGTGGCTGAAGTATGACGGCATTGGCCGCACAGTGCGCAATGGCTTGAACTTTACCGAGCGCGGCTACGGCGTGCGCGCCGCGGTGGGCTGCTCAGACCGCGGCAACACGGCGATCAGCCATACCAAGGTGGGCGATTTCGATTTCGAGAAGATCTTCGGCGAGTATGGCACGCGCTGGCTGCACACGGGCGGTATCTTCGCAGCACTCTCAGAGACGACGCCGGGGGTGGTGGCCGATGCGGTTGCGAAGGCGAAGAAGCATGGGGTGATTGTTTCGTATGACCTGAACTATCGCGAGTCGCTGTGGAAGGCGATTGGCGGCAAGGCAAAGGCACAGGAAGTGAACCGCGCGCTGGTATCGCAGATCGATGTGCTGTTCGGCAACGAAGAGGATTTCTCCGCGACGCTGGGCATCGAGATGCAGGGGGTGACGGACGACTTTGACGAGTTGCCGGTGGAAGCCTATGCGCAGATGCTGCGCGATGTGGCGAAGGCGTATCCCAACCTGAAGATCATTGCGACCACGCTGCGCACGGCGCATACCGCGACGCAGAATGCGTGGGGCGCCATCATGATCTACGAGGACAAGATCTATCACGTGCCGCAGCGCGACATTGAGATCATGGACCGCGTGGGCGGCGGCGACTCGTTCGCTTCCGGGCTGATCTACGGCTTCCTGAGCGGAGAATCGCCGGAGTGGGCGCTGAAGGCAGGCGTGGCGCACGGCGCGCTGGCGATGACGACACCGGGTGATACGAGCACTGCGAGCAAGGCTGAAGTGGTGCGCGTGATGGGCGGCGGCTCAGCCCGTATTGCACGGTAGTTTTGCAGCTTGAAATGTATGGGTGAGGTGGAGATTTGAGATTCTTCGCTGCGCTCAGAATGACAAGAAGTTTTGATTCAGGAGAAAGAAATGACGAAGCAGGAAGTAATCAAGTGGGTGTGTGATCTTGGGCTGGTTCCGGTGCTGCGTGCACCATCGCCGAAGGAAGCAAAGCAACTGGTGGAGGCCATGGTGGCCGGCGGTGTGACGGTGATGGAAGTGACGACAACCGTTCCGGGTGCGATGGAACTGATCAGCGATCTGAAGAAGGAATACGGCGACAAGATTCTGCTGGGCTCCGGCACGATTACGACGGCGGAGCAGTGCAAGGCATCCATTGATGCGGGCGCCGAGTTTGTGGTGAGCCCGAGCACGCACCTGGAAGTGATTGAGATGACCAAGAAGATGGGCAAGGTCTCAATCCCCGGCGCGTTGACTCCGACGGAAGTGATTACCGCATGGAATGCCGGGGCGGACATTGTGAAGGTGTTCCCATGCTCGGCCATGGGCGGATCGAGCTACCTGAAGGCACTGAAGGCGCCATTTCCGTTTCTGAAGCTGATTCCGACGGGAGGGGTTACGCTGGCAACGGCAGCTGAATTTCTGAGCGCGGGCGCCGAGGCGCTGGGCGTGGGTTCAGACCTGGTGAGCGTGAAGGCGATCAAGGAAGGCAAGCCGGAACTGGTGACGCATGCGGCGCAGGCTTATCTTGAGGCGATCAAGAAGGCCAGGGCTGTAGCATAGTCCGGGTGGACGAAAGCCCGCTTCGCTCGCCAGAGCCGTGAGGATTGACATGATGAAGACGATGAAGCTTGCGCTACCGTTCGCACTGGTACTGTTCCTCTGCTGTATCACCGTATTCGCACAGACACCTGCGGCGGCAAGCGTGACCGATGCCGCCTGGTCCACGCGGATGGCGGATACAGCGATTGAGCGTTGGCCGATGGGTGATGTGAGCGGCAAGGGTGCTCCGCACTGGCAGTATGAAGAGGGCACGCTGCTGCAGGGCGTGGCAAATGTGTGGTATGCGACGGCCAATCCGAAGTACTACAACTACGTGAAGCAGTCAGTCGATGCGCTGGTAGCGAAGGATGGCAGCATTGCCACCTACCACGCGAACCAAAATGCGCTGGATGATGTGCTGATGGGGCGCATGGCCCTGATGCTGTATGGCGTGACGCTTGACAAGCGTTATTACACTGCGGCAAAGACAATGCGCGAGCAACTGGAGCAGCAGCCGCGCACGCCGTCTGGTGGTTTCTGGCACAAGCAGCGCTATCCCAACCAGATGTGGCTGGACGGACTGTACATGGCAGAGCCGTTCTATGCGAAGTATGCGCGCGAATTCCAGGAACCGAAGGATTTCGACGACATAGCGCAGCAGTTCATTTTGTCAGAGAAGCACCTGCGCGATCCGAAGACGGGGTTGCTGTATCACGGGTGGGATGAGTCAAAGACGGAGAAGTGGGCTGATCCGGTGAGCGGGCACTCGCAGGAGTTCTGGGCGCGTGGGATGGGTTGGTACGCGATGGCGCTGGTGGATACGCTGGATAATTTTCCAGCGGACCATCCGCAGCGCGCGCAGTTGATTGCCATACTCAACCGGCTGGCCGATGCCCTGGCGAAGCAGCAGGATGCGAAGAGCGGCCTATGGTATGAGGTGGTGAACAAGCCGAACGAGAAGGAAAATTACCTGGAGTCGTCAGCCTCATCCATGTTTGTGTATTCGCTGTACAAAGGGGTGCGCAGAGGGTATCTGCCTGAACGATTCGAGGCGGTGGCGCTCAAGGGATACATGGGCATCCAGAGCCACTTTATTATGACGGATGCGAACGGCCAGGTGCACATGTCACAGATGGTGGGCAGTGCAGGGCTGGGCGGAAATCCTCCGTATCGGGATGGCAGCTATGGGTATTACGTTGGGGAGAAAGTAGTCTCGGATGACGCCAAGGGGGTTGGCGCATTCATGATGGCGGCCAGCGAAGCTGAGATGGCAGAGGCATCCCACAAGGGCCGGGGCGATACCGTGCTGGTGGACGCATGGTTCAATTCTCAGACACGCCAGAATGCAGCGGGGCAGACGGAGAGCTTCCACTATAAGTGGCAGGATGCGTCCAACAGCGGCTTCTCCTTCTTTGGGCACGCGTTCCGGAGCTACGGTGCAAATACAGAGACGCTGGCCGCAGCGCCGACGCTGGCAGCGCTGAAGAAGGCGCAGATCTACATCATCGCGTCACCGGATATTCCGAGCAAGAACCCGAATCCGCACTACGTAGTGCCGGAAGACGTGCGCGAGATGGTGGCGTGGGTGAAGCAGGGCGGCGTGCTGGTGCTGATGCACAACGACGTGAACAATACAGAGTATGCGCACTTCAACAAGCTGGCCGAGGCGTTTGGCGTGCACTTCAACCCGGTGGATAACAACCTGGTTCCGGGCAAGGATGAAGAGATGGGCAAGCTGCTGATTCCGGCGGGCAACCCGATCTTCACTCCGAAGAAGATCTTCATGAAGGAGATCGACAGCATTACGGCAACGGCACCAGCCCAGAGCACGATGACGTGGCAGGGCAATACGGTGATGGCCGTAGCGAAGGTGGGCAAGGGAACGGTGTATGCGGTGGTTGATCCGTGGCTCTATAACGAGTACACGGATGGCCGCAAGCTGACGATGGACTTTGAAAACTATCCGGCGGCCAGGGAACTGGCGCGCTGGCTGATTGAGCAGGTTCCGGCGAAGAGCCGGTAAAGGGAGAAGTGCAATGAAAATACTGGAGATGGCAGACAAGATTCGGTACCCACGCATGACAACGGCTGAGCTGCGAGAGACGTTCCTGCTGACGGATCTGTTCAAGCCGGGCGCGATTGAGATGGTCTATGTGGACCTGGACCGCACGGTAATTGGCGGCGCAGTGCCGACCAAGACACCGCTGAAGCTGGAGACTGCGCCGGAACTGCGGTCAACGTACTTTCTGGAGCGCCGGGAGATCGGCGTGCTGAATATTGGCAACGGAGTTGGCAAGGTGAAGGTGGGCGACACCAGCTATGAGCTGGACAACCGGGACTGCCTCTACATTGGCCGCGGCAACGAAAACGTGGAGTTTAGTAGCGTGGATGCGGCGACGCCCGCGGAGTTTTACCTGCTGAGCTACCTGGCGCACAAGGAGTACCCTGTACAGCTTTCCAAGCGCGCCGACCTGGAGCCGGTCAAGCTGGGTTCGCTGGAGACGGTGAACAAGCGCGAGATCCGGAAGCATATCTGGATGGGTGGGGTGAAGAGCTGCCAGCTGGTGATGGGCTTTACCGAGCTGGCAGAGGGAAGCGCATGGAACACCATGCCTCCGCACACCCATATGCGGCGTTCCGAGGTCTATATCTACTTCAACATGCAGGCGGAGGATCGCGTGGTGCACCTGATGGGCCCGGCAGACGAGACGCGGCACATCCTGGTGGCGGACAAGGAAGTGGTGGTTTCGCCGGGCTGGAGCATCCATGCCGGGGTTGGAACCCGGAACTACACGTTCTGCTGGGGTATGGGCGGCGAGAACCAGGCGTACGACGACATGGACGCGATCAAGGTGCCGGAGCTGCGCTAACCGCAAACCCCGGCATGAACTGAAGCAAGGCCTGTCACCTGTCAAGACCGGAGATTTTCCCGCAAAGAAGCCGCGTGAAGCACTATGCGCTGCGGTTGGAGAGAGAAAAGTCATTCTGAGGCGATGGGGGCAGGCCATTTCCAGGCTTAAATGGTCATCGGGGGGAGGGCTGGACAGCACTATGGGTGATGCTCGTCACGCTCGAAATTTAATGCTCACAATTATGCTCATCATCTCATCAGGTGAGATGGTGGGTGGGAGCAAAAAAGCCGCGAAAAGAGCGGGTAAATGAAAATAGTTCGAACTTCGACTTTTGCTTGACATTCGCATATGGAATGGAGCATGGTTATTGCCGCCACTGAAATGTTAGCGATCGCTTTTGACGATCCGCGGGTAATAGATGCCGGCAGCGTTCCGGTATGCATTGGTCCGTCTCCGCAAGCGGGAATGACGAATAGAACTGCGCGGAGCTAATACAAGAGCGCACCAAATTACGTAGTTGAAGGTTATGCAATGTTGAAATCAAGCAATACATCGGGTGAAAGCATGAGCACGTTTGCAAGGATCGGCCAGGGCGCAGCGAAGCGGGCTGCGGCCGTGCTCGCAATTCTATTGAGCTGTACGGTGATGGCGCTTGGCCAGGCACAGAATACCGGCACGATTTCCGGCAATGTAACGGATCCGCAAGGCAAGGTCGTGGTGGGCGCCACCATTACCCTGGTGAATACGGCCACGAATGCCGAACGAACGGCAGAGAGCAACAGCCGCGGCGAGTATGTCTTCAGTGACGTAGCGGTTGGCGTGTACACGCTCACGGTGACGGCGCCGCTCTTCGAGACCTATGTAGTGGAAGCGCTGCAGTTGGATGCAGACCAGAACGTACGCACCGATGCGAAGCTGGTGGTCGGTTCCACCTCAGAGCAGACCACGGTGCAGTCAGAAGGCACGACGGTGGATACGCGTTCTGCGACCATCGGCGCCATGATCGACAACAAGATGGTGGAGAACCTGCCGGTGGACGGCAACAACGTGGTTTCACTCGCAGCCCTGCTGCCCGGTGTTTCCAACGTGAATGCGCCGACGACGTTTACCAGCGATACCGGCGGCCCGACCTTCAATATCAGCGGTTCGCGCAATAACCAGAACATGTTTCTGCTGGACGGCGTGCTGTGGAACAACATGTTCTACAACACCGGTTTGAATTATCCGCCGCGCCCGATGGTGGGCGAAATGAGCATTTTGCTCAACAACTTCAAGGCGCAGTATGGCCGCAACGTGGGTAGCATCGTGAACGTGCTGACCAAGTCCGGTTCGAACACATACCACGGCTCGCTGTGGGAGTACATCCAGAACCACGCACTGAACGCGGCAGACTATATATCGCATTTGAATCCGGCACTGGTGCAGAACCAGTTTGGCGCCACGCTGGGCGGCCCGATCAAGCGCAACCTGGCCACATTCTTCATCGGGTTCCAGGATCTGCGAGCCGCGCAAACGGTGTTTGCACTGGACGAGACGCCGACCACGCTGGAACGCGGATACAATGCCGATGGAACTCCGCACATGTGCCAGTACCCGGGATTTGCCGGCATGCAATGCGCAAATTTCGGCGTGAATTTCCCGACGACTGCTCCAACCGGAATGCCGACGGGCGTGCTGCCGATCAATTACTACCTGCGCAATCCGCTGGAGAGCTCGACCTACGCATCGGGTTTCCAGTCGCAGGAAAATGCAGCCTATCAGTGGGCCGGCGGCACAGGTACTTCACCGTGCGTCACCGCGCTGAACAATATGTACAGCACGCTGGGTACGGCGGGGCCATACCATAAAAACTTCATGCCGTATGAAGAGATGCCGTCATTCTGCTTCAACCCGATCATCGTAAATTTCATGAACAAGTACCTGCCGCTGCCGAACGGAGTGAATGCGTCAGGATTTCCGACAACGACGACCACGGCGAAGCAGCCGCGTAACGAGTGGGACGGCCTGGCTCGCGTGGACGTGAATCTTGGCCGGCACACGCTGGACATGCGCTTCTACATGACGAATGCGAATGACGTGACGTCAAACAGCGCGACCACATCGGGTACAGCGCCGGGCGTTGCCGGGTATGAGCAGGACGCGAATACCGGCGGCATCTACTCAGGAAATATCGGCGATCAGTTTGTGGTAACGCCTAATATGCTGAACGTGTTTCGCGTGGGCTACAAACGCTACAACTACACCATCGCGCCGACAGACCATACGACCTTCCAGGATCTCGGTTCGAACCTGTATCAGCCCGCGACGGTGAATTCACTGCCGAAGATCGAAGTGACGAGCCGGTTCACGGTGGGAAGCGCGAACTCGACATACTCCTTCACGGTGAATGAAAACACTGAGGTGGACGACAACTTTACCTGGACGCACGGCAACCACAACTTCCAGATCGGCGCACAGTATCTCTACCTGCAGTACCTGCATCGCTGGGATGCAACGCCGTTCCTGGAATCGGAGCAGCAGTACACCGAGGCGAACACGGCTGACTTCCTGCTGGGTCTGCTTTACCAGATGCAGGTGGCGAATTTCAGCAACCTGGGCGCGGTTCAGAATGACGTCTATATGTACGCACAGGATGATTGGCGCGCGACGGCGAAGCTGACCCTGAACTATGGCTTGCGGTACGAGTTGCCATTTGCATGGCACTCCGCAGACGGGCAGGGCGTAAGCTTCACACCGGGCTTCCAGTCCGCGGTCTTCCCGTCGGCACCGGCGGGTCTGGGGTATGAGGGGGATCGTGCACCGGGCAATGCCACGCTGCGCTCGCGCTATAACAACTTTGCTCCGCGCTTCGGTTTTGCGTACGACCTGTTTGGTAACGGTTCTACCACTATCCGCGGCGGCATCGGCATCTTCTACGATGCGATCAATGCCGCGGTGGTTGGTATTGGTGCACCGTTCCACTACAGTGCGCAGTACACCTACCCGGTGGGCGGATATTCGCAGCCGATGCTGAACTTGCCGCAGATTGCGCCGAACTACACCAAGGGAAGCACCTATTTTGGAACGCCCTACAGCGTAAATTTTGCGGACCCCAACATCACGACCCCGTATACGGAAGCAGTCAACATCGGGTTCCAGAGAAAGATTGGGACCTCGGGCACACTGGAAATGAACTATGTGGCGAAGTTCGGCCGACATCAGTTGGTTCAGTACGATGAGAACTCAGGAATTTTTGATTGCACTGGGTCCTACTACACAGCAAACACGGTGTACTGCCCAACGGCTAACGGACAGCCGCCCAGCAGTACGAACCTGCTTTCCTCTACGGTTGCGGGACAAACACAGCAAAACCGTGTGACCTACCCGGGCTATGCGTACGGTGGCCAGGGCGTGGTGGATAACAACACGGTAGGCAGCTCGAACTACAATTCGCTGCAGATCCAGTACCGTCATCGGGCACGCAAGTCGCTCAACCTGCAGGCTTCGTACACCTATTCGAAGTCAATGGATATCCAGAGCAACGGGCAGACCTCAACCGCGAATTTCCCGATGCCGGAGAACCTGGGTTCGAATTACTCGGTGTCAGACTATGACTCCAAGCACAACCTGACGCTGGGCTGGGTTTACAACCTGCCGAAGACTACGCACTTTGTTGCGCCGGTGAAGGCAGTGGTGAATGGGTGGATATTCGGCGGCATGTATGCAGCGCGTACAGGCATGCCGATCAATATCACGCTTTCAGGCGATGTTTCTTTTACCGGAGACCGTCCACAGCGTCCGCAAGCAGTGCCGGGCGTGAATCCGAATCTGCCGGGCAACCGGCACCGGGTCGACAAGGTGGCGAACTGGTTCAACACCGCGGCATTCGCAACGCCTGCGTTCGGCACGTTTGGCAACGTGGGGCGCAACACGCTGCGTGGACCGGCTTTCATCAACACGCAGTTCTCGCTGCAGCGTAACTTCACCCTGCCGAAAAAGAGTATGGCGGAGTTCCGGGTGGAAGCGTTCAACGTGTTCAATACCCCGAACCTGGCGAATCCTACGCTGAGCGAATCGTCGGCGACCGCGAACCAGCAGGCTGCCAGCTTTGCAACGATTCAGGCAACGGTGGGAACGAACGGCAATGTAGGCACAAATGGGCGCCGTGTGCAGATATCGCTTACGGTGCGCTACTGACGTGCGGCTACACCGCGCGCAGGGTGTGGAAAATGATGGCAGGACAAAGATTGCAGGAGTTATGGGTATGAAGCAGCAGAATGAGTACAGGAACAATACGACGCAGGCAGGTGCGGCTCCCCGTATGGGATTCGTGATGCAAATGGCAGCCACACTGGCTGTGGTCGCGATGGGGATGACGGGCGGTGCCCGCGCACAGGCACCGACGGTGGTGCCAATTCCATTCGGCTCCGCGATTGCCGGTCTTGCAATCGGCAGCACCTCCACGCTGTGCAGCGTCGATATTCCTACATATAGTGCGGTGGTGCATACGGGCGATAGCTGCCTGCCCACGCAGGCCAGTCTGTTGACCCCCTACAACACTGCAGTCGATTCGCTGGGGAACATCTACATCGGCGACTATGGCCACTATGAACTGCGCGTCATCTACAACGGCGGCGCGGCGGTGGCAGCAGCGATTATCGCAGCCAATACGACGGCGGTAACACCGCAGGCAGGGCACATTTACGCTATCGCGGGCGGACGTACCGGCGCGATCAGCAAGTCTGGTTCGCCGTCTGCCTACTATTGCAATGGCGGAGGCTCCGGCACCGCAGCGCTTAATTCAGCGGGCGACGGATGCCCGGGCACCAACGAATATATCAAGCCGCGCACACCGGTTCTCGACGCGGACGGCAACATCTTCTTTACCAGCGCGTCAGGCGGACTGGTTCGTGTATTTATCGTGAATCCGGGCACGGCAAGCGCTCCTACCGCCGTAACCAAGCTGCTCTGGGCAAATACCAATCTGGCCAGCCCTGCCCTGCCGGTGGTCGGCGCGGTGTATACACTGCTCACCACGACGAGTATTTATAGCGGAGACAATGGGATCGCCAAATCGGCCGGCATGTACAGCGTGCGCGATATCGCGGTGGATGCCAACGAGAACCTGTATATCTCAGATGGCAATACGGGCGGCACCGGCACGAACAACAATATCCGCAAGATCAATGGCACGACGGCGATCATCACGACGTTGGCCGGCAGCCCCGGCTGCGCACAGGGATCTGCTGGATGTACCGCGGGAACACTGGGCGGCAGCGATGGTGATGGCGGCCTGGCGACAGCTGCTTCGTTCAATTCGCCGTACGCTCTCTTTACAGACCAAAGCGGAAATGTGTACGTAGCAGACTATGCCAATGCGCGTATCCGCGTGATCTATCAAACGGCGGGCAGCACCATTGTGAACGTCACGAATCCGCAGGTGGGCTATATCTACACTGTCGCAGGTGGCGGACCGTCCACGGCGACGATTGCGAACAATGGGTTGCTGGCGACGCAGCTTGCGTTCGGTTCCGTCCAGGTGGCGGGCATGAACCAGGCGGGAGATATCTACCTGTATGACGCTACCAACCGGCTGATCTGGAAGGTTGACGGCAAGACCGGCTACGCCATGGTGGTGACAGGCTTTAGCGGCACTGCACCGGTTGCGGGTGCTTATTGCTCGGGCAGCACAGGCCCGAAATCAGTGGATACCGGAGGCGATGGATGCCCGGGCACACAGCTTACGGTCAGCGGCAGCGGACAGCTTACGTTTGATCCGTGGGGCAACTTCTACGAGACGGAGAGCGGCAACGCCGTGGTGCGCGAGTTCTCATTGAACAGGCAGTTTCCGGCGACCGCAGTTGGGGCTTCCGTGCCGCCGGTGCAGCCGCTGGCATTCGAGGCGGTAACGGCCACAAACTTTACCGGGGAAAGCTTCAGCCTGCAGAGCAGTGCAGCGACGACCGAGTTTTCCGATCCAGGCGGTGATACCTGCACGTTGAACACAGCCATTACCTCAGGGAAAACCTGTGTTTTCTATGCGCAATTCTCACCGGCAGCCGCAGGACTTCGTAAGGGGTCCATCACGCTGGCCGGGCCGCCCGTATCTCTGCTGCTGAGCGGAGTTGGGCAGGCGGCTACTGCGTCCATCGATCCGGGAACGCAGACAACGATCGGTACCGGCTTGAAGCCGAACGGAGTTGCGACAGACCTGCTGGGCCACTTGTACATCTCTGACGCCACCTCGAATACGGTGAAGACAGTTACTGCGAGTGGCGGCACACCCACAACACTGATCAGCGGCCTCAGCAATCCAGCGCAGATCGCGGTGGACGGCAAAGGCAATATTTACGTGGCGGACACGGGTAATAATCGTATTGCGATGACCAGTGCTGCTGGCGGAACAGTGACCGCGCTGGGTTCGGGACTGAGCGCACCTACGGGTGTGGCAGTCGACGGACTGGGCGACGTCTTCATCGCAGACACGGGCAACAATCGTGTGGTGGAGTTGTTTGCCAACGGTGGGCAGAAGACATTGGGTATAACCGGATTGAACGCACCTGCAGGGCTGGCGCTGGATAGCGCGGGCGATGTGTTTGTTGCGGACAAGGGCAATAGCCGAGTCGTGGAATACGGAGTCAGTTCCGGCCAGACGACGGTGAACCTGGGGACGACAACATTTATTCCCGGTGCGGTAGCTATTGATACGGCGGGTGATTTGTATGTTGTGGACGCAACCAATCTGCAGGTTCTGAGCTACCTGAATCCGTCTACGGGTTTGAGCAGCAACGGAACAACGGTTGCAGTCACCGGACTGACAACGCCAGTAGGTATTGCAATGGATGTGAATGGAAGTATCTACATTGCAGACCAGGGTGTGGCCGGTGCGATTGCCGTGAACCGTACGCTGGCGAGCATCAACTTCCCAGTTACCAACCTGAGCTCAGTCAGCCAGGCGGCGCTTACCTTTACCAGCAGCGGCAACCTGCCGTTGAGTTTCAATGGGACACAGTTTGCGACGGCCACGGGCAACACTTCCGTCTTCTCATTGGCTGCTGCCAGTGCGAATGGCTGCGCGCTGGGTACGGCCAATGCGATCGCGAGCGGCAATAGCTGCCTGCTGACAGCGAGTTTCTCGCCAATCGTGAAGGGCAACTATAGCGAGACGATTGCGCCGATTACGAATGCGGCCAACAATGGCAGCCTGAGTGGAGTGTTATCTGGCGAGGCGGTGCTGCTGATCGTATCGACCACGACGACAAGTATTACGCCGACTACGACATCGATCTATTACGGCCAGGCGGTAACGGTGACTGCCACCACGAACTTTGCCAGCAACGGTGGTACGCCGGTCGGGACGGTGCAGTTTACGGTGGACGGTTCAGCACAGCCCATTGCGCCGTTCCCTGCATCGGGTATCTCATCCATCACTTTGACAAATCTGGCGGTGAAGCCGCATACGGTCAGCGTGAGTGTGGTGTTTACCGGGTATGTCTATGCCAGCAGTGGAAGCTCACTGAACTTCACCGTAGTGCCGGCAGTGACGACAACCAAGCTGGCAGTTGCCCCGGTCACTACATCGGGAAGAGTATTTACAACGTTCACCGCGACGGTTGCTTCGACAACAGGCACGGGAGAGACCGGCACCGTCAACTTCTACTCGGGCGGAACGCTGCTGAATTCAACGCCAATGGCGGTGACCGGCGGTGTAGCCAGCTACACTACATCGACTACAACGAGCGGCTATCTGCAGTGGTACTTCCCGTCGAACAGTTTCACGGCAGTCTACACCGGAGACACGAACTTCAACGGTTCAACGTCGGCTGTGGTGCAGCCAGCGGGTGATTTCAACCTGTCAGCAGACGCTACGACGGTGAGCATACCGCAGGGAGGCAACGTGCAGCTGCCGGCGGATGGAAGCGGCATTCTGGTCACGCCGTATTTCGGATATTCGGGCACGTTGACGGTAACCTGCTCGGGGCTGCCGCAGTATTCGTACTGCCACTACCAACCCATGGGGCAGCTGATTTCCGGGACTACCGGCGTACCGTTCTATGTTGCGGTTTACACGGATACCACTCTGACTTCACAGAACCGCAGCAAGGCACAGAGTATGCGGTTGACGTGGGCGCTGCTGTCTCCGCTGGGGCTGGCCGGGTTGTTGTTTGCACGGCGCAAGCGCCTGCTGGAACGCGGTGTGCTGGTGATACTGGCCATGGTACTGTCGCTTACAGGAGTGATTGCGCTGACGGGATGCACCAACCCGGTGGCGGCGCCTCCGGTAGTGCTGACACCGGTGAGTTCGCAGACGGTGACAGTGACGTTTGCCGACAGCAACACACCGCAGGTGAGCCACTCCATCAGCTTCCTTTTCAGCGTCATTCATCAGTAAGTTATTCGCGCAAAGCGACGGCGGATGCGTTGTAACGCATCCGCCGTTTTTTATACGTGGAAGAAATCGCCGGGGGCGCTAACTGATAGCGAGGGTTGCGGGCGGCAGTTTCTCCGCAGTGATGGAGAGCGTCACCGGGCCGCTGCCGCGATGCAGGCTGATCTCTGCGCGACCGTTGTAGAGCTGCACGGCGCGGGAGCCGTTCGAGGTGCCAAGGTTATCGCGGAGGGTGCCATTGCCGCTGAGTGCGAAGCGCACTGGCGTACGGGCATCCAGGCAGAGGACGCCTTTGGCATCGAACAACTTCGCTTCTACCGTGACCAGGTCGCCGTGGCGGGCAATCTCATGCAGGGTGAAGCCGGCTGGGCTCTCCCACTTTTCAGCCTGGTAGATGAAGTCAATTTCGTCGGTCACGGTTGTGGCTCCATGGTGGGCGACGACGCGGAGATGATTCTTGCCGGGGACGAAAGGCGTCATCCAGCGCAAGCCGGCGGCGGGGAAGTTCTGCGAATCGCGCTGATGCACGCCGAGGGACTTTCCGTTGAGGAATAGTTCGGCGCTGGCACAGTTGGAGTAGACCTTCACCATCTTTTCTTCTCCGGCATCACCCCAGCGGACGGGCCAGCGATGGCCGTAGATGTGCACCATGGGCTGCGAGGACCAGTAGGACTGGAAGACGAAGAAGCCTTCCTTTTTGGTCATGTCGCGTTCGAGCAGGCCCTTCTGATTGACACGCGGCACGGGATTTTCCGGGCGGATGGGCGTGGTGAAATCCTTGAAGATCCACTGCGCAGAGCCGGTCAGCCAAGGCAATGTTTCCTGCGTCTTCAGGTGCCAGTCAAACAGGTTGCAGGCGTAGGTCTCTGACCAGTCGCCATCACGCGAGACGCGGGCAGCCCCGCCGGTATTGAGGAAGGCGAAGCCCGTCTCAGCAGTGCCATGGCCAAGCGCGATCTTAGAGAGCACTTTGTCAGGATTCTCAGAGTGGCGGCGTGCATGGGAATCTGCGCCCCATTCAATGTGAATGAAGTGCTTCACCGCGTCGCGCGCCTTCTCCAGAGACTGCTTGTATTCGGTGTAGCTGCCGCTGTACCAGCCCGCCCAGATGGAGGGGGAGTAGGAGTCAGGAATGTCGTGCGCGAAGTCACAGCGGCGGTAAGAGGTGTAACGCGTGGCATCCAGCTTGTGGGCCAGGTCGTTCAACTCCGTCATGTAGGCGCGGATGGCATCCTTATTCACGCCGCCGGCTTCGTCTGGCCAGTCATCCTCGTTTCCCAGGCCCCAGAAGAGGACGCAGGGGTGGTTGCGGTGTTGGTCAATCATGGTGGCGAGCTTTTCGCGGCCCTGCTGCTTAAACTCTTCGCCCACAATGCCGGAGCGGCACCACGGTAATTCTTCCCACACCAGGATGCCGAGCTCGTCGCACAGTTCGAGCACCAGCGAGGACTGCTGGTAGTGGCCGAGACGGATGAAGTTGGCGCCCATCTCCTTCACCAGGTGCAGTTCCTGGCGGGTGATGTTGTCAGGGACGGCGGCAGCTACCCCGGCGTGGTCCTGATGGCGTTGGGTGCCGCGCAACAGCAGACGTTCACCATTGAGCAGGAAGGGTCCATGATCGACGAGTTCGGTGCGGCGGACGCCAAAGCGTTCATGCAGCGTGGATACTCCGGCGGGGGAGACGACGCTGATGGAGCACTCATAGAGTGCGGGCGAATGCGGCGACCAGAGATCAGGGTTGACGATGTTGAATGTGCCCAACTCAGTTTCGCCTTGCCAGGGAGCGAGCTTCAGCGTCTTGCTCTGGACCGGTTTGCCGTTTAGCCGGCTGAGGGAGACGGTGATCTGCAACGGCGAGGTCAGCGCGGTCGGGTTGTGCAGGCGCGCGGTGACGCTGACGGTGGCGCTGCTGTTGTCATCTTTCTTTTCTGGCAGGGCGACGTGCAGGTGGGCGGCAGAGACGGAGACAGCCGGCACATAGACCAGGTTTACATGGCGATAGAGGCCGCCGTAGAGCGAGAAATCGCTGGCTTCCGACGGCATGCGGTTGGTATCGGGAGTGTTGTCACAAACAACCGTGAGGGGCACGCGGGCCTGATCGGGCTGCGCGGCGACAGCATCGGTGATGTCCCAGACGAACTCGTCGTAGCCACCGATGTGCTTGCCGATGAGGGTTTCGCCAATGTAGACGGTAGAAGTTTGCCCGGCACCCTCAAAGTGCAGAAGAGTACGACCCTTGGGGAAGGGGTTACCGGCGTGAAGATGGGTGCGGTACCAGCCCTGGCCGCGGTAGTAGGTGACGTCGGGGTCGCAGGCGTCGTAGGCGTTGAAGCAATGGGGCAGTTCAATCTGCTTCCATTCGGCGGCAGGCGCCCAGACGGCAGCAGCGGCCAGCGGACCCTGGAAGTACTCCCATCCCATGGTGAGGCGGTGGTTGGCAAGAGCGGCCGGAACCACAAGGCTGGAGGAGGAAAAGGTGCGGGCGACGGAGGCGTTGAGGGCGGAAGTGCCCAGGGCGGCAGAGGCGCCGGCAAGCGCTGAGGTGCGGAGAAACTGCCTACGGGTGGGTTGCATGGATGTGTTACCTCGGGCTGGCGCAGTATGGCGCAGAACGTGCAGGAGCGATATAGTTCATGCTGAAGACAAAAAGAACCAACCTCAGTGGTATAAAGGCTGATGCTAAGTGATGTCAAGAAGTTCATCTCAAGATAAGACACAGGCGGATATGCAAGGCTTTACCTTCACCCGAAAGCAAAGCGCATCCAATAAAACACCGCGGCGCATCAATCGTAATCTGGTTTTTAACCTGGTGCGAATGTGCCAGCCGATCTCTCGCGCCGACCTGGCCCGCATTTCAGGTTTGCAGCGAAGTACGGTCTCGCTCATCGTTGAAGACCTGATGGAGGGCCGCTGGATATCAGAAGGCTCAATGGGGCGGCTGCCGCGCGGCCGCAGGCCTACGTTCCTACAGGTGAATGACAGCCGCGCGGTGATCGCGCTGGACATTCATCCTGATCAGACCACCGTGGCGGTAGCTGACCTGGCCGGACACATCGTGGCGCAGAGCGTGATCACCAACGAGACCAAGAGCAAGCCCAGCGACGACGGGAAGGCTGAGATTGCGACCATTGTGAACGTAATCCGCAAGATGATTGCGGCACACAGCGAGCGTTCGTTTGACGGTATCGGCATCAGCCTGCCGGGCCGTGCGGATGAACGCCAGCAACTGATCTTTGCACCGAATCTGAGTTGGCGCAGTACGGACATCAAATCAAAGATTGCGCGCGCTACCGGGCTGCGGGTGGAGATGGATAATGTAGCCAACGCCTGTGCGCTTTCAGAGGTATGGTTTGGCGACACCGACGGTTCGCGCGACCTGGTAGTGGTGAACGTGTCAGAGGGTATCGGCACGGGCATCTTTGCAAACGGGAAACTGCTGCGCGGCGAAGGCGGCATGGCGGGCGAGTTTGGCCATGTGGAGATGGCGGTGAATGGGCCGTTGTGCGCCTGCGGCAACCACGGATGCTGGGAGACGGTAGCATCCAACCGCGCAGCGCTGCGCTACTACAATGAACTGGCAGGCAGTAAGACCCCCGACCGCAGCAGCCGGATGACCTTTGACGCGCTGCTGAAGCTGGCGCAGACCGGGGATGCTCATGCAGTACAGGCGGTGGAAAAGATGTCTCGCTACCTGGGACGCGGTATGCGGATGATTGCATCGGCGCTTTCGCCACGCGAGATCATTGTGGTGGGCGACATCACCATGGCATGGCACCTCTTTGGCCCGGTGGTAGAGAACGAATTCAGGAAGAATTCGCTTGCCCGCGGCACGGTGTTGCGGCCTGCCTATGACGCGAAGGCAGCACGGCTGCGCAGTGCAGTCGCGCTGGTCTGGAACGAACGTGCGATCTAACCAGCACGTTTGAGGAGATGAAATGAAGAATCTGCGTAGAGTGTCATTTGCTTTGCTGATAGCTATGTGCGCGATGGTGGCAGTGAGGTTCTCTGTTGGACAAGCAGGGCAGGCAGGCGGGACAACGGCTGCGGGAGGGAGCTATTTTGCTTCTGCCGATCTGCAGGCGAAGGGTGAGGAAGTGTCGAAGCAGGCGAAAGCCAGCCCCAACGGCTCCGGTAACCTGACACTGGAAAAGTATCCAGGCCACTTCATCAACATCACCGCGCGCGTCAAGAGCGGCGGCGCTGAGTTGCATCAGCACTACAACGACATTTTCGTGGTGCTGGATGGCGAAGTGACTGAGATAACGGGCGGCACGATTCCGGATATGAAGCTGGATACGGCGACCGGCGAAGGCCATGGGGCCGCCGTGGTGGGCGGAACAGAGCACAAGCTGGTGAAGGGTGACGTGCTGCACATCTCAGCCAACACACCGCACCAGAGCATCATGTCGCCGGGCAAGACCTTCACGGCGATCGTGATTAAGGTTCACCAGGACTAACAGCAGCGGCGTGGCGGGCCAGGTGCCGGCTACGCCGGCTGCTTCACCCAAAGCAAGGGCTGGCGGACGGGGAAGTTGCGAATCACCTCTTCCACCGTGGGGTCAGGGTTGAGCGTCTTCCAAAGCGCAATGTAATCCAGATTGTTGTACGCGAGGCCACCGAAGAGCAGGTTGGGCTGGCGGGCGGGGAAGTCATCCCAGTGCTGTACGTCGTGCGGATAGGGCCACTTGTTCTTGTCTTTCAGGTAGGGATAGAGGAAGGCGATGGCTTCGTGAATGCCCGCGCCATTCGGCCCCTTGAACTCCCAAAGATTGTCTGCCGGGGTAGAGAGCAACTGGCAGAGATCCGCCAGCACATCCAGGCAGAAGATGGAGTAGCTGTAGGGCTTGGTGCGGCGTAGCTCCAGCGGCAGGCTGCCGTCTGGCGCGATCTGGTTAGGCACAAGCACTGTTTTGAAGCGGTCGCGGCAGAACGCGATCTGCTGGGTATTCCCGGTGAAGCCGGAGAAGGCTGTCACCTGCAGCACCCAGCAGGCGCCGTGGTTGTTCTTCTGCGATTGCTCACTGAGGCCCCTGGGTGAGGTGGTCAGCCAGGTGAGGTATTCCGCAAACCAGCCCTGCACTGCAGCGTATTCTTTAGACGGCAATGCCTTACTGTGCTGCAGAAATCCGGCGGCGCGCGCGACTTCCACAAGGTGCAGCGTGTCAATGATGCCGATGCCGCGCAGAGCCTTCATGCCGATGACGGTCTGCGAGTACTCCAGGTTGGGATTCATGCGGGTGGCGGGCGTGACGAACCAGGCACGCAGATGCAGTGCCGCATGCCGTGCGTAGCGCTCATCCCGGGTGAGCACGTAGGCGGCGACGAGCGCAGGCACCTGGACGCTGAGACGGCGCATGGCGGTGCGATGCTCTTCAAAGTTTTCCGGATTGGTTTCGCCATCGCGCTGGATGTAGGGCGCGTTCGAGTCCTTGGGATTCGGCCACCAGTAATCGCCCTGCGAGAAGTAATCGTGCGGGCCACCGGGGCTTCGCGTGGCGTGGGAGGCCGTGACCGTGATGGGCTGCTCCGTGAGGTAGGCGTTGGCGGCTTTCAGGATGCGAGTACGGTCCGTGGTGGCCACCAGCGCTGCTCCGTCGATGATGCTGCCGGTGCGCGCTGACTTGCCCAGGGAGATCTGAGCGAGCAGGCGGGAGACAGGAGAGGCGGCTGCGGCAGAGGTGGCGGCAATGCTGAGGAAGCGGCGGCGATTCATCGACATAATGTTGGATATCCTTTGGCGCGGTTCAGAGTAGCACGCAGCGCAGCCATTTGCAGCCGGGAGTTTCATCCTGTGAGATTGACGCTACCAGGCGCGGGACCAGCGAGAGCCAGTCTTGCCGCTGACTTTGCGGAGGGAGCCGTCCACGCCGGCATCGTGCTCCAGCTTGCGCCCGAAGAGCCAGAGCAAATCAGAGAGACGATTGAGATAAGCGAGTACGTCGTCGTCCACTCTCTCTCCATGCTCCTTGAGCGCGACCACGCTGCGTTCGGCGCGCCGGCACACGGTGCGCGCCACATCATAGGCAGCTGCAGCCACGTGTTCGCCAGGGATGGACCAGTCAGAGAGCATGCCTTCGATGGATTCCAACTCGTGCACTTGCGCGGTCAACGCTTCCACCATGGCGGGCGTAACCGGTGAAGCGGTATCCGCAGGAGGAGCAGAAAGTGCAGAGCCAACAAGAAAGAGCTCGCTCTGAATAAGCTTGGTCCGGTCGCGGATGTTCTCATCTTCGCAGAGGGAACGCGCGAGACCGAGATTCGCATTCAGTTCATCCACGTTGCCGTAGGTTTCCACGCGCAGCGCTGCCTTTGACAGGCGGAATCCGCCGGCAAGGCTGGTTTGGCCTGAATCTCCGGATTTGGTGGCGATGCTCATTGCGTCTATCTTCTCGCAAATGGGGCTGTGAGCGCGAGGAAGTTGTAATTTATCTTTGGGCGAAAGTGCCGGTCTAAAGCGTGCGTTTGAAGAGTGGCGTTGCGATCAGCAACATAATGATGCCGAAGGAGAACAGGAAGATCAGGTCGCCGCGGATAGCCACGAAGCCACCGTCTTTCAGCAGGACGGATTTGAAGCCGCGCACGGCGTAAGTGAACGGATCAATGAAGGCGAGGGCCCGCAGCCAGGAGGGAAATCCGGTGACCGGCGAAAGCGCTCCGCTGGGGAAGAACAGCAGCGTATTGAGAACGCCGAACATAGCGCGGGGAACCAGTGGATCTTCAACGCGCACCATCATCAGGAACATCAGACCATTGAACGCAATGGACGTGGAGATGATGAGCAGCAGCAGAAGAATAAGCGTCTCCGGATGAAAGATGGCGCCCAGGCCTGCCATAAGCGACCCAATGACGGTGAGACAGACCCCGGACAAGATGGCCTTGATGGTGCCGGCGGCATTTAGACCCATGACCAACTCAAGCCGGGTAATGGGAGTGACGAGATAACCCTCGTGTACGCCACGCGCCTTGTCGTCAATGTAGAGCATGCCGCCGCCGATCATGACGGCTACGAACATGGAGAGCGTAATGGAGCCAGCGAGCAGATACTTCATGTACTCCACGTAGGGATAGAGTTCCACAATGCGTAGGGCAACATTGTGGACAACGAGCGGCTGCACCACGGACGCGTTCAGCGCGTCTACCAGCGACTGCATCTCTGTTTCCAGAGCGCCGCTCATGATCTGATCGCTGTTGTCGACTACCAGGCCAATGCGTGGTGACTCTCCCGCAAGGACGCGGCGGGAGTATTGCGCGGGAATGATGACGGCGCCATCAATCTTGCCGGTGCGCACATCTTCCTTCGCCTTCTGCTCGTCAGTGTAGGTGACGGTGGTGAAGGTGCGGTTGACGACGGCGATGGAGTTGAATGCCTCATGAATTCTGAGTGCCTGCGAGCCGTTGTCGTAGTCGACTACACCCATCCGCGCGCCCTGGATTCTGCCGCCCATGGCATTGCCCAGCACCAGCAGCTGAACCAATGGCAAGGTCATGGAAACCATCATCAGGGCGGGGGAGCGGAAAAATTTTCGCATCTCGCGTTCAACGATTGCCCACATTCGCGTCATGGATTCATCACCGGTCTTTCCGGCATCACAAATCCGTGTGCCTTCACCTGTTCATCGCGCAGCTGACGGCCCGTGTAGTACACGAAGACGTCATCAAGCGTTGTGTTCTGGACGCTTAAGCCCTTGAGGGCTTCGTTGTGTGCCGTCACCATTTCGACAAGCTGTGTAGTGGTGAGAGGGCCATTAGAAGTGAGGACGCGATACATGCCGGCGGAGTGCGCTTCCACGCTGGTGACGCCAGCCAGCTGCTGCAGGCGCAGCGGCCATTCGGTCGATTCTTTGGCGAACTGCACTTCTACTACATTGTTGCCGGGGACACTGGCCTTGAGCGCCATGGGCGTATCGAGCGCCACCAGCTTGCCGTGATCGACAATCGCGATGCGGTCACAGAGGCGGTCTGCTTCATCCATGTAGTGCGTAGTGATCAGCATGGTAAGTTCGCGCTCTTCGCGGAGCTTGTTCAGCATCTCCCACACGGCTACGCGCGAGACGGGGTCGAGTCCGGTGGTCGGCTCATCGAGAAAAAAGATTTGCGGATCGTGTACGAGGCCGCGCGCAATTTCAAGCCGGCGTCGCATGCCACCGGAGAGCGTCTTGGTCTGCGCGTTGCGCCATTTCTCCAAGTCAACAGCCCGGAGCAGTTCGTCAATATTGTGTTTGCGGCGCGCTTTTGGAACTTCGTAGAGCTTGGCGTAGATGGAGAGGTTCTCTTCCACGGTGAGGTCAACGTCGCTGGTAAGCGCCTGGGGGATAACGCCAATGGTGTGGCGTACCGCATCTGGTTCGTGCGCCACATCATGGCCGGCGATGGTGGCGCTGCCACTGCTAATGGGAATGAGCGTGGTCATCATGCGGATGAGCGTGCTCTTGCCGGCGCCGTTGGGGCCCAGCAGGCCAAAGATCTCGCCGTCGGCAACGTCAAACGTAATGCCGCTGACGGCTTCGAAATCGCCGTAGCGCTTGACGATATCTTTCACCGCAATCGCGGGAACGTGTTCACCGGAATTCATTTGCCCACCAGCTTGATTTTGGGTATGTAGACCTGGGCGATCATGCCGGGAACGTAGCGCATGCCGGGATTGTCAATCAGCAGCTTCAGGCGAACGACTTCAATGTCGCGCTTGCGACGGCTCACATCGCGCTGCGTAGCGAAATCGCCTTCGGCGGACTTGGCGATGACCTTGCCTTGCAGGGTTACGCCACTCGGCATCACCACGCGCAGACTGTCGCCGAGCTGCACAGCATCAGATTGCGTTTCGGGCAGAGGGGCATAGACCCAGGTCTGGGTGAGATCGGTGACGGTGATGATTGGGGTGCCTGCGGTCACGACTTCGCCTTGCAGCGCGGCACGGACATTGACCTTGCCGGCGAGCGGGGAGACGATGCGCGCATAGCCAAGCTCAACCTGCGCCTGATCGTGCAGCGCCTGTGCAGCCTGCGCATCGCTACGGGTAGCGCTCACGGTTTTTGCGGCAGCCTGGGCCTGGATGGTATTGGCTAAGGCAACCTTCAACGCAGCTTGTGACGCAGCAACGTTCTCGCGCGCAGCGTCGGCTGCCGCCTGTGCGGCGTGCAAAGAGGTAACGGCTTCATCGCGGGCTTGCTGGCTCATCACACCCTGCTCCGCGAGCGCGACGGTGCGTGTGGTATCAGCACGCTGATGGTCGTACATGGCCTGCGCCTGCACCAGGGTCGCCTTTGCGGAGAGGACCTGCGCCTGCGCATTGGTCACCTGGCTGAAAGTGCCGCCTTGTGTTTGGCGCTGTACGTCGCTGGCCTGCTGCAGCTTGAACAGACCACTCTGGGCAGTTGCGCCAGCGGCCTTACCCGCAGCGAGCAGATCATCACTTTCAATGACTGCAATTAGCTGCCCCGCCTGCACGGTGTCGCCTTCGTCGACGGTGAGTGTCTGAATGCGGCCAGGGATGCGCGAGCTGACGACTACTTCATTTGCGTCTACCGTGCCGATGAGCTGGAGATCGCCGGAGCGCTCCGTGGAGATGAAGTACCAGGCAAGCGATACGACGAACAATATACCGATAAGAATAAAGATGCGATTACGGGCGCTCATAAGGTCTTTCTCCGAAGCTGTGGATTCTTGACTTGCGGCATAGGCATATCTGCCAGAACGCGTTGCGCGAGTTTTGCGCCCTGCGTGCGGTTGCGGAATATTCCATTGGCGAGGAGTTGTACTGCCGCAATGCGGCGCGCCTTGAGGGCGCTGGGCGTAAAGGGTTTGAAGGGGAGCGCTATCTGCATGATGGGCGCGCTGAGAAAATAAAAGACATTAGCGCCAAGCGCAACATAAATGATTTGCAGCGGGTCCTGATCACAAAGCTCGCCGGATTGAATCCCTTCTGCTACGGTCTGGAGCAGCTTTTTAATCATGGGGTGAAAGGCCTTGCGAAAGAAATCCGGCATGGCTGCACCGTGACGGAAGCGGACCATCTCCTGCTGCATCAGGTTCTGGAACTCGTGTTCCGAAAGGATGCGATCGAAGTGGGTGAGTGCGGCGCGCAGCAGGCGTTCGCCGGGGGAGTACTGGGAATCGAGCGCAGTGAGCATATTCTGCAATACCCTTTCCGAAACAGACTCCAGCGCGGCATTATACATATCCTGCTTGCTCTTGAAGTAGTAGTAGAGCAGCGCCTTATTGGTGCCTGCTGCAACGGCAATTGCATCCGTACGCGCACCGGAGAGCCCGTGCGCGCTGAACTCCTGCACGGCAGCGCGCAGAATCTTCGCGCGGGTCTGGTCGGAACGTTTTTCTCGGGTACGGATTCCAGGCTCGGATTTCATTGATTAACCAGTTAGTTAAAATATAATACCATCACTCCAGCGATACGCACGAGGCTGCGGCGGTGCACCGCGGTACACTGGGTGAGCGCGAAAGCGCTGCAGGCCAGCGCGCAGAAAGCGGTAGCAACGATGAACAGAATGTGGAGATTTGCGGCGCGGGGAATTGCAGGCGTAACACTGTGTTTGCTGACGGTGATGCTGAGCGCGTCTACCCCGGAAAAGCGCATGGTGATTGCGGACCAGGATGCGAGTGGACCGGGCGGCTCTGACATGGCGTCGCTGCTGGTTCTGCTGCAAAGCCCTGAAGTCAACCTGCTGGGCATTACCGTGGTGACGGGCGACGCATGGCGTGATCCGGAGGTGGCGCACACCCTACGGCTGCTGGAGATTGTAGGCCGCACAGATATTAGGGTATATCCCGGCGCAGCATTTCCATTGGTGCGTACACAACAGTGGACGCAGGCTGCTGAGGCGATGTACGGTAAGCAGGCCTATAAGGGCGCGTGGGGCGAGCGAACAGCGAGCGATGGCTACAAGCTGGTGCCGGCGATGCGCGAAGGCGCTCCTGTGACACATGCGGCAGATGAAGACGCGGCACACTTCATGATTCGCATGGTGCACAAATATCCGCACAAGGTAACGATCTATGCAGCTGGCCCGCTAACCAATGTAGCGCTGGCCATTCGGATTGATCCGGAGTTTGCGGAACTGGCACAGGAGCTGGTGATCATGGGCGGGAGCCTGGTGCCACAGACCAGTGTGGAGGAGTGGGCAAATGATCCGCGCCACGAATTCAACTTCTGGTTTGACCCGGAGGCAGCGAGTATTACGCTGCAGGCGAAGTGGGCGAAGATTACGGATACGACCATCGATGCTTCGCTCAAGACACGGCTGGCGCCTGAGGTTCTGGATGGACTGGCGGGCTCAAAAGCTGCAGCGGCACAATACGTCCTGCAATACGTGCGGAAGCCGCTGACGATCAATTACCTTTGGGATGAACTGGCAGCGGCGGCATGGCTAGACCCGAGCGTTGTGACTGCTGAGCGCACGGTCTACATGGATGTGAATACTGACCACGGGCCGAACTACGGCGATACGCTGACGTGGAGCGAGAATGCGAAACCGGCATTGCCGCTGAATAAAGTGCATGCGCAGATGGATGTGGATCTGCCGAAGCTGCAGCAAATGTTAATTCATCTGCTGACCTCGCCAACGCCTGGCGCCCATGCTCTGGCGCCGTGAACATGCGCAGCAGAACAGGCCCGCGCTGGGTTTGGCAGGATTACATCTCAGCGTAGTTTGCCAGCGCCATACGATTCGGAATCATTAGTGTCGAACCGCGCATATCGACCAATTGCCGGTGCTTGAAATCGCTGAGCGTGCGTGTAACGGTTTCGCGCGATGTGCCGATGCATTCACCAATCTCGCCATGGGTGAGGGTCATACGCAGACGCGTGCCAAGCTCGGTCTGCTGGCCGAAGGTGCACCACTCCAGCAGCAGGCGGGCCAGTTTGATGGGCGCAGTGGAGGCGAGGCCAACGGTACGCAGGTGCTCGCAGGCGTGGCTGTAATCGTTGCTCAGGCAGCGCGCCAAGCTTTCGTACGCCGCAGGATAACGGAGCAGGAAGTTGAGAAAGTCCTGGCGGCGCAGAGAGGCGATCTTGCAGGGGTAGAGTGTCTCTGCCATCATCTCGTGCTCGGTGCCGGAGAGAACGGAGGTGAGGCCCAGAAACTCACCGGGGCGCGCAATCCGCAGAATAAGGCGCTTGCCATCGATGGAATTCATGGAGAGCTTTACCTGGCCCTCCAGCAGAATGAAGACGCGAGTGGGCGCCTGCTTCTCTTCAAATAAAGTCTGGCTGGCAGCGTAGGGCTCTACTATTTCAAGGGCGGCGAGTTCGGCGAGCGCGATGGGTGGCAGCGTCTTGAATATCTCGCTGGTGGTGCAGGTCAGGGCCGTTTGCTTGTGATCGATAGCGTGCGGGGTTGGCATGTCAATCATTCTCCTGGGGTCTAGTTACTGTTAGGTAGTTGCTGAATATCGTTGGCGAAGCACTCGGTCAGCGGGGTATTGGCGACGAAAGCTGCTTTGGTTTCGCGATAGATCTGGCGCAGCACCTGCATGCCGCTCGCATCCATATACGTCACTTCGCGCAGGTCGACGGACATATTCTGAACGCGATGCGCGAGCGCAAATTCTGCCCAGGCCACGATGAGTTCGTCTGACCATGGGCCGACGATTCTACCCTCAAGCTTGAGTACGACGGATTTTGGATATTCCTGAAATGTGATTCGTAGCGTAAGCTGGCTCATCCTTTGCGCGCCATGCCAGTGATAGAGCACGTGCCATGCCAAACTTTTCGGCACAGACAAAGAAGATCTGTATGCGGCTGCAAAATAGGGAGGTTAGCAAGAAAATCTGTCGTCACACCGTGTGGGTGACGACGGATGGGTGACGACGGTGACGAGACGAAATATCGTCGCTGTGACTATATATAGTCGCTACGCTCGATGCGCAGCTTCTTCAATTTTGAGTTGAGCGTAGTGCGCTTCAGCCCCAGGCGTTCAGCCGCGCCGTTTGGGCCGCCGATCATTCCTTTGGTCTCGCGCAGCACGCGCAGAATGTGTTCACGCTCTGCTGTGTGCAGTGTGGGATCACCGGTCGAGTCATCTGCTGGCAATAAATCCTCTTCCGTCTCCAGCTCCGCCAATGGTACATACAGGTCCGTGCCGCGGGACAGAATCACGGCGCGCTCGATGAAGTTTTCCAGCTCGCGGATGTTGCCGGGCCAGTTGCTGCGCACCAGTGCGTCCATGAATTCTTGCGGAATATAGGTGATGGATTTGCCCATGCGGCGGCAGTGCTTGTCGACAAAGTGGCGCACCAGCATCGGGATGTCGCTGCGGCGATCACGCAGCGGCGGCGAGATGATGGGAAAAACTTTGAGCCGGTAATAGAGGTCGCTGCGAAACAGCTTTTGTTCCACCAGCGATTCCAGGTCGCGATTGGTCGCCGCGATCAGCCGGACATTTACCGGAATGCTGCGCGTTCCTCCTAGCCGCTCGATCTCGCGCTCCTGTAGGGCGCGCAACAGCTTGGGTTGCAGGTCCAGGGGGAGTTCGCCGATTTCATCCAGAAAGAGCGTTCCCTCGTTGGCGAGTTCGACGCGGCCCATCTTGCGCGCAATAGCGCCGGTGAACGCTCCTTTCTCATGGCCGAAGAGTTCGCTTTCCAGCAGTCCCGCCGGGATCGCAGCGCAGTTCAGCTTGATGAAGGTACGTTCACTTCGCGGACTCAGGCGGTGAATGGCGCGCGCCAATAGTTCCTTGCCGGTGCCGGTCTCGCCCTGGATGAGAACGGTGGCGGTGGTGGGCGCGACAGTCTGCACTTCCTTCAGCACCTGTTTCAACCCGGAGCTCGCGCCCACGATGTCTTCGAAGTTGTGCTCGAGATTCAACTCGTCTTCCAGGTACTGCTTCTCCTGCGACAGCTTGTCACGCAGGTCGGCGATCTGGCGGAAGGCGAGTGCGTTGTTCACGGCCATGGCAATCTTTCCGGCAAGCTGGGCCAGCATGCGAACTTCGCGTTGAGAGAATGCGGCCTCTGTCCGGCTGGCGACAGCTATTGTGCCCACTGATTTTCCGCGGTCAATCAGCGGTACCCAGCAGGCAGACTGCATGTGGCGCTCCGTGAGGTGGCGTATGGTTTCGCTGGCGAAGGGCGAACCCTGAAGTTGGTTCAGGAGCACAGGCTCATGCGTGCGGAAGGCAGTTCCGGCCGGTGAATTATCGAGGGGAACCACAGTTTCTGTCTGCGGCGCGCTGGCTTGACCAGCTCCGGCATCCAGAAACTGCACGCGCAGTCCGCCCGTGACAGGATCAAGCAGGCCGAGTGTGGCGCAATCGTGCGGCACCACGTCGCGGATGCTGGCGGAGATGGCCGAAAGCATCTTGCGGATATCGACATTCGCCAGCAGCACGCTGCTTAGTTGCAGCAGCAGAGCTTCCTCCGCGCGCTTGCGGTCAGTGAAGTCGCGCGTGACTTTAGCGAACCCGGTGACGTGATTTTGCGCGTCGCGAATAGCGGTGATCACCACATTAGCCCAGAATCTCGAACCGTCTTTGCGAATGCGCCAGCCTTCAGTTTCAAATCTTCCACTGGTGGTCGCAATGCGGAGTTCTTCCTGCGGCTTGAGACGATCCACCTCATCACTGGGATAGAAGATGGAGAAGTGCTGGCCGACGATCTCGTTGGATGAGTAACCTTTGATGCGTTCGGCGCCGGGATTCCAAGTGGCCACATTGCCTTCGGGATCGAGCAGGAAGATGGCGTAGTCCTTTACGCTATCGACGATAGAACGCAACTGCTGATCGCTGCGCCGCAGCAATTCCTGTGCTGTACGTTGGGGGGAGACATCGCGGATGAAGCTGAGCACGAGGGGGCCGGTGGGGGTATCGATTGGGCGCAGCATGATGTCCACGGCAAGCTCGGTGCCGTCCTTGCGCAGGCCGAAGAGGTTGAGGCCGGCGCCCATGGAGCGGAGGCGGGGGTGGGCGTTGTAATTGTCGCGCTTGACAGGGTGCCCGCCGCGGAATCGTTCGGGCACGAGGACTTCAATGGGCTGGCCGAGCAGTTCCTGCGGGCCATAGCCGAACATTGCTTCTGCCTGCTCATTATTGCCGCGAATCCTACCCTGCGCATCGGTTACGAAGATGGCATCAGGCGAGAGATTAAACAGCGTTTCTAACATCTCCGGAGAGGAGATCGCTTGGTTGTGAGGTACCAGGGGAAGAACCTCCATGTTGGCCCGTACAGCAGAAGCTTGGTATCTGATTCCAGAAGCGCAATGGGTGATTCAACGGTTGAATCAATTTCCAGCCTAAACGAATATCCAGAATATTAACTGAAAACAGCTCAGGAAAGCTGGTTTCCTAAGCTGCTGAATCTAAAATGTTTTGTTTTGGTTGCGGGGGTTGGATTTGAACCAACGACCTTTGGGTTATGAGCCCAACGAGCTACCGGGCTGCTCCACCCCGCTCTTTGATTCTAGTGCGTATGCAGTGTGGAGTCAATGAGGGGTGGGTGGGTAACGAAACGCTTCGATATGCAGAATTTACAAGGCTGCAAGCACATCCGCAGGTTCGGGTCTGACGCGAAAATCCGCATGCACTTCAGAAAAGCGGATGATGCCGTCAGGGGCGATGACGAAGACGGCCGGCAGGGGGAGGCGCCAGCTCTGCTCGCCATTCACGAAGGGAATGTTGACCATGATGCTGCGGTAGTGGAGGCGGTGGTACTCCGGCACGGTGTAGGCGATGCCGAACTTCTCCGAGAGGGCGGAGCCGGGATCAGTCAGCACGGCGAAGGGCAGGGAGTGCTGCTGCACGGTGAAATCATTCTGCCGCTGCATCTGGGGCGAGACGGCGACGAAGAGCGCGTTGCGCTGGCGGAGGTCAGGGTAGATATCGCGCCATATCTCAAGCTCGGTGATGCAGTAAGGGCACCAGCGGCCACGGAAGAAGCTGAGAACCACGGGGCCGAGGGCGAGCAGATCAGACGAGCGCACCATCTTGCCGCTGGCATCCTGCAATTCAAACTCAGGCGCGCGAGCGCCAGGCTTGAGGATGCGGTCTTCAATGCCGGAGTTGAAAAGTTCAATGACAGCCTGCTCTGACACGGCGAGGCGGTCTGCCGGCACAAGCCTGCGGGTGTTGGCAGTGATGGCGTCGAGCTGATCCTGGAGTGTCTCCGTCATGCTCATGCAGCTATTTTCTCACTTCCCATTCGACGCGGCGTGAAGATTTCGTGAGATCGACGCAGAAGAATTTGTTTTGTGACGTCAATCACTGTGCGGAATTTCTGCGAACCCGGGTCTCAGAAGCGAGACCCGGGGCACCCGAGTTTGCGGTGATTCAGGCGGCGATTTCGGTGCCGTCTTCAGCGAGCGCGAAGGAGGTGACGTTGGAGGAGAAGCCGCGAACGAGATTGAGGTCAGTGTGTTGAAGGTTCGTGGACGCGAGTTGCAGAGCGTAGACTAGGACTCCGGCGCGGCGCGGTTCGATGCGATTGCCGGCGAGCGCGGAGACGACGAGCGAGACCGCGACCTGTACGGCGTTCGCATCTTCAAGCAGCGGAAGCTGGAGCGCGATGGGCGCGATGGCGGCTTCTGGAGGCGGCAGCGCGGGTTGGCGGGCAAGGCGCTGCTCGCGGTCGCGGCTGATAGTGTGAAAGTAGCAGAACGGCTGGCCGTGTAACGCTGAGGCTGCGCACTTGTATCCGTTGGTCTTGATGTGGTGACACTCGTTAATCTTTGCCATGTGGTACCCCCTCCCTGGGGGTTAAACGTAAATATCCTGTTTGCAAGTACTTAGCCTATGCGGCTGCGGCTAAATATTTGAAAACAGGATATTTGCAGGTAAATATTTGAAATGATTCGGGTTAGGGGCAGAATGTGTGGCTCTGCCTTAACCCTTAATTCCATTGTAGACAGTCTGGCAGGGAACTACGCCAAGTTTGGGCGGGAATTTTGCGGTTTTAAGACGAATTGCGTAAAAACGCACGGACCACTTATGGACAGATCGTGGATGGGCGTGGATAAAACGTGGGACAGCGTGTGGATGGGTGCGGTGGCTACGGGTGACGGTGGGGTGCCACGCGCACGGCGAAGGGCGAGCTTCGCTCGCAGAGGCAAAAGCGGGTTCGCGGGTTGCGCGACACAAAGAGGGAGGGATCAATGAAATCGGCTTGAGCGGATTACTGAACGAGCACCATGGCGCACGTACAGAACATTGACCTGACACTGTTTGGCATCCACGGAGTAGACAATGCGATAAACATCCGGCTTGCTTCCGTAGAGGAGCTGACGCAGACGGGTAGAAGAGATTGCGCTGCCGCGCGCAGGAAACGTTTCGAGACTATTGATGGCTTCTTCCAGCCCGTTGAACCATCTTGCCGCGAGTGGCGAATCAGCGGCATGTATCCGACGGTAGATTTCATTCAAATCTTCGTCGGCGCGGCGGGTAATCTCAACGAGGAATGTCATACTTCTTTCGCATCTCCGCGAAGACGGTCCGCGCTGGGCGGGTTCTGCCCTCACGCACGTCCTCTTCGGCCTGTCGCAGCGCTTCTGCTTCGTCTGCCCGGGCGATGATGTTGAGAAGCCGCTGATATTCCTCTGCGCTCTGTAGTACGGCTTCGGGTTTACCGTTGACGGTGAGCACGATTGGGCGCTTCGACTTTTTAAGGTGGCGGATGAACTTGACGGAGTTGTTGCGGAAGGTGGTGAGGGGCTGGATGTCCTGGGTGATGTCGATCATTGGGGAACCCTCCTGATAGAGGTACTTTATCATACCTTTTGAGGTACTTGCTGTGCCGGGTGTCGGCAAAGGCTGCGCCTGCGGCGAAAAGCGAGCCTGCGGCAGCAAGGTACGCACCTGAGGGCGCGGGCTTTTTCCGTGCGGACTGAAGTCCGCACTCCCCCGGCTAAAGCCGGGGGCTTAAGCACGGCACAAAGGCAACGGCCTTCTTTGGGTTGGAGATCGGGCAGCGATAAAAACAACTACAGGGGTCCTTCGCTAAACGCTCAGGATGACGGTGGGTTGGGATGTTGGGGTGACGGGGAGATGGGCGGGATATTCGCGCTTTGCGCGAATGTCCCACTCATCCCGCGATGAAGCTGCGTGACGAATGGGGCACCCGATCTATTACTGAATGGAATGTATGAGCCACCCGCCGTGGTAAGTTTGGGATGTATGTGCCGCCCAGTGCTCAATAAATAAGGAGGGTTTTCATGGCAATCGACGCAGGGAGTTTTCCCGCCGCGCTGTTTTCCCCATCAAAAATGGTCTACATAGCCTACATCGTTCTGCTCGGACTCAAAGTGTTGCCCGTAGGTTCTGTATGGGTATTCGTAGGCGGATCTGTGATCTTCTGGATCGCCGAGATCGTTCACAATGACTACTTGCGTATCAAACTCAACCGCAAGGCTGAGAAATAGTGCAGCATCTAATTTCTGGTTTATCATTCCCGCATGAAGAAAAAGACCGTAACGCTATATAAGCCTGATGGAATTCCCATTGTCTTAACCGACGTCTCGTCAGCTCATGTTGATGATGGCAACGGGGTCCTCACCATCCGCCTTAACGGTAATGATGCACTAACCTATGGCGGCAGAATTGTGAGCAATATGCCGTTCTTTATTGCGGAAGAAAGTTAGATGGACGTCTCACCCGTGATCTTATAGCTGCTCGCTCATCGAAGTCTCAAAAATACCAGACTTCACGCACAGACCAAATCAGCATCCAAACCCATCCGACTAAGAAAAGAGCGGGTATGCACTGGACGTAAAGGTGATAACTTCCCGGCATTTTTTTGGGTGGTCGATTGTCTTCGAAGCCAAGAAAAATCGAATCATCAGCGGACAAACCGAGTAGTCCTTCGTAATGATCCAATCTATTTTTGTAGTAGGTAATGTAGTCATGCAGACGAAAATTATTTATCACCCAAACAATTGTTAATGTAATTGCTCCAATCGACATTCCGATTGTTGTATAAAAATGCTTTTCATCGAAGAGCTTCCATAAGCCAGCAGCGAAAGCTAATTCAAAAACAGCAAAACTACTCGCACGAATCCAAAAAGACTCTATCTGGAATTTCCAAGTACTCAGTGCCGAGTTATATAACGATTCGTATTGCTTTTTGGGATCTTCCACTTCCAATTACCTTCCGAATTTCTGCTTTCCGCCCATCTGGGACATTAGTCTTTGCTGCATCTTGATGCCGCCACCGCCGCCCATCGCTTTGAACATTTTTCTCATCTGCGCGTACTGACGCAGGAGGTTGTTCACGTCCTGCACGGTGGTGCCTGAGCCTTTGGCGATGCGCTTGCGCCGGGAGCCGGAGATGAGCTCGTGGTTCTCGCGCTCCTTCTGCGTCATGGAGTTGATGATGGTCTCGACGCGGGTGAACTGGCCTTCGTCTACGTTGGCTGCTGCGGCCTGCATGCCGGCGAAGGGGCCGACGGAGGGGAGCATCTTGAGGATGGATTGCATGCTGCCCATCTTCTTAATCTGGCGGAGCTGCTCACGGAAATCGTCAAGCGAGAAGCCGCCGCCGGTGAGGGCCTTCTTGGCGAAGTCGGCTGCTTTACCCTTGTCGAGCTTTTCTTCGGCGCGCTCCAACAGGGTGGCGATGTCGCCCATGCCGAGGATGCGCGAGACAATGCGGTCTGGGTGGAAGGGCTCAAAGGCGTCAGGCTTTTCGCCGTGGGCGATGAACTTGACGGGCTGGCCGGTGACGTGGCGGATGGAGAGCGCTGCGCCGCCACGGGCGTCGCCGTCCATCTTGGTGAGGATGATGCCGGTGAGCGAGAGGCGCTGATGGAAGTCTGCGGCGGAGCGGACGGCGTCCTGGCCGGTCATGGCGTCAGCGATGAAGAGAATCTCGCTGGGCGAGAGGAGCGATTTGAGCTTCGCCATCTCGTCCATGAGGTCGCTGTCAATATGCAGACGGCCCGCGGTATCGACGATGAGGATGTTGCAGCCCTTGTTGATGGCTTCGCGGCGGGCTTCTTTGGCGAGGCGAAGGACGAGGTCAGAGTTTGCGGGCTCGCCCTTGAGGTCGCCCTCGTAGATGGGCGCGTTGATGGAGGCGGCGACGACGCGAAGCTGTTCGCGGGCGGCGGGGCGGTAGACGTCTACCGAGACCAGCATGGGACGGTGGCCACCCTTCTGCAGCCAGGCGGCAAGCTTGGCGGCGGTGGTGGTTTTGCCGGCGCCCTGGAGGCCGGCCATCAGGATGACGGTGGGCGGCTGAGAAGCGAATTTGAAACGCGCGGTGTCTTTGCCGAGGATGAGGATGAGTTCATCGTTGACGATCTTGATGATCTGCTCGGTCGGGGAGAGAGCGGTGGCGACTTCGGCGCCGAGGGATTTGGCGCGGACGTGATCGATAAGCTGGGTGACGACTTCAAGGTTGACGTCGGCTTCGAGGAGGGCGAGGCGAATCTCGCGCAGGGCTTCGGCGATGTTCTCCTCAGTGATGGTGCCCTGGCCGCGGAGGTTTTTGAAGGCGCGCTGGAGTTTTTCGGAGAGGCTCTCAAACATATATTTTTATTCTACTTCGCTCGCGCGAAGTGGGCTCCCGTTGGTCGCAGAGACAAAAGCAGATTCCTCCGCTGCGCTGCGGAATGACAAACAAAAGAAGGGGCAAAGGCGATCGAGCTTCGCTCGATAACCCACCCTTTCGTATGAAAACACGAAAGGATGGGGCACCCGAATTCTCTGCCACATTAGCTGCGATGAAACTGCGGCGAAGATGGGGCACCCAGAGGGGTGGCGAGGCGGAGAGTGGCGACTTCGTCGAGGATGCGGTGGGCGAGGGTGGATTTGGGCTGGGCGGGGAAGGGGACTTCGCGGGCGGGCGTGATGAAGGTGGCGGCGTTGCGGTCGGAATCGAAACCGAGGGTGGGGGAGGAGACGTCGTTGGCGACGATGGCGTCAGCGGCTTTGCGGGCGAGCTTGGCGCGGGCGCTGGGGAGGAGGTCTTCGGTTTCGGCGGCGAAGGCGATGAGCAGAGTGCCGGGGGCGCGGCGGGCGGCAAGGGCGGCGACGATGTCTTCCGTGGGTTCGAGGGTGAGGGTGAGGGGGGCGGTGCGTTTTAATTTCTGCGGAGCTTCGGTGGTTGGGCGGAAGTCGGAGACGGCGGCGGCGGCGATGACCAGGGTGGACTGGGGCAGGTGGGCGATGGCGGCGGCGTGCATTTCAGCGGCGGTGGTGACGTCGACGCGGGTACAGCCGGAGGGCGTGGAGAGCGCGGTTGGCGCGGTGATGAGCGTGACGCGGGCGCCGCGGGCGAGGGCGGCTTCAGCGAGAGCGTAGCCCATGCGGCCGCTGGAACGGTTGCCGAGAAAGCGGACGGGATCAAGGGGCTCGCGGGTTCCGCCAGCGGTAATGAGGACGGTTTCCGCGGTGAGATCGCGGGTACTTTGCGGGGCGGTTACGGTGGTCTGACGGTCGATGCGGGTGAGGACCGCGGAGACGATGGATTCGATCTCGGCGAGGCGGCCACTGCCGGTCATGCCGCAGGCGAGATAGCCGCTGCCGGGGGCGACGATCTCGACGCCGCGCTGGAGGAGGATGTCGAGATTGGACTGGGTGGCGGGGTGGTTCCACATGTTGACGTTCATGGCGGGGGCGACGAGGACGGGCGCGGTGGTGGCGAGGTAGAGGGTGGAGAGGAAATCGTCTGCAAGGCCGTGGGCGAATTTTGCGAGGGTGTGGGCGGTGGCGGGAGCGACGAGGATGAGGCCGGTGGATTGGGCTTCGGCGATGTGCTCGATGCCGTCTTCAGCGTAATTTTCGGTGCCCCACATGGAGGTGATGACCTTGTGGCCGGTGAGGGAGGCGAAGGTGAGCGGGCGGACGAACTCTTCAGCGGCGCGGGTCATGACGACATGGACATCGAGGCCGTGCTGCTGCAGGGCGCGGACAATTTCGGCTGCTTTGTAAGCGGCGATGCCGCCGGTGACGCCGAGGGTGACTTTGAAGGGCAGCGAGCTAGGCATGGGATTCTCCGAGGAGGTGGTTGTCAATGAGGCGGGTGGGGCCGAATTTGGCGGCGACGGCGAGGAGCGCGGGACCGGTGACTTCATCGAGCGGAAGCAGGGTGTCAGGATCAATGACTTCGGCGTATTCGACATCGAGAGCGACATCGGCGGCGAAGACGTGGTGCATGCGGGCGATGAGCTTGCGGGCGCGGCGCTCGCCGTGGGCGTAGAGACCGGCGGCGGAGATGAGGGCGCGATGGAGGATGGTGGCGCGGTTGCGTTCGGCGGAGGTGAGGTAACGGTTGCGGGAGCTGAGCGCGAGACCGTCGGGCTCACGCACGATGGGACAGGCGACGAGGGTGAGGGGAAAGTTGAGGTCGCGCACCATGGCGTGGAGGACGGCGAGCTGGGCGGCGTCCTTCTGCCCGAAGTAGGCGCGGTCAGGCGCGACGATGTGAAAGAGCTTGGCGACGATGGTGGCTACTCCGCGGAAGTGGCCGGGGCGGTAGACGCCGTCGAGTCGGTCGGAGATGCCGCCCACTTCAACGAAGGTGGTGGCGCTGGGCGGGAACATCTCTTCGGCTGAGGGGGCGAAGAGGAGGTCGACGCCGGTGGATTCGAGGGCGGCGCAATCGGCTTCGAAGGTGCGGGGGTAGGTGGTGAAGTCTTCGTTGGGGCCGAACTGGGTGGGGTTGACGAAGATGCTGGCGGCGACGTGAGCGCAATCGCGGCGGGCGGCGGCGAAGAGAGAAAGATGGCCTGCGTGCAGGGCTCCCATGGTTGGGACGAGGGCGAGCGGACCGCGGGCACGAAGGGCAGCGGAGGCGGCATGCATTTCGGAGATGGTGGTGATGATACGCATGATGCGGGGAACAGTCCTTTCGGGTTGAGAGCGGTGGTATTTGCGCGTCGCGCGTCGTCGCTTCGCGACGATTCCCACCTTAGCGACGATGAAACCGTCGCGAAGATGGGGCACCCGGATTCGTGGCGCGATGACAACTCATTGGCGGCGTTGGAGTGGTTCGGCCTGGTCGCGAGCGTGGAGGGCGGAGCCGGCGTCGTGGGGCAGGTGGTAGCTCTCCGCGTCGGCGGGGAAGAGATGATTGATGACGTCGCGCTGGTAGTGCTCGATCGCTTCGGTGAAGAGTGTCTGCGCATCGGCGTAGCGGCGCACGAATTTTGCAGGCGTGGAGCCGGTGAGGTTGACGAGGTCGTGGAAGACGAGGATCTGGCCGTCGCAGTCTGGTCCGGCCCCGATGCCGATGGTGGGGACGGCGAGGGCGGCGGTGATGATGCTGGCGGCTTCGCGGGGGACACATTCGAGCACGACGGCGATGGCACCGGCGGCTTCGAGGGCGAGCGCGTCAGCCACGAGCTCGTCAATGGCGGAGAGGGTTTTGCCCTGGACGCGGTAGCCGAGGCGATGGACCGACTGCGGGGTGAGACCGATGTGGCCGACAACGGGAATCTCAGCCTGGACGAGCGCGGCAACCAGAGCGGCGCGGTTGCGGCCGCCTTCAATCTTGACGGCTTCGGCACCGGCTTCCTTGATGAAGCGCGTGGCGTTGGTGATGGCCTGTTCAGTGGACGCATGGTAGGAGCCGAAGGGCATATCAGCCACGAGCAGGGTGCGGCGCGCGGCGCGGCGGACGGCGCGGGTGTGGTGGAGCATCTCGTCGACGGTGACGGGGAGGGTGCTGTCATACCCGAGGACGGCCATGCCGAGCGAGTCGCCCACGAGGAGGAGGTCGATTCCGGCCTGGTCAACGAGGCGCGCGGTGGGATAGTCATAGGCGGTGAGCGCCGTGATGGGTTGATGGGCTTGTTTTTTGGCGAGGAGGGTTTGCGCGGTGACTTTCGGCGCAGGGGCAGAAACTTCCCGAGGGGGAAGCTGAATAAGGCTCATGATGATCTCCAGTGCAGCTCCGTGAGAGACGCGGATGCCACCCGTTGGTGCTTCTTCAGTATAGATGGATGCTTCAAAGATTGCAGCCGATGCAGATGCCGAATAGACTTCAGATCAAATTGGAGTTGGGAATAAAGGTGTAAGCATGAGAAGGCTACTGCTGATTGCGGTGATTGTTCTGGCTGCGAGTTATTCAATGCAGGCTGCGGGGCAGGCAGGGCCTGCGGCACCTGAGGTTACATATGCGCCAGCGGCGAAGATGCCTGATGAAGCTCGCGCCGTCAAATTTCAAGGCGACGTCGATGTGCGCTGTCTGGTTGATGCAAATGGCAAAGTGCAGCTTGCAACGATATTGAACGATCCGGGAATGGGACTGGGAAAGGCCGCATTGAAGCAGGTAAAGAAGTATCGCTTCAAGCCTGCGATGAACAATGGCCAAGCTGTAGCAGCATGGGTCACGGTGCGCGTTGGATTCACGATTTACTGAGTTGCTGGATGGAATGCCTGTAGCGATTGAGATTCGTGATGGGAGAGATTTGCGCGCGTCGCGCGGCCCTCGCGTTGCGAGGCTATCCCACCCTGACGACGATGAAGCTGTCGTGAGGATGGGGCACCCAGAGTATGGGCGCGATGAAGCCGCAAAGGATGGGCCACCCGGATTGGTGGTGACGTGGACGGCTTAGCGCGTAACCGACGCGGCGCGGCGTGGGCGGTTGTGCGATGGAAGCCCGAGTGCCTATGGGTTACGGATTGGTGAGGGTGTTGGTGTCCAGAGAGACTGCTCCGTTGTGGGCTAAGGCGCGGCCCTGTAGGGTGGCACTCGTATTCAGGGTGATGGAGGTAAGCGCCAGGATGTTGCCCGCGAAGGTCGAACTTGTGCCGAGGGTTGCCGAGGTGCCAACCGCCCAAAAGATATTTTTAGCCTGGGCTCCGTTTTTCAGAATGACCTGTGCGCTTCCCGCAGTGGTGAGTGTGGCGCCTATCTGGAAGATGAAAACAGCATTCGTGTCGCCTTGTGCATCGAGGGTTACGGGCGTTACAAACTGTGCGGTGCTGGAGATGCTGTAGAGGCCGGGGGTGAGGGTGAGGCCGCTTATATCAGCAGGCAGAACCGCAGCTCCGGGAAGTGCGATTGCAATGTAGTAGGCGCTGCCCAGATCGGTTTGGGCGGAGGCTGCGGCCGAATCGGCTATATCCATCACGGCTGGAGCGGTGAGGATGGCGGGCGGGAATCCAGTCACCGAGGTTCCCGGGCTTAGTCCGAGGTTGCCATCGCTCACGACGCTGCCACCTGTGTTGGTGACGGTGGAGCCGGCGAGGATCTCAAAATCAGCAGACGTTCCCAACGTGATGGGGGACTGGCATGCTGACGCAGAGGTGGCGACGCTCACCGTGAAATCAGATGGAGCAGCACTGAGAGCAGTAAAGGGAGGATTCGCGGGAACCAGAGCGAAGAGCGCGGGAATATTTGTGGTCGGATTCTGAGCGATATACCAGCCCGCCTGGGCGGTGTCGAGCGCGGGATAGGTTGCGCTGAAAGGCGACGCGCCAGAGAACAGGGTGGAACAGTTGGTGGTGGTGGCGGGATCTGAGTTCACGCAGTAGACCAGAATGTCAGCGAGCGTATTGATGCGCAGGCCATTGGCGCTGGTAGTTGCCCAGTTATTTGCCGGTGTCACGATGGCTCCGGTGGAGATAGAGGCCAGGTTCTGAAGGCTCTCAAAGGCATTCTGGAGAGCGTTGAAGGCCGTGGCGGGCGCACCAATCGCGGGGGCATGCAGATTGCCTGCAGACGGAGGCGCGATGAACTGCTGCAGCGCGAGAATCGTGCCCATGGTGGTGACTTCGTTGATGTTGATAAAGAGAGACGAGGACAATCCGACGGTGGCAGTGCAACCGCCAATCGCGGACATCAAGGTGATGTGGGGATTGACTGGATTGCCGCTGCCGGGGCTGCCACCGCTGGCGACGATATAGAAGAGGCTGGGCGCGGTGGGCGCAGTGTATTGGCCGGTGATGTTGAAGTAGCCGTTGACGTCAGTAGTAGGTAGAGTCCCCGTGATGAGAGGCGTAGAGCCAAGGCCATAGCCGCCACCGGTTGCCGGCGTACCCGCGGCATAGAGCTGAATCGATGAGCCCACCAGCGGCTGCTCACCAGCGTAGACGCGGCCCTGAATGGTGGAATTTGCAGAAGTTGAAGACGGGGTAACGCTTATGTTGCCGGGCACGCTGCATCCTGAAAGCAGGAGCAGGCCTGCAAGAAATAATATGGGGCGATGGTTATGTAAGCGCATGATAGTTATCCTTCTTCCTCCGTCGCGATACGACAGCTCTCGTAGGCTGGGTACGGGTTCTGCAATTCGGAAGAAGTGATAACTGCCCGGACTGTGGGCGGATCTGCTAAGAACTAGCGCCACCAAGAACCCTTGCTACAGGATCTGTATGTATAGGCGTGTGTTCAACGGGCACCGGGGATGTGTCAGAAAAGCTCGCGCTGCTACAGCAATCAATATGGGTTGAGAATGCGGGGACGCCGGTGGAGTTGCCCGTGGCAGGAGGATTTGTTTGGTGGGCCGCCCGGAATGGCTTGGTGGCTGGTGGAAACTAGTGGGCGCCGGAGGGGGCTTTGCCGGGTTTGACGCGGCGGTTGAGCCAGACGAGGCCGACGCAGGCGAAGCAGAGTAAGGCGAGCCAACGGAAGACATCAACGAATGCCCAGGCGGTGGCCTGGCGGCCGAGCTGCGCGTAGAGCATGGTCTGCGCGGGGAGCTGCGCGTTGGAGGCGCCGAAGGTGCTGGTGAGCGCGGCAATGGTGGTGTGCAGAGCGTGCTGGAATTGCAGGCCGGACTGGGGTACGGAGTTGATGATGTCATTCTGATGCGCGGCGGCGCGGCGGGTGAGCAGGGTGGAGGCGACGGAGATGCCGATGGAGCCGCCAACGTTGCGCATGAGATTGAAGAGGCCGCTGGCGTTGCCGATCTGGTCGTTGCGCAGGGTTCCGTAGGCCTGGGTGGTGATGGGCACGAAGACAAAGCTGAGGGCGAAGCCGGTGATGAGGATGGGAATGAGGAGCGTGGTGGGAGAGACGTCTGGCGTGAGGTTGCCGAAGTAGAGCGTGGTGAGGCCGAAGACGAAGAAGCCGAAGGTGAGCAGGTAGCGGGGGTCGGCGCGGTTGGAAAGATAGCCGATGACGGGCATGCCGCAGATGGCTCCGATACCGCGGGGGGCGACGACCATACCGGCGGTGAAGGCGGTGTAGCCGAGGAGTTCCTGGTAGAAGAGCGGGAGCATGGTGATGGTGGAGTAGATGCCGATGCCGAAACAGAAGATGAGCAGGCAGCCGATGCCGAAGTTGCGGTTCTTGAGGACGCGGAGGTTGACGAGAGGCGTTTTGGAACGCCAGCAGTGGACGATGAACCAACTGAGCGAGACGGCGAGAATAAAGACGGACCAGCGAATCCAGCTGGCGCCGAACCAGTCGTCTTCCTGACCCTTGTCGAGCACGATCTGGAGCAGGCCGGACCAGACGATGAGCAGGCCGAAGCCGAGATTATCGAACGGAGCGACCTTGGCTTTTTTGATGTACACGGGATCGTGCACGTAGGCGTTGATCATGTACATGGCGAGGAGGCCGATGGGGATGTTGATGTAGAAGGCGTAGCGCCAGGAGTAGGTGTCAGTGAGCCAGCCGCCGAGGGTGGGGCCGAGGACGGGGGCGACGACAACGCCGAAGGCGAAGACGGCCATGGCTGCTCCGCGCTGGCGGGGCGGGAAAGATTCCAGCAGGATGGATTGCGAGAGGGGCTGCAAGGCACCGCCGCCCGCACCCTGCACGACGCGGGCGAGCAGCATGACGCCGAGAGTGGGAGCTGCTCCGCAGGCGAAGGAGCTGGCGGTGAAGATGGCGACGCAGGTGAGCAGGAAACGCTTGCGCCCGAAACGGAGAGAGAACCAGTTGCTGGCGGGAAGGATGATGGCGTTGGCAACGAGGTAGCTGGTGAGGACCCAGGTGGCTTCGTCGGTGGTGGCGGAGAGGGAGCCGGCGATGTAAGGGAGCGCGACGGACGCGATGGCGGTATCCAGCACCTCCATGAAGGTGGCGAGCATGACGGATGCAGCGATGAGCCAGGGATTGACTCCGTGAGTGGTCGCGGCAAGATTGTCAGAGGAAACGGCCGTACTTGCCATGCTGGGGAAGAGTCTCCGTACGCGGAAGGCGAACAATATATGGATGCGGTGAGGGTGGGTGAGGACTCAGGAGAGAACCAAGGGCTGAAGGAGCAGCCCCTCTAGACATGATAAACCGAGGCAGAATTTTGAGCTGGTGCGGCGTATGCTGCATCCCGGGCGTGGCGGTTGGTGCTCTGCCGGAGGGGGCGTGCTGGAGCGGCGATATGGTGTATTTGGCCTTTTGGGAGAGATATGGCATCTGATTAGGCGTGGAGTTGGTGAATCTAAGGCTATAGTCAAAGCATCAGATACATTGACAACAAGTCACTCACATTGCATACTGAGTGAGTCAAGAGTTGAGAGCAGGGCTGCTTATTTGCGGGCGGCATAGCGAAATCAATTACTTAGAGGAGCACGACGATGGGAAAAATTATTGGAATTGACTTGGGAACCACCAATTCTTGCGTAGCCGTGATGGAAGGCGGCGAGCCGAAGGTGATCCCGAACGAAGAAGGCGGGCGGACAACGCCGTCTATCGTTGCGTTTACCAAGAGCGGCGAACGGCTGGTGGGTACGGTCGCGAAGCGGCAGGCGATCACCAATCCGACGAACACGGTGTATTCGATCAAGCGGTTCATGGGTCGCCGGTATGACGAAGTGAACGAAGAGATGAAGATGGTGCCGTACAAGGTGGTTCGGCAGGGCGACCATATCGCCATTGACGCGCAGGGCAAGGAATATACTCCGCCGGAAGTGTCGGCGATGATTCTGCAGAAGCTGAAGAAGGCGGCAGAGGACTACCTGGGGCAGTCGGTGACCGAAGCCGTGATTACGGTTCCTGCGTACTTCAATGACGCGCAGCGGCAGGCGACGAAGGACGCGGGCAAGATCGCGGGCCTGGACGTGAAGCGCATTGTGAATGAGCCGACGGCGGCAGCGCTGGCATACGGCCTGGACAAGAAGAAGGACGAGACCATCGCGGTATATGACTTCGGCGGCGGCACGTTCGATATTTCGATCCTGGAAGTGGGCGAAGGCGTGATCGAGGTGAAGTCGACCAATGGCGATACACACCTGGGCGGCGACAACCTGGACCAGCGCATTGTGGACTGGCTGATCACCGAGTTCAAGAACGACGAGGGGCTGGACCTTGGCTCCAAGGGCAACGAGATGGCACTGCAGCGTCTGAAGGACGCGGCGGAAAAGGCGAAGATCGAGCTCTCCACAACCATGGAGACGGAGATCAACCTGCCGTTCGTAACCGCGGACGCCAACGGGCCGAAGCACCTGGTGAAGAAGCTGACGCGCGCCAAGCTGGAATCGCTGGTGGACGATCTGCTGCAGCGGTCGATTGGGCCGAGCAAGCAGGCGCTGAAGGATGCGGGTATCGACGCGAGCAAGATCGATGAGGTCGTGCTGGTGGGCGGACAAACGCGCATGCCGAAGATCCAGCAACTGGTGAAGGAACTGTTTGGCAAGGAACCGCACAAGGGTGTGAACCCGGACGAGGTGGTGGCGATCGGCGCGGCGGTACAGGCCGGCGTGCTGGCAGGCGAAGTGAAGGACCTGCTGCTGCTGGACGTGACTCCGCTGACACTCTCGATCGAGACGATGGGCGGCGTGGCGACGGCAATGATCGCGCGCAACACGACCATCCCGACGAAGAAGACGGAGACGTTCTCAACGGCGGCGGACTCGCAGACCGAGGTTGAGGTGCATGTGCTGCAGGGCGAACGCCCGCTGGCAGCGCAGAACCGGACGCTGGGCAAGTTCAAGCTGGCGGGAATTCCACCGGCTCCGCGGGGCATACCGCAGATCGAAGTGACGTTCGACATTGATGCGAACGGCATTCTGAACGTGAACGCCAAGGACACGGCAACGGGCAAGGACCAGAAGATTACGATTACGAGTTCTTCGGGTCTGAGCAAGGAAGAGGTTGAGCGGATGGCGAAGGACGCCGAAGCTCACTCTGCCGAGGACAAGGAGAAGCGTGACGAGATCGAAGCGCGCAACGGCCTGGATTCGCTGGTCTACAACATTGAGAAGATGCTGAAGGACGGCGGCGACAAGGTGGACGCGAACGACAAGACCGAAGTCGAGGCTGCACTGGCAGAGGCAAAAAAGACTCTGGAAGGCACGCCGACGGCGAGCGAGCTAAACGCGGCCAAGGAGAAGCTGACCACGACGAGCCACAAGTTCGCCGAGGCCATGTACAAGGCGACGGCAGCGCAGGCTGCTGCTACGCCGGAAGGCGAAACTGCCGGGCAGGATCACCCAGCGGAAGAAGCGAAGAAAGACGAAGGCGTGATCGACGCCGAGTACGTGGACGTCGATAAAAAATAAGTTGTCAGATGTCAGTTTTTAGTTGTCAGTAAGTGAAGGTGAGGGGCATTCCGATGGAGTGCCCCTTGCAGTATCAGAAAGAAATACGGAGAAGCAAAACAGAAATCAAGTACGGAATATGCACAGAAGGAACTCGGCCCGGTACGGAGAGGCAGATTTTTGCATCGTAGTGGGAAGCGCAATGGTGTATGAATTGAGCAACACCTGGAGAACAGATACGGGCATCGGACAATCGGTGTGGATCGCGGACGTTGGAACCTGGGAACTCAATCGCTTTGAAGGAGCCCTCGCTATGACGGAAACGATGTGGAAGTGCGATGCAATGAGAGCAGGACAGCTGTACAACCGCATGATGTTCAACACGAAGGAAGAAGCGGAACAGTTTGTGGCACGCATGAGCCAGATGGAGCCGGACCAATTTTTCGAGATTGAACCGGTGGATGCGAGCCAGGTATGGAACTGAGTCCTGCGCGGACGGCGAAACGCGCTTCGCGCAAAAGCAAGAACGAATTGCAGTAAGAATGACGCAGAAAGATGTCGCACGATGGTGAACTGGTTAGAAGTGCAGGCAATCGGAACGGTGGCCCTGGTCGCGACAAGCGCCGGGGCCATTGCGTATGCGGCGCTGCAGTTGCGGCATGAACGGGATTACCGCAGCGTGGCGAACCTGGAGAAGCAGCTGGATTTTTTTCAGTCACCCGTGTTTGTGGCGGCGCGGCGGAAGCTGGCGGTGGACCGGATGGATGGCGACATGCTGCGGCAGTGGCACATTGATGAGCCGCCGGTGAGCGTGTTTGAGGTGCTGGATTTCTATGAGCACCTGGGGTTGCTGGTGAAGAAGGGCCACGTGCAGATCTACGACGTGTGGCACACGTTCTACGAGTGGGCGCAGCCGGTGTACAGCGACCTGAAGCCGATGATCGAAGACGAGGACAGCCCGTATACGGACCACTACCTGGACCTGCGGCGGCTGATGGCGGGAATGGATACGATCCAGCGGCAGCATATGAAGACGCAGAAGGGCGACCACTGGAGATTGTGGACGCCGGAGCGGATACTTGCGCACTACAAGTATGAGATTGAGATAGGCGGGCGGCCGCGGAGAACGCGGCGATAGGGCAGCGCGGAATATAACGCATAGCGTATAACGGACGGCGTAGTACGATTGGCGTAAGATGATTAAGAGCTTCAGGGACGAAGAAGCGGAGCGGATATTCAACCGCCATCACAGCCGGCGGTTTGCTGAGTGGGAGCGGGTCATCTTCCGTAAGCTGCGTGCGCTGAATGCGGCGCGGTTGCCGGTTGACCTGACGATTCCGCCGGGGAACAGGCTGGAGGTATTGAAAGGCAATCGCGCGGGGCAGCACAGCATCCGCATCAATCAGCAGTGGCGAATATGCTTTCGCTGGGAGGGAACCGATGTCTACGAGGTTGAAATTGCCGACTACCACTAAGCCGCGTATGCGCCGGTACGAAGACCGGATGCCGCCGTTGCATCCGGGCGAGATGCTGCGCGAGGAATTTCTAGTGCCGATGGGATTGAGCGCAAACGCACTGGCGCTGGCGCTGTGCGTTCCGGCGACACGGATATCAGAGATTGTGAAAGAGCGCCGCGGCATTACCGGCGACACGGCGCTGCGGCTGGGGCGGTACTTCGGGATGACGCCGGAGTTCTGGATGAACCTGCAGAGCACGTATGACCTGGAGACAGCGCGAGAGATATCAGAAAAGCATGTGCGGCAGAGCGTGAGGCCGGCGACGCGGGACAAGAAGACCGGCATGTTGAAGGTGGACGCAGTGAGAGTGGCCAAGAGGGCTTGACAGGAAAAGTATGGCGACACAGCAAAAGGATTATTACGGCGTACTGGGCGTGAAGAAGACGGCGACGGTGGAGGAGATCCGCAAGGCGTTTCGCAAGGCTGCGCGCAAATATCATCCGGACGTGAACCCCGGCGACAAGAAGGCCGAGGAGAAGTTCAAGGAGATATCGGAAGCGAACGATGTGCTGAGCGAGCCGAAGAAGCGGAAGATCTACGACCAGCTGGGCTTCTACTCAGACAACATTGACCCGGCGCAGGCGGAAGCGGCGGCACGCGGCGGCTATGGCGGCGGCGGTGGTGGCTTCCCAGGCTACGGTGGAGGCGGCGCAGGACGTGGACGCGGCGCGCAGGAGGTGCCGTTCGATTTTGGCGGATTCGATTTCTCAGATTATGCGGGAGCATCGAGCCAGGGTGGACGGACGACGCGACCGCAGCAGGGCGGCGGCGGGAGCTTCCGCGATATTTTTGGCGGCATGTTCAACGGCGGACAGCAGCGGCAGCAGGGGCCGCAGCCGGGAACCGACCTGGAGTACCAGGTATCGACTGATTTCTGGACGCTGATTCGCGGCGGCATGACGCGGCTGGAGATCCAGCGGCAGGAAGTGTGCCCGACGTGCAAGGGCAAATCGACGACGGGCGGGGAGATGGAGTGTCCGGAGTGCAAGGGCACGGGCCAGGTGACGCAGATGGCGGGGCAGATGAAGTTTAACCTGCAGTGTCCGCGATGCGGCGGCAGCGGGCGGGTGAGCAATGCGTGCCATACCTGCCACGGCGAAGGCGTGATTACGAAGCGCGAGACGGTGGAGTTCCGCATCAAGCCGGGAACGCGCGACGGACAGCGGATTCGGCTGGCGGGGAAGGGCAATGCCGGGCTGCATGGCGGGCTGGCGGGAGACCTGTACCTGATCATCAAGGGCGGAGCGCATCCGGTGTTCACGCGGATGGGCGACGATATCTACGCGACGGTGCCGGTGACGGTGAGTGAAGCGGCGCTGGGCGGGAAGATCGACGTGCCGACGGTGGATGGGCGGACGCAGCTGCGGATTCCGCCGGGAACGCAGACGGGGCAGAAGCTAAGACTGCGGGAGAAGGGGGTGCCGAGCGCAGTGCACGAAGGCAAACGCGGCGACCAGATCGTGGAAGTGAAGATCGTGGTGCCGAAGGTGCAGGACGAAAGATCGAAAGAGATTTTAAGGGAATTGGCGAAGCTGAATGATGAGGATGTGAGGGCGGAGCTGTTTAGAGAGGCGTAAGGGATTATGCGATGTCGCGAAAGATGTCTGGTGCTGGCATTAGTTGTGGTTACACTCTCGTCAAATCTGACCTATGCACGGCAAACAAAAAAAGTAACTGCGTCTGGTTTTCCCAAAGCATGCTATTTTCTTGATCCTCAGAGAAATGAAATCAATTCGTTAGAGAAGGAACCTAATGAGGAACAAGCATATCTTCGAGCAGTAAGGGGAGCTTATACACTCTGGTGCAAGCCGAATACCGCAAGTGAAGAGAAAAAGCTGAAGGCCGCTAATGATATGGCGGTGGCCTGGAAAGTCTTATGGGAACGCGATAATCCATATAACGCTGTGTTTCACGAGGTTGGAGCCTTTGATTTACTCGTTCTGCTTGATGTTACGTATCAAGTCCCAACTTCGATGCAGAAAGATGCTGCATTTATGGATGAGTGGACCAATGCATGCAAGGGAATGTGCTTTACCATTTGGGGAGATCCAGATAACCCCGCACAGCAGAAAGCTGTTCTCATCCAGCTGCATATGAACAACGATTTATTGAATCATTTTGAAGGCAAACCTGAAGCAAAACCCATATTCGATTTGATGATGAATGCGCAGTATGACATGGTGTGGTGATGGTAACGAAGCGGAAGAAGCAGGGCGCGTATATGAATTCGGCGGCGAAGATGATGTTTAGAAAGGCGTAAAACAAGCGTTGGATGAAAAATATTTTGAATTCGGCGGCCTGCTCTTCGACTGGGACCCAGCGAAGGCCGAGACGAATTGGCGGAAGCACGGAATTACATTCCAAGAGGCTGCGAGCGTCTTTGGCGATGCTTCCGCGCAATTCTATCCAGATCCCAAGCATTCGGGTGACGAAGACAGGTTTCTACTTGTGGGGGTCTCGGAGGTTAGTAGAGTATTAGTCGTAGTGTCGGTGGAGCGGGCGGAGATCGTGCGGTTGATTAGCGCGAGAAAAGCTATACGGGAAGAGAGGAGAGTCTATGAAGAAGCCGCAGGGTGACGAAATGCGCAAGGAATACAAACTACAGGGCGGTACAAAAAACCCCTTTGCCAAGCGATATGCGAAGGGTACGAACCTGGTTCTGATTGAGCCGGACATATTCAAGGTGTTTCCGAGCTCTGAGGAAGTAAACGCTGCGCTGCGCCTTCTGGCGAAGGTTGGGACCAGAGTGGGAGCTCAGACGACGAAATTGCGTGTGCCCCCGCGTGAGAAGGCCAGCTAAGGCATAACCATGGCGACGAAGCGGAAGAAGCAGGGCGCGTATATGATTTCGGCGGTGGCGGAGATGTATGCCATCCATCCGCAGACGCTGCGGCTGTATGAGCGCGAGGGGCTGCTGCGGCCTTCGCGGTCTGAGGGGAATACGCGGCTGTATACCGATGAGGACCTGGAACGGCTGGAGTTCATTCTGAACCTGGCGCGCGACCTGGGCGTGAATATCGCGGGCATCGCAATCGTGCTGCAGATGCGCGAACGGATGGAAGCGATGAGCCGGCAGATGGGCGAGTTTGTGGACTATGTGCGCAGCGAGATGCTGAGCCGGGTGCAGCAGACGCAGGCCGCCGGGCTGATGCCTCTGGTGCCGCGGATGCCGCGGGCGAACATGAGGCCGACAGGGCCGGTGATTGTGGCGCGGATGACGCGAAAAAAATAGTTGTCAGTTTTCAGTTGGCAGAACGAGACGACGACTTTTGACTCGATCGAAGTGGGCAGGGAACAGCGCGTCGCGCGGCCGTCGCTTTGCGACGCTATTTGCAGAGACAGATGCAGATTCTTCGCTGCAGCGCTGCGGAATGACAAAGCAGAAAAGACAGGGAACCTCAGGGGCTAAAGCCCGGTTCTGTGGCGGAGCGTACTGTGCGGGCTGAAGCCCGCACCTACCTTAGAGGCAAAAGCAAAGGCAGAGGCGAGAAGCAGATCCCTCCGCTGCGCTGCGGGATGACAAAAAAGGCAAATAGGGATGACAAACCAAAAAAACAAAGGTAAAGACGTTCGCCGCTTCGCGACGATATCCCATGTCTCAGAAGCGAGACATGGGGCACCCAGCACCCGGAGTGGTGGCGACATAAGCATTTGAGATTCTTCGCTGCGCTCAGAATGACAAACCAAGAGATAAAAGCGAGAAGCAGATCCCTCCGCTGCGCTGCGGGATGACAAAAAGGCAAATAGGGATGACAAACAAAGACAAATACTGAGATCCTTCGCGATGCTCAGGATGACGCATTGTTCTGGATGACGCCATTGCTAGGGCGTGGGGGCGGTGAGGATTTTGTTGACGGGGTCGGGGAGAGGCTGGTTGGCGTTCTTCAGGAGGATGCTGATCTGCCAGATCTCGGTGTCCGTGAGCATTTTGCCGTAGGCGGGCATGCCGGTGAGACGGATGCCGTTCGCTACCTTCCAGTAGGTTTCGCCGACGGGATCGTCACTGACGCCGACTACGTCGCCGGTCTTGTGTTTGTCCCAGAGCTGGGGGGCGTGCGGGTACATGAATTTGCCGTAAGGGACATCGTGGCCGGGGACGCCATGGCAGGAGGCACATTCCCTACGGTAGAGGTGGGCGCCGCTCTCAAAGACATCTTCACTTTCACCGAAGGGGGCGGTCTTGGGGGCTTCGCGGTCAATGCGGGCGTTGAGCGGGACCTTAACCACCTGGGCTTCCAAGGGGAAGGGCTTGTCTGCCGTGGCCACCGGGGGGGCGCCGAAGCGGAAGTAGAGAATGACGGCCACGGGAATGATGAGCAGACCCAGAATGAGGCCGAAGATGAACTTCCCTGCGCCGGAACCGCTGCCACGACTTGCCATGGTTATTCCCTCTCAAAAGAGCTGCTGCAAGCAAGGGTAAACCATTGCCGGGCGATGAGGTTTGGTTTCTAAACCTACATCCGTGTCCGGGAGAGATTTGCGCGCGTCGCGCGGCCCTCGCTTTCCACCCCAGCGAACAAAATACGTGTTCGCCGGGGACCCCGTTCGCGAGGCTATCCCACCTTAGCGACGATAAGGCCATCGCGAAGATGGGGCACCCAAATCTGTGGCCGGGGATTTGGGGCGGTTGGGGCCGCAAAAGGCGCGGAGGTGTTCTAATAAAGAGGTAAGGCAATGGTGGCGCTTTTACCTCATGGAGAGAAGACCGTGAGGCGCGCAAGACCGTCCCTTGATGGAGCGCTTTTTCTGATGGTTTCAATGAAATTCGTACGCCGTATGACTGCAACTGCCGCGCTGGCAGCCGGAATTATTTCCCTTGCGACAGCCCCCGCCGTACAGGCGGAGGCCAGGCACCGCCGCCACGAGACGACGGTAAGCCGCAAGTACCGCACCGCGCGGGTGGTGGAAGACACGTATTCACGCAAGGTCGAAGCTGCGTTTGGCGGCGGATTCTTCCGGTTTGAGCCGGGGCCGGCCGTGCGGCGCGCCACGCAGGTGGACTGGGCGGCGAGCGGGGCATACTACTTCACCCCGGCGTATGCGGTGGTGGGCGATATTCGCGGGAACTATGGCGATGTGAGCCTGCCGAATCAATTGCCCAACGGCGTATACCACCCGCTGATCACGGAGTACACGTTCATGGCGGGGCCGCAGTGGCGCTTCTACAGGCGCGAGAAGTATGCGGTTTCTGCGCATGTGATGGGCGGTATGGCGCTGGGGAACTTTGACGGCGGCACGCACGGGTTTCCTGCGCCGCAACTGGGCATGTGGCCGACGGGCAGCACGTTTGCCGGAAGCGTGGGCGTGAACCTGGATTACAACATCTATTCGAACCTGTCATTGCGGGTGGAACCGACGTACGTGATGACGCACTTTGGCAGCACGACGCAGGCGAACAAGGGCGGCGTAAACGCGCAGGTTGTGTACCGCTTCGGGAAGAAATAGTCCTGCGCGGACGGCGGATCGCGCTTCGCGCAATTACAACAGCAAAGGCTGCCTTCGGGCGGCCTTTGCTGTTGTGTTGTAAGGGGTTGAATTTTGCAGGAGTATGAATTTGCGCACGTCGCGCGGCCGTCGCGATGAAACTGCGACGCTATCCCACCCTAACGACGATGAAACTGTCGTGAGGATGGGGCACCCGGATTTGTGGTGCGACGCGTTTTTGAGATTCTTCGCGCAGGTGCGCGCTCAGAATGACAAATCAATTTCTTTCCAGGGGGATCTGGGGCTCGGTCATGCGGACGGGGTCGAGGATCTCGGTGATCTGCTCTTCGGTGAGCAGATTTTTTTTGCGCGCGATGCTGATGATGGTTTCGCCGGTGGCGATGGATTCTTTTACGATCTCAGCGGCCTTGGCGTAGCCGATGTAGGGGTTGAGGGCGGTGGCGAGGGAGACGGTGGACTGCGCGTACTGCTCGCAGCGGGCGCGGTTGGCGGTGATGCCGCGGATGCAGCGCTCGTCAAGCTGGTGCAGGGTGGTGGTGAGGATGGCGATGGATTGCAGGACGTTGTAGGCCATGGCGGGCATCATCACGTTGAGCTCAAGCTGGCCCGCCTGGACGGCGAGGGCGACGGCGGCATCGTTGCCGATGACCTGGAAGGCGACCATGGCGGCGAGTTCGGGGAGGACGGGGTTGATCTTGCCGGGCATGATGCTGGAGCCGGGCTGGAGCGCGGGGAGATTGAGCTCTGCAAAGCCGGTGTTGGGGCCGGAGGAGAGCAGGCGGAGGTCGTTGGATATGCGGATGATCTCGAGGGCGAGGTTGCGGAGTGCTCCGGAGACGTGGGCCATGGGCGCGCAGGATTGCATGGCGTAGCGCATGTCTGGGGCTGGGATGAGGGGCTCACCGGAGATATGGGCGAGGTTGGCGACGGCGCGGGCGCGATAGTCGGGATGGGTGTTGAGGCCGGTGCCGACAGCGGAGCCGCCGAGGCCGAGTTCGAGGAGGGGGGCGGCGGCGGTGGCGAGGGCTTCGCGGGATTTGGTGATGGCGACGGCGTAGGCGGCAAACTCCTGACCGAGACGCAGGGGGACAGCATCCTGCATGTGGGTGCGGCCGGACTTCATGATGCCGTGGAACTCGGCGGCCCTGGCGGAGAAGGCGGCGGCGAGGGAATCAAGCACGGGATAGAGCTCGCGCAGGGCGAGCAGCGTGGCCAGGCGCATGGCGGTGGGGAAGACATCGTTGGTGGACTGGCCGTAGTTGACGTGGTCGTTGGGATGGATTTTTTCGTAGCTGCCGAGAGGTGCGCCGAGGATTTGATTGGCGCGGTTGGCGATGACTTCGTTGGCGTTCATGTGGAAGCTGACGCCGGCACCGGCCTGGAAGACGTCAACGGGAAACTGGTCATGATGGAGGCCGGAGGCAATCTCCTGCGCGGCTTCAATGATGGCGTCGGCGAAGTCAATGGGGATGAGGGCGAGGGAACGGTTGGCTCCGGCGGCAGCCATCTTGACCATGGCGATGGCGCAGATGAGGGCAGGGTGGGCGCGGAGTCCGCTGATGGGGAAGTTGTGCAAGGCGCGGACGGTTTGCGCGCCGTAGAGGGCTTCGGCGGGGACGGCGACGGGGCCGAGGGAATCAGTTTCAGTGCGGGTGGGCATGGGGCGCCTCCGGAGATTAGATGCAGCGACGGGGCAGTTGTCAGTTGTCAGTTGTTAGTTTTCAGTTGTCAGAGAGATTCTTCCGAATCAGATTAGCTTAGGCGTTTTCTGAAAACTAAGAACTGACGACTGCTTTACTGCGGCAGGCTGTAGTTGAGGGTGTACGAGTGCTTGCCCGCGGCGATGGTGATGGTGAAGGTGCCGGTGATTCCGGTGAGTTCTCCGGTGCCGGAACCGGGAACGATGGTGATGGCCATCTGCGGGGGGACGCCGGGCTGCATGGTGGCCATGTGGATGATGGCGAAGGTGCCGGTGCGGCCGTTGAGAGAGCCGGTGACGCGTTCGATGGCGACGTAGCCGGCGCTGCCTTTGGCGGGGTCTCCGGCGGAGTACATTTCGCCGACAGTGGTGGCTTCAAGGCCGCCGTGGAAGGTCTTGTTGACGGAGTGGCTGCTGAGGCTGGGGTCAGGGGCGTTGGTGGTGGGGAGGACTTTGACGTCGAAGGTGCCGGAGGCTTGGGTCATGGGAAGGGCCTTTGGGGTTGGAGTCTGGGCTATGAGCGCGGTGGCGCAGAGGAGGGCGAGGACGAGATGAAAGGAATGACGAAGGCGAGTTAGAGGCATAAGCTAATCCTTCAAAGTTGCTAAACTTTAGAGAATGCAGGGAAGCGGTGGAATGCCTTGTACAGAGTCTATCGCCGCGATGGAATACTGAGATTCTTCGCTGCGCTCAGAATGACAAAGTATTAGTGGAATGACAAGTTTAGAAGAGAATGAGATTCAGCTTGCGCTTGGAAGGGCAAAGCGAAAAGCAGATTCCTCCGCTGCGCTGCGGAATGACAAAGTGTTTGTGGGATGACAGAGCGAAAAGCAAATGCAGATTCTTCGCTGCGCTCAGAATGACAGGTTCATAGGATTTATGGCGACGATTAAACAAGACGATCTGATTCAATCGGTGGCGGATGCGCTGCAGTACATCAGCTACTACCATCCGGCGGACTACATCAAGAATCTGGCGCGGGCTTATGAGCTGGAAGAGAGCGCGGCGGCGAAGGATGCGATGGCGCAGATCCTGATCAACAGTCGCATGTGCGCGGAGGGGCACAGGCCCATCTGCCAGGACACGGGCATTGTGAGCGTGTTCCTGAAGATCGGGATGGAGGTTCAATGGGACGCGCAGATGACCGTCGAAGAGATGGTGAATGAGGGCGTGCGGCGGGCGTATAACGATGCGGATAATCCGCTGCGGGCGAGCGTGCTGGCGGACCCGGCGTTTGGGCGGAAGAATACGAAGGACAATACGCCGGCGGTGGTGAATATCCAGCTGGTGAAGGGCGGCAATGTGGAGGTGACGGTCGCGGCCAAGGGCGGGGGCAGCGAGGCGAAGAGCAAGTTTGTGATGCTGAATCCGTCAGACTCGATTGTGGATTGGGTGCTGAAGACGGTGCCGACGATGGGCGCGGGATGGTGTCCGCCGGGAATGCTGGGGATCGGGATTGGCGGGACGGCGGAGAAGGCGATGCTGATGGCGAAAGAGGCGCTGATGGAGCCGATCGACATGCAGGAGCTGATCGCGCGCGGGCCGCAGACCAACATTGAAAAGATGCGGGTGGAACTTTATAAGCGCGTGAACGAACTGGGCATCGGCGCGCAGGGGTTGGGCGGACTGACGACGGTGCTGGATGTGAAGATCCTGGACTATCCGACGCACGCGGCGAACCTGCCGGTGGCGATGATTCCGAACTGCGCGGCGACGCGGCATGCGCATTTTATGCTGGATGGAAGCGGCGCGGTGCAGCTTGATCCGCCTGCGCTGGATGATTGGCCGAAGCTTGCTTATGACGTGAGCGCGGCGAGACGGGTGGATTTGAATTCGATCACGCGTGAGGATGTGCAGACGTGGAAGCCGGGCGAGGTGGTGCTGCTGAGTGGCAAGCTGCTGACCGGGCGCGATGCGGCGCACAAGCGCATGACGGACATGCTGAACCGGGGCGAGAAGCTGCCGGTGGATTTCACCAACCGGTTTATCTATTATGTGGGGCCGGTGGATGCTGTCCGCGACGAGGCTGTGGGGCCGGCGGGGCCGACGACGGCGACGCGCATGGACAAGTTCACGCGGCAGATGCTGGAACAGACGGGCCTGCTGGGGATGGTGGGCAAGAGCGAGCGCGGGCCGGAGGCAATAGAGGCTATTCGCGACAACAAGGCCGTGTACCTGATGGCGGTGGGCGGCGCGGCGTACCTGGTTTCAAAGGCGATCAAGAGCGCGAAGGTGCTGGCGTTTGAAGATTTGGGGATGGAAGCTGTTTACGAGTTTGACGTGAAGGACATGCCGGTGACGGTGGCGGTGGATGCGCAGGGAACCAGCGTGCACACGACGGGGCCGGCGGTCTGGAAGAAGAAGATTGCGGACGGGCTGGCGGGCGTGGGGATACTGGGGCAGTAGTGCTGCCTAAATTGCACCCCTCGTGGCTTTTGTAATGCGTTCAAATATCCTGTCAGCTCTCCACTGTAGGAAATCCTTGTAGGCATCTCTCAGAAGCGGCGATTCATCTTCAGCTGGGAGCATGTGCGATTCGAGAAGGCTAGCAAATTGGTCTGGCCCCAGAGACTCTCGGATTTCTGAAAAGTACGAGCTGGGATCTCGCCTACTCAAGCTTTGGTTTGTCGCCCTGTCAATAAGTGTTCGATTTACGATGCAATCCCGCTCTCGAGATGAAGTAACCCCTTGTTCTCTCAGGTATGCGTCGGGAAAGATGTGGTGATCATCAATTCCCTCAGCATTCATGAGCGCCATCGTGATTTGTTGGAGGTTGTGAAAGTCTCGAGGGTGACCGGACAAAATGAGGCTAATGATTCCGCTGTATACAGCTCGTTGCTTCGGTGTAATGGAAAAAAGAAGCTCACGATCAAAGCGAAAATCTCGTATGGTTGATGGCTCGTCCCCGCCGTGAATCCATGCGGAAACCTCAATCAAATCCTTGGAAGCTTGGGAATTAGGAGCGTTTTCATACGACTGTCCCAAGACTGAGTTCCAAAACCACTTCACCGTCTTCTTTCTAATGTTGCCTGCCAATAGTCCGGCGTGCGAATCGTTTCTCGCCAAAATCGCGGCAAAAGGAACAACGATCGTATTGTAGGGCAGCCATTTGGGCAGCATCACGCCACAATCTTCGCGAAGAATCATAAGTGCACGTGAAAGTCCCGTGATCGCGTTGTCCCATAGTTCACTGACTGTCGGAGCTTTTAGCAGGAGAACATCTTTTCGTTTGCATGACGGAGAGTCTTTTGCAGAAAGCAGTGAAACAATTTGAAGGACATAATAAGGATCGATTGCAAAGTCTTCTAGGACTGGGTGATTTGTTTTTGCCAATTCCCACATTTCGCGCAGCTTTACGTTCTTTGGCCAATACCGCGCGGTGAGCAAGTCGAAGACGCTCAGCCGCACTCCGGTGCGATTGAGCGTCTCAAATATAGTGCAGACAGCATCGGGCGGCGTCTTGTCGGAAAGTAATACAACTGGAAATTTGTAGGACTCGATCGGGTTAATGAATTTCTTCCTAATGTCATTGAGCTTGCTCTTGAGCTCTTTTCTGGAGGCCTCTGGGTAGCTGTCGACTATTTCATCCGCCCAACCAATAAAGCCGTCGGGGGTTCCCAATATCACACTCAATGGAAGAACGAGATCGCTCACCTGATTCTTGAAGTCATCAAATTTTTTGCGTGTGATTGCATGCCAGCCTCTAGTGGCCGATGTCCTGACGTGAAAAATGGCATCGTCGATGTCATTACCGTCGATGAGCTCTCTGAGCTTGATGAAATAGCGGTACTCGCCGACGCCGTAAAGTGCCTGAAACAAAGAAGTGAGTCGCTGTTGGCCATCAAGAATTAGATATGTTGGCGTTGTGTTGATGAGGTCGGGAGCGCCCTCAAAGTTCCGTGCCTGAAAAAATTCTCCCGTGTTTCGGATTGAGAGAAGCGAGCCGGCAGGATAGCTGTTTACGATTGAACAGATTAATTCCTGGGTAGCTGATGGTTCCCATACAAAGTTTCGCTGGAAGTCAGGCAATGCCATCTCACGCTGTTGAATTTGCTTGAGTAGCCACGGAAGTTCCTTGATCGGCGTGTCTTCGAATAGATTGCTCATATGGTTTGAATCTCGTGAGCAGGGTATCACAGGGTTTGTTCAGATAAATGCACATCCGTACTGAGTCCCTTGCAGATGAAGCGATTCTCCAATAGCGTGGAATAGTGCGACGATCAGCATCGCACGAACGAAGGAACGGACAATAAAACGTGTATCGCAAGTTGCAGCAAAGCCTTTTAGAACGGATTCAACAGATCCTTCGCGTGAAGTATGGCGTGGAGCTGGCGCAGTTGGCGGTGGAACAGCCGCCGAAGATTGCGTTTGGCGAGCTGGCGCTGCCGGTGGCGTTTGAGCTGGCGCAGCGGCTGAAGAAGGCTCCGCGGGTGATTGCGGCGGAGCTGCAGGCAGAGCTGGAGACGCTGGATGGCGTGGCGCGAGTGGAGATCGCGGGCGCGGGGTATCTGAATATCAAGCTGGACCGCGCGGGGTTTGCGGCGCGGATGGCGCAGGACGAACATGCGGACGTGGGCGGCATGGGGTTCCGGCTGGTGGAGCATACCAGCATCAATCCGAACAAGGCGGCGCACATCGGGCATCTGCGGAATGCGATTTTGGGCGATACGTTTGCGCGACTGCTGCGGAAAGATGCGTTCAAGAGCGGCTATGCGCTGGGCGTGCAGAACTACATCGACAACACCGGCGTGCAGGTGGCCGATGTGGTGGTGGGGCTGACGACGCTGGAGGGATTCGGGCTGGCGGATGTGCGCGCACTGCTGGAGCGGCTGAAGGCGGCGGGCGAGCGCGTGGATTACTACTGCTGGGACCTGTATGCGCGGGTGTCAAAGTGGTATGAGGAAGACGCCGCGCTGGTCGCGGAGCGGAAGAAGCTGCGGCTGGATACTCTGCATGCGCTGGAGGCGGGCGGCAACGAGACTTCGGAGATTGCAGAGTTAATCTCGATGGCGGTGCTGGCGCGGCACCTGGAGACGATGGAGCGGCTGGATATTGAGTATGATTTTCTGCCGAGGGAGAGCGAGATTCTGCATTTGAAATTCTGGGAGACGGCGTTTGCGCTGATGAAGGAGCGCGGGGTGCTGTACCTGGAGACGGAAGGGAAGAACAAGGGCTGCTGGGTGATGAAGCGGGCGGTTGGCGGGCCTGCGGCAGCGGTGGCGGGGAAAGAAGTTGAGATTCTTCGCTGCGCTCAGAATGACAAACAAAAAAATGTGCAGGAGGGGAAGGCTGTTCAGGCTGGGAGCGAAGACGAGAAGCAGATTCCGCGCGCTGCGCTTCGGAATGACAAACAAAAAAATGCTCAGAATGACAAATCAAAGGATGTTCAGGCTGACAGTCTGGATGGTGCCGCGGAGAAATCTGCTGGGCCGGATGAGGACGCGAAGATCATTGTGCGGTCGAATGGTACGGTGACTTATGTGGGCAAGGACATTGCTTACCACCTGTGGAAGTTTGGGCTGCTGGGGAAGGACTTCGGCTACCGGAAGTTCCATGAGTACCCGACGCATACGTGCTGGATCTCGGCGGTGCAGGGCGAGGAAGAGCATCCGTTCTTCGGCAAGGCGGAGGCGATCTATAACGTCATTGACTCGCGGCAGAACGATCCGCAGGACAATGTGAAGGCGGCGCTGCGCGGCATGGGATACACGGACGCGGCGGACCACTACACGCATTTGAACTACGAAATGGTGGCGCTGACGCCGCGGTGCGCAGCGGACCTGGGTTATACGGTGAGCGAGGAAGACAAGGGCCGCGCGTACATCGAAGTGAGCGGGCGCAAGGGATTCGGCGTGAAGGCGGATGACCTGCTGGACAAGTTGATTGCGGCAGCGCAGGCCGAGGTAGACCCGCGGCATCCGGAGCTGAGCGAGGCGGAGCGGCGCGAGACGGCAACGCGGATTGCGATTGGGGCGCTGCGCTACTTCATGCTGAAGTACACGCGCAACAGCGTAATCGCATTTGATTTCCGCGATGCGCTGAGCTTTGAGGGCGAGACGGGGCCGTATGTGCAGTATGCCGTGGTGCGCGCTGCGAACATCTTCCGCAAGGCGGGGGTGACGGAGACGAATGCGCTGGAGTGGCTGGACAGCGAGGCGGCGCAGAAGACGGCGGCGAAGGAGTTTGCCGGCGAGGGCGGCGATGGGCTGTGGGAGCTATGGCTGACGGCGGCGAAGATGTCGCTGGTGCTGGAGCAGAGCATTGCGGCGGCGGAACCGGCTTACCTGGCGAAGTATGCTTTTCAGATGGCGCAACAGTTCAATAACTTCTACCACCGGTTCAATATTCTGAAAGAACAGGATGAGGAGCGGAAGTCGCTGCTGCTGGCTTCAGCGGCGGTGGCGAAGAGGGAATTGATACGCGCGCTGGGATGGCTGGGGATCGTGGCGCCGGAAGTAATGTAGGTGCTACGGTGCTGCGCGCACGGCGAATCGCGCTTCGCGCAAAAGCAAAGACGTATCGCAGGGGTGAAAGCCCGGTGTATTTGGCCAATTCGCGCGAGACTTAGCAACAAAACGCGTTCATACTGAGTCAAAAGCTACATCAGGCGGATTTGCTGAGGGGGCGCACGTGCTGCGAGCGGGCCGACGGATTCTGCTGGGGACGATGGTGCTGATGATGCCGGTGTGCTTGGCTCAGATGGCGCCGCTGGCGCAAGGGCGGCTGACGATCTGGCTGGTGCGGGCGGCGACTCCGGCGGAGAAGGGACATCTCGACGCGCTCAGGGTGGCGGCGCATGCGGGGCCACCGAAGACGATCGTGGAGGTGACGCCGTCGGAACTCGGCCACGCTTCCAGCGATGTGGGGCAGACTGCCGGAAGCTATGGACAGACGGCGAGCAGCATGGGGCAGACCGCGAGCAGTACCGGGCAGACCGCCGGAAGCTATGGGCAGACGGCTGGGAGTTTTGGGCAGGCTTCCAGCGATGTGGGACAGACCGCCGGAAGCTATGGGCAGACGGCGGGGAGCTTCGGTGAATCGCTGAGCGATGCGAATCGACCGGCAACACCTGCAGGGCAACCCGCGAGCGAGCAGCTCAATCCGGTGCGCTATGAGCTTGCAGCGGCACTGCGCAGTGCGTATCCGGCGCTGGATGTGCGCTTCCGGGTTGTGCTGCGTGAGGAACTGAACGACAAGCTGGCAGCGGTGCAGGGGACGGCCGAGTATCCTGACGTACTTATCGGCGTGGTGCTGCAATCGCAGCCACTAGCGAGCACGCTGGTGGTGCTTGGTTTGCCCGGCACGCTGGATGCGCAGGACACGAGCCACGACCGTGGCGTGTATTACGACGCGAGGGTGGCCGTGATGCTGGTGCGCGCTCCGCACGCTGCGAATGCGCGAGCATTTGTGACATGGCTACGCGATGGGGAGCTGTGCGTGGGGCTGTGCAATGCCGCGAAGCTGCGACCGGAGGCGATGCAGCCGGCAGCGGTGGCGGTGAATGCGCTGGGAAGCGTGCTGCAGGGAGGCTCACTGCATGCAGCGGCGGATGATGCGGCAGCCGAGTTCAGCGGCCCGGTGGCGCAGTGGATGGCGCTCGCGCCAGCTTCGAGCTGGCCGTTGAAGGTTCGGGGCGCGTTGCAGTTGCAGGCCGATGTGCTGAATGCCAATGCGAATGAGCGGCTGGCGGTGGTGGAACTGCGCGGCATTGTGTCAGCGCAGGATGCGTTTGGCGTGGTGCATGCGCAGGTGATCCTGCGGAAAGACCAAAAGGGGCAGTGGAAGGTGCTGCAGATCTCTCCCAACATGTGGCCGGAAGAGCTGCGGACTGCGCAGAATGTGCTGCGGACCTATGCCGCCAAGACCGAGCCGGACAAGGTGGAGAAGGTGCTGGGCATTTCGCAGGCAGCGCCAGTGGATGGCGATAACCGGCCTTCGCAGCCTGACCTGTGGTGGGACAACAACGGTGGAGCAACGCTGCAGGTGGTGGAGTGGCAACGGAATCTGCCGAATGGGTGGACGAGTTCGAGCCTGATGCTGGTGCCCGATACGAATCCGCACCTGACGACGCGGGTGACGGCGACGTTTGCGAAGCCGGCAGGGCAGTATCGCTGGCGGGTATGGTCAGTGGGTGCTGGGGGCGTGATTGTGCTGAGCCCGTGGCGGACGCTGAACATCACCGGGTGAGTTGCCGCTATAGCCACCGGGATATTGCGATAAGCGCAACGAGTTGCACCCGTGCAGCGGAAGCTCTTTGACGGCATGGGTGAATGAATATCTTCGGGGTCCTTCGCCTGCGGCTCAGGATGACACTCTCTTGTTTTTCGCAACTACTGCTGCACCGCAAGCGAGACCTGGGGCGCCCGGTTCAGTGGCGATTGGTTAGAAGTTGCGGACCCATTCGACGATGGAGCGGACGGCGACGCCGCTGGGGCCTTTGGCGATCCAGGGCTTGTTCTCTTCCATCCAGGCCATGCCGGCGATGTCGAGATGAATCCAGGGGGTATCGCCGACGAATTCCTTGAGGAACATGGCGGCGGTGGTGGCTCCGCCCCAGCGGCTACCGCCGGTGTTCATGATGTCAGCGATGTTGGATTTGATGAGGTCGCGATATTCGGGGGTGCAGGGGAGACGCCAGAAGCCTTCAGCGGTAAGCTCCAGACCTTTGGTGAAGCGGCCATAGGAGTCTTCATCGTTGGAGAAGACGCCGGCGTTGAGCATGCCGAGCGCGACGACACAGGCGCCGGTGAGGGTGGCGGCGTCAATCAGGTGGGTGGCTCCGCGGGTGATGGCGTAGTGCAGACCGTCAGCGAGGACCAAGCGGCCTTCAGCATCTGTGTTGATGATCTCAATGGTCTTGCCGGACATCGCGGTGACCACGTCGCCAGGCTTGTAGGCTTTGCCGTCAGGCATATTCTCTGCCGAGCAGACGACGCTGATGACCTTGCAAGCGGGCTTGAGCTGGGCGATGGCGCGCATGGCGCCGATCATGGCGGCGGCTCCGGCCATGTCGTATTTCATCTTGTCCATGTCAGACGCGGGTTTGATGGAGATGCCGCCGGTGTCAAAGGTGATGCCTTTGCCGACGAGGCCGAGGACGGGGGAACCGTTTGCCGGGGGCGTGGCGGGGTTGTAGGTCATGACGATGAGGGCGGGCGGCTGTTCAGAGCCCTGGGCGACGGCCCAGAAGGAACCCATCTTCAACTCTTTGATTTTTTCAGTGGAGTAAATCTCGACGCTGACGCCGAGGGGTTCCAGTTCCTCGTGGGCGCGGCGCGCGAGTTCAAGGGGAACAAGGACGTTGCCGGGCTCATTGACCAGGGTGCGGGTGAAGAGTTGCGCCTGACCGAGGATGTTGCCTTCGGCAAAGCCCTGTTCGATTTTGGCGGCGGTGGACTTTTCGGGTTCGGTGGAGAGCAGGGTGACGGTGTGAATGCTCTGGTCAGTGCGGTCCGTGCGATAGGTGTCAGGGTCGTAGTCGCCAACCCAGGCGCCCTCAGCGATGGCGCGAGCGGTGAGCGCGAGCGGCAGGTGCTCCAGCGCTTCGTCAGAGAGGCCACGGTAATCCGGAAAGATGATGGCGACATTGCGCAGGCCGCGGGGCTTGGCGAAGCGGACGGCGGTTCCGGCGCCCTTGCGGGCCTGATCCGGCGAGAGAGTGGCGGCTTTGCCGAGTCCGATGATGAGCAGGCGCTCCGCCCTCAGACGCGCGGGGGCGTGCAGGAGAAGGGTCTCACAGAGGCCAGCCTTGAATTCACCGCTGGTGAGGAAGTGCTCGGCTGCTTTGGAGACAGCATCGCTGGCGCAGAGCAGAACCGGCATGGGCTTGGGATCATTTTCTGTCGCGATGTCTACGGCGAAGACAGCAAGCAGGGGAGAGGAGAAGTCAGCGATATCGGTGGAGAGAAGTTTCGTATCCATGATTATTTTCTATGGTAACTCGGGGCTGCGCGGGGCGCTATTGCTAACGGCGCTGGCTGCGGGCGATGGCGGCCTTGGCTTCGCTATCTGCTTCGCGCTTGCGTTCGGTTTCGCGCTTATCCCAGTCCTGCTTGCCCTTGGCGAGGGCGAGCTCGCACTTGACGCGGCCATTGCGGAAGTAGAGGCGGGTGGGAATGAGGGTGAATCCCTTCACGCCGGCTTTGCCCATGAGCTTGCGGATCTCAGCCTTGTGCATGAGCAGGCGGCGGGTGCGCAGGGCTTCGTGGTTCATGGCGTTGCCGTGGGAGAAAGGGCCGATGTGGGCGTTGAGCAGGAAGATCTGGCCGTCTTTGAGCAGGCCGTAGGCGTCTTTGAGGTTGGCCTTGCCCTCGCGGATGGACTTGACCTCAGTGCCGCGGAGTTCAACGCCGGCTTCAAAACGGTCGCTGAGGAAGTAGTTGAAGCTGGCAGAGCGGTTGTACGCGGCATCGCGCTGGCCGGAGGCGACGGGGTCGCGGGGACGGGCGGGCTTAGCCGTGGGTTTGGGCTGGTTGGGCGTCGTGGGTGTGGGGGTGCGGGCCATAAACGATGAGGAGACGTAAAAATTGGATGGTAGCACGGAGGGGGAGGACTCAACTTTGAGGGGAGGGATGAGAAGAAGGAGCGGCGGCAGAAATATTTATGAAATTCGGTGCGCGGAATTCCGTGGGGGCGAGTCAAAAAGTACGTACCCCGCATTGAAAATGTGATTCGGAACAGGAAAGAGGCTGGAGATGGATGGACGCTGGGCGGCAATTCTCGGAAGCGCTGTGGCTGTGATGATGCTGACGCCGGTTGGGCAGGCGCAGGATAGCGAACGGAGCAAGACGGGCGTGGATACGCGTCCGGGTGTGACCGTCTACCTGCAGAATGCGACGCAGTTGAACGATGCCAACGAGATTACGACGGCGCTGCGGAACATGATGGATCCGACGATGAAGATCTACATGGTGGCAAACCAGCACGCGATTCTGATGCGAGGAACGCCGGAACAGTTGAAATATGCAGGGGAAGTGGTGAAGGACCTGGACAAGCCGCGTGCCGAGTATGTGATGGACGTGGCGGTGCTGGAGGTGAGCAAGGAGAAACTGCGGCAGCAGGGGGTGAAGAGCGGTAGCGGATTAAGCGAGGCGGCGGTGGGGCAACTGATGAACGACAAGGAGACCCACGTAGTGCAGAGCCAGCGGCTGCGGAGCACGGACGGGCAGCGGGCGACGCTGAAGATCGGATCGAAGATTCCGGTGGCAACGGGCGCATCGGCGGCGAATGCGAGCACGACAGGGCCGCAGACGGCGTTTCAGTACCTGGATGTGGGCGTGAACATTGATTTGACACCGGCGTTGTGCGACGGGCACGAGGTGTGCGTGCGGGTAAAGCTCGAGGACTCGATGCAGAGCGGGGCCGCGACGATCAGCGGGGTGACCGAGCCGATCATTAGGCAGAGCGTGGTGGAGCAGGTGGTGCAGCTGCGTGACGGGGAAGCGACGGTGGTGGCTGCCAGCAGCAAAGAGGATGGAACGAGCGAGATTGTGTTTCTGTTGACGCCGCATGTGGTGGCGCCAAAGTAGGGTTGTGCGGGAGCGGGGAAAGGGGTTGCCAAATGTTATACTTGGCAGGTTAGAAACCCTTCCGGAATGATCGTTGCGCAGGCCCGACGCGGGGCTGAACGGTGAGCTATGCGCAAGGCTGAGAAGCAGAAGCCTGCGGGTGGCGGCATGCAGCGGAAGTTATTGTGAAAAGAGTAACGGTGCTGAAGTTGCGCCGGGTTCGTCCAAAGAACAAGCAGAGCATATATCGCAGTCAGGAACGGGAGTGGAATGGATCGCCGGCTGAAGTCATTTTTATGGAGAGTGTTGCCCGTACTCCTACTGTTCGTATTGGTGTTGCCGGTGGCCAAGGCGCAGACCGCGGGCTCGTGGGTGCGGCGTGGCCAAACTGCCGAGGCGCGGGGAGATTACGACACCGCATTCGAGGATTACAAGCACGCCTACGAGAAGCATCCGAAGAACCTGGAGTACAAGACCCACTATGAGCGGGTGCGTTTTCAGGCGGCTGCAGCGCATGTGGACCAGGGGCGGAAGCTGCGCGCCATGGGCGATCCGGCTGCAGCGCTGACGCAGTACATGCGCGCACTGGAGATCGACCCTTCCAACCAGGCGGCACAGCAGGAGATTGAAGAGACACACAAACAGCAGATGGCTGCTCCAGCGCCCGGCAGCAATACCGGGCAGGGCGAACAGATGTCGCAGCAGGAGGCATCGCTGAAGGCGATCAGCTCCATGAGCGCGCCGATTGAGCTGAAGCCGCTCTCCAGCGACCCGATCACGCTGCACATGGTGGAAGATGCGAAGGTAATCTACCAGGCGATCGGCAAGACGGCGGGGCTGAATGTGCTGTTTGACCCGGACTTTACCTCGAAGCGCATCCCGGTAGACCTGACGAACGTGTCACTGGATGACGCGCTGCGCATCGTGGGCGCGGTTGCCGGCACCTTCTGGAAGCCGGTCACCAACAATACGATTTTCGTGGCGCAGAACACGCGCACCAAGCGGACCGACCTGGACAACCTGGCGGTGCAGACGTTTTACCTGACGAATGCTTCGCAGCAGAACGACGCAAACGAAGTGACGACGGCGCTGCGCAACCTGCTGGACCCGAGCGTGAAGGTCTACCTGGTGCCGAGCCAGAACGCAATCGTGATGCGCGCGACGACCGACCAGTTACTGCTGGCGCAGAAGCTGATCAACGACCTGGACCGTACGCGGCCCGAGGTGGTGGTGGACGTAGCCGTGCTGGAAGTGAGCAAGGCGAAGGAGCGGAACCTGGGCATCACGCTGCCACAGACCTTCGGCGTCGGACTGCAGACACTGGCGACAGCCAACTCAACGACATCGTCGTCAAGCACCACGACGACGACTACGACGAACAGCGGCAGCCAGCTTTCACTGAATGACCTGGGCAACCTGAACGCGCAGAATTTTGCAGTGACCGTGAGTACGGCGACGGCGAACCTGCTGCTGAACGACAGTGATACGCGCGTGCTGCAGAATCCGCGCATACGGGCGACAGACGGACAACGAGCCACATTGAAGATCGGTTCGAAGATCCCGGTTGCGACCGGGTCTTATTCTGCGGGCACGGCGGCGACGACGGTATCGCTGGGCGTGCAGACACAGTTCCAGTACCTGGATGTGGGCGTGAATATCGACATGACGCCGACGGTGCACTACGACCGGGAAATTTCGCTGAAGATGAAGATCGAAATCTCGACGCAGAGCGGATCGACGACGATCAGCGGCGTGACCGAGCCGATCATCTCACAGCGCGTGATCGAACAGCAGATTCAGCTGCGCGAGGGCGAGCCGAGCATCCTGGCGGGCTTGCTGGAGCAGGACACCAGCAGCGCGGTAGCCGGGCTGCCGGGGCTGGGCGAGTTACCGCTGCTGAAGTATTTTTTCTCATCGAACGACAAGAAGAACGACCAGGACGAGATTGTATTTCTGCTGATTCCGCATATTGTGCGGGAGCAGGTGCTGAGCCCGCTGAATACGCGCGCGGTGGATACCGGCACGAACCAGGAGATCGAGCTGCGCCGGGTGCCGGTGAGCAAAGTGGATGACGATACCGCGGGACGGAACCCGGACAGCGAACTGTCAATCGGACAGACCAGCTCGGGCATCAATCCTCCGTTGCCGAGCCCGAACCGGAACATGACGGCGAATGCAGCTGCGAACGTGGCGGTGGCAGGCATGAACCAGCAAGCACACGCAGGTGGCGGAATGACCGCCGCGGATGCGGCTACAGCGGCGCTGGGACAGATGAGCCAGCAAGCGGCGCAGGATGCCAATGCTGCTCCGACGCTGGCGTTGAACGTGATGCCACCGGAGAGCACGCAGACGGTGGGCAGCACGTTCCAGATGGCAGTGATGGCCGGGAACGCGAAGGATGTGTTCTCAGTGCCCATGCAGGTGCAGTTCAATCCTGGGGTGCTGCAACTGGTGAACGTGGATGCAGGCGAGATGCTGGGCCGCGATGGACAGGCGGTGGCACTGGTGCATCGGGATGACGGCGCCGGGCTGGTGACGATCACAGCATCGCGTCCGCCGAATGTGGCGGGAGTAAGCGGGCAGGGCGTGATCTGCACGCTGACGTTCCGCGCGACGGCCAACGGCGAGGCCAAGGTATCGCTGGTGAAGGTGGGCGCGAAGAACAGTGCGCAGGGCAACATCCCGGCCGTGGGCTCGCAAGCCACCATACACGTGAAGTAACTCCCTGCGCGAGGGCGGATGGCCCGCTTCGCTCGCAGTTGCGGCGGATTGGAATTGCAGAAGGTGACTAGAAGCATGTTGCGCAATCGCATTGCGGCACGAGAGCAGAGCCTGCGGGGCGAACGCGGGCTGACGCTGGTGGAACTCATCATCGTGATCGCGATCCTGGGGATACTGGCGGGCGCGGCACTGCCGATTGCACGGTTCCAGGTGAAGCGCGAGAAAGAGAAGGAATTGCGGCGCGACCTGTGGATGATGCGGGATGCGATTGACCGGTACAAGGACGCGGCGGACAAGGGCGCGTTCATGACCAAGGCCGACAGCTTCAACTATCCGCCGGACATGGAAACGCTGGTGAATGGCGTGGATGTGCAGGACAAGAAGCTGAAGTTTCTGCGGGAAATTCCGGTGGACCCGATGACGCACAGCAAGGACTGGGGCTTCAGGTCGATGCAGGACGATCCGGATTCAGACAGCTGGGGCGGGCAGAACATATTCGACGTCCACACCAAGAGCTACGGCAAGGCGCTGGACGGCAGCAAGTATTCAGACTGGTAAGCAATGAAGAGACGGTGGGCAACAATCCGGGCAGATAAGGCGCGCGAAGGCTTCACGCTGGTGGAGCTGGTGATCGTAATGCTGATCATCGGCGTGCTGATGATGATTGCGGTGCCCAAGTATGAGCGTTCCGTGCAGCTGGCGCGGGAGGCCGTGCTGAAGGAAGACCTGCGGACGATGCGCGGGGCGATCGATTCATACACGGTGGACAAGCAGAAGGGGCCGACGGGTCTGGATGACCTGGTGCAGGCAGGCTATCTGCAGAAGATCCCGGCGGACCCGATCACGCGGCGCAGCGATACGTGGATGACGACGCAGGATGACGCGATGTACAACCTGGACCAGACGGATCCCGGCATCACGAATGTGCATAGCGGTGCGCAGGAGACGGCAACAGACGGGACTTCGTATAGCACCTGGTAGGTGCTGCGCGCACGGCGAATAGCGCGCTTCGCGCGCAGAGGCGGCTCCCGGTGGCCACAGAGACAGAAGCGTACCTCAGGGGCTAAAGCCCAGTTTGTGGCGGGATTTGATTGTGCGGGCTGAAGCCCGCACCTACCCTAGAGACAAAAGCAGAAGCAGATTCTTCGCTGCGCTGGGGAATGACAAATCAAAAAAGCAAAATGACAAATTAGAAAGCAGGACAGCAATTTGATTGAGTTGGCGGCCAGAATTATTTTTGGCCGGCGAGCATCATGCGGGCCCAGAGGGCTTTCAGGCCGGAGCTGGTCTTGGCGGAGCAGGGAAGAATCTCTTCCAGTTGGTGCTCGCGCTTGAGCAGGGCGAGGGATTTGTTGAGCTGATTACTGGAGAGCTTGTCCGCCTTGGTGCCGACGACGACGAAGGGGCGCTCGACCTGGCGGAGGAAATCCATCAGGTGGGCGTCGTTGGATTGCGGCGGGACATTGGTGTCAACGAGGCAGACGCAGAGGGCGAGGGTTTCGCGCTCGGCGAGGTAGGGCTCAATGAACTTGGGCCATTCCGCGGAGATGGATTTGGAGATCTTGGCATAGCCGTAGCCGGGCAGATCAGCCAGGATGAGTTCAGGGCGAAGCTTCTTCTGCAGGCCGGTGCCTTCATGCAAAGCGAAAAAATTAATGGCGCGGGTGCGGCCCGGCGTGGAGGAGACGTGCGCCTGCCGGGAGCCGAGGAGAGCGTTAATCAGGCTGGACTTGCCCACGTTGGAGCGGCCAAGGAACGCGACTTCGGGCGCGTTGTGCGTCTTGAGCGCACTAGGGAAGTGGGCAGGGTCCGTGGCGGAAAGAAGGAATGTGGGATTGAGACGCATCCCAACCAGTCTACTTGTATTCGACGAGGTGTGGCCGGGTTTTGCGGCGGCGGGTGCGGTAGTTGAGCTGGCCGATGAAGATGGGGATCTGCTGCAGGTGGGAATGGACGCCGTAGGCAAGGCGGGTGGGGATGTGAGACGTCTTATTGCGGGCGCGAAGGGCGGTGCGCTGCACCAGCGAGGCGAAGAAGAGCAGGCCGATGAGCAGCGGCCACAAAGCCCAGGCTGCCAAGGCGAAGAAGACGGAGAGGTTGAAGAGCATGACCAGCGCGGTGGCGCGGAGGATGTTGGCGCGGGATTCGCGCAGCCAGAGCGGGATGGGGGTGTTGCGATAGCGGTCGCTGAGCTGCGCATAGGCGTAGCCGGTGCGGGTGTGGCGACGCCACCACTGCGAGAAGCGGGTGATGGCGAGGTCATGCAAGGTCATGGGGATGTCAATATGCAGCACGCGCAGGCTGTGGGCGCGGAGACGGCGGCAGAGGTCGGGTTCTTCACCGGCGATGAGCGAGGGGTCGTAACCGTTGCAGAGCGCGAGCGCGCTGCGGCGGAAGAGGGCGTCGCCGCCGCAGTAATCGACCAAGCCGACGGGGCCGTTCCAATCGAGATCGAAGACGCGGTTGTAGGTGGAGCGCTCAGGATGCGCTTCGCGGCGATTGCCGCAGACGGCGGCGATGGTGTCATCCGCAAAGCTGGGTAGAGCGGTGCGAACGAAGTCGGGGTCGAGCAGGGTATCGCCATCGAGAAAGAGGATGTACTTGCCGGAGGCTGCTTGCCAGCCGAAGTTGCGGGCGAGTCCGGCGGTGGGATAGGAGGTATCGACGGTGAGGGTGCGGGCCGCTGCGGCGCGGGCGATGTGCAGGCTGCTATCCGTGGAATTGGAATCGACGTAGATGAGTTCGATGGAGAAGCCGTCGTGGTGCATGGCGTTGACGGAGGCGAGGCAGGCGCGCAGGCGTTCGCCTTCATTGTGGCCGATCACGACGACGGAGATGGTGGCTTCAGTGGGCATCTGTGGCCGGTGAACAGGATGAGATTCTTCGCTACGCTCAGAATGACAATTCTAAACAGCAGGCTAGGACTTGCGTGGGAGTATGCGCGCGGGGACGCCGACGGCGATGCAGTTTGCGGGGACATCCGTGATGACGACGGCGTTGGCCCCGATGCAGACATCGTCGCCGATGCGGATGGGGCCGAGGATGGCTGCACCGGCACCGATATCCACGCGGCTGCCGATGATGGGAGAGCGGGGATCGGCGGGATGACGCAGGCCGACGGTGACGCCGTTGCGGACGACGCAGTCATCGCCGAAGACGGCGTCGCCGGAGATGATGATGGCGCCGAAGTGATCGATGCGGAAGCGGCGGCCGACGGTGGCTTCGCAGGGGAGTTCGATGCCGGTCAGAACCTGGCTGAAGACCTTGAGCAATTTGTAGAGGAACGAAAAAGGCATGCGCAACGCGCGGGGGCGGATGCGGTAGCGCCAGCGACCGAAGCGATAGACCACCATCGCCCACAGACCGGGGCGCGACAGGTCGCGGTCGTGGGTCTGCCAGTCGTCCTTGAGGTCTTCAAACATTCACGGTGAGTTTAGCAGGTGAAGGCAAGCTACCAGGGGCGGCGGGGTGAGATGCGGCCGCCGTCCGTCTCCTGCCAGGCCTGGTCGAGGCAGGAGGCCATGACGTTGTTGTAGAAGACGCGGTGGCCGGACTGGGGGTGGCTGGAGTAGCGATTGTGCAGGGCGCGCAGGCGGTAGAAGCCGCCCTCAAGCAGACGCATCAGGAGCGCGGTGGAACCGTGGTGCTTGCGGAAGTAGAGCAGCATGCTGCGCATGCGCCAGAGGGTAAGCTGCGAGCCGGTGGCAGAGAACTGCATGTGGCCGAGCTGGCGCGAGCTTTCGCCGCCGATGTGGACGACGACGATGTCTGGCCAGTACCAGATCTGGTATCCGGCGCGGCGGATGCGGCGGCAGAGATCGACCTCTTCGTAGTAGAGGAAGAAGTTCTCGTCGAAGAGGCCGACGGCATCGAGCACAGAGCGGCGGATGATGGAGAAGGCTCCGGGAGCCCAGTCAACCTGCGCGGGCTGGAGCGGGTCTGCCCAGGTGCGGTCATTGTGGCCGAAGAAGCGCGAGCCGGAGTATTTGGCGGCGAGGCCGGTGAGCATCAGCATCTCGTGCAGGGGCGTGGGGAAGCTGCGGGCAGAGGGCTGCCAGGCACCGTCCTGCCCGATGAGGCGGGCACCACCGAGCGCGGCGGCGGGCGTGGCATCCATGTACCGGGCGGCAAGCTGGAGTGAGCCGGGCTGCAGGAAGGCGTCAGAGTTGAGCAGAACGATGTAGCGGCCGCGGGCGTGGTGGATGGCGAGATTGTTGGCGCCGGCGAAGCCGAGGTTGGCGGGAGAGACGAAGAGTTGGACGTGGGGAAACTCTTCGCGCACCATATCGGCTGAGCCATCGCGGGAGTTGTTGTCAACCACGATGGTTTCAACCTGCAGGTGAGAGGCTGTGATTTCGCGCAGGGTGGATTCGAGGCAGGAACGCAGGACGTCGCGGGTATTGAAAGAAACAATGATGAGAGAGAGGTCGATCGGCGTGGGGACGGCGCTGGCCTCTGGGGTCATGGCAGGTCACCGGAGATGTGTTCGCTGAACAAGGCGGCGGTGCGGGGCAGACTGTCTTTCTGAGAATAGTAGGCGAGCACACGCTGGCGGGCGGCGAGGCCGAGGCGGGCGCGGAGCTGGGGATCGGCGAAGAGCAGTTCAAGAGCGTCTGCCAAGGCGTGGGCGGAGCCGGGAGGGACGAGCAGGCCATCCACATTGTCCGTGATGAGCTCGGGAATGCCGGCGGTCCAGGTGCTGACGCAGGCGAGCTGGATGGCCATGGCCTCCATGATGGAGACGGGAATGCCCTCGGCAAAGCTGGGCAGAACGAAGACGTCAGCTTCGGCGAGGCGGGCACGGGTTTCAGCGTGGGTGAGCGCGCCGGTGAAGTGAACGGAGGCTCCGAGACCGAGTACGGCGGCGTGGGTCTTAAGACCGTCAGCGCCTGGGCCGGTGCCGACGAAGGTGATGTGCAGAGGATGGCCGCGCTCAGCGAGCAGGCGGCAGGCATCCAGCAGAACGCGCTGGCCCTTGGCGGGGACGAGGCGGCCGACGCAGAGGATCTGCACGGGGACGGCGAGGCTGCGGGGCGTACGAGCGGCGAAGAGATCAGTATTCACGCCGAGGCGGGCGACGTGCAGGCGGGACCAGTGCCGCGGCGCAGCGATGCGCATGAGCTGGGCGCGGCAGAAATCGGAGATACATAGGACAAAGGCGGCCTGCTCGATTTTCTGGCGCAGCAGGAACTTGTTTTCGTTGAAGAACTCGTCTGGCCCGTGAATGGTGAGCGAGTAGGGAACGCGGGCGGCGCGGGCGGCGATGCGGCCCACCGTGGCGACGGGGCCGCCGAAGTGAATGTGCAGATGGCGCAGGTTGCGCTGGCGCAGCCAGTCGGCTACGAGCAGGCCTTCGAGGAAGTAAAACCCGGCGTAGAGGATGCGCCAGGCATCGAGGCCGGTGCCGGTAAAGGCGGCGCGAAGACCGCGAAAGAAGACGCCGGGCTGGCTGAAGAGGGTGCGGAAAGCCAACCCCAGAGCGCGGGTGGCGGGCGTAGGCTTGACGTAGAAGGTGCTGCTGACGGCGGCGCCATCTTCGCCGGTGTGGGCGGCGGAGGCTGCGTTGATGGAGGCGGTTTCAATGGTGAAGCCGAGCTGGCGCAGGCCGTTGATCTCATCTCGCAGGAAGGTGTGGGAGACAGCGGGATATTGACTCAGCAGATACGCCAAGCGGGGTGTGGCGACAGGGGGTGTCTTTTTCAGAGTGCTATTCACGCGTCCACAATCTAATGTTGGAGAGACAGTTTCTAGTCTAGGACAAAAGCGCGGTTCCGGTCCCGCACACTCAATTTGGGGAATGCATCCATTGTGGCGTGAAGCGGGGACAAAGCCAAGCAGAATTGGCGAAGCAGCGAACAATGCAGAAGACGCGGGGCAAGCGGCGGCAGAGGTGGAGCGTGCAGAGCAGCGTGCTGGCGGCCGCGCTGCTGGGGGCGTTTCTGTGCACACCGACGGCGGATTACCTGCATTCGCGGGTGGCTGCGGCAGACCGCGGCGGCAGCGGCGCGCTGGGAGTGACCCACATCGAAATCCAGGACACGGTGCTGCAACCCGCCGTGGAGCGGATGGGTATCAACCTGGGCGAACAGACATTTTTTGACTCCGGCATGATGCTGAAGAACCTGGTGGCACGGAACCCGGGGTTCGAGGGCGGAAGCTATCGCAGCATTCTGCACTGCGTACACGCGGATGCGGCACGGTGCACGGACGACGATGCGGACAGCGCGTGGCCGAAGGATTTCTGGCGTGGCGGGACGTATGAGTGGATTACCGGGCCGCTGGAAGGCCGCAAGGGGACAGTGACGGGCAGTACGGCAGCTGTGCGCGGCGATACGGGCGCGGTGCTGCAGTTGGCGGATGCGGGCGGAAATGCCAGGACGGTGGGCGCGGCGGCGTACATGGTGGTGCATAAGAGCATGCCGGGCGATGCGATGGCGGGCTGGTGGGCGCAGACGCAGGGCGGCGCGACGCTGACAACGGAGACGGCGGACCTTTCGCCGCATACAGCAGGCAAACAGGCGCTGCGGATGACGGCGGAAGGGCCGGGAGCGGTGGCCCAGGCGATTTCGTACTTCGATACGACGGAAGGGCACACGTTCCTGCGGCTGCATGGGCGCTACAGGCTGAGTTTCAGGGCAAAGGTGGACAAGGGCTCATCTGCGGCAGGGAAGGGGCTTAGCGTGGCTCTGGAGCGCATTTCGACCCCGCCGGCGAGCTTTGTGAAGCAGAATGTGGAACTGAGCGGCGGGTGGCAGGATCTGCACCTGGATTTCGAGGCGAAGGACGCCGCGACAGCGGTGGGCGCGGTGCGGTTGATGTTTACCGCGGAGCAGGCGACGGTGCTGCTGGACGATGTTTCTCTGGAGAAGATGGACGGCGAGGTGGACAATGCCACGGTGTTTCGCGACGAAGTTGTGGATGCGCTGCGGGCGTACCGGCCGGGGGTGTTGCGGTTCATGCAGAGCGCGAGCGCGCTGGGCAGCACGGTGGGCAATCTGCTGGCGCCGCCGGGTGCGCGGGTGCGCGAGGGCTATTCGGCGTGGAGCAGCGAGCAGACGGATGTGGGCTATGGGCTGCCGGAGTTTCTGGAGCTGTGCGCGGCGGTGCATGCTGACCCGTGGATCGTGGTGCCGGCGGGCGTTTCCGCGGGTGAGATGCGGGAGTTAATTGCGTATCTGGGGGGAGCGAACGGGGAGCGCCGGGGGTGGAGCGCGCGGTTCGTGCGGATCCACCTGGAGCTGGGGAACGAGGCTTGGAACAGTTTGTACAAGGGCGCGAGCATCGAGGAGCCGGAGGCGTATGGGCACCGGACGGCGGCGCTGTTCCGGGTGGCGCGGCAGAGCGCGGGGTTCGACGCGAAGAAGTTTGATTTGATCATCGGCGGACAGGCGGGATGGCATGAGCGGAACCAGCAGATGGTAACGCACACGGACGGCGCGGACACGCTGGCGGTGGCTCCGTACCTGCTGCACGATATTCCCGGCAGTGCGACGCAGGATGCGGTGTTTGGCGCGCTGTTGGCACAGCCGGAACAGTTTGCGGCAATGAGTCCGCCGGGGATGATCGCGCAGAACAAGATGGTGGCGAAGAGCGGCGGGCTGGGGCTTGCGATCTATGAGGAGAATCTGCACAGCACGGAGGGGTCGCCATCGCAGGCGATGATTGACGCGGTAGTGCCTTCGGCGGGCGCGGGCGTGGCGATGGCGAGCGAGATGCTGCAGGCGATGAGGGCCGGGGTGAAGTCGCAGGCGCTGTTTTCGCTGGCGGGGTGGCGGTTCCACCGCACGGACGGGACGTGGGTTCCGCTGTGGGGGACGACGGTGGATATGGGCGTGACGAACCGGCGGCGGCCACAGTTTCTGGCGGGGCAGATTATCAACACGGCTCTGGGCGGCGCGATGACGGCGACGGTGCAGACGGGCGACGATCCGGTGTGGGATGAGACGGCGGGGGATGAGACGGCGGGGATCGACGGGGTGAAGGTGCAGGGCGCGCACATGCTGCAGAGCTTTGCGTTCCACGACGGCAGGCGGCGGGCGGTGGTGCTGATCAACCTGAGCCGGAGCGCGGGGCTGACGGTGGACTTTGCCGGAGCGGTGCAGCCGCATGGTCGGGTGGAGATGAGCCAGCTGCGCGCGGGGAAGATTTCGGATTCGAATGAGGATGCGGAGAACGTGAAGATTATTCCCGGGGTGGTGCCGGATTTCAAAGCGGGGCAGAAGGTGACGGTGCCGGGGTTTTCGGTGATGATTTTGAGATGGAGCGAATAATCGGGATATCATATACAGTTCGTGCGCCTGAGTAGCACAACACTAGTGGACAGCAAGCGTAGAGATAATCGCTGCACTGAAATTGCTGGAAGTGAATTGCACTGCCGGAGCAAGGTTGCCGGAGCCAGTTGACGCATAGCCGTTCACATAAACCGTATCGGCCGTTGTAGTAGATACAATGCTCATCACATAGATGTTGCCTACAGCATCGACAGTTAAACCTACTGGAGATCCAAGATTTGTCGCAGTGCCGACGATTGTCTTTGTAGGAACGAGGGAATTCGTTCCGTTCTCTGCGAATACAGTGATTGTGGTACCGGCAGTTTCTTCGCTGGGAATATAGACATTTCCAAATGAGTCAAGGTATGGATACGCATCATGCAGTCCCACAGGGCTGGTTGCCGTAATTACGTTAGAGGGCGCAATATTGCCGTTGGCAGTGGAGGAGAATTTAAGAATTGTCCATGTAGCAGCTGAATAGGCAGTATTCGTAATAGCAACGTAAATGTTTCCTGAGGTGTCTACAGCGATTGAATTGAGTTCGGCTGAGTTTCCAAGTTGTGTCAGTGAGCCCGTGATGCTGCGGATTGGGGTGGCGAAGCCGTTTGCTGTTGTGGAATACACAGATATAGTTTCATAGGAGAGTACATACAGCTGCGATGAGGAATCCACCGCTAATCCCAGCGGGGAATCGAAGTAAGTGGTGTAACCATTACTGCCCAGTATGGTTCTGACGGGAGACGTGGCTCCGGTAGAGCCAGCCGAATAGACTCCTATTTCTGCTGTGGCTCCGTTTCTTGCGGCCACATAACTCTGTCCAGCCGAATCGAATACCAAGGGATAGTTCGATCCGTTTGGTTGCGGTAGAAGCGTAAGGGTTGATGCAGGTGGAGCGGTGCCATTCGCGCTCACAGGAAACTGGAGAAGTGTGCTTGGTACCCCGGAAGTAGCTTGTGCCACATAGATGTTGGATGCGCCACCCGGGGCCAATCCGGTCGATGTGCCTGAGCTTGAAGACCCGCCGCAGCCGGCGATAGTGGCTGCGACGATTATCACCAGTGCGAGATGAAAAATTGTGCGCAGTGCGGACTTCAATGCAGGGCTCCTTTGGGGAAGTGAAGAAATTGTATCTCATACAACACGTACCTCAGGGGCGAAGCCCCTCCGCTTGAAGAGTATTACGGCACGGCTGAAGCCGTACCCTTAACGAAAACAGAACAAAGACAAATGCGAAAGACAATGGCCTTCATAGGGTTGAGGTCGTGCAGCCGTAAAGACAACTACAGGGGGCCTTCCCCATTCGGCTACGCTCAGGGTCAGGATGACGGCGGAAAACAAACAAAGACAAGAGCAAAGGCAAAAGCAAGAACAACCTCGTCGTCGCGGAGCGACGATTTTCCCATGTCTCAGACGCGAGACATGGGGCACCCGCTTCTGTGGCTGCTCCCCGATGAGCCGTGGTGCGATTGGCCTGTTGAGGTTCTTCGCTGTGCTCAGAATGACAAACCAAAACAAGGCAGAAGCAGATTCTTCGCTGCGCTCAGAATGACAAACAAAAACGAATGACAAACAAAAACTAAGTGTGTTCGTCTTCGCCGTCGTAGTCGTCTTTGCGGCCTTCGCTGCGGTCTTCTTCTACGTCAGCGGATTGCTCGTGTGCGGGTGGCGCTTCCGCGATGGGAGGCGCAGCTTCCGGGGCGTGGTAGGGCGGGAATGGCGGCTCGTGCGCGATGGGCGATTCTTCGCTGATGGGTTCGCCGGCTTCATCGGCTGATTCGTAGGAGCCGGGAGGGGCGACGGGATAATCCTGATGGCGGGTGGTGGTGAGCGGGATGGGCTTGCCGTGGGCGAAGCCGCGACCGTAGGTGACGAACTCGCGGAGGTCTTCGCGCAGGGAGAGGTCGGCGCGGTCGAGGCTGAGCTGGTTGAGCACTACGGCGACGCTGGGGACCGGCAGGCGCTCCAGCAGGTGGGCGGCGCGGAGAAGGTCCTGCTTGAGGACCATGCCGGATTCAACGACGAGCAGGGTGGCGTCGGCCATGCGGGCGAGGTATTCGGTGTCGGCAGAGACGAAGATGGGCTGGCAATCCAACAGGAGCACGTCATACTCGCCGTGCGTCTCGCGGAAGCTGCGGGTGATGGTGTGGACGCTGGGCAGCAGGCGTCCACGAGAGTGGAGGTAGGGGCCGAGCTCGGGGTGCAGGGTGCGGGCGCGGGGGTTGCTGTTCAGGCCATCCTGCTCAGGCGGGATGAAGGCGATGGGCTCGCGGGTGCCGCCGGCGTCAAGCACGAGGACGCGGTTGCCGAGCTGGGCGAGTTCGGCAGCGAGCAGATCGACCATGCTGCTGGTGCCGCCGCGCGGTTTGACCGAGGTGACGGCGATGGTTTTGATCTCCGCGGTGCGACGCGCGTGGTCAAGGCTGGCGGCGATGCGGAAGAGGTATTCCGATGAGACTTCGTCAGTGACCTCGTCTCGATTGAAGAGGACGCCGATGGGAGGCAGTCCGATGGTCTTCTCAATGTCTTCGGCGGTGAAGACACGCATGTCAAAGGTGTCACGAGCGACGACGGCGGCGATGGCTAGGCAGAAGCAGAGGGGGAAGAGCACGAGCAGAAGCGTCTTCTCTTTCGCGGAATCCGGCCCGATGGGAGTGAGCGCGGCGGAGAAGAGATGCACGGAGCCGGGCGAGGTGTTCTCAATCTCGACGTTGGCGATGCGGTCTTTTACCTGAGCGAGGCGCAGGTTGAGGCGGTCGATATCGGCATTCATCTCCAACGCGGCCTGGAACCTGGGGGTGGAGTCTGCAGCGGCTTCAGATTCAGTGGCGATCTGGTTCTCAATGTCCTGCTCGAAGGTGCGGGTGCGGATGACCTGCGAGCGATATTTCTGCTCCAGCCGCGATTCGGCTTCGGAGGTCATGTCGCTGGTCATCTTGCGAAGGGATGCGTCAATCTCCCGCATCTCTTCTTCATCTTTTCTGCGGACGGGATTTTCCGGCGTCATGCCGGAGATGTCAGAGAGCAGTTTGCCGCGACGCTGGTTGAGCGTGATCTTGAGGGCGTTCAGACCTTGGTCGCTCTGCACGAGATCCTGCGCTTCGGCCGTGATGGCCGAGGTGCCCCGGATGCCGTTGTCATGCAACGCAGAGAGTTGCGATTCAGCGGCCTGACGCTGTTCGCGGGCGGTGAGGAGATCGTCATTGAGCTTGGCGAGGCGCGCGTTGTGGGGATTGATGGTGAGGTTGCTGATGCTGGCGAGGCCGAGGTCTTTGAGCAGCGCGGCCTGATCGCCGAGACGGGTATCAAGGTCGCTCTGCACATGGTCGCGCTCGTCACGCAGGCCTTGCAGGCGCTGTTCGTGGCCGAAGTATTCCTCGTTGTGCGAGGTTTCAACATAGGCGCGGGCGACGGCGTTAACGATTTCAGCGAGGTGGTTGGGCGAGCGGCTGTGCAGACCGATGCTGACCTGGTAGGTGGTGGCGACGCGCTCGACCTCGAGTGCATTGGCAAGACGCTGGGCCGCAGCCTGTTCGCTTTCATGTGGCAGACGCCAGATGCCTACGGGCATTTTGCGGATGGCATTGATGAGGATGTCAGGGCGAGTGATGCTGTGCACCTGCTGGTCAATGAAGGAGTCGTACTGCTGGGTGTGGTCCGTCTCCTGATCGGCATTGAGGGTGCGGGGGTAAGTGGGGGAGACGTAGACCAGCGCCTGGGCGAGGTAGCTTTTGCCATAGCGCACATGGAGATAGAGAAAGCCGGCTGCGGCGGTGAAAAGAAAGACGAAGAGAGCAAGCAGCGTATGCCGCTGGAGACTTTCCAGTAGATGAATATTGAGTGCGGGGTTGGAGTCCTCTTCCCGGCGATATCGAGACGGAAACGCGGCAGGGCCGTTTTCCAGCTTCAACTGCTCGGGGGTAACCCTATCCATTCTCCGTGGCCCCTTTGCCTACTGTCGTGCGGCAAGGGTGGTGAACGCAATCACGGTGAGGATTGGGTTCATCTTGTCCACGACATAGGCGAATTTCGCGAATCCGCTTGATGGAACAAAGATTACATCACCGGGATGCAAAGAGATACCGTTTCCGCGATGGGGATCAAGCAGTTGCTGGAAGCGAACCTGGGTGTTGGTTCCGGTGGAGGGATTGACCACCTGAATGAGCGGATTGCTGCCTGCCTGCTCAGCTAAACCGCCCGCCTGGGAGAGCATGACCTGGAGCGTGGATTCGGGGTTGTAGCGAATCGCGCCGGGAGTCTTGACCGCACCGAGGACAGATATGAGCTGATTTTCCACAGGGATGAGAACGATGTCGTTGCGGCGGAGGCGGAGATCAGCGAATGCGCCGCCGGAGAGCAGGCGCTTGAGGTCTACGATGGCAAGCTCCTGCGAGCCGCGATAGATGAAGGCGCGGTCGGGAACGACGTATCCGCCGGCGGTGCTGGTGCCGTACTGCGCGGCGACGTTGCCGGAGTCGTTCATCTGCGCATTGTCTGACCCGATGCCGCCGCGCGAGAGGACCTGGAGGAGCGTGGGGGGCTGATCGAAGTTGAGCAGGCCGGGACGCTGCACGGCGCCGAGCAGAAGAATGTGATTGGAGAGATAGTGCACCACGCCGACGGTGACAGAGGGATCAGCGTAGAAGGGCAGCATGGCTTTCTGCACAGCGTCAGCAGCCTGGTCGCGGGTCATGCCGGAGAGGAGAACGCTGCCGACAGAGGGCAGGGTGATGCGACCGTCGGGGCCGAGAGTGTAATCACCGGTGAGTTCGGCGCGGCCGGAGACATCGAGATGAATCTGGTCGCCGTCGTCGAGCGTGTACTCTTCGTTGGGGCCGGGTTGAAAGCTGGCGGTGAGCAGGTGCAGAGAGTCAGTCAGCGTGGGATCTGGCGTGGCGGCGATGGGAGATGCAGCGGCGGCAGCGAGTTCATAAGGCTGGCCGTGGGTGGCGGATTGCGCGGCGGCGGTGTGAACGCAGAAGGGCAGCGATGCTGCGAAACCGGCGACGGAGAGGGCCCGAAGAAGCCGGACTAAGCGCGCCGGGGAAGCATGCGGAGACCGCGTTGATAAAGGTTGCGCCATTTTGCCTTTTCGTACGGGTGCAGTATCAGCTTATCCATAACTGCTGCGAGTACGAGCGTGTATATAACGCCTGTACCTACCAAGATTCCTGCGCCGGTGAGGCGGCCATGATGTGCCACGAGATGGGTGACGGGCACAGAGAAGCAGGCGGCGACGAGGTAAGGGATGATTCCGGGCCAGAGGACTTCGCGGATAAAGGCGAAGTTATTGACGTGGAGAACGCGATGCGCGCGCCAGAGAAAGACCACGGCAGAGAACAGCGTGGCGATGGCAACGGCGACGCCGATGCCGAGGACCGTCCAGCGATGCTGCAGGGTGTGGGCAACGGCGAGCGTGATGGCGAGGAAGACGGTATTGGGGATGGCATACCAGAATTCCTGGTAGATGCGGCCGATGCCACGCAGGATGGAGGTGCCAGTGCCGGTGAGGAGGTGGATCTGAATGACGACGTTGAAGAGCGCGAAGAGGATGACGGCGGCGTGGAACTGCAGGGGCGTCATGGCTCCGGAGGCGATGCCGGCGATGGGAGCTGTAGTGACTTTTTTGCCGAGCCACACGCCCATGATGGCGGCGGGCAGCATCGCCATGAGAGCGCAGAAGTAGGCGGCGACGATGTTGGAGTGACGCGAACCGCGGAGATAGAGATCGCGCAGGCGGCTGACACGGTCTTCGCCGTCAGTGTGGGCGTGAAGGTTTGAGGCGGCAGGCAGGTAGGACGAGTAGAACGACATGGGAACAGTGGCGGTGGATTGCGGCCACTTCTTGGCGAGATCGAAGATGCCGACGGATTCCGCGCCGAGGACGCGCATGGCGATGAAGCGTTCGGGTGCGGCGAAGAAGACGGCGAAGAGAGTTTGAACCTGGACGACGCCGCCAAAGTGGAGAACAGTTTTCAAAGCGCGGCGGCTGAAGAGACGCGGTGAGACGCGCAGCCAGGGAAGTTTGCGGTAGCAGAAGAAGATGCAGAGACCGATGTAGATGATCTGGCGGGCGAGGTAGGCCTCAGCCAGTGCGCGGATGCCGCGGCCCATGTGGATGAGGACGACGATGAGAACGGTTTCTACCACGAAGCTGATGAGGGTGAACCACTGCACCATGGCGATCTCCTGCATGCCGTTCAGAACATCAACAAAGGCCTGCAGAGAGAGGCTGGAGAGGAAGACGGCGAAGACGATGAGGAAGACTTCCCTGCCGTCGTGGGCGTATTCCAGCGGGAGATTGACGAAGCGCGCGACGGTGGGCCAGAAGATGACGAGCATGGCGAAGAGCGCGGCGCAGAAGGGCAGAGTGAAGCTGAGGCCGGTGGAGATGAGCGCGTTGGCGCGGGGGTATTCTTTGCGGGCGTCGTACTCCGCGATGTACTTGATGTAGACGTTGGAGAGGCCGGAGTTGGAGATGCCGAGAAGCTGGACGAGCAGGAAGGCGGTGGACCAGATGCCCCATCCCTTCAGGCCGATGTAGGCGAGAACGAATGGAGGGATACCGACCCGGGTGACCATGTAAGCGACGCGGGTGATGATGGTGGCGGAGACATTGCGGGTGATGCGGCCCTGCATGCCGTCTGTTGGGTGGGTCTCAGGCGGGATCAGTTCAGGAAGCAGTGGAACCATGCCGGGCTCAGGAGAAGTATCCAAACGCGCAAAGCCTCAGATCATTCGGAATTGCTTCGATGGTACTTGAGGGAGGTGCCGGCGCCGTTAAGATTTGTTGTCTGGGTGGTTATCGCGCTCGGCACGTTTCCAGGGGGCATCGCGTTTTGAGCTGCGCAGCGTAGTGAGGAATCCGGGAACCTTGCGCAGGATGTAGAGAGGCGAGAACAAGAGCGCGGTGAGGGTGGCGGAGACATCCGGCGCGAGAAGGAGCGCAGCTGCGACGTGGGTTGCCAGTACGGCGAGCGCGCAGAGAGCATACAGGCGAAGCCATACAGCGGGAAGCGCGAGCGCGAGCAGAAGCAGAATGGTGCCCTGTGCGAGTGGAAGCGTGGAGAGGTCGAGAGTGGGTTCAATGAGGCGCAGCTTGCCGCCGAGGATGCGGCGGAGCAGGATGCGCAACTGCTGCATCGCAAGATGGAGGCGGCCGCCTTCCCAGCGGGCATGCTGTTCGCGGCTGCCGGCGATCTGGCCGTAGATGCGGGCGTGGTCAAGGAAGCGAACGCGGATGCCGGCGTTGACCAGGGCGAGATGCAGTTCGATGTCTTCGACGATGGAGTACGCGTTGTAGGGGAGCTGATCGAACACCTCAGCGCGCAGGGCGAAGCCGTTGCCGAGGATGCCGCAGGAGAGGCCGAGTTGCTGACGTCCGCGCGGGCGCACGACATTGATGGCGCGGAAGGCGAGCGCGGCAAGCTGGGCGTGTGGGCCGGCGGCGGGCGTGGCTTCGTAACGGCACTGCACGGCGCGATGTTTGCCCAGTGCGGCGGCGACGAGGCCGTAGAGGTCGGGCGCGATGGTGGTGTCAGCATCGAGGATGAGGTAGGCATCGGCGGTGGGGCGCAGGGTAGTGAAAGCGTGCAGCAGGGCATGGCCTTTGCCGCTGGGGCCGTTGAATTCGCTTACTTCGGCACCGGCTTCATGGGCGATGCGGGCGGTGGCGTCAGTGCAGTTGTGCGCGACGACGAAGATGCGCTGGGCAGCGGAGGCGCGGACGGAAGCAACCGTGCTGGCGATGAGTTGCTCTTCATTGTGAGCGGCGATGATGACGACGAGGCGAAGAGGCGCAGTGGGCACAAGAAGAAAATCATCGTTGTCATAAAAGAGCAGAGCGCCGCAGGTGACGAGAAAAAGTTCCAGCGCAAGCGGCAGGGTGAGAAGCACAAGCACCAACCCGATGAGTGTGAGGACAGCATGCATCATGCGATCACCTGGCGGAAGGAGGGGATACTGGTGGGACGTTTTTTGCCGATGGCCTGGCTCCAACCAAGGATGAAGAAGAGCATCTCGTACATCTGGTTGCCGAGATAGACGGTGCCGATGGCGAAGAGCAGGCCAGCGAGAACGCCGACCATGCAGAAGGAGAAGAGCCGGTCTTCCCGATTATGGAAACGTATGCCGGTGCGGACGAGGGTGAAGATGGCATCTGCAATAAGCAGGAGAAAGATGCTGAGACCGAGATAGCCGCGGGTAACGCCGAGGAAGAGGTACTCGTTATCAATCGAGACCTGCTTGTTCACGATGGGGAACCGGGTGGAGCCCCATCCCCAGAGGCCGCCGGCCTGGATGACGGGAGTGTAGTTGTCAATCAACTGGCGGCGGTAGACAGCGTTCTCCTGATTGATGTCCTGCGCGGTGGCGGTGGTGCCGCTGGTGTAGTCGTTGAAGGCCGGGTAGGCGATGCTGAAGACGAGCCCGGCAAGAAGGACGAAGCGGATGAAGGCGCGCTTCGTATTGCGAGCGAAGCCTACCAGCGAGACAGCGAAGCCGAAGGCGAGACCAAGCCAGGGCCCGCGGGACTGGGTGATGAAGGTGCCCACCAACAGCCAGAACATGATGATGGCGCCCTTGGGAGCCCAGCGAAAGGGAAAGTACTTGAAAGTGCGTTCCCACTTATGGAAGCGCAGCATCCAGAGATTGAAGAGCACACCGGTCATGAACATCATGCCGGCGATGATGGCGTGGCCGTAAGGCCCTGCGACGCGGGCACGGCCCCAGCGCATCTGCAGAATCCAACTGGTGCCCTGGCCGTTGAAAAAGGGCGCGAGGTAGTTGTGATAAGGATTGCGCGCCATGCGGTATTCGTAGAGAGAGCCGACGGCGACGACAACGAGCAACCAGCAGATACGCTTCACCATGGCGGTGCGCTGGCCGTACTGCTCAATGAAGAGCTTGCCGCAGATGTAGGGGAGCAGGGCGGAACCTACATCTGCCACGAGCTGGTAGATGCCGGTTTTGAGATCAGTGTGCAGGGTTTCCGACACGATGATGCAGTAGACGAAGATGTAGACCCAGATATCAGTGGTGGAGAAGTAGAGCTCGGCGCGGTATTGCACCAGGATGACGAGAGCAAAGATGAACATGATGGCCTGGGCATCATCAATGGGGGGCAGGCCCTTCAGCACAAACTGGAAGTAGAGCGGGAAGAGAAAGAGTACGGGGATATAGACGTTGCGCAGCGCGCTGGGGGCGCCGTAGCGGTAGATCCACCATGCAGAGAACAACGCCGGGATAAGGAGGACAACGTTCATCTGCGCGTGGGCTCCGTGCAAGGGAGCGGCGCAGGAGACACCCTAGGTGGTCTGGTAGGACGCTTTCGCATGCAAGCCGGAGAGAACCGTATGCTCATCATAGTGCTCCGCGGCGGAGAGCGCTGCAATTCTTTCCATGGCCTGACGGACGGAGTTGGCGAAGTGGAGGGGATCACCGGCCCGTGAGCCACGGAGAATGCGGAGGACGGCAGGGCGAAGATTGACCAGCCAGAGGCCACTGCCAGTGTGGTGGAAGCGGTTGGCGAGGCGGATGAGCCGGGTAACGGCGATGCCGTCAATGAAGTTCAGCCCAGCGAGATCGAGAATGACGTGGGCATTGCCGACGCGGTAGCGGTCAATCTGCTCCTCAAGAGCGGAGCAATCAAAACCGCTGAGGCCACCCGTGAGAGGGAAGACTGAAGCGCCGGGAAGCTGCGAAGGCACGCCTTCAAAGAGGGGAGTGCGTTCACCTTGACGGGCGAAGGCGAATATCTGGCGGGCAAGTGGAAGCAGAAGGCCGAAGGCATCTGCCAGGTAGCGGCCGACGAGGCGACCAGGTTCGCGGCTGGCGCGGTAGATCCACTCGATGCCGAGGCGCTGATATTTTTCCGGTGAGCGCGGCACGATGCCGGCAATCATGTTGAGCGAACCGCCGATGCCCATGCAGACGGGCACCTGCAGGCGGTTGCGATGGCGAGCCAGCCAGATCTCCTGCTTGGGATTGCCGAAAGCGACCAGGAGAATATCTGGCCGGGCTGCGCGGATGCGGCGCAGAATGTCTTCGTTATCCATCTGGTCAAGCGGCAGGTAGGGTGGGCAGTGGCGGCCCACGATCTGCACGCCGGGATACTGGCGCTCGAGTTCGGCGACGGCGGCGTTGGAACTGGATTCAATTGCGCCGAGGAGATAGATGCGGTAACCGTGCTCGGCAGAAAGACGTGCGAGGTGCGGCACCATGTCTACGCCGGTGACGCGTTCACGGAGTGGAGTGCGCATCTGGCGGGAGATCCAGAGCAGGGGCATGCCGTCGGGCACCACCATGTCGCAGGAGCCGAGGACTTTACGCAGTTCGGGGTGACGCAGGGAATTGACCAGAAAGTTGATATTGGCGGTCGCGACCTGGTGGAAGCCGCCTTCTTGGAGATAGCCCGCAATGCGGGCTATCGCCGATCGCATCGTCATATTGTCGAGCGGGACACCAACAATGGTTATGCCCTGATCTGTTTCCGAGCCGTGCATGTCTTTTCCTTTTTCAGAAGGTTCGAGCAAATAGGGGAGTTAGCGATATCCTGCGTCTTATGAATGGCATGGAACATACCACCAACGGGTTATCCTGCGATACTTTCGTTCGCTCCAAGGCGAAAAGTGCGTACAATATTGCGCTATTCGTAAGACAGATAGTATCGCAGGAATAGCGGAAGCGGGAGGTTTTGCTGGGGCGGCGCCATTGTGAATACAGGGGTACGGTTCCGTACAATCCTTGCAGAGAGGTAAGGGCCAATGGGAGAAACACGTCAGTTTGAGCACGCCATGTTGCGGGAGATCTATGAACAGCCGGACGCGTTGCGGCAGACCATCGCCCGCTATGTGGAGGAGGGGCGGCTGCGCGAGGAAGTGTTTGCCCCGGCGTGGGAGATACTGCGCGAGCGCCGCGACGTGGTGATCGCCGCGAGCGGTTCCAGCCGGCATGCGGGGCTGGCGGCGGAGATTTGGCTGGAGGATTTTGCCGGGCTCTCAGTGGATGTGGAGTATGCGAGCGAGTACATCTGCCGCTCGACGAATACCAAGCGCAACCCGGCGATCCTGGTGATCTCGCAGTCCGGACAGACGGCGGATACGCTGGCGGCGCTGCGCGAGGCAACGCGGCGCGGGCATCCGACGCTGGCGATCACGAACGTAGAACATTCGACGATGGCGCAGGAGGCGACCGTTTCACTGCCGACATGGGCGGGCGTGGAGAAGGCGATTCCGGCGACGAAGAGTTTTACGGCGCAGCTGCTGGTGGCTTACCTGCTGGCGCTGTACGTGGCGCAGAAGCGGCAGACGATGCCGGAGAAGGAAATATTGCAGCAGGTGGCGGCGATCGAGGGTCTGCCGGCACTGCTGGAAGCACAACTGCCGGTGTGGGAGCAGACAGTAGCGGTGCTGGCGAAGAAATATGCGGACGCAGAGACGTTTCTGTACCTGGGGCGGGGGATTCACTATGCGATTGCGCGCGAAGGGGCACTGAAGCTGAAGGAATCTTCATACGTGCATGCGGAGGGCTATCCCGCGGGCGAACTGAAGCATGGCCCGAATGCGCTGGTGAGCCACGCGACGCCGCTGATTGTGCTGGCGACGGTGGATGCGAGCGACGCGGAATCGGCATTGCGCTATGAGAAGACAGCGCAACTGCTGGAGGACATGCAGAAGCAGGGCGCGCGGGTGCTGGCCATCTGCAACGATGGCGATCTGCACATAGCGGGGCTGGCGACGGACGTAGTGCAGGTGGAGCCGTGCGGAGAGTATCTGCTGCCGCTGGAAGAGGTGGTGCCGTTGCAGCTGTTTGCGTACTTTATCGCGGGGCAGCATGGCGTGGATGTAGACCGTCCGCGGAACCTGGTGAAGGCAGTAGTGACGGAATAGGTTGATGGCGATGAGAAGGATAGGCAACGTGCGGGGGATGGCTGTGCTGCTGCTGGCGGTGTGCGGCGGCGTTGCAGCGGCGCAGGTGAATGCGCCGGATGCGAAGCGGGATGCGGAGTGGCGACAGAAGATTCGCACCGCGCTGCATGTGCCCACGGTGCTGCCGCCATTGCAGCTAAAGACGTGGTCGCGATTCGCAGTGGCAAAGGGGGTGACGGCGGAGCGCGTGACCTACGACACGGCGGATGGGATGATCGTGCCGGCCATCGTCTACATGCCGAGCCCGATGCCGAAGCAGAAACTGCCGGGCATTGTGGTGGTGAATGGGCATGGCAGCGACAAGTTTGGCTGGTACGCATTCTGGAGCGGGATCGAGTTTGCGCGGGCGGGCGCTGTGGTGGTGACGTACGACATGATCGGCGAGGGTGAGCGCAACAGCGAGAAAAGATCGCAGGCGGGCGCGCACGATACCCTGGCGCTGGAGTATGGGACGCGGCTGGCGGGGCTGATGCAGGTGGACCTGATGCAGGCGGTGACGCTGCTGACCACGCGCAAAGACGTGGATGCAAAACGGATTGCGGTGGTGGGCTACAGCATGGGAGCGTTTGTGAGTGGGATTGCGGGCGCGATTGATCCGCGCATCCATGCGGTGGTGCTTTCGGGCGGCGGAAACTATGGCGGCGCGGGAAGCTATTTCGACCGTGGGACGCGGCCGTGCCAGATGCCGCCGTTCCACGCGCTGGCCGGGATTGCGGGCGCGGACCTGCGCGGGCAGATCTTGTGGACGCTGAATGCAGACCGCGGGCCGACGCTGGTGATGAATGGGCTGCAGGATACGGTGATGGACATTCCACACTTCGGGCCGGAGTGGTTTGCATCACTGCGGCAGCAGGTGATGGTGATGCATGGCAGTGAAAGGAATGTGTTCACGACAATTTTTTATCCGGGAGTGAGCCACAGACCATCGTGGGTGAACCGCGATGGATTTTTGTGGCTCGACGAGCAGATTCACTTTGCGAACTGGAACCATGCGCAGATCGAGAGTGCACCGCTGACGCACGTCAGCGAGTGGCTGAAGGCGAACGATGTGTTCATCGCGAAGAACTATATGCCGGAGGACCGCGAAGGCGGATTGATGGCGGTGGGCACGGATGTTCCCGGCGTGAAGCGCGAGGAGCTGATGGCGCTGCCGGCGGCGGATTGGGAGAAGTTGAAGGACAGGCTGACGTTTGATGCGTGGGCGGCGAAGGTGATGAAGGAGTATCCGGCGGAGCCGGTGGTGAAGATTGAAGAATTACCTCAGGGGCTAAAGCCCGGTTCCGTGGTGAGGTGAGGTGTGCGGGCTAAAGCCCGCACCTACCCAGAGGCAATCGTAAGGAAGGCTATGGAGATACGGGTTTCGTTTGAAGAGTTACTGGACACGTTGCAGGCAGCGATGCTGCGGCTGGGGTTCGCGCCGGAACGGGCGCGGCTGTGTGCGCGGCTGTTCGCGGAGACGACGCGCGACGGCGTGTATTCGCATGGTCTGAATCGCTTTCCGCGATTTCTGGAGACGATTCGCAACGGCTCAATGGACGTGAAGGCAGAGGCGGCGAAGGTGGGCGGCGCGGGCGCGCTGGAACGCTGGAGCGGCAATCGCGGCGCGGGGAACCTGAGTGCGTATGCGTGCATGGGGCGGGCGATTGAGCTGGCGAAGGTGCATGGGCTGGGATGCGTGGCACTGCGCGATACCAACCACTGGATGCGCGCGGGAACATACGGCTGGCAGGCGGCGGATGCCGGCGTCATCGGCATGTGCTGGACGAACACCATGCCGAACCTGGTGCCGTGGGGCGGCGTGGAGCGCGGGATTGGGAATAATCCCATTGTGATGGCGGTGCCGCGCCCGGCGAGCGGCGCGCACGTGGTGCTGGATATGGCGGTTTCGCAATATTCCTTCGGCGCGATTGCGGGATACATTGCGCGCGGCGAGCAACTGCCGCATGACGGCGGGTACGATGCAGCGGGAAATATCACGCGCGATCCGAAGGAGATTGAAGATTCGCAGGGAGGATTGCCGATTGGATATTGGAAGGGGTCGGGACTGAGTGTGCTGCTGGATTTGACGGCGGCGATACTGGCTGCGGGACGCGCGACGCACCAGCTATCAACCGATGTGATGAAGGAGACCGGGCAGTCGCAGGTGTTCGTGGCATTCGATGTGAACTGCTTTGGCGATGCGGCGGCGGCAGAGCGCATGGCGGATGAGGTGATCGAGGCGCTGCACACGGTGAAGGGCAAGGACGGCAGGCCGCCGCGCTATCCGGGCGAGCAGACGCTGAAGCTGCGCGCGGAGAATATGAAGCTGGGCGTGCCGGTGGTGGAAGAGAGATGGAAGGAATTGGTGGCGGTGGCAAAGGGGTAGCTGGGCGATCAGCGAAAGCAATCTTCCAGACACAAAAAAGATCCCACTCTTTACCGCGATATGCGCGCGGTAAAGAGTGGGATCTTTTTTGTTATGAGGATTTAGGGTTTGGTGGCAAATACGCCATAGGATGTCTGGGGCCAGAGAGGAGCAGCCGGGCCAAGAATCTGGACCACGTTGCCTGCGGCTTCAGCTGCAACCCATATCGCGCCTGTACTGTCGATTTGCAGGATGTGTGGGGTGCCTGTAGAGGTGGATGTTGAGCTGGGGACATTGACGGTATAGGTGAGGTTGGTGCAGAGAGTACCGCCGCTGGGAGCGTAGCAGGTGGCGATGCTATCTGACGTGAAGCTGGTGGTGGATGGGCTGGTCAAGGAGTACCAGATCTGACCGGAGGATGTGAAGTTGACGTACCAGAAGGTGCCAGCACTGTCGATCTGCCCGTTGAAGGGAGTGGATGCACCTGTTGAAGAGGTGTTCTGCGCCAGAATACCAGTGGTGGTGCAGGCGGCGCATGTCGTGGAGGTTGCAATAATGTTGGAGGAAGACGGTATTGGTGAGATGTTGAGCCTGGTGAAGTTGCCGCTGGCAGCAGTCGCGTAGACAACGCCGTTGGTGGCGAAATTGGGATCAAAACCGATGGCACCACTGTGAGTTGGGGCTGTTCCTGAATTGATTAGAGAAAAGGTGAGGTAGTTTGTTGAAGTGGTGCTGTAGCTTGGGGTACTGCTTGGTGTCTGGTTAGGAATAATCCAGAGGCTGCCGTTGGCGGATGAGCTGTATGAGGTGGCGTAGACATTCGCATTTGCGTCGATGGCGAGTCCATAGACGTTTGCGAGCGTCCCACTTGAGGACGTACCCGAGAAGGTATAGTACGCAGCGGCAGTTGCTCCGCCATTGTAGGCAACCGATCCGGATGTAGGCGTGTAAGGGAAGGAGAAGAGCATGCCACTGCCAGCTGAGGTATCGCGGGCATACCAGAGATTGTTCCAGCGATCAAATGCAATGGCGTTCGCCTGACCCTGAATTGTGTATGGCGTAGCAGAGGTGAAGCTGTAAGTGGAGGCTCCGGAGGTAGCACTCTTGGCCTGGATGTTGGCCGTGCAAGTTTTTCCGGAAGACGGTGCATAGGTGTACCAGACATTGCTGTTGGTATCCGTTGCCACGGTGCCGGGATAGCAACCGATGGCGCCATCCACGGAAGGAGCATTGGCCCAGATACCTGTGCCTGCGGAGTTCATCGCTGACAGGGTGCTGGTAACTGACGTAGCGGATGTTGTCTGGTTGCCGCTGAGGATATAGACATTGTCATTGGCATCCAGCGCGAGACCTTCAGGGTAATACGGGGTAGTAGAAGGCGACCCCCAGCTAGTGTTGGTGAGGTTTCCGAGGCCGGTATAGGTGATACCGAGCGACCAGTCATAGGGCACTTTGCTCAGCACTGGAGAGAAGGCGGGAGTGGTGGTGATCATGCAGAAGAGTCCGCCGGTGATAGAGCCTGCCGTGCAGGTGGAGCCGATGTTGTGCCGGGGATATTTGGAAATATTGATAATTGCCGAAAGCTCATCGGTAGGTGCGGTGCCGCCAGAGGGGGTGGCATAGGTGAAGAGTGTGCCGCAGGTGGTGCCATCGCCAGCGACGCCGCCGGCAGAGTTGGTGCAAGTCTGCAGAATGTCTGCCAGAGCGTGGATCTCAGCCTGGGGGATGGAACCGAGAGAGTTGCCGGGGACCGTTGTGCGTGCCAGTCCGGTGGGATAAGAACCATCGGTGTGGAATGAGTCGGTGAGATCGATGGCATTCTGAAATGCGTGGGCAAGGCCAGCCGCAGTACAGGACATGGAGGCTCCGGTGCCTGTGCAGGCGCCGGTAGTGGCGCTGTTTTTGGCCGAGGCACCGATGTAGACGAGTTGGTTGCCGGTTCCGCCATTGGGCGCGACGGACATAAAGTTGCCGAGCGCATAGGCCGTGGCTACGGTAGAGACTTCATTCACATTGACCCAGGTAGAAGACTGCTGCGCGGTGGTTGCAAAGTTTGCGCAGGAGCCGAGGGCCGCAATCTGAACTTCATTGTTATTGATGACATTGCCACCATTGCTGACGTCGCCGCCGGTGACGGTGATATAGAGAAAGTCATTGGCGTTGGTGCAGGAATAGCCAGTGGCGAAAGAGAAGAGCCCGTTTGCGCCGGTGGTTTGGCTCTGGATGTTGCGTGCGGTCAGACCGTAGCCGGTATTGGCGGGGTCCGTCTCCCAGAGGATGACATTTGCACCTGAGATGGGGGTTTCACCACCCATGGCTTTTCCGGAGAAAGCCGTAAGCGGGGATGCAGCGTGCGCATTGTCTGTAGAGAACTGACCGACGCCGCAGCCGGTGAGTGTGAGAGCGATAACACCGCAGAATGCCGGGAAGAGGAATTTTGAAAATTTCATTTTGTCACCCGCTAATTGGAACAGTTTTTATGGAGCCTAAGGAATCATGAAAATCTAACAACAATAAGTATATTCATGCGTGGGTGAGCGTTGTCCAGCACTTAATGCGGAGTTTGCATTAAGTGTTTCAGCATATGGTGCAACTGTTTGTTCTCATGGCAATATCCGGGGAGATTAGCTGGCGCTGGACTGGAAGTAGTCGTGGATCTTTAGGGCCATGGCGGGGGAGACTACTGCGGTGAGGGCGTCGGTGCCGGCTTCGCGGACGCCGCGGATGCTGCCGAAGTGCTCAATCAGGCGGATGCGGGTGCGTGGGCCGAGGCCGGGGATGGCGAGCAGCTCGGTTTCGCGGTCGCGGATTTCGCGGCGCTTGCGGTGGTAAGTGACTGCAAAACGGTGAGATTCGTCGCGGATGCGCTGGACGAGATGGAGGACGGGCGAGCGGCGGTCCAGGACGACGGGCTCATCCTCCTGCCCGTAGACATAGATGATCTCTTCTTTCTTGGCAATGGAGGCGAGGGGCTGCAGGGTGATGCCGAGGCTTTCCAGTGCGGCGTAGGCGGCGTGGAGCTGGCCGAGACCACCGTCAATGAGGATGAGCGAGGGGTACTTCGTGCCGTTCTCGTTCTTCTGCTCAGTGAGACGCTTGTATCGCCTATAGATGATCTCGTGCATGGAGGCGAAATCGTCTACGCCGGTCACGGTCTTGACCTGGAACTTGCGGTAGTCAGACTTCTTCATGGCGCCGTTCTCCCATACGACCATGGAAGCGACAGTCTCCGCGCCCTGGATGTGCGAGATGTCGAAGCACTCAATGCGGGTGGGCAGGTCGGGCAGGGTGAGTGCTTCCTGCAGGGCTTCCTGGATGGCTTTGGCCGAGGGCTGCAGGGTACGGAAGCGTTGATCGTAGGAGAGCCTGGCATTCTGGCAGACGAGATCGACGAGGGAACGCTTTTCGCCGCGCTGCGGGGCGAGAATTTCCATGCGTTTTTTTGTTTGGGTGGAGAGCGCATCGCAGAGCAGGGCGCGGTCGGGAAAATCGACCGGGACGAGGATCATCGGTGGGACGTAGGGCTGATCGAGGTAGAGCTGCTTGAGGAAGGAGGAGAAGAAAGCCCCGGGTGAGAAGTCCTGCGCGGACCCTTCGCTGCGCTCGCGGGCAGGCTCCGGGAGGCTCGCTTCGCTCGCAGAGGCAAAGACAAGAGCAGATCCCTCCGCTTCGCTGCGGGATGACAAAGCTTTGGCGGAGGATGGCAAATCATTTTCATCGGAAGTGGGAAACGCCTCTGCGGGTTCATCCACGATGAACTCGGGAAGGTCTTCCCAGAAGAAGTCGCGGCGGTCGACGATTTTGCCGGCGCGCATGTGGAAGAGATTGACGGCGAGCATCTGTTTCTCAAAGTGGAAGCCGAAGACGTCGGCGTCTTCATCATCCGCGCTGGCGATGCGCTGCTTCTCCTTGAACTGATCGACGGTGCCGATGAGGTCACGAAATTTTGCGGCAAGCTCGAACTGGTCGTTGTCAGCGGCTTGCTGCATGCGCAGGTGCAGAGATTTTTCCAGTTCTTCTACGCGGCCTTCTAGAAAGAGCTGGGTGTCATGGATTGTCTGCGTGTAGTCCTCGGGGGTAGTGAGGCCTTCGACGCAGGGACCGAGGCAGCGCTTGATGTAGTACTGCAGGCAGGCGCGGGGATGGTAGCGCGAGAGATCGACCTTGCAGCTGGGAATGAGGAAGCTGCGATGGATGAGATCAACCAGGCGATGCGCGAGATTGCCGGGGAAATAAGGACCGTAGTAGGCGGCGCCGTCTTTGCGCAGGCGGCGGGTGACGAAGACCTTGGGATAGCGGTCGCGGAGCGTGAGCTTAATGTAGGGGTAGGTCTTGTCGTCGCGCAGCAGGATGTTGAAGCGGGGTTTGCGCTGCTTGATGAGATTGTTTTCCAGGGCGAGGGCTTCGTGCTCGTTGGCGACCTGGATGTATTCAATGTCAACCGCCTCGCGCATGAGCGAGCCGGTCTTGGCGTTGGCCTGGGCGGCGTCAAGGAAGTAGGAGCGCACGCGGGCACGCAGGTTCTTCGCTTTACCGACGTAGATGACCTCGCCCTCAGCGTTCTTGTAGAGGTAGACGCCGGGCTGGGCGGGGAGGGTGCGGATTTTTTCGTGGAGATCCATGCAGTGCCGTAGTTATTTTAGATGCGGCAGGCCGGGCATCGACTCGCTGGGCGGGGCGACGGCAGGTATTTACAGGCGCTTGCCGGCCTCGTAGGTCTCTTCGCCCCGCTTACGATCATCAATGTCTTCCACGGTGCCGTACCATCGCAGAATCTCGCCGGACGGGCCGAAGCGGGGCGAGCCCTGGGAGTGCATCCACTTCCACTCGCCATCGAGGCTGCGCACGCGATATTCGATATCGATGGGTTTGCCGGTCTTCAGCGCTTCCCGCATGATCTTCATGACCGGTGCCAGGTCGTCCGGGTTCAGAGCTTCGAGCCAGCTCAGGTTGCGCATCTTCTTCCTGCTCAATTCCGTGTTCGGTACCCATTGAGAACTGGCCTGCAGACTGTAGCCTTTCGCATCCATCGCCCACGGCACCTGGCTCTTCCGTTCTTCGATATTCTGCAGGCGGGTCACGCTCTCCCGGAGGGATTTCTCTGTTTCTTTTCTTTGGGTAATGTCCACTACTGCAATCGAGACGCCGATGACCTCGTCCGCCTCATCCCAAGCGGGCTGATACGAGACCACTACGGTCCTGTCAGGCTCTCCGGGCACAGTGGAAGGACTGGAAACCTCTACATCGGCCATCGCCTCTCCATGCACTGCGCGCTGAAGGTAAGGCTTGATCCGGAGGAACAGTTCGGGGAGCATCTCCTCTACAGTCTTTCCCAGATGTGCGGACACCGGTGCGCCATTCATCTCCGCAAGCTTCTGGTTCAGGCTGACGTAGCGCATGTCGCAGTCAAGGAAACAGAGCCCTACCGGCGCGCCGTCGTAGATGGCCTGGAGCTGGGCAAGGCGCTGGGTGGGGAGAGCTTCAAGGCTGGAGACGGCCCAGCCGTCTCCGGGCGCCGATAGTACGACCGGGACCTCCCGCAGGGGAGACGCCAGCAGCGCAGGAATTTTTCCGGTTGTCACCGGACGCCCGAAAAGCCATCCCTGCCCCAGTCCGCAGCCAAGCCACAGCAGCATGTCCGCCTGCTCTTCGGTTTCGACGCCTTCGGCCACCGTGATTAAACCAAGACTGTGGCCGAGCCCGATGATAGCGGCTACGATCTTGCGGCTCTCGCGTTTGCTCGTCATGGTGGCGACGAAGCTGCGGTCAATCTTGAGCTCGTCGAAGGGCAATGCCTGAAGATGCGCGAGGCTGGAATAGCCTGTACCAAAATCATCCAGAGCCAGATGGAAGCCTATCGCTTTCAGTTCGCCGACTATGGTCTGCGTCTGCTTCAGATCAGTCAGCAGGGCGCTCTCGGTGACTTCGATGGTGAGACGGGCGGCCGGAAAACCGGCTTCCTCCGCCAGCTTCTGGATCTGGCCAGGAAGCCTGGGATCATGCAATTGAGTGGCCGAGATGTTCACGGCCAGAGAGACCGGATCCGGCAGCAGTGGAGCCGCCAGCAGAGCTTTGCGCAGTACCTGCTGCGTCAGGATTTCAATCAGGCCATTTTCTTCTGCCAGTGCGATGAAGTTTTCCGGGAGGATGGGGGCATGTTCGGGATGTTGCCAGCGCGCCAGCACTTCGAAACTTGTCAGGCGTCCGGTATGCAGCTCGGCCACCGGCTGAAAGTAGGGGATCAACTGGTGGCTATCCAACGCACGGCGGACATCGTCTATCGTGACAAGCATTCTCTGAACCCTATGCTGAAAAGACGCTATTGTGGTGCTAATTTACACTAATTCTCACGAAAAGGAGAGGCCCGTTTTGGGCTATTCGGAGTAGGGCAGGAAGAAGGAGAAAACGGAGCCTCGGTGCTCTGGCGCCTGACTGCTGTGGACGCGGAGGGTGCCACCGCGTTTGTTGATGATCTCTTCGCTGACCCAGAGGCCCAGGCCGGTGCCGGTCTCTGACTTGGTGGTGAAAAAAGGCTCGAAGATGTGCTGTGCGGTGACGCTGTCCATGCCGCAGCCGGTGTCTGCCACCGTGATGCGCACGCCTTTGCGGGCAGTGACCCAATCAGTAGCAGGTCGCGAACGAATGGTGAGCACGCGGGGGGTCATGCCATTGAGGGCATCCAGCGCATTGCCGATGAGATTGGCCAGGACCTGCCGCAATTCGCTGGAATAGCCGATGATGGTGCCGTGTTCGCGGTGGTCAAGCACCAGGTGAATCTGGGCGGAGTGCAGACGGCTGCGGTAGAGGGAGATTACGGAGTCCGTAAGGTCGCTGCTCTTCATGGGCGCGGGGTTGCTGGTCTGGCGGTAGAAGCGCAGGGTCTGTGCGGCGATGTGCGAAACGCGGCCCAGTTCAGCCTGTGCCTGCTTGAGGTATTGCGCAACCTGCGGCGGAAGTTCTTCAAGGCCGATGATGTAGAGGAGATTGGTGACGGCTTCGAGAGGGTTGTTGATCTCATGCGAGATGGAAGCGGCGAGGCGGCCGGCGACGGCGAGCTTCTCCGATTGCAGCAGGGCAGATTCGGCGCGTTTGGCAGAGGTGAGATCGAAGACGAAGCTGGCGACCTCAGTAGCGGCTCCGCTCTCGCTGCGCATCATGGTGCTGGCGGTGAGGACGGGAATGCGAGTGCCGTCCTTTGCCAGATAGACCGTCTCGTAGGGTTCGCAGCTGCCGTTGCGCAGCAACTGGTCGTCCACGCGGGCATCCAGCGCAGAGAACTCCGCCGGCGTAAGGCGGCTGCGATGCAGGTGGCCAGTGGTGATCTCAGTAAGCGTGTAACCAAGCATGCGGCGCAGCACGGGATTCATATAGCAGACGATGCCTTTGGAATCAACAATTTGCAGGCCTACGAAACTGACCTCGATGAGCTGGTGGAAACGACTCTCGGCAGCGAGAGTGCGCTCAATCATCAGCTTTTCCTGGTCGATATCAGAGATTGCGGCGATGCCGGCAACGATGCGGCCTTCGCTATCGCGGATGGGTGAGGCGGTGATGCGGGTCCAGCCGAAGGTGCCGTCGCCGCGGTGGTAGAGAAGCTCTTCACCCGTAACGGTTTCTCCGGTGGCTATGGCGCGAACGAGGGGGAAATCCCTGGGGTCCACGGGGGTGCCATTGGGGTGGAAGGCGGGCCACTGCGCGGATGGCTCCGCGGTGTTGGCGGGGAGAACGGGGTGGCGCAGGATGTTTTCTACGGCGGGGTTGCCGAAGACAACGCGGCCGCTGGGCGCTTCAGCCAGCACGATACCGACGGGAACATTTTCTACGACGGTGTTCAGTCGATCACGCTCCATGCGGGCGGCGAGCTCGGCATCCATCTGGCCCTGCACGTCAGTGGAAGAGCATATCCAGCCGACCAGGTTGTTGCTGCGGCCAAAGATCGGGCCGGCGTGGGAATCGAACCAGCGGTATTTTCCATTTTTGGCGCGGATGCGGTAACGGTGCTCAAACGGTTCGCGGGTGGGGACACCGGCGGCCCAGGCAGCGGCCACCTGCTCGCGGTCTTCCGGGTGAACCATTGTGAACCAGAGACCTTCGAGATCGGCAGTGGCGCGGCGGCCGGTGTAGCGGTACCAGCTGCGATTCAGGAAAGTGATTGCCCCTTCAGCGCCCGTGGCACAGACCAGCTGAGGTAGCGTATCGAGGATCTTTTGGGAATCCATGAGCGAAGTAGGCACATCTATTAAGATATCGCTTTACTTTGCAGGGATATCCGGAAGTTTGCGATGAGCGATTAAATTTCACCGCATCGAGCGGGAGAAGGCGAATTTGCGGGAAACCAAATAGGCAGGGTTTTGCGTCATACCCTCTATGCAGCGGAATAGCTGCGTTTGTATTTGGGCTGATCAGATCATGAAGCAATAAAGGGGAACGAACGTGGCACAATACCGGGGCAAAGTGAAGTGGTTCAACAACGCAAAGGGTTTCGGCTTCATTGGACGCGATGATGGGCCGGATGTTTTTGTCCACTACAGTGCCATCCAGCTGGAAGGCTACAAGAGCCTGAAAGAGGGCGACGATGTGGAGTTTGACATCGTAGAGGGTACGAAGGGACCACAGGCTGACCAGGTAGTTCGCGCTGCTGAGACTCCTTCGACACCGGAGACTACGGCCTGACAAGGCTGCGCGCACCCAAGCGTGCGCGCAACATGGTGGCTGAGGGGCGTTGCGCCCGGTTACGCCGGGCGAGAGTTCCCGATTGTTTCGTACAATAGCGAAACTTGATGCCGACCATGGACAACATCACCATAGCAACGATCCTGGATGAAACGGCGGCCCTGCTGGAGATCAGCGGCGCGGACCCATTTCGCATTCGTTCTTACCGGCGAGCCGCCGAATCAGTAGAACAACAGACCCAACCGCTTGCCGCCATGGTGGACGAGCCGAAGCAGTTGCTGGCGATTGCCGGCATCGGCAAAGGCATGGCGGCGAACATCATTGACCTGGTCAAGACCGGGACGATGGAAGTGCGTGAGGAGTTGCTGAAGACTTACCGTCCGAGCATGCTGGAACTGCTAAAGCTGCCGGGCATGGGACCGAAGACTGTAGGGCTGGTGTGGGAAGCGCTGGGCGTGGCGGATATTGATGCACTGGAGGCGGCGGCAAAAGAGGGCAGGCTGACTACGCTGCCTCGCTTTGGCGAAAAGCAGGTGCAGAAGCTGCTGAAGGGTATTGAGGATTACCGGCGCAATGCAAGTGCGTTCCGCATAGACGAAGCCGATGAAGCGGCGAAGCGGATTGGCGCGCTGATCCTGGAGTTTCCGGGGATTGAGACGGTAACGCCCGCGGGATCGGTGCGGCGCGGTAAGGAATCTGTAGGCGATCTGGATTTGCTGGTGACGGGTCCAGCGTGCGAGCCGGAGGTGGTGAGCGCGGCGGTAGAACACGTGGCCACGCTGCCGATGATCGCGAACCTGATGGCGAAGGGGCAGAACAAGGTAAGTTTTGCGCTGCGCAACGGCATGCAGGTGGATGTGCGGCTGCTGCCGAAGGCAAGCTACGGCGCGGCGCTGCAATATTTCACCGGGTCGAAGATGCACGGCATTGCGGTGCGGCAACGCGCGCTGAAGCTGGGCTACACGCTGAGCGAGTATGCGCTGGCCAGCATGGAAGATGATTCGATTGTGGCGGCAGAGACCGAGGAGAGCATCTATCGTGCGCTGGGGATGGACTGGATTCCGCCGGAGATGCGCGAGAATGCGGGCGAGCTGGAGCTTGCGCTGGCGCATAAGCTGCCGGAGCTGATTGCGCAGGCTGACCTGCGCGGCGACATCCACATGCACACGGTGGAGAGCGACGGAACGCAGACGATCCGCGAGATGGCGGAGGCTGCGATCGCGCGCGGGTACGAGTACATCGCCATCACCGATCACTCGAAGAACCTGGCGATGACCAATGGCATGGATGACAAGCGGGCCATCGCACATGCGAAGCGCGTTGGCGAAGTGGAGAAGGAGATGGAAGGGCGCATCCGCATCTTCTCCGGCGTGGAAGTGGATATTCTGGCCGACGGTGAACTGGATTTAACGGACGAGACGCTGGCACAGCTTGACGTGGTGATTGCGAGCGTACACACCTTGTTCAATCAACCGATGGAGCAGATGACGGAGCGGATTTTAAAGGCGCTGGAGAACCCATACACGCGGGTGCTGGGGCATCCGACGGGACGGAAGGTGCTGAAGCGCGAAGCGTACGCGGTGAATCTGGAGCCGGTACTGAAGCGGGCGGCGAAACTGGGTGTGGCGGTGGAACATAATGCCGCTCCGGCACGGCTGGACTTGAGCGACAGGAACATGCGGCTGGCAAAAGAGTACGGCTGTAAATTTGTGGTGAACACTGATGCACATGCCATTGCGGACTTGGACAAGATGCGGTTCGGCGTGACGCAGATGCGCAGGGCGTGGCTGACGAAGGACGATGTGCTGAATACGCTTTCCGTTGAGGATTTTCTGAGGGCATTGCGGAAGAGGGCTTGAGGTTTTTGTTTGCCACTTGGAATAATTGATTGAGAGAGATTTGCGCGCCCGTTCGACTGCGCTCAGGGCAGGCTCAGCGCGGCCCTCGCCTTGCGAGGCTATCCCACCGTAGCCACGATAAACTGTGGCTAAGATGGGGCACCCGGATTTATGGCGATGCGAGCAGCGAATCAGATGCCGAGTTGTTTGCGGCCTGCTTCGCTGATGCGTTCCGGCGACCACTTGGGGTCCCACACCATCTCTACCGTGCTTTTGCTGACGCCCTGGATGCCGGCGAGGCGGTTCTGTATCTGCGCGGAGATCTGTGCGTGGGCGGGGCAGTTGGGTGAGGTGAGAGTGAGCTCGATGGTGACTTTCTGTTTGGGGACGATGCCGGGAGCATCAGCGTCTTCCGCGAGCGTGATGCGGTAGACCAGGCCGAGGTCCACGATGTTTAACGCGATCTCGGGGTCGTAGCAGTCACGGAGTGCGTCGCGGATTTGGGTTTCGGTGAGCATTGGGGGCAGTGGGTTAGCGAGTCAGCGGAAAGCAGATTCCTTCGCTGCGCTGCGGAATGACAAAACAAAAAGCAAAGGCGAAAAGCAGGTCCTTCGACTCGCTACGCTCGCTCAGGATGACAAATCAAAAAAACTAGTTCTTGCGCTGAACGAGATAACCGGCGAGGGATTTCAGTGTTTCGGCGGCTGCACCGTAGGGAGCGAGTTCGGCGAAGGCTTCGGTGATGAGACGCTCGGCGTCGTGCTGCGAGCGCTCCAGGCCGAAGACGGCGGGCCAGGTGGCCTTGTCGCTGGCTGTATCTTTGCCGGCGGTCTTGCCAAGTTGGGCGGAGTCCTGCGTCATGTCGAGCACGTCATCGACAATCTGGAAGGCGAGGCCAGCCTTCTGTCCGAAGATGCGGAGGCGTTCAATGTCTGCTGCATTGGCTCCGGCGAAGATGCCGCCAGCGACGATGCAGACGGTAATGAGCGCGCCGGTCTTGGCGCGGTGAATGGTCTCTACCAGTTCAGCGGTGGGCTTCTGCTGCTCGCCCTCGATATCCATGACCTGGCCGCCGATCATGCCGGGGCGGGCGGCGCTGACGCCGGTGCCGACTGCGATGGCGATTTCGCGCACAATGCTGACAGTCTGCGCAGCGGGACAGTTCAGGTTCGAAAGCGTCTCAAAAGCGAGGGTCTGCAGGGCATCACCGGCAAGGATGGCGATGGCTTCGCCGTAGACCACGTGGCAGGTGGGCTTGCCGCGGCGGAGATCGTCATTGTCGAGAGCGGGCAGATCGTCGTGGATGAGCGAGTAGGTGTGCAGCATCTCAATGGCTGCGCCGAGGTCTTCGACGCCGGAAGGAAGGGCGTCAGTTCCGGCGATCATGCGTGCGGCTTCCATGCAGAGCAGAGGGCGCAGGCGTTTGCCGCCGGCGAAGACGCTGTGGCGCATGGCGCGATGGATGGACAGCGGCTGGATGTCCGCGGAGGGCAGGAGGCGCTCCAGCGCGGCGTCGGCAAGCTCCATGCCGGCCTTGCGAATCTCCTGAAGAGTGATCTGTGTCTGAATCGGCATCGTCATCCATGATAAATGACCGGGAGCCGCTTAGGTGGGTAGAGCGCCGGGAAGAAATGACGGAGGCTGGGGAATGGGGATGGAGAGGGGATTCATGCCGCCGTGGCGCGCGCGGCGGCGCAGGAAGAAGAACAGCGTGAGCGAGATAAGCGAAATCAGCAGGCCGAGGAGGGCATCAGGCATGATGCGGTAGCGGAGGGTCACGGCGGCATCGCCGGGGGGCAGAGCGACGGCGAAATAACCGTCAGGACGCGGGATGAGCACGGGGGAAACACCGTTGATTCGCAGCCGCCAGCCGGGATAGTTGCGCAGGCGGATGACCAGGTATTGGGCGTGGGGTGCAGGGATGTGGAAGCTCTGGTTGGTGCTGAAGTCAATGCTGCCGTTGGCGCCGGAGCGATGGCGGCTCAGGCTCTGGGGATCGCTGCTGGTCCAGTAGGGATTTACAGCGTCTTTCAGGGCGGCGTTGCTGGCGGTGCGGGGCGTGTATTCATCAAACGGAGGCACGCCGTAGCTGGTGCGGAAGTAGGCGAGTTGGGCGGAGGGCTGGTCGTCATAGAGGCTGGGAATCTGGAACTGATGCCACGATGGAGGAACCAGCGCAAAGGGAAGCAGGATGGAGACGATCAGCAGCGTGCTTCTGCGGCCGCGTACGGCTAACCCCAGCAGAAGCGCGCAGACTGCGCCGAGCAGGGCGAGCAGCCTCCAGGGAAACTGCAGGTATTGCAGTTCGGGCAGGCGCCAGGCGAAGAGGCTGGCGTGGGTGAGGGCAAAGCCGAGCGCGACCACAGCAATGCCGAGCACCACGATCAGACGGCGTTCCGGGCGACGGCGGCGGCGCCAGGCGAAGAACAAAAATACGACAGCGATGGCCATCATCAAGAGCGCAAGGTGAGAGGCGGTCCAGAGCACGTGATCGTGGAGGATGTCTGGTGTGTGGTGGAAGAGGGTATTATCCTGCGGGCGCATGCCGGGCGGCATAGCCAGCTCCATGTGGACCCAGCGATGTTCCCATAGGACCGGCAGAAGGTAGAACGCGCTCAAGCCAAGACCCAGCAGCACACCGCTGACAGCAGGGAAAAACAGCGGAGCCATGGCGGCGATGCGGCGACCGGAGAAGGCATTGCGGTAGACGATGAGGAGCCGCAGGACGAGAAGAAGCGCGAAGAGGTAGCAACTCATCAGCGCAGAGGGCACATTGGTGAGCCAGACGAGAGCGACGGCGATGGCAACGCGACGGATGGAGAGGGTATCGCGCAGCACGGCGAGCAGGAGCAGCGGCATCCACGCGGCGGCAAGGAGTTCGCCATAGGCGCAGCGCTCATACGCGACGAAAAGCATGTAGGGATTCGCGAGGTAGAAGACGGCGGCAAGCAGCGCACAGTGCGGGGCGACCCATTCTGATGCGAGGCGGCGCATGGTGAAGCCGCAGGCGGTAAGTGCGACAAAGGTGAACGCGGCGGGCACCAGGCGGATGGGCAGCGCCAGCGCGAAGAGACTGCCAAGCAGCCAGGAGAGCGGCGGGTAGAAGACGAAGCGGGGCTCGCCCGCGCCCCATGCCGGGGTGAAGGCCCAGCGCGGCCAAAGGATGCCGTGCCACCACTGTTCGCTGACCTCAAGCCAGTTGGTCATGTGGAAGTCGAGGTCATGGCCGCAGGAGGCTCCGCGCAACAGCAGCGGAAGCACCACGACGAATGCCGCCAGCAGAATGAGGCTGCTGTCGCGGAGGGTGGTATCGCCGGACTGTATGTTACTGGATGCCATGAATCTCTATTGCGGCAGCAGCGTGAGTGTATGAGCGGAGGACTGAGCTACGGCCGCGCCGCTGAACGGAAGCGGGAACGTAGTGCCGTTGTACCATGCCTCCCACTGGTCATGGAACCACGGACTGAGGACGTTACCTGATTCGCCATTGACGATGTTGAGTGTGGAGTTGTCGAGATTGGAAAGGTCAGCGGTAAACCGCTCCGAAGGGCCGAAGGTGCGCCGCGCCTGTTTGACGGTGGTGGCATCGCCGCTCTGAGGCAACGGACCCGTGCCGGCGGGCAGGTGGATGACCGAACGCAGCAACGGTATGGCGCCGAAGAGCGGGTGTTCAATATCGACCCGATGGATTCTGCCGCAGGCCCAGCGCGAGAGATCAGCGGGCGCGCGCTCGTTGCGCAGGCCGGTGGCAACGGCGGCGGTGAGCAGATCGCTCCAGGTGGCGTATTGCGTAGGCAGCCAGCGCGCGGGCTGGTGCTCCACCATCTCTTCCTGCACAAAACTCATTTCGCCCCAGTGATAGAGCCGCCATTCGTCGCCGTCCGGTTTACCGAGGCGGGGTTGCAGCAGCATGGGCCACAAAGCCACCTGGGTGGCACTCACAATGCTGGCTGCAGGCGAGGTGAGGTCGAGGTCGCCATTCCACGAGCGCAGCAGGTCAGCGGCCTGGCGCAGTTGCTGCGATGCGGAAGGCGTGTGGTCAATGGCATAGGCAAAGCGCTGAGCCATCTCCTGGTCCACGTCAGAGTGAATGTCATTCTGCAGCGCGAGCATGTCCGCCGGGGTCAGCTTGTTCGCGGCCTCCAGCACCTTCCATATGCGCTCGTTACGGTAGGGGGCTTCCCAGTCAAGGGTGATGCTGTAGGGATAGCCGTCGGGAGAGACACGCGAGTTCGCGGTAGCGAGTATGCCGCCCGGCGGATCGTAGATCTGAGGAAGCTGATCGAACGGAATGTAGCCGGCCCATTCAAAGCTGCGGCTGGCTTCAGCGGCTACGTCAATGGGCGTGGCGCTCAGGCCGCTGGGATGATCCATGCTGCCGCGCAGGGGAATACGGCCGGTGGCATGATAGCCGATGTGCCCGGCGGTATCAGCGTAGACGGCATTTTGCGCGGGAGCGCCCAGGCGCGCGATGGCGGCGCAGAACTGCTGCCAGTTGGAGGCGGTATTGATGTCAAGGAAGGGGAGATCGACGGTGCCGGGGTCGTAGATGCTCCAGCGCAGGCTGAGGTCGCGCTGCTCATGCGACAGCATGGGCGTGATGATGGGGCCGTGATTGGTAGAGAGCACATCGAGCGTGCGGTTGCGGCCGCCGCGAACGACGATGACTTCAGGATGATGCTGCAGCGGGTGCCAGTTGCCGTCTGCGGTTTGGTACTCCTGATGATTACGAGTGTGCTCAATGTAAATGTCCTGCACGTCGCCGCCGAGATTGGTGAATCCCCACGCGATATTTTCATTGTGACCGGAGATGACGAAGGGCACGCCGGGCAGGGTGACGCCGGTGACGTGCAGCGGCGTGGAAGCTGTAGGCGCTTCCATCTCCGCCATGTACCAGATGCCGGGCAGCGTGTGGGAGAGGTGCATGTCGTTGGCGAGCAGTGGCATGCCGCTGGAAGTGTGTGCGCCGGAGACGGCCCACTCATTTGATCCGGCACGGCAGCCATCGCAGGCGAAGCGCGAACTGCCGAGGGCAACGGTGCGCTGCAGCGCGAGCAGATCGGCTACGTGCGCGGGATTCAGCGATTGCGGCTTGCGAAGCTTGGTTTGCGATTCGTCGAGCGGGACATCGGGAATGTTGAGCTGGGGCGCGGTGAGATCCATGACCGGGCGGGCAGGCGGATGGTCGCGCCAGGAGCCGACGGGGTAGAGATCAGCGAGCAGCTCCGGCGGGAGCTTGCCGGCAAGTTGCTCGCGCTCCAGCTTGAGGGGAAATCCGGTGGTGAGATCCTGCACCATCACCAGCCCGACGAGGACGGAGTCGCGCGGCTGCCACGGGCGCGGAGTGTAGCGCAACACGCGGAACTCGGCGGGAAGATTTGCGGAACTGGCGGCGATGAGCGCGTTGACGCCGCGGGCATAATCCGCCAGGTAGCGAAGTTCTTCGGGGGGAAGCTGGGCGACGGCGGCGTCCGCGGTGTTGCGCAGCTGTTCCAGGCGCTGGCCTTCATCATGCGCGAGCATGGAGGGGCCAAGAATCTCAGCGAGCTCGCCGGCAGCGTGGCGGCGCAACGTGTCCATCTGCCATAGGCGGTCTTGCGCGGTGACGTAGCCCTGGGCGAAGGCGAGATCGTCGATGGAGGCAGCGCGAATGTGGGGAACGCCGTGGGCATCGCGCACCACGACGACGGGAGCACTGAGCCCGGCGACGTGCAGGATGCCGTCAACCTGCGGCAGCGAGGTGCGCATGGCATGGCGGATGTAGAAGCGCGCGCCATGAAAGCCGAGCAGGCCGAGGACAAACAGCGCAAGCGCGGCGCGGAGCAGAATTTTTATGGCGCGCGGCATAGGCTGCGGAGTCGCTGGCGGTGCCGGTTCCTGTGTAGGGATGGCTGTGTCCATGTGCGATCGAATGTCCAAGGGAAGAGAACGCCCCCAAGAGAAGTTTAGCGTATATGAGACGCGCGCTTGACATGGAGGGGAAGTACGGCAATGCTTAGAGATTCGGTTACAGAAAATTCTTGGGGGCAGTTGAGTGAACGTCAGGGTGTTTTATCACGACCGGTGTTTTGACGGGGCGTGTTCAGCTTCGATCTTTACGCGGTTTCACCGTGAGTGCATTGGTACGGCCAGCAGCTTTGATTACGTGGGGCTGGCGCATCGCGCGGGCGGGCTGTTCAACGACGTGGAATACTCCGAGGGCGAGAACGCCATCGTGGATTTCAAGTACTCGAATTCGCCGAGCGTGACGTGGTGGTTTGACCATCACCAGAGCGCGTTCCTGACCGAGGCGGACAAGGCGGAGTTCCTGGCGGGGCAGGCGGACGGTTCGCAGGCGATGCGGAAGTTCTTCGATCCGCAGTACACGTCGTGCACCAGCTTTATTGCGTACATTGCGCGGACGAAGTTTGGATTCGATACGGCGCCGCTTATCGAATTGCTGCACTGGGCTGACATCGTGGATGGCGCGAAGTATGAGAGCGCAGAGGCTGCCGTGGGGATGCTGGAGCCAGCGATGAAGCTGACGCTGGTGATCGAGTCTGCACCGGATTCTCATTTCGGGCAGAGATTAATTCCGCTGCTCACGACGATGCCGCTGCAGCAGGTGCTGGACCAGTCGTTTGTGCAGGAGGCGCTGGGGCCGCAGCTGGAGAAACACCGCGCCAGCATCGAACTGATCCGCCAGCGGGCGGTGTGCGAGCAGGGAACTATCACGTTCGACATCACCGACCAGCCGACGGAGGGATACAACAAGTTCATCCCGTATTACCTGATTCCGGAGGCGAACTACACCGTGGGGCTGAGCAAGTCGAGCTTCCGGGTGAAGATCGGCGTGGGGACGAATCCGTGGACGAAGGTGCCGGCAAGCAAGCTGGTGAATATCGCAGCAATATGCGAACGCTATGGCGGCGGCGGACATGCTCGCGTGGGCGCGGTAAGCTTCCCGCCGGACAAGGAAGACGATGCGCGGAAGGCTGCGGCAGAGATTGTGGCGGAGTTGAGGGCTGCGGAGTAGGGATTGCTACAGGTAAATTCTGCGAAGGTTCGCTTCGCGAATGCCCACCTTAACCGCGATAGGGCTGCGGCGAAGATGGGGCACCCAGAGTTATGGCGACATGGAAACCTAGGTCTCAAAAGCGAGACCTGGGGCACCCAGTGTGGTGGCCGCCTTTAGAGTTTCATCTTCGCGAAGGGCGAGAGTTTGGTGATGTCGTTGAAGATGACGAACGCCGCGAACAGGATGATGACGATGAACGCTGCCTGGTAGATGCGTTCCTTCCAGACCTGGCTGACATCGCGGCGGATGATGGACTCAACCAGCAGGAACAAAATCATGCCGCCATCGAGCACGGGGAACGGCAGCAGGTTGAAGATGCCGAGGTTCAGGCTGATAGAGGCCATTACCTGCAGCACCGTCCAGATGCCCATGCGTGAGGCGAGTTCGACTTCCTGCCAGATGCCGACGGGGCCGCTGAGATTCTTTACCGAGACTTTGCCGCCGAAGAGACGGCGCAACACGGTCAAAATCAGCTTGGAATCATGCCAGTTGGATTTGCGGGATTCAGAGACCGCGGCGCGGAAGGGAAGTTTCTCAACGTAGGTGGGCGCGGGCATGGCGCGGAAGCCAAGGCGGTATTGCTTGATGCCGTCGCCTGCATCCGAGATCTGCGGTGTGAGATGGATGGTGAGGGGCTGTCCGTCGCGGAGTACGCCGACGGTAGCAGGCTTGCCGTCCTGGTCCTGCATGTAGGCGAGCAGCGCCTGCACGCTGTGCAGCGGCAGACCGTCAATCGAGACGATGGCATCCTTCGGCTGCATGCCGGCTTCTGCCGCAGGCATGCCGGCTTCCAGCTGCAGCACCTGCACCGGAGTGCTCTGCAGCACGGGGAGAAAACCCATCTCGTTCATGTCGAAGTCGTCCTGAATACCGTCAGACTTGACCACGATGTTGCTATCGACGCGCTGGCCGTTGTGCAGGTAGGAAAATGCGACGTTCTGCTTCAGGTTCAGCAGAGAACGCTCGAAGACGTCGCGCCAGGTGGGATTCTCCACTGTGTCAAAGTGCACGATGGTATCGCCGGCGTGCATGCCAAGTTCGGCGGCAGGCGATTTGGCAACGACCCAATCCACCACGGCGGGATGGGTGAGGTACTCCTGCACTTCGTGATGGCACATGGAGACGCCGAGCACGATGACGAAGGCGAGGATGAAATTCGAAATGGGTCCTGCGAGCGCGACAAGCACACGTTGCCAGCGGGGATGCGCATTGAAGTCACCGGGATCGGTGGCCTGCTCACCGGGATTATCGCCCGCCATCTTCACGTATCCGCCTAAGGGCAGCATGCTGATGCGGTAATCCGTATCGCCGCGGCGGAGGCCGAAGAGGCGCTTGCCGAAGCCGATGGAGAAAGTTTCCACGCGGATGCCGCAGAGTTTGGCGACGGCGAAGTGGCCGAACTCATGAACCAGCACCATGATGCCGAGGATGATGATGAAGTAGAGGATGCTGGGCAGATGAGTCATGGGGAGTTGCGATGTCCTTGGGCTACGTCAGAATTAGTTTGCTGCAATCTCGCGAGCGAGCTGCCGGGCATCGGCATCTGCCTGCAAAACCGCGGCAATAGTGGTTGGATGTCCCGCGGGCGTACGTGCCAGCACAGCTTCGATTGTACGCGCGATGCCATGGAAGGAGATGCGGCCCTCAAGGAACGCGGCGACCGCGACCTCGTCCGCTGCGTTGAGTGCGACGCAGGCTGTGCCGCCCGTCTCCGCGGCTTCATAGGCAAGCCGCAAGCAGGGAAATTTGGCGCGATCGGGCTGGGAGAAATCCAGCTGGCCGAGTGTCTTCATATCAAAGGTTAGACTCGACGCCACGCGCTCCGGATAGCTGAGCGCATAGAGAATCGGCAGGCGCATATCGGTGACGGAGATTTGTGCCAGGATGCTGCCGTCAATGTATTCCACCAGGGAATGCACGGTGGATTGCGGATGCACGGTGACCTGCACGCGGCTGGCGGGAAGGTCAAAGAGGCGGCAGGCTTCGATGACCTCAAATCCTTTGTTCATCATGGTGGCGGAGTCAATGGTGATGCGGCGGCCCATCTTCCAGGTGGGATGCTTCAACGCCTGCGCCACGGTGATCTTGTCAAAGTCTGCCAGCGGCAGGTTACGGAAGGGGCCACCGGATGCGGTGAGCCAGACCTGTTTCACTTCATTTTGCGCACCGCCGCGCATGCACTGATGGACGGCATTGTGCTCACTGTCAATAGGGAGCAGGGCAACGTTGTGTTCGCGAGCAGCTGCGATGATGATTTCGCCGGCGGTGACGAGACACTCTTTATTTGCGAGGCCGATGGTTTTGCCTGCGCAGACAGCGGCGTAGGTGGCTTCCAGTCCGGCGACGCCAACGATGGCGCTGACCACGAAATTCACTTCAGGCAGAGTGGCAACCTGCACGGTTCCGGCAGTGCCGTATACGACTTCAGTGCCGGTGATGCCGGCGGCAGCGAGGCGCGTGCGGAGCGTGGCGGCCAGTTCTTCAGTGGCCAGGGAGATAAGCTTTGGCCGCCATGTCTGGCACTGCGCGAATGCAGCGTCGATATTGCGACCGGCGGCGAGTGAGACGACGCGGTAGCGGTCAGGATAGCTCTCGCAGATGCTGAGCGTGCTGTTGCCGATAGAGCCGGTGGAACCAAGAATTGCGATTGTCTTCAACGTGTTAAAAACCACCCAGATAAGATTTTACTTCCAGCGCGTACCAGAGCACGGGGGCAGCAAGCAGGAGCGCGTCAATGCGATCAAGCATGCCGCCGTGGCCGGGGAGGATGTTGCCGGAATCTTTTACGCCCGCGCCGCGTTTGACCGCGGATTCAATGAGGTCGCCGACCTGCGCCGCCACGTTCACGATGACGGCCAGCACCGCGAGCCACCAGACGGGCTGCATGAAGGCGAGAATGGTGTTGCCGGAGTATGCGTTGAACCAGTTGCCGCCAAGCACCAGCACCATAGCGAAGAATACGGAGCCCACGACGGAGGCGATGGCGCCTTCCCAGGTCTTGTTGGGGCTGAGCGTGGGCGCGAGCTTATGGCGGCCAAAATTTTTGCCGACGTAGAGCGCGGCGATGTCTCCGCTCCACACCACGACGAAGAGAAAGAGCACCATGGGCGGGCCAAGCTCCTTGCGCATCTGCGGCAGCAGGGTGAGCGGGTAAGCAATCCAGAGCAGGCCGAAGATACCGTCTGCCGCCGTGGGCAGCACGCGTTCAGAGGGTGCAGTAAAGCTGGCCCAGGCCAGCAGGATGAGCGCCAACAGGGTGACGATGGTCATCTGGTGAGACGGCGGCAGCCAGAAAATTAGTACGCCGGCGGGAATGATGAACCATGCAGGCACGCGCGCATCGCGGGCGTTGGCCAGGCCGACATACTCAAACAGCGCCAGTGCAGCAACCAGAGCGGCGACGGCGGCGAGCACCTGATAGGGCGCCTTGAAGAGCACCAGCACGACGACGACGATGAGCACGATGGCGGTAAGGATGCGTTGCATGGGCAACTATCAGGATACTGGAGTCGCGCGCAGAGGGCGAATCGGGATACTTCGGTCATACGTAGCACGGAGAGTTGTAGCATCCTGTGGTGAGAAGAATATTATCGTTCGTAATATGCGCCCGGAGCGGATTGTGCGGAGGATCCATGGTCGATTTGAAGCCGAAGCTGGAGGATTTTATCAAGAACATACTGCCGCGGCACCAGGCAGAAATAGAGAAGGATGAAAAAGCTATTCACGCAATAAATAGCTCGGAAATGGAAAAAGTGGAGAGGGTAGAGATCATTCGCGAATGGCTGATTTTCTATAAAGTAGTGATGTTTTTCGAGCCAAGTAAAAGCACAGGTGTCGCTGAGAAAATTCTCGAGTTTGCCGACAGTGGCCGATCAATGGGGCAAGCTTTAGATAGAGATGCCATGATTGTGGAGTACTCCAGATTAGAAGGGAGGATTCGCGAAGTTTCGCTACTTACAAGATCAGGCAAGCCTCGCGGGATTCAATCACTAACCTCTAAGGCTCTATGGTGTTGTTACCCGCATGATGTTCGCATTTTTGATTCATATGCCCAGCGTGCTCTTTACGTAATAAGTAAGTTGAATGGTTACAAGTGTGAAGATGACTCCTCGTACAAGGACTTTATTGAAGTTTGGGATCAGGCGTATGCACAAGTACAGTCCATCGTGGAGTCTCCTGAACTAGGGCAGTATTTATACAAAGTCAGGATATTTGATAGATTTTTGTGGCATTTAGGCCAGCGCAAATTTAACTGGTAACACAGCCCCACTCGGAGCAGCCTGATTCTAGCGCAGAGCGGGGCTGGCGAGAGATTCGTCGTTGGGCAGTTTCTCGTCGCTGCCGCCTTCGCCGAGGCCGCCGAAGCGGCGTTCGCGCTGCTGGTAGTTCTGGATGGCTTCGAGCAGGTGAATGCCGCGGAAGTCGGGCCAGTAACGATCGGTGACGAAGATCTCAGAGTAGGCGATCTGCCAGAGCAGGAAGTTGGAGATGCGCTGCTCGCCGCTGGTGCGGATGATGAGGTCGGGGTCCGGCATGTGCGCGGTGTAGAGCGCGTCGTTGAGGGCACATTCATCCACCTCTGCCAATAGCTCCTGCACGCTGCGGCCGGTCGTTTGAGCCTGTTGCAGCAAGCGCGACATCACGGTGCGCATGGCATCCACGATCTCTGAGCGCGAACCGTAATTCAGCGCGAGAGTGAGGGTGGTGCCGGTATTTTTCGCGGTGGCTTCCTGCGCCCACTGCATGGTCTCCTGCACATCCCTGGGCAGTTCCGCGGTACGGCCTACATAGGCTACGCGGATGTTGTTATCGTTCATCCGCTTCACGTTGCCGGTCAGGTAGCTGCGCAGCAGCTTCATCAGGAAGCTGACTTCAGATTTCGGGCGGCGAAGATTGTTCTCCAGCGAGAAGGCATAGAGCGTGAGCCAGGGGAGGTTAATGCGCGAGGCAGTTTCCACCACATACTGCACGGATTCGGCACCCTGCTGGTGGCCGAGGAAACGCTTGAGCGCGCGGCGTCCGGCCCAACGGCCGTTGCCGTCCATGATGATAGCTACGTGCTGGGGAATCCGGGTGGGATCGAGCGTCAGGTAGAGCCGCTGTTCTTCAGCGGAAAGCTCCTGCCAGCGCGGGGAAAGGGCACCGGTATGGGATGGAGTAAGCTGCACAGAACCCTCAGAGTGGCCATCCGCAAAGGAACGTCGCGGATTCGCCCGTAACAGTGATTCTACGCCCAACGTCTGTGCGGAGAACAGAGAGCAGAGCGGCTACGGGCGAACCGGCGATAAGACTTTGCCGCTCTCACCAGAGGTGCGCGAGCGAGCGGGGTGGATACCATTTGCGGCGCCCTCAGCGGGCGCCGGGAGGGCTAGGCCGTGCGAACGCGACGGCCGACAGCGAGTTCGCGGACGTGATTGATGAAGATGGAGCGCTGCACGGAATCGAGCTGCGCCGCATATCCAGCAATTTCGGCCAGGAACGGGTCGGCCATCAGGATGGCGGTCTCGTCCTTTTGGCGCGAGGTAGAGTCGCGGAGAAGAGCCGAAATCTCAACCTGCAGTGCCGTGGCCAGACGCTCCAGCGAGGAGAGGGTGGGCATTGCCTTGCCGTTTTCGATCTTGGAGATGTAGGTGCGCGGCACGTTCATCCGGCCGGCGAGCTGACGCTGGCTCAGGTTGCGCATGTGGCGCAGGTCGCGAACGGCCTGTGCGACTTGCAAGCCGCTCTCTTCCTGTTTGTGAACGGGGACCAGCGCGATCGCAGCAGCGACAGGTTCAGGTTCCTCAACTTCCAGGGATTTGTGGCAGCGGCGGCAAAGCGAGTTCACTGTTCTGAACTGCACCAGGCTGCAGTGCTCGCAACGCAATACCTCCCGTGCTTCCGTGGGAGCAATTGTTGTTGTGGCCATAAGTTTTTTACGGAGGCCAGAGCGGGCTTCCTATCCGCCGTCAATAACAAAACGATGGATGTGCTTAGATTGACACCCGGTGCCTTATGAGTCAAGAGGAAACCGCATGATAACTAGCAGAAAGCCAAAGAAAACCGGTGTGGAACCAAAATGGTTACGAGGTTTTAATGTTTTGCAAAATCAGCGGCGAGGATGCGTGTAATATTCTCTGCCGCAAAAATCGCATTTGTGCGCGCCACGGAGTTTTCCACATTGACAGCGCGGCTGGCGTCTTCAATGACGAAGACTTCAAAGCCTTCTTTGTGTGCGTCCAGCGCGGTGGCAGCGACGCAAAAATCATAAGCGAGTCCGGCGACAAAAACGCGCTTCACGCCTTCAGCGCGGAGATGATCAGCAAGACCGGTGGTGGTGGAGTGATCGTTGTCGGCGAAGGCGGAGTAGGAATCGACATGCAGTTGCTTGCCTTTGCGAACGACAAGCTCGGCATTGGAGATGTGCAGTGCGGAGTGCAGCGCGGCGCCTGCGGTCTGCTGCACGCAGTGATCGGGCCACAGCACCTGCTCGCCGTTGGCGGTGGAGATGCGTTCGAAGACGGCGTGGCCGGGGTGCGAGGTGGCGAAGGAGATGTGTCCGGCGGGGTGCCAGTCCTGCGTGAGGATGACGTGGGCGAAGCGCGGCGCGAGCGCGTTGAGGGGCGCGATGACGGCATCGCCATCGGCAACTGCAAGTGCGCCCCCGGGGCAGAAGTCATTCTGGACATCGACGATGAGGATGGCGTCTGTTGGCTGGAGGACAATCGGCTGCATGGGTTCCATCGTAAACTGGACGTATGGCTAAGGTTTCTGAATTTAACGATGCGCGCATCCGCGTACGCTACGCTGAGACAGACCAGATGGGCGTGGTCTATCACTCCAACTACCTGATCTGGTTTGAAGTGGGCCGTGTGGAACTGCTGCGCTCACTGGGCTTCGACTACAAAAAATTTGAGACGGAAGACGGTTGCGCCATCGCCGTGGTGGAGGCGACTGCGCGCTACAAATCTCCGGCACGGTACGACGATGAGCTGATCATTCGCACGCGGGTGCGCATGGTGCGTGGCGTGCTCATCAAGTTTGGCTATGAGGTGATTCGCGCGGCGGATGAGGTGGTGCTGTGCGAGGGCGAGACCACGCACGTGGTGGTAGGGCCGGATATGAAGAAGCGCGACCTGCCGGAGAAGTATGCGGTGGCGATGCGGGCGATGATGCGTTAGAGCATTTTCCTTGTAGGTGTAGAGCGAAACCCAGGCTTTTGACGCCGTTTTTAGCAATAAAAACGGCGCTCGTATGCTCTATCCCATTCACAGTAACAGGAAAAATGCTCTAAACCGTTAGTGTGCGTGGCTTCGCGTGTTCGAGGATGAACTGAACGGCTGTATCGAGCGGTGTGCCGGGACCGAAGATCGCAGAAACACCTTTTTCCTTCAGTGCAGGAATATCGGCTTGCGGGATGGTGCCGCCGAGGATCACCAGAATTTCATCGGCGTGGGCTTCGCGCAGTAGATCGAGAATGCGCGGGACGATGACGTTGTGTGCGCCGGAGAGGATGGAGAGGCCGATGCACTGCACGTCTTCCTGTATGGAGGCGTTTACGATCATCTCCGGGGTCTGGCGCAGGCCGGTGTAGATCACTTCCATGCCGGCGTCGCGCAGGGCGCGGGCGATGACCTTGGCGCCACGATCGTGGCCGTCCAGCCCGGGCTTGGCTACGAGAACGCGGATGGGGGAAGCAGACATGGATGCCATATTACACGGCTCCTCAACAGGTAGAGGCTAGCCCCGGACCTTGGCTTCTTCTTCCTGGATTCTGTCAGCGACTTTCTTGTGGGTTTTGCCGGCAATGCCGCCCAGGCGCCATGCCTTGGCGTACTTCCAGCTCACATAGCCGCTGTGATAGAGATGCAGCAGCAGGCCCTCACGGCCATCGAGAAATCCCAGGCGGATGAAGTAGTTCCAGAAGAACGTCCATGTGGGGCGCAGCAGGATGTTGAAGAAGAAGGCGGGCCACCAGCGGCTGACTTTACCCTGGGAGACAGCGATCTCCGCGCCAAGCGTGCTGTAGTGGTTCATCTGGCGGATGTAGCCGTTCAGCGAAGGGTAGGCGTGGTGCAGGATGTCGCAATCGAGGTTGGTATAGGCGCCGCTCAGCACCATGGTTTCATGCACGGGGCGGTCTTCAAAGTAAGCCGCGCCGCGCTTGAAGAGACGCAGCTTGCGGTCAGGATAGAAACCGCCGTGCTTGATCCAGCGGCTGAGGAAGAGATTGCGGCGCGGAATACAGTAGGCCTCGTAGTTGTGGCGACTGGGCAGAAGCACGCGAATCTGCGACTGCAGTTCCGGGCTTAGCTCTTCATCCGCATCGAGCGAGAGAATCCAGTCGCCGGTACATTTTTCGATGGCGGAGTTCTTCTGGCGGGCGAAGCCGGCCCATGGTTCGTAGTAGACCTGGGCGCCGCAGGCGCGTGCAATTTCAACCGTGCGATCGGTAGATCCTGAATCGACGACGATCACCTCGTGCGCAAAGGCAACGGACGCCAGAGTGCGCTCGATGTTTGCCTCTTCGTTGAAGGTGATGATGCACACAGAGAGCTTCATTATTCCGTCCGTGAGCGCAGTATACCGAGTGGTTGGACCAGAACAGAGGAAAACCCGTCCGTAATTACAAATTTTTACTGCAGCGCTTCAGGAGAGCGTGATATCAGTGTTGCCGGTTTGCTCGCGCAGCAGGCGTGCCGTCAGGGTGAGCAGGTCTTCGCCGCTCTTCGACAGCACGAAGGCGGCGGCGGTCTGATCCCAATCCAATTTGAAACTGGTGGTGAGGGCGGAGATCCATACCTGGCGGACGGGGGCGTTGGGGGTGAAGACAAACTTGGTGCCGTGAGGGAAGAGCACGTTGAGCACGCCGTTCTGCTCCTCTGCCTCGAAGCCGCCTTCCTCTTCTGCATCCATGAGGGCGTTCTTCAGTTTCAGGAGTTGCTCGTCAGCGTGATTGCGGAATTCGATTTCGTCCAGCATGAGATTAGTTTAGCCGGGATTCGCGATGCGCGAATCCCGGACCGAATCATGCGTGGTTAGAAGGGGATGTCTTCGTCGGTGATGCCGGGGTCAGGATAATTTTCCGTCGCCACAGGCGCGCGCTGGTCAAAGGACGCGGTGTTGCTCTTGGAGTAGCCGCCGCCACCTTCGCTGCCGCCGGACTTGCTACCAAGCAGGGTGAGCTCGTTGACGAGGATCTCAGTGCGGTATTTCTTGGCACCGGTCTCCTTGTCGTCCCAGGAGCGGGTCTGGATCTTGCCTTCGATGAAGAGCTGCGTGCCCTTCTTGACGTAGTCGCGAACGATCTCAGCGGTGCGCTGGAAGGCGACGAGGTTGTGCCATTCGGTCTTATCAGTCCACTGGCCGTCTGTGCCTTTGGCGCGGTCAGCGGTGGCGAGTGAGAAGGTGGCGATGGTCATGCCGCCTGCGGTGGCGCGGATCTCAGGATCCTTGCCGACGTTGCCGAGAAGAAGAACTTTGTTGACACCTTTTGCCATAGCGCTTGTCTCCGTAGATGTGACGTAGGGGGAAGAATAGCAGAGCCTCGGTGGAAAAACGGGCCGGAAACGAGGAGTTTTCCGGGGAAAATTAGAGGGTTGGATGCAAGGGGTACCCCCCTCCCCGCCCAATTTGCTAAATATCTTGTTTGCAATGGTTTAGCCTATGACGCTTCGGCTAAATATT
>Ga0302267_10000013_pt1 | contig 206420 bp, 156 predicted proteins | sample III_Bog_E1_3_FD_194555 | JGI IMG/M metagenome (GOLD analysis project Ga0302267, IMG submission 194555) | Peat permafrost microbial communities from Stordalen Mire near Abisko, Sweden - III_Bog_E1_3 | ecosystem: Environmental > Terrestrial > Soil > Wetlands > Peat | place: Sweden: Abisko... | reverse complement strand
TGCGTGGCGGCGATGTAGAGGAACCAGCCGATGGTGACGCGGTCGTAGATCACGGAGAAGAGCAGCACACCGAGAACGACGCCGCATAATCCCTGTAGCAGAAGCGCCAGCCGCCCTGGCCTGTTCCGCGGCACCATGAAGCTGCCGGCAATCACGATGGTGCTGTCCAGTACACCGTAGGCCGCCAGGCAAAGGATGGCAGTGACAATGGCCAGGGGAAGCAGCAGAACCGTGGCGGAGAGGCCGTTCAGAAAGAGGATGGCGGTTCCGGTCAGTACGGCCAGGAAGCCCCGGAGCAGCGTGGCGACCCAGTATTCGGTATAGGTGCGCATGGCGGATGCCCTCGGAAGTGTAATGGTGCCAGCATACAGCAGGAACAGGGGTGTACGCGGTAATGGTGTGTACACCCGGCACGGGGACGCGGAGCATTTGCGGGCAGGAAGCTGTTGGCCGCATGGCCGAGGCCAGGATTCTTCGGCTGCTCTCCTCAGAATGACTTTGGTGTGAGGTTCGGCCGCGTTCCGGAATGTGACGTACATCACAACAGCGCGTGGACTATGACACAGTAAACCGCCTACTCGCGGATATATTGTTTTATTTGTATGACATGAAAGATTGCGAGGCAAATATGCCAGCCATCAAAGATCGCGTTGAAGTTGCCATCGGAAAAATCCTGCTTGCGACGGATTTTTCCCCCGTATCCACTACTGCCGCTGCCTATGCCAAGGCGATTGCCCACCGCTTCTCGTCGACCGTGATGGTGACGAACGTGATGGATGCGCAGGGCGAGATTGCCGCTGCGGGCGTTGCCCTGCCTCCTGATCTGGAGCAGGCGAAGCGCGAGAACGCGGCCCGGATGAAGACGCTGGTGGAGGGATTTGCCGGCGTGCACGCGGAAGCGAAGCTGCTGGATGCTTCCACGCCTGCGGCCAGCGTAATTACGCAGGAAGCGCGCGCGACAGAGGCTGACCTGATCATCATGGGCACCACATCGAAGCGTGGGGTGGAGAAGCTGCTGGTCGGGTCAACGGCTGAGAGCGTCATCCGCAATGCGACGTGCCCGGTACTGACCATTGGGCCGCACGTGCGCCCTCCGTCAGAAGATCCACTGGCGTTCCATACGATTCTCTATGCGACAGACTTCAGCGCGCAGGCCGCAAAGGCAGCGATCTATGCACTTTCGTTCGCGCAGGACAGCGCAGCGCATCTCTTCCTGTGCCACGTCTCGAAGGTGGGGCAGACGGAGCTGGCCGATGAGCTGCCGACGGAGCAGGAGCTGGAAGCGTCACTGAAACGGCTGATTCCGGCTGAAGCCTACGACTACTGCACGCCCACCTGCGTGGTGGAGCACGGGCACACGCCGTCCGCGCTGCTTGGGCTGGCGCAGTCAATTCACGCGGATCTGATTGTTCTCGGCTCGCGCAAGAGTTCTTTTTGGCTACAATACATTGATACGGGTTTGACGCCGGCTTTGCTTGCTGGCGCAAGGTGCCCGGTCCTGACGGTTTGCTAGATTGCCCGATCGGCGGGCCCCATCCCTACTCTAGTGAATGTTCGGCCGTCGAAAAATGCAGTGCAGCTTGGTTGTGTCTTTAAATTAGGATGGGACGCCTTATGACTCTGGTTGGCAAGAAACGCGACATTCGCGATTGCGATAACTGTGAGTACCGTACGCTCCGAATGTTCTGCAACCTGAACGCGGAGGCGCTGGAGGATTTTGAGGCGATTGGCATTCAGGCGACCTTTCCCAAGGGCGCGACCCTCTTCCAGGAAGACCAGCCGAGCAACGGCGTCATCGTGCTCTGCACCGGCCAGGTCAAACTCTCTTGCGCGTCAAAAGAAGGCAAGACCCTGATCCTGAAGATTGCGATGCCGGGCGACGTGCTGGGGCTGGGCGCGGTGATTTCCAATACGCCGCACGAGGTGACCGCCGAGACGCTGGAGCCGACACAGATCAAGAGCATACGCCGGCCGGATTTTCTGGCCTTCCTGCAGAAGCATGGTGAAGCGAGCCTTCATGCCGCACAATCGCTCTCTGCCGAGTACAAGGCGGCATTCTTCGATGCCAGACGGCTGGCGCTCTCCGGCTCGGTTGCCGGGCGGCTGGCGGCCATTCTGCTGGACTGGGCGCGCAGTGCGTCCTGTGGCAAGCCGGAGCTGCGGTTCACCATGGCGCTGACGCATGAGGATCTGGCAAGTCTGGCCAGCACCTCCCGCGAGACGGTCACGCGGCTGCTGGGACGCTTCCAGAAAGAGAAGCTGATCCAGATCCGGGGCACCTCGATCCTGATTCTTGCGCCGGAAAAGCTTGAGCGGCTTATCGCTTAGCTCTTCCCCCACAGGTGAACGTGACGGCGGTCACAGCCGAATTTCAGGGAAGAACTCTATCCTTCAAAAAGAATGAAGAGGGGTAGCTCGAGATATGGAGAACCGTTACTTCAATGTATGCTGTCACCGGTTCCGGATGATTCGCCGGATTCCAAAACCCTGCGGCGTTCATTATCAACAGCTTGCAATCCATGTTGCAGGCCAACCGGATAATTTTTCTACCTGTCAGCGGGAGGCAGAGTGACGCAAACCACCACAGTAACGTCGTCGGCCGCCAAGCGGACCGGTGAATCTGGAACTCATCTCATACAGACACCGCAGCCGCCGACAAAGTTCCGCCGCATCCTGGTGGCTACGGACTTCTCGGGCGCATCGCATGCAGCACTGAATATGGCTCTGCGCATGAGTCTGAACTTCCAGGCGCACCTCTCGCTGCTGCACGTCTTTGAATACTCTGAAGCCTCAAGCACTGCTACCGGCGGAACGGTAGAAGGGCTGAACGCGCTGGAGGAACTCGCACACGCGCGGCTGAACCAGGCTTTGCTCGAAGTGAAAGAGAGCGGCGTGAAGTGCTCCATCGTAACCAAGACCGGCTCCGCGCCGCACGCGATTCTGGATGCGGTGACCTCAGAAAAGATTGATCTGGTGATTCTCGGGACGAATGGATTCCGCGGCGTGGAGCGCCTGGTCCACGGCTCGACGGCGGAAGCCGTGCTGCGCAAATCCACCTGCCCGGTGCTGACCATTGGCCCGCACGCGACGCATTGCATGACCATCAAGCCGCCCACGGGCGCCATCGTGTTTGCGACGGACTTCAATCGCGCCAGCGCGCCCGCTATCGGCTATGCCGCCAGCTTCGCGCATCTGCTGAACGCGCCGCTGCGCTGCCTGCATGTGCTGCCGCGCATGGTAGAGGGCAACTCTCAGGATGATGTTGTGCCCGGGATTATCAAGGTGGCGCTGCACCATGTGGCGAATGAGAGCAAGGCCGCGGGGCAGGATACGATCTGCGATATCGGCTATGGCTGCGACGTGTCATACGCCGTGGTGGACTATGCCAAGCAGCATGATGCGCAGTTGATCGTGCTGGGCGTGCGTCAGACGTCAATGCTGGCGTCGCATCTGCCCGCGCAGATTGCATATCGCATGATCACGGAAGCGCCGTGCCCTGTGCTCACCATCGCGGTAGAGCACAACAACAGCGCTAAGCTCTCTGAGGCGTGTCTGTAGGCCGGGGCTAAAGCCCCCCTTGTTTATGCTGCTTCTTTTCAGGCGGACTGAAGTCCGCCTTCCCCCGGCTGAAGCCGGGGGCTTAATCCCACTTGCTGCTCAAGCGTGGGGCGTAATCCTGTCACCGGTAATGCTGCGATGATACGAAGCTGAGTCCCGGTCGCCGCTCATGCGGCGATGAGTGGGAGCTTAATCCTGCTGCACTATGCGGAGCTGATTCACCCGGAACGCGCAGTGCTTTAGAGTATTTTCCGGAATACTGTGAACCGGATGAAGTAGAGAATGCCATTTTCCTGGATAGAAAATGGCGCTTGCACCCTCGGCTTCGGTTTATACCTTTCCGGAAAATGCTCTAGCTGCGCGGTTCTTTTTGGCCGGTGCTCAGGATTGCGGCGGTTACGCAGGGGGTTGCCTGTGCGGCAGATTCCATGCCCTGCACCGTGCTGGCTATGACGATGAGCGGCGGACAGGCTTCCTGGGTGCCGTAGCCGCTGCAGGCTTCGGCGCAGGGATCGGACTTGGGGCCGGGGAGCGAATTGGGAAGAGTGGTGGACATCATTCCCTTACTATCCGCGTCAGGGCGTGGAAGTGCATGTGATTTGCGTCACCCATCGCGCGGCTATAGGGATTGGCGGGCCATGGCGGCGGCTGTCTCTCGTCCCACGCCGCCGAAGTTGCCCAGCAGCGTACGGGCGCGCGCCAGCGCGGCCTGAATGTGCGGCAGCACATTCTCTTCGCCCACATGCAGCAGAAAATCCGAACCGGAGATGAGGCGGGAGGGCTGGTCGCGTGCCCCGCACATCAGCAGCACTTTGCCGGCCTTGCGCAGGCGGTCAGAGAACTGCTCCAGCGCGTGAATGCCGGTGGCATCGAGCGCGGTCATATTGCGCAGCCGCAGGATGACCACTTCGCCGAGTTTGGTCAGGTCCCTGGTCTCTTCCGCCAGCTTCTCCGTGGTGCCGAAGAGGAACGGGCCATGGATGCGCAGGATGCTGACGTTGGCGGGGATGTCCTGACCTTGCAGGATGTGGGCGCGGCCATCGCGCAGATAGCCAGCAGTGACAGGCGCGACGGTAGTGGTCTCGGCGATGCGGTAGATGTAGAGCAGCGCAGCCAGCGCCATGCCCACGGCGACGGCCACGGTGAGATCGGCCAGCACGGTGAGTGCGAAGGTGGTGATCCACACCGCGATGTCCGTCTTGGAGAGTCGCATGATGGTGGCGATCTCACGCCACTCGCCCATGTTGTAGGCGACTACGAACAGCACCGCAGCGAGCGTAGCCAGCGGAATGAACTTCGCCATGGGTGCGGCGACCAGAAGGATGGCGAGCAGGGTGAACGCGTGCACCATGCCGGAGACGGGCGTGCGGCCGCCGGAGCGGATGTTGGTGGCGGTGCGCGCGATGGCTCCGGTGGCAGGAATGCCGCCGAAGAGCGGGGATGCGAGATTGGCGATGCCCTGCGCGACGAGCTCCATGTTGGAGTTGTGCTGGTCGCCGCTCATGCCGTCAGCCACTACGGCAGAGAGCAGGCTTTCTACCGCGGCCAGCAGCGCCACGGTGAGTGCAGAGGGAAGCAGCGGAATGATGTGCTCGGCGTGGAAGTTGGGAATCGCAAAGTGAGGAAAGCCCTGTGGAATGCCGCCGAAGCGCGTTCCGATGGTCTCAACATGCAGGTGCAGCGCGGCAGACACGCCCGTGGCCAGCAGCAGCGCCACAATGGAGCCGGGAACGCGGCGCGTGATGCGCGGCCACAGCAGAATCACGGCAAGGGACGATGCTCCAATGGCCAGCGTCTCGGGTTGTACGGTTGCGGCAGCATGGGCCAGCACGCGCATGCGCTGAATGAATTCGCTGGGGACCGCGGCGGTGGTGAGGCCGAAGAAGTCCTTGATCTGGGTGGAGGCGATGAGCACCGCGATGCCGTTGGTGAAACCGATGGTGACCGGGCGCGGAATATATTTCACGGCGGAGCCCAGGCCGGTCAGCCCCATGACGATGAGCAGCACACCCGCCATCATGCCGACCAGCGCCAGCCCCGCGATGCCGAACTTCATGACGATGCCGGCAACGATGACGACAAACGCACCCGTGGGCCCGCCAATCTGCGTGCGTGAACCACCCAGGGCAGAGATGAGGAAGCCGGCGACGACGGCGGTGTAGATACCCGCCTGCGGTGCGACTCCCGAAGCAATGCCGAAGGCCATGGCCAGCGGCAGAGCCACCAGGCCGACCGTGAGGCCGGCAATAAGATCCTGCGAGAAATTGCGCAGCGAATAGTTGTGAAGGCACTCAATCGAGCGCGGAGTCCACTTCTGCGGCCAGGCGTTCATTGCATCTGCTCCACGGGCTTCTCCATCTCATCCAGCATGGAAAGAGATTCCTTCAGGTGCGCATGAAAGTAGGTGCGCATCAGCTTCAGAACGTCGAGAAGTATGGGGTCGCGAACCGTGTAGAAGACCTGGCTGCCCAGCTTGCGCTTGGTCACCAGTTGCTTGGCTCGGAGTACAGCGAGGTGTTGCGAGACGTTGGCCTGCTCCAGCCCGAGCCGTTCAATGAGCGCACCGGCGGAGAGTTCACCCTCGCCGAGGAGCTCGAGAATAGCAATGCGGGTGGGATGGGCCAGAGCCTGGAAGATGTCGGCCTTGAATCGGCGGAGTTGATCCTGCATGAATAGATATTAGCATATTCGCATGTGTTAAAAAATATGGCGATAAGCAATTTTGATATGCATTATCAGTCGCAACAGGTGGATATAAGTCATTGAAAAATATCGCTTTACTTCGCAAGTGAGCGCGGATTCAACCGCATATTTTTCTTGGATTTGATGGGCGTTCCACCTTATTCTGCAATTGCCTATCCGCTCCAGTGAAGGCAAAAAAGACACATCAATATCCGTTCTTCTGATCTCTGGCCCGCAGTGGCCATTTTCAGCCGGCAGCAGTGCATCTGCACAGTTTTCGTAGACCTACCCAACGTCTCATTCTGAACCACTTTTGCGAGGTCATACATGAAGCAAAGCAAGACGCTCTCCCTCCTGGTATATCTGCTTGCCGTTTGTCTGATAGGCACGGTGCCGATGGCGGCCCAGCAAACTTTGGGCGGCATTGTCGGCTCCCTGACCGATCCGGATGGCAGCGTTCTGCCCAACGCGACGGTCGTCCTGCTGGGCGAAGGCAATGGCGTCACGCGCGTTGCCAAGACCAGCGGATCGGGCGCGTATAGCTTTGTGAATCTGCCCATCGGCAAGTACACCCTGAGCTTCGAGCTGGACGGATTTCAGAAGTCGAAGTATCCGGCCATCACGGTGCAGGCTGATCGTACGCTGACGCTGAATGTGCAGCTGAAGCTGGGTTCGGCGGCCACCGCCATAACCGTGGATGCGACGCCGCTGATGAACGCGGTGGATACCACCGTGGGCTATGTGCTGGACAAGGACCAGATTGAAGCCGTACCGCTGCCGACGGGCAGCTTTACCGGGCTGGCGATCCTCTCGCCGGGTGTGAACGCTGAGTTTTCCGGCGGCGCCGGCGCGAACAGCGGCCTGGGCAATGCACCCATATGGGCGAACGGCCAGCGCGATACTTCGAACAGCTTCCTGATCAACGGCGTGGACGCCAGCAATCTCTTCAACGGCAAGAGCACCAGCCAGGTGGAATCCGCGCGCGTGGTGAACAACACCGGGCAGGCGAACAACGCGGGCGGCGGCGTGGTGCCCAGCTCGGCGTCAGTCTATCTGGCCATCGGCAACGCGATTCCTACGCCTGCACCGGAGACGGTGGAAGAGGTGCGGGTGAATGCGTCGATGTACGACGCGCAGCAGGGGGCCACCAGCGGCGCGCACATCGATCTCAGCACCAAGGCAGGCTCCAACGCCTATCACGGCAGCACCTACTTTCATCGCGGAACCAATTGGCTGAATGCCGCGCCGTTCTTCTTCAAGAAAGACGGCAACATTCCGCAGAATGACAAGAATCCGCAACTGCACCGGTACACGGCGGGCGGCGATGTGGGTGGCCCCATCATCCCGAATAAACTCTTCGCCTTCCTTGCTTATCAGCATCTGCATATTTCGGATCAGGAGACCGGCGACGAGTTGCTGGTGGTGCCGCCGGGACTCAGTGATTCCAACCGTACGGCGGCAGGGCTGGCTGCGCTCACGAATACGAATTGGACGGCGAATGAGGGCGTTACCGGAGTGTCGGTAGGCCCGACAGACTATGCGTCGAACCCGGTTGGGCTTGGCCTGTTCAATCAGCCTTCGCTGCCGGGTGAACCGGGCAAGTGGCTCATCCCTAACCAGAATGCGACCGGTTCGCCGAGCGTCTTCTCGCCGTACAACGCCTTCCTTCCCGGCACGGCGACGTTCATCTCAGACCAGGCAGTCGCCGATGTGGACTGGAACGTAAGCGCGAAAGATACGCTCTCTGTGAAGTACTACTATCAGCACGATCCCAGTTCGTCGCCGTACGCGTACTCCAACGTTCCCGGATTCACCGAGCATATGGACGCGGGCAGCCAGGTCTTTTCCATCAACAATGCGCAGAGCCTTGGGTCGTCGTTCAGCCTGACGGAGACAATCGGTTTTCTGCGGGAGAAGGCGTACAGCACCAACGACCAGCCATTTACCCCGGCGCAGGTGGGCATGAGCGCCGCCTTCGGCACGTACTTTCCCGGCATCACGATCAACGATGCCATTGGCGACCAGGCCGATTCGCCGACGGGGCCGCTCTATGGCTTGACGACCAACTCGCTCTCCATCGGGCCGGCGGCTTCTTCGCAGGGATCGAACACCGGCGTCTTCCAGAACCGCGTGATGCCTTCGGCGAACGCCATCTGGACCAAGGGCAAGCACACCATCACCTTCGGCGGCAGCTTCGCTTACACGCAACTCAACGTGCGTGATCGCCGCACCGGGAAGGGCACCGTTGCCACGCCGGATTTTGTAGCCTTCGGCGAAAGCTGGGTTACGCCGTACTCCACGCAGAACTTCAGCGCCACGGCATTCCTGCAGGGCAATGCGAATCGCTATTACCGCGCCAACCAGACCGGAGCGTACGTGCAGGATAAGTTCCAGGTGACGCCGACGCTGAGCCTGACGGCCGGTCTGCGCTATGACTGGGACGGCGGCTTGACGGAGAAGAACGGCAACATCTTCAACTTCGATGCGAGCCAGTATCAATACAACGAGACAGCGGGTACGGTGGTGACGGGCCACTCCGGTTTTGTGATCGCGGGCAATAATGTGAACGGCACGCCGGGTGAGAGCAAGACAACGCTCACCGGACGGCAGTGGGGCTTCGGCCCGCGGCTGGGCGTAGCCTGGTCGCCGAAGGCGCTGGACAGCAAGGTTGTAGTGCGCGCCGGAACCGGCATTTACTATGACCGCGGTGAGCTGTTTACCTATCTTTCCCCGGGCTATGCAGCGGGCGAGATCACGGGCGGACCCAACGGCGTGCAGCAGACGCTGCCGTTTGTGAGCGCGCAGACCTGCCCTTACAGCTCGTCGTACGACGCGCCGAATCCATCGTATCTGTACCTCTACTATGTGCCGATCTGCGGTAACTCCGGCGCCAGCTATATTCCGCCGCCCTCCGGAACGGCGAATCCGTATAACCTGGCCACGCCGTGGGGCAGCGCGCCCATGGCTCCGCCGAACAACCCCAGCGCCGCCGATCTGGCGAACTACCTGCCCAGCCGTGACCAGATCATCGCCGGCAACTCGCCCTTCACCCTGGGCGTTTACAACGCGGCCAACAAGCTGCCCTACAGCATCAACTTCACGCTCAATGTGCAGTGGCAGCCGCGCAACGACATGATGATCGAGGTCGGCTATGTCGGCAACCTGGGCCGTCACCAGGTAGTGCCGATTCCATTCAACCAGTCGCAGATTGCAACGACGTCAAACCCGGTACACGATCAGCAATTCAGCTACGGCTATACCGTGCTGGATCCGAATACGTTCACCCCGATCTGCGTGAATGAGACGAGCGCGACCGGCCCGTGCCCCTACGGCACCATGCGCAACAACTACGAGGGCGGCAACGTGGATCTGCGCGTGCCGTACATCGGCTACTCGTCCGAATCGGAGTCGTATACGGCGGCGGGTATCTCGGCGTATCACGCATTGCAGGTCCACCTGGTCAAGAAGCTGAGCTATGGTCTGCAGGCGGGCGTCTCCTACACCTATTCGCACACTACGGATGAGCAGAGCGGCCTTGGCCTGTTCTACAACGGCAGCAATCCGAACGTTGCGCCGTACCTGCGGTCAGGTTATGGTTCGGCGGACTTTGACCGCACGCACGTGATCACGGTGCAGTACTCCTACACGCTGCCGAAGTTCTACAGCGAGACCAGCATGAAGGGACGCGTGCTGGACAACTGGTCGCTGCAGGGAATCGCAACGCTGCAAAGCGGCCAGCCGTACAGCGTGATTGATTACTCCGGCGCGGTGGGCAGTGTGTACTACAGCACCTTCGACGGCATCACGAATCCAGTGGTTCCGCTGGCTCCGGGCTGCACGGCGAAGAATGCGAAGACCGGTGACAGCGGCGCATTCTACAACCCGGACACCGGCTCGGGCGCTGCGCTGAAGGCGTCGTGCTTCACCCTGCCGCTGATCGCGCCCGGCACCAAGGGCGTTCCGCAGGGCGACCCGTATGAGACGGATTTCACCACCGGCCAGCGCAATATCTTCCGCCAGTCTTTCCAGAAGCGGACCGACGCTTCACTGGTCAAGATGGCGAAGCTGACGGAGCGCAGCACGTTGCGCTATACCTTTGACGTGTTCAACGTAACCAACACCACCAGCCTGGATATTCCGGTCGATAATGTATCGCAGAACCAGGCATTCAACAACGAACCGATTGCCGGCGATCCGCTCTACAACCCGCCCGCGGGTCTGGGCATCGCGAAGCACGCTATCGGCAGTCCGCGGCAGATACAAATGTCGCTCAGCCTGCTGTTCTAATGCAACGCAATACGCAACGGAGTCGGGGCACCTGCGGGTGTCCCGATTTCTGCCTGCGTAGATGATTCATTTCACGCTATGGTTAATGCATGGTGAGCGACACTCTCGATTACAAAGCGATGCTGGCGGTGGCGATTGCAGAGGCCCGCGCCGGGCTGGCCGAAGGCGGCATTCCGATTGGCGCAGCGCTGTTTGATGCGCAGGGTAGGCTGCTTGGCGCGGGCCATAACCGGCGGGTGCAGCAGGGAGATCCCTCCATTCATGGGGAGACGGATGCGTTCCGCCGCGCCGGCCGCCAGCGTTCCTACCGCGACACCACAATGGTCACTACGCTGGAGCCCTGCTGGTACTGCAGCGGGCTGGTGCGGCAGTTTGGCATCGGCCGTGTGGTGGTGGGTGAGAGTAGAAATTTTCAGGGCGGCGGCGCGTGGCTGCGCGAGCTCGGCATTGCAGTGATTGACCTGGATTCCAGCGAGTGCGTGGAGATGATGGCCGACTACATCCGCAAGAATCCTGCGGTGTGGAATGAAGATATCGGCGAAGAGTAGCCGCTATCTCTTGGCGGCGATCGCCCGGTTGGTCATCCAGCTGGAGAGCAACCCTGCGAGCAGCACGGCAAGATAAACATAGGGAAGCCGGCTGTAGGGTGGCGGCGGCACGGGATAGAGCGTGCCCACCAGTGCGAGCAGAATGGCCATCACGGCGGCCGCGGGCAGAAGCATCATCCAGGGCGTCAGCTCCCGGCGGCGCAGCAGGAAGATAGGCAGTGCAATGCAGGCCAGCGCGTAGGCCGTGAGAAATCCGTAGACCGCCATGGAGCCCATCCAGCCGTAGATATCGAATCCGTTCACGCCGCACAGCACCAGCCCGCAGACCGGCAGCAGAATGAGAACGCCGGAGACCAGCGCCGCATCCACCGGCGCGTGCTGCGCAGTATGGGTGCCGCGCAGCAGCCATTTATTTGCGATGCCGTTGTGTGCCATCAGCAGCATCACCCGCGCTGCCGCGGAGATGCAGGCCAGGGTGCAGGCGAAGAGGCTGATGAAGACGGCCACATCAATCAACAGGCCCAACGCCGGCACATGCGCCTGCAGCGAGAGTACGTGAAACGGCGCATCACTGGCGCCCAGGCTCAGGCCGGCCGTGTTGAATCCCAGCGTCTCGGTGTAGGTGGCGAGCAGAAAAAATGCTCCGCCAAGCAGGGCGCTTTGCATGACCGCGCGCGGAATGGTCTTCAGTGGATTGCGAACCTCGTGGCCCAGTGTGCTCGCGCTCTCGAATCCAACAAAACTGAAGAGTGCCAGCACCAGCGCAAGCCGGACGCCTCCCGGAGTAACGTTCTGCAAGTGCGTCTGCGCACGATCCAGGTGCAGGCCATGCCGGGCCAGTACAAGCACCAGCACTGCCAGGATAGACAGCACTGCGGCAATTTCAATCCAGAGCATGAGCCGCGTGGAGAATTGCACATCGCGGCAGGCCAGCAGCGTGGAGATGCCGATCACGAGGATTGCCCATACCACGCCCGGCAGCAGCGCATGGCCGGTGGCGGCGAGCGCGAGCATCTGTGCATAGCTCACGAAGCCTCCGGCCACACTGGCACCGGTGCCGATATAGGCCAGCAGCAGCGACCATGCAGCCAGAGTGCCGGCCCACGGCGGCAGCGATTCGCCGGCATATTTATAGAGTGAGCCGGGTGAGGCGGAGTAGCGGCCGAAACGGCTGATGCAGCCGGCGATCAGCAGAATTCCGGCGAGCGCGATCAGGTAAGCCAGCCATGTTCCATTCCCCGCCAATACGGCGACCAGCGGCACCGTGATGGTGGGCGATGTGGAAGGCGCAATGGTAGAGATGGATTGCGCCAGTGTCTGCGTGGGCGAGAGCACGCCTTCTCTCAGCCCATAGTTCTGCGCTGTTTCATGGTTTTGGGCCGAATCGTTCACGCCGCTCCTGTTGACCTCAGTGTAGGACGCGGCACTCTCCATAGACCTTATAAAAATCAGTTCTACTGCGCTGCTGAAATGACGTGCAAGTTTTCTCCCCTGGCAGCGTCTATTGGATTAAGCCGTGTACTCTAGACGCTGGCAGGTGAAATGATGTTGCAGAAATTCTGGCTGAGCGCTTTCCTGGCAACGTGCGCAACCCTTCCGCTTTGCGCGCAGCAGGCCGCTGCTTCCCCGGCGGATTCCGTTCCCACCTTCAAAACAGGCTCCAGCCTGGTGAGCCTGCCGCTGGTCGTCCGGGACAAGCATGGCGACATTGTGACGAAGTTGACGAAGGACGATCTGACGGTAATGGAAGACGGCAAGCCGCAGACCATTCGTTACTTCGATCATGATGTGGATCTGCCGCTCACACTTGGACTGCTGGTCGACGTGAGCGGCTCGGTGCGGGATGTGCTGGATGAGGAGAGAACCGCCAGCAAGAGTTTTCTGGAGCAGATGGTGCGGCCCACGGACAAAGCGTTTGTGATTGAGTTCGGGCGCGAGGTGGATCTGCTCTGCAATCTCACGGCGTCGCACGCGGCGCTGCAATCCGCTCTTGCCCAGCTTGCTCCCATGCCGGTCGCCAGCAGCGATTCTACCGGCAGTGATACCCACGGCGCGCAGCACGGCGGCTCGCAGTTGTACGACGCCGTCTTCCTCGCTGCGGATGAGGTCATCAAAAAGGAGCCGAATCGCAAGGCTCTTATTCTGCTGACGGATGGGGTGGACCGCGGCAGCATGGAATCCATCGCATCGGCGATTGAGGCAGCCCAGCGCGCGGATACCATCGTGTATGCCATCTACTTCCAGGGCGAAGAGCACCATGACCACGGATTCAGCCATGATCATGACGGTGGCGGCGGCAACGGCGGCGGGCGTTCCGGGGGCGGCTGGCCCGGCGGCGGGGGTGGCGGCTGGCCGGGGAGCGGCGGTGGTTGGCCGGGCGGTGGGGGTGGCCGAGGCGGCAACGGCGGCGGCAATCATCCGCAGGACCACGAGCAGGGCACGGACGGGCGCAAGATTCTGCAACGCATGACGCAGGAGACAGGCGGCGGATTGTTCCAGGTGTCAAAAAAGCTGCCGGTGGATGCCATCTATCAGCAGATCGCCGAGGAGCTGCGCAATCAGTACCGGCTGAGTTATGCGCCGCCCGCGCACGATGGCGCCGGTTACCACGAAGTGCAGGTGCAGGCGAAGGATAAGAAGCTAACGGTGCAAACCCGTGCAGGCTACTATGCTGACAAGTAGGCCGCACGGGTTCACGCACGGATTCGTTACTGAACCTTGATGGCCTCGATGTCGAAGGTCATCGGCACGTCGTCGCCCAGCATGTTGTCACCGGACTTCAGCGGGCCGTTCCAGTTCAGGCCAAAATCCTGGCGGTGCAGCGTGGTGGTCGCGCTGAAGCCGCGGTGCGGCTTGCCATCCATGCCGATCTGCTCCTTGCTGGGCGCGTCCATATGCAGCGTGACGGGCTTGCTGACGCCGTGCAGCGTGAGGGTTCCGATGACGTCAAAGCCTGCACCCGCGCGCTTTACTTCGTGGCTGGTGAAGGTTGCGGTGGGGAACTTGGCTGTATCAAAAAAATCGGGACTCTTGAGATGACCATCGCGCTGCGCCACGCCGGTATCGACGGATGCGACATCAATGACCGCGGTCACAGATGAGCTGGCCGGATTCTTCTCATCCAGTACGATGGTGCCGGTCTGCAGGCTGAAGCGGCCACGCACCGTGGCGATGGCCATGTGCTTGATGCTGAAATTGATCTCAGAATGAGCGGGGTCAATGGTATAGCTCTGCGCCAGTGCGGGCAGAGCGGCGAAGAGCAGTGCGGCGAATGCAAGCAGCGAAGTTCTGAATTTCATGGTGATTCTCCTTAGTATTGGTTGGGAATGCGTGATTCAAACTGAGCCTGTGTGACCAGCGATACGGTGATGCCCCAGGGATCTGAAAATCCAGTCGCGCCGTTGGCTGTTTTTACTTCGGTGTATCCGGCAGCGGAGAGGCTTTGACGCGCGCGCAGCACGTCTTCTGCTGCAGGCAGCACCATCTCCCAGAAGAGCAACCGTGCATCCTGATGAGATGCAGGAAGCGACCCTGCCGCCCACACATTGACCGCGACGTGGTGATGATAGCCTCCAGCGGAGGTGAACAGCGCGCCCGGATAACGCCAGGTCACAATGTCCAGGCCGAGCGACTCGTGATAAAACCTGCGTGCAATCTCCAGATCGCCGACATACAGATGCATGTGGCCCACGGTCGTGCCTTGCGGCGCGCCCTTCCAGCTGTCATCCGCCACGGTGGGCAGATCGCCGAATCGCACAGGGTTGGTCGCGCCCACGATCTCCAGTCCATCGTAGATCCATTGCTCGCGCGGTCGGTCGGCGTAGACCTCCACCTGCAATCCGTCAGGATCGGTCAGGTAAATAGCCTCGCTGTAAAGATGATCCCCTGCGCCGAAGGGCACGTCGCGCTGCACCAGGTGGCGGATGAAGCTGCTGAGCGCCTCGCGGCTGGGGAGCAGAAATGCGGTGTGATACAGGCCCAGGCGAGTACGGCGGCCAATCGGCTGCACGCCGGACTGCTCCTCCAACTCAAGCAGGATGGCGTTCTCATTCTGTATTCCGAGCTGGGCGAGAGGGCCGTCAATACGCAGAACGGCCAGGCCGACGATGTCGCGGTAGAAGGCAACGGAGCGCACCAGGCTGGAGACGGCCAGCCGAACCTTGCCCACATGAGCAGCCTGCGGCAGGCGATAGTGCGGCGGTTGGATTCCAGCTTCGACGGTTTGTACTGTGGTGGTCATGGTTTTATGTGTGCCAACACTGATATGAGTGTTGTAACACGTATTCGGATGCAGAAAATTATATTGTCCGCTGCCGTACGTCGCTCAGGGTATCCAGCAGGGCCCTCAGGCGGTTCTCCGGGATGCCCCGGAACTGCGCCCGGTGTGCCTTGCGGATGGGAGCATCGAGCGTTTTCAGCAGCTTCAGGCCGGCAGGGGTGATGCTGGTGGAGACCTGCCGCCGGTCTTTGGCGCCGCGTTCCCGGGCAATCCAGCCGGCGTCTTCCATCCGGTCCAGCAGGCGGGAGACGTCTGGCATGGCCGTCACCAGGCGGCCGGCAATCTCATTGCGGCAGAGGCCGGCGCTGCCTGCGCCACGCAGAATGCGCAGAATGTTGTACTGCGGCTGGGTGATGCCGTACTCCTTCAGCAGCAGGTCAGCCGAGTGCGAAAGCTCTGACGCGGTGCGCAGGATACTGAGGTAGGCTTCCTGAGTAATATCCGCAAAGGGGCGCGATTGCTTCAGCGCCTCTGCGAGGGAGGAATTTTTTCGTCCGCTCATGCCCTATAGTCTCCTTCAAAACGGGTTCTCGGCAAGAGGGTGCAAATAAAAAAGGCGCAGCCGTTGGGGCTGCGCCTTTTGGTCGATGTTGATTTACAGTCTGCAGATCAGCAGTTCGCGCTCGTAGATCATCTCGGGCGGCAGATGATCGTGGAGCTGGATGAACAGACGCTCGTGGCCTACAACCTCTTCCTGCCACTGCTCGCGGTCCACCTGCTCCAGCGCCTCGTAGTCCTCGCGGCTGAAGTTCATACCCTTCCACTCGATGTCCTCATAGCGAGGCACCCAGCCGATGGCGGTCTCCTTGCCCAGAGCGCGGCCATGCACGCGTTCCACGATCCACTTGAGCACGCGCATGTTCTCGCGGAAGCCCGGCCACAGGAACTTGCCGGAAGCATCCTTGCGGAACCAGTTCACGCTGAAGATGCGTGGCGTTACGCTCAGGTTGCGTTGCATCTTGATCCAGTGCCGGAAGTAATCGCCCATGTGATAGCCGCAGAAGGGCAGCATCGCCATGGGATCGCGGCGCACCTGGCCGATGGTGCCGGCAGCAGCCGCCGTCATCTCCGAACCCATGGTCGCGCCCAGATAGACGCCGGCGCTCCAGTTGAAGGCCTGATAGACCAGCGGCACCGTGGTGGCGCGGCGGCCGCCAAAGATGAGCGCGCTGATGGGCACGCCCTTCGGGTCTTCCCATGCGGGGTCGATGGTAGGGCACTGCGAAGCGGGGGCGGTGAAGCGCGCATTCGGATGCGCGGCCTTCGCGCCTGTGGTCTTGGCGATCTCGGGCGTCCACCGGTGTCCCTGCCAGTCCATCAGCTCTGAGGGCAACTCATCCGTCATGCCTTCCCACCACACTCCGCCTTCGGGCGTGAGCGCAACGTTGGTGAAGATGGTGTTGCGTGCCAGCGCGGCCATGGCATTCGGATTGGTCTTGACCGATGTGCCGGGAGCAACGCCGAAGAATCCAGCTTCAGGATTGATGGCATACAGCTCGCCATCCTTGTTCGGCTTGATCCACGCAATGTCGTCGCCGACGGTCCAGACCTTCCAGCCTTCAAAGCCCTCCGGCGGAATGAGCATGGCGAAGTTGGTCTTGCCGCAGGCGCTGGGGAAGGCCGCTGCCACGTAGGTCTTCTCGCCCTGCGGATTTTCCACGCCGACGATGAGCATATGCTCGGCCATCCAGCCTTCATCGCGCGCAATGGTCGATGCGATGCGCAAAGCGAAGCACTTTTTGCCCAGCAGCGCGTTGCCGCCGTAGCCGGAGCCGTAGCTCCAGATCTCGCGCGTCTCCGGGAAGTGCACGATGTACTTTTCCTTGTTGCAGGGCCATGCGACGTCAGCCTGTCCCTTCTTCAGCGGCGCGCCTACGGAGTGCATGCACGGCACCACGCGCTTCTCTGCTTTATCAATCTCCTTGAAGACCGGCAGGCCAATGCGCGCCATGATGCGCATGTTGGTCACAACGTAGGCGGAGTCCGTCAGCTGCACACCGATCTGCGACATGTCAGACCCGACCGGACCCATGCTGAACGGCAGCACATACATGGTGCGGCCTTCCATGCAGCCTTCGAAGAGCTTCTTCAGGCGATGGCGCATGGTGACCGGATCTTCCCAGTTATTGTTGGGACCGGCAGCATCTTTTGAGAGCGAGCAGATGAAGGTGCGGTCTTCCACGCGCGCCACATCGCTGGCATCGGAGCGGGCGTAGTAGCAGCCCGGCCAAAGCTTCTCATTCAATTTCAGGTAGGTTCCGTTCTCCACCAGTTGGCCGCAGAGCAGTTCGTTCTCTTCCTCAGAGCCGTCAACCCAGTGAATCGCGTCGGGCCGGGTAAGTGCGGCCATCTTATCGATCCATTGCAGCAGGTGCTTGTTGGTAGCGAGTGGCTTGGAGTAGTCACGCGTGCGCACGGCAGCGCGGTGCCCGTTGATGGAGGGAGTCTCTGAAGTGATTACAGCGCTGGAACCATTGTCATTCGGCATGAATAAATTCAAAACCTCTTTTCGGTTGACTGAAATCCAAGCGATTGTAGGACGATTTTACGAGAGCCAGATGTGATCTGGCACACAATCCTGACGATAATCGCGCACAGGTTTCAGCTTTCTAATTGGATGAAATCTGCGGCTTTGCGTTCGCTTCCGAGCAAGGTCATCCCCACGGCGGCGCACAGCACGGTGGCCATAACAGCTGCCATCACATGGGGATAACCGTATTGGCTCGCCAGCTTTGTCTCCAGCGAGGGGACGCCGGCGGCGAATAGAATTCCGAACTGATAGCCCAGGCCGGGCATGGAACTGCGCAGCGAATTGGGCGACATCTCCGCCAGATGCGCGGGAATCACGCCCCATGCGCCCTGCACCATGAACTGCATGAGCACTCCACCGAGGATGAGCAGAGGCAATGTCGGCGCGAAGGCCCACAGCGGAATCACGGCCAGCCCGCCCACGATGGCGATCACCATGGCTTTGCGGCGGCCAATGCGATCAGACCATGCGCCGATGCAGATGCCGCCCAGAATCGCGCCCAGCGTGGTGATGCCGGTCAGGACAGAGCGCATCTGCACGCCCACTCCCCACCCCCGCTGCAGGAAGGCGGGATACATATCCTGCGAGCCGTGCGAGAGGCAACTGATCGACGTCATGAAGGCGGTGATGTAGAGAAAGAGCCAGCGGTAGCGGTAGAAGCCCCGCGCCATCTCGGTCCAGGAGTTGTGCCGCGCCCGCTGCCAGACATCCGATTCCTCAACATAGGCATAGCAGAGGTAGGCAAAGGGCAGAGCCGGCAGCGCGGCAATGACGAAGAGCAGCCGCCAGGAGTAATGTGCTGAAAGGAAATAGGTGGCGACCGCGGCCAGCAGATTGCCCAGCGCGTACCCCTGCTGCAGCACACCGGAGAGGCGGCCGCGCAGCCGCGGCGGAATCTTTTCCATCGCCAGCGATGCGCCGATGCCCCACTGGCCACCCATCACGATGCCGAAGAGTGCGCGCACGAGTACGAACATCTGAAACGTGGGCGCCCAGGCAGTGGCCACGCTTGCCAGGGAGAAGAGGAGCAGGTTCAGAATGAGCGCGGGGCGGCGGCCATGCCGGTCTGCGAAGGCGCCGAAGAGCAGCGCTCCCAGCGGACGCAGAAACAGCGTGGCAAAGAGCGCGCCGGTTACCGCGGCATCGCTCTTGTGAAAGGTTGCGCCAATGGCCGTCAGGCTGAAGACCACGAGGAAGTAGTCAAAGGCGTCCAGCGTCCAGCCGGCCATGCCGACCAGGAACGATGAGATCCGGTCCCGCGCTGATGCCTCAGTCACAGGAAGGGAAGTTTCCAGATTCATGCGTCAGGCTCCGATAGGTCCCGCGATCATCTCCACGTATTGTTGCTGCGATCCGTATCCGGCACAATGTGATCCGGATCGATGGTGACGCTTGCAACCTTCAGGCTTCCGGGCAGCGGAAGATCGTAGGTGGTGTGCAGAATCCACGTCTCGACCGGCAGGGTGACGCGTGTCTTGCTGCCGTCGGCAAAGACGATCTCTACGACTGCCGGCAGAACCAGCTGTCCACGATTCGAGATGACCACGGTTGCGGCCGGCGGCTCACCCTTCTTCGCGTAGGTCACTTTGTCTACGGCCAGATCGAGCGTCCAGTTGTTCATGTACCAGCCACGCCAGAAGTAGCTGAGGTCTTCGCCGCCTTCGCTCTCCATGGCGCGGAAGAAATCAGAGGGGGACGGATGCTTGAATGCCCAGTCGGCGATGAACTTGCGGAATGCAAAATCGAACCGCTGCGGGCCCAGGATCTGCTCCCGCAGCATATACAGACCAAGAGCGGATTTGTAGTACGTCACGGGATGGCGGTACGTCTCTGAGATCGCATCCGCGCGCGTCAGAATGATGGGGGCAGCGGGGTCCTGCAGCAGCGGCACGATCTGGTCAGCCGGAGTGCCGGTGCCGGGCGCAAATTCAGAGTCGCTCTTGGGGGCGAAGACGCCGTGCTCAAAATCTTCTGACTCGTAGATGTCGATGAAGGTATTAAAACCCTCATCCATCCATGCGTTACGCCGCTCGTTGAAGCCGACGATCATGGGGAACCAGGTGTGCCCGATCTCGTGCGCGGTGATCCAGAAGAGATCCTTGCCCTTATCGTCGATGCCGTCAAAGAGCAGGCCGGGATACTCCATGCCGTCGGTGGGCCCGGCCACGTTGACCGCGACCGGGTACGGATAGACATACCAGCGCTGCGAGAAGTGCTCAATGGAATCCTTCAGGTATTCCGTGGAGCGTCCCCACGCTTCCTGGCCCGCGCTCTCCACCGGATACACCGACATCGCCAGCGATTTTTTGCCGGCGGTCAGATTGATGCGCGCTGCATCCCACACAAACGCACTGGATGCGCTAAAGGCCACATCGCGCGTCTTCTCCATATGGAAGCGCCATGTCCTGGTTCCGGTCGCAGCAGGCGCAGCAAGCTCCTTGTTCACGTCGTCCACGGAGCGGATGGTGACGGTCTTGTCGCTGGTCTTTGCCTTCTCCAGTTGTGCAAGCTGGTGTGCACTCAGCACCTGCGCCGCATTGGTCAGCTGGCCAGAGCCTGCGACGATCATGTCCGCAGGCACGGTCACGTCATAATCGAACGTGCCGTACTCCAGGTAAAACTCCTGCGCCAGGTAGGGCAGCGTGTCCCAGCCGCGCAGATCGTCGTACACGCACATGCGCGGATACCACTGCGCGATGTCAAAGATGTCTCCCTTCTGCGACGGGCCCCACGACGTGCGGCCGCCGAATGCCGCGGGCACTGTGTAGTGGTAACGGATGTGGACCAGGATCCTGCCGCCGTGCGCCAGCGGATGCGCCAGCCGGATCTGCATGCGGGTATCGCTGACCAGATAGTCTGCTTTCTGCGCAGCGCCCTTCGGCCCGGTCTCCACTGCATCCAGTATGTAGCCTTCGGTGAACTGCTTCGCGCCCAGATCGCGGGCGGCGCGCGAATCCTTGCGGTAGGTGTTCTGATCGAGCTGAATCCAGAGGCTGGTCAGCGCGTCCGGGCTGTTGTTGGTGTAGGTAATGGTCTCATCGGCCCGCAGCTCTTTTTTTGCGGGATCGAGCGAGGCGTGCAGCACATAATCCGCGCGGTTCTGCCAGTAAGCAGGGCCGGGCGCGCCGTTGCTGGAGCGATACTGGTTCACCGGATCGGGTAACGTCAACGGCGCGAATGTCTTCAGCGGATCGTATCCGCCCTGCGCGGCTGCGAATACGCTGCTCCCGATCCATGCTGCTACCGCACCCCAATACAACGCCCGCTTTGCCATTGGATTCATGTCTATAGGCCTCATTATCTGTCAGTTCCATCGGAATGCCGATAGAGATGGTGATTCACCTGCAACCGGAACCGGTGATGATTCTATGGTGTGGAACCTCTGGAGTTGCCAGTCTACCAATCCGGAATGGGTTCGAGCAGCTTCTGCTCCCAAAATGGAACAGGCATTCCAAATGGTGCCCCTGTTTTCTAGTCAGGTGGCCTCGGCTTTAGTAACCTAAGCATGAAACTTTTGTAATCAACCCGCAACTACCCAGACAGGTGTGGGTTAGAACAACCCAGATTGCAGACACGAACTTCCCGGTACAGCTATGGAGGATCTTTGAGAAAGTCTATTCTCTTTTTTTTCAGTATCTTGACTGGGATTTGCCTTGTCGTTGCCAGTGAACGCAGGGCATGGGGCTATGTGGTTCCAGGCTCCGGGCTGCTGGCATTGCAAACCATCGCTTCGGTAATGGCCGGAACCGGTTATTTTTTGCGCCGGTGGATTAAACGGCTCTTCACCCGGCAACAGGTCGTCCATTCGGTGGCTCAGTCTGTACCCCAGTCGACGGATCAACACAGCATCCATAAGGCCGCATGACGGCCGCCCGAGCTATCCCCACCTTTCGCGATCCTTCGGGCTCGCTCACTCTCAAAGATGATTCTGCCGTACGCCTTATCCATCCTGCCGCCCGGCCTGCTGCGCTGGAGTTCATAGGTTCCGAGTTCTACCGGCGTATGCTGCGGCGCGGCGACATTGTGGCGACCAGGGTGGACGACGATAGCGCGGAAGGTCTGCGTTTTCTGCATCCGCGCATTCCTGTGCCCTCGTATCCATGGGAATGGACGCCTTCGCAGTGGCTGGCGGCGGCTGAACTTACACTCAGTCTCTGCGAAGAGGCGATTGCTGAAGGCTGGATTCTGAAGGATGCGACGCCGCTGAATATCCTGTTCGTCGGTCCGCGGCCGGTCCTGGTGGACGTTCTGTCGTTTGAACGCAGAGATACCGGGTCCGCGCTCTGGCTTGCCTATGGCCAATACATGCGGACCTTTCTGCTGCCGCTGGTCATGCGCAGGCTGCTCGGTTGGGAACTCTCGCTCAGCCTGTTCCGGCGCGATGGATACGAGCCTGCGGAGGTGTATCGCTCGCTCCATTGGCGTCAACGTCTGTCACGCGCCGCTTTCTGGCCGATTACGCTGCCGGTATGGCTGGAACAGCGGCAACGCGCCGGCGGTCATCCGGCATTGCGCAGGTCTGATCCGGATACAGCACTCCGCGTGCTCCAGGGCATGTTGAAGAGGCTCCGGAAACGTACACGCTTCGCCGCGGCAGGCAACGCGGCCTCGAACTGGGCGGCTTACAGGGAAACGCGCACCCACTACACCGCGCAGGAAAATGCCCAAAAGCAGGAATGGATGGGCGGGTTATTGCAGGAGCTGCAGCCGGCGAACGTGCTCGATATCGGCGCAAACACCGGCGAATTCAGTGCGCTTGCCGCGAATATGGGGGCGGATGTGGTGGCGCTGGAGCGCGATGGCGCGGCGGCGGAGATACTGTACAGCATGAGCCGCGAATGCCGGCTTTCCATCCAGACCATCCAGGCCGATATCGCGCGGCCAACGCCTGCGGTCGGCTGGGACAATGGTGAATCCAGCGGTCTGCTGACGCGCCTCGAAGGCCGCTTTGAACTGGTGCTGATGCTGGCGGTGCTGCATCACCTGCTGCTGGCAGACCAGATTCCATTGCCTCGGATCATCGAACTATGCGGACAACTGACACGCCGCTATCTTGTCATCGAGTGGGTGCCGGTCAGCGATCCGATGTATCAGGAGATGATGCGCGGCCGTGACGATCTCTATGGTTCGCTGACGGAGGCGGACCTGCTCAGTGCCTGCGCCGCGGGTTTTCAACTTCTACGCCAAACCATGCTCGGCAACGGGCGCACTCTTTTTCTTTTCGAGAAGAAACGATAGACAGGAATGCTAAGAAAGTTCTGCCAGTGTGCCGGCCTTGCCGCACTTATTTTGTTGCCGCGATACGCGGGGATGCTTGGCGGCGGATCGGATGCGCGTCTGCACTCGCCGTATCCCCTGACCAGTGCCTGCCTGGTGCAATGCATAGAGATTCTGTTGCTCGCGACCCTGCTCTTCCTGTTGCTTGCTCCGTTGCAGCGCAGGTTGATCTATCCCAGGGTGCGGCTGTGGTTGCTGATCGGCATTCCTCCTTGCATTCTGCTGCGTACGCGGACGCTCTTCCCCTTCGTCTGGCCCCATCCGATGCTGGCTGCCTTTGCTCTGATCTGGGCGCTTGCCATCGTGCTGCTCTACCGGCGCCGCCCCATCTGGTATGGCCACATCGTCCAGCTAAGCGGAGCGCTCGGTCTGGCGTTTGCGCTCTTCGCACTGGTGAGCATGGGGCAGGTGCTTTGGTTGATCCGCTGGAAGCCGATGCCGCAGCAATATTCCGCGACCTGGAGTACTGCACCGCAGCCGCCGCGCCATCATCCTTTGCTGGTGTGGCTCATTCTGGACGAACTCTCGTATGACCAGACGTTCGCCCATCGCCAGCCGGGGCTCAACCTGCCTCATTTTGACGCTCTGCGCAGTCAGAGCATGCTGTTTACTGACGTGCAGCCGGCAGGCTTTTTTACCACCGATGTAATCCCGTCTTTGCTCAGCGGCAAAATCATCGACCAGGTTGCACTCGATATGCACAACCGTCTAAAGGTTCATCCCGCGGGGACGAGCGGATGGCAGCCATTAAGCGGACGCGATACGGTTTTTGCGGATGCACAGCAGCAGGGTTGGCGTACTGCTGCCGTTGGCTGGTTCAATCCGTACTGCGCCGTCTACCGGGATGCGATCGATGATTGTTTCTGGAATAACCAGGATGGCATGACAGGTGCTACGTTCACCGGCAATAACGTAAGGCAGAATCTCGAGTTGTCTCTGAGCCAGACCATACATGCCATCATGCCCGGTGGTCAGGGGGCGGCTTTCGTTTGCGATGTCCAGGTGCGTCAGCACTATCGTTCGCACGTGGAGCTGGAGCCGCACATGCTTCAGGTGCTGCACGCGGACCAGGCGGATTTTGTTTTCCTGCATCTTGGCGTACCCCATGCACCCAGCATCTGGAACCGGAATACCGGGCAATACAGGCAGCAGTGCGGCGGCTCCTATGTGGATGGATTGGCGTTAGCCGACCGTGAAGTTGGCCTGATCCTGAACGAACTGCAACATTCTCCCCGCTGGAATGAAACAACGCTGATTGTGGAGGGCGACCACTCCTGGCGCATTCCACTGTGGCATGGATCGCCTTCATGGACCCACGAGGACGATGTAGCGTCCAAAGACGTCTTCGACACCCGCCCTGCACTGCTGATCCATCAGGCCGGACAAATCCAGCCACAGACCAACACGGCAGCGTGGCCGCTGATTCGTGTTCATGCGATGGTGGAAGAAGTATTGCATGGACAGAGCATGACGCCGTGACCGCGCAACTCTTCTAGTTTGCCGCGTCGTTTGCCGGTTCCACCTGAAGACCGCTCTCCTCCTGTACGCGTAGAGTGCCCCTGCGCAGCGCACGTTCCTTCATCATGACGAAGAAGACCGGCACGAGGATGAGCACGTGAATGGTGGAGGTAATCATGCCACCGACGATGGGCGCGGCAATGGGCTTCATCACGTCCGATCCGATGCCTGTCTCCCACAGAATGGGCACCAGGCTGGCCAGCACCGCGGCCACGGTCATCAGCTTAGGCCGCAGGCGGTGGACCGCACCTTCAATCGCCGCTGCTTCCACGTCTGCATTGGTCATGGCGCCGGATTGCCGCAGCCGCTTCTCCAGCGCCTCGTGCAGATAGACCACCATCACCACGCCGGTCTCCACCGCAATGCCGAAGAGCGCGATATAGCCCACCCACACCGCAACGCTGAAGTTGTAACCGAGTATCCACTGCAGCAGCAGGCCGCCGGTCATGGCGTAGATCGTCGGCACGATGAGCACGACGGATTCTGCGACCGAGTGGAAGACCATGTAGAGCAGAAGGAAGATGAGGAAGAAGACAACCGGCAGAATGAGCTTCAGCCGCTGCCGGGCGCGCAGTTCGAATTCGTACTCGCCCGACCACTTGTAAGTGTAGCCCGCGGGCATGGCGACTTTATCGCGCAGATTGCGCGTGGCCGCATCCACAAAGCCGCCATAGTTGGTGTCTTTCAGGTCGATGTAGACATAGCCGGTGAGCTGGCCGTCTTCATCGCGGATCATGGCAGGCCCGTGTGAGTAGGTGATCTTCGCGACCTGCGCGAGTTGCACATGCGCGCCGCTGGGCGTGGCTACCAGAACGGAGCGCATCCGGTCCACGCTGTCACGGTAATCCTGCGAGTAACGGACGTTGATGGGATAGCGTTCGCGGCCCTCCACATTCTCCGCGATGTTCATGCCGCCGATGCCGGAGGAGACCGCCGTCTGAATATCCGCTACGCTCAAGCCGTAACGCGCGGCGGCTTCGCGATCCACATCCACGTTGATGTAGAAGCCCTGCGAGATGCGCTCGGCAAATGCTGACCGCACCTGCGGCATGGCGGCAAGCGTGTTCTGCATCTGCGCGGCAATCGCTTCAATGCCTTCCACATTCGCGCCCTGCACCTTCAGGCCCAGCGGCGTCTTGATGCCGGTGAGTTCCATGTCGAGCCGGCTATCCACCGGGCTGGTCCAGGTATTCGCCAATCCGGGGAACTGGAGCTTCGCATCCATCTGCTGAATCAGCTTCTCGTACGTCATGCCCGCCGGCCACTGGTCATGCGGCTTCAGCATGATGGCGGTGTCATACATGTCGAGTGGCGCGTTGTCCGTCGCGCTGTCTGACCGGCCCACCGTGCCGAAGACGCTCTCCACTTCAGGGAATGAGCGAATCACCGCATCCTGTTTCTGCATGAGCTGCTTGGCCTGCTCAATGGCGATGCCGGGTAACGCGGTTGGCATGTAGAGCGCGGAGCCCTCATAGAGCGGCGGCATGAACTGGCTGCCCAGGCGGAAGGCAACGGGCAGCGTCGCGAGCAGGAAGAGCAGGTTCAGCGCGATGACGAGCTTACGGTTGCGCAGGCAGAACCGCAGGATGGGCAGATAGATGCGCTGCGTGATGCGGGAGATAGGATTCGCATTCTCCGGGCGCAGCTTGCCCCGGATCAGCATGACCATGAGCACCGGCACCAGCGTGATGGCGAGGATGGAAGACGAGCCGACGGCCAGCGTCTTGGTCCACGCCAGCGGGCGAAACATGCGTCCCTCCTGCGCTTCCAGCAGGAAGACCGGCAGGAACGAGACCACGATGATGAGCAGTGAAAAGAAGAGCGCGGGGCCGACCTGCTTGGCCGCGCCAATCAGGATGCTGCGGCGCTCCGATTCCGAAACCGGTTCCGGATTGAGTTGCTGACGTTCAGAAAGATGGCGGTAGCCGTTCTCCACCATCACGATGGCCGCGTCTACCAGCACGCCCACGGCGAGCGCGAGGCCACCCAGCGACATGATGTTTGACGTCACGCCGAGAAAGTACATCGGAATGAACGACGCCAGCACCGCGATGGGCAGCGTGATGATAGCGATGAGCGCGGAGCGGAAGTGAAAGAGGAAGACGATGATGACGAAACTGACGATGATGGCCTCTTCGGTCAGATCGCGCTGCAGGGTGGCGATGGAATCCTGTATCAGGCCGGAGCGGTCATAGCCGCTCACAATCTCCACGCCCGCAGGCAGCGATGGCGCAATCTCTTTCAGCTTCGCCTTCACGCCGTCAATCACGTTCAGCGCGTTCATGCCCTGGCGCATGACGACGATGCCACCCACGGTCTCGCCTTCGCCGTTCCACTCCGCCGCGCCCTCGCGAATATCCGGCCCGAAGGTGACAGTGCCGAGATCGCGCACCAGCACCGGCGTACCGTTGTTGCTGGCGACGGCCACGTTCTCCAGATCGGCGGTGGAGTGCAGATAACCCAGACCGCGGATCATGTACTGCGCGCCGCTCAGGTCCAGCACGCGGCCGCCTACTTCATTGGTGCTGGCCTTCACGCGATCAATCACGGTAGAGAGTGGAATGTTGTACGCGAGCAGCTTGTTGGGGTCGACGCGCACCTGGTACTGGCGCACATAGCCGCCGATACTGGCTACTTCAGACACTCCCGGCACGGTCTCCAGCGCGTAGCGCAGATGCCAGTCCTGCAGCGTGCGCAGATCGGCCAGGCTGTGTTTGCCGCTCTTGTCCACGAGCGCATATTCAAAGACCCAGCCTGCGCCGGTCGCATCCGGACCAATGGCCGGATGAACGTTGGCGGGCAGGCGTCCACTGATCTGCTGCAGATACTCCACCACACGCGAGCGCGCCCAGTAGAGGTCAGTGCCGTCTTCGAACACAACATACACGTAGGAGTCACCGAACATGGTCTGCGCGCGCACTGCCTTCACATGCGGAGCGGCGAGCAGGCTGGTGACGATGGGGTACGAGACCTGATCCTCAATGATGTCGGGCGGCTGGCCTTCCCAGCTGGTGTGCACGATGACCTGCACGTCAGAGATATCCGGCAGCGCATCCAGCGGCACGCGCTTGAGTGACCAGATTCCGGCCAGCGTGAGGAAGAGGACGCAGGTAAAGACCATGAAGCGGTTGCGGGCGCAGAGTTCAATCAGGCGGGATAGCATCTACATGCCTCCGTCTGCGTTGATGCGCAGCTGTTTGGCCGCGACGGTCTGGCCACCCTGGCGCGCGTTGACAGTGACCTGGAAGGTGCCGCCGGTGGGTAGATCGCCGCTGCCTTCATATTGCCCGGCGGATTTTTGCGCGAGCTTCACATTCACCTTCACGGCGGCCATGCCCATCTCAGGCATCGCCGGCATATAGAGCGTTACGCTCACGTCAGCGCCTGCAACGGGGTTGCCGGCTGCGTCCGTCAGCTTCACAAGGAAAACATTCGAGCCTTTGTGCGGCGGATTCGGATTCGATGAGAAATCAACCTTCATGGCCGAAGCTGCTGCCGCTCCTCCCTGCGGAGCGGTATTTGATGTGGGTGTTGCTGTTGCCGGAACGCCGCTGGCTGCCTGCAACTGGCTCTCTGAATCCAGCAGAAAGTTTGCGGAGGTGATGATGGGTTGGTTGGCGGTGAGGCCCTTCAGCACCACCACTTCGTCGCCCACTGCGGGGCCGAGCACGACATTCTTCGGCTCAATGCTGCCGTTGCCGTGATCGAGGAAGACGATCTGGCGGGTGCCGGTCTGGAAGACGGCAGAGGCCGGCACCACGAGCTGTTTGCCAAGCGAGGATTTCAGCGCGACGTTGACGAACATGCCGGGCTTCAGCCGCACGCCGGGATTGCTGACGGCCACGCGCACGCGGACGGTGCGGGTAGCCATGTCGACCAGCGGAAGAATCTGCTCGATGTGCCCGCTGAAGGTGGTGCCGGGATAGGCGTCCACCGTGATGGCCGCGGCCTCACCTGGGCGCACGCGGCCAATGTCATTCTGAAAGACCTGCGCATTCACCCACACGCTGGAAAGGTCTGCGATGGTGTAGAGATGCATGGATGGATCGACTGACATGTTGGGCAACGCGAGCCGCTCCGTGATGTAGCCGGAGACGGGCGAGTTGACGGTGATCTCCTGGCTGGCCGCGCCGGTCTGTTTCAGCCGCGATATCTCGCTCTCCGGCACATTCCACTGGCGCAGTCGCTGTTCGGCTGCATTGGCCAGGGACGATGCATTGGCGGCGACGCCGTCCACCGTGCTGGCGCCCATCGCCTTCTGGTTCTGGCGCGCGATCAGGTACTCCTGCTGCGTCGCCACCAGGTCGGGGCTGTAGACGGTGAAGAGCGGGTCGCCCTTGCGCACGTACTGGTAGCTCGCATTGGCGAAGACTTTGCGGATGTAGCCGGGGAAGCGCGTCTGCACGTAGGCGACAGCGCGCTCGTTGATGTCCACCGTGCCGGTGGCGCTTATCGCATCATCCAATTGCTGATACTGCACCGTGCCGGTCTTCACGCCGATGCTCTGCATCTGCTCGGTTGTAAGTTGCACGGGCGTAAGCGGCGCTTCCATACTTTGCGCGGCGGGCGCGGCAGCTTGTGTGGCCGGTCCGGCGGCCAGTGGCTCGCTGCCATTCACGGGCGCGGCTGGATGGTGGTGGGTGCGATATGCAAACACGCCGCCGCCAATGGTGATCAGTGCAATCCAGAAAAGTGAAGTACGAATCGCAATTTTGTTCATCGAATTGCCGCTCCTGTCAGAGTTTCAAGATGGACCAGCGCACTCTCGTGATCGAGCAGTGTCTGGTGATAGTCGTGTTCCAGCGTGAGCAGGTCCAGCAGCGATGCCAGCACCGGCGCGAACTGTTGTTTATCGGATTGATAGGCGGCCTGCTCCAGGTTGAAGGCAGCATGAGCCTGCGGCAGCAAGCCCTCCTGATACTCCTTCAGCAGCTCGGTGGTGCTGTCCGCCGCGATCAGGTTCTTTTGCACGTCGGCGAGCTGCATGCTGGTCTGCCCATCCAGATTTTGTCTGGAGCGGCTCACCATCTCCGCGGCCTGCGCCACTTCAGCATCCACGCGCCTGCGGCGTGGCAGCCTCATGCTGAGGGTAAGCATGTAGTAATCGCGATACCCGCTGCCGGTCTGCTGAAATTCATAGGCGGCGGTGAAGTCAGGCTTGCGCTCAAACTGTGCGGACTTCAGATTGGCCTCCTGCTTGCGCACCATCTGCGCATCGGCCTGCACCATGGGATTGTGCGCTGTCACCAGTCCCTGCAGCTCTTCCGCGGTATAGCGCAAGGGGGTCGCACTGATCGGCTCGGTCACAATGTCCGGCGAGCCCTGCGCGCGATGCAGCAGCTGCTTCAGCTCGGCCTGCATCTGGTTCATCTCCTGGTGGTGCATGGTGATCTCGCGCAGCAGTTTGGTATGCTCCAGTTGCGCGCGTACCACCTCTGCCTGGCTGCCCTGGCCCACGCTGTAGTGCGCGAGTACGCTCTGGATCATCGGCTGCAGTACGGCGTCATTCTGCTGCAGGATGGTGAGCGTGGCATCGTGATACGCCAGTTGCAGGTAGACCAGCTTCACCTCTTCGGCCAGGGTGCTGCCGACGAGGTCCATCTGCGCGTGCTGCGCCTCGGCGTCACGCTCCGCGGCCTCGCCCCGCAGCTTGAGCTTGCCGGGGTAGGGAAGATCCTGCGATGCGCCGAAGCCGATGTAGGCGAAGTCACTGTTGCTGAATCCGGCGAATGGTTTGGGGCTGCCCACGCTCAGGGGCTGCACGGTAAAGACGGGGTCGGGCAGCGTGGTCACCTGCTGCGCCATGTAGGTGGATGCCTTCCACGCATGGCCGGCGGCGGCGAGCTGAGGATTGTTGGCCTCCGCTTCCGCCACAAGCTGCGCCAGCGGCGTCGGGGTTCCGCTCATCACCATGGTCTGGGTGTGGCCGGATACGGTCAGCGTGCAGAACGCTGCCAGGTAAAGAAAGAACTTCATGGAAAAACTCCTGTCTCAGAGAGCACATTTCAGACACGAGCGCACGCGACCGCGCAGGCTCATAAAAAAGTGAGCGAGAAGAAGTTCAGATTCTGAGGATAGTTGTGCTGCGAGGAGGAGAAAGCGGTACAGAAGATGGTGCAGAAAGTAGGGATATTGCGGCGGTCGCGGGCACAGGTGTCAGCAGAAGGCTCTGCCCCGCGGAAACTGCCAGCGGGCGAAGCTCAACGCTTTTGACGCTTACAGCAGCATACGGTGCGTTCTGCGATGGGGCCGCGTGACAGCAAGAGCTTGTAGCGGGCATCCGCAGGTGGCCGCATGAGGTCTTCATCATGTGGCAGCAGGCATGCGTGGGCGCGGTAGTCTGCGCCCCGGCGACCATGCAGGCCATAGGAGACAGGCACAGCACGAGCAGAAGAACTACTGCCGCGAATTGGAAGGAGCATCGCATCGTCTAGCTACACCATAATGTTCGCACACCGGAATGTTTGTGACGTACGTCACCGGTGTTTCGGGGCAGAGGATTCAGTTTTTGGGAGCGGCAGAAACTCCCCCGGCGGCAGCGCACGCGGCGTGAAACGGGCACTCAGGATCGCGCCTTTGAAGAAGTACGCCTTGTTGATGCGTGTGCCCACTGAGGTTTGTCCCGGCCCGGCGGGTGCCAGTTGCACATCGGCCGCGCCCTGTAACGCATCGCCCACATAATTGCGCAGTTGTTTGCCGTCATACACAAAGCTGACGCGATACCACTGGCCGAGCGGATGCAGCAGTTTGCAGTTGAGCAACGGCATACGGATGCCGTTCTTGGTGGCGTAGCTGTCCAGGCACCACTGGTTGTCCACAATACGGATCTCCAGCGTCATGTGGTCGCGGGTGAATTCGCCAGTGGCTGGATCCACCTCCTGCAGGTGGAAGAAGCGCTGGGCGGCGGCGCCGTCCGCGTCCGGCCGGAAGATGACCTCCCACGTCCACGTGGCATCGCCCGCCAGCGGGTGCACATCCACGAAGAGTCCGTCGGCGAGGCCGTCGAACTGGGTGGCCGGGCCGTAGGGCGTGTGAATGATCTGCGGGTGACCGGCGATCGTGGTGGCATGGCCGCCGATGCGGTCGAGGCGGTCAAAACGCCAGACCTCGGCAGGCTGCTGCGCCAGCGAAAGCGTGGCCATACAGAGAAGCCCTGTGCCCATCCACCGCATCGCCCTGTTCACCGGATTCACCCCTGCGCGCCACATACGGAGCGGCACCCAGCATACAGAACCGGCACCGCTCTCCGCCATTGGTACGTCCACTTCGGAGAAAATCTTCATTTTCAGATGGAGTACCAGGCTGGCAGTTGCCAAACATGTGCATCTCCAGCGACAATGCCGCTGGCTTGTCTGACCAATTTTCTTTGCAGCGTAATACTGGCGCCAGGCCGCACGCTCCCCATCTTTACCGGTCCCGAGGAGTTCTCTATGCGCGGTTCGCCCCTCTCCCTCCCCCTCATCTGCCTGCTTGCGGGCGCATTGTTTACGCTTCCGGTCGGCGCGCAGGTTGCGCGAGAGTATGCACCGCCCACGGCGGCAGACGTCGCTGCTCCCAATCCCCATGCGGGCGAGCCGGGACTGCTTTTTTATCTTTCCGGAGACCACGGGCTGACGGCGGACTATGCCGCGGGCGGTAATCCGGTGCCGAACTATGCGAAGCATGTGAAGCTGCTGCCGGATGGCGCGGTCGGCTCTTACATTCAATGCGCGGATGACCAATTGCTTTCATACTGGGCACCGGGCAATATCTACGCGCAGCGCGGCACGCTTTCGTTTTACTGGCGCTCGCGCACGCCGGTGGATCAGACGGAGTTTCCCATCTTCCGGGTGGGATTTGCGGATCACTCCAGCTGGGATATGGTGTGGCTGCGCATCGATTACAACGGCCACGGCTTCGACGCGTTTGTAACGGATGTAAACCTTGGCCGCACGCGTGTGTCGGTCACGCTGCCGGATTTTCCCAGGCCGGAGCAGTGGGTTCACCTCGCGCTGGCATGGGATGAGACCAGCGGGATTCGCTTCTATGTGAACGGCAAGCTGGCGGCAACGAAGGCGGCAACGGGCGTTTTCGATACCGGGCTGGACCAGTTCGGCCCGCACTCGCGGCTGATTGCGCCGACTGGCGTCGAAAGCTCCTACAGCTATGATCGCGCCGGAGACCTGGACGAGCTGCGCATCTATGACCGCATGTTGTCAGACGACAACATCGCCGGGCTGGCGAAGGGCGAAGCGCCGCAGACGATTCCTGCGCTGAACCGCAGTGTGGCCGCCGCCGTGGCAGCGCCTGCCGCGCCGTGGCAGCAGGAATGGAATATGAAGTACGGCTGGAATCGCCCCGGCGATACGCCGGTAGTGCTCGACGCGGCATCGACCACGGTGCGCAAGGTGGAGATCCACGACGTATACGATCTGAAACGCTGGTGGTGGAAGGCGACGGACGGCATTCGCGAGACGACGTGGCCGGGCGTTTACAACCGCTCGCGGCTGACCGGGCGCGACGATTACTTTGAGCTGCCGGACTGGGACTGCTATTCGCTTTCGGGCAAGGCCGTTACCTTCTATCTGCCGGACGAGCCGTGGAACCATCTGGAGATTGCGGGCGGCGCGTGGGGCGATATGAGCCTGCTGACGCACGACATGGAAAAGGGAACCGACTCCGACAAGACGCTGTTCGCGCGCCCCCAGGGGCAGGAGGCGACCTATCACCAGCTCGACCACCCGGTCATCGGCGGCAAGCTGCGCTTCACCAATGTGGAGCAGGAGCAGCCCATCGGGGAACTCTCCGCATACTATGTGCATCCCGGCGCAGAGCCGGCTGGCATTGCGACACTGCGCTATCGCCTGACGGGCAAGATCGCGCCCAACGATAATCCGTCCGCGCAGCCGCTGGTGGATTTCATCGCCGGACGTTTTCCCGCGGATGAGCGCATGACCATGGTGGCCATGCCGGCGACCACTCCGCCCGCACCCGGCACCGTGCGCAACGATGCGCAGACCGGGCTGCCCATTGTGCACGTCATCATACCGGCGGACTTCCGCTCGCAGATGGTGGACTCCGGCCACGGCTACACCTATGGCTGGGAGAATATGGACGGCGGGCTGGACGGCATCGCCATTGATCTGCCCGCGCTGAACCTGCAGCCCAACGCGGACGGCGTGATTCCGCTGAACATCCAGATCAAGGATCCGCTGTGGCCCATGCGCGACATGCTCGACTTCACCTTCGCCGTGAAGCCCGGCGCGCCGCATACGCTCTGGCTGGACACGCGCGACCGCATCCTGCCCAACGGCAGGAGCCTGTACCTCACCATCGCTGCGCAGGGAGCGGACTTCGGCGTGGGCGCGCTGGAGGGTGCTGAGGTGCGGCTGATCTTCAAGCCGTACAAGGATGCGCTGCCGGAACACATTGCCGACCGGCTGACGCAGGTGCGCGACGAGTACGCCAACCTGGTGGAAGAGTCCGTCAGCTCGCGGCGGCTGAACCTCTTCAACCGCTTCGACGGCGACATCAGCGACCTGCTGCGCGTCGATCCGCAGAATGACCTTGGCCGCAAGTACTGGCACGAGATGAACCATGAGCAGATACGTCCGCCGTTCGTGATGCCCACGGCTCCCGCCGGCACGCCGCAGTGGGCGTTTCTGCAGGTGGAAGATCTCGGCTACCTGAAGCGGCTGATCAACTGGTATATCGACAACCGGCAGATCAGCAACGGTGAGTTCGGCGGCGGCCTGTCTGACGATAGCGACTTCACCGAGTGGTGGCCCGGCCTGGCGCTGATGGGTTCAACACCGGAGAAGATCAAGGCATCGCTCTGGAAAGAGATGGATGCGATGTATGCGCAGCATATGTTCACCAACGGCCTGGCTACCATCCAGACGGACGAGTTGCACAGCTATGAAGACGGTTTGAATGTGCTGGGCGAATCCATGATGCTGGACTTCGGCAGCCCGAAACAGATTGAGCGCGCCATGGTGACGGCGAAGCGGCTGGAGTGGCTGACGGGCATCAACGCGGCCGGGCATCGCCATATCCGCTCGAATTATTTCAATGGCGCCAAGATGGCTGAGGGCGGCGTGTGGGGCGGGTCAAAGGAAAGTTCTTACATGGTCTTTCATCCCGCGCTTTCGCTGGTGCTCTTCAACGGCGCACCGGAGACGCGCAAGATGGTGCTGGAACTGGCGGACGGGATGCTGGCGCATGTGAAGCCCGGCCCGGACGGCAAGCCAGTGCTGCACGCCGAGGTGGACTTCAAGAGCGACGCGGATAAGGCGACGGGACTGCGTCCCTGGTTCATCCTGTGGGCGGCCTATCGCTGGACCGGCGATGAAAAATACGTGAAGCCGTTTGAGGGCATTGGCGCGGAGTCGCTGTACTGGATCAACTCTGACGCGCTCGACATGCTGGGCAAACGCAAGGAGTGGGCCGACGCGGTCATTACGACTGCGAACAAGCGCACACAGGTTGTTGAGACTCCGTGGCAACTGGCGTGGCAGGTTACGGGTGACACCAGCTACCTCGACAAAGTGTACGGTTCGCAGATTGAGACGGCCTACGAACGCGAGTTCATCAACACGCAGGGCAGTCTGTGGATTGATCGCATCTACTTCAACAATGGCGAACTGCAGCGCTCGCGGCTGGGTGGCGTGGCGCTGATGCGGAATTATGCTTATCCGGGCAATGCCGTGAGCTGGAAGTTTGATGAGCCCGCGAACGACCAGAGTGTGGCCATCCTGGTGCCGGAAGCAACGCCGGATCACGTGAAGATCATCGCGTACAACCTGGACAGCGTGCCCGTGACGGCGCATATGACCGGCTGGGAGGTCGATCCGGGTGAGTGGCAGATGACGCAGGGCACACAGAAGGGCATCGGCAACGCAGGGCCGCCACCCGATGCGCCGCTGGAGAACGCAGCCACGCGCGCCGTTCCGTTTGAGCGCAGTAAAGATGTGGCGGTTACATTTGCGCCGCACACGACCACGGTCATTGAGATGAAGCTGACCACCCCGGGCGTGCCCTACTGGTCGCGGCCCGATCTCGGCATCGACCCGGAGGATGTGAAGGTGAGCGGAGGCCGGATGCAGGTGACGGTACACAGCGTGGGCGCGGTGGATGCGCCGGCGTCGACGCTGGTGCTGCGCGACCGCAACGGCAAAACCATTGCCGCTGCCGGCATTCCCGCGCTGAAGGCTCCGGCGGATCTGTTGCCAAAGACGGAGGTGGTAACACTTACCCTGCCTGCTCATGCGGATTACACCGGGGGCAGCGTGACCGTGGAGTGTGGCGGCACGGTGCCGGAGATAACCCAGATGAATAACACCGTGCATTTCTAGCGGTGCGTTTGTACCCATATACTGCAAGTCGAAAGCCGCAAGGAGAATCGATGTCGAATAGAACAATCAAGGTGAGTTCCGCCAGCAATGAAGGCATGGGTATTCCGGAGCCCGGTCTGCGCCGGCAGGTGATGTCTTACACACCCAGCATGATGCTGGTTCGCCATACCATGGTGAAGGGGTGGGTGGGCAGCAAGCACAGCCATCCGCATGAGCAGATGGTGTATGTGATCAAGGGCCGCATCGTCTTCGAATATCCCGGCAACATTATTGAGGCGGGACCGGGCGACAGCTTCATCGTGCCGGGCGGCGTGGAGCACCAGGCGCGCGCGACAGAAGACTCTGAAGTGCTGGATATCTTTACGCCGATGCGTGAGGATTACGCCTGACGGCGCAGAAAACCGACAGTATTGACCGGCGGGGACAGAAGGGAGAACCTTCAGTCCCCGTTTGTTTTTATGCTGTTGCAGCGGACGGCAGGTGCTGTGTCGGCCACCGTCGTAAGCCCTGTTGCCGTTGTGATAGGATGCCCCTTCCCCGGAATGCGGATTGCTGTGCGCTTTGAAACGCGCGTTGGCATCGGTGGCATCCAGGCCACACACATCGCGTCGAGACGGGCCCGCAGAAGTCCAGCAATGGAAGTGCCATGCTGTGCGGCCGAAACGCCAAATCTCGAAACTGACAGGAGCCTGCGATGAAGACCTACCTTGGAAGGGATATCCGCAACGTAGCTTTAGTGGGGCATGCACACAGCGGTAAGACAACGCTGGTTTCCGCTCTGTTGCATGCCGCGAAGATGACTCCCACGCTTGGCCGCGTGGACGATGGCACGGCCACCACGGCGTATGACGAAGAGGAAGTGGCGCGGCGGACCACGATGGCAAACGCGCTCGCTTTTGCCGAGTGGAACGGCACCAAGATCAATCTGGTGGACACGCCCGGCTTCCACATGTTCCTGCATGATGCGCGCGCTGCACTGCTGCCGGTGGAATCGGCGCTGGTGGTGGTGAATGCGCAAGCCGGCATAGAAGCTGCGACTGCCCGGGTGTGGAAGTTTGCCGACGAAATGAAGCTGCCGCGCGTCATCGTGGTGAACCAGCTTGACCATCCGAAGGCCGGTGATGCGGTCGCCCGCACAAGCCAATTTGAGAGCATGCAGGAGCGATGGGGCCGGCAGGTGATGCGGCTGCAGCTTCCGATTGTGGATCAGCTCGGCTTTCATGGAGTGATCGATCTGGTGACGATGAAAGCATTTCTCTACCAGCAGGACGGGGATGGGCGCGGCACGGTGGGGGAGATACCCGCCACACTGCAGGCGGATGCCGCCGCGGCGCACGAGGCGCTGGTGGAACTGGTAGCCGAGGGCAAGGATGACCTGATGGAAGAGTTCTTTCGCGAGGGCACGATTCCGGAGGAGCATCTGGTCAGCGCACTGCATGAGGCGATTCGCGAAGACCGCATCTTCCCGGTGCTCTACGCCAGCGGCCTGCGCAATGTGGGGACGGACCATCTGCTGGACTTCATTCAGGTTTATACCGCTGCCCCGAGCGAACGGGAGCCGATCGCGGCGCGCGCCAAACTGCAACTGGTTGCGGCGAACGGCGGCGGCGAGAGCGACGATGCGGCGCACGAAACAGTCACGCGGCGCGTGGATGACAAAGAGCCGCTGGCGTTGTATGTCTTCAAGACAATGACGGATAACTTCACCGGCAGGATCTCGTTTTTCAAAGTCATCAGCGGCGTGCTGAGGAGCAATGCAACCGCCATGAACTACGGGCGGCAGGAGACGGAGACGATCTCGCACCTGTACATCATGCAGGGGCGCAAGCCAGTGGAGGTGCAGGAGCTGCACGCAGGCGACCTCGGCGCCGCGGTCAAGCTGCGCGTCACGCTTACCGGAGACACCATCGGCGATAAGGCGCACGAGATCTTCATTGAGCCGGTTACCCTGCCGGAGCCCGCGATGACCTACGCCATTGAGCCACGCACCCGTGCGGACGAGGACAAGCTGGCTCCCGCGCTGCACAAGATCATGGAAGACGATTCCATGGTGCGCTTCTACCGCGATCCGCAGACCAATGAATTTCTGGTGGCGGGGGCGGGGCAGCCTCATATTGAGGCGATCGTCTCCAAACTGAACCGGCGATACCACACCAGCGTGATTCTGAAAGCGCCGAAGGTGCCATACCGCGAGACCGTGCGTGGACGGGCAGAGGCGCAGGGCCGGCACAAGAAGCAGACCGGGGGCCATGGACAGTTTGGTGATTGCAAGCTGCGCATCGAGACACAACCGCGCGGTACCGGCGTGGTCTTTGCCAATGAGATATTCGGCGGCGCGATTCCGCGGCAGTATGTTCCTGCGGTGGAGAAGGGCGTGCGTGAATCTGCGGCGCGCGGCTATCTGGCAGGCTATCCGGTGGTCGATCTCAAGGTGACGGTCTTCGACGGCAGCTATCACGATGTGGATTCCAGTGAAATGTCGTTCAAGATGGCATCGCGCATCGCCTTCCGCAAGTGCATGGAGCAGGCCAAGCCGGCGCTGCTGGAGCCCATCATGCGGGTGGAGATTGAAGCGCCCGATGAGTTTGCCGGCGCACTGATGGGAGACCTGGCCGGCCGTCGTGGACGGGTGCAGGGCATGGACGGCGGCGCATCGGGCACCGTGATCCGCGCCGAGGTGCCCATGGCGGAGATCCTGAGCTACAGCACCACCCTCACATCGCTCACCCAGGGGCGCGGCAGCTTCCGTATGGAGATGGATCATTACGACCTGGTGCCGCAGGTGGTGGCGGAGAAGATACTGGCCAGCGCCAAACAGCCGGTGCACGACGACCTGGAGGAGTAAATCTGCGCGGTCTTCCGGCCGCTGTCTGCATTGATTTTGAGTGAGATAGCGGCCGGGATGCGATGGGCTGAAAACAATTTCAGATATTCAACATATCTTCGTTGACGATGCCATGTTGCGTGGGTAGTATTCGATGCTCCGAGGTGCCCCATGAGCGAACTCGCAACCGCAGTCGGCGCAATTCTGAAGAATAAGCCGCGGCAGATCTGGTCGATATCCCCTGCCGCTACCGTGTCTGAGTGCCTGGAGATGATGGCTGAGAAGCAGGTCGGCGCGCTGCTGGTGATGGAGCAGGATAAGCTGATCGGCATCATCTCTGAACGTGACTATGCCCGCAAAGTCTTTCTCCTGGGGCGCACGTCCAGGGAGACGCTGGTGGCGGAGATCATGACCAGCCCCGTCGTCACCGTCACGCCGAGCCAAACGCTGGGCGACTGCATGCACATCGTCACAGACAAGCGTATCCGCCACCTGCCGGTGATGGATAACGATAAGGTGATGGGCTTGATCTCCATCGGCGATCTGGTGAACTGGCTCATCAGCGAGCAGCAGAAGACCATCTCGCAGTTGCAGGCATATATCTGCGGCACGGCTTCATAGCTGGTTGCGTTCGGCGCGAATGTCCTGACTCAGTTACTCAGCACTGGATCTTGTTCAGTGCCAGACCGGCGAGGGATGTTTCCTTGTAACGCGACTGCATGTCCATGCCGGTCTCATACATCGTCTTGATGACCTGGTCGAGCGAGACCTTGTGCTCGCCTTCTTCTGACATGGCGAGGCGCGATGCGTTCACTGCCTTGATGGCGCCCATGGCGTTGCGTTCGATGCAGGGAATCTGCACCAGGCCGCCGATGGGGTCGCACGTCATGCCGAGATTGTGTTCCATGCCGACTTCGGCGGAGTGCTCCACCTGCTGGTTGGTGCCGCCGACCGCCGCCACCAGACCGCCCGCGGCCATGGAGCAGGCCACGCCGACCTCGCCCTGACAGCCCACCTCCGCGCCGGAGATGGAAGCATTTTCCTTGTACAGCACGCCGATGGCGGCGGCCGTGAGCAGATAGCGGAGGATGCCCTCTTCGTTCGCGCCCTCAGTGAAGTTGAGGTAGTAGAGGCCAACCGCGGGGATGATGCCGGCAGCGCCGTTGGTGGGCGCTGTGACCACGCGGCCGCCGGCGGCATTCTCTTCATTCACCGCCATTGCGTAGACCGTAACCCAGTCCAGCGGCGCCAGCGGGTCAGTGGCTTTGCCCAGCAGCAGGCGTTTGGCCAGGTGCGGTGCACGGCGGCGCACATTCAAACCGCCGGGCAGAATTCCTTCCGTGGCCATGCCTTGATCGGCGCTGTGGCGCATGGTCTCCCACAGATGCAGGATGCGCTGACGTACCTGCTGCCGGATATCTGCGGGCGCCATGCCGGGACTCTGCTGCTGCGCGAGAGCGCACTCGTTGGCGAAGATCATCTCGGCGATGGTGAGCTTGTGCTGCGCCGCGATGGCCAGCAGCTCGGCCGCGTTGTGGAAGGGATAGGGCACGGTGCGTGAGGCGGGCGGCTCGGCGGCAAACTCTTCACTGGTGCGGATGAATCCGCCGCCGATGGAGAAGACGATTCTCTCCGCCAGCACTTTGCCCGCACCATCGAATGCGGTGAAGCGCATGCCATTAGGATGCGATGGCGTGTCTGCCTGCGGATACATCTGGTCGCGGTGAAAGGTCAGTTCGTTCTCCGTGCGGAAGGCGAGTTCCCGGCCATCGGGCCAGGTCAGCGTGGCGCGCTCGTGCCACTGCCGCAGAATGCGGTCCATGGCGGCAGGCTCAATCCGATCAGGCATCTCACCGCTCAGGCCGAAGAGGATGGCACGGTCTGTGCCGTGGCCGATGCCGGTGAGCGCGAGCGAGCCGTAGAGATCGGCCTGGATGCGGGTGACGCGGGACAACAGCTGGTCATCCTGTAGAGCCTGTAGAAATGCATGGGCCGCGCGCATGGGTCCAACCGTGTGCGAGCTGGAGGGGCCGATGCCGATCTTGAAGAGTTCGAAGAGACTGGTATTCATGGGGAATTGCCGCTTGCAAGACCTTTCGGACGCCGGGAGATTCAGCCGGGCGCTCTGTGCTCTTAGAAGCTTACTCTCCGCCGCCTGATATAGGCCCATGCGCTAATTTTGCGGTGCATTTTCCCGGAATTGCGGGATACTGACTTATTGCATTAATTTGGAGCTTTCTCCCGTGACCCTCCGCTCCGTGTCTGTGGAAGTACGCCGTAATATCCGTGGCCCGTGGCTGTTTACCGTAGTTGCGGTGGCAGTGATGGCGTGGATCGGTCTGCTATCGGGCCGTGGAGCGGGCCATGTGCCGGCGGTGTGGTGGGCCAACTCGGTCCTGCTGGCGATTATTCTGCTGAACCGGCGCAGCCAGCGGTGGCCGCTGCTGCTGGCGGGATACTGCGGCAATGTGGCGGCGCATCTCCTGATGCACGACCCGCTCAACCAGGTCTTTCTGCTGTCGCTGGTCGATGTGGGTGAGAGCACGTTTGCCGTCATCGCCGTGCAATGGACGTCAGACCGTGCAGCGCAGGAACAAGGGTTCGATTTCACCAACCGCGGCAGCCTGCTGCGCTTTGTGGTCTTTGGCGTTCTGCTGGGGCCGCTGCTGGCCGCCTGCGCCGCTGCCCTCATTCTGCGTGCGCTGGTCCATGCGGAGATGATCACGGCCTTCCGCTGGTTTCCGCCGAGCGCGCTGGGCATGGCGATGGTGGCGCCGCTGCTGCTGGGGCTGGCGCGGCGCGAGACGGCGGCACTGTTTGCGCCGCAGCGCATCGCGAAGACAGCGCTGTACCTTGGATGTCTGGCCGCGACCACGCTGGCGATCTTCTCGCGGGGACAATTTCCGCTGCTCTTCCTGCTGTTTCCTCCACTGATGTTTCTGGTGGTGGAGCTGGGCGTGGGCGGCGGCGCGCTGGGCTCGTGCGTGGTGGCTGCCATCGGCAGCATCTACACCGTGGCCGGGCATGGCGTGATGGCGCATGTGCAGGGAGCCACGCTGGAACAGCGCATTCTGATACTGCAGATGTTCCTGGCCACCGCGGTGCTGAGTGCCGATGTGGTGGGTCTGGTGCTGGGCGATCTGAAGCGCTCGGCGCTGATTGAAGAGCAGACGCGGCTGGGGCTGAAGGACGCGCTGAATACGCTGGAGGGCGTTGCGCGGGTGGATGCAACCACGCGCATCGCCAACCGGCGGCGGCTGGATGAGGCACTGGACGAGGTATGGAAGCGCGCCATCCGCGAAGGATTCAGCGTCTCCTTTGTGCTGATGGATGTGGACCACTTCAAGAATTACAACGATCTCTACGGGCATCTGGCCGGGGATGATTGCCTGCGCAATGTGGCTGAGATTGCTGCCGGAGTGTTGCGCCGGCCGGGCGATCTGATTGCGCGTTTCGGCGGCGAGGAGTTCGCCATTCTGCTGCCGCAGACCCATGAAGCGGCTGCGGCACAGCTGGCGGAACAGATTCGCATGGCGATACGGCTGGCGGGGATAGCACACGCCGGCGTACCGGGAGGATTGCTCACCGTCAGCCTGGGTTGCAGCGCCGCGGTTCCCCAGCAGGGCGACGAGTTGAGCGCGCTGGTAGCGGCAGCTGACCGTGCGCTCTACCAGGCCAAGCGTGATGGGCGGGACCGGGTGGAGATTGCCAGCTGCGTACGAGCGGTGAAGTAACGCAGGTTGCCGAATGCGCCTCGGGTTTCAGGGATAAGGTGCTGTTACTTCGCCGCGGGCTGGAACGCCGGATCGCCGAAGTTCCATAAGAAGAATGTGAAGATGTCGCTCCAGTCTGAGACCTGCTGTGCAACGGTGTCCGTCAGACCATGGCCCGCGTCGTAGTTCACGCGGAAGAGAATGGGTTTATCGCTGGCGGTGGCAGCCTCCAGCGCGGCGGCCATCTTTGCGCCCTGCCACGGGTCCACCCGTGGATCGTTTGCTCCGGCGGTGACCAGGACGGCGGGATACTTCGTTCCCGGCACCACATGGTAGTAAGCGCTCATGGCATAGAGGGATTTGAAGCCCGCCTCCGTTTTGACGGAGCCGAATTCAGGAATATTGTCAGGCCCATTGGCTCCGGTCTCAAAGCGCACCATGTCAGAGCAGGGCACGCCGTCTACCGCCGCGGCAAAGAGGTCAGGGCGTTCCGTAATGGAGCGGCCAATCAGGATGCCGCCGGCGCTCTGGCTCCATATACCGAGCTTCGCCGCCGACGTGTACTTGTGCGCGATGAGATATTCGCCGCTGGCGATAAAATCGCGCCAGGTGTTTGGCTTGGTCTGCTCTTTGCCGGCAAGGTGCCAGGCCTCGCCCAGTTCACCGCCGCCGCGCACATGCGCCACCGCCAGAATGCCGCCGCGCTCCAGCCACGCGTCATAGCGCCGCGACAGACCGGGAGTGAAGGCATCACCGTAAGCACCGTAGCCAATCATCGCCGTGGGGGCTGATCCGTCGCGCACCAGACCCTTCTTGTAGATGATGGAGAGCGGGACCATCACGCCGTCCTGTGCTTTGACCTGCACCTCTTCTGATGTGAGGTCAGTGGGGTCAATTTTATTGAGCGGTTCCAGCTTCATGTCCACCATGGTTTTGGCGGCCGGGCTGTAGCGAGAGTAAGACGCGGGCCTCGTCCAGGAGGTGAGAGCGATGACCGCGCCGGGCACCGTGAGGTTGGTAACGATGGCTGCGGCCTGCTGATGATTGGGCAGCGGAAGCATCTCGGCCTTTGCGCCGGGAGCGTAGCTGAGACGCAGCACGCGGCCAATGCCGTTCTGAATCACGCGCAGGTAGAGAGCATCTTTCGCCTGATGCAGAACTTCGGTGCCGATGAAGCCGCCGCTGAAGACGAGATCGCTGGCGGGAATGACGGTGACGGCCGACTTCAGATCGGGATGGCTGGCGTCGAGCTTGAGCAGCTTGCCGTTCATGGTGCCGTCAAAGCTGACCAGGTAGAGCGCGTTGCCTTCGAGCGCGAGATCGGAGACCTTATCTTCCAGACCGGCAACCTTTTGCCAGCCGTTATGGGTGCTCAGCGCGGAAGGGGCAGCCACGTAGACCTCGCGATAGAGATTGCCCGGCGCGACGATGGCAACCGCGTACTTTGAGCCGGTGACGGGATTGGCGAACGGGAAGTAATAATCGGCGACTTCAATATCCTTTGAGACGCCCTGGCCGATCACCAGCGTGTCCTGGTCTACCGGAGCGCCCAGGGTGTGGCTGTACTCCGTCGGCTTCTTGTACTTGTCCGTCGGCGGCGCATCGGGGCCGAGCTTCTCCAGTTGGAGATAGTAGAAGGTCTTGTTGTCCGGCGAAAAGTTGCCGCCGAGATAGCGCTCCATGGTCTCGGGCAGCTCGCGGCCAGTGGCGGTCTCGTAGAGGTGCGCGGTCTGCATCTCCGATCCGCCGGGTGAGATGCCGACGGCCACCAGAGCGCCGTCATCGCTGGGAGTGTACTGATCGAGCGAGACATGATGTTCGGGCGTGCTCAGTTTGGGGACGTCCAGCAGCATTCGCTCGGGGCCGCCGGCGGCTTTGCGGACGAAAAGGCTGGCCTGATTTTCGCTGCTCCTGCGCTTGCGGTAGAAGACGTAGGGACCGGCGACCTGCACGTCAGAGATGTTGACGTCAGATGCGTTCATGTAGCGCGTCATCTCTGCGGCAAATGCTTTGCGGCCGGGCAGACCGTCGAGTACCGCACGGGTGTAGTCAGCCTGGCCGCGCATCCAGCTCTTCACTTCGGGCGATTTCTCATCTTCCAGCCAGCGGTAGTTATCCGTCACCTTCTGGCCGAAGTAGGTGTCCGTTACCGGGCGCACCGGGGCGACGGGCGGCTTCTGCAGATCAGCCCCGAGGCAGATGGCGGCGGGCACGCAGCCGAGTAGAGCGGCGGTGCAAAGTATTCTGGCGGAGAGCAGAGAACGGAGCGCGAACAGAGTTGCCTTCATCGGAAATATCCTCACTGAGTTCCGGCGACGGGGAAAGACCGCGATTGCGAATGCTATTAAAATAGCGCATGCAGGCGGCTTTCGGGCCGTTTGTGCCGAGATTTACCCTGCGTGACGGAAATATAGCGCAGCTGTGCAGCAAAGCGCGCGAATTCAAGTCTAAGTAGGATGGTTAAGAGGAGTTTATTGATGAATTGGAAGCCTGCTTCGCTCTTGCTGGTTGTGCTCGCCCTGCCGGGCTTTGCTACCCGTAGCGCCCACGCGGCTGATACCGCGGAAAATGTGACCCGCGCTACACTGCGCAACGGCATGCGCGTGGTGATCGTGCGCAATACCCTGGCCCCGGTGGTGACCGTGGAGGTGAACTTCATGGTGGGCGGCAATGAGACGCCTGCGGGTTTTCCGGGCATGGCCCACGCTGAGGAGCACATGGCCTTTCGCGGCTGCACCGGCATGACCGCCGATCAGACCGCGGCCATCTACGCGCAGATGGGCGGCGAGAACAATGCTGACACGCAGCAGAACATCACGCAGTACTTCGCCACGGTGCCGGCCGGCGATCTGGATGTGGCGCTCAAGGCGCAGGCTGCCTGCATTCACGGCGTGGACAATGCCCAGGCGGAGTGGGACCACGAGCGCGGAGCGATTGAGCAGGAGGTCTCGCGCGATCTATCGAACCCGACCTATAAATTCATCGACCGGCTGAATACGGATATGTTTGCCGGCACCCCTTACGCGCACGATCCGCTTGGCACCCGGCCGTCGTTTGAAGCGACCACGGCGCCGATGCTGCAGAAGTTTTATGCCGACTGGTACACGCCATCAAATGCGATCCTGGTGATCGTGGGCGATGTGGACCCGAAGCTGACGCTGGCCAAGGTGAAGAAGCTCTACGGCGATATTCCGAAGCATGCGTTGCCCGCGCACCCCGCGGTGGACCTGCAGCCGGTCAAGCCGGAGACGTTCACGCTGGATAGCAATCTGCCGTATGTGCTGGCATTCATCTCCTACCGCATGCCGGGCACGGACTCGCCGGATTATGCCGCAACGCAGGTGTTGGCCGATGTGCTGGGCAGCCAACGCGCCGATCTCTACGGCATGGTGCCCGCGGGCAAGGCGCTGGCAGCGGAGTTTGGCATGGTGGAGACATATCCCAAGGCGAGCGTTGGATTCGGACTGGTAGCGCTGCCTGCGGATGCGGATTCTGCAAGCGCCATCGCGGAGATGCGCGGCATTCTGAACAACTACGCGCAGAAGGGTGTGCCGGAAGACCTGGTGGAGGCGGCCAAGCGCAGCGAGCTGGCGCAGGCGGAGTTCCAGCGCAACTCGATTCCCGGGCTGGCGAGTGTATGGTCGAACGCGCTGGCGGCTGAAGGGCGGAATTCGCCAGATGAAGATATCGACGCGATCCGCAAGGTCACGCTGGCGGATGTGAATCGGGTGGCGGCAAAGTATCTGCTGAACGTGAGCACGATTACGGCAACGCTGAAGCCCGCGCCGGATGGGAAGCCGGTGGCGGCGAAGGGATTTGGCGGCGAGGAAAAAGTTACGTCGGCACCGACCAAGCCGGTCGATCTGCCGGTATGGGCGGCTGCTTCGCTGCATGAACTGAAGGTGCCGCAGAAGTATATTGATGCGTCTGACACCGTGCTGCCGAACGGTGTGCGGCTGATCGTGCGCACGGATACCACCAGCCCGACGGTGACCGTGGTGGGCGCGGTGAAACACAATGCTGATTTGGAGACTCCCGCGGGGCAGGATGGTGTGGCGGATGTGCTGGAGGGCCTCTTCTCTTACGGCACGCAGAGCCTGGACCGCCTGGCATTTCAAAAAGCGCTGGACGATATTGCCGCCAACGAAAGCGGGGGCTACCGCTTTTCTCTCAGCGTGCTGAAAGAGAATTTCTCTCGCGGTATGGAGTTGCTGGCGGACAACGAATTGCATCCGGCGCTGCCGGAGCAGGCGTTCAAGGTGGTGCGCCAGCAGACAGCGCAGTTTGTCGCGGGCAATATGCAGAGTCCCGGCTATCGCGTAACGCGCGCGCTGGATATGGCGCTGCTGCCCGCAGGCGATCCGGTGCTGCGCGAGCCAACGCCTGAGACCGTGGCGAAGGTGACGCTGGAGCAGGTGAAGCAGTATTACGCAGCGACGGTGCGGCCGGACCTGACCACCATTGTGATCACCGGCGATGTGACACCGGATGACGCGAAGGCAGCCGTGGCGAAGTGGTTCGGCGGCTGGAAGGCGACGGGCCCGGCGCCGGAGACAACTCTGCCGGCAGTGCCTGCGAATAAAGCAGCGGCTGCAAACGTGGCCGATGCGCAGGCCGTGCAGGACTCGGTCGATCTTTCAGAGCAGCTGACCATCAATCGCTTCGATCCGGATTACTATCCCATGCAGCTCGGCACGCATGTGCTGGGCGGAGGATTCTACGCGACGCGGCTGTACCACGATCTGCGTCAGGTGGCGGGCTATGTATACACGGTGGACGTTGCGCTGTCGGCTTCGAAGACGCGCGCCACGTATTCAGTGAGCTATGGCTGCGACCCTGAGAACGTGTCCAAGGCGCGGGCGCTGATTGAGCGCGACCTGAACCAGATGCGGACGGAGAATGTGTCTGACAGCGAACTGCACCAGGCAAAGGCACTGCTGCTGCGGCAGATTCCGCTGAGCGAATCCAGCGAAGAGGCTGTGGCCGGAGGGATGCTGGCGCGGGCGGAGATTGGCTTGCCGCTGGATGAGCCGCTGCGCGCTGCGAACCGCTACGTGAAGCTGAATGCCGAGGACGTGAAGGCGGCGTTCGCGCGGCAACTGCGCGTGGGCGACCTGGTGCAGGTGGTGCGCGGACCGGCTCCGAAGTAGCGCGCCGTCTTTTTGCAGCAAGCTTTAATTGCTGGATTGCTCTGCTTCCGGCGTGCTAGTTTCAGCATCAGACAGGTGTCAGGAATTCCCAGCCATTATGAGTCTCTTGCGATCTTTTTTTATCACTCTCTCTGAACGCCGCCGTCTGCGGGCGTTTGCGGAGCAGACCTCGCTGGGGCGCAAGCTCTCGCAGCGGTTCGTTGCGGGCACCGGCATGGACGATGCGATTGCTGTGGCGCAGAAATTGAACGCTGCAGGCATCTCCGTCACGCTGGATGCACTGGGCGAGAATGTGAGTGACGAAGCGCAGGCGCAGCGCGCGGGAGCCATCTACGAAGAGCTGCTGCAGCGCATCGGCGCGCTGAAGCTGGATGCGAATGTCTCACTGAAGCTGACGCAGATGGGCATGGATCTGCCCGGCGGCGTGGCGGAGCGCATTGTGGCACAGCTGGCGCGGCAGGCCACGGCAATCGGCAGCTTTGTGCGCGTGGATATGGAGGGCAGCCCATACACTGAGGCGACCATCCAACTGGTGCGGCGGATTCACGCGGTGCCGGAGCAGAAAGAGATTGGCATTGTGCTGCAATCGTACCTGCGGCGCACGCAGGCGGATATGCACGCGCTGCTGGCGGAAGGAATTCGCATACGGCTGTGCAAGGGCGCATATCAGGAGCCCGCGGAGATTGCGTTCGCGGCTAAAGCGGATGTTGACGCAAACTATATTGCGCTGATGCAGGAGCTGCTGACCTCGGGGATCTATCATGGTCTTGCGACACATGATGAAGCGATTATTGAGCAGACCAAGGTGTTCGCGGCAGCAAATAAAATTGATCTGCAGAGCTTTGAGTTTCAGATGCTCTACGGCATCCGCCGCGACCTGCAGGAGACGCTGGTGAAGCAGGGTTACCGCGTGCGCGTGTATGTGCCGTTCGGCAAGGAGTGGTATCCGTATTTCATGCGTCGCCTGGCCGAGCGCCCGGCGAATGCAATTTTTCTGGCGAAGAATCTTTTTCGCTGAGCCACGATCTAAGTAGAAGGAACAGGACAAACCATGCAGACACTTCCGGAATTTCGCAATGAGCCGTTCGTTGATTTTCGCCAGCCCGCCAATGCGGAGGGTATGCGGGCCGCGCTGCAGCAGGTCGCGCAGCAACTGGGCAAGCAGTATCCGTTGCGGATCGGCGGCAAGGATGTGCAGGCGAAGGCTGAGGTGATCTCGACCAGTCCGGCGAGTCCCGCGCTGGTGATTGGGCGTCATGCGGAGGCGGATGCAGCCGTGGTGCCGCAGGCGATTGCCGCGGGCGAAGCTGCGTTTGCAACGTGGAGCGTGCGGCCCGTGGAAGAGCGGGTGGAATTGTTGCTGCAGGCTGCGAAGCGGATGCGCGAGCGCAAGTTCGAGTTCTGCGCATGGCTGACGTTTGAGGCCGGCAAGAACTGGGCTGAGGCGGATGCGGACACGGCGGAGGCCATTGACTTTCTGGAGTTCTACGCGCGCGAGGCGGTGCGGCTGAGCCAGTCAGCGCCGCGTATTCAGTATCCGGGCGAGCGCAATGAGTTTGTGTATGTGCCGCTGGGCGTGGGCGCGGTGATTCCACCGTGGAACTTTCCGCTGGCCATCATGGCGGGCATGACGGCGGCAGCTATCGTGACCGGCAACACTGTGCTGCTGAAGCCTTCACCGCTTGCACCCACCATCGCAGCGCGTTTCCTGATGCTGCTGGAGGAGTGTGGTATGCCCGCGGGCGTGGTGACGCTGCTGCAGGGCGGCGCGGCGCTGGGCAGCGCTATCGTGGAGCATCCGGCGATTCACTTCATCTCGTTCACCGGCTCGAAGAAGGTGGGCCTGGATATTCAGAGCAAGGCCGCGCAGGTTGCGCCGGGGCAGCGCTGGATTAAGCGAACCATTCTGGAGCTTGGCGGTAAGGACGCGATTATCGTGGAAGACGATGCGGATCTGGATGCGGCGGCGGACGGCGTAGTGGCATCGGCCTGCGGATTCAGTGGGCAAAAATGCTCGGCCTGCTCGCGCGTGATCGTGAATGAGAAGGTGCACGACACGTTTGTGCAGAAGCTGGCGCAGCGCATGGCGGCGCTGGCTATCGGCGACCCGGCGGAGAATCGCGCGGTCGGCCCGGTCATCAGCGAAGACTCTTACAACCGCATCCTTGGCTATATCTTTGACGCTGCGCAGAAGGGCAAGGTGCTTGCGGGCGGAGCGGCACAGACTCCGGCGGCGGAGGGTTATTACATTCAGCCGACGCTGATTGCGGGCCTCACGCCGGCAGATCGCATCTGTCAGGAAGAGGTGTTTGGTCCGGTGCTCGCTGTGCTGAAGGCGCGCGACTTTGACGACGCGCTGGCGATTGCGAATGACACGGAGTATGGTCTGACGGGCGCGGTCTACAGCAGGGATGAGAAGAAGCTGAAGCGCGCGGCGGCGGAGTTCCACGTGGGCAATCTGTACTTCAATCGTAAGTGCACGGGGGCAATGGTGGGCGCGCATCCGTTTGGCGGATTCAAGATGTCAGGCACGGATTCCAAGGCCGGCGGCGCGGATTATCTGCTGTTGTTCACGCAGGCGAAGTCCATTAATTACAAGCTGTAGGGGGCTAGAATCTCTGCCACATCTGCTCGGCGCGGGCGCGGGCCTGTGCCATCACTTCCGTTTCATCCGCAGTCAACAGTTTTCTATCCTGCATCAGAACGCGGCCGGCGACGATGGTGGTCTGCACCTGGCGGCCTGACAAACCGAAGAGAATGTGGCTGCTGATGTTGGAGGAGCGCAACGGCGTGGGCGGGTCGTAGTCCACCACGATGACGTCAGCGTGTGCGCCGGCGACGAGCTTGCCCACCACACCGGAGAAACAATCGCTGGCGATACGGGCATTTTCGTGGAAGAGCATGGTGTGCGGCTCGGTCCATCCCACGCCGGGTTGGCCGGACTGGTGCTTGTGCAGCAGGTTTGCCACCTTGAGCGATTCCAGCATGTCGCAAGTGTAGCCGTCGCTGCCCAGGCCCACATGAATGCCGCGATGCATCATCTCCAGCACCGGCGCGCAGCCCACGGCATTGCTCATGTTGGATTCCGGATTGTGCACCACGTTGGTGCGAGTGCCGTGCAGCAGAGCGATCTCGTCGCGGTTGACGTGAACGCAGTGTGCGGCGATGGTCTTGCTGCCCAGCAGGCCAAGGTCATAGAGCCGCTGCACCACCGGTTTGCGGTGCTGCAGTATGCACTGCTCGGCGTCGGCGGCTGCTTCGGCGGTGTGGATGTGGAAGCCGGCGCGGTGTTCGCCGGCGATGGCGGCGGCGCGGCGCAAGGTATTGTCGCTGAGCGTGAAGGATGCATGCAGGCCGAAGAGTCCGCGAAGCAGTGTGCTGCCAGAGGCCTGGCAGTGCTGCAGGAAGGCACGATTTTCCTCCAGTCCGAGGTCGGTGATCGCTGCGCCGTCACGGTCAGAGACTTCGTAGCAGAGGCAGCTGCGGAGGCCGGTTTGTTGCGCCGCATCGGCGATGCGGAAGAGGCTGCCGGTAACGGCATGGGGGCTGGCGTGGTGATCGAAGATGGTGGTGACGCCGTTGCGGATGCAATCCACCATGCCCACCATCGCACTGGCGTAGACGTCCTCCAGGGTGAGGGCTTTGTCCAGCCGCCACCACAGCCGTTCGAGGATCTGCAGGAAGCCGTCCGGTGCATCGTCTTTGAGCGCCATGCCGCGGGCAAAGGCGCTGTAAAGATGCATGTGGGTGTTGATCAGGCCGGGCATGATGATGCCGCCGCGCGCGTCCACAAATTGCGCGTCAGGGTAGTGCATGAGCAGTTCGGCGGTGGGGCCGATGCGCTCAATCAGGCCCTCGCGAATGGCGACGCAGCCGTCGTCCAGCAGCGGGAGCGTATCGTCGCGGGTAATGACGCGTCCATTTCCGACCAGCAGCATAGGTTCTCCCTCCCGAACGCAGTGTCTAGAGAGTCTCCTATCGGGGCACAAGTATGTTGTGACGGACATCACAGCCCGGGCTCCCCAAAGTGAAGTGTAATTGGGCTACACATCACCGCGGAGGGGGCGGAACAGTCCTTTTTCAGGTGCAGAGTGGACCCGCAGCGAAGGGCGCAGCCGGAACGGAGCGCAGGGCAGTGAATCGCTGAAATGGGCGCTTAAGCTGGGAAAATTCCAGCCGAATTTACGCGGCAATCGCAGATGGAGTTGCGCGCGGTGGTTCGGCGTTTGTGTTTAACGGGGATGTGAGATGGCGAATCTGAGCGTTAAAATCTGCGGGCTGGAGTTTCCCAACCCGATTATGCCCGCGGCAGGTCCGCCGGGTAAGGACGGTGCCATGCTGCAGGCGGCGGCGCGCGGCGGCGCGGGCGGACTGGTGGCCAAGACCATCTCAGTGGAGCCGGCCGAGGTGCCACGGCCCTGCATGGCAGAGATTCGCGGCGGCTTCATGAATACGGAATTGTGGTCCGAGCTGCCCAAAGAGCAGTGGCTTGAGACCGAGTACAAGCTGGCGCAGGCGACCGGTCTTCCGCTCATCATCGGGATGGGTTATACGGCGGAGCAGATAAGAATTGTCGCGCCGCTGGTGAAGCCCTACGCGCAGGCGCTGGAGCTTTCAACCCATTACGTGGGCAATAATATTTCGCCCATCATCGACGCCCTGCAAGCAGCCAAGGCAGCGGTGGATGTGCCGGTGTTTATGAAGCTCAGCCCTCACCCGAATATTCAGGAGATTGCACAGGCACTGGAGAATGCAGGCGCGGATGGGCTGGTGATGATCAACTCGTTTGGTCCGTGCCTGAGCATCGATGTGGAAACGGGCCTGCCGCTGATGGGTAGCAGGAACGGCTACGGCTGGCTCAGTGGCGCGGCGATCAAACCGCTGGCGCTGCGCTGCGTATATGACGCGGCCAATGCAGTGAAGATTCCTATCTTCGGCGTCGGCGGCATTGCCAATGGCCGCGATGTGGCGGAGATGTTCATGGCGGGCGCATCGGCCGTGCAGGTTTGTACTGAGGCCATTCTGCGCGGACCAACGGTGTACGGCAAGATGGCGAAGGAGCTGAACGCGTTCCTGGACAAGCAGGGTTATGCGTCAGTCAATGACATTAAGGGCCTGACCGGGCGGCTGATGGCCGAGCGCGGCGCGCCGCGGGCGGAGTGTCCTCCGGTGGTGGACAAAGAGCGCTGCGTGCTGTGCGGGCAGTGCGAAAAGAGCTGCCCCTATGGCGCGATCTCAGAGGATGGAGTGCTGCACATTGACCGCGAGAAGTGCTTCACCTGCGGGCTGTGTGTGACACGCTGCAAGCTGCATGCGCTGAGCATGGTGCAGTGATGAGTAAAACAATGGCAGTGCAGAAGAATAAGAGCGAATTGACCATGCAGTATGTGACCGGGCTGCGCTGTGTGCATTGCGGCACGGTGTATGACGCGTGTGAGGTGAAGTATTTTTGCGCCGCCTGCGGATATCACGACGGCATCCTGGACGTGATGTATGACTATGACGCGGTGCGCCGTGTGCTGCATGCCGAGAGCCTGGCCGCGAACCGCGACCGCTCCATGTGGCGCTACCTGCCGCTGCTGCCGGTGGCGGATGCGGCGCGAATTCCGCATCTACAGGTGGGATGGACGCCGCTGTATGACGCGCCCGCGCTGGCGGCGGAGCTGGGCATTGCGCGCTGCTGGGTGAAGGATGAAGGGCGCAACCCGACCGCATCATTCAAAGACCGGGCCAGTGCGATGGGCGTGGTGAAGGCGCTGGAGGACGGCGCGGAACGAATCACGTGTGCGTCCACAGGGAACGCGGCTTCGTCGCTCGCGGGATTTGCCGCGGCAGCGGGTTTGCCCGCGACCATCTTTGTGCCGGCGCGCGCGCCGCAGGCGAAGGTAGCGCAACTGCTGGTGTACGGCGCGCAGGTCTTCAGTGTGCAGGGAACGTATGACGAAGCGTGGGAGCTGTGCATGCAGGCGGCGGCGGAGTTTGGTTGGTACAACCGCAACTGTGCCATTAATCCCTATCTGATCGAAGGCAAAAAGACGGTATCTCTGGAGTTGGCGGAGCAGTTTGCTGCGCTGACGCCGGGCAGTTTTCCGGATTGGGTGGTGGTTTCGGTGGGTGATGGCTGTACCATCGGCGGCGTGTGGAAGGGACTGCGCGAGATGCACCAGCTGGGCCTGATTCCGCGGCTGCCACGGGTGCTGGGCGTACAGGCGGAGGGTTGCAAGCCGTTCCAGACGGCGTGGAGCAAGTATGCGGAGCTGGTTCCGTGCGAAGCCAATACGCTGGCAGATTCCATTGCCGTGGGCTACCCAAGAAATTTCAAGAAGGGCATGAATGCGGTCACGGAGTCAGGCGGCGCGTTTGTGGCTGTACCGGACGAAGAGATTCTGAAATCGATTCCGCTGCTGGCGCGCAAGGCCGGAGTCTTTGGCGAACCCGCGGGCGTGGCCGGCGTAGCAGGTGTAAAGCGCGCGCTGGAACTGGGCATTGTGCAGGCTCACGAAACGGTGGCGCTGATCATGACCGGCAATGGACTGAAAGATATTCAAAGCGCGGTCCGCGCGGTGGCGAATCCGGTAGTGGTGAAACCGGAGATGGAAGAGATCCGCAAGGCAGTGGAAGTGTCGGTAGCGATTTAGCGACGCTGGAGTATGGAAGCAAGAGGCAAAGCAGATTCTTCGCTTCGCTCAGAATGACAAAAAATATGGGTATGGAAATAGAAAAGAGAGAAGAGCAAATGAAAAAAATTCCGTTTGGACCGAATTACGATGAGATGCTCAATCCGAGCCTGGTAAGCAAAGATGTGCGCGCGAAGGCATTGGCCGCGCTGAAACAGGATGAGCTGGACCCCATCAACCTGTTCAATATCACCTGGAAGGATGCGAACAACCAGGTGCGCAAGGTCGTGCTGCCGCCCGCGCTCACCGGCATTGATGCCAACGTGGTGGTGATGCTGGGCTGCGGATTTCCGTCCGGCTCGCACAAGGTTGGCCCGGCGTACAGCACGCTGATCGAAGAGATGGTGGACGGTGAAATTGTGCCGGGTGAGCATACCATTCTTGGCCCCTCGACCGGCAACTTCGGCATTGGCACAGCGTACATCTCCAACCTGCTCGGCTTCCGCGCCATTGTGATCATGCCGGACAACATGAGCAAGGAGCGGTACGAGCGCATCAAGAAGTACGGTGGCGAACTGGAGCTGACGCCGGGTTCGGAATCTGACGTCATCCTGACGCTGGAGAAGACGCGCGAGCTGATGAAGAACCCGAAGAATAAGGCGCTGGCGCAGTTTGAGCTGTTCCCGAACTATCGCTTCCATCGCCATGTGACCGGCGGCAGTGCGATTGAAGCGGTGAAGGGCGTCGGCAATGGACGCATCGCAGGCTTCACTTCAGCGCCGGGCTCGGCTGGAACGCTGGCTGCAGGCGACCAGATCAAGGCTGCGTTTCCGGAGGCGAAGATCGCGGCGCTGGAGCCGTACGAGTGCTCTACGCTAGCGAATGGCGGGCGCGGGCAGCACCGCATTGAAGGCATCGGCGACAAGATGTGCACGTTGATCCATAACGTGCTGAACACTGACTTCGTGATCCTGATTAAGGATGAGGAGACGGTGCAGGGCGTGAAGATCTTCCACGACGGACTGGAATCGCTGGTGAAGGCTGGCGTGGATCGCGAGCTGGCGCTGAGCCTGCGCGAGGCGTTTGGACCTTCGGGCATCTGCAACGTGCTGGGCGCAATCAAGCTGGCGAAGTTCCTGCGGCTTGGCCCCGGCGACAATGTGGTGACCGTGGCGACCGACGGCTTTGACCGCTACAACTCCGTACTGGACGAGTTGAACGGCCGCTATCTGGAGCTGGCGCCGCCGGTGCTGGACCGCTGGCTGCAGGATATTTTTCTGGGTGCGAGCGACGATCTGGTATTCGATTTCCGCAAGCCGGAGGTGAAGGAGCAACTGTTCCAGCAGAAGGAACGCGACTGGATCAAGTTCGGCTATACGAAGGAGTTCCTGGACTCGATGCGGACGATGGATTTCTGGGATGCGCAGTATGCACGCATTGCAGAGTACAACGCGAAGATCGCGAAGGCGCGGCAGGAAGAGCCGGCGCTGGTGTAATTCTGCGGCAGCAAACCCAGGTCTCAGAATCGAGACCTGGGGCACCCGAATTTGTGGCGATGGGGCACCCGGATTTGTGGCGAGATGGGGCACCCGAATTTGTGGCGAGATGGGGCACCCGGATTCGTACCTGTACTCGCGGGATTTGAAGGAGCACGATGTACCAGTTCACGCTGAACCAGGAAGCTGTCACCGTCGCAGACGATAAGAGCCTGCTGGACTTTCTGCGTGAAGACGCGCGCTTGATCTCCGTGAAGAGCGGGTGTGCCGATGGCGTGTGCGGCGCGTGTTCGGTGCTGGTGGATGGCAAGGCTGTGCGTGCCTGCAAGCTGACGGTGGCGAAGGTACAGGGCAAGAGCGTGACCACGGTAGAGGGCGTGCCCGAGCAGGAGAAGCAGGTGTATGCCTGGGCCTTCGGTGAAGTGGGCGCGGTGCAGTGCGGATTCTGCATGCCGGGCATGGTGATCAGCGCGAAGTCGCTTTTGGACAGCAACCCCGCGCCGACATCGCCCGAGGTGCGCTCGTCCATTCGCTATAACCTATGCCGCTGCACCGGCTATCTGAAGGTAGAGCGCGCGATTCAACTGGCAGCCCAGGCATTTGCAAAGGGAACGCTGCCGGCGGTTGCAGAAGATGAAGGCAAAGTGGGAGCGCGGGCGTTGCGTGTGGACTCTACCGAGAAGCTCCTGGGGACAGGGGAGTTTGTGGACGACATGCAGGTGCCGGAGATGCTGCACGGCGCCGTGCTGCGCACGAAGTATCCGCGTGCGCGCGTGCGCAGGATTGACACGGCGGGTGCAGAGCGCTATCCCGGAGTAAAGGTGGTGCTCACGGCCAGGGATGTGCCGGGTGAGCGGCTGCTGGGACATGTGATTCACGACTGGCCGGTGATGATCGCAGAGGGCGAAGAGACGCGCTACGTGGGCGATGCGCTGGTGATCCTGGCCGCGACTACGCGGGAAGCGGCGCGGGCGGCCATTGAAAAAATCTGGGTGGAGTATGAAGTGCTGGAACCGCTGCTCTCACCGGAAGCAGCAATGGCGGAGGGTGCGCCACTGCTGCATCCGAAGGGAAATCTGCTGGCGCAGACCACGATGAAGCGCGGCGATGTGGACAAGGCCATTGCTGAAGCGAAGTATGTGGTGCACCGCCACTACTCCACGCCGCGGCAGGAACATGCATTTCTGGAGCCGGAGAGTGCGTTGGCGATTCCCGCGGAGTGCGGCTCGCTTACTGTGTATACCGCGGGGCAGGGCGTGTATGACGATCATCATGGCATTGTGCAGATGCTGGGTGTGCCGGCTGAAAAAGTCCGCGTGATCAGCAAGCTGGTGGGCGGCGGATTTGGCGGCAAAGAAGATCTCTCGGTGCAGCACCATGCGTCATTGCTGGCGTGGCACAGCGGGTTGCCGGTGAAGCTGACGTTCACGCGGGAAGAGAGCCTCATGGTGCATCCCAAGCGCCACCCGATGGAGATGGATTTCACCACGGCGTGCGATGCGCAGGGAAAGATTACAGCGGTGAGGGCACGCATCATCGCCGATACGGGTGCGTATGCATCGCTGGGCGGCCCGGTGCTGCAGCGCGCGTGTACCCACGCGGCCGGGCCGTACCAGATTGAGAATGTCGACATCGACGGTAAGGCGATCTACACCAACAATATTCCGTCAGGCGCATTCCGCGGCTTTGGCGTGACGCAGACATGCTTCGCCGCGGAGAGCAATTTGAATCTGCTGGCGGAGCAGGTAGGCATTTCGCCATGGGAGATTCGCTATCGCAATGCCATTGAGCCGGGCGGTGTGCTATCGAACGGGCAGATCGCAGACAGCGGAACCGCGCTGAAAGAGACTCTGCTGGCGGTGAAGAATGTGTTTGACGCTCATCCCGGCGCGGGCATTGCGTGCGCGTTCAAGAACAGCGGAAAGGGCGTGGGCGTGCCGGACGTGGGCCGCGTGAAGCTGATAATCCGGGATGGCGGCGTGGTGATCTGCACCAGCGCAGCCTGCATGGGGCAAGGGCTGGCGACGGTGCTGCAACAGATTGTGGCGGAGGCGAGCGGGCTGCCGCGCAATATTATCAGCGTCCATGCGCCAGATACCGCCGTGACGCCGAACAGCGGCACCAGCACTGCGTCGCGCCAGACACTGATCACGGGTGAGGCGGCGCGCCGTGCAGGAGACGCGCTGCACGAGGCGTTGGCCGCAAATACGATGGCCGCGCTGGAGGGGCAGGAGTTCTACCGCGAGTATGAGTGCGTGACTGACCCGATGACGTCAGACAAGCCCAATCGCCTGAGCCACATTGCGTATGGCTATGCCACGCAGGTGGTGCTGCTGGATGCAAAGGGTAAGGTGCAGAAGGTGATTGCCGCGCATGACGTGGGCAAGGCGATCAATCCGAATGGCGTGGAAGGGCAGATTGAAGGCGGCGTGGTGATGGGGCTGGGCTATGCGCTGACGGAAAACTTCAAGGTCAGTGAGGGTGCGCCCGCCGTAACGCTGGGAACGCTGGGCTTGTTCCGCGCGGCGCAGGTGCCGGAGATTGAATGCATTCTGATTGAGAAGAACGATCCTGCACTTACGTTTGGAGCAAAGGGCGTGGGCGAGATCGTAAGCGTGACCACGGCGCCGGCGGTGGCCTGCGCCTATTTTCGGCGGGACGGCGTGCTCCGCACCAGCCTGCCACTGAAGGAGACACCATACAGCCGATGAAAACCATGACAGAACAAGAAAATGCGGCAACCATGCTGACCGCAGAGCGGGAACAGAAGCTCATTGAACTTTGCCGGGCACTTGTTCGCAGCCGGAGCTACTCCGGCGAAGAGGCGGGCGCAGCTGCGCTGGTGCAGCAGGCCTTCCGCGAGCTTGGCTACGATGACGTGGTTGTGGATGAGTATGGCAACGTGCTCGGCCGCATCCAGGGGACGCGACCGGGAAAGACCATTCTGTTCGACGGCCACATAGATACAGTGCCGGTGCCGGATGCATCGAAGTGGACGCATGCGCCGTTTGGCGCGGAGATAGCAGACGGCAAGATATACGGGCGCGGCACCTCAGACATGAAGGGTTCGGTGGCCGCCATGATTGCGGCTGCAGGATTTTTCGCAGCGGACCGCGCGAAGAATTTTGCGGGGACGATCTGCGTGGCTGCGGTGGTGCATGAAGAATGTTTTGAAGGCGTGGCGGCGCGGCGCATCAGCGCGCGCATCCAGCCGGATTATGTGGTTATCGGTGAGTCGTCTGAGATGAATTTGAAGCGCGGCCAGCGCGGCCGGGCGGAGATCGTGGTGGAGACCTTCGGCAAGCCGGCGCACTCCGCGAATCCGCGCGCGGGAGTGAACGCCGTCTACAAAATGGCAGAGCTGATTCGCGAGATCGCGCTGCTGCAGGCACCGGTGCATCCGGTGCTGGGTGAGGGAATCCTGGAGCTGACGGACATCAAATCGTCGCCCTATCCGGGTGCATCGGTGGTGCCGGACTATTGCCGCGCCACCTACGACCGCCGGCTGCTGGTGGGGGAGACCAAGGCCAGCGTGCTGCAGCCCCTACAGGAACTGATTGAGAAGCTGAAGCGCAAGGACGCGCAGTTCGACGCGCGTGTGCATTTCGCCGCTGATGTGCAGAAGTGCTATACCGGCGCGGAGATTGGCGATGAGCGTTTCTTTCCGGGCTGGGTCTTCGAGAGTGACGACGAATTTGTGCAGCTGGCGCTGGCCGGGCTGCGCAGTGCCGGGCTGAAGCCGGAGCTGACACAGTATTCGTTCTGCACCAATGGCAGCCACTACGCGGGCGAGGCAGGCATACGGACGATCGGCTTCGGTCCATCCAGAGAGAATCTTGCGCACACGATTGACGAATACATTGCCGTGGACGATCTATTGAAGTCCGCAGAGGGCTACTACGGCATTCTGCGGTCAGTGTTTCAGAAGGGATAAGAGATGAAGACGCTAATTCGCAATGGCAACATTATTGATGGCACCGGCGCTGCGCGCTTCGCGGCGGACTTGATTGTGGAAGATGGTGTGATCGCAGAGATCGGCGCCGTGCCGTCCGCGGCGAACTTTGACGAGGTGCTGGATGCGCAGGGCATGATCGTCTGCCCGGGATTTATTGATACGCACAGTCACTCCGATCTTGAAGTGGTGCTGAATCCGTACGTGGAAGCGAAGATTCGTCAGGGCGTGACCACGGAACTGCTGGGACAGGACGGCATCTCCATGGCCCCGCTGCCGAAGAAGTACATTTCACCATGGCGCAAAAATCTTGCGGGCCTGGACGGCGTGAGCGATGAGCTGGGCTGGGACTATGAGACGACCGAAGGCTATCTTGCCATGATGGAGAAAAACGGCGTCGGCCTGAATGAGAGCTATCTGGTGCCGCACGGCAATGTGCGCATGGAGGGCATGGGGCTGGATAATCGCAAGCCTACTCCGGCTGAACTGGAGGCGATGCGTGACATTACGCGCCGCGAGATGGAGGCGGGCGCGTATGGACTCTCGACGGGACTGATCTACATGCCCTGTGCCTATGCGGAGACGGCAGAGGTGATTGAGCTGTGCAAGGTCGTCGCGGAATTCGATGGAGCATTTGTGGTGCATCAGCGCAGTGAGGCGGACACGATCCTGTCGTCGATGGAAGAGGTGATCGAGATCGGGCGGCAGTCCGGCGTGAAGATCCACTTCTCCCACTTCAAAGTATGCGGCCGCAAGAACTGGCCGTTGATTGACCAGGTGCTGGCGCTGCTTGACGGGGCCAATGCGGAGGGAATCCGCACATCGTTTGACCAGTATCCGTATGTGGCGGGCAGCACCATGCTGGGCGTGATTCTGCCGCCCTGGGCGCACGACGGCGGCACAGACAAACTGATGGAGCGGCTGGCGAGTGTAGAGATGCGCCGGCTGATGGTACAGGATATCGAGCAGGGCATTCCGGGGTGGGATAACTTTGTGGATTTCGCTGGGCTGGACCAGATCTTTGTGACCAGCGTGAAGACGGATGCGAATCAGGATCTCGTCGGTAAGAACCTGATGGAGATCGGTGAGCTGCGCGGCAAGAATCCTTATGATGCGACGTTCGACCTGCTGCTGGCGGAAGAAAATGCTGTGGGCATGGTGGATTTCTACGGCACGGAAGAGCACGTAATGCGGTTCCTGAAGCGGCCGGAGCAGAATGTCTGCACGGATGGTCTGCTGGGCGGACGGCCGCATCCGCGCGTGTTCGGATCGTTTCCGCGTGTGCTGGGCAAGTATGTACGCGAGGAGAAGGCGCTCACACTGGAAGAGGCCATCTATAAGATGACGGCGAAACCGGCGGCGGTCTTCGGATACAAACGACGCGGCCAGCTGAAGCCGGGAAACTTTGCCGATGTGGTGGTCTTCCATCCGGATACGGTGCTGGACAAAGGAACGTTCGTGGACCCGGTGCAGTTTCCTGTGGGGATTGAGCACGTGTTGATTAACGGCCATGCCGTGATGAAATCAGGCGAGTACAAGCGTCATCTGGCGGGCAAGGTACTGCGCATGAATGCCGCGAGCTAGGACAGCAGCTAAGCACCATTGGATATTTGCAGGATCTTCACGATGATATCGGCGCATATGTCCACGCCGAGCGAGCTGTTCAGGCAGAGGTGATACAGCTTGCGGTCCAGGCCATCGCAGCCGTAGTAGGTATGGGTGTAGCGCGCGCGATCAGCATCTTTCTTCTGCAGCAGCGCGTGCAGGTCTTTCTCATGCGGATGGCGCAGCTTCATGCGCTCCAGTTTGGCCGCCAGCGGAGCGTAGATAGAGACGTGCAGCACATGTGGATGGCGATGCAGTACGCACTGTGAGCTGCGGCCAATGATGACGCAATTGCCGGCGTCGGCAGCATGTTGAATCACGCTGGCGGTGATCTTCTGCATGGCATCGTAGTCCACGGGAGTGGCTGCGGGCGCGCCCGCCGTCATCAGCGACGGATCGCCTTTACGGAAGCCGTACATCACGCGCTCCCACCATGCATAGGAGTGTTCATCCGCGCTCTCGGCCCACTTGGAATCGACCTTTTCGGTCTCCGTGGCGTGTTCCAGAATCTGTTTGTCTACGCACTCCCAGTTCAGCAGCTCAGCAACCTTGCGGCCGATATCCGCGCCGCCGCTTCCATATTCCCTGGCAATCGTCACTACGTTAAACATGCAGCGTTCCCTCACCGTGTGTCGTTGGAAGGATTATATCGCTACAGGTTTGGTGGGTTGCACGGAAAATTGCGCGGTTCAGGCGGCAACATCGCTGCGCAGGCGGTTCTCAGAGAGCCAGACGAGGTAGTCGCGAATCCAGCCGGCGGTTATCAGGCCGAAGATCGTGACCAAACCGAGCAGTATCCAGAAATGCTCCGCCATCCACAGACGCATCAGCGAATACGCCGAGATGTAGCCCACGTGATAAGTGGCTTGCTGCATGGCGTATGAAGTGAATCTGCCGCCCTGCAGAAGGCTGACGGAGTGAGCGATGTCGCTGGACTGCGAGCGCTCCAGGAAGACGTCGGCGAACTCATCTACAGCACCATCGCCGCGCATCTGCATGATCACGATGGAGCGGCCGGCGTAGTAGGGTGACTCCAGGCCTTCGATCATCAGGTCGGGCGCGCCGTTCTGATTGGTGGGCACATCATTCGGGCTGGTTTGGTGTGTCCATTGCAACCACTTATTGAGCAGGCTGGTCATGTAGCCGGTCTGCTCCTTCACATGCACTCCGCTTGCGTCCATGGTGGTGGGCAGCACAGCGTCGAGCGATGCGAATGCGGGCTGATCGTTGGTGCCGCCAAGGATCAGGTAATCCTGATCGCTGCGCATGGCGGTCTCCGGACCGGCCACCTGCACACGCAGCGCGGGATAGCCCGTCTGCATGCCGCAGTGACTCATCATGTAGAGGAAGAGCGTGATCTCGCCGGTGGTGGGCTGCGGCGGCATGATGACGGTGGTGTCCGCTAAATCAGCTTTGCGGGTGAACGGGAAGCCTGCGTTGGCGAAGAGCTCAAGATTGGGCATGCGCACCCAGTGATCCAGGCCACGAATATCCAGCGAAGAGTTTTCCAGAATTGCGCCCTGCAGCTTCTGCTGAGGGTCCTGCGATGCATCGCCCGGACGCGATGGAATGAAATCGAAGTTGAAGAGCAGGGTATTGCCGAAAGGACGCAGATCGGCCACAGGCATCACCACGGTCCGACGTTTGTCTGTGATGCCTTTGCCCGGGGGCAGCGGCACTTCATTCTCCAGGCCGCCGTTCGCGAAGGCGCGCAGCGCTGAGCCTTCAGCCAGCGGCGTGGCGTTGTAGCGATAGTTCAGGCGCAGATTCAGATTCTGTGTCTCGCCGTAGTAGAGGTCGGGCGGAACCCGGAAGTAAACGGGGATGGGCGCTGAGCCGTTGGACTGCATCGCCTGCTCCGAGCTGTAGCTCCAGAGCGACGTGAGCTTGTCCGTGGTCAGCCAGCGGGGTGCGTCGTCTGGATTGCGCGGTGCCGGCAGGGGGAAATCCTGCAGGCGGACGGACTGGCCCAGCGCGGGTGGCGGTGTGCCGGGGCCGGGATGCGCGATGGCCATGAGCGCGAGGCTGCGCGCGGCCAGCAGTAACTGTGTGTCATCGTCGCCCGCCAGCACCAGGGCGCTGCCATGTGCGTCAGAAGGATTGGGCTGGATGCTCAGCGATGCGCCGCCGTGAGGAATGCCCAGCGTGGTGGATTGGGACGAACCCTGGTTGGTGAAGATGACGACGTTGCCCTGCGGAACGGTGCCAATTGATACGGTGAAATGCACGGGGCGGGTGCTGGCCTGGATGCCGAACCAGGAGGCCACGACGCCGGCGGCGCGCAGCGTTTCGGGATTTGGCGTGGAGAGGAAGACGAAGGGAATCGTGGTGGTGATCTGTAAGTCAGGATCGAAGAACGGCATGGGCAGCAGGCCGAGATCGGTCTTCAGCGCAACCGTGTCGCCTGCGACCAGGATGCGCGAGGCTGCGCCGACGGTTGCCAGCACATCATGGCGCACCGCGCCGTTTGGTTGCAGCGCGGTGCCGCCGGTGAACTCAAAGGTGAGATCGTTATTGCGCGTCAGCTGCTCGGCAGGAATCGCCATGGAGATGAAGCTGTACTCATCCTGTGCCTGCGGATGCAGCGGCGGCACAATTGTACCGATGGCTATTCCGTTGATGACGATCTTGATCGATCCGGTCTGCGAGAGGATCTGCGGATTGAAGTGATACGTCAACTCAATCGCAGCCTTCGCAGGAACGCGGCTGAGCGGAAGCACGAAGTGTTCCGAGTAGAAGGAGTGTGGGCCGCGCATATCAATGCCGCGCTGCACGCCCATGTCCTTCAGCGTGATGATGTCGTTTGCGGTCGCTGCGGTGATCTCGGGCGCGGGTACGGATGGTCCAGCCTGGAATGACAGCGGCGTGATGATGGCAGGAGGGACATTGCTCTGCGGCACAGCGGCGGCTGCCGGAGCGATGGGTGCGGTGTAGGGCGGCACTGCGCCGGGAATCTGCGCCCGGCCAACGCCATGCGACAGCGCAAGCACGGCGAAGATCAGAATGGAGGCCGCGCGGGCTTTGCGGGCGGGCAGCAGACCGCGCAGCACCTGGTGGAATCCGGTGAAGGAGAGGCGCACCACGCGTGCCAGGCTGACCAGAGGGCGATCCTCTTCAATGTGCTCGCGTGAGTGCATCCAGGAATCGGCGCGGGAGTAGATGGCGCGCGTCAGCGTCTCCTGATCTTCAATGGTGACGGCATGGAACTGCAGACGCAGTTCGTTCGCTGTCTTGCCGGCAATGGATGCGTTCACCTGGGCATCGCTGCCGGTGTGCCGGGGGAAGGATATCTGCACCGTGCCGCTCAGCGGCAATTCGACGGGCGTGGTGAAGAATACTGAGGCTCCGCCGACGGACATGTCGCGGGTGACGCCGTGGATGCGCGTGCCATCCGGCAGAACCACGTCGACATCAATCTTGACGGGAATGCGGACGGAGCTGCGGCGCTGCTTCTGCTCATTGGCCACGGCACCGGCCACGCCGAGGATGACCATGTTGAAGAATATCCACGCCAGGTTGCTGATGACCGTGCCGTAGTGGCCGGGATCGGTATAGTGCAGGCGGTAGGGCGTCATGCAGATGCCGACGAAGTTGAGCGCGAGCAGCCAGGTGGTGGGGGCGGCGATGTGGCGGTCAAAGCGCGTCTCGGCCAGCGTGCTGCCCTTGTCCGTCACGTTGAAACTGCCCAGCTTGGGATTGATGAGCGCCAGCAGCGTGGGCATCAGGATGTAAGGCGCCAGCACTGTCTCATAAATTTCATTCCAGAAGGAGTGGCGATGCTTGCCCTGAACGCGCGAGTTGGTGATGCTGGAGCTGGTGAGATGCGGCAGCGCATACGCGAGAATCGCGACCCAGTAGCCGGGGATGATGGTGAGGCCGAAGACCATGTAGACCAGCGGCGCGCACAGGAAGATCAAGCGCGGCACGGCGTACATAAAGTGCATCATCGCGTTGAAGTAGCAGAGACGCTGGGTGAATTTCATCCCTTTGGCGAGCAGGGGATTGTCTGTGCGGAAGATCTGGATCATGCCGCGCGCCCAGCGGATGCGCTGGCCTACGTGCGCGGAGAGAGTCTCAGTGGCGAGGCCTGCGGCCTGCGGCAGGTTGATGTAGGCCGTGTTCCAGCCGCGCTTCTGCATGCGCAGTGAAGTGTGCGCGTCCTCGGTCACGGTCTCGGTGGCGATGCCGCCCACCTCTTCCAGCGCCGAGCGGCGAATGACCGCGCAGGAGCCGCAGAAGAAGGTGGCGTTCCAGAGATCGTTGCCGTCCTGGATCACGCCATAAAAGAGCTCTCCCTCATTGGGAATGGTTTTGTACTGGAGCAGATTGCGCTCAAAGGGGTCGGGTGAGTAGAAGAAGTGCGGCGTCTGCAGCATGCCCATCTTCTTCTCGGCCAGGAACCAGCCGATGGTGACCTGCAAAAAGCTGCGCGTGGGCACGTGATCGCAGTCGAAGATGGCGACCAGCGGAGCGTCCATCATAGTGAGCGCGTGATTGATGTTGCCGGCCTTGGCGTGATTGTGTTCCTTGCGCGTGATGTAGCCGACGCCGGCTTCTTCCGCGAAGGCGCGAAAGTCTTCGCGGGTACCGTCGTCCAGGATGAAGACGTGCAGCTTCTCCGGCGGATAATCGATATTGATGGCGGCAAGGGCGGTGTAGCGAACCAGCGAGAGCGGCTCATTGTAGGTCGGGATCAGGATGTCGACGTGGGGCCAGAGTGACTCATCCGCGGGCAGGGGAACGGGCTTGCGGCCCAGCGGCGCGCAGGTCTGCATGTAGCCCAGCACCATGATGAGTGTGGTGTAGGCCTCGGCAGAGAGCAGCAGCAGCATCAGTACGGCGTTAATGGTGAGCCGGTCGTTGGATTCGTCGGTGAAGAACTGTGTGATCATCCGGACGCGCCACCAGCCGTAACGCAGAGTTGCAGCCAGGGACAGCAGCATCAGCGCAATCGTCACCAACTGGGAGCGGCTGATACGGTTCAGCAGGATGACGATGGTGATGGTGATGACGCCGACGACGAGCTGCTTTGGCCAGCTCAGGTACAGGCTGACAAATTGAAATAGCAGAAAGACGCCACAGGCGGTCAAAAGCAGTCGCAGGGCGCGCGTCGGTAGGGGCTGCGTGCTGAGAAACGATTTCACCCCTCTAACCTTCTACCGCCGGGGAGATATGGTCAAGACACGAATGGGGCGGGGGTATCACCCAAAAGCAGCATAAGAGAGCATTCCCCCGCTCATGGCTCGCGCTGGTAGAGTGCCAGGCGCGCCATAAGCGGGGGAATGGCTGTGGTTATTGCGTGACCAGCGAGATGGTGGCCGTGTGGGTTACGCCGCTGGCACTGACAGCAGAGACCGTAACTGCGCTGGTTCCGGATGGCGTGCCGCCGCTGCCGCAACCCGTGAGGGCAGACATGCCGGCGATCAGCAGCAATCCGAGTGTGAGCAGCCGGACCGCGCTCTTACGCTTGCGGAAGGCCAGCGGCGCCAGCAGCAGGGTGAAAGCGAAGACCAGGGGACTGGTGTGATTGCCGAATCCGAAGTGCGGAGCGTGGTTGGCTGCCGCACTGGTTACGATGGTCAGCGTGGTGGTGCCATAGCCGGAGGGCGTTACCGTTGCAGGCGAGAAGCTGCAGGAGGCGCTGGCTGGTAATCCAGAGCAGGAGAAGGAGACGGTGGAGTTGAAGCCGTTGATCGAGAAGATAGAGACGGCGGTAGAGGCCGACTTCAACGAACCACCGACGATCAACTGGGTGTTGGCGAGCGTCATGCTGAAGTCCGGCACCAGCGCTGCGCCCACGGTGATGGTTGCAGCGGTGCTGGTCGAGCCCGGATAGATGGTGGTTCCGGTAGCGCCGGAGTACACCGCCGTAATGCTGTGCGTGCCCTGTGTGAGCGCGCTGGTGGTGTAGGTGGCCGTGCCGCTGACCAGTGTCTGCGCGGGCCCAGTGGTGGCTGAGCCGTCGTAGAACTGCACGGTGCCGCCGGGAGTTCCCAGGTTGGAGGTGACGCTCGCCGTGAAGGTGACGGAGACGCCGACGGTGGAGCTTGCCGGGGTGATGAAGACGGACGTAGCCGATGTGACCGGCGAGACGACCAGTGACAGTGATCCCGTGGAGGTGGCGAACGTGCTGTCACCGGAGTAGATCGCGGTGAGGGAATGCGTGGTGGCCGTCAGCCCGGTCGCGGTATAGGTCGCCGTGCTGGCAGAGGTGCCGCCCGTAAGCGCGGCTGCGCTGGTCAGGGTAGTGGCTCCATCCTTGAAGGCCACGGTGCCGGTGGGCACCACGGTGCCGTTGCCCGGAATGGTGGCCGTAAGCACAACGCTCTGGCCAAAGACCGGGGCAGCGGGTACCGCGGTGAGTGTGGTGTTGGTCGCGGTCAGGTTATAGGCGGTGCCGGTGAGCGTGACCGTCTGGGTGCCGGTGGAATCGCTATCCGTCACCACCACTGAGCCGGTGGGAGTGCCTGCAACCGTCGGCGCGAAGGTGACGGTCACCGTGCAGGGAGTATTCGCCGCCAGCACCGCGGGCGAGAGGGGGCAGTTGCTGGTCTGCGAGAAGGCAGATCCGCTGGCCACGATGCTGCTGATGGTGAGCGCTGCTGTGGAGGTGATGGTGAAGGTCTTCTGCGCCGACGTTCCCACCGCCTGTGACGAGAAGGTGAGCGACGTGGGGTTCAGCGTGACGGTCGTCGGCAGCGCCGGGACCTGCATGATTGCAACCAGAGCGTCGCGATCGCTGGTGCGGTAGGGCGTTGTCAGCAGCGCGGTGGAGGAATCATTGCGGTAGATCACGTTGTAGTCGGAATCAATGTGTACCGCCTGAATCGTGGTTCCCGTCGGCACATTGCTGTTGACCATGATGTGATCCAGCGAGGAGGCGACGCCGCTCTCGTTCGCGGTATAGCGTGTGCCAGCGGCAAGCGCCGGGACGAGGTCCGTCAGAAGCGAGTTGTAGGTGTTGGTATTGGAGAGTACGACGGTATTTGCGGCCGCCTGCGTCTTGGTGAGAATGCCGGTCACATCCACATAGCCGTCAGAGAACTCATAGGCATTGCAATTGCAGCCCAGGATGATTGGAACCGTACCGAAGCCGGTATCTACGGTGCCCGCAAGCTGCTGCGCCTGCGCAAGACGCTGGGCACGGACCTTTGCGCCTGCCGTGGAACTGCCAACCACGGTGTTGCTGTTGATGTTTGCGGTCGGCAGCAACTCAGCCGAGATGACGTAGGTCTGGTAGGTTGCACCGGTGCCGCGCTTTACGCCAAGGTTCACATAGACCGGCGGAGTATCCCAGATGGCAACGTGCGTGTTGGTGGTGGGATCGATGTAGTAATAGCTGGCGACTCCGACGCCGAAGTTGCCTGAACCGGAGATGCTGACCTTGGCAGGCTTTGTCAGGATGGCATTGCCGTAGCCGTTCGGCCCAACGGCTCCCATAGTGCCGACGTACGCCGGATCCGTCTGCGAGGCAGCCGTGGCATCCGAACTGATCTGCGCTGAGAGTGCAGTGAGTTCCGTGGCGCTCTCCACCTCCTGCAACGCGATCACGTCAGGCATGCCCATGCTGTTGCGGATGGCGTAAGAGGCTTTGCGGAGGCGGCGGGCGTAATCCGCGGAAGTGAGAGTGTTTGCGCCTGCCACTCCGGTTTCGGTGTCGTAGAAACGCTGCATCTCCAGCGTCGCTACTGAGAGCTGGCTGGCGGTTGCGGTGGTTGCCGTGGTCGAGGGCGAGCCCTGTACCACGACAGGCGCAGAGTTCAGCATCAGCAGCGGCGTACCGGCAGAGTAATCCAGCACACCGGTGGCCGGGGTGATGGTGGAACCGGTGACGAGATCGACAGCCGTGGTGCTGGTGAGCGCGCCGGTAGCAACCTGCAGCAGATTGGTGGGCGCGGTGTAGCGCGTCCAGGCAGAGGGTGCGCCGCCGGTGGGCGCAGCATCGCGCGTATCGGCGCCCACAGCGCGGAAGGGCCGCGCTACGCCGGGCAGCGCGGCGTAGAACTTGCCGTCAGAGGTATAGGTCTCAGTGGATTCGTTCAGCGTGCCCGTTGTGCCGGAGGTAGAGGTCATCGTAGGCGCCGTCATCAGCATGGACTGATACTGCAGCAGCTGGGTGGTGCTTCCGGTGGGCGAGAGCGTGGTTGCGCTCAGCGTGATCGCCGTGGGCAGCGTGTTGCCGGTGGAGAGCACGGAGTAGCCGGTGGGGCTGTCAATCTCCAGCGGCGCGGCCAGATATCCGGTCGCGGTGATGGGGCTGGTCACAACGCCCGTCACCTGTAGATTATTGCCCACGACAACGCTGGCAGGCGGCGTGGTGCCCGTGTTCACATAGATGGCTTCGGGCGTGGCGGCGTTGCTGTCAGCATCGCTGTCCTTCGCCTGCAGGTAGAAGCCGGTGCTGCGGATGCCGGTCACAATGCCGGTGATGTTCACGCTCTGGCCGATGTAGGTGGAGACCGTTGGCGGTGTTCCCTGGATGGTGTGAATCGCGGTGATGGGAACGTAGAGCTGCACGGTGAGCGGAATGCTGACCGTGGGAATGCTGTCCAGTTGCGTATCGGTCACCTTGGCGCTGATGGTGTAACTGTTCACTGCCTGCGCGCTGGGGATGGTCAGTGAGTACGAATACACGCTGTCGCCGGAGGTGGCATCGCCGTGGGTTCCGTCATCGTAAAGAGTCTGGGTGGTGCTGCCGCCGAAGGCACTGAGATCGGCCGTGACCGCAATGCCGGTACCGGAGCCGGGAACGACGGTGACGGTGAGCAGCGTGGATGCTCCCTGTACCTGCGAGGCCGGTGTGGCAACCCCGGTGGCGGTGGGCGCGGCAACGCCGCAGACCGCAGCGGCCGATGCCATGTCGTGCATCGATGTGGTGGCCAGCGTCAGGACAGTGAAATCGTTCGCATTGTCGTCCGTGTCAGTACAGCCGTTGTTCTTGCGCTGAGCGTAGGTGGTATTGCTCAGAACAGCGGTAGCATCCGTGGATGATGTCGGGGAGCCTTCCGCGCAGCTGGCCGTAGGGCCGAAGCCGACGAAATCGACGAGGTTAGAATCGGCGCAGATATTGGAAGAGGTCATGGCCGCTGTGGAGTGCACCAAAAAGACCTTGCCTGCGGTGGAACTCATGGCGATGGTGCCGGTGGCATCCGGCGTGACGGGGAATCCCGCAGTCGTATTGGCGCCGACCGCCTCCTGCACCAGATAGTAGTGCTTCGGCTGGAGAGTGCCGGAAAGAACGGTAATGCCGGAGGTGCCGCTGATCGTGGTTCCGGTAGCACTGGAATACTGGACGCTGTAGCCGGACATATCAATGGCCGTGGTGCCGATGTTCAGGATCTCAACGTAATCGTTGGAGATGACCGCGCCGGTATTGCCGCCGCCGCCGTAGACCTGGCTGATCACGAGCGTGCTGGAGCCGGTTGCATGTGCTGAAAGGGTGATGAGCGAGACGAGCAAAAGAAAAAGGGCTGAAAGCACCTTTACGGAAAGGCGAGGGGTAACCTGAAGTCGCGTCATGCTTGTTTATAGCTCAGAAACTGCGAATTCAATAACAATAAAGATTAAAGAAATCATTAAAGTGCGGATGAGAACAGGGCGTTCGGCCCGCCTGCCCCGGCCGCTGGATAATGCCCGGCTTCGCAGTTTTGTGATCCTGTCCAACCCGTCTGGGGCTATCCCATGCTCTGCCCGCAGACGGCCAGACACCAACCGAGGCCTGGGAAGGTTCATTGTAAGCATCTGTAAATAAATCGCTTACGCCGACATTTAAAGTCGCTTCAGCTGAGGTGTGATGCAGGTCACACCAACGCCGACAATAAGAGTCGTATATTGGATTTGCGTTGCGATGCAGTTTTGTTTGCAGCGGAAATTTGTTTGCAGCGGAAATCCACGATGACTCCTGGCAGAGATGGCGTGGATTTCCGCCCTAACCCACGGCCTTGCGGCTGCGGCTTCCTCATTCTAAGAGCCGCGGAGCCGGGTTGTCACGGAGATCCATGCGATTCGCTATCCGGGCGATCTTTGCCCTCAGTTTCACCTTCTTCTCTTCAGCCTATGCCCAGCTTGTGGTGGCTTCCTCTGCACCGGGCGGCACGATTCTTTGCTCCGGGTCTGTTACCGATACGACTGGCGCCGCGCTGGCTCATGCTGCGGTCTCGCTTACGCAGGCAGGCGAGGCACCGCTGACGACCCGCACCGATAACGCCGGGCGCTTCGGGCTGCAAGTCACAAAGCCGGCCATCGGATGGACGCTGACCGTCACGGCTCCGGGGTTCCAGGAGTACGCTGTGCCCTTCGATGCGAGCCTGCCCGCGCCCCTCACCATTCGCCTGCAGGTGGAAGCGCAGTCGGAGCAGATTGAAGTGCAGAGCGTGGGCGGAGGAAATATTGAGCCGACAGAGACGCAGCTGGGCTCGGCGTTGAGCCAGGAGCAGCTCGGCAATACACCGGTGAATGGCCGCAGTCTGACCGGTCTGCTGGCACTCACGCCGGGGGTGGTGCCCGTGAGTTCCGTGCAGCCCAATGCAGTGGTGATGAGCGGTGTCGCCAGCACGCCGCCCTCCGGCGATCTCGACATCGGCGCGCTTTCGGTGAGCGGGCAGCGCGAGACGGCGAATGCATTTCATGTGAATGGTGCGAATGTGCAGGAAGATGTGAACATGGGCATCGCGATTGTGCCCATGCTGGATTCCGTAGCGACGCTGGAGGTGCTGACCAGCAGCTTTGATGCGCGGCTGGGCAATCAAAGCGGCGGCCAGATCGCGGTCTTTACCCGCAGCGGAACCAGCCGGATGCACGGCAGCGTCTACGATTACTTCCGCAACACTGCGCTCGACGCGCGCAATTATTTTTCGCTGGTGCGCGCACCCTTTCACCAGAATCAGTTCGGGGGCACCTTCGGTGGAGCTGTGCCGCATACATCCGAGTTCTTCTACTTTGTGGATTACCAGGGCACGCGGCAGACGCAAGGCATGGACACAGGCCGGATCGCGGTGCCATCGCTGGCCGACCGCGGCGGAGACCTCGCCGATCAGCAGCAGTTGCTTACCGGCAGCGTGAGCGCGCCGTTCATTGCAGATATGCTGAGCAGCAAGCTGCAACGCACCATTCACACCGGCGACGCCTACAGCAGCATCTTTCCCGGCGGGCAGATTCCTTCGAGTGTCTTCTCCGCGCCCGCGCAGCATCTGCTGCAGTACATTCCCAAACCGAATTATGATGCCGGCAGCTTCAGCACATCCAGCTATGCGCAACGCATCCGCGATGATAAAGGCTCAGTGCGCCTGGATCGTACGACACGCTGGGGCAAGTTGAGCGGCTACTACTTTCTGGATGATTACTCGCTGCTGAATCCGTATCCCACGGCGCAGGGCGGTGCGACTGTTCCGGGCTTCAATGCTGAGAGCGACGGCCGCGCGCAACTGTATTCGCTCAACCTGGTATCGTCATCGGCAAATAGCGTGAACCAGGCGCATCTGAGCTACATGCGTAACGCCGCGGCGGTAGGGCAACCGCATGACGGTGTGGGGCCTTCGCTGGCATCGCAGGGCTTTGTGAGCGGCGCCAATACCGACGGCATTAATCCGCTGCTGCCGAATATTGAAGGCGTGGCCAACGTGATCTTCAATGGCTTTACGATGGGCGTGGATGTGACCAGCCTCTTCCAGGCGGAGAACATCTATGAAGTCTCCGACGATTACAGCCACACCCTGGGGGCGCACACGATTTCGCTGGGTGCGAATCTGCATGCCGACCAGATCAATACGCATCCTACGGTGTACGACAATGGAAGCTTTTCTTTCACGGGCAGCGAGACCGGTTCTGACTTCGCGGACTTTCTGATCGGCGTGGATTCAAGCTACACCCAGGGGCAGGGAGAGAGCTTCTACAATCGCAACCACTACATCGGCCTGTACGCGCAGGACAGCTGGCAGATCCATTCGCAGCTCACGCTGAACTACGGCTTCCGCTGGGATGTGTTGCCGCCGTGGTCAGAGAAATTCAACCAGCTGCTCACGCTCGACCCGAACGAGCAATCCGTGGTATTTCCCAACGCGCCGCAGGGCATACTGTTCCCCGGCGATCCCGGCGTGCCGAATACGCTCTCGCCCACGCGCTATGGAAATATTGCGCCGCGCTTCGCCTTCTCGTGGGCGCCGCAGACAAACTGGAGCCCGCTGGCCACGCTCTTTGGCGCACCGGGCAAGACGGTGCTGCGCGGCGGATTCGCAATCTACTACAGCGCATTCGAAGGGCTGGCTGCGGGTATTATGAGCGGCTGCCCGCCCTACGGCTTCACTTACACCAGCGCTGCGCCGACGCTCTTCGATCAGCCCTTTGCCAGTGCGGGTCAGCGCTTTCCGCTACAGCATGTCGCCTATGGAGCAACCGCCGCGCACCCTGACAGCAGTGTGGACTGGAGCAATTTTGAGCCGCTCACCGGAATCCCCGCATTCGCGAAAGATAACGTGGACCCGTACACGGAGAATTACAGTGTCTCCGTGGAACGCCAACTCGCCGCGCATACTGCGCTGACGCTGAGCTACGTGGGAACGCAGGCGCATCATCTGCTGGTCATTCAGGAGATGAATCCCGGCGATCCGGCGGCCTGTCTTGCACTCTCAACGGCGGCAAGCGTGGCGGCTGGTTCAGCGACATGCGGCCCCTTTGGGGAGAGCAGCACCTATGTAACCGCGGGCGGTGCAACGGTGCAGGGAACGCGCACTGCATTCAACGCGGCGTTTGGAAGCGTCAATCTGCAGCGCACCATTGCCAACTCGCATGACAATGCGCTGGAGCTTAGCCTGAAGCATTCCACGCCCTCGCTGTTTGTGCAGTTGGGCTACACGTGGAGCCGCTCGCTCGATGAATCCTCCAGTCTGGCTGAGCCGGTGTATCCCGGCAATGCCGGCCGCAGCCGCGCTCTCTCCGCCTTTGACCTGACGCATAATTTTGTGGCGACCTATCGCTACACGCTGCCGCTCGCTCGCTTCATTCATGGCCATGCAAACCTGACGGACGGCTGGCAGATATCCGGGCTGACGCGCATGAGCAGCGGTTTTCCGGTCACGCTGATCAATAACAATGACACATCATTGCTGGGCACGCAGCCCAACGGCATCAACAACAATGGCGTGGACGAACCCAATTTTCCCGGCGGCGATTTGAAACTGAACCGGCATCCGGGAGCGGGCGGATATGCGTTCAACAAGAGTCTCTTCTCTCTGCCTGCGCTGGGAACCATGGGCAATGCGCGGCGGAGATTCTTCTACGGGCCGGGCGCGGATAACACCGACCTCGCGCTGCAAAAATCTACGAAGCTGCGGCAGAACACCGTGCTGGAGCTGCGCATGGAGACGTTCAATCTCTTCAACCATGCGCAGTTCTTTGGCCCGGCGGCGGTGAATGGGAATATATCCAGCAGCGGCTTCGGGCAGATTCAAAGTTCATCACCGCCGCGTCTGATGCAACTCGCGGCGCGCATCAAATTCTAAACGCCCGCTTCCATCAGCCGCTCCGTCATCACCTGGAAGTGATAGCCTTTCACGGCGAGCGTCATGGCCAGACCGAAAGAGCGCGGCGAGCGCAGCAGTGTGCTGAATAAAAAGCGCCAGTAGCTGCTGCGTCCACTGGAGAAGACGCCCTGCCGAAGAAGAGAGACGAAGAGTGCGCGCAGATTGGCATAGCTCAGGCGGCCCTTGGGCTCTGTGTGGGCGCGCTGCAGCATCAGCTTCACCCGCGCGTAGTAGGCATCGTGTGCATATATCCTCTGCAGCACCGAGCGGTAGCCGGCCAGCAGGCGGTCCGGGTTCATCCGCGGCGTGAAGTTCATACTGCAGTCCGTATTGTCGCCGGCGCCGGCGGCCAGGATGCGACCTTCGCTGCGCAGACGGCGAAAGAGCTGCGTTCCCGGCATCGCCTGCAGCAGGCCAACCATAGCTACGGGAATCGCACTCTGCTGAATGAAATCCACCATGCGGTCAAAGATGTCTTCGCGGTCCGTATCAAAGCCGAGGATGAAGCCGCCCATCACCTCAATGCCGTAGCTCTGGATGAGCTCGATGCTGTCCAGCAGATTGCGCTTCGTGTTTTGCAGTTTGTGGTTGGCGATCAGGCTGGTTTCATCCGGCGTCTCAATGCCGAGAAAGACTGAGGTAAAACCGGCATCTTTCATGAGCTGCAGCAGGTCGAGATCGTCGGCCAGGTTGAGCGAGGCTTCAGTGATGAACCGAAATGGCCGGCCATTCTGCTCACGCCACTCGACGATGGCGCGAAGCAGCTCTTTGGCGCGCTTTTTGTTGCCAATGAAGTTGTCATCCACGATGAAGACGGCGTCGCGCCATCCCGCCAGACGCAACTGATCCAGCTCGGCGAGGACCTGCTGTACTTCCTTGGTGCGCGGCTGCCTGCCATAGATTTCAATGATGTCGCAGAACTCGCAGTTGAACGGACAGCCGCGTGAATACTGTACCGTCATGGTGTTGTAGTGATTCATCCGGATGAGACTGATATCGGGCAGAGGACTGTGCGCCATTGCTGGACGCTCAGCGGCCTGATACACAGCGCGAGCCGTTCTGGATTCCAGATCGTGCGCGAGCGTGGCGATAAGGTCTTCGGCCTCGCCGATCACAATGTGGTCGGCAGGCAGTGCGCCGGCTGACATGCTGCTGGTGATGGGGCCGCCGACCACCGTGCGCAGACCGCGCCCCTTGCATTGCTGCAGAATTGCCACCAGATCCTGCTGCTGTGCATGCATGCCGCTCAGGAATGCAACGTCAGCCCAGGCAAGATCCTGCTCGCGCAGCGGCTCCACATTGATATCAATGAGCCGCTTGTTCCAGGTGGCAGGCAGCAGCGAGGCGACCGTCATCAAGCCAAGCGGAGGCTGGGCGGCGCGCTTTCCCTGAAACGAAATCGCGTGCTTGAAGCTCCAGAAGGTGTCGGGAAATCTTGGATAGATGAGCAGCACATTCATACCGGCCTCCACGCCTGTGCGGGGCTCCGCATGCAAGGGGCAGTCATCCGGGGAATAGAGACAGCGCGATGGCGCGCGGCACGTCTGCTGGAATTCTTACGCGATGCAAACAGACTTACAATTGCCGGTACAAAAAAATTACACACACGGGAACGCGTAAAAGCCGGTGTGCCGGAGGTGCGGTGATGATGAAGGAGCTGTCTCTCGCGAAGGTGTATCAACTGTTGGAGCCCGGTCCTGTAGTGCTGCTGACGACCGCGCGGAAGGGGCGGGCTAACGTGATGACGATGTCATGGCACATGATGGTGGAGTTCGAGCCTCCGCTGGTGGCCTGCGTGGTGAGTAGCGGCGATTACAGTTTTGCGGCGCTGCGAGCCACCGGAGAATGCGTCATCGCCATTCCGGCGCGGGAGCTGGCACGGAAGGTGGTGGGCATCGGAAATTGTTCGGGGAGCGATGTAGACAAGTTCCGCAAGTTTCATCTGACGCCGGTTCCGGCGGCGGAGGTAAAAGCGCCATTGGTGGCAGAGTGCTTTGCCAACCTGGAGTGCAAGGTGGTGGAGACAAAACTGGTGAAGACGCACAACCTCTTCATCCTGGAGGTGGTCAAGGCATGGACGGATCCGGCACAGAAGCGTCCGAAGACTATCCATCACCATGGGTACGGAAAGTTTGTGGTGGACGGGGAAGTCATCCATATCCGGTCGCGCATGGCGTGACACGAACTATTTCTCGACGGCAAAAAGCCCGGGTAGCGCCGCGCCTGCGTTGCCCTGCACTACATGGGTGAACGCAGAGGCGTTGAGCGGCGGCTCCGGGCCGATGTAGATGGTGCGCGCCCCGGCTGCTCGTGCCCAGTGCACAAAATTTGCCGCCGGATAGACGGAACCCGATGTGCCCACGACGAGCATCACACTGGCACGCTCGATTTCGTGCTGGATGCGGTCCATCTGCAGTGGAATTTCGCCGAAGAAGACGATGTGCGGTCGCAGTCGGCCGCCGCAGCGGCAATGACCAACCTCATCCAGCGAGCGATAGATGGCGCGGTCCTCCACGGGCGGTTGTCCGCATTCACGCTCACAGCGCGCCTTCGTAAGTTCTCCGTGCATATGGATGAGATTCACACTCCCGGCACGTTCGTGCAGGTCGTCTACATTCTGCGTGCAGAGAAAAAATCGCTGCGGCAGCTGCGCTTCCAGCTCTGCCAGCGCACGGTGTGCGGCGTTCGGCTGGGCGAGTCGTGCGGCGGCGCGGCGGTCCGCATAGAACTGCCAGACGCGGGCAGGATCGCGCTCCCAGGCCTCCGGCGTACAGACATCCTCAATGCGGTGGCCCTCCCATAATCCATCGGCAGCGCGAAAGGTAGGCAGGCCGCTTTCAGCGCTGATGCCTGCGCCTGTAAGAACGAAAATGCGATCGGCGGGATGAATTCTGATGGCTTCCATGCGTATGCTTAAGAGTACATGCTCGGATTAGTCCTTATTGTGGGATTTCAATTGATGGGGATAGGGCTGCACCGGCTCGGCGTTCCGCTGCCCGGCGGCGTCCTTGGCCTGCTGCTGTTTACTGCCGCGCTTGCCATGGAGATTGTAAAGCTTAAGTGGGTGGAGCGCACGGCGGAGTTCATGGTGCGGCACATGCTGCTGCTCTTCATTCCGCTGGTGGCGGGGCTCACGCAGATGTCGGCCGAGCTGCGGCGCGATGGCGTGGCTCTGCTGGCGAGCATCTGCGTCAGCCTGCTGGCGGTTCTGCTTACGACCGGTGGCCTCGCGCATTTTCTGATGCGCGACCCGCAGCCGGCAGCCCCGCCGGAGAGTGAGCAGCCATGAGAGTGCTGACGTTCCTCTTCAACACACCCGCATTCGCCGTGGCCATCACACTGGCGCTGTACTGGCTGTCGCTGCGGCTGCAGGGCAGATGGCCCTGGGCGAATCCGCTGATCACTGCCACGGTTGCGCTGGTGCTGGTGCTGTACGTGCTGCACATCCCGTATACGCGCTACAACGCGGGTGGCCGCTACTTTACGTACCTGCTCGGCCCCGCTACGGTGGCTCTGGGTGTGCCGATGTACAAGCAGGGAATCAAGCTGAAGGGATCGCTGCGTCGCCTGCTTCTGGTGGTGCTGGCCGGGTCTATCGTGGGGATGCTGACCGCGGGAGTTGTGGCGTGGCTGATGGGCGCATCGCACGAGGTCATCATGTCTACAATTCCGAAGTCTGTGACCACGCCCATTGCGATCCAGGTTTCAGAAGAACTTCACGGCAACCCCGCCATCACTGCGGCCATGGTCATCATTACCGGATTGCTCGGCAGCATCGTTGGGCCCATCGTGCTGCGCATCGCGCACATCCGGCATGACCATGCCCTGGGCGCAGCCATGGGAACGTCGTCGCATGCGGTGGGCACGGCAACGCTATTTCAAACCTCGGATGCGCAGGGCTCGGTCTCGTCGCTCGCCATGGCGATGGCCGGGGTCATCACGTCAATACTGGCCATGCTGCTGACCTGGTGGTGGCGTTGAGAGGCGCATCTTTCATGTGCGGCAAAAGTTTGTTGATACGGTGTAAGAAAACGCCAAGAGTTGTATTGCATATGGTCTCCAATACGAGAAGATGAGACAAAATGCCTGACAAGACAACAAAAAGTTCCGGGGCCCTAGTTGTCGTGTCGGCGGTTGCAGCTCTTGGGCTGCACGGGCTGCTGACGGCAGTGCTGCCGCCAAATTACGGCTACTGGTCTTCCTTCTACATTGTTGCCGTGCAACTTGCCGCACTGGCCGTCTGTGTGTACTGGATGCGGTCGTCCAGCCCTTCGGCTGCTGGCCTCTGGCGGCTGGCGCTGCTCTCCATCGCATTGCAGACGACTGCAATCTGCATCGATATCAGCCATGAACTGCTCGGAAGCTTTCAGAATAATCCTGCACCGGGGCTGGAAGTGCTCTTCTCCATGCTCTATTCTGTGCCGCTGCTGTTTGCCGTCTCCATGAGTTTTGATGGGCAGCTTCCGCGGGCAGTTCGCGCGGTGAAGGTTTTTCTTGCGCTGGCTACAGCTGCTGCCTTTTATGTTCTGGTGTTTTCGGTCGTCAAGCTGGATGGCATCAGCCCGCTGCAAAACCTGCTGTACATTACCCGCCTGTTTGATACGCTGGATGTTTTTCTGGCCATTGCAGCTACCATTCGGCTCTTCAGCATGGAGCAGCCCGATGAGCGGCGCTTCTTCTATGTAATGTCGGCAGCTCTGTGGATTGATGCGGTAGCGCCTGCGGTGCGTAACCGTATCCTGATCCGGCATAACTATTTGTGGCTCGATCTGCTGGTCTCTGCCCCCTCTATCTTCTTCGTGGCTGTGGCCTGCCTGCGGGTTCCGCGCTGGATATTGGCCAGCCGTCCATCGCCGGCAGTCACGCGCATTGTGCGCAGCGGCAGCCCGGTCTTTCTCAGCCTGGGCATGCTTCTGCTGGGCATCCTGATCTCTCGGTTTCACTATTACATCGGTGGCGCGGTGATTGTAACGGCAGTGCTGGGCTATGCCGGTATGAATGTGTTTGCGCAGGCGCGCAACATTGAAACTGCAGACACACTGCGTTCTGCCAAGCTGCACCTGGAGAAGATCGCCGGCAGCGACGAACTGACCGGTATTCCAAACCGCCGCACCTTCGACCTCAGAATCGAGCTGGCCTGCCAGACCGCCTCCCGCGCCCATCAGCCGCTGTCAGTGATCATGATTGATGTGGACCTGTTCAAGCAGCTCAACGATGCGCGCGGGCACCTGGCGGGTGACGATTACCTGGCGCGCATCGCCCATGTACTGCAGCGCGCGCTGCCGCGTTCCACTGATCTGGTGGCGCGCTATGGCGGGGAGGAGTTTGCCATTCTGTTGCCCTTCACTGCGGGTGAAGGCGCGCAGGCAGTGGCGTACAAGCTGCATGAAGCCGTTGCAGAACTGAATCTGGAGCACCCTGCATCGCCAACCGGCAAAATTACCATCAGCATCGGGATCACGAGCTGGCAGCGGCGATCAGCGCCAGCGCCGGTTGAACTGGTTGCCAGCGCCGATCGCGCGCTGTATCAGGCAAAAGAGTACGGCAGAAATCAGACGGCTTATATTGAACTCTCCGACACCGCGATCTGAGACTGCGCCGCCGCGCAGTGAGGTGCATCACTGAACTGCAGCGGCGCATGTGTCATGCTGAGACAGGATTCTTTGCGGAGCGAGATGCGCGGATGCGTTTGAAGGCACACAAGACCTGGGCTCAGCAACAGCTGGCCGCCACCCTGCGCATGGAGCAGAGCAGTCACAGTAAGCTCTTCTCCTGGGAACGCAGGCGACTGTTCATCCATGCGGGCAAGACGGCGCTTGCCGCCGGGCTGTGCTGGTGGCTGGCGCTTCACTTTGGCCTGCATGAGGGATACTGGGGCGCCATCAGCGCCATCATTGTGCTGCAATCGAACGTGGGCTCCACGGTTACGGCGTCGCGCGACCGCATACTGGGCACCGTAATCGGCGCAATCATCGGTTTTTCCTGCACGCTTTTCGGCACTTTGCCGTGGAACTATATTCTCGCCCTGCTGGCCGCGGTCATTCTGTGCGGCCTGCTGGGGCTGCGCAACAGCTCGCGCCTGGCCGGCGTGACCATCACGATTGTGATGCTGGTGAAGGCGGGCTCGCACTGGACGATTGCCATGGATCGCGTGATTGACGTGTTCCTGGGCATCGTGGTGGCGCTGGCGGTCTCGGTTCTGCTCTTTCCGGACCGCGCCCGTCTGCGGCTGCGTGAAGGGCTGGCGCGTGAGTTCCTGCTGCTGGGAGGATTCTTTGAGGCCATCCTGCAGGGTTTTCGCGGTGAGCCCGCTGAAAATCTGGCGGGCCTGCGGGAGGATGTTCTGGCCGTGGTGCGCAGCAACGCGCAACTGGCTGAGGCTGCCCGCAACGAGCCCTCGGGCAGTCCGGGAATGCGGGAGGGCCTGGCGCTGCTGTCGCAATTTGGACGCGGCTTGATGGATGCTCTGGTGGCGCTGGAGATCTCCGTGCAGGATAGCCGCAGCGATGACTATGCGCAGCAACTGGAGCCCGCGCTGGGCAAACTGGCGACGGATATCCTGACCGGCTTTCACCACGTCGCGGGCTGCATTCACAATTGGACGTTTCACATTCCACCGCCCGACCTCAGCCTGGAAGAAGATATTGCCGCGTTGGAGGCTCGTATGGATGAGGTGCGGCATATTGGTCGCGAGTTTTCGCAGCCGGAGATACTGCGTGCCTACGCGGTGCAACTGCATCTGAAGCAGATTGCCCGGGTGCTGCGCGCCTCGCGCGTGGAGACCAGCCTGGCCATGGACGATCCTGGAGAATAAGCGCCGGAGCGTAGAGTGAGACGGCCCGCTCGACTGTTTCGCCTGCGTGGATTTATCGTGGAGGTCGGCAATGTGCGCCATCGCACACGCCGGAAATCCAATGGAAACGATCTGGGGCGCAATGAACGTGAGACGAGCGAGCGTATGGGCAGCAATTGTATCGGCGGGCATGATGTTCGGTGCAGGGCACTTCTGCTGCGCGCAGCAAACAACCGCAGCGGAAAAGAACGCCGTAGATCGCGCCGCGACGGGTGACGCACCGGACGATCCCGGCCCGCTGGCGACGGGGCTCTCCGCGGAGTTGAAGCCAAAGGCGATTGCAGCGGCGATGACCAAGGTGGCGGACTGGCAACTCTCCGTCGCAGTGCCGAAGTTCAATCAGCAGTGGACCTATGCGGCGCTGTACGACGGCCTGCTCGCCGCATCCGCAACGACGCATAACCCTGCGTATCACGATGCTGTGCTGAAGATGGCAGAGGGATTTCACTGGCAGCTGATCGACGGACGCTTCCCCCATGCAGACGATTTTGCAGTCGGACAGGCGTACATGGATCTGTACCTGGAGCATCCGGCCGCCGAGCGCATGGCGTCCGTCAAGGCGAACTCTGACCGGCTGGTGGCGCGACCTGACGATCCGAAGAAGCTGCTCTGGTGGTGGTGCGATTCGCTCTTTATGGCGCCGCCCGTGCTGGTGCGCATGACCCAGGCAACCGGCGATACGAAGTATCTCGACTTCATGGACAAGGAGTGGTGGGAGACCTCCGCCAGCCTCTACGATCCGGGCGAACGGCTCTACTTCCGCGATGCCCGCTACTTCACGCAGAAGCAGGCCAATGGGCAGAAGATCTTCTGGGGCCGTGGCAATGGCTGGGTCATGGGCGCATTCGTGAAGGTGCTGACGGTGATGCCGAAGGACTACCCCACACGCGCAAAATATATTGAGCAGTACAAAGCGATGGCGGCGCGGATCGCATCGATCCAAAGCAAGGATGGATTGTGGCGCGCCGGTCTGCTCGATCCTGATTCGTACACGCTGCCGGAGATCTCCGGTTCGGCATTCTTCACTTACTCGCTGGCCTGGGGAATTAATGAAGGCATTCTGGACCGCAAGACGTACGAGCCTGTGGTGCAGCGCGCGTGGGCCGGCATGATCAGCCACATCTACGCCACCGGCAGGCTGGGGTGCATTCAGCCGATTGATGCACAGCCCGGCGCATTCAAGCCGTCAGCCAGTTCGGTTTACGGCGTTGGCGGTTTTCTGCTTGCGGGTTCTGAAGTGGATCGCCTGGCGCGGCACGGTAAGTAATCGCACTGCGCTAGCGCGCGGAATCGTCGTAGCCGATATTCTTCAGCGCCGCCGGACCCAGACGCTCATACAACTGCTCCAGGTATAGACTGTGCGGCAGCACGTGCTTGTCCTTCGATTCGATCTGGCCCGCCGGCAGGTTTGGTCCCTTAGCGCCTCCGCTGGTCGGCATGGGAATCTGCAACTGTGCGCCGACATCGCCGATGGACCAGTTGAGCGTCATGGGCGGCTGCTGGATGGTGAAGCCCGCAGCGGTATTGTTCCAGGAGACGGACCAGCCGATGGTCCAGCCATGCCCTGAGCCCATGGTGCCGCGGTTCATCAGGTCGATCTGCCCTTCCGGCACGGCAGTATTATCCACCAGCAGGCCGGTGGACCAGCGCTGATGCGGCTCCAGATGCCCGTTGCCGTGAAAGATGCAGTGCAGCACCACCACCGGTCCCTGCTGGCGCGCCTGCGTGGCGAAGTAGAAGACCAGGTCGCCGGTGCCGCTGCAGCGGTCCACCAGGATCTGTGAGCCGTTGACGGAAAAATCAAACGGCTTGGCGGGACTGGTGATGAACTTATGCTGGGTCACGTCAATCTGCTCCAGCGTGATGCGTTCGGTGCCTTCGTTGAGCGTGACGCCCTGCGTGGTGTCCACGAAGTTGACCGAGCGCACCCAGGAATCGACCGCGTCTTTCATGTCGAGGCCTTCGGAGTGAGGGTCGCTCAGCGCGACGCTGCGCGCCGGCGCTTCCACCCGCAGATTCTCAATACCAACCTCAGTCAACTGGCCCGAGACGTCGACGCGCTCCACCTTGATCTGCCCGGTGCCGATGTACTTCGCGTCGTAAGAATCCATCAGCGCGATCTCCAGCGTGAGGGTATCGCCGGAGACGGCGGCGATGCGGCGGCGCACGGAGAGATCGCCCTGTATCCAATGCTCGTTGCGGCCGGGGCGTTCCAGGTCGTCCATGCCCATTGCCTTCACCCATGCCGGGGTTACTGGCTTGGTGATGCGCACGGTATCGCCCGGGTGAAAGCCGCTCGTGCTCTTCACGTGGATGACGAGTGCGCCGTTGGGCACATAGCTCTCTGTGATGTAGGTGGTTGCGCGCGAGGCGGAGATGTTCAACTTGCCGTTCACTGCAAGCGCCAGATGCGGGTCTCCGGTCTGCTGCAGAATGGTGCCTTTGGAATCGCTGCCTGCGCCGCGCAGCACCACGCCGGAAGCGTTGATGGCGACGGTGCCGGCGCAGAGAAAGGTGCCGGCACTCAACTCCACCGCGCCGCGCACTCCATCGACCAGCGGGAGCTTCGCTACCTGGTCCAGCGCGCGCTGGATCGCAGCGGTGTCATCCGCGCCCGAGGGGGAGAGCTTCACTCGGGCAGCAATCTCCGGCAGCGCCACGCCTCCTCCGTGGTATCCGGCGGAAGAAAAGTCGGGGATGCGGTCGCCTGTAGTCAGGTACGAGTAGACCAGCTTGCCGTTGGGGCCGGGAGCGACCCAGCGAATTTCAGCGGATGCAGTACGGCATGCCAGCAGGGAAATGATTCCCGCACAGGCAGCGAGCGAGCGGCGGATGCGTTGTGAGCGAGCGTTCAAAAGGGGGCCTTTCCATTCCGCAGGCGTGCGCGCATGCGTGACTGTACCGCGAGTAAAGGGTTACCGGGGCGACGCACCCATGATACGGCCTGCCACCGGGCGCTGCACAGCGGGATTCCATTGCCTCAACCTGATATCCTCGTCCTGCACGCGTCCACCGGATTTTTTCGGCGCTCTACCCCTGCATACTTTTCGAAACGCAAAATATTCAACCGATTGGACTGCAAATAATGATCACTGCAACACCGGCAAATGTAAGCACAGCACCCGTCCGGCCCACACCGCCCAGCGCCATGGTGATGGCATCGTCCCTCTTCTTCATGTGGGGATTTCTGACCTGCCTGAACGACATCCTGATCCCTCACCTCAAGAACATCTTCGACCTGAACTATTTTGAAGTGATGTTTGTGCAGTTCGCCTTTTTCTCCGCTTATTTTGTCTTCGGAGTTCCGGCGGGCAAGCTGGTGGAGAGCATCGGCTACAAGAAGAGCATGATCGTGGGTCTGGTGGTGATGGCTGCGGGCGCGTTCCTGTTTATCCCGGCGGCGAATGCCCCGTCCTTCGGTCTCTTCCTCGCGGCACTCGTGGTGCTTGCGGCTGGAATCACCTGCCTGCAGGTTTCGGCTAATCCGTTTGTATCTATCCTGGGGCCGCCGGCTACTGCGGCCAGCCGGCTGAATCTCACGCAGGCGTTCAACTCGCTCGGCACTACCATCGCACCTAAAGTGGGCGGCGTCCTCATCCTGAGTGCAGCGGCGATCACGGTAGAGCAGATGCACCTGCTTTCGCCCGCCGCGCTGCATGCTTACCGCCTGCAGGAAGCCTCCTCCGTTAAGATGCCGTATCTCTGCATCGGCCTGGTGCTGATCGCGCTGGCGGTTTCGCTCGCGCTCTTCCGTTTTCCTGAAACCACTGAACCCGCCGCGCACAGCCACGTCGATTCCTCTGACAGCATCTGGCAGCACAAGCGGCTGCTGATGGCCGTGGTCGGAATTTTTGTGTACGTGGGGGCTGAGGTCTCCATCGGCAGCTTTCTGATCAACTACTTCAGCCAGCCGGACACTGGCAATTTGAGTCTGAAAACGGCTGCGTCGCTGGTCTCAGTCTATTGGGGCGGAGCGATGGTGGGCCGCTTCTTCGGCTCCGCGCTGCTGCAACGGATTGACAGCGCCAAGCTGCTCGCCTGCGCCGCGATGGTGGCGTCGTTGCTGGTGGCGTGTTCCATGCTCACGCACAATCATGTGGCCGTAGCATCTATGCTGGCGGTTGGGCTGTTCAACTCCGTCATGTTCCCCAGCATCTTTACGCTCGGCATTGCAGGTTTGGGACCGCTGACCGGCAAGGGCTCAGGGCTGCTGATCGCGGCCATTGTGGGCGGCGCAATCATCCCGGTCGTGCAGGGACACATTGCAGACGTCATCGGCATCCATCATGCGTTCTTCCTGCCGGTGATCTGCTACCTGTATATCGCGGTCTTCGGATATCTCAGCCGCGGTACGGATAGCATGACCGCTCCTGCAAGTGCAGCCTAACTCAATCGCAACGCATCACACCGTGGCCGTGAATGGAATGCAGAGCAACTCTGCACTCCGTTCACGGCTTCGGTTTTATACGCCGTAGAACGCGGTCAACGAAGCCTTCGCAAGGCTGTTGAAGTGCGTCAGGAAGCCGACCATGGCGGCGGAAGATTCCGGTGTGACCTCGACCGAAGGAACTTTCATGGCATAGACGGTGAAGATGTAGTGGTGCGGCGGGCCGGGCGGCGGGGCTGCGCCACCGTAGCCTGCCACGCCGTAATCAGTGCGCGATTCAACCGCCCCCACGGGCATGGCCGCGGTGCCGCTTGCGCCGGTGGGCAGCTCCGTCACACCGGCAGGAATGTTTGACACCACCCAGTGCCACCAGCCCGAGCCGGTCGGTGCATCGGGATCGTAAGCCGTCACCACGAAACTCTGCGTGCCCTCGGGCGCATCGGTCCACGCAAGATGCGGGGAAAGGTTGCCGCCATTGTGGCCGAAGCTGTTGAAGACCTGCGCCTGCGGAACGGTGCCGCCGTCCTGCAGATCGTTGCTGCGAAGCTTGAACATGGTGTGCTTCCTCCGTTGAGCGCGCAAATACATTCGCTTATTTTCATGGTGACATAAGGCATGTGGAATCAGCCAATTTCTTCTTGCGCTTCAGGCTGTCTCCGGTGCGCGCAGCAAAGCATGGGCTGCATGGTTTATGCTCCCACATGCGGCTGGTAACTGGATAAAGCCAGTGGCAGCAGGAACGTCTACCCCGAGGTGTTCGCCGTCATGAGTGATGCACAGTTCTCCCTAACCGCGGAGCAGCGCGCCATCCAGGAACTGGCTCTCTCCTTCGCCCAGGAGAAGATTGCGCCGCAGGCGTTGCAGTGGGACCAGCAGAAACACTTTCCGGTCGATGTGATTCGGAGTGCTGCGCCGCTGGGTATGGGCGGCATCTGCGTAGCGGAAGACGTGGGCGGCAGCAACCTGAGCCGGCTGGATGCCGTGCTTATCTACGATGGCCTGGCGACCGCGTGCCCATGCATTGCCGGATATTTTTCCGTGCACAACATGGTTGCGCTGGCCGTGGATCGCCACGGCACGGCAGAGCAGCGCAGCAAGTGGCTGCCGCGGCTGTGCAATCTGGAACTGCTCGGCGCGTACTGCCTTTCGGAGCCATCGTCCGGCTCTGACGCTTCGGCGCTGACTACGCGCGCCGTGCGCGACGGCGACGCTTATGTTCTGAATGGCGTGAAGCAGTTCATCTCCGGCGCAGGCGCGGCGGATCTCTACATCGTGATGGCGCGGACAGGCGCAGCGGGACCGAAAGGCATCTCGGCATTTCTGGTAGAGAAGGATGCGTCCGGACTCTCCTTCGGCGCGTGCGAAAAAAAGATGGGCTGGAACGCGCAGCCGACGCGGCAGGTGATTCTGGAAGATGTACGCGTGCCGGCGGAAAATCTTCTGGGTATCGAAGGCAGCGGCTTCCGCATCGCCATGGCCGCGCTGGATGGCGGACGCCTGAACATTGCAGCCTGTTCGCTGGGCGGGGCGCGTTCGGCGCTGAAGAAAGCGGCGGCCTATCTGGACGAACGCCATGCCTTCGGCCGCAAGCTTGCGGAGTTTCAGGCGCTGCAATTCCGGCTGGCCGATATGGCGACGGAGGTGGAGGTGGCGCAGACATTTTTGTGGCGCGCTGCATCGGCGCTGGACGCCAGGGACGCGAATGCCTCCGTGCTCTCTGCCATGGCCAAGCGCTTTGTTACGGATGCGGGGTTCCATGTGGCCAACGAAGCGCTGCAACTCTTCGGCGGCTACGGCTATCTCACGGAGTACGGCATAGAAAAGATTGTGCGCGATCTGCGCGTGCACCAGATTCTGGAAGGCACCAACGAAATCATGCGCGTCATCATTGCGCGCAGCCTGCTGCAGTCGTAGGGCGAAAGGGAAGAGATGGAAATCAAGGGTAAAGCGTTCCTCGTTACCGGCGGGGCCTCCGGGCTGGGTGAGGCGACGGCGCGCATGGTGGTGCAGCGCGGCGGCAGCGTGGTGATCGCCGATGTGAATCCGGCGGGCGCAGCATTGGCAGCGGAACTCGGTGCAGCCGCCGTGTTCGTGCCCACGGATGTGACGCAGGAGCAGGATGGCATGCGCGCAGTGGCGGCTGCGAAAGAAAAGTTCGGTGCGCTGCATGGCCTGGTGAACTGCGCTGGCATCGCACCCAGCGAACGTATCGCCGGGCGCAGTGGTCCGCACAGCCTGGAGAGTTTTACGCGCACCATCACCATCAACCTGATCGGCACGTTCAACATGCTGCGGCTGGCTGCCGATGCGATGCGCAGCAATGAACCCATGGCCGACGGCGAGCGTGGCGTCATCATCAACACCGCATCCATCGCTGCCTTTGAAGGTCAGATTGGGCAGGTGGCCTATGCCGCGTCAAAGGCCGGAGTGGCCGGCATGGCGTTGCCCGTGGCACGTGAACTGGCGCGTTTCGGCATTCGCGTGGTCACCATTGCGCCCGGACTTTTTATGACGCCCATGATGGCTGCGTTTCCGCCCGCGGTGCAGGAATCACTGGCGCAGACCGCGGTATTTCCGCAGCGGCTGGGCCACGCGGAAGAGTACGCCGCGCTGGTTGCGTCCATCTGCGAACTGACGATGCTCAACGGAGAAACCATCCGTCTGGATGGCGCGCTGCGGATGGCGCCGAAGTAGCGGAACGAGGTGTTGGCATGAGAGATGTGGTGATTGTAAGCGCGGTGCGCACGCCGGTCGGAAAGTTTCAGGGCGCGCTCAGTGAATTCAGCGCCGTGGACCTGGGCGCGATGGTGGTGCGCGAGGCCGTGCGCCGTGCAGGCATTGCCGCGGAGACGGTAGACGAGTGCGTGATGGGCTGTGTGCTGCCCGCAGGGCTGGGGCAGAATCCGGCGCGGCAGGCGGCACTGCGCGGCGGTCTGGCGGATGAAGTGAGCGCGCTGACCATCAACATGGTTTGCGGCAGTGGTCTGCAGGCCGTTGCACTGGCGGCAAAGAGCATCATGACCGGAACTGCGGAAGTGGCCGTTGCGGGCGGCATGGAATCCATGAGCAATGCGCCGTATCTGGTGCCGCAGGCGCGCAAAGGCCTGCGCATGGGCGATGCTGCGATGGTGGATTCCATGATCCACGACGGCCTGTGGTGCGCCTGCGACGACCAGCACATGGGTATCACAGGCGAACTGGTTGCGGAGAAGTTCTCCATCTCGCGCGAAGAGCAGGATGCCTATGCGGTAGAGAGCCATCGCCGCGCGGCAGCAGCGTGGAAAGATGGTCGCTTCGATGATGAGGTGTTACCGGTGAAGCTCTCCGCGAAAGGAAGTGTGCAGGCAGAGATGCGTATGGATGAGAGCGTTCGGCCCGACGCATCGATGGAGACGCTCGCGAAGCTGCGCCCCGCGTTCAAACCCGATGGCACAGTGACGGCGGGCAATGCACCGGGTGTGAATGATGGTGCTGCCGCCGTGGTGGTGATGGCAGCGGAGCGCGCGCAGAGTCTCGGCCTGCGGCCGATGGCGACGATCCGCGCCCAGGCGAACAGCGGAGTAGCGCCGCGCTGGGTGATGCTGGCGCCCGTAACCGGTGTGCAGAAGGTGCTGCAGCGCGCCGGGTGGAGCGCGGACGAAGTGGATCTGTTTGAACTCAATGAGGCCTTCGCCGTGCAGGCGCTGGGCGTGACGCGGGAGCTTGGGCTGGACCTGCACAAAGTGAATGTGAACGGCGGCGCAGTGGCCATCGGCCATCCCATTGGCGCCAGCGGAGCACGCGTGCTGGTGACGCTGCTGTATGCCATGGCGCAACGCAAGGCGCGCAAAGGCGTTGTTGCCTTGTGCCTGGGCGGTGGAAATGCAGTAGCGCTGGCCGTAGAGCGCAGCTAGAGATTTCATCCCTTGAACGCCGCTGTAATTGCGGCGGCTGGACTTCATCTCATGATGCGAGATGCCTATCCATTTCAGGGGAGTTCGCAGCGTTACGCCCCGTGCCAGGGGTTAACTCCGTGTGGTAGAGTCAACAAAATTCATCATAGAAATCATCTGATGCGCAGGTATCTCATCATGTCTCGTTTTGCGGCGCTGCCAGCCCTGTTGCTCCTGACGGCCATGCTGCTGGCCACCGCAGGCTGCGGCAGTACGGGGAGTGAACCCGCAGGGCCGGCCCATAGTGCAGCGCCGGCAAACGGCCGCGCCATGGGCGGGCAGGCCGGCATCGCGGGCGGCACGGTGAAGATGTGGCGCGTGAATACGGATGGCACCGCAGCCACGAACATTCTTACGCAAGCAGTGACGACGGACGCGAACGGATACTTCACGCTCACCGGCTTCTATTCCTGCATCACTGCGCCCACCACGGCCAACTCCGAGATTTATCTCACCATCACCGGCGGCAATCCGGGCTTCGGCAGCAACTCTGCGCTGGCGCTGATGGCTGCGCTGGGGCCGTGCGGATCGCTCACGTCCAGCACCTTTGTCATCGTCAACGAGGTCACCACGGTAGCTTCGGTATGGGCGCTGCAGCAGTTTATGGGTGCGACCTACGGCGTTGCAGGATCAGAAGACGTCGCCGTCAACACGCTGGCACAATCCATCACGGGAATGCAGAATGCCTTCGCCACCGTGCCGGTGCTGGTGACAAACTCAATGGGCGCTGCCGTCTCCGGCATGGCCAACGCGACGATTGAGACGACCAAGATCAATACCATTGCAAACATTCTTTCTACCTGCGTGAATAGTGACGGCGCAGGCATCTGCGCGGATTTCTTTGCGGCAGTTACTCCCACCGGCAGCACCGCACCGGCAGACACTACTCAGGCCGCGCTCTACATGGCACTCAATCCAACCAACAATATCGCGCAGATATACGGATACATGACCGGCATTGGCGCACCGTTCTCGCCCAGCATGAGCAGCGCTCCGTATGACTGGACGCTCGGCGTCATCTACGCGACCGGCGGCAGCGTGGCCACACCCGTGCTGCCGTACCTGATGGCTGCCGATGCAAGCGGCAATCTGTGGATGGGGGACTCCGCTGGGTCGTCCGCCAATGGGCTGATGGAGATTGGGCCGACCGGGCAGAGCGCCCTGGGCAGCCCATTCCTCTCCGGCTCCAGCACGCCGGTCAGCGGGCCGCAGACGGTGGCTGTCGATACGCTGGGTAACATCTGGCTGGCCAATCACGGCAGCTCAAAGAACGATCTGATCTCGTTTCCCGGTACGGGCAGCAGCTACACCACGCACACCGCGGCCGCATCGTGTCTGCCGGAGACGATGGCGCTGGATGGCAGCAACAATGCCTACTTCGCGTGCAGCGGCATGGCCAATCTCTTTGAATTTCCATACTCCGGCGGAAGCTATGCTGCCAGCGCCACGCAATATCAGGCTGTCGGCTCCACGCCCTACGGCATTGCGATTGATGCGACAGGGAATGTCTGGGTGGCGAACAACGGATCGAATTCCATCTCAGAATTTCCCGCTGGATTCACCACCGCGACCATCCCCACAACGTATGCACTCGGTTTTAGTCCATTTGGGATTGCGGTCGATCATGCGGGCAATATCTGGGCCTCGGGCAGCTCGAATGTGGCGGCGCTGGCGAAGAGCGGAGCCACCTACACCGTGAATGTTTTTTCCGGCGGCGGTCTGAATTCCGCGCGCTATCTGGCAGTGGATGGCAGCGGCAATCTGTGGATTGCGAACAGCGGCCTCAGCACTATCTCCGGCGTTAACTACATCTCCATCAGCGAATTCAATAACAACGGCGTCGCCATTACGGCGGATAACGCAGGCAGCATACCCGGCGGCTTCTCCATTCCGCTGGATGCATCGTTCGGAACGCCTGCGGTGCGCAGCGTTGCGGTCGATCCCTCCGGCAATGTGTGGGGAGCGGGTTGCGGACTCTCCACCAGTTGCAATACGGGTGCGACCTCCTTCGTGATGGAGCTGGTGGGCGCTGCAACTCCCGTGGTGACGCCGATTGCAACCGCACTCGCGAATAACTACATCGGCTGCTGCAGTTTCACTCCCGCTGCGCCCGGTGGTACCGTGCCCACCGCGCCCGGATATATCACACTGCAGGCAAGCACCTATTCGCCCATGCAGGATTCGGGCACACTCTCATTTCTGGTCACGCGCACCGGCGGGTCCAGCGGCGCTGTGGGCGTCAGCTACGCCACCAGCAATGGCACCGCGACCGGTGGCAACAATACCTGTAGCGGAGTGGATTACACCAGCAAGAGCGGCACGCTTTCGTGGAGCGCAGGAGATACCTCCGTCCGTACCATCGCCGTGCCCTGGTGCAAGACCACAAACTACACCGGCAGCAAAACGTTTACGGTTACGCTCTCCAGCCCGACCGGCGGGGCTACGATCTCGCCCACGGCCAGCACCCTGGTCTCCGTGGCAAACCAGGTGACCAGCGCGATTGCAGGAGCGGGAACGTATCCCTTCTTCGCCAGCCTGGCCACACCGTTCTATCTCACGCCGCCGTCCACTTACTTCAACATGAGCCCATGGGATCTGGCGCTGCCACAGGATATTTACGGCGGCGTTGGCGGCGTCAACGGCATTCAATTCTCCTACGCGCCGGTCTACACGCTCACCGGTTTTTCTGATCCATTCTTCTATTTGAATGCGAGCAATCAACTCGTCTTCACTGCGCCGGCCAATGGCGCAGTCTCGTCGCCGGGCGTGGGGACTGACGATACCCGTTCAGAGTTTCGCGAGCTCTACACCGGGCCGGGAGCGGATGGGAACAGTGACTGGTACGGCGATACCAACAGCGGCACCGGCGGCGTTCTGACGGGGAACTGCGCAGTGACGGCGGTATCCATCAATTCAGATGAAGCGACGTTCGCGCAGATTCATGGGCAGAGCAATCCGTTTGTGCTGTTGGTGTATCGTCCTGCGTATAACGACGTGGAGATTCAAATCTCCAGCACCAGCGCGGCTACTTCTACACCACGCACAGAGCTGGCCACCAATGTGAGCCTGGGCGATACGCTTTCCTACTCGCTGTCGTATAGCGCACCGTCGCTCACGGCGGCGGGCACCATCACCGTGCAGGTGAATGACGTCACGACCAACACGACGAATAGTCAGCAGACGTTCACCATTGATTCGTCATGGTCAAACCAGGGAATGTACTTCAAGCTGGGAGCGTACGGCGGACCGACGAACTTCGGCAACCCAAACTCGGATTATAAGCAGGTCATCTACAACTCCTGGCAGGTTTGCCACGCGTCTTCCTGCATCGTCTCGCACTAGTTCAGTTGCGCGGCGAGATCGTCGATAAGGTCCTGTGCGTCTTCCACGCCAATGGAAAGCCGCAGCAAATCTTCCGGAATGCCGCGGGCAGCGCGCTGCTCTGCCGGCACACTGGCGTGCGACATGGCGTAGGGAATGCTGATGGTTGAATTGACGCTGCCGAAGCTCACTGCGATCTTGAAGAGCTTCGCCTGCTCGGCGATCTGCTTCGCTCGCGCGGCGGAGCCGGCGGTGAATCCAATGACCGCGCCTGCACCGCGTGCCTGGCGCTGCTGCACGGCATAGCCGGGATGGCCAGGCAGGCCGGGGTAGTAAACCGCATTCACCTTCGGATGCTGTGCGAGAAACTTCGCAATTTGCGTGGCGTTGGCCTGTTGCGCATCCATGCGCAGCTTCAGCGTCTTCAGCCCGCGCAGCAGCAGGAACGAATCAAATGGAGCCAGCGCATTGCCCTCGGCGTTCTGCAGAAAGTGAATCTCCTGCGCCAGCGCTTCGTCTTTCACCACAATCATGCCGGCGGTGACATCGCTATGGCCGCAGAGAAATTTCGTCGCCGAGTGCATCACAATGTCCGCGCCCAGGGCGAGCGGATTCTGCAGATAGGGCGACATGGTGCTGTTGTCCACGCAGAAAAGAATCTTGTGCTGCGCCGCGACGGCAGCAATCGCCGCCAGATCCAGAACGCGCAGCATCGGGTTCGTGGGCGACTCGACAAAGATAAGCCGCGTGGCGGGAGAGATTGCTTCCTCCAGTGCCGCTGCATTCGCAGCATCCACATAGCGCACGGTGATGCCCACCCGGTTCAGCACCTTGGCAAAGAGCCGCGTAGTGCCTCCGTAGAGATCCCAGTCGGCAAGAATCTCGTCGCCGGACTGCAGCAAGCGGGCGACGGACGTGATAGCCGCCATGCCGCTGCTGAAGGCTAAGCCGCGGCAGCCGCCTTCCAGGGCTGCTACCTGATCTTCCAGCACGCGGCGCGTCGGGTTGCCGCTGCGCGAGTAGTCGTACGGGCCAAATCCATCCGCCGCAGTCTGCTCAAACGTGGCGGTCTGGTAGATGGGCGTGGCCATCGGGCGATTGGGATCGCCGGGGCTTGCCGCAAAATGCACGAGCCGTGTGGCAAACTTCATGCCTGCGCCCCGAAGACCGCGGTGAATGCCTGGTCGAAGTCGGCGATGAGATCCTTCGGCGATTCCAGTCCGACGGAGAGGCGGATCAGGCGATCCGAGATGCCCAGCCGGGCTCGCACTTCCGGCGTCAGGTCGCAGTGCGATGCGGTGGCGGGATGCGTGATCAGGGTCTCCACGCTGCCCAGGCTCTCCGCGCAGGTGGCTAGTTTCAAGGCGTTGATATAGGCGAGGGTTTGCGCCGCATCGGCGTGCAGCTCAAAGGCCATCATGCCGCCGAAACCCTTCTGCTGCTTCTCGGCCAGGGCCTTCTGCGGAAACGAATCGAGCCCCGGATAGTAGACGTGTGCCACTCTGGGATGATTCTCCAGCCAGCGCGCTATCTCGCCCGCATGCGCGCAATGCATGGCCAGCCGCGCAGGCAGCGTCTTGATGCCCTGCAGCGCGAGCCACGAATCAAACGGCGCCTGGATGGTGCCGATGGTCTTGCGCACCAGCCGCAGGCGCTCGATGACGGCTTCATTGTGGGTCGCCAGCGAGCCGCCGATGGTGGCGTTGTGTCCGTCAATGTACTTGGTCGTCGAGAGCATGGAGATGTCCGCGCCAAGATTCAGGCAGTTTTGCAGCAGGGGAGTGAGGAAGGTATTGTCCACCGCCAGCAGGATGTTTTCGCGCGAGTGGGCCAGGTCGGCCAGCGCCTTGACATCGGAGAGCTTCAGTGTCGGATTGGCCGGAGTCTCCACAAAGATCAGCCGGGTGTTCGGCTTCAGCGCCTGCTCCACCGCGTTTATATCGGACGTGTCGATGGACGAGTACTCCAGCCCGAAGTTTCCCAGCACCTGGTGAAACAGTCGCGACGTGCCGCCGTAGATGACGTCAGAGAGAACCACATGGTCGCCCGCTTTGAGCAGCCCCAGGCAGAGCGTAGTGATGGCCGCCATGCCCGAGCGGAAACAGAGCGCGGTGGTGGTTCCTTCCACGGCTGCAATAGCCTGCTCCAGCGCGTTCACGGTTGGGTTGGCGCCGCGTGAGTAACCGTAGCCCTTGGTGACGCCCACGCTCTCGTGGATGTAGGTCGCCGTCTGGTGGATCGGGAACAGAATCGAATTCGACTGGCTCTCGTAGACCCGGTTGGAGTGAATTACGAGTGTAGACGGCTGAAAATCCTTTTGATCGGGCAAGGGTAGTTCCTTTCAATCCTGCAAAGCGCGTCGGGTGAGCGCGACAAAAGTTGTAACGGCCCCATGTTGCTCCGGCATACAGAAACGCCGGCGCCAGGGCACGCATGGTTATAAGTTTAGTCTGTCTGGGGTATGAACGTCCGGCGAAGTTTCCCGGAATTACGGGTAGACCTTCAGCCGCGCCGGGGTCGCGTCAGAGGCGCAATCGTGGCCGCACTGCTTGCAATAGACGTCCGTGATGCGGATATCGCGGAAGCAGCGGCCGCAGACCGGGGCCATCTGGAACTGGCACTGCGGGCAGAAGTTGTAGGTCGCATTGACCTGGGTGCTGCAGTTGGGGCAGCGCGACAGGATGGGCTGCCGCAGCAGGAAGTAGACCACCGCGCCGATGCCGCCCGGCATCACGATCACCAGCAGCATCCACAGCCGGGCAGACATATTGCGCCGCTTCACATCGCGGCTGACGTAGCCCACCAGCAGGATGTAGCTGGCAATGGCGGTGCCCCACGAATAACCCATGAGCACCCGCATCGGCAGCATGTCATGCTTGCTATGCGGCAGCACATGATGGAAGAGATACTGCACGCCGATGAAGACGAGTACCGCCAGCACCATGGACCAGCGCGGGATCATATCCAGTTCATGATCTCCCTGGTGCAGGTCGCGATTTGTGGTCCAGTTACTCATAGCAGCGCTTAGAGCGAATCATCTCCGTGGTGACGGCTGCGGCGCAGCCATACAAAGATGAGCGCGGTCGCAGTGACCGGCAGAAACCATAGTCCGAGCAGCATGATCTGGCTGCCGCCGCGCAATCCAGCCAGAAGATCGTCTGACAGTTCCGCCACATCATACTGCGTCAGCCCGGCCCAGGCCGAGTAACAGATCAGCGCCATCATGGCAGAGCCAATGGTGAGCGGAAGCCATAGACTGCGCCACTGGCGCGTCGTCTCCTGCATCACCAGAGCCCGCTCGTGTACTACGCGGTGGGTGCGGCCCACGCGTGCTGCATTGGCTGCCAGCGGAACGCTGCGCAGGGCCTGCCGCGCCTGAAATTCTGTGCGGGGATCGTGGTTCATTGCGCCTCCCCGTGCTGGATGCTTTCCAGGTGTGGCCGTAGCGCGGCCAGCCCACGGTACAGACGGGATTTCACGGTAGAGAGGGGAGCGCGCGTCACCGCAGCGATCTCATCCAGTGACATCTCTTCGTGGAAGCGCAGCGTCAGCACCTCGCGGTAGCTCGAGTCCAGTTGGAGCAGAACCTCGGCCAATTGCGCGTGTTGTTCACCGGCGCGCAGGTGGTCCAGCGGTGAAGGGGCGTTGCTGGCAATCTCAAACGCCTGCGCGTCTTCGCTGTTCTCCGTCATCTCATCCAGGCTGGCCACGCGGCGCTTGCGGGAATTGTCGATCACCAGGTTGCGCGCGATGGTGAACAGCCAGGTGTCGAAGCGGGCTCGGCCATCGTACTGCGTGCCGCGGGTGAGCACGCGCATCCAGGTCTCCTGAAAGAGATCTTCCGCCAGATCGCGCTGGCCGGTCAGGAAGAGCAGATACCGCAGCAGCCGGTGCTGATACTGCTCAATCAGAAGGTCGAGCAGCTGCGCATCATGGTTCTTCAGCCCGCGCGCAATCACCGCGTTTGAGGCAAGCGCCTCGGCGGTCAGCGTTTGGGCGGCGGCGGTGGCTGCAACGGTGCGCATGGTGGTCCCTTCCTTAAAGGTATATACGCAATCCGGTGCCAAAAGACGCGGTAGCAGGCAGGATTTTTGCGGGTACAGGCCGCCGGCAGAGGCGGCTCCGCGCAGGTAAAATGGCGGGATGGACGTTCTTTACGGTCTCCATCCGGTGGAGGAGGCGATTCGAGCCCGGCACGGCGCAGTGGATCGCGTCAGCATTGCGCGCGAGGCCCGCGATGGCCGCCTCGATCATCTGGTGCAGGCTTGCCGCGACGCCGGCATCCGCGTCTCGCTGGAGCCGCGCGAGCAGCTCACCCGCTACGCCAATACGGACGCGCACCAGGGCGTCGTCGGCTTCATCCGCGAACGCAAATTTCTCACCATTGAAGACCTGCTGGAAGCGCCGCGTGCCGAAGGGCGGCACCGCTTCTTTCTCGCGCTGGACGGCGTGGAAGACCCGCACAATCTGGGCGCGCTTTTGCGTACGGCAGACGGTGCAGGAGTGGATGGCGTGCTTCTGCCGGAACGTCGCTCTGCGCCCGTAACTGCCACTGTGGCAAAGACTTCCGCCGGTGCAACAGAGCATGTGAAGATTGCGCGGGTCACGAACCTGGTGCGTGCGCTGGAGAAGCTGAAGGCGCAGAACGTATGGTGCATCGGGCTGGACGAGCGGGGAGAGAAGACCTATGACGAGTTCGATTTCAAGGCGGACTGCGTGCTTGTGCTGGGGCGCGAAGGCGAGGGCCTGCACGACCTGACCCGCAAGACCTGCGACCACCTCCTGCGCATTCCCATGGCGGGCGGCGTCTCGTCGCTGAACGTTTCCGTGGCCGGGGCGGTGGTGATGTACGAGGCTGCACGCCAGCGGCGCATCGCGACAGCTCCTGCGGCGGCGCCTGCGCCTGTGAAACCGCCGAAGCCGCGCAAAGGGCTGGGTTCCTAGCCGTGCGCACCTGCCTGATGCTCCTCATTGCCGCCCTTTCCGGTTACACCGCCGCCGCGCAGGACGCGCCCGCGCCTCCGCCCGGTACGGTCATCTTCTCGCGCAGCACGGCGGATGAAGCCGCAGCCCAGACCGCCGCTTCCATGCAACCTGTGGCAGCGGTGACGGACCAGGAGCGCGACGCGCTCACGTTCAGCAGCTATGTGCTGGACGTGCACCTCACTCCGTCGGAGTCGTCCATCGCTGTGCGGGCAGCTCTGTCCGTCAAGAATGACAGTGACGCTCCGCTCAGCCACTTCGTGCTGCAAATCTCATCGTCGCTGCAGTGGGAAGAGATTGAGCTGAATGGCCACAAGCTGGATGCGAAGCAGTGGCAGCAACACACGCTGGATACTGATGCTGACCACACCGGCGCAGTGACGGAGGCGGTGGTCACTCTGCCAACTCCACTTGCGCCCGGCGCGGCGATTCGCGTGACTGGCATCTACTCCGGCAAGATGGAGCAGGCTGCACAGCGGCTGACCCGTATTGGTGCTCCCCGGTCAGCGGCGGATGCGGCGGACTGGGACCGCATCGCGAAAGATTTTACCGGGCTGCGCGGCTTTGGCAATGTGCTCTGGTATCCGGCGGCTTCGCCTGCGCTTTTTCTCGGTGATGGAGCCAGGCTCTTCCAGGCCATCGGCCGCCTCAAGCTCCGCGAATCGCACGCCACCATGCAGGTTCATCTCACGGTGGAGTACACGGGCAGCACGCCCTCTATCGCCGTGGTTAATGGCGTCAGCAAAGCGCTCACGGCCCATGGTGATGAGCAGATCGAGGCCGGTGCAGGCATTCCGCGCGCTGCCACAGCGGAGTTCGCCGCCCAGCCCATCGGTTTCCGCACGCCCAGCCTCTTCCTGACCAGCGCACCGCCGGCAACGCTGGATAAAGATTCCGCGCTGCATGCCTATGCCACGCATCCGGAATTACTTGCGCCCTATGCGGCCGCGGCATCGCAGGTGCTGCCGCTGATCACAGACTGGGTGGGCGCGCCGCAGCCGCTCACGCTGGTGGAGCTGCCGGAGAGCGCCGATCAACCGTTTGAGACGAATGGGCTATTGGCGCTGGGACTGCATGAAGCGCAGCCCTCGGAGCTGACGTTGCAGATGGTCCATGCACTCGCACGGTCTACTGCAGCTGAGGTTCCCGCGCGCGCGTGGATGGATGAGGGACTGGCGCAGTTTATCGCTCTGCTGTGGATGGAGCGCACCCACGGGCGCGATGCCGCAGTGGATGAGATGAATGCACACGGCACCGCGCTGGCGCTGGCGGAACCCGATCTCTCAGCCGACAAGCCAGGCGCCGGAGAGAGCCTGATCCTCGCCACGGATGAGATCTTCTACCGCACCAAGGCCGCTGATGTGTGGTGGATGCTGCGCGACATGGTGGGCGATGCGGCGCTGCAACAGGCCATCGCACGCTATCAGGCGCAGGCTGCGTCTGAGAAGGAGCCGTCGCTCTTTCAGCGGCTGCTGGAGCAGACGTCGAAGAAGGATCTGGAATGGTTTTTTGATGATTGGGTCTACCGCGATCGCGGTTTGCCCGACCTCACCATTGCGGCGGTCGTTCCGCGCCAGATTCTCGGCAAGAGTGCCTACCTGGTCGCGGTGGAGGTGGCCAACGATGGTTATGCCGCTGCGGAAGTGCCCGTCACCGTGCGCGCAGGAACGGTTTCCATCACAGAGCGGCTGAAGATTCCGGCCCGTGCCCATGCCACCACGCGCATCGTGTTTGGCGGTGTGCCGCAGGAGGTGCAGGTGAACGATGGCTCTGTGCCGGAGCTGCGCGGCACCGTGCATCACATGCAGATTGACGCGCTGCAGAAGAAGTAGTGCTAGCGGCGCTTCGCCGGTTTGTGCGCCGTGCCCGTAGACCACACTTCCGAGCTCGCATTCGGCTGGCCCGGCACAGCGCGCATGGCCACGCCACTCCAGGTTCTGTGCGCTATCGCATCCAGGAAGATCGGTTGTGCCGCGCCGGACGGTTTCTGCGGCGTCGCGGCTGAGGTTGCAGCCGCCATCGGCAGTACTGCTTCCAGTCCATCGCCAAACTGCGGAATGGCATTCGCCAGAGCGACCAGACGCGACTCCATCACATTGCCGCGCAGATGCAGCGTATAGCTGTTGCAGCGCAGCATACCGTCCACCGTCGCCGGAGCGGGCGCGCCCAGCGCGAGCTGAACTGGATCGAGGGTTGCGCCACCGGTGACAGGCGCGGCGTGATGTTTGCTGCCCGCAGCGGGCGGTAGGGCCGTGTGCAGATGAATATTCTCCACCACCACAGGAGCCGTGATGCCGGGCACATGCAGTGTGAGCACAGGCAGCGTGGCCGCGCCGGACCAGTGCACCGGCGCGATAGCCGCGTCACCCGGAGCGTAGAGAAATGCGCCGTCGATTACGCCTTCCGCAGTCAGATCGGGTGCAATGCGATTGCTGGCGTGGCGGGCCATCTGCACCAGCTTCTCCACGGGAATGGCCTGCAGCGTGAACTTCAGCGAGGGCTGAGGCGTATTGCGCAGGCTGCTGACCGTTCCGTCAGCAGTCAGAAAGCCGGTATCGAGCGGCAGTGCGCAGTGGAGAGCGTCCAGTTGGCGTATATCGTTCACCACATTGGCCGTGCAGGCAATATCCAGTGAGAGCGAACGCTCCGGCACAAAGGCGGCGCGCCGCACATCCTCCAGATGCACCTTGGTCTCCACCGTCGCATTCCCCACCTGCCCGCTCACCGTGACACTGGCGTCAATCGCGCCGCGCCAGCCGGCATCGCGGCCAGAGAGCATGCGGCTCACATCGCCCAGCTGCGCCTTCTCCCACGTGGCAGAGAGCTGTAGCGGAATCGTCTCCAGAGTGGCGGCCCGCTGGAACGTTCCCTCCATCTGGAAGAGCCCGGTGTCCGTGGCGTTCATGTCGGTGCGCAAGGGGTGCGCCTCCATGCGGACGTGCCACGTCTCCGGCTGCGAGAGCCAGAGCGCGAGCTTGGCGTCGGTCAGGCTGAAGGGCAGCTTCTCGTCGCCGCGTTTGATGTTCACGCGGGCCTGCGTGGCTTCAATGTAAGGGAAGCGCGGCACACTGCCGGCGCGGCGCTGCTCAGTGGGTGCAGTGTGTATCTGCGCGGCCTGCAGCAGGATGCTGTCAAGGTTCCATTCGCCCGCATTGTTGCGAACCAGGTTCACGCTGGGCTCATCCAGCGAGATGGTGGAGAACTCCAGCCGCCCCCGCCACAGTGAGCTGATGTGCAGCGAGGCGGTCACCGTGTTGGCGCGCATGAACGGCTCGTAGCCGAACGCCGGATTCTCGCCCACCACGAAATTCTGCAGCGTGAATGCAGGCGTAGGCAGCAGCCGCAGGCTCACATTATCCAGATGCACGGGCCGCCCCAGGCTTCTGCCGATGCTGTTGGCGATGCCGCGCCGGTAGCGGTTCAGGGTGAGGAACGGCGGCAGCAGGATGGCCAGCAGAAGGATGACGACGACGGTGAGTATCCACCAGCGGCGGTTGGTTCGGCGAGATGGCGTGGACTGGAGTTCTTCTTCTGTCATGTGCGGACTTGCAGTAGAGCCTTTATTTGATCAGGTGCAGCGTTCGGCCCCAGCGGGTGCCATCGAAAAAGTGGATGACGATGTGGAACATGAAGGCAAAGCGGTCGCCCAGGCTCTGCTTGTCCATCTGGTCAGCCGGTGTGCGGAAAGACCAGTAGACGAACAGGGGGCGGCCCACGATATTTGCGCTGGGCACAAAGCCCCAGTAGCGGCCATCGAGCGAATCCAGCCGGTTGTCACCCATGGCAAAGTACTTGCCCGCGGGTACCACCAGATCGTCACCCTGGATATGTGTGGGCAGATCGAGCGCCCAGGTTTCCGTGACGCCATTGCCCAGGCTGGTCGGAATGGAAGGGAAATCATCTCGATAGGGCTGATAGCTGTGATCGGGATCGCCATCGTCTACCGGCATGGCGGCCTGCGGCTCGCTCTGGGCCACGCCGTTCAGGTAAACCACGCCATTGCGCAGATGCAGGCGGTCGCCCGGTATGCCCACCACGCGCTTCACCAGAAACAGATCCGGCTCACCCGGCTTCAGGAAGACGATGATGTCGCCGCGATGGACTGCGCGGTAGTGCACCAGCGGCATCCAGCTGGTCTTGGGCGCAATGGTGATGCGGTCAACCAGCACGTGGTCGCCGATGAGCAGCGTCTTGGTCATGGACGCTGACGGAATCTCAAAGTTCTGGAAGACGAACGTGATCACAAACAGGCCGGCCACCAGAACGGTGGCGATGGAGGCGATGGACTCCAGCAGAGTCTCTTCCCGGGGCGGCATCTCTCCGGTCTCATCCGGAGTGGCTGGTACTGGCTTCGGCAACGGTTCCTCCTGCGCTAAAGAAAGTGTATCGCGGAGAAGCCTTTACCGGCAGGAATCAGCGCCGCTGGCCTACATGAAGATGAATCACTTCGCCGGGCTGAGCTACCACACGGAAGACAGCCACACCGTCGGCAAGCTCTGTCGGCTGCGGAGTGGAATCGATGTGCCAGCCATGCATAACGCGCTGATGCACGACAAAAGTGACCGGATCATGGGAGATGTTGTTCAGCACAAAGGTTTGTTCGGAGACATGCACCCGGGTGCGCAGAATCACGCCATTATCGACGTTTTCTTCAAGATGCTGCGTCCTGTGGACGCTCTCCAGATGGCAGATAGCAGGGTCGGGTCTGAGGTGCGGCTTGGAGTAACTTCCTGCAGCTTCCGGGCGATCCTGCACCACGATCATGCAGTTTTGATCCACGTTGATCTCAACTGAGGGCTGCGCCGCACTATCCTCTGCAGGCTGCGCTGCCGGCATTTCCTCATGCGGGGGGATGGGCGGCTCAGGAGCTGATTCTATGATGGGCGCAGGCGGCTGAGTCCGGTGGGCGGGCGGCTGCGCCCATAGTCCAGCCGTGGGGATAAAGGTGAGGGCAACGATAAGACTTCTACGCATAGGAATCGCTCCGGAGGCACGCGAACAGTCTACCGGATCAGCGCAGACTCATCGCACGACGTGCAGAATGCGGCCCCAGCGGGCCTTATCCAGCAGCGGCGTGGGCACGGATGCCACCACCGGCGAGCCTGCCGGAGGAGGCGGCGCTTCGGTGTCCGGCTCGCGTAAGGAGAGATAGATCAGCAGCGGCTCGCCCACAATGGTGGCGTGTGGCACAAAGCCCCAGTAGCGGCTGTCCTGGCTGTCATTGCGGTTATCGCCCATCACAAAGTAGCAACCCGGTGGCACCGTGAGTTCGCCGCCGCTCACCAGCGAGCGCATCTGTATCCACCAGCGCGTTTCGATGCCCGGATCGGCCTCGTCCATCTGCGGAAAATTATCACGGTAGTTGTCCATCCGTGCCGGACGGTAGATGGCGTAGGGCTCGTGCAGCGGCATCCCGTTCACATAGACCACTCCGGCAGAAAGATGCAGCCGGTCACCGGGCACACCGATAACGCGCTTGACCAGGTGCATGGACGGGTCCACCGGATAGTGGAAGACCACGATCTCGCCGCGCGCTACCGGACGGTAGGGCAGCAGCCAGCCCCAGGCACCGGCGGGGCCGTAGACCTGCTTGTTCACGAGCAAAAAATCGCCCACCAGCAGCGTACGTTCCATAGACGCGGATGGGATACGAAACGGCTGCACGATGAAGGTAAGAATGAAGAGTGCGATGGCCACGATGCGCGCCAGCGATTGCAGCATGTGCAGCAGGCCCGCTTCCACAACGGCGGTGCGGGGCGCATCCACTGTATCAATGGAACCGCCCGCCTGCACGGTCGTCTCGTGATTGGGGAGAAGCTCGCTCAAATCTCCGCGCCCTCGTTCCCCGATGCGGCCGCCGGTTCGCAGAGCGACTGGTAAGCCAGTTGCGCCGCGCGCTGCTGCGCTTCTTTCTTGGTGGGCGCCATGGCGGAGCCCAGCACCGTGGTCACGCCATCTTTCTCCAGCCGCACCTCTATCGAAAAGCATTTCAGATGGTCCGGGCCGCTCTCTGCCGTCACCGCATAGCGCGCCTGCCCCAGGTTGGAGGCCTGCAGATGCTCCTGCAGCGCGGATTTCCAGTCGCCGATGGTGCCGCCTTCGCCGATGGCCGCTGCCAGGGCGGGCAGCGCCGGGTCCACGATCACGCGCGTGACGAAGGATGTGGCCACGGGCAGGCCGCCGTCGAGATAGAGTGCGGCCACGATGGCCTCCAGCGCATTCGCCAGCAGCGCCGGTTTGCGCCGTCCACCGGTGCTCTCCTCGCCTTTGCCCAGGCGCAGATGCTCGCCCAGCTGGATGGTGGCAGCCGCCTCCGCCAGATGTTTACGGCTCACCAGCGAGGAACGCAAGCGCGTCAGATCGCCTTCATGCAGATGCGGGAACTTGCGGTAGAGCATCTCCGCCACGATCAGTCCGAGGACGGCATCGCCCACAAACTCAAGCTGCTCGTTGTCTTCAGAGGGAAGGATGGCCGAGGTTTTCGCGCGGGCGGCATTGTGTTCGTAGGCCAGGGAACTATGCGTGAGCGCCAGCTCCAGCAGCGCGGGATGGTGGAAGCTATGCCCCAACTGCGCGATGAGCACCTGGTCATTCTCAAACTTTGCGCGATGCTTGCTCACTCTGCCTGCTCCTGAGGGCACGGCGTGCCCGTTCTTTTACTTTAACCGGAGCCGAACGGTTGCGCGGGGAAGTCAGTGTTTTGGCGCAGGAACCGTGATGGGTTCCGGCTTGTAAGAGTCTTTTTCTGTCTTGCCGGTCGGATCCAGCGGAGCATCGTCATCCTGCTCGGCACGGCGCGGCACCACGAAGGGCTGCAGCAGCCCCTTCTCGGCGGCTGCCTTGGTGTCAGAGCGGCCGTCCCGGCTCACCAGCGCGGCGCGGTACTCGGCCAGCGCCTTCTCCCGCTGATCCTGAATGTCGTAGATGCGTCCCAGATAGATATGGGACCATGCCGTGGTGCGCGGATCTTTGGAGAGAGCGATGGTCTGCTGGAAGCTGTTGGTCGCATCGTCCATCAGGCCTTCATGGGTCTCAATGCGCGCCATCAGGAAGTGTGCGCGTGCGGCATCAGGGTCTTTCTGGTCCAGCGCCTTCTGCACCAGTTCGGCCGCGCCGTCGGTGTCGCCCCGAATTAATTTCATCTCGGCCAGGTCGAGTCCTGTCAGCTGGCGCGGCGTGCGCCGCAGCACGTCAGAGCTGCCGTGTGCGTCAAACGTAACCTGCAGCGCGCTGTGCTTCTCGCGGTCCACATCCATGCCGTAGACCATCTCGCCGATATTTTCGTTCAGCCCGCCGGGGTCATGTTCAAAGACCTGCAGCTGCTGGTAGAAGTATTGCGTCAGCACATAGCCCTGCTTCACGTCGTGCGCAGCCAGATCGCGGCGCACCTGCTCCAGATGGTGCTGGTAGTTGCTCAGCCGCTGTTCATAATCCACCTGGTCAGAGCGCTCGCGGGATGACGGCGGGCGCGGGCGTGCATCCGGAATCTCCAGCGTGCGGGCTTCAATGGCCTTAATCAGGCACTCGGCGACCAGCGCGATCACGTCATTCTTGTAGACGAAGTCCAGCGGTGCATCCTGCACGGCGCTCAGCAGCGGAGCCAGACGTGCGATGGAGCTGGAGCGCGCGTAGACCAGCGGCTCAATCTCATAGTGCAGATAGATGTGGCGAATCTCATCCAGGCGCACGGGGCTCTGCGCAGCTGACGTGGTGCTGGCGGGCGATGTAACCAGGATGTAGTCCGTGCCGTAGATGCGCGCGTTGGTCTCTGCGGGCGAGAGCATGGGCTCCAGCAGCACCAGGAAGCGGCGGCCGTCATAGGCGCTGGTGGGCTGCTTCAGGTAGACATTCGTCTCCAGGATCATGCGCGTCAGCGGCTCATGCAGCCGCGCCGTCAGCGCTTCGTATTCAGGCCTGTACTTCACCCAGATCAAATGCAGCTGCAACGCACGCGCGAAGGCCTGCAACTCCGGCAGCATGTTGGCCACTGCGTTCGCGTCCGGCGGCATCTCGGATTCGCCCACGCTCAGATTCAGTTCCGGAGTCAGATATACGGCGAGCGAGACATACTGCGCCAGATCGCGACCGGGATCGCTCAGGCGATGGTTGCTGATGAAGTGGCACAGCACATCGCGGTTATCGCGCGCTACTGACGACTCCGTCAGCGCCGCATTCACATCATCACGCACCTTCTGCCGAACAGGGTCAGACTCGGCCAGACCGGCATCGTATCCACAGACGTTGAGCGCGGTGGCGATAGCAAACAGCGCCTCATTCGTCTCCAGCGTAATGGCGGGGCCGGCGGCATCCACGGCGTAGGGCCGTTGCACCGCCTTCGGTGCGGGCGTTGTCTCCGGTGCCGGTTCGGTTCCCGGGCCTGTGGTGGAGGAGGACGACGAAGAACTTTGAGCCCGCAGCGCCCCGGGCATGAGAAACAGGGTCAGCAGGCAGAGCGCAAGCTTGCTGCAAGTGCTGGTGCGGGCGGGATGAAGGGATAGGTTGGACATCAGCCTGCTGAACGCACCGTTGTTTCTCGTCGTAAGACGTTCGCGGGGCGTATAGGGTGAGTGTATGGAGCCGGACCGTGCAGGGTCAAACCGCTTCCGGCTTAGCCACGAACCGAGATGCCCGTGTACGAGAGCAGAACCCGGCCGCGCGTGGGCTGGTCAAAGACTGTGGCCGGAACAAATTTGCTGAAGAGCAGTTTATTCGCCAGCTCCGCGCGCACCTCGTTGTCCACGGTGCCGGAGACCACGCGATAGTCATAGACCTCGCCGCTGGCTGTAACGAAGGCCTGAACCACGATGGGCTGCGCGTCAGCGCCCGGGATGATGAGACGCGAATCCGCGCCGGTGGAGGCATACAGAAACCGCGGGGCGGTGGCTGCGCCGGTAGGATCGTCACTGGCCACGGCCTGTTCTGGTGCAGATGCAACGCCCAGCAGCAGAATGACCGCGCCCAGCATCACCAGGGCGCTGGCCAGCCCGGCAGAGGCCTGTAGCGCCAGCGGAGCGACGGTGTTGCGCCACGCTAGCTGCAGGCGGTCCATCGCGGTAATGCGATCCGGCGCGGAACGCTGTGAGAGCGCGACCCGCAGCCGCAGTGCCAGCTCCGGCGGAGCCTTCGCGGGCCCGAGCGAACTGAGCGCAGCCTGCATGGCGCGCCAGGCGGAAAATTCGGAATTGCACTCGGTGCAGCTCGTGAGATGCCGCTCCATGGATTGCATCACCGTTCCGGTGACAGCTCCATCCAGATAGGCAGAGAAGTTGCCGCGCGCCTGTTTGCAGGAGAGGTTGGGATGCGAGAAACCGATCATCGCGTCACCTCCTGCCGGTTGGCGTACAGAAAATTCTTCAGGGCGGCGCGTCCGCGCATCAGCCGCGATTTCACGGTGCCGATGTTGATGTTCAGCACCTCGGCGATCTCGTCGTAGGCAAAGCCTTCAATCTCGCGCAGGATGACCACGGTGCGGAAGTTTTCCGGCAGCTTGCGCAGCGCCGCTTCCACCCGCAACTTGCTCTCCTGCGCAGAGGCACACTCAAACGGCGAGCGGTTCTGGTCCGCCAGCGTCTCGCGCAGGCAGGGCGCATCGTAATGATCATAGCTGCATGGTGTGGTAGGGGAATCAATGGTGAGTTCCTGGCGTTTATGCCGCGACCACCAGCGGCGGCGGTTGGCCGCCTCATGCAGGGCAATGCGGTAGAGCCATGTTTTCAGGCTGGCATCGCCATGAAAACTGCCAATGCCCCGGAAGACCTTGATGAAAACTTCCTGGGTGATGTCGGCTGCGTCTGCGGGGTCTTGCAGGCTGCGGGAGATCACGGAGTAGAGCGGCTGGTGATAGAGCGCCACCAGCAGGGCAAACGCTTCCTCAGAACCGGCCTTAAGGTCGGCGACGAGGGCTGCCTCGCCGGACTGCACTCCGATCGCGCTTGCCAGATTTCCCACTACGGTGCCCGCCTGCATATCGGGTCCTCTCTACCTTACGATTCACGCTGCCGGATGTGCAAGTCATCCGGGCCCAGAGTGCTGCAACCGCCGGCGGTAGAGTGCTCGCTCACTCTGTAACGTTAGACACCGGGTTTCCGGCTTTGTTCCTGAAAATCTCAGGATTCTCAGGCCTCCTGCGTGTGGGAACGCCCGTCTAACCGTTTTGAAAGCCGTTGCGGAGCGTTCAGCAACTTCCGCAGCGACTTTATTCGGTAAGGCGGTTTATACCTTCATAGTTCGTACGAAAGGAAAGGAATTCGCATGAATCGTAAACTCCTGACGCTTGCTTTTGGCACCATCCTCACCGCCGGTACCGCGGCCAATGCTCAACTCGTCGTCCGCATCGGCCCGCCGCCTCCGCGCCCGGTTGAGGTTGTACCGGCGCCTCCGCACGAGCATCCTGATTGGGCCTGGCACGCCGGCTATCACCGCTGGGATGGCCAGCGCTACGTCTGGGTTCCCGGATCGTATGTTGCACCGCCGCACCCCCACGCCCGCTGGGTAGAGGGCCACTGGGCCCATCGCCGCGGAGGCTATGTGTGGGTGGAAGGGCATTGGCGGTAGAGGATTCGTCCTTTCACGCCACCTCAGCGCCAGCAGGTTTTCACAACTGCTGGCATTTTTATGGATGATTCAGCGTACGGCGCTGCTCCGGTTTGACTTGTACGGAAGATGACGCGACAATAGCAAAGTCCCCCCTGAGTGGGCCTGTGGCGCAGCTGGGAGCGCGCTTCCATGGCATGGAAGAGGTCGTCGGTTCGATCCCGACCAGGTCCACCAAATAACCCATTATAAATCAAGCAGATGACGGAAGCGGTTGGCTTCCTCCTATCCATGACTTTGTGTCATTTTGTGTCACGGGCGCAGAAAGCCTGCGCCTGCTGCTGCTGACGACTGCTCCGGTTGAAGCGGACGCTTTAGCAATCTTCCGGCTCTCTGACTAGCAGCATTAGATTCTTGGCTCGGTTTGATTGGGGATATAGACACGAGCTTTAGAGAAATGAAGGCACGCTATAGACTCTGAAGTATCTATTAGTGAGGATGGAAGATGTCTGAACGTTCAGAACGTCAGCGGACTCGAGTCGATGCTATCGTACGGACATTACAACAATCGGGGGTCGTATCGATTGACGAACTATGTCAAAAATTTGGCGCATCTGTAGCGACTGTTCGTCGTGATTTACAGCAACTTGAATCACAGGGAATGCTGCGCCGTACGCATGGAGGCGCCGTTCCGATAGAGCCGCTCTTCTATGAGCCTTTCAGAAAAGATGTCTCGTTTGTGGATTTGATGAACCGCCATGCGGAAGAGAAGCGGCGCATCGCGCAGGCTGCGGCTGAGTTGGTAGTACAGGGAAACAGAATTTCGTTGACCGCAGGAACCACTACGACTGAGATTATCCGTTGCCTTCGCTATAAAGGGGGCATTGAGGTGGTAACGAACACCGTAAATGTGGCCATGGAACTTGCGAAGCAAAAAGATATTGATGTTTTTGTCACAGGCGGACATCTTCGCGGAGATTGGTTTTCGCTTGTAGGTCCTGCAGCCATTGAAAGCCTACGGAGAACATTTGTCGATATAACTTTTCTCGGAGCTAATGGGATTGATGTGGCTTCCGGATTAACGTGTCATAATCCCGATGAAGCTGAGGTCAATAAGACAATGGTTGCGCAGGCGAAGACGAAGATTGCTGTTGTAGATCACAGCAAATTGGGACTTACTGCAGCGTGGTCAATATGCCCGGTAACAGAGCTTGACCTGCTTATTACGGATCGAGACGCAACGGAAGAGCAACTCGCGCCTTTTAAAAAGGCTGGTATTTCCATCCGAGCTGTTTAGGGAATAAATGCAGGCCATACTGCTTGCACTCGTTGGGGCTCTGACACCCAATGAACCGACTCAGGATCATTTCGAAATTGCTCATACATTGTTCGATTGGGATCGCAGTTGAGTTCTGGATATGCTCTGGCCTGATGCATATCTAAATGGCTGGTTGTATATCGTGGATTCCTTTCCCAGGTAATAGCATTATCGGCCGTGAATACTGGAAACCATGCCAGACCGTGATGCTGTCTGACGCCATCGTAGACAAAGCCGTATTGACGATCACATAGTGCTCCGAAAACCATGCGTTTTTGGGGATCTGCATTGATGACACAGTGCGCCCATCCCGGCGGCACAATGACCTGATCTCCAGGACCTGCTGACACTGCCACGCACTTGCCCGGATCATCTGTTACGCATTCCTGCGCATAGATGATCGCATTGCCCTCCCATACTTCGAACCACTCCGGCGTACTCCATCCGCAATGTGGCGCGATGGCATGGACGTGGCCCTGGCTGCGCACCGGTTCCTTGCCGAGTCGACCACCCGCATAAGCTACGGCGCCAAAGAGCAACATGCGCTTCTGCAATTCAGGCATATCGGCGGCACGTGCAACATCCATTGCGATGCCATACACGGGATCAGGGCCACTGCAGTTGGGTTCCATCAGGCTCGGGCGAATTGCATCCAATGTTCGGAACTCTACTACGGGTCCACATACTCCAGGACCATATTCAAAACTCAGCTCGGTTGGGTGTAGCGTAATGTCGAAACCCGGATTAAAATCCATTGCCATTCTCCCTGACGTAAGCTTTTAACGTCGCATGACGAGCCCCATCCTGTTGGGAAGGGCGAATGGTATAGGCTCCCACTGCTGCAGGAACGATAAACGTTTCCCCATAATGAACAACGAACGGCTCAAACGCAGCCGAAGGACTTTCCACAATAGCCTCTGTGCCTTCCACCAGGTTCAACACATTCACGGTATTACCGGTGTGGTGCGGTGTGAGTTTTGTAAACCAGTGCCGCCGAGTCTCAATAAATTCGAGTTCGTGCAGGCCGGTACGTTCCTCTGTCCAACCGTCACCATGTGCAAGTGTTTCCACCCGATTTATAAGGTGATCACGCACCCATTCCGTAGTGCGGTTCCATTGGATATTAGCCAAACCGTGCTCGAGATGGATTGGACGTGGTTTCCCATCCATACCGAGGCGTCCCCAGTCCCACAGTTTGAATGTAAAGATATAAGGGGTAGCACTGATCTCCAGAACAACGCCATTACGCCCTGAGCAATGAACCGTTCCAGCGGGAATCAGAAAATGGTCGTGCTTCTGTGCCGGCCAAATGTTGATATATTTTTCCGCCGGAAAGGGCGAACTCGGATCTGTCTGTGCGTTGCGCAAATCGCGCTCGAATGCAGTACGGTCCACGCCGTCCTTGAGCCCTAGATAAACCGTTCCGTCGTTCGCTGCTTGCAGCATGTAATAGCTTTCATCCTGCGTGTAGTCCATGCCGAATGTTTCGCGAATGTACTGGCGCAAGGGATGAACCTGGAGTGAAAGATTGCCACCATCCATGGTGTCCAGGTAATCGAACCGAATAGGAAATTCGGCTCCAAAATTGGAATAGACAAAGGGACCGAGCAGTTCCTGTGGCTGGAAGAGGACGACGTTGAGTGAGGGGACTTCTACGCGGTGCTCGCCAAACCCCAGCAGTAAACTGTTTTCTTCCGGTACGCAATTAAAACACCAGGCGTAATTTGAAGAATTCTCCGGCAGATCGAATGCCTCTTTCATCCAGTGTCCTCCCCAGGGGCCGGGATCGAAGAAGGGAACGACGCTGAAGGGGCTTGCCGCTGTCTGCTTCAGCCCAATACGAAAGAGTTCGCCTGTAATCAGTTTTGGTTGCTGAGCCTGATTGGTGTCCAGCAGAAAATCAATACGTTCAAATAGCTGGCATTTCAATCGATCCGCAACACGCCAATCGAGAAAAAAAGCTCGTTTGTAAAGCTGCGCTGCTGTTGCTGCTGCATTATCCAGCCCGAGATTGCCGATCAGGTGCTGCCTTTGCCGTCGTTGTATCTCCCAACGCGCAAGGTCCGCATAGATAACCGTATGAGCGTCTGGCGCAACCACGCTGGCGCCTGTGCCAATTACAAGGATCGTTTTTCCTGGTTGTTTGATTTCATCCTGCAAATGGACCAGCTTATCGGCATCAAAGAAATCCTGAATAACCGCGTGGCTCATGATGCCGAATACAGGATCGTTTCCCAGAGATGCAGCAAACTTTTTCTCAAGCTCTGCAGCGCTGAGAAAGGCGGTTTTCGTATGCAGTACAGTGGCCCCGATAAAGATAGATCGCATCCCTGCGGCGATCTCTTCTATATCCACGCCCGGGTAGCATTCAACGGCAATGACACATTCATTCGAGAGCAATGTACTACTACTTAGCTTCTGCGCAATTTCCAGCCATCCCACAGCACAGTCGGCGCTATCACGGGTGATTGGCACAAACGGGAAACGGTCAAATGATGTCGCGCTCTTCAGCATGAAGCCTCCTGCAGGCGTGGAATCGTGCCGTAAATGGCTGCATTGGCTCCCAGTGCGGAAGCCTCCACTCGCACACCGCCTAGTGCCCATGCATGACGTTCAACATAGGGTCGTACCCCACTGAGAATCACTTTTTCGCGCGCCATGACCGCGCCGCCAAAGATGAGGACTTGCGGTGAGTATGCATGGATGAGCGCAATTGCAAGGGTTCCCCATATCAGATAGCAGTGCGACAGGACGTTCTGGGCAACGGCATCACCTTCATCGGCGCAACGAAAAACATCTGCAAAGTCGAGGCGACTCTTCAATCGAAGCGAACTTTGCGTAAAGCCCGGCATTTCGCTGCAAATTGCCGGCAGCGCCCATGTAGATGCTTCAGCCTCGGCGCATCCCCGGTTGCCGCAGGTGCAGAGACGTCCGCCTGCCACCACAGGTAAATGACCGCCAAGACAGCCAGCCCGGTCCTGTGTTCCCCGCAGCAGCTTTCCGCCGATCATGGCGGCTGCCCCAATTCCGGTGCCAAGCGTGATCAGGACGGCATCCTCTGCATTTTGCGCAGCGCCGGAAGCATGTTCTCCCAGAAGTGCCAGACGAGCATCGTTTTCGACAACGACCGGTAGATGGAAATGTTCCTTGCCCCAACCGGTGAAATCGAAGCGGAGTGCCTGATCGAATTTCTTATTGGTTGCGACGACTCTGGTCATGCGCGAATCGACAATGCCGGGAAAGCCGAAGACCAGGCCTGCTGCATCTGTCGGCTTAATATTGGCTTGATGGCACAGTTGTATAAGCTGATCCGCGACAGCCTTCATCACAGATGCGAAGTCGCAAAGATCAGCATGCTCCTGGACGGCCAGCGTGCTTTGTGCGAATAACTTGTCATTCTTGACGATGGCACATGTTGCATGAGAACCGCCAAGATCAACTGCCAGGCCTATCAAGCGCGGCTCCGTTCAATCAACGCAGGCTTGCCATCGCGCTCCACCATCAGAGCACTGAAGCCATCATGAGCAATCGTTTCATAGTCATAGCCCGCATCGCTGGGCCACGATGCCACAAATACCAGAGGCACATTTCCTGTATTTACCGCCCTATGCGCCATATACCCAGGAATATAGTTGATCGATCCCTTTTGCATCGCTTCGGCATGAGTCTTTCCCGATTCATCCATCAGGAGCAGTGCCCCTTCGCCTTCGATGACAGCATAATACTCGGCGCGATTGCGTACATGATGGAAATGCCCGGCGGTCATAAAGTATTCATCGCCAACTTTACCAGGCTCCAGAAATGTGGTGCCCCAGAAGAGTCCACCTTCCGTTCCCGCGGTTACCGGTTTGAAGGAGTCAACCCGGTAGATGACATCGTCTCCTGGCAACGCGCTAAAAGCGGTTTGATCATGAAAAATGTGCGCAAGCTCTTTCAGCTTTTTCTCGGAGTGCTGAACCTGAGGGCCGAAAAGCCGGCCTGTATTCCAGTCAATATGGATGATCGAATTCATTTTGCCTCATGGAAGTGCAGATCGTTTCGTTTCTTAAAGATTATCCACTTATGAGCTATTTTTCAATAATCATTCTAAAGTTATGAGTGATTATTGGTTAATCATTGACACTCTATGAGTAAAAACTGTAGAAAGTGATTGACTTGCACATAAGGTTTTGGTCGATCTGAATTGGAGTTTTCGTTTGCATACCCAACCTACAGCGATAACGACAGGGCCCCATGCCTTTACGTCCTACTCGCTCCTTCTTGCAGCGATTGCTTCGCTTTCCGGCCTTCTTTTTGGATTTGACACCGCCATCGTCAACGGTGGTCTCGTATTGCTACGCCATCAGTTTCGATTGACCAATCTGCAAACGGAAGCAGCTGCTAGTGCGCTTCTGGTTGGCGCTGTCATTGGGGCAGCGTGTGCAGGAACACTTGGGGACCGCTTTGGAAGAAGGCGAATGCTCTTCATTGCTTCGCTTTTTTTCGGCGTGTCATCAATAGGGGCAGCTCTGCCGGCCAATCTTCTTCAATTTGAGATAGCACGTCTCATCGGTGGCATCGCTATTGGTGTAGCTTCTTCTCTGGCGCCGCTGTACATCGCCGAGACAGCTCCGCGCCAATATCGCGGATTCCTCGTAACACTTAATCAGTTAGCAATAGTTCTCGGAATTCTCATTTCATTTTTCGTGAGTTGGCGTCTTTCGGTGCTCGGTGAAGGTGCATGGCGGTGGATGTTTGGAGTTGGGGTCGTTCCTGCGCTTGCATTGCTTTTGGGTCTGTTCTTTATTCCTGAAAGTCCACGTTGGCTGGCTTCTCACGGACAGGAATCCAAAGCCCTGGCCATCCTTGCGCGAACTCTTGGCATGCATAGGGGAGAAGTTGAAATGAATACCATCCTGGCTGAGTTAAACAGCGAGAGGAGGGTTCATATTTCGCTGGCCTCGCGTGCGTTGCGCAAGCCATTATTGATTGCCATTACGCTGGCTGTGCTGCAACAGGTGACCGGTATCAATACTGTGCTTTACTATGGGGCCATTCTTTTCTCAGAACATGTCGGCAGCAATCCCGTTTTCGCAATCGGGGCAAATGTGCTTATCGGCTTCGTGAACCTGCTCGGCACCATACTTTCTATGATGGTCATGGATAAATTCGGCCGCAAACCATTGCTCGTGACGAGTTCTATAGGAATGGGAGTTTGCTTGCTGATGCTGGCAGGAAGCTTCCATCTATCTCATCCACCCACAGTTCTCATTCTTACGACGCTACTTTTGTATGTCATGTGCTTTGCATCGGGAATGGGGCCGGTGGTTTGGGTCTATATTGCCGAGATTTTCCCTGCGGAAGTAAGAGCACGCGCTGTTTCGGTTGCCACTGTTGCACTATGGTCAGGCTGTTGTCTGGTTACTTTGACATTCCTCACATTAATACAGCGCCTGGGAACAGCCTGCACCTTCCTGATTTATGCACTTCTTTCGCTTGCAACCGCCTGCTTTGCTGTTTGTTGTATGCCGGAAACCAAGGGGCGATCACTGGAGGAAATAGCCACCTCATGGCATGAATAGAACTGCCATCACATAGTACTGAGGGCGCTGAATTCAGCAGGAGTGTCCGGTGGGAAGATTTGTGCTCTTCTGGCCAGCAGCCACGCGTGATGTCCTACTGTTTTGCCCGGCCCGCGCCCATCAGTATCAGCGAGCGCTGCGCAAAGGGGGAGTAGATCAGCGGCGTCATGCAGGCCACGGCCACGCCAAAGTTCATATGGTGCAGCAGCAGAAATGGGGCCAGCGCCCAGAGCAGATCGAACGGCAGCAGGAAGCCCCACAGCATCAGGAACTTCTCGCGGATACGCGGTGCGTGGAAGAGTACCGCACAGAGAAGAAATGTACGGACCGGAATCAGGATGGCGGCGGTCACGATAAGCCCATACAGGGTTGCGCCGGGGTGGGGCAGGGGCGAGAAGAGATCTTCAATCTCCGGCAGATTGGCCAGCGCACCCACATAGAAGCCGATATACATCAGCTGCAGCAGGACGAAGAGCGTCTGCACCACGGCGTAGGAAGACTTCGGCAGCTCATGCTCCGTGGCCAGAATCTGGAGGCGCAGCCTGCTCTCTATCGGTGCGGCAGCGGGTGTTTCCGCTGCACCGCCGGTATCGATTCGCTCCACCGGCGCGATGAAGCGATAGCCGCGGCGAGCCAGCGTCTCAATGAAGCGTGGATTGCTGGCGGCGTCGCCCACGGCCTCGCGGATGCGGTTCACCGCGGAGTTCACGCCATGCTCATAGTCAACGAAGGTGCCGTCCGGCCAGAGCTGCCGGGAGATATCCTCGCGCGTCAGCAACTCGCCCGGCTGCTCCAGCAGCATCAGCAGAACCTGGAATGGCTGTGCGTTCAGCTTGACGCGGACACCCTGCCGGCGGAGTTCGCCCGTAGCAGCGTCGGCCTCAAAGATTCCAAAGCGAAAACGTCTGTCCAGCCGTGGTTCTGTCATATTCAGGTGCCAGTATAGACGATGGCCTTTCGAATTCTCTCGGATTTGGCCGGTGAGAACTTTTTGTAACTCTGTCTCCTGCAACCACTTATCCGGTGAGGAATAATCTCGAACGGATGAGGTTCCATGCATTGCGCTGCGGCCTGTGCTTCCGGCATGGTGCAGGGCATGAACCGGTATCTGCCCAGCCCGAAAGCTATCGGCCTCTCCTGCAGCTTGTTTGTCGCGTCCGCCATCAGTCTGGCGGAGGCGCCTTCGCCAGGTGCCCTGGCTGCCTTCAATGTCTACATCATTACGGTCGAGGAGCGTCTCGTCCGCCAGCATCAGACGCCGGCAGGCTTTCTGGCGATCCCGCCGCAGTTGAGCGCCCAGCTGCACGGCGGGCAGCCGATTGTGGAGCAGCTGACTCCCGCCGCCGGCATCAGTCTGCCGGGAGCCATGCTGCACCACTGGCGCGGCACGGCATTTGTGCCGGGAGCCACGGTGAAGGATTTTGAGTTGCTGATGAAAGACTTCAGCGCCTATCCGCAGCGCTTCTCGCCGCAGGTTGAGCGGACAGTGGTGCTTGCGCAGCACGGTGATCATCTGCAGGTTTTCATGCGTGTGCGCCAGAAGCATGTGATCACGGTGGTGATGGACGCCCGCTATGACGTGCTCTTCCGCCAGCTGGACCGCCGGCACGGATACAGCATCTCGCGCAGCAGCAGCATCGCTGAGATCGATTCGCCCGGTACCGCCAAAGAGCATCCGCTCAGCGCCGCAGAGGAGCACGGCTTCCTCTGGCGGCAGAATTCCTACTGGAGCTATGAAGAGCGCGATGGCGGCCTCTACATGCAGATTGAATCCGTCTCGCTCTCACGTGCCATTCCCACGGGGTTGGGTTGGGCGGTGCGGCCATTTGTTGAGAGCGTTCCCCGCGAGTCCATGGAGTTCACGCTGCAAGCCACCTGCAACGCACTGAAAGGAAGACGATGAATACAAAATCTACACTGACGCAACTCTGCAGCCCAGCGCACTTTGAAAAAGCACACGCTCAGTCCGGGTTCGTATCTGCCCAGCGCGTGAATCAGTCGCTCACCGCTTCCGCGGAGAAGCGCGTCTTGCAATGGATGGCACAGCGTGCGCCGCAGTGGGTCACCTCGGACCGGCTCACCCTGCTTGGGCTGGCGGCGCAGCTGGGCGCGGGTGCCTGCTACGCGTGGTCACGCTTTCATCCCTATGCCTTATTGCTGGCGATTGTATGCACTACGCTCAACTGGCTGGGTGACAGCATGGACGGCACGCTGGCGCGGGTTCGCCGGCAGCAGCGGCCGCGCTACGGCTTCTATGTGGATCACATGGTCGATGTCTTCGGCGCGTTGGCGCTGATGTGTGGCCTGGGCGCGTCAGGCTATCTGCACTGGCAGACGGCCATCGCCATGCTGATTGCCTTTCTTATTCTCTCCAGCGAAAGCTATCTGGCCACATACACGCTCTCACGCTTCCAACTCTCGCAGGGACTCTTCGGCCCCACGGAGATTCGCATTCTGCTCATCGTGGGCACACTGGTGCTGCTGCGTAGTCCGTCCGTTACACTCTTTGGTCGCCGCCTGCTGTTTCTGGATATTGGCGGAGCCGCGGCGGCTGTCACCATGTTTGCCATGGCGGTTGCCATCACGCTGCGCCACACTGTAGAGCTCTACCGCCAGGAGCCGCTGCCATGATCAACAAACTTACCCTGGCCAATCTTGCGCACCGCCCCATCCGTACTCTGCTCAGCATCGTGGCGATTGCGGTGGAAGTTGCCATGATCCTTACGCTGGTCGGCGTCAGCAATGGAACGCTGCATGAGTCGGCTCGCCGCGCGCGCGGCACTGGCGCAGATGTTCTGGTGCGGCCGCCGGGCAGCTCGGCGCTGGGCACGCTCAGCTCTTCGCCCATGAGCGATCGCCTGCCCATCATCCTAAGCCATGAGCCGCACGTGGTGATGGCGACCGGCACGATGGTGCAACCGCTGGAGCTGTTTGATGTGATGACGGGGCTTGACTTTGCGCAGTTCGCGCGCATGAGCGGTGGTTTTCATTTTCTCGCGGGCGGCTTGCCCGCGCAGGATACTGACCTCATCGTGGACGCGCCCTATGCCCGCGAGAAGAATCTGCATGTGGGCAGCACAATTATGCTGCTTGCTCATTCGTGGCGCATCTCCGGCATCTATGAAGGCGGCAAGCTGGCGCGCATTGCCGTGCGGCTGAACGCATTGCAAAATCTCACTGGAAATCCCAACCGCCTCAGCCAGATCTATCTCAAGCTGGACGATCCGGCACAGGCGCAGGCGGTGGTGGATGCATTGCGCGCCAAGTATCCCGGCTATCAGATCTACACCCTGGAGTACTACACCTCTCTGCTCTCCGTCAGCAGCGTCGGTCTGCTGCGCAACTTCACCTATGTCGTGATCGGCATTGCCATGATCGTCGGCTTCATCGTTGTCTTCATGGCGATGTATACGGCAGTGCTGGAGCGGACACGCGAGATCGGAATTCTGAAGGCGGTCGGAGGCTCGCCTGGCCTGATCCTGAGTATGCTGCTGCGCGAGACGCTTCTGCTGGCCGTGCTTGGCATTGTGCTCGGCATTCTGCTTACCTGCGTTGCGCAATGGATACTCCAGCACTTCGTCCCCGGCGGTCTGACGCAGGAGACGGTCTATGCCTGGTGGCCCGTGACCGGTGCGCTCGCCATCCTCGGCGCGCTGATCGGCGCCGTCATTCCAGGAGTCAAAGCAGTTCGGCAAGAAGCCACGGAGGCTCTCGCATATGAATGAAGCGCCCATCATCAAGGTTCACCAGCTCACCAAAACCTATCGTGCAGGCGATATGGTTGTGCAGGCACTGCGCGGCGTCAATCTGGAGGTCGCACGCGGCGAGTTTCTCGCGGTTGTAGGCGCGTCAGGCTCCGGCAAATCCACACTCTTCAACGTGCTCGGCGGCCTGACCGTACCCACCAGCGGCAGCGTTTTCATTCGCGAAAAAAATCTCTCGCACATGACCGATGCAGAGCGCACCCAACTCAGAAAGAGCACGGTCGGCTTCGTCTTCCAGAAGTACAACCTGCTGCCCACGCTCTCTGCGGCAGACAATATCAGAATTGTGAAGTACATCGCGGGCCGGGGCACGGAATTCGATCCGCCGTTCCTGGATGTTCTACGCCTGCTCGGTATAGAAGACCGCCTGCACCATAAACCGCGCGCACTCTCCGGCGGCCAGCAGCAGCGCATTGCCATTGCCCGTGCCATTGTGAACGCACCGGCCATCCTGCTGGCGGATGAACCCACTGGCAACCTCGACAGCCAGAACTCAGCCGCCGTCCTGCGCCTGCTGAAACACCTGAATGAGCGTCTGGGCCAGACCATCCTGATGATTACGCACGACGAAGAGGCCGCCTCCTACGCGCACCGCAGTGTGCATATGCGCGATGGGCAACTGACATGATGGGATGCCGCTCAAGGTCCAGGGGACTTCGTGCTTTGGCCACGCAGTCGTATCCTGAACGGGCAGCGCGCTGCTGCAATCACCTACATCCCGCCCTGGCCGATATCCGCCGCTGCAGCGGCTTCGCTGCTCTCGTCGATGTACTCTTCCGTGACCTTCTCCAGCAGGCCCTTCGCGGCCAGGATGAACTCCACGGCGTCGCGTCCGGCACCGTCGCCGCCGGCGTGGGGCGTGGTGTAGTGAGCGGTCTGCTTCACCAGGTCGCGGGCATTTTGCACGGCGATGGCCAGGCCGCAGACGCGCATGACCGGCAGGTCGATGATGTCATCGCCAACATAAGCAATCTCATCGAGCGTGATATTTTCATTGGCCATGATCTCTTTCACGGCGTTCATCTTGTGCGCCTGCCCCTGGTACACAAACTCCAGCCGCAGATCGCGTGCGCGGATCGCCACCGTCTCTGAGATGCGCTTGGTGATGACGCCGGTCTTCATGCCGCCCAGCCGCGCCATGGAGATGGACGTGCCATCGTGCGCGCAGAAACCCTTTGCCTCTACCGTGGCGGGCTTGCTGCCCTCAGCCGCAGCCACAGGGAAGAGCCAGATCTGGCCGTTGGTCAAGACGCCGTCGACGTCAAACAGAATTACCTTGATGCGCTTCGCGCGCTCGATTGCATTGGATGACATGCATCCATGATATCGAAGCCGGCAAACTTCCAGAAGTGAGCTGTCGCACAGCCTGCGAGCCCGGCGTATAGTGGCGGAAAGCCGAAATCGGCCCGTGGAGGTGCTTGTGCGCTGGAAACAATGGCTCCTGACGATTGTGCTGCTGCTGGTTGCCTTGGGGATCGTAGCTTTTGGACTGGGTGAGCATCTGCCGGCGGAGCACACTACCGTGGCTTCGCGCACGATCTCCGCACCGCAGGCCAGGGTGTGGGCGCTGATGGTGAATGTGGACGCTTATCCTACCTGGCGCAGCGGTTTGAAATCGGTGGATGAGCTGCCCACTGATACTGGCCGCCGCCGCTGGCGCGAGCACTACAAGGGCATGCAGATGACCTTCACCCTGGACGACAATCAGCCCATGACCTCGCGGGTGGTGCGCATGGAGCCGGAGGGGGCCGCGTTTGATGGCTCCTGGACCTTCCAGCTCATGCCGATGGATGATGGACGGACCACCGTCACCATCATCGAACACGGCCATACCTATTCCGCCGGGTACCGCTTTGCCGCGCACTACATCTTCGGTGACGACTACCAGCAGAAGCGCTATCTTGCCGATCTGGCGCGCGCCGCGGAACGTTGATCCGGTCAACCCCCCCCGGGGGCGAATAAAGGGCGAACTTTCGCGATATAATTGTGTATGGCATCCCCGGCCACACTCGAGATCCCCGCTGCGCTCTCCTGGGCACATCCCGTGGTGGCCGAATGGTTCGTGCAGCGTTTTGGCACGCCCACTGAGCCGCAACTCGCCGGCTGGCCGCACATCGTCGCCGGACACACCACGCTCATCTCTGCTCCGACCGGCTCCGGCAAAACTTTGGCTGCGTTCCTCGTCTGCATTGACGATCTGCTGCGCCGCGCCATCGCCGGCACACTGACGCCCGAGACCCACGTGGTCTATATCTCGCCGCTCAAGGCTCTCTCCAACGACGTGCAGAAGAATCTGGATGAACCGCTGCGTGAGATTCTGCAGCTCGCGCTGGAGCGCGGCTATCTCTCCTCCGACATTCGCACGGCGGTACGCACCGGCGACACGCTGCCGCGCGAACGCGCCGCGATGCTGAAGAATCCGCCGCATATCCTGGTCACCACTCCGGAGTCGCTCTACATTCTGCTCACCTCGGGCAAGTCACGCGAGAATCTGCGCCGCGTCAGCACCGTCATCGTGGATGAGATTCATGCCGTGGCCGACGATAAGCGCGGCGCGCATCTTGCACTCTCGCTGGAGCGGCTGGATGCACTGGTCTGCGGCGAAAATCATCTCTCGCCCGGGGCCATGCTGCTGGGCCGTTCGAAGCCGCCACTGCGCATCGGCCTTTCCGCCACGCAGAATCCCATTGAGCTGGTCGGCGATTTTCTTACTGGGACCGCGCCCGGTCGTGAGGCCGCAAAGATTGTGCAGGTCGGCACGCGCCGTGCCATGGACCTTGCGATTGAGGTGCCCAGCGATGAACTCGGCTCTGTGCTGACCACTGCCATGTGGGCGGAGATTTACGACAAGCTCGCGGCCCTGGCGCTATCGCACCGCTCCACGCTGGTCTTCGTGAATACGCGCAAGCTGGTGGAGATGGTTTCGTTCGCGCTGGGTGAGCGGCTGGGCGCGGAGCACGTGGCCGCGCACCACGGCAGCCTGTCGCGCGGTCTGCGGCTGGACGCGGAGCAGCGGCTGAAGGCGGGCGAGATTAAAATCCTTATCGCCACCGCATCACTTGAGCTCGGCATTGATATCGGCGCAGTCGATCTCGTCTGTCAGATTAGTTCCACCCGTGCTGTTTCCACCGCCATGCAGCGCATTGGCCGCGCCGGCCACTGGCGCGGAGCGGTGCCCAAGGGCAGGCTCTTCGCCACCACGCGCGACGATCTGATGGAGCAGGCCGCGCTGGTGCAGGCCATGCGCGCGGGCGAACTGGACCGGCTGGAGATTCCTCCGCAGCCGCTCGACGTGCTGATGCAGCAGATCGTTGCCGCCTGCAGCGCCGAGCCCTGGCAGGAAGACGCGCTCTTCAACGTGCTGCGCCGCGCCTATCCCTATCGCGACCTCACGCGTCATGAGTTTGATGAGCTGATCACGCTGCTGCATGAAGGCATTGAATCCAGCCGGGGCAACTACGGCGCGTACCTGTTGCGGGATGGCGTGCAGAAGTATCTGCATCCGCGGCGCGGTGCGCGCATGATCGCCGTCTGCAACGGCGGCAGCATCGGCGAGACCGCTCTCTTCAACGTCATCCTCATGCCCGAAGGCGTGCAGATCGCCACCCTGGGCGAGCACTTCGCCGTCGAATCCAGCCCCGGCGACGTCATCCTCCTCGGCAACAGCAGTTGGCGCATCCAGCGCGTAGAATCCTCCGGCCAGGTGCTGGTGGAAGATGCGCAGGGGCAGCCGCCGACCGTGCCGTTCTGGGATGGCGAAGCGCCCGCCCGCACAGAGATTCTTTCGCAGGGCGTTGGCCGGTTGCGCGAACGCATCTCGCTGGCGACGCCGAATGTGATGCCGGGATACATCTCGCCTACGCATCCGGAAGTGGCGGAGACTACTGCGTGGCTGATGGAAGAGTGCGGAATATGCGACTCCGCCGCGCGCCAGTTGATCGGCTACGTTGCAGGCGGGCGCGCCGTGCTGGGCGCTGTGCCGACGACGAAGACCATCATCGCGGAGCGCTTCTTCGACGAAGGCGGCGGCATGCAGCTCATCCTGCATACGCCCTTCGGCGGACGCATTAATAAAGCCTGGGGGCTTGCGTTGCGTAAGCGCTTCTGCCGCGGCTTCAACTTTGAGCTGCAGGCCGCAGCGACCGACAACGGCATCAACATCAGCCTGGCCGAGCAGCATAGCTTCCCCCTCGCCGATGTCTTCCAGTTCCTGACCGAGCAGACGGTGCAGGAGTTGTTGGAGCAGGCTGCGCTGGCCGCGCCTGTCTTCAAAACCCGCTGGCGCTGGGCCGCGAATCGCAGTCTGCAACTGCTGCGTTTCTCCCGTGGCAAAAAGATTGCGCCGCAGGTGCAGCGCATCCGGTCAGACGATCTGCTGGCGTCGGTCTTTCCTCAGGCCGCTGCGTGCTTTGAAAATATCGAAGGCGACATTGTTATCCCCGATCATCCGCTGGTGCGCGAGGTGATGAAGGATGTGCTGGGCGAGGCGATGGACCTGGCTGGATTGCAGGACGTGTTGCGCGGCATTCACAACGGCAGCATTCAATGTCTTGCGGTGGATACGCCGGTGCCGTCGCTCTTTGCGCATGAACTCATCAACGCCAATGTGAATGCGTTTCTGGATGATGCCGGGCTGGAGGAGCGCCGCGCGCGCGCCGTCTCCATGCGCCGCAGCGTGCCCGATTCCGTGCTGGGCGAAGCGGGCCGTCTCTCCCCGCAGGCCATCGCGCAGGTGCGCACGGAGTGCGAACCCGACATTCGCGATGAGCACGAGATGCACGACCTGCTGCACACGCTCATTGCGCTGCCCACAGAGTATTGCGCGCGCCAGCGGCACTGGAGAGTCTTTCTGGATCGCCTGCAACAGAGTGGTCGCGCTCGCCTGCACAGTTGCGGCGCCGCCCTGTGCTGGGTCGCCACGGAGCGCGTGCCCTGCGCCGCGGCTTTGTGGCCTTCGCGCGAGCAGGCAGATTCCACGATAGAGAGATCGCAGGCCATGCAGAAGTGCGTGCAGGGATGGATGCAGATCCTGGGGCCGGTCACGGCAGAAAAATTCGCCAGCGATCTCTTGCTGCAACCTGCCGATGTACTGCAGGCCATGCTCGCTATGGAGATGCAGGGCACCATCCTGCGCGGTCAGTTTGAATTGGGCGCACCCGCGGCCGAAGAAGCCATCGAGTGGTGCGAGCGCCGTCTGCTGCAGCGTATTCACCGCCTCACGCTGGGCAACCTGCGCAAGCAGATTGAGCCGGTCACGCCCGCCGTTTACATGAATTGGGTGCTCAGCTGGCAGCACATCACGCCTGCTCCGCAATGGAGCGGAGAAGCTGGCGTGCTGGAAGCGCTGGCGCAGCTCGAAGGATTTGAAGCGCCCGCTATCGAGTGGGAGCGCAGCCTGCTGCCCGCGCGTGTTGCCGGATACGATCCGCGCTGGCTCGATCAACTCTGCCTGAGTGGTGTCGTCGGCTGGGGCCGCATCTCGCCGCATCCCGCCTGGTCTGTGGGCGATGGCAATGCGCCGCGCCGCGTGATTCCCACCAGCATGGCGCCCATCACCTTCTACCTGCGCGAGAGCGCGGAGTGGCTGCCGCACGCCATGGCGCAGCAAGCCGTGGACGAAGAGAAGCTGGCCGCTGCGCTCAGTGCGGAGGCGCTGCGTGTGCGCGCGCACCTTGAGCGGCACGGCGCCTGCTTTGCCGAAGATATGCAGCGCGATCTGCAAATGGAAAAGCCGCAGATTCGGAATGCGCTGTGGGAGTTGGCCACCGCCGGGCTGGCCGCAGCGGATGGCTTTGATCAGCTCCGCATCATGATGGATCCCCGGCGCAACGGTGGCCGCAAGACCGCCGCCGCACCGCAGGCGGGCCGCCGGAAGAGCCGCACCCTGCGCTCTGCCGCCGGTCGCTGGAGTCTGCTGCATACCACGCTGGCTCCGCCGCAGACCGTGGCGGAGAAGGCGCGAGCGCACGACGCTGCGATTGAATCCTACGCACGGCTGCTGCTGGCGCGTTACGGCGTGCTCTTCCGCGATGCGCTCACGCGCGAAGCCAATGCGCCCAGGTGGCGCGAGCTGCTGGGCATGTTGCGCAGGATGGAAGCGCGCGGCGAGATTCGCGGCGGACGCTTTGTCTCCGGCTTCAGCGGCGAGCAATATGCATTGCCTGAGGCGGTGGATTCACTGCGCGCTGCCCGCGACCGCTCCGGCGACGCGATCTACACCGTGGCCGCCGCCGACCCCATGAACCTGGCCGGTATCGTGCTGCCCGGGGAGCGCGTCTCCGCCATTCCGGGCAGAACCGTGCAGTACTGCAACGGCGCCGTGGTGCAGGCTGAAGGAGAACCGGCGCAGGTCATCGAGATGCCGGCAGAGATTCTGCTGGATGCGCCTGTGCGCCGCGAGCTCTTCCAATGACCGGCCCGCTGCCCACACTCGATCCTGAAGATTTTTATTTTGAGAACGGATTAATGGTGCTGACCGCCGCCTATCACCTGAAGCGCGGCAGCTGCTGCGGCGAAGGCTGCCGCCACTGTCCCTACCGGGATACCACCGCCACCGATGCTGCCGGGGCCGACCTGTAACGAGCCTTATTCCGCCAGAAATTGCCCGCGTTATTTCTCGGGAATGTAACCTTTTCGCCTTACACTCGTCTGTAGTGAGCGGTTCCGCTTCCGGCCTGGAATTTTGGATTGCAATCATTTGAGCCGCCCTGCTACGCTACTGAGCCGTCCCCGTTGGAGGGGGCAGCAGCGCGGCACGGGCAGCGAGCAACGGAGGCGACGTCCGGTGCATCGTAATAGGGTTCGCAATGACAGATTGCTGCATCCAATAGAGAGAACGGAGAAGAACGCTATGCGGCCGCAGAGCCTCGCAGATTCAGGGATCGTTGAGAGTGTCTCATCGGCAGCTTTATTGCAGCGCTACCGTACAGTGCGCGCGCAGACTGAAGCGCTGGCCGCGCCTCTCACTCCGGAAGATCAGATGGTGCAATCCTGTGCGGAAGCCAGCCCCGTCAAGTGGCATCTGGCGCACACCAGCTGGTTCTTTGAGACCTTCGTGCTGTGTGAATTCGTTCCTGCCTATCGCCACTTTCATCCCGACTTTCACTGGCTCTTCAACAGCTACTACCGCACCCTGGGCGGCGAACTGCCGGAGAAGAAGCTGCGTGCCTCATTCTCGCGTCCCTCACAGGCTGAGGTGATGGCCTACCGCAAGCATGTCGATCAGCAGATTGCCAGCCTGCTGCAGCATCCTCCGGAAGATCAGGCGGCGAAACTCATCGTGCTCGGCCTGCAGCATGAGCAGCAGCATCAGGAACTGATAGCAACTGACATCAAGCATGCCTTCTACACCAATCCGCTGCACCCTGCGTATCAGCAGAGCGCCGCCGTGCCGCAGATGACTCCAGCTGCGCTGCCGCAGGGGTGGGTGGATTTTCCCGGCGGTCTGCATACCATCGGCCACCAGGGAAGCGGCTTCTGTTTTGATAATGAGCTGCCGTGCCACCAGGAGTTTCTGCAGCCCTTCCGTCTGGCATCGCGTCCGGTCACCTGCGCCGAGTATCTCCATTTCATGGAAGAAGGTGGCTACCGCCGCCCGGAGCTCTGGCTCTCAGAGGGATGGGACGCCTGCGAAGCGCAGCGCTGGGCCGCGCCGCTCTACTGGCAGTTGCATGAGGGCGCATGGCGCATCTTCACGCTGAATGGCTGGGTTTCGCTGGGCCGCCTGAGTGAATCGCCGGTGTGCCACGTCAGCCTGTTTGAAGCCGATGCCTACGCGCGCTGGGCCGGCCACAGGCTGCCCACTGAAGCCGAGTGGGAGGTTGCCGCGTCCGCGATTGCGCCTGCGGGAAATCTTCTGGAGTCCGCGCGTCTGCATCCCGCGGTCGGCGAAAGCGCTGAGCCGCTGCAACAGCTCTTTGGCGATGTGTGGGAGTGGACGCAGAGCCCCTACGTCGGCTATCCCGGCTATCAAACACTGCCCGGCGCGCTGGGCGAGTACAACGGCAAGTTCATGAGCAGCCAGATGGTGCTGCGGGGCGGTTCCTGCGTTACCCCCGCCAGCCACATCCGCGCCAGCTATCGCAATTTCTTTCAGCCTGCCACCCGCTGGCAGTTCTCCGGTATCCGATTGGCGCATGATGGCGTCGCAACCCTTCCCCATGGACTCTGAGTTTCCCCTATGAGCACACACGCCGCGACCTATGCAGCACGCGTCCCGTTTACGCCGATTGCACCTTCTGCCCCGCTCACCCCTGTTGGCCAGGCGGCGCTGCGCGGACTGACCGCGGAGCCGCGCTCGCTCCCGGCATGGCTTTTTTACGATGCCGCAGGCTCCGCGCTCTTTGAACGCATTACGCTGCTGCCGGAGTATTACCCAACGCGCACGGAGCGTGCCATCTTCGCCGCCAACGCCGACGCCATCATCGCCACAGCCGCCGGCAGCGATACTCTGAGCATCGCCGAGCTGGGCGCCGGCACCGCCACCAAGACCGGCATCCTGCTGGCTGCTGCCGTGCGCGCGCAGGGTAGCGTAATCTATTGCCCGATTGATGTCTCCGCCAGCGCGCTGGAATCGGCAAAGAAGCTGGAGACGGAGCTGCCCGGCGTCATCGTAGACGCACAGGTAGCCGATTACACCACGCAGCCCATCCTCTTTGATGAAGCCCAGGGCAAGCGGCTGGTGCTCTACATCGGCTCCAGCATCGGCAACTTCACGCCCGAAGACGCTGTGCGCGTGCTGCGCCGCGTGCGCGACCAGCTTCGTCCGGGGGATACGCTTCTGCTCGGCACCGATATGAAGAAGGATGAGAAGATACTGGTGGCCGCATATGACGATGCAGCGGGCGTCACTGCGGAGTTCAATCGCAATGTGCTGCGCCGCTTGAACCGGGAGCTGGGTGCGGACTTCGATCTGCAGCACTTCTCGCACTGCGCCGTGTGGAATGAGCAGGAGTGCCGCATGGAGATGTACTTGATCAGCGATACCGAGCAGCGCGTGGGGATTGACGCACTGGGCTGTGAGCTGGAATTCGCCGCCGGCGATACCATCCATACCGAGAACAGCTACAAATTCACGCAGAAATCAATCGCCTGGCTGCTGAAGCAGTCCGGCTTCGCGCTGAACCGGCAGTGGATGGATGAAAAAGAATGGTTCGCCGTGAATCTGGCGGTGGCGGTTTAGGGTTTGATTTCAATCGGCGTCCCGATAGGCACACGTTTTACAATCTCTTCGATCTCGTCATTTGTGACCGCAATGCATCCTGCAGTCCAGTTGTGCAGCCGGTGTGCTGCGCCAATCCATCCATAGCCATTCGGCAAGCCGTGGATTATGATGTCACCGCCGGGTGGCTTGCTTAGCACACGTGCCTTCTCCACATCATCAGCGTTTGGATAAGAGATGTGCAGTGAGAGGTGATAGCTGCTGGCGCGATTCACGGAATCAATGATGTAATGTCCCTCCGGTGTTTTTCCGTCGCCCTCCACCTGTTTTGGTCCGACCGGGTTAGGGCCGAGCGCTACTTGGTATATCTTTAGCACCTTGCCATTCGCATACAGTGTCAGCGTTCTCTTTGACTTCTCCACCAGAATGAAGTCTGCCTTCTGGGTGCTTTGGTCTGCGCGCAGCGCTGTAAGCGCACACAGGATGCCCAGGGTGCAGAAGACGAAGATGTGGCGTCCTCTCATTTTCGTTTGTAATCCCCGCTCTTGCCGCCGGACTTGCTCTTCAACTGCACATCCAGAATGCGGATGCCTTTATCCAGCGCCTTGCACATGTCATAGATCGTCAGCGCGGCCACGCTTGCGGCTGTCATAGCTTCCATCTCCACACCGGTGCCTGCGGTCGTGGACGCGGTGGCGCGCAGGCTCACGCCTGTGGCCATCACGGTGGCTTCCACATCCACAAAGCTGAGCGGCAGCTGATGGCACATCGGAATCAGGTCCGCGGTCTTCTTCGCCGCCTGGATTCCGGCGAAGCGCGCCACCTCCAGCGGATCGCCCTTCTTGTTGTGCGGCAGCGCGGCCAGCACATCACTGGACATCGCGACAAACGCCTCGGCCACCGCCTCGCGGCGAGTCGCGGCCTTGGCGCTGACATCTACCATGCGCGCGCGGCCTTTGCTATCGAAGTGCGAGAGTGCTTTTTTCTTCGGCATCGGTTTACAGCCTAACAAATTCAGCGCAGCAATACCGTAATCGAGCGGCCAGCCCCCACCGTGCTGCTGCCTTCCGGGAATACGGCATAGCAGTTGGCGCGTGCGTTGGCCGCGAGATCGCCCGAGCCCTGCGAGGCGATGATCTGCACCTGCGGCCGGCGCAGATCGTGCGTCAAAATTGCCGGCAAAAAGCGCGTCAGTCCTGGCTTCACCTGAACCTCTTCCGCCAGCTGCGCCTGCACAAACCGTGGCGCACCGTCGGCCGCGCCACTGAGCGCAGCGATCATGCACTGCGCAAAGGCGAGGAACGTGACCTGCGTCGAAACCGGATTGCCCGGCAGCCCGAAGAAGAATTGCTCGCGCCGCTGGCCGCGGGGCGGAACCCTGCCGAAGACCACGGGCTTGCCCGGCTGCATGAGAACGCCGGTGAAGAGAAACTCCGCGCCCAGGGCCGCCAGCGCTGGCTCCACCAGATCGCGTTTGCCCGCCGAGACGCCGCCGGAGAGCAGCAGTAGATCGCAATCCAGCGCGCCGTGAACCGCAGCATCCAGCGCGGTGCGCGTATCGGCAGCGGTGGGCAGGCGTACCGCCTCGCCACCTGCGTCTTCCACCAGAGCTGCCAGTGCGTAGCTGTTGGAGTTGCGAATCTGGTGGGGAAGCGGCGTTGCCGCCGGCTCGACCAGCTCATCGCCCGTGGCCAGAATCGCCACACGCGGTCGCCGGTAGACTGAGACGGATGCCGCTCCGCAGCTTGCCGCCAGGGCAATCTCCGCCGCGCCCAGTCGCCGCCCCGGCGCGAGCAACATCTCGCCCGCTCGTGCTTCGCTGCCGGCTGGAACAATGTTTTCACCTGCGGCAATGGCGCGTCCCTCAGCCAGTGCGATGCGTGCGCCCACGGTGCAGGTGTGCTCCACCATCACCACGGCATCGGCACCGGCTGGAACCGGCGCTCCGGTCATAATTTCAATTGCGCTTCCGCTCTGTAGCGCACCGCCGACCCACTGCTCGCCTGCGTGAATCGTTCCCGCTACCGCCAGCGCACCGGCCTGCAGCTCTGCGGCGCGCACGGCGAATCCATCCCGCGTCGAACGATGGAACGGGGGCTGATCGCGATCGGCGGCAATTGCAGCGGCCAGCACGCGCCCACGCGCCTCAGCCAGCGGAACTGATTCCACGGGCGGCGGAGCCATGGCAGACGCGTGGCGCTGTACCACGGCTAGTGCCTCTTCGAACTCCAGGAGCTGCTGTGCGGGTGCGTTCATGCTGTCGTTAGAGTAAGCCAAAGAAAAAGGCCCTGCATCGTTTGGATGCAGGGCCCGCGATGCGGCAGGGAATTACTTGCTCTTCTTCCCGGCCTTGTAGGTGCTGTGAATGGTCTGGCCGAGCGAGGTCAGCACGTCGGTTGAGTCCTTGGCGTGCGGGCCATCCGGAGCAAGATCCAGATACTTCTGGTAGGCTTCAGCGCATCCCGGCGGCGCGATCACCTTGCCGGTCTTCTCGTCCACCGTGGCCTTCTGGATCAGGCTCTGGCCGCGGATGAAGTAGGGATCGGGGCGCGTCGGATCGGCGGCAATGGCCTTGTCAGCCGCTGCCAGCGCCAGCTCTGCATCGCCGTGATTAAAGAAGGTTGCTGCCTCATTGGAATAGTACATGCCTGCATTCGCGGGCAGGATCTTGGCGGCACTCTCATAGGCGGCGGCAGCTTCAGTGCTCTTGCCCGCATTAGCGTCGGCCTGGCCCAGATTGTTATAGGCAGCTGCCTGCAGATCGGGCTTCGGCTTCTTGCTCGCCGTATCCAGATCAATCGCCTTCTGGAAGTTGGTGATGGCGTCTGTGTACTTCTTCTCCCCGGCCTGCGCATCGGCCAGCTCAAACCACAGCAGACCTTCATCCGGACGCGTCGTCACGGCCTGCTGCATAGCCATTTCGGCATCGGCAAATTTACCGGCCTTCTTGTCATCACGCGCCTGTTGCAGCAGGGTGTTGATGTTGTTGATCTTGGCATTCTCCGCAACCGCTGCGGACATATGCTTTTTGTACTCTTCCAGCGCTTTCTTATCTTCCGGGCTCATCTTGTCCAGGAATTCCTTGCGAGTCATGTCAAAATCGTTCGCCTGGTCCTGTCCTGTCGACACATGCACATTCTGGATGTAATCCACCGCCTTGCCGTCCTTGAAAAACACGGTCAGGTAGGTGCCGGGATCCACATCGCCCTTGTAGTTGCCGTTCGCATCCACGGGCAGGTCGTACTTGTACTTGGCGCCGGTCAGATCGGTCGGGGAGTCGGTTGTGAGCTTCACGTCGCCGCCGCCCATCGGCATGCCCGCCGCATTGGTGATATGTCCGTGGATCGTACCCTGCTTGAGTTGTGCGTCAGCACGGGTTTGAAGTTGCGGCAGGGCTGCGCATAGCATCAGTGCGCCGCCCGCCAGAATCGTTGTAATCACTCGCTTGTTCATCATTCTCTCCACTCATTCCAGCGCGCTTTGTGCGGCTGTTAAATCCCTGTTCGGCTATAGCTGCCGGTTAGCGCGTGACCTGGTAGGGGATTGGGTCCGTGAAGCCAGCCTGGCTGAAAGCCCGCAGGCGAAGCACACAACTGTCGCATACGCCGCAAGCCGCCACATCGCTTGAATAGCATGACCAAGTTACATGGAACGGAGCCTTCAATTCAAGGCCGGCCCGGATGATCTCTGCCTTCTTCATTGCAATCAACGGTGTAACGATACGGATGTCACCGTCTTTGGTGCCGGTTTCGATCAGCTTGTTGAAGGCGTCGTAGTACGCCGGACGGCAATCCGGATAGCCGGAACTGTCCTGCTCCACCGCGCCGATAAAGACCTTTTTCGCGCCAATCACCTCGGCCCAGCTCACCGCAGCCGAAAGAAAATGAGCGTTGCGAAAGGGAACATACGTCACCGGAATGGCGTGCTTCGGAGAACCGTCCAGCGGCGCATCCGCCACCGACCGGGGCACGTCAATGGCGCTATCCGTCAGCGCCGATCCGCCAATGCGCCGGAAGATATCAATCCGCAGATTCATCATGTCGCGCATGCCCAGCTCGTGTGCCACCGCGCGGGCCGATTCAAACTCGCGCGTCTCCGTGCGCTGGCCGTAGCTGAAGTGGATGCCGTAGGTCTCATACTCGCGCGCCGCCAGCGCCGCCGTCACGCAGGAATCCATGCCGCCGGAGAGACAGACCACCGCGCGTTCCCGCTGCTTCTTGTCCGTGCCGTTCCCAGTTTTCATTTAAAGTCCGTCGCTCCCTTCGTTTTCGGCTTCTGCGGTTACAGCCAGTTCGCCGTTCTGCTCCTGCAGCGCTGCGCGCGCGGCCTCAGCATCGGCCTTCTTCACCTGGATGCGCACGCCGCCGAAGTACGCGGCCTCAAATCCCAGGATGCGGTTTGAGTTTTCATTCTGCAGCACATAGGGAATGGCGGCAGACTCCAGCACGCTCTGCACAATGGCCACTTCCGCCGGTGAGATCAGCCGCAATACCGTCACCCACGCATCCGGATTGGTCTCCTGCTGCTCCAGCTCTTCGTCGCTTGCCATCGTTATCCTCCGCTTACATGCCTGCTGGTTATTTGGATGCGTTATACGCCCTTCTTCTGCGGCTCCCACACAAATTTGTGAATCTGCAGGCTCAGCCGCGCGTCCAACCCATCCGCCAGCATCCACTCCACCAGCAGCTTCGGGTCCAGCGCAAAATTCTCCGCCGTGCGCTCCGGCTTCGCCAGCTTATGGAACGCAGGCGACAGCAGCACCTCTCCTGCGCGCGTGGGCAGGTCGTGGCTGCGGATGAACTCGCGCGCAAACTCATAGTCGTCCCGGTCCGTCAGCACGAACTTGACCTCGTCGTTTCCGGTCAGCGCATCCAGGTTCGGCAGGTGGAAGCTGTTGGCGGCAGCGCCTGCTCCCGGACACTTCACATCCACAATCTTGTGTACAGCGCGCGGCACCGCCTTCAGCGGACGCTCGCCGCTGGTCTCCATCATCAACGTGTAGCCCTTCGCCAGCAGGGAATCCATCAGTGGCAGCAGTTCTTTCTCCTGCAGCATGGGTTCGCCGCCGGTGAACTCGATCAGCCGGCAGGGCGCCAGCGCGACGATCTGAGTCTCGACGTCCTCCTGCGAATACTTCGTGCCGCCGGTGAAGGTGTACTCTGAATCGCACCACGCACAGCGCAGATTGCACCCCGCAAAACGCACAAAGATGCACGGCAGCCCCGCAAAGCTGGATTCTCCCTGCACGGATTTGTAGAGTTCGATGAGATGCATGGCGTTGCTTACCCCGGCTGGTTCGGTTGCAAAACGCCCTATTCGTAGTACACGGCGCGGCTGGTATCGGTCTCGAAGATGGTGGATTTTTTCACCGTCACGCGCCCACCGGTCATCTCAGAGAGCTGCTTGTTGGTCTCATCGTAGAAATACTTCGCCAGATTCTCGGCCGAAGGATTGATCGTCGTGAACGGCTCCAGCTCATTGATCATCTGGTGGTCCAGGTACTCCACCACAGGTCGCATCACCTGCTTCAGCAGCTTGAAATCCAGCAGCAGGCCTGCCTCATCCAGCTCTTTGCCCTGGAGAGTGACTCGCACCTTGTAGTTGTGTCCGTGGGGATTTTCGCACTTGCCGCGGTAGTTGCGAAGGTAGTGGCCGGAAGAGAACCCAGCATCGACAGTTACTTCAAACATGTTTTTCCCGATCCTTTGTACAGGTGTCCGGAATAAGGAATCGTAAAGCTTCCGGCCCAGCTACCATTGTACCGTTTAGTTGCTGCAAATGCAGTCGCAGTTGCCACCGCCGGGGTGCGATTGATATCGCGCATAAATCGTTCTAATTGCGGTGATTGCGGCGTCGCTCCTCAGCCTTGCGCTCCACCTGTTCAAAAAGCCCGGTCAGCACACCCGCCAGCATCACGATCAGCGCCGCCAGCAGCAGTACCAGGCCCATCACATGCCACAGCGAACGGTCGCCGGGCGACGCCGCCACGCTGGTAAACACCACGCCGCACGAGAGGAGTGAAAACACGGCCAGCGTGCCGGCCAGAATGTATAGATTGCGTCCCATCGCTCTCATTTCGGTTGTACTGCTTTGTCTTTGTTGTTGTACTGCTTTGTCTTTGTTGTTGTACTGCTTTGTCTTTGGGATTAAGCCCCCGGCTTCAGCCGGGGGAGTGCGGGCTTCAGCCCGCACGGAAAGGCTGCGTCGATAAAAAGGGGGGCTTTAGCCCCGGCTGTTTTCGTATCCGCAAAGGAGGACACATCCTTATTCCTTGCTACCCGACCCCGCTCACTGCCCCGGCGGGTGAAAGAAGTAGTCTACTTCCGTGATGTCGTATGAGATGCGGTACGGCGGCAGGCTGTCCAGAAAAATCCTGCCGTAGCGCTTCGTCTGGATGCGCGGATCGAGCAGTACCAGCAGTCCGCGGTCCTCAATCGACCGGATCAGCCGTCCGAAGCCCTGCTTCAGCGTGATGACCGCGCCGGGCACCTGGTAATCAAAGAACGGCTTGCCCCCGGCGGCTTCCACCGCCTCCATCCGCGCCTGCACCACCGGATCGCTGGGCACGGCAAACGGCAGGCGGTCCACAATCACGCAGCTCAGTTGCTCGCCCTGCACGTCCACGCCCTGCCAGAACGATGACGTCCCGCATAACACCGCGTTGGGCGTGGTGCGAAACTCGTCCAGCAGCGCTTTGCGCGGCGCGCTGCCCTGCAGCAGCAGAGGGTAAGGCAGCTCAGCCAGCAGCCGTTCGTATGTTTCCAGCATGGCGCGGCGGCTGGTGAACAGGCAGAAGGCCCGCCCCTTCGTAATCTCCAGCACGCGGCGCATCCGTTCCGCGGCCTGCGGCAGAAACTCCGGCGAATTCGGCTCCGGCAACTCCGGCGGCAGGTAAAGCATCGCCTGGCGGCTGTAATCAAAGTGTGAAGGCACCACCAGTTCGCGTGCAGAACGCAGCCCCAGCCGCGCGCGGATATGCTGGAAGCCATTCTCCACCGTCAGCGTGGCCGAGGTCAGCACGATGCTGGGATACACATCAAACAGCGTCTGCGCCATCAGGTCAGACACGTCAATGGGCGTGGCCTGGATGTGCGTGTTGAACGCGGTGCCGCCGCGCGCCATATTGCGCACGCCGCCTGCGGCCCGCCGCTGAATCCAGAAGACGATATTGCGCTCCCGGCTCTCCAACAGAAACTTCAACTGCGTGCGAATTTCGCCGGCGCGCTTGCGCAGCCCCGCGGCCTCTTCCACCTGCTTCAGCTGCTCCAGCTCCGATTCCAGCTTCTGCAGGGCGGCCAGCGTGTTCATGTAGAGGTCGCCGCTCTCTTCCAGAAATGCCTCGCGATTCACAAAAGGCATGCGGCTGCCCGGCGGCCCATCGGCCGGCAGCGCGGCAAAGAAGGCGCGGGCACGGTCGCGCAGCATTCCGCACGAGCTTTCCAGCGAAGTGGAGAGCGCCTGCTTGGAACGCATCATGATCTCCACATCGCGCGCCATCTCTTCCAGCCGCTGGTTGCTCAGCCCAATGCCGAAGTACGCGCTGGCCACCTCCTCCAGCTCGTGCGCTTCATCAAACACCACCGCTGCGGCCTCCGGCAGAATCCCCGCATCCGGCGCGCCGCCCGAGGTCATCTTGATGCCCAGATCTGCAAAGAAGAGATGGTGATTCACGATGATGATGTCGCTCTCCAGCGCCTTGCGCCGCATGGAGGTGATGAAGCAGCGCTCGAAGTCCGGGCAGCTTTGGCCCAGGCATGCCTCCGTGCGCGAATCGATCTTCTGCCACAGCGCGCTGGATTCCGGCAGGGTGCTCAGCTCGGCACGGTCGCCCGTTTCGGTCGTCTTCTCCCACGCCGCGATCTGGTGGAACTGGTCAATCTCCTCCAGCCCGGAGAGCAGCGGCTGGTCGCGCAGCGCGTACAGCTTGTTGCGGCACAGGTAGTTGCCGCGCCCCTTCATGTAGCAGACCTTCAGCGGCCCCAGCATCGATTCCAGAAACGGCACGTCCTTGAAGAAGAGCTGTTCCTGCAGATTTTTGGTTCCCGTCGAGATGATGATGCGCTGCCGGCGTTCACGGGCGGCGCGCAGGGCGGGCAGCAGATAGGCCAGCGTCTTGCCTGTGCCGGTTCCCGCCTCCACAATCAGGTGGCGCTTCTCTTCAAACGCCTGTTCCACGGCCCGTGCCATCTCATACTGCCCGCGGCGGAACTCAAACTGAAGTTCTGAGCGCGAAAGTATTCCGCCAGGCGAAAAAAAATCGTAAAGCGATGGCAGGCTGGTGGCGTCATCGGTCGGTTTGGAGACGAAATTGGGCATGGGGCGAAGCTGCTTGGTCTGTTCCCCCGGGCAAGGACTTAAACGCGGCAGGGCAGTACTTCTTATAATAGACACTGTGGGCCTGTATACCCTGCCGTCCACGCCTCAGGATCACATCCAGCGGTATATCGCCCGGTCCGGAAAAGAGTTACAGCATGGCACAGAAAGCAAAAGCACCCAAGCACCGGATGGGTAAGAAGCACCGCAGTGCAGACACGCGCCCGCGCAAGGGCCGCAATCCGAAGTCTGCCTCCGACGCCGCCAAGGCCGGCAAGAAAGCCCTCGCCGCCAAAGCCGCGGCCAAGCCTGCAGCCAGAAAGTCCTCTGGTCGAGCCGTCCTCACGCCGGAAGCGGGTGAGAGTGACTGGCGCATCATCGACCCCATCGACGAAGCCCGCGTCTCCGCCGCCACGGAAGCGGCAGACAACGCCGGCCTGCCGCTCATCGCCGTCTGCGGTCGCCCCAACGTGGGCAAATCCACGCTCTTCAATCGCCTGACGCACAGCCGCCGCTCCATCGTGGGCGACGAGCCCGGCATCACCCGCGACCGCATCTACGGCGAGATCGAATGGCAGAATGAGCGCGCCCGCCTGGTGGATACCGGCGGCGTCGTCCCCGACGACGAGGCTCTCATCCCGGCAGAGATCTTCCGCCAGGCCCAGGTCGCGCTGGAAGAAGCGGATGCAGTCATCATGGTGGTAGATGGCCGCACTGAGCTCGCTGCGCCGGATATCGAGCTCGCTCGCCTGCTGCAGCGCGGCGGCAAGCCCATCTTCCTCGCCGTCAACAAAATTGATACCGAGCAGATGGAAGTGCAGGCAGAGAACTTCCGCCGCCTCGGCTTCCGCAACGTATTAGCGGTCTCTGCCGAGCATGGCAGCGGTATCGGCGACCTGCTGGACGAGGTATTCGCTGTCCTGCCGGAGCCCAAGCCCGTCGTGCATGAAGTGGTCGAGCCCCCGCCGTCAGACGCAGAAGAAGAAGCCGTCACGCCCAAAGCCCCCTTGCCCGGTTCGCATATGCGCACCCACGGCGAATACGACCAGCGCGAGACCAAGGTCGCCATCATCGGCCGCCCCAACGTGGGCAAGAGCACGCTGCTCAATGCGCTGACCAATACCAGCCGCGCCATTGTCTCGCCCATCGCCGGCACCACGCGCGATGCTGTCGATGAAATCGTAGAGCGCAAGGGCCACATCTACCGCTTTGTCGATACCGCCGGCATCCGCCGCAAGGGTAAAACGAAGCTGATGGCGGAGAAACTCTCCGTCGTCATGGCGCGCAAGCATCTTGAAGCGGCAGACGTCTCCCTGCTCATCATCGACGCCACCGAGGGCGTGACCGCGCTGGATGCGAATATCGGCGGCTACGCGCATGAGAGCGGACGCTCCGTCATCATCGTCGTCAACAAGTGGGATCTCGTCACCACCAACCGCACCGACGGCAAAGATCCGCTCGACAAGAAAATCTACGAGCAGCAGGTGCGCGACGCGCTGAAGTATCTCGAATACGCTCCGCTGGTCTTCATTTCCGCGCTGGAGAAGAAGAACATCGACCAGGTCTTCGCCAAGACAGAGCTGGTCTCCCGCGAACGCCGCAAGCGCGTCTCCACCGGCCAGATGAACAAGTTCCTGGAGAAGGTGGACTTCCAGCGCGCCAGCGTGCCCATGAACAAGCGTGTGCGCATCTTCTACATGACCCAGGCCGCGGTCGCGCCGCCTACATTCGTACTCTTCACCGATAAGGAAGTGAAGCTGCACTTCGCTTTCGAGCGCTTCCTCGCCAACCAGATTCGCGACAGCTTCGGCTTCATCGGCTCGCCCATCTGGTTCAAAGTCCGCGCCCGCAAGAAAGTGACTCTCGCCGAGCGCACCAGATAGCATGTGAATTCTGCCTTGCTGACTAGCACGCGGATTCTGCCTTGCTGGCTAGCACGTGAATTCTGCCTTGCTGACTATTTTTTATGAATTGTCATTCTGAGCGCAGCGAAGAATCTGCTTTTCGCCTTTGTTTTTGTTTGTCATCTGTTTTTGTTTGTCATCCCGAGCGCAGCCGAGGGATCTGCTTTTTGAGTGCTGCCATCAATCACTAATCGAGTCATTCTGAGCGGAGCGCAGCGCAGTCGAAGAATCCAGAAGGTGCTCACGTCATCCCATGCTGCCAAAGAGCTTTCGCTGACGGGTGCCCCATACATCACGCGGCTTTATCGCGGGATGTGTGGGATATTCGCGCCGCGCGCGAACCGCACTACTCCCTCTTAAGCCACCGGCGGCGGAAACATCGGTGGCACATCATCCACCGGCGCTGCAACGTAGACCGGCGGAGGCGGTTCCAGCAGATCGCCCAGCGGCTGATAACGCCCGCCATAGAAATACACAGCGTACGCCTGGAAGAATGTGCGGACGATTCCCAGGATAAGCACATACACGTACAGGGAATACACCATGGCCGCCAGTGCAGCGATCACGCAATACAGCGCCAGCAGCAACTTGCCCGTCAGGCCATGCACGGCCAGATGAATGACCCAGCCTATAAGGGCCACAAAGATTCCGGGGGCAACTATCGCAAGACCAAGTGCGATATATGCCGCAATAGCGACCACAATGCCAAGCACGATTTTGAGCAGCAGGTACAGCGCGAATGCTCCCGGCTCTTCACTGAATGCGCGGCCCAGCCGGTTGCATGACAGTCCGAGCGATGCATTTTCCAGAGCAACCGGCGGCAGTAGAAAATCCTGAACGATTGAGCTGGCCACCGCTCCTGCGAACATGAGCAGCATGATGGCCGCAACCATTGCAAATACATAACCGAAGAAGTGCATCGGTGGCGGTGTGCCGGGTTGAATATGATGTGCAAACGCGGTCACGCGCCGGCTGTACAGCAGGGTGACGATGCTCAGTGGAATCGCGAACACACAACTCGGGATCAGATTGATGCCAAACCACCGCCAGCGCCGGTCGCGGTATTTGCGCCAGCTCGGCGTCACCATGGTCTGCCGCATGCACACCACATCGAACATCACCAATTGCAGCCGCGAGCCAAGGTAAAACAGAATGATGGCAAGGATGTCCATGCCGAGGATGAAGACCGTCATGAAGGATTGCATGATGCTCATCACCACGCGTGCTGCCTGCGGAGCATCCGGTGGCAGGTTCCGAAAGGCCGCCTGATTTGGAATGCTCGGAACGTACAGTATGGCCAGGCAGGCAAGCGCAGCCACCGCTGCGAGCTTCCAGCTCTGCCTCCAGCGGAAAGGGCCAAACAGCACTTCGCGTGTGCGTTGTATGGCAGCACTCACGGCTTCAGTGGCAGAAAGAATTTGCATCATTCACCTCAATCAGCACGATTTCGGGGGATGCCGCCAAGAGTAACGCAACCCGCTCCGGGAAGAAAGTAAATTCCGTCCCAGGGATTACGCGCCGCTGGTGACCGTGCTCACGCCCGCCAGCCACGCATCAAATGCCGCCAGCGCCCGTTCGCATTGGATGCGATGCCGTTCTTTCTTGTCGCGCGTCTTCTTCCGCGTCTCCACGTCCATCGCCGGCAGCAGGTCAAAGGTCATATTCGCCGGCTGAAAGTGCTTCGCCTCCGTATGGGTAATGTAGTGCGTCAGCGAACCCAGCGCGCACTCCCGCGGAGCCGCCTGCGGCACATTGCCATGCGCGAGTGCCGCTGCATAGCGCCCCGCAAGCAGGCCCGATGCGATGGACTCCGTATATCCCTCCACGCCCGATAACTGCCCAGCCACCAAGATGCGCGGATGCGCCTTCAACTGCAGCGTCTCCGTCAGCAGCGTGGGCGCGTTGATGTAGGTATTGCGGTGGATCTGCCCATAGCGCAGGAAGACGGCATTCTCCAGCCCCGGAATCAGCCGCAGCACGCGTGCCTGGTCGCCGAACTTCAGGTGATTCTGGAAGCCCACCAGGTTGTAGCTGTCCGCGCGCAGATTCTCGCAGCGCAGTTGCACCACCGCATACGGTGTATGCCCGGTGCGCGGATCGCGCAGGCCCACCGGCTTCATCGGCCCAAAGCGCAGCGTATCGCGCCCGCGCCGCGCCGTCTCCTCAATGGGCAGGCAGCCTTCGAAGTACTGCAACTTCTCCCAATCTTTCTCTTCTACGTTCTCCGCCGCGATCAACGCGTCCAGAAACGTGTCGTACTCTTCCTTGTTGAACGGGCAGTTGATGTAATCCGCCGTGCCCTTGTCCCAGCGTGCGGCGTAGTACACGCGGTCCATGTTGATGCTGCCCGTTTCCACGATGGGGCTGATCGAATCGTAAAAGGCCAGATGCTCCGCGCCCGTCAGCCGCTGAATCTCCGCCGCCAGCGGGGAGCTGGTTAGCGGCCCGCTGGCGAGAATCGTGATGTCTTCTGAGGTTTCATCCAGATGCGTCACCTCTTCGCGCCGCACCGTGATGCGCGGCTCGCCGGCAATCGCCTCCGCGACACGCCGCGAAAATTCCACGCGGTCTACCGCCAGTGCATGACCCGCAGGCACGGCACTGGCATCCGCCGCCTGCAGCAGCGCTGACCCCGCGCGCCGCATCTCCTGCTTCAGCAGCCAGGGCGCGCTATTCTCACTCTCCGATTTCAGCGAATTGGAGCAGACCAGTTCCGCGAAGTCCTGGGTCTGGTGCGCCTCCGTGTTGCGCGCAGGCCGCATCTCGTACAACTCCACCTCGCAGCCCAGACGCGCTGCCTGCAGTGCCGCCTCCGGCCCTGCCAGCCCGCCGCCGATCACGCGAATCCGCGCGCTCACCGGGTCACCTCGCCCATCGCTGCCAGCTTGTCGCCATCCACGCGCATAATGCGCCACTCGGTCAGCATCGCCGCGCCCAGCTTCTCATAGAATCCGATGGCCGGCTGGTTCCACTCCAGCACATCCCACTGCAGCCGCCCGCACTTCTGCTGCGCTGCAATGCCCGCTACGTGCAGCAGCAGCGCCTTGCCGATGCCGTGCCCGCGAAACGCCGGCCGCACAAAAATATCTTCCACATGAATGCCGCCGCGGCCCTTCCACGTGGAGTAGTTGGAAAAGTACAGCGCAAATCCCGCAGGCTCGCCGTTCCACTCCGCCATCACGCAGCCAAACAGCGGCCGCTCGCCGAATCCATCCCGCAAAAAATCCTCCTCGGTCGCAAGGACCGATTCCGGTTCGCGTTCATATTCGGCAAGCTCGCGCACATAGGCAAGCATCTGGGCAACATCAGCAGGGACAGCAGGACGTAAAGAGAGCATCTCTCCATGATACGGGGAGCGCGCTGCTACTGCGGGTGCCCCAGGTCTCGCTTTTGAGACCTGGGATGCAGCGGACGCTCCCGCCCATCTCTTCCTCATCCCACTCTTAATTGAGTCATTCTGAGCGTAGCCGAAGAATCCAGACGCTCCCCACGTCACCCATACCGCCAAAGAGCTTCTGCTGCGCGGACGCTCCCGCCCATTCATCCACTGCTACTCCATTTCAAACATTGTCATTCTGAGCGCAGCGAAGAATCTGCTTCTCGCCGTTGCCTTTTCGGCTTAGCCCGCCGTCCCAGCCTCTACTTCTCCGCCGCAAATGGAATCGTGAACGGAAACAGCGTCTTCCCATCCGCATCCTTCACCATCTTCACGTAGATCTGGGCGCCGCGCAGCACCGGCTTCTGCAGATCGCTCACGTCGTACCAGAGAAAGCCGGACTGCGTGGTGTGCGGCTCCACCGTCAGCGCGTTGAAGCCGAACTCGTTCATGTCCTGCTCCACTTTCCTGAAGATGGGCGACCGTTGCGGCAACGGAATGGGCAGCGGCGAACGCAGCACCTTGTGCGTGGGGTCGCGCACATCGCTCATGCGCCGGTCCACCTCCTCCGGCAGCGCCGCGGGGATGCGGTCGTTCGCGGCAGAGATGAACTGGATGCGCACATCATCCAGCTTGATGGGCCGGTCGCCCGCATTGGTGATCACCACGCGCACAATCAGCAGATCATTCTTCTGATAATTCACGCGCAGAAACTTCGTCCGTTCCGGCGTGTCAAACGGGTCCACCGCGATGGTCACACCCTCCTGCGGATGCGCCTCGTTCATGCTGTAGGCGGACGCCGGCAGCGCCTTGGGCGGATGGCTCGCCGCGCAGGCGCAGTTCCACGCCATGCCGGCTGCAAGCAAAAATGCAAAGTGATGCTTCATCGCTGTACGATTATCCTCTGTCCATCAGAGTGCCGTAAAGGCAGCAAAGGAGCCGGGTGAACGTCTGGATTTTGTACAGCTTCGCATTAGCGCTGGCGCTCGCCGTGGGCTCGCCCTTCTGGCTCTTTCGCATGGCCACCACGGGCAAGTACCGCGAAGGCTTGTCACAACGCCTGGGTGCTGTGCCTGCTGCGCTTCGCCGCGCCGCCCAGGGCCGCCGCACCATCTGGATTCATGCAGTCTCCGTCGGCGAGATTATCGCCGCCGCGCGCCTGGTGGCCGAGCTGCAGCAGGCCTTGCCCGGGCATCTCATCTGCGTCTCCACCACCACCCGGACAGGGCAGGCGCTGGCCCGGCAGCGCTTCGGAACAGACCGCGTCTTTTACTATCCGCTGGACTTCGCCTGGATCGTGCGCCGCTATCTGCAAGCGCTGAATCCAGAGATGATCGTGCTGGTTGAGACCGAGTTCTGGCCCAACCTTCTGCTGCAGTGTGCGCGCAGAAAGATTCCCGTCGCGGTGGTGAACGCCCGCATCTCTGACCGCTCTCTGCCGCGTTACCGGAGGCTGCGCGCTCTGTGGCGGCCTCTGCTGGCCCATGTCACCCTCTTCTGTGCGCAGAGCGAGGAGGATGCTGACCGCCTGCGCTCCATCGGTGCACCGGCAAAGCGCGTCCGCGAGTTGGGCAATCTGAAATTCGATGTGCGCATGGCCGCGGCAGAAGGCGGCATTGCGTCAGAGATTCGCCGCCGGCTTCCCGCCGATGCGCGCGTTCTGGTCTGCGGCAGCACGCTCGATGGGGAAGAGGCTGCGCTGCTGGACTGCCTGCCCGCGCTCACCGTGGCCGTGCCGCAGCTGGTCTGCATCCTTGCCCCGCGCCATCCGGAACGCTTCGCCGCTGTGGCCCATTTGCTCACCCAGCGGGGCGTGCCGACCGTGCTGCGCTCGCACTGGGCCCGTGAGCCAATCGCTCCCGGCTCGGTCATGCTGCTGGATTCCGTCGGCGAGTTGGCGTCCATCTATGCGCTCGCCTCCGTCGCCTTCGTTGGCGGCAGTCTGGTGCCCGCCGGCGGCCACAATCCGCTGGAGCCAGCGCAGTTTGCCGTCCCCGTGGTAATGGGCGAATCGTTTGAGAACTTCCGCGGCATCATCGCGGCCATGCGCATCGCGGACGGCATTGAGATTGTTGCGCGCGATGGCCTTTGCGCGGCGCTGCTTGAGATGCTGACCTCGCCGCAGCGCGCGGTGCGGCTCGGCGAAGCGGGCCAGCGCGTCTTCCTCTCAGAGGCGGGAGCCACCGAGCGCACCGTGGATGCACTGCTTCCGCTGCTGCAGCCGAGGCTCGTATGAATCCGCGCCGCCTTCTGCTTCCGCTCACGCCGCTCTACGCTGCTGCGCTTGCAGTCAAAAACGCGCTGTACTCGGCCGGCCTGCTGCGGCCAAAAAAACTGGTGTGGCCGGTGATCAGCGTGGGCAATCTCTCCACCGGCGGAGCAGGGAAGACGCCCTTTGTGCTGGCGCTCCACGCGTTGCTCGCAGAGATGGGTTGGCAGGCAGACGTACTCAGTCGCGGTTATGGCCGCAGTGAATCCACCGTGGCGCAGGTCGAACCCGCAGGCAGCGCCGTTCGTTTCGGCGATGAGCCGCTTCTCCTCGCACGGGCCGGTCTGCCGGTCTTCGTGGGTGCCGATCGTTTCGCCGCCGGTCTGCTGGCCGAGCAAAATTCCTCTACCGCCCATCGCGTGCACATTCTCGACGACGGGATGCAGCACCGCAAGCTGGCGCGGCAGATGGAGATCGTCCTTCTGTTGCCGTCCGATTTTGAAGACGCACTGCTGCCCGGGGGCAATCTGCGCGAGCCGCTCTCCGCCCTGCGCCGTGCAGACGTCATCGTGCTGCGCCAGGAAGATGCCGCGCTCGAACTTCGCGTCCGGGAACTGCTCGGCCCGCGATACACTCCGCATCTCTGGCGCATCACGCGCGCCCTGCGCTTCACCGCACCCGATGGCTCGCCCGCCGCAGCGCCGCAGCGCCCGCTGGCCTTCTGCGGACTCGCCCGCCCCCAGTCCTTCGCCCATTCGCTGCTTCATGCCGGATGCGAGCCGCTGGCGCAGATTAATTTCCGCGACCACCATCGCTATCAGCTGCGCGATATCCATTCCCTCCGCGAGCGCGCCATGGCGCTGGGCGCTGCCGGCTTTGTGACGACAGCGAAGGATGCCTGCAAGCTCGACGCTGTGATGCTCCAGACCCTCACTGCGTATGCTCCGCTCTGCATCGCCGAGCTGGAGACGGGCATCGTGGACGCACCGGCCGCAGCCGCCCAACTTGCCGCTCTGCTCCGGAGAAACTCGCCCTCTGCGTGAGAAGATGAAAGCCATGCCAGCCCAGCCCGATCCGTCAGCCGCCGCGCCGCGCATCCTCATTGTGCGCATCGGCGCCATGGGTGATGTGCTGCATGCGCTGCCCGCGGTCACGGCGCTGCGCCGGCATCTGCCCGGAGCCTGTATCGGCTGGGCGATTGAGCCGCGCTGGGCCACACTGCTTGCGGCCTCCACGCCCGAAGGCGCAGCTCTGGTTGACCGCATCCACACCGTCCCGGTCCGCGAATGGAAGGCTGCGCCCTTCAGCCTCGCCACGGCGCGCAGCATCCGCGCCTTGCGCCGCGAGCTTCGCGAGGCCCGCTACGACATCGCCATGGACCTGCAGGGAACCATCCGTTCCTCAGCCGTCGGCTGGCTTGCAGGCGCAGGCATCTTCGCCGGCTCCGCCCACCCGCGCGAGTCCATCGCCCGCCTGCTTTACACGCTCAAGGTTCAGATCCGCCAGCCGCATGTGGTGCAGCAGGCCTGCGAAATTGCCGGTGCTGCCATCGGCGCATCGCTCGCTCCCGGTCAGCCGCACCTTCTGCCCGATCCCGCAGCCGAAGCCTGGTGCCATGCGCTGCTCGCCACCTTGCCGCCCACCGCCCGCCTCGCTGTCCTCTCCGTCGGCGGCGGCTGGGGAGCCAAGCGCTGGCCGCCTGAGCGCTACGGTGCGCTGGCTGCCGCGCTCTCGGATAGCGGATACACTCCGTTGATAGCCACCGCCCACGCAGACGACCAGCTCGCCCTGCAGGCCGTCACCGCATCGCACGGCTCAGCGCGGATGGCCGTCAGCAACCTGCCGCAGCTTACCGCCCTGCTGCGCCGTGCCGCGCTCTGCATCGGTGGCGATACCGGCCCGGTGCATCTGGCCGCCGCGCTCGGTACGCCTGTGGTGGGCATCTACGGCCCCACTGATCCCGCCCGCAACGGTCCCTTCACCGCGCACAGCCGCGTTCTGCGCAGCCCGCAGAGCCTGACCAGCCATAGCCGTATCCAGCAGACTGAATCCGGTCTGCTGAGCATTACCGTGGAAGACGTAATACACTCTGCGATGGAGCTATTCCCAAGCGAATGAATTCAGCTGACAAGAAAAAGTCCTGGCAACGCATTGCGCGCCGCATTCGCGTACCCCTCGGATTTATCTTCGCCGCCGTCTACCTGTGGCGCGCCCAGCCCACTCCGCGCACCCTGCTGCTCAGCCTTCTGCTGGTGCTGCCCGGACTCTGGCTGCGCGCCTACGCGTCCGGCTACGTCAAGAAGAACGCCGAGCTCGCCATGACCGGCCCCTATGCCTTCACCCGTAACCCGCTCTACCTCGGCTCCATGCTCATGGCGTTTGGATTCGCCGCCGCCTCCTGCCGCTGGGAGATCTGCGTGGTGCTGGTGGCGCTGTTTTTCGCCATCTACGTCCCCGTCATTCTGTCAGAAGAGGAGTTTCTGCGCGGCGTCTTCCCGGAGTTTGCCGCCTACAGCACCCGCGTCCCCCGTCTTTTCCCCCGGTTTACCCCCGCTCCCGCTCCGCACTCCCAGGCTGGATCCTTTTCCGGCGCGCTCTACCTTCGTCACCGCGAGTACAATGCTCTTATGGGGGTTGCGGCGCTGTATGCTGCGCTCGCACTTCGAATGTTCCTCGCAGCCCGTTAGCCGCCTTTTCGGAATACTGTGAACCGGATAGAGTAGAGAATGCCATTTTCCTTGATAGAAAATGGCGCTTGCACCCTCGGATTCGGTCTATACCTTTCCGCAAAATGCTCTAGCCGCCGCAGACCGTTCGTGATTTGGAGCCTGGACAAAGCCATTTGAATTTCAACGCGTTCAACCGCCGATGGGTCCCCCCTGCCTTTGCGCTCTGCGCGGTCATGCTGCCCGCCCTTGCCGCCCAGGCGCAGCAACTGCCCACTCTTCCGCCTCCGCCTCCCGGCTACGTTTTTCCCGTGAAGGAAACGCTGACCTACAGCGTGGATTGGCGCGTCTTCTCCGCCGGCACCGCCGTCTTTCATCTTGAGACCCAGGGGACACAGGAGAAGGTGACCGCCACGGCAGACACCATTGGCGCCGTGAACATGCTCTTCCCGGTCGAAGACCGCTTCCAGTCCGCCTTTGACACCCGCACCGGCTGCTCCGCCAGCTTCAACAAGCAGGTCGTTGAGGGCCGCCGCAAGGTGAACAGCGATCTGCTCTTCAACTACGCCGCCGGCAAACAGACCCAGACCGAAAAGAATGTGGTGAAGGGTACCTCCAAGCAGACCGAGACGCCCATCCCCGCCTGCGTGACCGATTCACTCTCCGCCATCTTCTATGCTGCATCGCAGGGCCTGGCACAGGGGCAGAGCCTCTCCTTCCCCCTGGGCGATGCCATGCGCACCGTTCCCGTCACCATGAAGGTGCTCGGCCATGAAGAGATCAAGACCCCCGCAGGAACCTACCAGACCGTCCGGGTGCAGCCCACGTCAGACTCCGGCGTGGTGAAGAACCGTGGCAACATCATGATCTGGTACACCGACGATCCCCGCCACATCCCCGTGCAGATGCGCGCTTTCCTCTTCTGGGGAAGCATTACGTTTCACCTGCAATCAATTGATACAAAATAGCTTAGTGTAGTCTGAACCGCTCACGCATCAGCCGCTGAAAACGCGGCTTGTAGATCAGGTCATACGCCAGTTCTTTGTCCGGAAAGAGCGTCAGCGCGGCGCGGCGACTGTCGGCAATCATCTGGCTGGCATCGTCCACCGTCAGGCTGCTATCCTGCGCGACGACCTGCATGACCATGTCCATCATCATGCGCAGACGGCGCAGCTTCTGGTCCTCAGTCAGCTCAGGCTTTGTTGGTTCCGGGGAATTGCCGTCCGCTGAATCCATGCAGTCCTCCAATGTCCCTACGGCGGATTAGATGCGTAGCTGCTCGCTTTGATGCCGCCGCCCGCGTCCAGCAGGAAGGTGGATACGCCCATCATATCCGTTCGGTAAAGCGGCACATGCCGGTCGGCGAACTCATCCAGCACCTCGATCCGCGGATGCCCGAACGGATTGTGCCGGCCGCAGGAGATGGCCGCCTCCGCCGGTGCCGCCGCGGCCAGGAACTCCGGCGTGGTGGAACTGCGGCTGCCGTGGTGCCCGACCTTCAGCAGCGTCACCGGAGTCACCCGGCCGCTGCCCAGCATGGCCCGTTCGCTGGGAGCCTCGGCGTCACCCTCCAGCAGCGCAGACGCGCGCCCATAGTGCACCTCCAGCACCAGCGAGTCGTTATTCATCGCCTTTTCGCCGGGAACGTAGTCCGGCTGCGGCGCCAGCACCTCCATCTCCGTCCCACCGAATGCAAAGCGGTCTCCCGCCGCAAAGTGCCGCACCGTGATGTGCAGGGTTGCAGCCTGCTCCAGCAGTGCGCGGTACGCCGGGGTCATGGGATTGATGCCGACCCACAACTCGCGCGGGCGGAAGTTACGCAGTATTGCGCTCATGCCGCCGATATGGTCGCTGTGCGCGTGCGTCAGCGCCACCGCATCCAGCCGCCGGATGCGCCGTGACCAAAGGTAGGGCGAGACCACCTCCTCGCCGATGTCCACGCTGGACTGTGCAAACGGTCCGCCGATGGGACCGCCAGCGTCCACCAGCAGCGTCTGCCCCTGCGGCGAGACCACCAGCAGCGAATCGCCCTGGCCTACGTCAATCGTGGTCACCTCCAGCTTGCCGTGGCTGGTGTAGGCAGGCCACGGCCACAGCAGCAGCCCTGCTGCCAGCCCCAGCGCCGCCAGCCCCGCACCCAGCCACAGTCTTCGCCTGCGCACGGCCCACAGCGTGAACCCCCACAGCAGGCACGCCGCCGCCAGCACCACCCATCCCGGCGAAGGCATGCGCAGGTCGGCCACAGCCAGGCGGCTGACGCGCCCAATGGTAAACGTGATGCCGTGCAGCATAGCCGCCGTCGCCGCGCCCGGCACGCAGGCCAGCGCAGGATGGAGAAGCGCCAGCAGGAACGTGAGCATACCCGCCGGCACCAGCACGCAGATCAGAGGGATGCTCAGCAGATTCGCCGGAATGGCCAGCACCGTGGCGCGGTGGAAGTAGACCGCCATCGGCAGAACCATCAGCGCCTCGGTCACCATGCCGATCAGCACAAGTTCCGCAGCCCAGAATGCCATACGCGCCAGCAATGCAGGCAGCCGCCGCGCCCTGCGGCCCAGCAGCGGCTCCAGGTGCAGCCCCAGCAGCCGCAGCATCACGCGAAACTGCGCCACGCCGGGCGGCAGGGTCACGTCCAGCTCGGTCGCTTCTATCTGCCGGGTGCCGCGCGCATAGGGCAGAAAGCTGCGCTCTCCCAGCGGAATCGCAATGCCGCCAATCGCCAGCAGCGCCAGGAATGTCATCTGGAAGCTGGCATCCATCAGGCTGCGCGGAGCCAGCGCCAGCACCATCAGCGCCGCCACGCCCAGTGCGTTCAGCACATTGCGTTCGCGCCACAGCAATCGCGCCACGGCAAAGATCAGGATCATGCCCAGCGCGCGCTGCACCGGCACCCCCCACCCGGTCAGCAAGGCATAGCCCAGCGCCAGCGCGAGCGTCAGCACGGTATTGACCGGCAGCGGCACCCGCAACCGCCGCAGCAGCAGAAAGAACACGCCTGCTACTACACCCAGATGCAGTCCCGAGACCACGAAGAGATGGAATGACCCAGTGCGCTCGAATCCCGTCCGTAGCGTGCGGTCCAGCCGCGAACGGTCGCCGAAGAGCATCGCATTCAGCATGCCCGCGTCTTCCGGCGTCAGCCGCAGCAGCGCGGGCAGCCGCTGATTCGCAGCCGATGCCTCATAGCCCGTCATGCGCGCCGCCGCCCACTGCTGCGCGGCCAGTATCCGGCAGTGCAGCGATGCATGGGTGGCGGGCACTATCTGCATCCTGTCTCCTGCCAGGCTGGCATGTGCCCCGATGCCCTGCGTCAGCAGGTACTCCTGGTAGTTCCATACGCCGGGGTCGTAGAACCGCGGCGGTGTGCGCATGCGCAACGCGGCTACGATACGGTCGCCGCAGTGCAGCGCGGGCAGCGGCGACCCGGCAGCATCGCTCTCCATCTCATTCACGTCAGTTGTCGGCAGATTGAAGTCAGCCTCCGGCGTGCCTCTGAGCGGATTGTGCCCGTTCGCATCGTCGAAGACGGTAATGCGCACGCCGCCGCTGACCGCCTGCATGTGCGTCGTATCGGGCTGCACATCTTCCACCGCATCCACCGCGATGTCTGTGCTCTCCATGCCGGCGGCGGCAAATCCATGCGGCTGCGCCAGCGCATGTCCGCTGCGCACCACCACGCCGGAGACGCTGCGGCTCAGCCCATCGGCATAGTGCGCCAGCTCCGTCTGCGGCGATGGCATCGGCTGTAGTTCCACGCACCACAGACCGGCGCATAGCCACAGCACAGCCACCGGCATCCACGCCACGCGCAGCGCATGGCGCAGCGCCAGAACGATGAGAAGAATGCAGAGCAGGGAAGCGGCCAACAGCAGAATCGGCGGTTGCCACACGCGCAGTGAAAGCAGAATGCCCGCGGCAAAGCCTGCTGCCGCCAGCAGCGCCGGCATCTGCGACAAGCTGAGCGGTTCCATGCGGTGGGTCGTGTGCGTCTGCCGCAGCGCGTGCGCGGCTGGTGCTTCCGGTGTGCGCGCCGCTGCCTGCATGAACGTTCGTTCCCCCGTGTTCGCCGGGGACGCGAATCAATTCCTGCGCAGTATCGCCACCGTTTCCAGGTGAAAGGTCTGCGGAAAGAGATCCACCATATGCACTGCCTTAAGGTGGTAGCCGGATTCTATCAGCCCCGCCAGATCGCGGCTCAGCGTCACCGGATCGCACGACACGTAAACCATCTCCGGCGCGCCCACCTGCGCCAGCAGCGAGCACACGGCAGAGCCCAGCCCGGCGCGCGGCGGGTCCATCACGATCAGCTGCGGAGGCTTCTTGCTGGAGGGCGCGGCCGTCCGCTGCAGAAACTCCAGCGTGGTGTACTCCAGCGCGCGATGCTGCTCGCCGGCCAGCGCAAGATTGTGCTGCAGATCGCGCACCGCGGGCATCGCCGTTTCCACCGCCACCACGCGCGCAAAATTCTCCGCCAGCGCGACCGAGAATAATCCCACGCCCGCATACAGGTCCCACGCGAGCGCACCGCTGCGGCCCGCGCTGACCAGATGAACCAGCCTCTCCGCCAGAAAGCGGTTGACCTGGAAGAAAGCGCCGCGCGAGACGCGATACTCCAGCTTTCCCACGCTGCAGGGCACGCTGCCTTCGCCCCACTGCGCCAGCTCACGCGGTGCAACGGTTACATCTTCCGCCTGTTCGTATACTCCCGCACCAGACAGCGCCGGAATCATGATCTTCAACTGCTCCATCGTGGCGGCGAACTCTTCCGGCTGCACGGCGCTGCCTTTCCTCAGCAGAATGCCAACCTGCAACCTCTGCCCGGCTGCATCGCAGAAAAACTCAGCTTCCATCGTCCCGTCTGCAAAGGCGGTTCCCGCCATTGCGAGGCAAAGCGCCTGTGCCGTCTGCACCAGCAACGGCGCTGCGATTGGGCACTCTTCCATCGCGAACGTTGTGTGCGAACGGCGCTGCTTATAGCCGAGCCGCAACTCACCACCTTCGCGCAGGAAATGCAGGCGGATGCGGTTGCGGTAGTGCCACGGCTCTGCTGTGTGCACAGTGATGGCAGGCGCATCCACGCCCGCGCGCTGCAGTGTCTCCGCCAATATCCCGCGCTTCATCTCTGTCTGCGCGTCATACTCCGCGTGCTGATAGCTGCATCCGCCGCACACACCGAAGTGCATGCACCGCGGGGCGCAACGCTGCGGCGAAGCCTCCAGAACTTGCATCAACTCAGCCTGCGCGGGGCCTCGCTTCGCGGGCGTTACCTGCGCCTGCACACGCTCGCCTGGCAGCGTGAGCGGAACCAGTACCGCGTTGCCGTTCGGCAAGCGCGCCAGCCCGGCACCGCCGTACACAGCCTTCTCAATCTGCAAAGAAATCACTTCGCTCATGCGGGTCTCAATCAAGCGTGGCTCATGTAAAACAAACTCAGGCGCGGCAGCTTGCGCGATTCCATCAGCCGCTTGTGCAGAAACTGCTGCTCGATCTGCCGGATCTGCACGGCCTGCATCTTGCTGCGGTAGGGAGCCAGCTCGCGCGCAGCCTGCTCCCGCAGCTGCACCAGCTCCTGCTCCGGCGCGGACGTCAGCAGCGCGGCAAATATTTTTTCTTCCAGCACGGTCAGAGTGCGGTCCAGATCTTCCAGCGAAGATGCCGGTGCAGCACGCAACTCGGTGGCCAGCTCGCGCAACCGCACTGCGGTCTCGCGAAGCACGGCATCCGCTGGGGCAGCCAGCGCCATGTTCTCCAGCGCGGCGGCATTGCTCTCCAGAAACTGTGCCACAGGATCGGCTTCAAAGCCGCTCGGCGTCTGCTCTTTCGCCGGGGCCGTGCCGATGGCCGCCTCAGCGAACTGCTCCGCCGCAGCCATCACCTCCTGCGCGCACCACGCCAGCGAATTCACCTTGCGCACCTTGGTCTTCGCCCGCCGCGCATCGTACTTGTCGAATGCGGAGTCAATGCCGCGCAGCGCCGCTTCCAGCGGCACACCGGCTTCGCGCCACGCCTCAATCAGCGCCCAGTCCAGCGTGGAGAGCAGCAGCAGCTGGCCGCGCCGCTGCATGAACCGCTCTTCGATCTCGGTGAAGTAATTGAAGTAATTCTGCAAGGCGTCTGCGCTCGTCTCTCGCTGCGATTCTACGCGTGCGCCGGCGCGGCGGCGGCTCGTTTGCGTCCCCGCTCTGCATTGCGCTCGTAGATAATGCGCAGCCCGGTCAGCGTCAGCATGGTGTCAACCTCGTGCAGATACTTTGACCCGCTGGCGATCAGCCGCGACATGCCGCCCGTGGCCACCAGCCTGGTCTCCGGCCCCAGCTCGGCGATCAGCCGCTCCAGGATGCCGTCCACCAGCCCAATGTAGCCGTAGTAGAGCCCGATCTGAATATTGTCCGTGGTCGAGGTGCCGATGATCTTTGCGGGCCGCTTCACGTCCACGCGCGGCAGCCGCGCCGCGTGCTCAAACAGCGCCTCCGCGGCAATGCCCAGCCCGGGTGCAATCGCGCCGCCGATGAACTCACCCTTCTTCGAGATCACGTCAAAGGTCGTCGCCGTGCCCATGTCCACCACGATGCATGGTCCGCCAAAACGTTCAAACGCAGCCACGCAGTTCACAATGCGGTCCGCGCCCACCTCCGATGGATTATCCACCAGAACGGGCAGCCCGGTCTTCACGCCCGGCTCCACAAAGATCGGCTTGATCTGGAAGTAGCGCTCGCAGACTTGCCGCAGGGCAGAGTCAATCGGCGGCACGACCGACGAGATGATGATGGCATCTACCACGTCAATGGACATTCCGCGCAGCGCAAACAGGTCGCGGAAGAGCATGCCGTATTCGTCTGTGGTCTGGATGTGTGAAGTGGTGATGCGCCAGTCTGCAATGAATTCTGCCGGTGCATCCGGCGAGATTTTGTACAGCGCAAGAACGGTATTGGTGTTGCCTACATCGAGTGCCAGTAGCATAGCGCCTTCCTGCCTCGTCTTTCTCTCAAATGATTTCGCGTACGCCGCCCGATAACACCAGCCGCTCGGTTCCGCTCTCCAGCCGGACGCGCAGAAAGCCGTTCGCGTCCAGTCCGTTGGTGTATCCAGTATAGCCGCCGCCGTCGTCCACATGGACGCGTTTGCCCCGCACCCAGCTTGAAGCAGCCGCAAAGCGCTCCAGTATCTCGCCGTCCGCTTCCAGCTCCGCCACCTCCAGCGCAATGTTGCGCAGCAGCGCGGCCAGCAGCGCCTGCGCACTCTGCGGACTGCCGGCTTCAATGCGCAGCGAAGTGGCCACGTGCCGCAGCTCTTCAGGGAATGCGTCGTGATTCACATTGATGCCCACGCCGATCACCACGTGCCGCAGCCGCGCGCCGTCGCCCAGCGCCGCGGTCTCCACCAGGATGCCGCCCACTTTCCTGCCATCCAGCATCAGATCGTTGGGCCAGCGAATATCTGCTGCCAGCCCGCTGGCCGTGGCAATTGCCGCCTGTGCCGCCAGGCCCGTTGCCAGCGAAATCTTCAGTGCTGCCGTGGGCGCCAGCGTCGGCCGCAGCAGCACGCTCGCGTATAGCCCCGCGCCTGCCGGTGAATGCCATGTATGTCCGCCGCGTCCACGGCCCGCCGTCTGCTGCTCCGCAAAAAAGACTGAGCCCGAAGGCGCGCCCGCCTGCGCCGCTGCCAGCGCGGCGGCATTAGTGGAATCAATGACAGGGAAGTAGTGCAGATGCCCATGCAGCAGCGTGCCGCGCAATGCATCATTCAGCGCAGGCAGGTCGTAGAGAGCCATACTCAGCGCTCAGCCGTGATCTTCATGCTGAGGTCCACGGCGCAGGTGGAGTGGGTCAGCGCGCCCACCGAGATAAAGTCCACCCCGGCCAGCGCATACTTCTGCACCGTCTTCAGGTTGATGCCGCCGGACGCTTCAATCTTGATCTTCGGGGCCTGCTGGCGAATCAGCTTCACCGCCTTCTTCACCTGGTGCGGCGTCATGTTGTCCAGCAGCAACCCTTCCGCGCCGCCCGCCAGCGCCTGCTCCAGTTCCAGCGGCGTGCGCACCTCCACCTCAACCGTCTGCCCCGGCTTATGACTGGCCAGCGCTGCCGCCAGCACCTTGGGCAGACCGCCGCCCAGTGAGATGTGATTGTTCTTGATCAGGATTCCATCCTGCAGATCCAGCCGATGATTCACGCCGCCGCCGCAGCACACCGCATACTTGTCCAGCGTGCGCAGCCCGGGAATCGTCTTGCGCGTATCCAGAATCTGCGTCTTCGTTTTGGCCACGGCCTTCACATACTGGTTGGTCAGCGTGGCAATGCCGCACATGCGCTGCAGCAGGTTCAGAATGACGCGCTCGCACGAGAGGATGGTGCGTGCGTTGGCGCGGATCACCGCGATGGACTGGCCCTTCTTGATGCGCACGCCGTCAAAGATCTCAGGGTGGCTGATGACCTGGTGCCGTCCGCTGGCCTGCGGATCCAGTTTGGCGAACAGATCCAGAAACGCGGAGACGCAGCCCAGCCCCGCCAGAATGCAATCCTCCTTGGCGATAATGGTGGCCGTAGCCCGCAGCCTGGGGTCAATGGTCAGCGCCGTCGTCACGTCGCGCGTGGCCTTGTCTTCCTGAAGCGCAGCCTCAAGAATTGTCTGAATCCGCCGGCTCTTCCACTCCATTGTTTTTGTCCCTTGTGCTGCGGTAATTGCTTCCATCGTAAACCCAACAGCGTCTCCAGTAAAAACTCTGTGCGATATGCGACCGGAGTGGTTGGCAGCCCCGCGCGCGAATGATATCGTCGCCCTAATGCCGCCAATGATCATCACTCTTCAGCAGCACATTCTGGAAGAGCAGCGCAAGCGCTCTGACGCCACTGGAACCTTCTCCTGGCTCCTCTCCGGCATCACCCTGGCCGCCAAGATGGTGCAGTCCAAGATCCGTCAGGCCGGCCTGCTGGATGTTCTCGGCTCGCTCGGGCAGGAGAATGTGCAGGGCGAGACGCAGCAGAAGCTTGACGTCTACGCCAACCAGGTCCTGCTGCACTGCCTGGGCGTGCGCGACAGCGTGGCCGCACTGGTCTCTGAAGAAAATGAAGAGCCCGTGGTCTTTGACCGTGACGAAAAGAGCGGACGCTACATCATCGTCTTCGATCCGCTGGACGGCTCATCGAACATCGATGTGAACGTCAACGTCGGCACCATCTTTTCCATCTTTCGCCGCCCCGATGGCACGCCCGGCAAACCCGCTGATCTGAAGGCCGCCATCCTGCAGCCCGGCACGGAGCAGGTCGCCGCCGGGTACGTCGTCTATGGCCCGTCTACGGTACTGGTCTACACTGCGGGCAGTGGGGTGTACGGATTCACGCTGGACCACACCATCGGCGCATTCGTGCTGAGCAATGACAACATGCGCATGCCCGCACACGGCAGTTACTACTCCGTGAATGAGGCGAACGCCGGCAGCTTTCCCGCGGCCTACAACAAATATCTCGCCATGCTGCGCGACGGCGGCCTGGGCCGCACTTACAGCTCACGCTATATCGGCTCGTTGGTGGCAGATTTTCATCGTACCCTGCTGAAGGGCGGCATCTTCCTCTATCCGCCCACGGAAAAACAGCCCGGCGGCAAGCTGCGCCTGCTGTATGAGGCCAATCCGCTGGCCTTCATCGCCGAGCAGGCGGGCGGCATGGCCACCACGGGCAAAGACCGCATATTGGAGATTCAGCCCACAGGTATTCACCAGCGCACGCCGTTCATTGTTGGCAGCGTAGAGGAAGTGAAGGCGCTGCAGGGAATGTTCTAAGCGGTAGGAAGTGCGTCCAGCGCGTCTTTCGTCTTGTCGTAGAGCAGCTTCGTCTCCGCCTGCTGCTTCTTCAAGCCATCCACCACAGACTGCGGCGCCTTGGCGAGAAACGCTTCGTTCCCCAGCTGCCGCTCCGCGCCCGCCAGACCCTTCTCATACTTCGCCAGATCCTTCGTCAACCGCTCGCGTTCCGCGGCCACGTCAATCTGGCGCTCGTAGATTACGGCCACGTCAAAGCTCGCAGTGCTGCGCGCATTGTTGCCGCTCAGCGCTTCTGACGCAATGGAAACACCGGACACTCGCGCCAGCCGCGACAGCATCTCCGCATTCTCACTCGCCAGCGCATCCGCGCCCGCAGTCGAGAAGACCTCGATCGGCGCAAACTCTTTCTCCGGCACCGCCAGTTCCTTGCGCACCGCACGCACCGTCACAATGAGCTGCTGCATCATCTCCATCGCGCTCACTGCGGCTGGACTCTGGGTAATTTCCGCCGCAATCGGATATCGGGTCAACGCAATGCTCTTCGCCGGTGGCTTGCCGTCGTACAGCGCCTGCCATATCTCTTCCGTGATGAAGGGCATGAAGGGAGAGAGCAGCCGCAGCGCGGCCTCGAACACCGCAATCAGCGTCCGCAGCGCGCTCTCTGTCTCCGCTTTCTTCGCCGTGTCTTCAAAGTTCAGCCGCAGCTTTACGATCTCCAGATACCAGTCGCACAGCTCGCCCCAGAAAAACTGATACACAAATGCAGCCGCTTCGTCGAAGCGGTACTCGCTCAGCGCGCGATGCACGTCAGCCGCGGTCGCTGCCAGCCGCGAGACGATCCACTGCGCCTCCAGCGGAGCCTCGTCCGCAGGCCGCAGAGCAGAGGCAAGCGAGGTCAGGTCCACCGCAATGCCCGCCTCTTTCGCGCGCTCCACCTGCATGAAGACGAAGCGCGCCGAGTTCCAAATCTTATTGGCGAACGCGCGATTGCCCTCCGTGCGGGCTTCGCTGAATGCAATGTCCGTTCCCGGCGAGGCCATGCTGGCCAGGGTAAAGCGCACCGCATCCGTGCCGAAGCGGCTGATGATGTCGATAGGGTCAATCACGTTGCCCTTGGTCTTTGACATCTTCTGCCGGTCCGCATCGCGCACCAGCGCGTGAATGTAGACCTCGCGGAACGGCACTGCATCCTTCAGCGTGCGCGCGCTGCCATCCGGCATCGGCATATCCAGCATGAAGTGCGACCCCAGCATGATCATGCGCGCCACCCAGAAGAACAGGATGTCGAATCCTGTGACCAGCACATCCGTCGGATAGAACGCCGCCAGGTCTGTGGTCTGCTGCGGCCATCCGAAGACCGTGAAGGGAAGCAGTCCGGAAGAAAACCACGTGTCCAGCACGTCCGTCTCCTGCGTCAGTTCCGTCGCGCCACACCCGCTGCAGGCTGCGGGCGTCTCGCGCGCCACCGTTACTTCAGGACATTTGGCGCAGTGCCACGCCGGAATGCGATGGCCCCACCACAACTGCCGCGACAGGCACCAGTCATGGATGTTCTTCATCCACTCGTCATACGTCTTGCGATACTGCTCCGGCGTGAAGCGAATGTGTCCCTCTTCCACCGCGCGGATCGCGTCTGCAGCAATGGAATTGCCGCCGCGCTTCGGCGTCTTGTTCACGGCCAGGAACCACTGCTTGCTCAGCCGCGGCTCCACAATCGTCTTGCAGCGGTCGCACTTGCCCACCGAGTTCGCATGGTCCTTCACTGCGATCAACTGGCCCAGCGCGTCGAGGTCTTCCAGAATCCTGGTACGCGCCTGGAAGCGTTCCAGCCCGGCATACACGCCGCCCGCTTCGTTGATGTGCGCGCTCTCATCCATCACATTGATGCTCGGCAGGTTGTGGCGCTGACCGATGGCAAAGTCATTCGGATCGTGCGCCGGAGTCACCTTCACCGCGCCGGTACCGAACTCTGGATTGGCCCACTCGTCCGTCACCACCGGAATCTCGCGCCCAGTGAGCGGCAGCTTCAGCATCCGGCCATGGAACGCCGCATAGCGCTCGTCCGCCGGATTCACCGCCACGGCCACATCGCCCAGCATCGTCTCGGGCCGCGTTGTCGCCACCACGATGGAGCCCTTGCCGTCCGCCGCGTCGTAGCGGATCTCGTAGAGCTTGCCCTGCTGCTCTTCGTGCACCACCTCAAGATCGCTGATAGCGGTCTGGCAACGCGGACACCAGTTCACGATATACACGCCGCGGTAGATCAGTCCCTGTTCATACAGCCGGACGAAGCTCTCGCGCACCGCGCCGGAGAGATTGTCGTCCATAGTGAAGTATTCGCGCGACCAGTCCACGCTCGCGCCCAGCCGCTTCATCTGGTCCAGAATGGCGCCGCCGTAGTGACGCTTCCACTCCCATACGCGCTCCACGAAAGCTTCGCGGCCCATATCCTGCCGCTTTTTGCCCTCGCCCGCAAGCTGGCGCTCCACCATCATCTGCGTGGCAATGCCGGCATGGTCCGTGCCCGGCACCCACAGCGAGGTCTCGCCCCGCATGCGGTGCCAGCGCGTGAGAATGTCCATCTCCGTCTGGTTCAGCATGTGCCCCATGTGCAGGCGGCCGGTCACGTTGGGCGGAGGCAGCAGCTGGGTAAAGCGTTCCGCGCCGGGTTCTGGCGCAGTCACATGAAAGAGCTGCTCTTCCACCCAGTACTGGGCCCAGCGCTCTTCAATCGCTGTCGGGTCGTAGGATTTCGATAGTTCCTGTGGCATGGGTGCCTTGCGCCTTATGTAAAAAGCGGCAGGCACATTAGCCTGCGCCTGCCGCGATTCAGAATTTCAAGAATGCGTTGCGGTTAGAAGGGATTCAGCTTGTCGACGCCCTTCTTCTTCTTGTGCTTGCTGCTGGACTCAGTGGACTTGTCATACGGCCCCTTCGCCTTGCTGCTGGTCGCGGGCGTCTGCGGAGTCGCCGGCTGCTCGCCGGGCTTCACGTCGTTGATCGTGTCCTGCGGGGCAGCGGGCTTCTCCACTGGAGGCAGCGGTATGGCTGCTGCCGCGCCGACCGGCTTCAGACCGCCGTTGGCATTGGAATCATCCGGGAATGCGGTTCCGTTTGTCGCCGGCGCTGAGCTGCCGGAATGGTCAACGACTACGCCAATCGAATTCCCGCCGCGCGTTCCGGCAGACGGCGTCACCGGCACGCTGGTCACGACCGCGCCATTGCCGCTGGAGGTGCCATTGGTGGTCGGCACATCCTGCAGCGCCAGGGGAGCAGGTGCAGCCGGAGCGGGTGTCTCGGCCGTGGCTGCGGGAGCTGCCGAAGCTTCGGCTGCCGCGTTCGCGTTATAGGCTGTGCCATTGGGAACCGGGCCGGTGCCATGGTCATTCGGGTTCAGTACGCCCTGCACATCGGCGATATCCTGCTTCACGATCTTCGGTGCGGTCGTGACCGCCGGGTCTGCCATGGTCGGTTCACCCGCGCGGGCGGAGGAGACAGTGTCCGGCGTATGCACCACCAGCAGCATGGCGCGGCGCTTCAGCGTATAGGGCGCGCGGCTGTTCTCCAGTGTCTCGCTGGCGGCCAGCTGTGCAGCCGTGGGCGTGGGCACAGGATAGCCCATCGCCACCAGGCGATCCTTGGCGTCGTCAGCATGTGCGGCTGCTGCATACTCCGTCACCAGACGGTCGTAGTTCGCCGCCGCCTGATCGTTGTAGATCTTCATCAGCCGGCCCTTTGGACCCTCCGGCAGGCGCATGGTGCTCACCAGTTTGGCCTGAGCGGCATAGGCATCGCCCAGCCCCAGCAGCACGTCATCCATATGGCTGTAGAGCGGATAGGTGTCCGCAATGGTCTGGTAGCGCGCAATGCCGGCCGCGTAATTCAGGTGCGACTGGTAGAACTGCGCGATGTTGTTCTCGCGCGTTGCCAGCACCTCCTGCACTTCGCGCAGCTTCTGCTTGGCCTCAGGCACAAACGAAGACTCCGGGAACTGCTGGATCATGTTGCGATACTCTTCCTGCGCGCGCACCGCCTTGGTGTAATCGCGGTCGGGCCGGTCCATCTCGCGGAAGTAGATGTTAGCCACCTTCATCTGCGCCTCAGCCGCCTCCGGCTGATTGGGGAAGAAGGTGATGAAGTCCTTGTACTCCTGCTCGGCCTGGGTCAGCGCGGCGGTGCCGCCTTCCTTGTACCAGGAGTCGCCGATGGCCAGCTTGGCGCGCATCTGGAACTGGGAGTCAGGGTAGGTGTTCAGCAGCGTCTGCAGATCCAGCCGGGCTACGTCAAAGTGATTGTGCTGCAGGGCAACCATCGCCTTGTCAAAGAGCTGCTTGTCCGGCAGCTTCACATCCACGCCGGCCAGCGGATTCAGCTTCTTCTCTTTTTTCTCAGCCTTCTTCGTGTCTTTTGACGAAGTGATCTTATCGGCCTTCTTCTCTGCGCGGGTGGTGTGGACCTTCTTGGCCTTGGCCGGCGTTGCCGGGGCCTGCGCGGCGGCTGGCGCTGCGCTGTCTTGCGCCGGGGCGGCGGCGTCCTGCGCAAACGCGGGGGGTACACAAAGGACTGCCGTGCACAGAACGGATGGAAGCAGACGGAGAGAAAAACGGCTCATATCACCTCAAAAAAAAATACTGCGCAGATGGAGCGGCTGGCCTTCGCTGCCACTCCCATCCAGGTCTGGTTCGCCCCGGATGACTGCTGCTGTTATTTTAGCCGTTTCGCGGGGTTGGTGCGCCACGCGATGACACGGCAGGAGTTCCCGGGCCGAATCAGGCCTTCAGCAGGGCTGCCGCTCGGGCCGTGGCCAGAAAATCAATGGCATTCTGCTTGGTCTTGCCGGGCGAGAAGATCGCGCTTCCGGCCACCAACAGCTCTGCTCCTGCTTCGACGACCGAGCCTACCGTATCGTGAGCCACGCCGCCATCCACCTCAATGCGGAAGTTCAGGTTCTGCTCATGACGCAGCCGCGCCAGATGCCGGATCTTGTCCAGCGAGCGCGGAATAAAGCTCTGCCCCCCCGCGCCCGGATTCACGCTCATCACCAGCACATGGTGCACCATCGGCAGCACCTCCACCAGCGTATCCACCGGAGTTGCCGGGTTAATCACCACGCCGGGCTGCATCCCTAGATTGGCAATCGTCTGCAGCGTACGGTGCAGGTTGGGGCAGACCTCCTGGTGGACGCTCACCCAGTCCGCGCCTGCATCGGCAAACGCAGGCAGCAGCGTATCCGGATTAGTGACCATCAGGTGGCAATCCAGCGGCAGCTTTGTGGCCGCGCGCAATGACTTCACTACGGGCGGCCCCAGGGTCAGATTCGGCACAAAGTGTCCGTCCATCACATCCACATGGACCACGGTTCCGCCGCCGGAGGCTGCAATGGCAACCTCCTCCGCCAGACGCGAAAAATCGGATGCCAGAATCGAAAATGCAAGCTCAATCAACGGGTTTTCCCCCAAGAGAATCTAGCGGAATTCTAGCAGGCGCAGCCTCCGCTGTGGCGGTCTGCGTCCCCGTGCACACGCGCGATACGCCGCGCAGTATCCGCCGCACCGGCAGACCGCCGTCCGCGCTGCCCGGCTCGCGGAAGAATATCTCGCCCACCCGCTGTTTCACCGGGCGGTAGTACCAGCGGCGCAGCAGGGAAAGATGGTCGCTCAGTGAAGCCATCTCGCCGCGCGACGGTCGCTCGCCCGGCATCACCTCCGCCAGCGTCCGCCGCAGCCTCTCCTCCGTGGTTTCCATGGGCGCAGCCAGCGCAGGCTCACCCGCCTCATCCAGCGGCACCGCCGCCAGCATATGCGGATGCGCGAAGAGCGAACTCGATCCGGAATCCTCATTCGCATGGCGCATACCCAGCGTGGAGAAGATAACCGGCCGCGCGCTGATGCATCCTGTGCGGACAGAGAACAGTGCCACATCCTGACACGGCGTCCCGGGCTGTTCTACTGCCGCGGGCTGAAGGATGACGGCGTCCAGTTCGTCCAGCGGCCGCACAATCTCCGGCGTGAGTTGCGCGGTGGACTTCACCTTCTGCGCCTGGGTGTGCAGCTCCGCCGCGCGCTCAAACTCCATCGCCGCCGACGCCGCATCGCGCTCAAACGCCAGCGTGCCCAGCATCGACTCGCCCCGGCTGCGGAAAAACTCCAGCACCGCCTGCGCCTCCTGCTGGTAGCGCTCATCGCTGCAGCCCTTGAAGCACGGCGCCAGACACATCTTCATCTCCGAATACACGCAGCCCGGATGCGCCGGGTCCGGTGCCAGCTCCTCGCTGCAACGGCGCAGCTTGAAGAGATTCAGAGTCTCGTTCAGCGCGCGCTCCGCCGCCCCCCGCGACGGATACGGCCCGAAGAGGGAACCGAGCGCCCGCGACGAGAGCCGGTTGGTCACATAGGCGCGCGGGTAGGCATTTTCCATGGCGAAGCGCACAAAGAACGGCGTATGCAGCCGCATCCTGCGGCGTGCGCCATCATGCCCGAAGCAGGCCGAGGTCGCTTGATAGAGCGTCAGCAGCGATTCAAAGTCTGAGCCGGTCACGCTGTACTCAATGCGCGCCACTTTTTCGCGCAGATTCAGCCGCCTGGTCGCACCTGCCGCCGGCTGCAGCATCCGCCGGATGCGCCGCTGCAGATTGGCCGCGCGCGTCAGGTAGGGCTCCGCCTCCTCCGCATGGCCACGCAGGGCGAAGACGCCGGGCCGCGCCGGGATCGTCGCCAGCAACTCATCCGCGCCCTGCGGATCGAAGGCGACAATGTGCTCGAAATGGAAGTCTCGCATGGTCCGCATGGCGAAATCAGAGTATCAGCGTCGCCGCACCCTGTTCCACGCCGGGCATCCGATTTGAGTCCGTAAGAATACCGCAGCGCACTGAATCATTCTTCAATTAGGATGATCGCTAGGATATACGGGCCCTGAAGAGATGGAGCGAGCTGTGGCAAGAGTTTTATGTGTCGATGATGAGACCAGCGCCGTCCAGCTGAAGTGCGCTATTCTGCAGGGCGCCGGCCACATTGCGGTCGCCGCGCTCACGGCAGAACAGGCCATTGCGCAGTTGCAGAGCGAGAATTTCGATGCCGTGGTGACGGACTGGCGGTTGGGCGAAGAGCGTGGCCGCGCCATTGTGCAGGCGGCGAAAGAAAACCCCGGCGCGCCCGTCGTCATCGTTGTCTCCGGCTACGTGTCAGAGGCCTTCCGCGCTGCCGAACCCACCGCTGACCTCTACCTGGAAAAGCCCGTCGATCCCGATGAGCTGCTGAAGATCGTCAACGCCCTGCTCGACGGCAAATCCTCAGAGCAAATGCTCTAAGCAGGCACTTCCACCGGGCGCGGCTGCTGCAGCAAATTCCCCGCGCGCGTTGCCGCTTCGGCCAGCATCCGGTGGTGAATGGTGAAGAGCGCCAGCTCCAGCCGGTCAGAGACGCCGGTCTTGTCGTAAATGCTGCGCAGATAGTTCTTAATCACCTGCTCCTTGGTGCCAAGCTGGTTCGCGATGTCCTTGTTCTTGCATCCCTGCACGATCAGCGCCACAATCTGCATCTCTTTCGGCGTTAGCCGGTCACGCACCCGCGCGCCGACCGAATCGTGATGGTGTTCAGAGTCCGTGCCTGAGCTGATGATGCAGCGCTGCCCGCGTGAAACCCTGCGCACGCAGCTCACCATATCCGCCCCGCTCACGTTGCGCGAGACCATGCCGTTTACTTTTTGCAGCAACTGCTGCGGCATCACCTCGCCATTCTCCACAATCAGAATGGTGCGGCTGCCCGCGGCGGTGGAGCGCGCGGCCACATCATCCAGCGCGCCCGGGCCGTTGGCATCCAGCAGCGCGGAAGCGAACACGACGATGCAGCCGGGGAAGTTGTCCACGGCATGCATCAGCCGGTCCGGGGTATCGCATTGCGCCACAATGCGGTTGTCAGGCTCCAGCGCCAGCACGCGCGCCGCGCCGGCACGGAACACCGTCTGATTGTCCGCAAGAATGATCTTGTTCAATGGAAGCCCCTCCAAACTGCCCCCTGCACCCCTTCAGGCGCAGACTGCACTCTGCTTATCGGCCCTTTGCCAACGGTGTATCCGGCTGTACATTTTTCAGACAATGGAAATCCTATTCTAAATTCTGCGCGCCCGCCGTCCATCCTTTTCCGTTGCGATTCTGAAGCTGAAGCCCAGCTCGATCCTGCTCTGTAAGGCAGATTGACGAAAATGTATCCTGCCGCCTCCCGCGTGAATCCTGTATGGAAGTGGTTCTGCGCCCGGGCCTGAATCCGCTACACTGAAACCTCTTATGGCCAAACCCGTCTTACTCGCGGTGGATGACGACGTCAGTGTGCTGGAAGCTGTGGTGCAGGATCTGCGCCGCCAGTACGGCAAGGATTACCGTATCCTGCGCGCCGCTTCCGGTCAGGCCGCGCTGGATATCTGCGCCCAGCTCGCGGAGCGTAAGGAGTCCGTCGCCCTGATCCTGAGCGACCAGCGCATGCCCGGCATGACCGGCGTCGACTTCCTGGGCCGCGCCATCAAAATCTTTCCTGAGGCCAAGCGCGTTCTGCTCACGGCCTATGCTGACACGGAAGCCGCCATTCAGGCCATCAACTCCGCCCGCATCCACTACTACCTGAACAAGCCGTGGGACCCGCCGGAGGAGAAGCTCTATCCCGTGCTCGACGATCTGCTGCAATCGTGGCAGGTGGGCTTTGAGCCGCCGTTTGATGGTGTGCGCGTGGTGGGTGTGCGCTGGTCCGCGCAGGACCACGCCGTGCGCGACTTCCTCGCCCGCAATCGCATTGACTACAAGTGGATCAATCCGGAATCGTCACCCGACGCCAAGCGCGAGGCAGAGGAAGTGCTGAAGGCCGCGGGACTCGATGATTCCAAACTGCCCGCTGTCATCTTCAGCGATAACAGCGCGCTGGTGCAGCCCAGCCTTACCGAGCTTGCCTCCCGTATCGGCCTGCGCGTGCAGGCGGAGCTGGAGTTCTACGACGTAATCGTGCTGGGTGCCGGCCCGGGCGGGCTTGCTGCTGGAGTTTACGGCGCGTCCGAAGGCCTGAAGACCCTGCTGATTGAGGCGGACGCGCCCGGCGGCCAGGCCGGCAGCAGCTCCAAGATTGAAAACTATCTCGGCTTTCCTGCCGGGCTCAGCGGAGAAGAGCTGGCCAAGCGCGCCTACCTGCAGGCTACGCGTCTCGGGGCGGAGTTCCTGACCCAGCGCGCAATCAGCCTGCAGCCGGAGAACAACTATCACATCGTCACGCTGGCGGATGGCCGTAAGCTGAGCTGCCACGTCTGCATCGTCGCCACTGGCGTAGCCTATTGCAAGCTCAATGTGCCCGGGGCCGACGAACTGAGCGGAGCCGGTGTCTACTACGGTGCGGCGTTGACTGAGGCCATCTCCTGCCAGGATGAGGATGTTTACATCGTAGGCGGGGCAAACTCCGCCGGACAGGCCGCCATGCACTTTGCGCGCTATGCGCGGCGCGTCTTCATGCTGGTCCGCGGCGACGGCCTGCAGAAGAGCATGTCAAAGTACCTGATTGACCAGATCAGCGCCACGCCCAACATCACCGTCGAGACCCACACCGAAGTCACGCAGATGATTGGCGATCAGCATCTTGAATCCATCCGCCTGCGCACGCCGCATGGCGAAGAGGAGCGCAAGACCACCTCGCTCTTCATCTTCATCGGTGCGGAGCCGAAGACTGACTGGCTGCCGGACGACCTGCTACGCGATGAGCGGGGCTTCCTGCTCAGCGGCCCGGACCTGCGCACTGACGGCAAGCTGCCCGCCATCTGGAAGCAGAAGCGTGATCCCTACCTGCTTGAGACCAGCCTGGCCGGCGTCTTTGCCGTGGGCGATGTGCGCCACGGCTCCGTCAAGCGCTGTGCTTCAGCCGTAGGTGAAGGCTCTATTGCAATTCAGTTCGTGCATCAGCATCTCGCAACGCTGTAAGAGGGAAGCACCATGAACGACGCTGGCCAACCCGGAAACGATTCACTGCTCACCAATCCGGCAGAGCTGCTCACCGAGCTGCACCGGATTCCTGCCTTCGCCGCGCTGCGCCCGGACCAGCTCGCCTGCTTTGCAGAGGCTGAGCTGCTGCAGCTTCCCGCCCGCCAACTCATCGTCAAACAGGGCGAGGAAGAGCACTTCTATTGGATCGTCCTGCAGGGAGGCACCCGCATCTTTCAGCGACAGCCCGACGGACGCGAAGTAACCCTCGTCACGGTCCCGGGCCAGAACGCCTTCGGTGAGCTGCCGATTCTCTCGAACTCGCCCAATGCCGCCAGCGTAGAGACTACTGAGCCGACGCGCCTGCTCAAGTTGCCCGAAAGCGGCTTCTGGAAGCTGCTGATGGAGTGCCCCGAGGTTCGCAAAGCCATCCTGCAGGACATGGCCTGGCGCTCGCAAAAGCTCTTTGAATTTACCGTGCAGCAGGACAAGCTCGCATCGCTCGGCACGCTCGCCGCGGGCCTGATGCACGAGCTGAACAATCCCGGAGCAGCCGCCCAGCGCGCTGCCGCGCAACTGCGCGAGAATCTTGCCCGCCTGCAGGAGCTTAGCCTGAAACTCAGCCGCATCAAGGGCAACGACGCGCAGAAGCTCTGCCTGCAGGAGTTGCAGGAGCAGGCGCTGAGCCACCGCGAACCCGTGCGCATGAACACCATCGAGCAGGCTGACGCGGAAGAGGCTTTGGAAAACTGGCTGCGCGAGAACGCAATCCAGAACGAGTGGAAGGTTGCGCCCGTGCTGGTTGCCATCGGGCTTGACGCGGAGCAACTGTCCTGCGCGCGCAGCGAGTTCGCAGGCGAGGCCTTCTCTGACGTGCTCAATTGGCTGGAGGCGCTCATCTCCAGCGTGCAACTGGTCGACACCATCGAGGAAAGCATTGGCCGCGTCTCCGAACTGGTCCGCGCCGTCAAGAGCTACGCCTATGAAGGCAAGGGCCACATCCAGAGCGTCAGCGTGAATGACAGCCTGCACTCCACGCTCGTCATTCTCGGCCATAAGCTGCGCGAGAAACAGATCACGGTGGAGAAAGATTTTGCCGCCGGCCTGCCGCCCATCCGCACCGCCGGCACCGGGCTGAACCAGGTATGGACCAACCTGCTGGACAACGCAGCCGACGCGCTGCAGCCCGGCGGCACCATCCGCATCCGCACGTGGGAGGAGGGCGATGAGGTCTGCGTCAGCATCGCAGATAACGGCAGCGGCATTCCTCTGACCTGCCAGTCGCACATCTTCGAGCCCTTCTTCACCACCAAAAAAGAAGGCGCCGGCACCGGCCTCGGCCTGGACATCTCGCACCGCATCGTCGCCCAGCAGTATGCGGGCCACATCAGCTTCACCTCAAAACCCGGAGCGACGGAGTTCCTGGTCCGCCTGCCGAAAAACAGGGAATAGGGATTAGGGAGTAGGGAACAGAGCAAACCAGGGAATAGGGATTAGGGAACAGGGAGCAGAATAGGGATAGAGAATCCAGAAACGAATAGGCAGAAAATGGGTTGTCATTCTGAGCGCCGCGAAGAATCTCAAATGCCCAGTAGCGGCAAGCAAGCTTCCCCCGTGCTTTTCTGCTCCCTGTTCCCTGTCCCTGCCCTACCGTGTCAGCGCGCGGATCAGCTCCGCATGTTCCGGCCACTGCCGCAGCAGCGCCTCGCGCTCACCCGCCTCATAATCCGCGCGTTCAAACCCCGGTGACACGGTGCAGCCCAGCAGGGCAAAGCTGCCGCCCGGCGCGATCCGCGAACCCTGCCATACGCCCATCGGCGCCAGCACCTGCGGCACCTGTTCCTGCGCCAGATCGTGGCCCAGCAGAATGCGCTGCGAACTCCCCGGATCGGGTTCCGGTTCCGCACCGCTGGGCATGTCCTGGTGCGGAGGCGTGAGTTGCAGCATCTCCACCGCATCGCCCAGGTAGAAGTGAAAGAGTTCGTCTGACTTCAGCCGATGCATCTCAGAGAATGTTCCTGGCTCCAGCAGATAATAGATCGCTGTGCCGGTGTGCCGCGGTCCCGCATAGCGAGCATCCAGCGCCTCCGCCGCAATCATTTCGCCGGACTCATACGTGCGCCGGTACCAGCCGCCCTCAAAGTGCGGTTCCAGGTGCAGCAGCTCTTTAATCTCTTTCGCCGTCAGTTTCGCTGGCAGATTCATGGGCACTCCTGTGTAAACTAGCCATATCCACAGCATCTGTATACCACTATGAACCCATCGAATACGACTGAAGGCGGAGCTTTATCCAGAGTCCGGCGCGGGCTGGAAGACTACTTTGACTTCGCCGCGCTTGGCACCACCTGGCGCACGGAGGCGCTCGCCGGCCTGACCACCTTCATCACCATGGCCTACATCGTCTTCGTGAATCCGGCCATCCTGCACGAGACGGGAATGCCCATCGCCGCGGTCACGGCGGCTACCTGTCTCTCGGCGGCCTTCGGCAGCATCCTGATGGGCGCTGTGGCGAAGTATCCCATCGCGCTCGCCCCCGGCATGGGGCTGAACGCTTACTTCACCTACACCGTGGTGAAGGGCATGGGCGTGCCCTGGCAGACGGCGCTGGGCGCGGTCTTTATGAGCGGCGTCATCTTTCTTCTGCTCACCTTCGGCGGCATCCGCCAGCGGCTGGTTCACGCCATTCCCAAGGAGCTTCACGCGGCCGTGGCCGGCGGCGTCGGCCTGTTCATCGCCTTCATCGGCCTGCACAATGCAGGCATCATCGTCTCCAATTCGGCGACGGTCGTCGGCCTGGGCAATCTGCGCGCCCCGCAGACGGCGCTCGCCATCTTCGGCCTGCTGCTCATCGGCCTGCTGCAGGTCTTCGGCGTGCGCGCCTCCATGTTGATCGGCATCATCGGCACCACCCTGACCGGATACATGCTCGGCCAGGTGCACTGGCAGCCGCAGACCTATCGCATCTCTGAGATCACCGCCACCGCCTTCAAACTCGATCTCCGCGGCGCTCTGCACATCGGCGTGTTTGAGATTATCTTCGTCTTCCTCTTCGTCGATCTCTTTGACAACATCGGCACCCTCGTCGCCGTGACCAAGAAGGCCGGGCTGATGGATGAATCGCACCATATCCCACGCCTGAGCAAGATATTCCTGGCCGACGCCACTGCCACCATCGCCGGTTCGCTCGCCGGAACCAGCACCGTGTGCAGCTACATTGAATCCAGTGCCGGAGTCGCGGTCGGCGGGCGCAGCGGCGTCACCGCTATCGTGACCGGGCTGCTCTTTGTCGTGGCCCTGTTCATTGCGCCGCTCATGGGCGCTATTCCCACCGCCGCTACCTCGCCCGCGCTCATCCTGGTGGGCGCGCTCATGCTCGGCTCCATCCGCGATGTGGAGTGGAGTGACCCTCTCATCGCCATTCCGGCGTTCCTCACCCTCATCACCATCCCGCTCACTTACTCCATCGCCAACGGGCTCAGCTTCGGCATGGTTTCCTTCGCCCTGCTGCAGCTCGGCAGCGGCCGTTTCCGCAAGCAGGACTGGATGCTCTATGCCCTCGCCATCCTCTTCATCGCCCGCTTCATTTACATGGGAAAAAACTAGCAATTTGGCCCGGTTCCGCGCGCTGCGGCATTCAGCACTAGGAGCAGGGGCTAAAATTCGTTAGTATGATGCGTAACGTCCCTGTTGTGTGTTGGATGTAGCCCGCTGTAGAAGGTGCCATGCCGCTGAAGAAGATCGAATCCGCGAAGCGCGTCCTGATGGCCACCGCCCTGACGGCTCTCTGCTGGGCGTTGCCGGGTTGCCAGAGCATCTCGCCCACCACCAACTACGCTGACATCCGCTTCATTGACGCCTCGCCCGATGCCCCCGGCATTGACATCTACGAGGGCAACAGCGCCATCGTCTACAACATGGGCTTCACCACCGTGACCACCTACGTCCCCATCTCGCCGGGTACCTATCGCTTTACCGCGAATACGGCCGGCACCAAGCAGACCCTGGTCTCCACCAGCGGCGGCATCGCCACCGGGAGCCAGTACACTGTGCTGATCTCCAACATCGCAGCCAGCCTGCAGGAGACCATCATCACGGACCAGAGCAAGCCCGCGCCCAGCGGCCAGATCGCCATCCGCGTCATTATGGAGGCCACGCAGTCCGGCCCCTACGACGTCTACATGGTCCCCAGCGGCACCAAGCTCATCAATGTGAACCCCATTCTCACCAATGTCGCCTTTAGTAGTATCAGCAGTTACATCGATATTCCGACGGGCAGCTACTCTGTGGTCATTGTTCCTGCCGGAACCGTGCTGAGTTCCACCACGGTAGCGACGTATACCGGCGCAGTCACCGCCTACACCGCCGGCTCCGCGCACACCTTCATCATCCTCGACCAGCAAATCATCACCAGCCCCGGCGCACAGGTCATCAGCACAGACGACTACGAGCCGCCCGGAGCCGTCGCCCCGGTTTAGTCCACAGCAAAACAAAAGCCCCTCGCGATGAGGGGCTTTTCGTTGGCACTGAAGTTCACTTAGTAGCGGTAGTTCTCCGCCTTGTACGGTCCCTGCGGCGAGACGCCGAGGTACTCCGCCTGCTTCGCCGTGAGCGTGGTCAGCTTCACGCCGATCTTCTCCAGGTGCAGCCGCGCAACCTCCTCATCCAGATGCTTCGGCAGAATGTAGACGTCGTTCTTGTAGCTGTCCTTGTTCTTCCACAGGTCGAGTTGCGCCAGCGTCTGGTTGGCAAAGCTGTTGCTCATCACAAAGCTCGGATGCCCGGTTGCGCAGCCCAGGTTCACCAGCCGCCCTTCGGCCAGCACGAAGATGCTGTTGCCCGTGGGGAACGTGTACTGGTCGACCTGCGGCTTGATGTTCAGCTTCTTGACGCTCTTGTCCGCATTGAGCGGCTCCATCTGGATCTCGTTATCGAAGTGGCCGATGTTGCAGATGATCGCCTGGTCCTTCATCTGCTTCATGTGCTCCAGCGTGATGATGTCCACGTTCCCGGTGCAGGTCACGTAGATGTCGCCGCGTCCCAGCGTGTCTTCCAGCGTGGCGACTTCGTAGCCTTCCATCGCGGCCTGCAGGGCGTTGATGGGATCAATCTCGGTCACGATGACGCGCGCACCCAGCCCGCGCAGGGAAGCGGCGGAGCCCTTGCCCACATCGCCATAACCGCAGACCACGGCTACCTTGCCCGCCACCATCACATCGGTCGCGCGCTTGATGCCGTCCACCAGCGACTCGCGGCAGCCGTACAGGTTGTCAAACTTTGATTTGGTCACGGAATCATTCACGTTGATGGCCGGAACCAGCAGCGTACCCTGCTCCTTCATCTTGTACAGGCGGTGAACGCCGGTCGTCGTCTCTTCTGACACGCCGCGCCACTCCTTCACTACCTTGTGCCAGCGCTGCGGATCTTCCGCATAGACCTTCTTCAGCAGGTCCTTGATGACCTTCTCTTCGTGGCTGCCGGAGGGCGAGTCCACCCACTTGTCGCCATTCTCCAGCTCGTAGCCCTTGTGGATGAGCAGGGTCACGTCGCCGCCATCGTCCACCACCATCTGCGGTCCGGTGCCGTCGCGGTGCTCCAGAGCCTTGTACGTGCAATCCCAATACTCTTCCAGCGACTCGCCCTTCCACGCGAACACCGGCACGCCGGCAGCGGCAATCGCGGCGGCTGCATGGTCCTGCGTGCTGAAGATGTTGCAGCTTGCCCAGCGCACGTCCGCGCCCAGTTCCACCAGCGTCTCAATCAGCACGCCGGTCTGGATGGTCATATGCAGCGAACCGGTAATGCGCACGCCCTTCAGCGGCTTGCCGGGAGCATACTTGCGGCGAATCGACATCAGGCCGGGCATCTCCTGCTCGGCGATGGTCAGCTCCTTGCGGCCCCAATCGGCCAGGGACATATCAGCTACTTTGTAATCTGCTGCAAGCGCTTCGGTCGTGACTGGTGACATGAAAAACTCCTCGTGGGGCAGTCCTTTCAGGATACCATTCCGGGCCCTGAAAATTGGCTGTTTCGTCTGCGCGAAACAGCCATGAATGCACCGGTTACCCCTGTTTCTGCGCGCCACGCTCCAGCTTCAAAAGCGTCTCTTTCCGCTCCACTCCCCAGCGGTATCCGGTCAGCGCGCCATTGCTTCCGATCACGCGATGGCAGGGAATCGCCACCGCTGCCGGATTGCTCGCACACGCCCTCGCCACGGCGCGGACGGCCTTTGGCTGCTGCAGCGCGCGGGCGACTTCCGCATAGCTGCGTGTCTCGCCCCGCGGAATCTCCATCAGCGCCTGCCATACCCGCTGCTGAAATGCAGTAGCGCGCAGGTCGAGCGGCAGCTTCAGCGCGACAGGATGTTCTGAAAGCTGATTCAGCACTCCGGCAATCGCCTCAGCCAGTGCGCCGGTGGGCGGCGTCAGAGTGATGACGGCGTTGCGAAAGCTGGCGCGCAGCTCGCGCTCCAGCGCGCCCGCGTTATCGCCGAATGCAATGCTGCACACACCGCGCTCCGTGGCCGCGACCAGCATGGGGCCGAGCGGCGATGGCGTGACCGCAAAATGTATCTCCTGCGCCGCGCCCTTCGCGGTGTAGGCTCGCGGCAGCAGCCCAAACTGCCGCGCTGTCTTCTCATACACCCGGCTCGAGGAGTTGAATCCCGCATCGTAGGTTGCCGTGGTCACATCCGTGCCCTGCAGCAGCGATGCGCGGAAGCGTTCCAGCTTGCGCGCGGTGGCGTAAGCATGTGGAGATACTCCAAGGATGCGTTTGAAGGTACGCTGCAGCGTGAACGGACTGAGCTGGACACTACTGGCCAGCGCATTCAGGCTCAGGTCGCCCTCGCCGCGGTCAAGTCGCCGCGTGACACTGGCAATCTTCCGCGCCAATGCATCGCCAGCGGCTGCGGGGTGTGTTGCGGGGGTGTGGTTGGATACCGGCATTGTGCTCATGCTCAGTATCATGCACGCACCACACCGCGCGCCACACTCCGAATCTTGCAGCAACCGGAGAATTTTGCAGCAGCTAGTGAATCTTGCGGTAGCCAGTGAACCCTGCAGCAACCGGAGAATCCGGCAGCAGCCAGCTAATCTTGCGGCAGCCAGTGAATCTTACAGCAGCCAGTGAATCTTACAGCAGCCGATCCGCCTTTGGGATTAAGCCCCCGGCTTCAGCCGGGGGAGTGCAGGCTTCAGCCTGCACGGTAAGCTGCATGAATCAGAAAGGGGCTTTAGCCCCGGAATCGCCGGTTCAAGCCACTTTCCTCGCCTGCGGTCCGCCCTTCTCCGTCGCCCCGGGCGCAACTTCATCCTGCACTCGCACCTCGGGCTGACTGAGCGCAGGCAGCACCGGAACGCGCGAGCCATCCGCGTTAATCTCATGGCTCTCCACGGAGAAATGCTTCAGCTCCGCGGCCCCAAAACTCGTCGTCAACGCCACATCCGTTGCATCGCGTCCGGTGGCCATCAGAATGCGGCCCAGCCGGGGCGCATTGTGCCGCGCATCCATCGTCCACCAGCGGCCGCCCAGGTACACCTCATACCACGCGCTGAAATCGCCCGGCCCGCTGTACGGGTGCCGTATGTCGCCGAGATGCCCGGTCACATAGCGCGCCGGAATGTTCATGGCGCGGGTCAGCGTGATGGCCAGGTGCTGGAAATCGCGGCAGACGCCCACGCGCTCCGTGAACACATCCAGCGCGGTCTTGGTGGGCCGTGCCGTCGCATAATCAAATCGCACATGGTTATGCACCCAGCCGCGAATCGCCTCAGCCAGGCCCCATCCCCGGGGCCATGTGCCGAACAGATCAGTGGCCGCATGAGACATCTGGTCCACCTGGCAGTAGCGGCTGCTCAGCAGAAACTGCAGCGTCTCCGCAGGCAGATCTTCCGGCGCATGCTGCACCGCGTCGTAACCCGCCGCATCCGGATACTCCGCCATCTCCACCACATTGTCGCCGCTTAGCCGAACCAGCCCCTGCGGCGCCAGAAAGCGCTCACACCGGTTCCCGAAGCAATCCATGTAAGCCTCGGCGGCCACAGCGGCCGCAGTTCCGCCCTCAATGCGCTCCACCTGCAGCGTGTCTGCTGTGCGCAACTGCGCCTGAAGCGACGGGTGCAGATGCAGCATAGCCAGCATGGCCACTGGCTCGCGGAACTCGAATTGAATGTCGAAGGTAGAGCGAATCAGCATAGGCGCACACATCTCCCGCAGTTTCTAAACCGTTAAGATGCGCCAACCACTCTGTCAGGTTGGGTGAGCGGCCCTTTGCCGATGTGGAATTTCCGGAAAAGCAATATCAAAGCAATGCCCGCCACCACGGTGGTACCAGCATCCACGGCAAACATCGCGTTCAACCCAAAGCGATCATGCACATGGCCGTCCAGCAGCGCGATGTACAGAATCGGCAGATTCACCAGCGCCGTCAGAATGGAGATCTGCGTGACCGCCAGCGGATTCTTCTTGCCGGTCAGGTCCAGCAGAAAGGCCGTGAAGGCGGTGAAATTGATGCCCTGAAAGAAGCTGTATGCCAGCAGTCCCATGCTGAAGATGAGCAGCGTATGCGGCATGAGCAGCATGAAGAGATCGCACGCCGCACCACCCAGCCCGATTGCGACATACACCATGCCGCGCGAGTAACGGCTGCATAGAACACCGCCGACCAGCGTGCCCAGGGAACATGCGATGGCGACGCCAACTCCGGTGATGTTGGCCACGTAGCTCTCCGGCGCGCGGAAGTCATTCCCCAGCCCGGAGAAGAGATTCGACAGTGCAAACGAACTGCACGGTAGCAGGAACGCCGCCAGTCCCAGCAGGACGGCGCGCTGCTTCAGCAGCAGGAAGATATCGCGGAAGAAGGAATGAAAGGTCTCTGCCGCCGAGCGCGATGGCTTCACCGGCGCAGGAAAGTAAACCAGGAGCGCCAGCGGAAGCATAATGGCCGCTCCCAGCAGACCGGCGGCCAGTGGCAATGGCAAGGTGCGGATAAGGTGAACCGAGAGTGAGCCAAAGCACCCGGCGGCCCCAAGATTGGCAATGTTGGTCCATGCGCCCAGCCAGCCGAAATCGTCAGAGTGCAGAGCGTCCACCTGCCAGCCGCCCAGCGCATTGCCATACATCACCGCGCCCACGCAGGCCAGCGTAGCCAGCGCCGTAAACAGAATGAGGTGCTGGTAGGCCATTACGGCAGCGGCCAGCGCCACACCGCTCAGCAGCGCAATGGCAACGATGTAGAAGCGGCGGGTGAAGCGCACATCCAGGATGGGGCAGATCAGGAAAGCGACTGACGTGGGAAGAAACGCGATGACACTGACATTGGAGATCACCGCAACCGAAGTCTTCTGCGCCGCCAGCAGGATCGGCATGGCCGTGTTGATGAAGCCGTAAATAAATCCCAGCGGAGCCATGGCAAATCCCATGGCAAGCACCTGTGACCGCTGGCGGTGTATCGCTACAGCAATGTGCTCCATGCTTTCGACCATACGGCATGAAGACACTTCCGCAAATAGAAAAGCGGGCCGCCAGGGCCCGCTTTTCTATCGTTTTCACATCTTCTTCAGGATCGCCATGCAAAGCGTTCCGCCGTCCGCGCAGGACTTACCCGTGCACCAGCTCCGGCTTGCCCTTCAGGCCGGCCTTCTCGCGCAGTGCGTCAGCCTTGTCCGTCTTCTCCCACGTGAAGGTGTCGCCGCTGCGGCCAAAGTGGCCGTAGGCTGCAGTCTTCTTGTAGATGGGGCGGCGCAGGTTCAGGCTTTCGATAATGCCCTTCGGCGTCAGGTTGAAGTGGGCGCGAACGATCGCGGCGATGTCCGCATCGTCCACCTTGCCGGTGCCGAACGTATCCACGCGCACGCTCACAGGCTCTGCCACGCCGATGGCGTAGGCCAGCTGCACTTCAGCGCGGCCAGCCAGACCGGCGGCCACGATGTTCTTGGCCACGTAGCGCGCCATGTAGGCTGCTGAGCGGTCCACCTTTGTCGGGTCCTTGCCGCTGAAGGCGCCGCCGCCGTGACGGCCCATGCCGCCATAGGTGTCCACGATGATCTTGCGCCCGGTCAGGCCGCTGTCGCCCATCGGTCCGCCGATGACGAAGCGCCCGGTCGGGTTGATGTGGTACTTGGTGTCAGCATCCAGCAGGTTGGCGGGAATCACGGCCTGGATCACATGCTTCATGATGTCGGCGCGCAGTGTCTCGTTGGTGACGTCTTCGGCGTGCTGGGTGGAGATCACGACCGCATCCACGCGGATGGGCTTGCCGGCCTTGTCATACTCCACGGTGACCTGCGATTTACCGTCAGCGCGCAGGTAGGGCAGCAGACCGGATTTGCGGACCTCCGCAAGCTTTTCCGCCAGGCGGTGCGCCAGCGAGATGGGCATCGGCATCAACTCCGGCGTCTCGTTGGTGGCATAGCCGAACATCATGCCCTGGTCGCCGGCGCCGCCGGTGTCCACGCCCATGGCGATGTCGCCGGACTGCTTGTTGATCGTCGAGATCACGGCGCAGGTGTGGGAATCAAAGCCATAGCTCGCATCGTTATAGCCGATGTCAGAGACGGTCTGGCGCACCAGCGTCTGGAAATCGACATAAGCCTGGGTGGTGATCTCACCGGCGATCACTACCAGCCCGGTGCAGGTCAGCGTCTCGCAGGCCACGCGGCTCATCGGGTCCTGCTCCAGGCAGGCGTCCAGGATGGCGTCAGAGATCTGGTCGGCGATCTTGTCAGGGTGTCCTTCGGTTACGGACTCTGAAGTAAACAGGATACGGTTGTGTTCGGACAAAAGAACTCCTTCTGGGACTGCTGATTGGTACTTCACGAACTCAAGTCGAAGCGCTGGATAAACCAGGCAGGAACACCAGCAGCCGAGGACTCGCGCAAAGGCGAAGGCGCAGCGGGTGCGGCCCTTTTATTTTACCGCAATCACTTGTGTGGGGAGCAAAAAGAACGGCGGCCACCCATCGGGCAGCCGCCGTGTAATCGCGGTTCAGGTTAGAAAGACGCCTTGAGTGCAACCTGCAGGATGCGCGGGTCGCGGGTGGCAGTGACCTTGCCATACGTCGAGCCGGTGGAGAGGCTCGTGCCGATGGAGGACCAGTTCACGTGGTTGATCAGGTTGAACGCCTCAGCGCGGAACTGGAAGTTGACGCGTTGCGTCACCTTGAAGTTGCGGAAAGCGCCCAGATCGATGCGCACAAAGCCAGGGCCATTGATCGAGTCCTGGTGCTCATTACCCGGGAAGCAGACTGCACCGGCGGTGCACAGCGGGGACTTCGCAAAAGCCGCGGTGTTGAACCACAGGTTGTGATTGTGGAAGTCGGTGCCCGGGACTGCGATGTTCGGATTGGCAATCTGGTTCGGGCGTCCGCTTACAACGCTGGTTCCCAGGAAGCCCAGACCCGCGGGGTCCCAGCTGCTGACCGTTGCGGTGAACGGCAGACCGGAGTTTGCCGCTACGATGCCGGAAAGCTCCCAGCCGCCCAGCGCCTTGCCGGTCAGGCCCTTCTGCTCATAGAACCAGGGCAGGGCATACACCGCATCCGCCGTGAACACATGCTGGCGGTCCAGTGCGCTGCGGCCATACTCCGGCACCATGTAGTAGCTGTTCTGCACCGCGCCGGAACGGTCCGCCTGTGAGTTGGTCATGGCACGGGACAAGGTGTAGTTCACATTGATGACCGAGCCGTGGGAAAAGTGCTTCACACCTTCTACCTGCAGCGAGTTGTAGTTGGAGTTGAATGCCGATTGCAGCGTATTGATCGGTCCATACCCCTTGTACGGACGGAGCTGGTTGAGCGGCATCTCCTGCGCGCTGGTGGTGTAGCCTGCAGCCGGCGTGGTGAATCCGGCGGCGATGCCGGCGGTCGACGCGGCATAGTTCACCGCTGCTCCGGGTGCGACTTCGTTGATGTCCATGCGGCCCAGCAGGTGCGTGTCATGCGAACCGACGAACGACACATCCAACAGCAGGTCATGGGTGAACTGGTGCTGAATGCCCATGGAGTACTGCTGCGAGTACGGGTTGTGGAAGTTCGCCGGCGTGGCCTGCAGGGTCGGCGGAACATACTGGCTGCTGTTGGTGGAGTTCGGCGTGTCAAACGATGTTGCTGCCAGCGTTGCATTGGTCACATACGGCGGGTTGGTGAAGATATTGTTCTCATACATCGCCACCAGCACGTCATCGTATGCAATGCCGTAGCCGGCGCGGAATGAGGTGCGGCCATCGCCGAAGACGTCATACGCCAGGCCGACGCGCGGCGCGAAGTCCAGCTTATCGGTGTGTGTGACCTGTCCTCCGTACGGCGAATAGTGCTGGTTTGTCTGGGTGAAGTTGCTCAGGATAATGCCGTTCAGCAGATCATTGCTGGCATTCGCTGTCAGGCTGCCGTAGTAAGTCGGGCTCGTCGGCACCGCACCGCCAGACAGAACCGGGCACTTGCCGGTGGTGTTTGAGGTGATGGCCGTGGCTTCTGCCCAGGTGCACAGGTAGCCGGCCGGGTCCACGGTGGGCGCATTGCCCGCCACCCAGCTGCTGGGCAGGAAGCTTGAGAGCAGGCCGTTGTTGTCTACCGGCTGCAGGAAGTGTGAGTAGCGGACGCCCACGTTCACCGTCAGACGGCGGGTTGCGCGCCAGTCATCCTGGATGAATGCTTCTTCCTGCAACTCCGCCATGTCCGGCACCGCAGCGATGTTGGTCTGGGTGAAGCCGTTGTTGGAGTAGTTCAGCAGGAAGTTGGCAATCGACTGCTCAAACGGCACGTTGTGCGCCGCGTTGTTCAGTGATCCCGCCGGCATATTCGCTCCGTTGAAGTTGAACGTGCCTGCGTTGCTGCCGGTTGCGTTCTCCGTCTTCTCGTAGTGATTGATGCTCGCGCCGATTGTGATGGTGTGCTGGCGCCACGTGCGCGTCAGGCTACCGAAGATGTTGTGGTTCTTGCTGTAGTCGTTATAGATGCCGGGGCCTGTAATCGACGTTCCGCTCTGGAAGGTCAGGATCGGCACGATGCCCAGGGTGTTGGTGAAGGGCAGCGCCGGATTGATGTCCGGCGAGTTGGCGCTGGCGTTCAGGCCCGAGGGCTTGCTCAGGATCGCGCCCGAAGTATACGCATAACCGAAATCAACCAGTGTCTTGGGTGAGACCACATAGGTCAGGTGGCCCATATGCGTCGTGCCCGGCGACGTGGTCTTGGTTCCATCCACGCCCGGCAGACCGGATGAATTGGTGAACAGGCCGTTCGGCTCGGTCGTCGGCAGGCTGTCATGAATATAGCGATAGAAGACGCTCGCCTTCGCATTGATCTTGTGATCGATGCGGACCAACTCCTGCAGATTGTTGTAGTAGCTCTTGGCGTTGTAGATCAGCGCGTGCGGATCCTGGCCGGCAGCAGCGTTGCCGTTGGGCGCTGGCAGCTTGGAGTAGATGTCCTTGATGTAGGCGGCTGCTGTTACAGAGGTCGGCGTTACGGTGTTGCCGGATACGCCGGTGCCGCCCGTGGCGCAGGTTGCCGCTGAACCCGAGGTGCAGACCGGATCGGCAAACATGAAGGAACCGGGAGTCGTCAGGCCGATCTCGGAAGGCAGCGGCTCATACGTAGTCTGGGTGGACGAATTCACAACGCGGCGAGCTTCCAGCGAGAAGAAGAAGAACGTCTTGTCGTGGCCGTCATAAAGGTGCGGAATAACCACCGGGCCGCCAACCGTGCCGCCGAAATCGTTGTAGCGAAGCTCCGGCCGCGCCACGATGGTGGTGGCTGTCTTGTTGAAGTAGCTGTTGGCGTTGAAGACGTCGTTGCGGAAGAACTCATACACGGAGCCATGCAACTGGTTCGTGCCAGAGCGCGTGACCACGTTGATCTGCGAACTGGCGGTGCGGCCATAGGCTGCAGAGTAAGTTCCGCGCAGCGTTTTGAACTCCGCGATCGCATCCACGCTGGGGTAGTTGATGGCGGTCAGATTCGACCCGCGGTCCAGGTTGTCAGCGCCGTCAATCGTCCAGTCATTGGTGCTGGAGCGGTGGCCGTTGATGGAGAAGGACAGCGTATTGGTGGTACCGGAGGGCAGCGAATTGCCGATGTAGAGCTGGTCTGTGGTGCCGCCGTAGACTACCCCCGGCTGCAGCGCGACCAGTTGCTCATAGTTGCGATTGTTCAGGATGAGTTCGCGCACCTGGGTGCCGGTGATCACGCTCTGTGTGGCGGCATTCTCCAGATCGATCTGCGCCGCTTCCGCGGTCACCACAACGCTTTCACTCGCGTTGCCGGCGTGCAGGGATTGGTTCACCGTCAGCGCATCGTTCGCATGCAGGATCAGATGCGTGACGACTCCCGTAGAGAACTTGGGCGCTGTGACGCTGACGCTATACACCCCAATGGGCAGCGATGTTGCCGTATAGAAGCCAACGGTGTTGGTGGTGACCGTGCGGACGACCTGGTTGCGATCCGTAGCCGTGAAAACTACGCTGGCCCCCTTCACGACTGCGCCGCTGCTATCGGTAACAGTTCCGCTAATGCTGCCGCTGACTTCCTGGGCGCGGCCCGGAATGCCGGCGAAGGCGAGCACTGCCATCAGAGCAAGTGCAAGGACGCCACGAAGGGTGGTTCTGCTATAGGTCATACGCTGGTCTCCTGAAATAAAACAACTGCATTGTACTGTGTCCGAACTATCTCACCGGGTATTTGGTCCTACCACTGTGGAGCATCGCTCAAAATCCACTAAAACCTTTTTGTGAAATCCATCCCCGGTCGTATACGCTGCGGACGAATTGCTATGAATTTGAGCCTTCCGATTTGATTACGATGAAACGACATTGTCAATGCCTATGTAAAAAGATTCCTGAGCAGGTGCGCTTTTTCGTTGGATATTGCTTCCCAACCCGCCGCCGGCTCCTCCGATTGCTCAGACCACTCAATCCCGGGGCGTCGGGATTCCTGCCGCCTGCCTGCTAGGATGGGTATCGCACCTGTTCGGCATAGTCCTGTAGCTTCCCTTTAACCAGATCCCCCTGGAGAGTGATGGTTCCTACCCGAGTTGTGCAATCTTCGCGTACCCGCAATAGCCGTATATGGATTGCGACTTTCCTCGCCCTGGTCGCCGCCCTGTCCATGGAACCGGCATGGCTGCTTGCCCGCAGCAACGCTCCCTACGCTATCGGTGACTGGCTGATTAACTACAGTGGAGGCTTTGTCCGCAGGGGGCTGCCGGGCGAAATTATATTACTGTTGCACCGGCTCAGCCATCTTCCACTTGCATGGGTGGCCTATGGCATACAGGTACTGATCTTTATTTGTTTTCTGGTGGGAGTCTACAAGCTTATTGCCGGGCTCCGTCTTAATCTGTGGACGGCTGCAGCCTTCTTCTCACCGGCCACCCTCTCTTTTTTCCCGCTGAATCGCACCATGGGTTACCGCAAGGAGATTCTTCTTTACGCCGGCTTGACGCTGATCCTGCTGCTGCTGCGCTCAGCACGTCTCAGGGATTGGCAGCTGAGTGGAGCTTTGACGGTTATCCTCGGCGGTCTGGTGCTCTCTCATGAAGCGTCGCTGGTCTGCTTCCCATATTTTGTCGCTGCGGTGGTCGCAAGCAGAAAGACCTTGAGTGCCGCGGTGCGCATCTTCGCCGTGCCTGCCGCTGTGTCCGCCATCGCTCTGGCGGCGGTCATGCTGCATCCGGGAACCAGGCAGACGGCGCAGTCCATCTGCAGTTCCATTGGCGGCACTCTGAACGCAAAAGTAGAAGCTACGGACGTACCCGGCGTTTGCAATGGCTCCATCCTCTGGTTGCAAGCTCCGATTACCGAGTATCGAGAGCTGACGCTGCCGCACATTCATCAGCCGGGCATCATTCCCCGGTTCAGCTTTTTGGCGCTGCTGACGTTTATTCCGGGGTTTGCCGCGCTCGCGGTTTTGTATCGCAGAAATCAGCTTCGTCGCGAAGCTGCAGTCGTTTCGCTCTGTGCGATAGTCGCTATCTCCGGCTCGTCTTACCTGTTTCCCAATGGGATGGACTGGGGGCGCTGGATCAATATGCAGGCGGTCTGTCTGATGCTGCTCGTGCTCTTTCTGGCCGGCGCCACGGAGGCCCGTACGTCTGCAGAGAGTGAGCGTCAGCCAACACCCTATCGCTGGCGACGTATACTCGCCTCCATTGGATTGGCGCTCTATGCGACGTGCTGGACACTCCCGATGGTGAGCGAGTGGCAGATCTCGGGCGGTTATCTTGCTTTCGCCGCGCACGCCGGTGCAAGGTTCATCTATCGTCATTAGCCTTCCGGCTCTTTGAGCCGGTGAAATTGTTATTCTTGTACGTATATCCGGCCAAGCCGGGCAATGCCATTTCTCTATGAAGATACCTTTCCCCAAGCGAATCGCTCCCTGGCATGCCGGCATTTTTGCGGCTCTACTCTGCCTGATCGAGATTCTGCAGGGAACGCAGCCTGTTTTTGCCGCCGGTGTCTTTATCTACATTGTGGCAGCCACCATTGCATTCAATCTGGCCGGGGGCATGAACCGCCCGACCGGCGCATTTGTCATGGCCAATGCGATGCTTTGTCTCATCATTGGGCAATGCGTCAAGGTAATCCTTGGCGAGCCGGCCGATAGCAATCTTGGCGCTCCGTTGCTGACGATTGCCGTCTATTGCGGGGGAATGCTCTCCATCCTGGCCGGGGTTGCTCTTTCTCGGCGATTCCTTCCAGAGAAGGCGCTTCTGGAGCGGGGGGATCAGGATAGCCGCATGAGCCAGATCGCGATCACCTGCACCCTCCTGGGTATAAGCAGCGGATTTATTCTTGCTGTGATCGGGAATGCACCTGGATCGATTGGCGCCATATTCCAGCAGTTTGGCCAGTTTCTTCCGCTCGGGATGCTGATTGCTGTCTATGATTGCATCCGTCGATCCAACGGGCGCAAGAGTATCAACACGATCTTCGTCCTTGGCGCGCTCTTCACGATCCTGAATGGCGGTATTTTAGGTACATCCAAACAGGCACTCTTCACTCCCATTGCCTGCTATGTGATTGTCTGCGGCGCCCTCAGGTATCGGTTCAAGCCCGTCAATATCGCTGCCTTTGCCTGCATTCTCTTCGTGGTGGTTTATTATCTGGTGCCCTACTCGCAGGTCGTTAGAAACTACACCCGAACTATCGGCACCTATTCAGAACAGATTGACGCCGCAGAGTACTGGCTGAGCCATATCGATGCGGTCCGGGCTGAGTACACGCAGGCCAATGAAGATACTGCAATCACGTATGGACCCCACTACTTTACCCAGAGCAGTGCTTTTCTTGAACGCCTCACGATGATCGTCATAGACGACAGGCTGATTGATGTAACTCAGGAGAGGGGATTTGAAGGGCCGCGTCCACTCATTGTGGGCGCGGAGAACATCATTCCGCATTTCATCTGGGCAGGTAAGCCGGATTTTGTCTTCAATAACTCCTATGCGCACGAGGTTGGCGTGCTCTCGGAGGATGACTTCAATACCAGCGTCTCCTTCAGTTCCTCGGCGGACGCCTATCACGAACTCGGCTGGGCCGGTGTGTTTCTGGTGATGCCTATTCTTCTCGGGCTCATGTTTTATGTGGTGGATGCGATTTCGGGGGATGTGAGCCACAGTCCATGGGGGCTTACCTATACCGTCCTCTTTTTTCATGCTGCCCCTGAAATGTTGCTGGGCATTGCTTTTAATGTCTGTACGACGTTCACTTTTATTGTTCTTGTCACCGCCTATGCTGCCCGCTATGTCTTCCCGCTGCTGGGCAGCTTCGTAGTACCCGAGCGCCGCAAGTTAGCAGTGGTGCGCGCCTTGCGTACGCCCGCTCCGCCCGCTGCTGCGCCTCCGTCCGCTTAGGCCTTGGCCGCAACGGTGCAGTTTTTTGCGCCGGGCACTGCCCAACCCATACACTGGAACAGCATGAATAAGCTTGTCTTCGGTAACCTGGTACACCGCCCGCTTCGCTCCCTGATCAGCGTCTTTGCGGTCGCGATTGAAGTCGTTATGATCCTCTCCATCGCGGCTGCGCTCATGGGCATGCTCAATGGAACCAAGACGCGCACCAGCGGCATCGGCATGGATATTGCCGCGCGCCCCGGCACCAGCAGCAACCTGGTCAGCGTCAGTGGAGCGCCTGCGCCGCTGGGTATTGCGGCCATTCTGCGCCGCATCCCTCATGTGGAAGTGGTTGCGCCGGTGAACATCCACCTGAGCGGCGGAGCCAAGCTGGAGAACATCTACGGCATCGACTTCGAGAGCTTTAATGCGTTGCGTCCGTTCCGCTTTCTCGCCGGTGGGCCATTCCAGGGGCCGCGCGACGCCATCATCGATGATTACGCCGCCGGCACCGGCAAGAACGCGCTCCACGTCGGTGACAACATCCGCATCATGAATAACGATTTCCGCATCTCCGGCATCGTGGAGCACGGCAAGGGCGGGCGCAAGTTCGTTCCTATCGCCACGCTTGATGAGTTGGACGGCGATGTGGGCGCCAGCGCCTTCTACATCCGCACGGAAAATCCGCCGACGTTTCAGGAGTCAGTGAAGCAGGCCATCCTGGCCCAGCCGGGACTGGAAAAGTACGACGTGGAATCGCTGGACGAGCTGATGAGCCAGCTCACGCCGGAGAAGATGCCCGGCTTCAACATCGCGCTGCACCTGGTCATCGGCATCTCGGTGGTCATCGGCTTCCTGGTCATCTTCCAGTCCATGTACACCGCCGTCATGGAGCGCACGCGCGAGATCGGCATACTGAAATCCATGGGGGCGTCACGCTCTTACATTGTGGGGCTGGTGCTGCGCGAAACCGGGTTGCTGGCCGTGGCTGGAATCGTTCTCGGCATTGTGATTGCATTTGTGCTGGAGGGGGTCTTCCATCGCACCCAGCCGACGCTGGACTTCGTGATCACCGCGGACTGGGTGCTGAAGGCGACAGGAATCGCGCTGGCCGGGGCACTGCTGGGGGCGTTCTATCCTGCTCTAAAAGCAGCCCGTAAGGACCCGATTGACGCCCTGGCGTACGAATAGACGGAGCCGGGCGGGCCGGGACGGGTCGTTGTGGCCGTTTTGCACCACTTTTCGTTGACGCAACCCACGGATTCGGCTATTCTTAAATCTCGCGCAGTATCGCGCCTGCACGTCCGTATGTCACACTGCGGATTGGCCGGGCCGGCGAGCGATGTGGATCCACTCGAGAGCCTCAGCGGCTCCGGAAGCACCCACCTCACACACTGTCAGTTCATGCTCCGGCGTCTTCCGGCATCTATTTGCGGATAAACGAACCGGGGTGCGCATGATGGCTGCCGCGCGAAAAGATTCGAGTTTCTTGAGAAGCAGGAGAGCAGCATGTCTACTTTTATTCCGACCGCGCAGAACTTTGAGCGCAAGTGGTTTGTGATTGACGCCAGCGGTAAGACGCTGGGCCGTCTGGCCACGCAGGCTGCCAGCATTCTGGCAGGCAAGAACAATCCCATCTACACGCCCTACATTGATACCGGCGACCACATCGTCGTGATCAATGCAGAGAAGATCGTGCTCACGGGCCTGAAGGCGCAGCAGAAGCTCTATCGCCGCTACACCGGTTTCCCCGGCGGTCTGCGCGAGGAGTCGTTCACCAAGCTGCTGGCACGCCGTCCGGAAGCGATCGTGGAGCAGGCCATCAAGGGCATGCTGCCGAAGAACAAGATGGGCCGCCAGATGGGCACGAAGCTGAAGGTCTACCGTGGCAGCGAGCATCCGCACCAGGCGCAGGCACCGGTTGCGCTGGCAATAAAGTAACGCACGATTTTGCACTAAATTTTGTTGGATGCGCCCGGTACAAACCGGCGCAGAAGGTTTGAGGAGCTACATGGCAGAACTCGTACAGTATTATGGCACCGGACGCCGCAAGGCCAGCGTGGCGCGCGTTTTCCTGCGTCCCGGCAGCGGCAAATTCACGGTGAACGGCAAGCCGTTTGAGACCTACTTCGTTACCGCGCAGCAGCGCGTCGCAGCCATGCGCCCGCTGGTGGTTTCGGAGACAGGCGGCCAGTTTGATGTGGTCACCACCGTGCGTGGCGGCGGCATCATGGGCCAGGCGGATTCCGTCAAGCTCGGCATTGCACGCGCTCTGATGCTCTTCAACGCGGAACTGCGCAAGGGGCTGAAGGCCGACGGCCTGGTCTCCCGCGACGCCCGCATCAAAGAACGCAAGAAGTACGGACAGAAGGGTGCCCGTGCACGCTTCCAGTTCAGCAAGCGCTAGTCCTTATTGTCGGTACACGATTTTTGTCATTCTGAGCGGAGCGAAGAATCTCACTCCGCTCAGAGCGGCAACGCAGTACAGGCAGTTGCAGTGAGTAAGTGGAGTTAAATTTCCCGTTTTGACTGGGCAACAATCCTGGCGCGTGACCGGCCAAGGATGACCTGGATATAAGGAGCCATTATGGCAACGATCACCATGAAGGAACTGCTCGAAGCAGGCGTACACTTCGGGCATCAGACCAAGCGCTGGAACCCGAAGATGAAGGAGTATATCTTCGGCGAGCGCAACGGCATCTACATCATCGACCTGCAGAAGACGCTGAAGATGTTCAAGGAAGCGTCCAAGTTCGTTACTGACCTGACCGCCTCCGGCAAGGTGATTCTCTTCGTCGGCACCAAGCGCCAGGCGCAGGATGCCATTGCCGAAGAGGCCAACCGCTGCGGCATGTTCTACATCAACAACCGCTGGCTGGGTGGTCTTCTGACCAACTGGGTCACGGTGCAGAAGTCGGTGAAGCGCCTGCAGGAGCTGGACGAAATGTCCACGGACGGTCGCTACGAGCTGCTGACCAAGAAGGAAGTCATCAAGCTGGAGCGCGAGCGCAAGCATCTCAACGCCAACCTCGTCGGCATCAAGAATATGAAGCGCCTGCCTGACGCGCTCTTCATCGTCGACTCCAACAATGAAGCTATCGCCGTCGCGGAAGCCCGCAAGCTCGGCATCCCGGTGGTCGCCGTGGTGGATACCAACTGCGATCCGACCGTGGTCGACTACGTTATCCCCGGCAACGACGATGCACTGCGCGCCATCCGCCTGTTCACCACCAAGATCGCCGATTCGGCGGCCGAGGGTGTGCAGATGGTTCATGACAAGGCCTTCGAAGAGTCCACCGCTGACGTGGTGGCCATCGAGCAGGATGCGAATATGGTCGGCGAAGTAGCCGAGGGCGAAGCTGCTCCCGAAGTTGCCGAAGAGACCGCAGCAGCCGAGCCGGTTGCCGCCGAAGCCGAAGAGGCCATCGATCTGGAAGCTGCACTGGGCGGCGGAATCCGCAAGGCTCCCGCAGCTGCAACCGCGGAAGAGATTCCGGTCGCCATCGAAGCCGGCTCCTAAGCAGTTCACGAAACTCAGCATGGATGAGCGTGGCTGCCAGTTCAATTGGCGCCACGCTCTTTGTGCATTAGCGACGGAGAATGAGAAGCAGATTCTTCGCTGTGCTCAGAATGACAAACAATTAGTGAAGGGAATTTGAGATGGCAAGTGCAACGGAGGAAGTAGTGAAAATTGATGCGAAGCTGGTGAAGGAACTGCGCGAGAAGTCCGGCGCGCCCATGGGCGACTGCCTGAAGGCTCTGCAGGAGGCAAAGGGCGATATGGAAAATGCCTTTGTTGTGTTGCGCAAGCGCGGCATGGCGTCGGCTGCCAAGAAGGCATCGCGCACCACCAATGAGGGCGCCGTGGGCAACTACATCCACGCCGGCGGCAAGATCGGCGTCATGGTTGAGATCAACTGCGAGTCCGATTTCGTCGCCCGCACCGACGACTTCAAGGGCCTGCTCACTGACATCGCCATGCACATCGCCGCGGTTGACCCGCGCTACGTGCGCAAGGAAGACGTCACCCCCGCCGACATGGACCGCGAGAAGGAAGTCTATCGCGCCCAGGCTGCCGCCACCGGCAAGCCCCCCGCCGTCGTCGAGAAGATCGTCGAAGGCAAGCTCGGCAAGTTCTATGAGGAGTTCTGCCTGCTGCAGCAGCCCTTCATCAAGGAGCCGACCGTCACCATCGAAGAGCTCATCAAGCAGAAGATCTCCAAGCTGGGCGAGAACATCTCGGTAAGCCGCTTCGCGCGCTTCAAGGTGGGCGATCCCAACTGGACCGTGGCGCAGACCAAGAACGCAGAACCCGCCGCCGAATAACTCTGGCGCAGCCCAAATCAAAAAAGCCCGGACCTCGGTCCGGGCTTTTTTGTGCGATGATGTTTGCCAAGAGGGAACCATGCGACACATCTGTCTTCTTGCTCTGCTGTTTATCGCCGTTCAAGCATCGCCCGCCACAACCCCAGCGAAGCACCCCTGCAAGACACCTCAGATTGCGCCAAACTGCTATTGGGCGCACGGGCGGCTCAGTGTTTATAACGGCGGCTATCCCAATTTTCGTTTATGGAGAATCGGTACCAACAGGATGATGGGAATATGGAACAGTCCATGGGACTATGCTCATCGGGATCAAATGGTACTTGAAGATGAGGACGACAATTTTCCAGCGAATATTGAGACACTGAAAATTAACTTTTTGCAGGTAAACTTATTTGGAGATTTTGAAGTTTGCCCATTGGAGCCATTGAAGCCCGCCGCTAGGCAGGCTGCCTGCATTGCGGCTGCCAAGCATCTCGTAACCAAACCGTATTGATCCCACTGCAACTTCCGTCCCATTGTGGTCCGACCTCGCGCATCTGCGATAATCAAAAAGGCATGTATAAGCGCGTACTCCTCAAACTCTCCGGTGAAGCCCTGGCAGCAGGGCGTGGTTTCGGCATTGACGTCCCCTACATTCACAAGATCGCAGCAGAAATAGCCGAAGTCCAGAAGCAGGGCACTGAGATCGCCCTCGTCATTGGCGGCGGCAACTTCTTCCGTGGCATCGCCGAGCAGGCCGCGCACATGGACCGCGTTGCCGCGGACAACATGGGCATGCTCTCCACCGTGCTCAACTCCATCGCCATGCAGGACGCCATCGAAAAGCAGAACATCCAGTGCCGCGTGATGACCGCGATTGAGATGCACCAGGTAGCCGAGCCTTACATCCGCCGCCGCGCCGTCCGCCACCTGGAAAAAGGCCGTGTCGTCATCTTCGCCGCCGGCACCGGCAACCCCTACTTCTCTACGGACACCGCCGCCGCCCTGCGCGCCATGGAGATCAAGGCCGACGTGCTGATGAAGGCGACCTCAGTGGACGGCGTCTACAATGCCGATCCCAAGAAAGACACCACCGCGGTGAAGTTTGAACAGATCACCTACATGGACATTCTCAAGCTCGGCCTGCGCGTGATGGATACCACGGCTGTTTCCATGTGCAAAGACAACAACCTGCCCATGATCATCTTCAACATGAATGTGCCCGGTAATATTCAGCGCGTCATCAGCGGAGAAAAGATCGGTTCGCTGGTTACCGCTTAAAAACCTCAGCACGGATTCCACGGAAACTGCGGGAGCAATGCGGATTTAAAGCCAGGTACGTTTTAGATTTAAGAATCTGTTTGTCTTTACTCATTCCTGGCTTTGCTTATACTCTGAGTCGGTTTTATCCCCTGTTTTTTTGTTTTCGATCCACTCTTATCCGTATAATCCCTTCCATCCGTGCTGAGCTTGTTTTGCACGTCGAGGGACAGCCCGCTTGGACCATACCGCCGCCGCCACTACTACGCCACCACCTCCCGCCAAGCCTGCATGGCGCAAACCGGCGCTGCCTGCGCTGACCGGCATCCGCACCATCTTCGCACTCACCATCATCTTCTTTCACTTCTCCAATCCCGCGATGTTCGGCGTCTTTGAACCCGTGGTGAACAATGCCTTTGTGTTCGTGGGCTGCTTCTTCCTGCTGTCGGGCTACATTCTGGCGTACAACTACGGCGACCGCGGCGCCTCGCTCTCCAAACGCGAATTCTGGCTGGCCCGCTTCGCCCGGCTCTATCCCATCTACCTGCTGGCGCTGCTGATCTCGTATCAGATGCTGATGGCAGAGTGGCACTACCAGACGCGCGCGCACTTCGTAGAGGGCATCATCCTGACGCCGTTGCTGCTGCAGGGCTTCTCGCCGCTGCTGGCGACCTTCTGGAATACTGTGGCGTGGACGCTCTCCTGCGAGGTGATGCTCTACATCGCCTTCCCATGGATCATCGCGCTGCGCTGGACGCGTTCGCCGCGCAAGCTGGCATGGCTGGTGGCGGCATTCTGGGTACTGGGCATGGTGCTGCCCGCGCTGTACCTCATCCTGCAGCCCGATGGGATTGCGCACACCAACCGCTTCTCGCCCGGCATGTGGCTGCGCACGCTCAAGTTCACGCCCATACCGTATGCGCCCACGTTCCTGGCCGGTCTCGCGCTGGGGCTGCTGCAACTGCGGGTCACGCTCTCAACCCGCGCGCGGCTGTGGATGGCAGGGGGCGCCATCATCGCGCTGACTGCGCTGTTTCACTTCTGGATGGGCGCGCTGCCGTATCCCATGCTGCACGTGGGGCTGCTGACGCCGCTTTTCGCGGTGCTCATTCTGGGATTGAGCGGCGACCACTGGATATCAAAGATCTTCGCCATCAAACCGATGGTGATCCTGGGGGAGGCGACATACTGCCTTTACCTGCTGCACTTCAACGGCTGGAACCTGCTGCACAAATATGACGTGCCCGCGCGGCTGCATGTGCAGGCGCTGGAGCCGTGGTTCTCCTATGCTGTGCTGGTGGCGTTCGCGCTGGGCGCATACTACGCGGTGGAGATGCCGGGCAGGCGCTGGATACTGCAGCGCTGGTCGCACCGCCGGGCGGGTTAGACAGGCATTAAGCGCACACAGCAAAGCCCGCCGGAATGGCGGGCTTTGCTGTGTGCGGAAGAGCGTTCCGCGATTAGGGTTGCAGTGCCTGGAAGGAGTGTGCTCCTGCCTGAACCGCGACAGCACAGGTGGGGTTGCCGGCGGTGTTGAACGGAGTGTTCTGGATGTTGGCGAGGGCGCCGGTGTGCGCATCGAGCTGCATGCCGCTCACCGAGTTATCCACGAAGTTTGAGGTATACAGGTACACGCCTTGCGACGGCTCAATAGTGACGCAGTTGGGGCCGGTGCCGGTGGCGCTGACGCCGTTGGAGAAGACGCCCGCGGGCGTGCCGGTCGCGGTGTCAATCGCATATCCGCTTACCGTGCTGGCGTTGTAGTTGGTCACATAGACGTACTTGCCGCGCGGGTCCACGGTAATGCCCTCAGGGTACAGGCTGGTGCTGAACGGACCGTTATTCATGGGCGAGAGCGTGCCGTTGGACTGCACGATGTAGCCGATCAGCTGGTTCGATGTGGAATCCGTCACATAGACAAAGCGCGCCGTCGGATCTTCTGCGATGGCGTGCGGCGTGACGCCGGCTGCTACGGTGGCAGTGGCCAGCGGAGTGAGTGCGCCGGTGGTCAGGTTCATCTGGAACTGGCGGATGAGGGACCCTCCGGATGTTCCGGGATTTTGCTCCACCACGTAGATGTAGGGCACATAGTTTGCCGGGCAGGCCAGCGGCGCCGTGGTGCAGGGCGAGACGCCGATGCTGACGGGATTGCTGCCGGCCAGGAAGTAGGGCAGCGCACCGTTGGCTACAGGTGTGGAGTTCAGCGAATTGTCAGAGTTGATGGCGAAGACGGCCACGCCGCCCGGACCAACGCCGCCGATGGGATAGCCGTGCTGGTAGGCGAAGGCGACGACCAGGTACTTGCCGGTGCCGTCAATGACTGCGGCGACCGGGAAGGTGCCCGCGGTGCCCGCCGGTCCCAGGTTGTAGGTGTTCTTGGGGTAGAGCTTGCCATCGGTGCCGATGAGGAATTCCACGATGTTCGAGCTGTCGTGGTTGAGGACGTAGACGGCCTGGCTGTTGGGCGAGAGCACGACCGCGACGGGGTTGATGCCGCCGGAATCGTAGGGCGAGTCGACCATCTGCTGCAGCGAGCCAGACTGGTTGTCTACCTTGTAGGCGCTGACGGTTCCATTGGGGCTGCCTGCAACGGACTTTGATCCCGTGACGTACAGGTAGTCGAGCGTGTAGTCCGTACTGCACGCGGTCATGCCGAGACCAATGGCCATGGAGAGTGCGGTCGCCCGGGTGATGCGGCTTATCTGCGAGAACTTCATGCGTGTCCTTCGAATTGCGTCTGCGGGATTGCGCCCGCGGTAGTGTAAGAAAAAATCGATGGCGCCAATACGCCAGTCCGCTTAACTCGTGTAGCCGCTCACCGTCAGGCAGGCAGCCTGCCCGGAGATCGGGAAGACCGTATTGCGCGTCAGGGTGGAGAGCTGTCCGGTGTTGGCATTCAACTGGTAGCCGGTTACCGTGCTGTCATTATGGTTCGAAACATAGACGTACTGGTTCGATGGGTCCTGCACCATGCAGACTGCGCCGGAACCTGCCGGGTACGGGCTGTCCGGAATCAACTGCGGCTGGCCCGTGCTGGCAATGGTGTAAGCCGTGATCTGGCTGACCGATGTGTTCGGGTTGGCGTTGTTTCCCTGGCTGACCACATACAGGAACTTGCCGTTTTGCGAAGCCATGGTCCATACCGGGTTAGAGGTAAGCGTAGGCAGCACGGTGCCGCCCGTCGGAAGCGATGAGAGCGCACCGGTGGACCCAACGGTATAAATGAGCAGCGAATTGGTGCCCGCATCGGTGAGATAGACATAGCTGCCGGAGACGCTGCTGCCGATGGAGGTCAGGTTGGTGCCGATGGTGCCGGTCGTGGAACTGGCCACATTCACCAGCTGGCCGTTGGCGCCCGCGCTGTAGATGTAGATGGACTGGTCGCCGGTGTCGAGCGTGTAGACATAGCCGCCGATGACGCGCAGCATGGTGGGCTTCCGCCCGACCGCGAAGTAGGTGGGCGGATTGTTGCTGCCGAGGCCGGTGTTCACGATAGGCGTCAGGCGGCCGGTATCGGTGGCCACGCTGAAGACGCTGATGTCGCCGGGGATGGAAGCGGTGGTGCCCGCTGCTGCCGTCACGCAGGTCGGGTTCACCTGGTCTACGGCATACAGGTAGCGACCGCTGGAATCCACGGAGAGCCACTGCGGGTTATAGCCCTGGGTGTAATAGGTCTGCTGGAAGGTCAGCACGCCGTCGCCGCCGACCAGGAACTCAGAGATCGAGCCGCCGGTGTTGACCGGGCAGGCATTGGCGGTGCCGGGGGTGGAGGTGCCGCGATTCAGGACAAAGAGGAATCGGCCGCCGGGGAAGACCACGGCATTGCCGGGATTGGTGCCGCCGGTGGTGTAGGGCGAGTTGACCATGTTGGTCAGGTTGCCGGTGCGGTCGTCAATCTTGAAACCGCTGATCTGACCAAAGGTGCCGGAGTTGGTCAGGGTACCCATTGCATACAGGTAGCCAATGGTGCCGCTGCCGCAGGAGGACAGACCGGCTCCCAATGCGAGCGTGGAGACTAGGGCCGCTACTTTCCGGCCGAAATTGCTAAACTTCATGTGCTTCCTTTTGTCCTGGGTTGCAGGAACGGGCGGTCAGGCTGCGCTCCGCAACGAGAAATCTCTTGGGTTAAGAACCTGCATTTCATTGTAAAAGCTGGCGCGAGTTTGTGCCACTTTTGGGGCAGAGCTTTTACGGTGGCCTGTGGCAAACCGGCGGACCGGTTTCCGGACAGGCACGATTCTGCGCGCCGAATGGCCTAATCCCGCCAAATGACTGGAATCAAAATATCTTCATGTGGATGGTCAGATATTTCTTGGGATCGCTGCGAATTGTACTGACCAGCTGCTCACTGCTGACCAGCAGCTTGTCCAGATCGTTGTAGGCCTTGTCATCCGTGGCCAGCTTGCCCAGCGTGCCCTGCCCCTGGTCAATCTTGCTGATCAGGTCATCGGCGCGGCTCAGGGTATCGCTCAGCTCCGCAGCGAACTTCGGGTCTTTGGCGAGCACGCCCAGTCCGCCCTTGCCCGCGTCTACATCAGCCAGCAGCGAGTTGGCGTGCGCCAGCGTCTGATTGAGATTGTTGTAGAGCGCGGGATCGTTGATGAGCTTGCCGGCAGAGCCCTGGCCGCTGTCAATCTGCTCAGAGACATGCTGCAGATGGGCGGCGGTCTCATTCAGATGGTTGTAGAGCGAGTCGTCGGTCATCAGCTTGCCGACGGTGCCTTTGCCGTTGTTCATGTTGCGCGTGAGCGTCTGCAGGTCGCCCATGGCGGAGTAGGCCTTCTGGTAAAACTCGTCGCTGGCAATTAGTTTTCCAATGGAGCCGTTGCCGCTGGTGATGTTGTCCAGCAGGGCATTGGCCTTGGCCAGAATGACATTGAGTTGCTCAATGGTTCCCTGGCTGGACTTGATGACGTCGGTGATGCTCGGGGTTTCCATGGTGGTGAGCTCGTCGCCGGATTTCAGCGGCGGGCCGCTGGCGAACTGGCTGTTGATGTCCACTACGGTATCGCCCAGCACGCCGATGGTGGAGAGCGAGGCCTTGGAATCCCGATGCAGATCCTGCGCGAAGCGGCCGCTGATCTTCATGGTGACTTCGACGGGCGTCAGGCGGCGGTCGGGCGCATTGCTGACGCGGATGGCGGAAACCGAACCCACGGTGACGCCTTCCAGCGAGACGGGAGCACCGACCTTCAGGCCGGCGGCATTCTCAAAGTAGGAGCGGACCTTCATTTTGGGCGTAAACAGGCCACCCACGGAGCCGGTCATCAGGAAGACCAGGGCAATCAGAGCCACAATGGCCGAGCTGACCAGCAGACCGACCTTCAATTGAGACCAACGGACTTCCTTCTGGCTAGGCATGGCTCTCCTCTAAAACAGTTCTGCAATCCAACACAGAGTCCATGTGAGGCTTCTGGGGGCTCGTCGCAAGAATACCATCATGCACACGGGACATTGCTCAGTTTAGATGCGGGAAAGTGCTCCTGGGTTTGAGTAAAACTCATGCAGATTCAAGCAGAACCGTTGCCAGGGCAAGTTCCCGGCTGTGGGTGATGGAAAGGGAGGCCGCATGAGCACCCATTACCGCGGCCCGGACGGCGGCGCGGCCATGCAGCTTGAGCGTGGGCCGCTCACCCGGCTTGCGGACCACCTCGATCTCTTTCCAGGTCACGCCCCGGGCGATGCCCGTGCCCAGTGCCTTGGCCGCGGCTTCCTTGGCGGCGAAGCGCCCGGCATAGCTCTCTGCCGCATTCTTCTTGCGCTCACAGAAGGCAATCTCGCCCGGCGTGAAGATGCGTTCCAGAAAGCGCTGGCCGTAGCGCTCGATGCTATGGCGGATGCGCGCGATCTCGATGATGTCAGTTCCGGTGCCAACCAGCATGGCACTCAGGATAACGCGTTTGGTTCCTTCTGCACGTTGGGAACGTGACCCTTGTACCGGTCAGGGCCGTGGGAAAGTTGTTCCGCGAAGCGCTGGGGCCGATGTCAAAGTATCCGCAAAAGCAGAAAGCACTGGGCGGAGGACAGGCCATGGCGACACGCATTCAGATTATCCAGGGATACAGTTTCGAGGACAGGGAAGACCTTCTGCCGGCGCTGGTCGATGCCATTGTCCGCTGCGGAGGATGGGTGCTGAACCGCCGCGATATCTCTGAGCAGACGCTGGAGCTGCAATTGGAGATGGAACTGCGCGGCGTCTTCGATCTGTATGCGGCACTGCTGAGCGCGGGGGTGGAGATGACGCGTTCCGGCCACCGCACGCTGGCGGCGCTCTGCAGCCGGGCCCGCTACGTGCCGCGCCGGGTACAGGGTGAGATCGTGCCGCTGCGCGTGGAAGTAAGTTTTTTGCACGAGATTACGCCGCACTGGGAACTGATGGCGCGGCCAGCGCGCGCCTGAACCTGAGCGGTCAGGCCTCAATCAGGCCGTATTTGCGTTGCCAGTGCTGTTTGAGCAGGCTGCGCACCATCACGCGTTCGGCGGCTGTCAACTGCGGTTCAGTGACCACGACAAATTTTGCCGCGGCAAACTTCGCCAGCTCCAGCATCTTACGGTCGCGCAGCAGGCTGGCGACGCGGAACTCCGGCAGCCCGGTCTGACGCGTGCCGAAAAACTCGCCCGGCCCGCGCTGTGCAAGATCCAGCTCGGCCAGCTCAAAGCCGTTCTGCGTGCGGACCATGGCATCCAGGCGCTCGTCGGCCTGCGGAGAGATTTTGCCGCCGGTCATCAGGACGCAGTAGGATTTCGCGGCACCGCGGCCAACGCGTCCGCGCAGCTGGTGCATCTGCGCCAGCCCGAAACGCTCCGCGTGCTCGATGACCATGATGGAGGCGTTGGGTACGTCCACGCCGACTTCAATGACGGTGGTGGCGATGAGCACGTCAATCTCGCCGCGTTGGAAGCGGCGCATGACCACCTCTTTTTCATCAGCGGCCAGACGGCCATGCAGCAGCGCCAGCCGCAGGCCCTTGAGCGCGCCGGTCTTCAGCGCATCGTGCATGGCGGTGGCGGATTTCAATTCGGGCTTCGGCAGCAGCGGCTTCTGCGCCTTCTTCGATTTCGCAGAGGACTTTTTCGTGACGGCTTCATCGATTACGTCCACGGGAAAGTCCAGCTCGGGCTGATCGTCCTTCGCGCCTTCGATGACCGGGTAGACGATGTACGCCTGGCGGCCCATCTCCACCTGCTTGCGCACGAAGCCCCAGACCTCGTCGGCCATCTCATCGGTGGTGCGGCGCGTGACGATGGGCGTGCGGCCCGGCGGCAGCTCGTCAATCACGCTGAGGTCAAGGTCGCCGTAGAGCGTGAGCGCAAGGGTGCGCGGAATGGGGGTTGCGGTCATCACCAGCGTGTCCGGGTCAAGCGCGTCGTGCTTCTTCATCAGCGCAAAACGCTGCTGCACCCCGAAACGGTGCTGCTCATCCACGATGACCAGGCCGAGATTGGCGAACTCAGTCTTATCCTGAAAAAGTGCGTGGGTGCCGATGACGAACTCTGTTTCGCCGCGCATGATCTTGCCGCGCGTGGCGCGCTTCACGTCATCCTCCAGCGAGCCGGTCAGCAGGGAGATGCGGTAGCGCTTGCTGGACTTCTCCAGAATCTTGCGCGCCGCGAGATAGTGCTGCGTAGCGAGAATCTCAGTGGGGGCCATGAGCGCGGCCTGGTAGCCGTTCTCTATCGCGATCAGCGCGGATTGCAGCGCGACGATGGTCTTGCCGCTGCCCACATCGCCCTGCAGCAGCCGCCGCATGGGGTGCGGCTTGCGCATCTCCGCGGCAATCTCGCCCAGCACGCGCTTCTGGGCGGCGGTGGGATGAAACGGCAGCACCTGCTTGATGGCCTCGCGCACCGGTTCGGTGGTGGCGAAGGCGATGCCTTCGCGGTCGCGCATGCGGCGGCGCTTCAGCTCCAGCCCAAGCTCAAGGTAGAAGAGTTCTTCAAAGATGAGCCGCCGGTGCGCGGGTGTGGCAGAGGATTGCAGGTCGCCGATGGGCGTGCCGGCGGGAGGAAAGTGGACGGCGCGCAGCGCATCCAGCCGCGAGGGCAGGGCAAACTCTTCCAGCAGGGTGGCGGGCAGCGTCTCCGGAACTTCAGCGCGCTGCAGCTCTTCCAGCAGTCCCCACAGCACGCGGCGCAGCCAGCGCGAGGTAAGCTTTGCGCCCCACGCGGTGGTGCCTCCCAGCGATTCGTAGACCGGAACGATGCGGCCCACTTCCAGCATCTGCAGATCGTCTTCGTCGGCGCCGTCGGGCAGTATCTCAAACTGCGGTTGGATCATCTTCATCGCGCCGGCGCGGCTGCGCGAGGGTTCCACCTTGCCGTAGAGCGCAACCATCTGGCCGGTGCGGAACTTGTCTTTCAGATAGACGCCGTGGAACCACGAAGACTTCAGCGTCTGCAAGCCCTGGCCAACCGTCATCTCGAAGATGGGCATGTTGCGCGTGCGCAGCAGGATGCTGCCGCGCACCTCGCCGATAACGGACGCCATGGTACCGGGCTGCAGCGCAGAGAGCGGCTGCGGATTCAGGCGGTCTTCATAGCGGAAGGGCAGGTGGTAGAGGATGTCTTCCACCGTGTGAATGCCGCGCGTGGCCATCTGCTGGGCCAGCCGCGGGCCAATGCCCTTGATGAATTCGACGCTGGTGGAAAGGTCAAGCGCGGATGGACGGACGGGTACGGAGCGCCGTGACGCCGATGCTGCCGCATTGGTTTTCTCCGTGGGCATCTTCATGGTGATGCTATCAGCGCTGCATGTGCAACAGTGCGCGAGTGGAGTTTCGGAGGCACGAAATCGCGGGCTACCGGGAATCATCGCGCGCTGCTATTCTTTAGGTCCGATGGCCATTGTAGAGCTCGACAGCATTTCCAAGGCATATGACAAGAAGGTCGCTGTGGAGCGGTTGAGCCTCCGCATTGAGCCGGGGACGATGTTTGGCCTGCTGGGGCCGAATGGTTCCGGCAAGACCTCCAGCATCCGCATGATGATCGGTATCACCCGGCCCGATACGGGCACGGTGAAGCTCTTTGGCGAGCCGTTTCAGCGCGCCAGCCTGGAGCGCGTTGGCTATCTGCCGGAGGAGCGCGGGCTCTACAAGAAGATGATTGTGCTGGACCAGCTCATTTTTCTGGGACAGTTGCACGGGCTGGACCATGCCACCGCACAGAAGCGCGCCACCGCCTGGTGCGAGCGGCTGCAGATCACGGAAGCGATCCATAAAAAGACGGAAGAGCTCTCCAAGGGAATGCAGCAGAAGATCCAGTTCATCGCAACGCTGATACACGAGCCGGAACTCGTCATTATGGATGAGCCGTTCAGCGGGCTGGACCCGGTGAATGCATCGCTGATGCAGGACACGCTGCTGGAGCTGCGGCGCGAGGGCAAGGCGATACTTTTTTCCACGCACCGCATGGATCAGGTGGAGAAGATGTGCGATGCCATCTGCGTAATCAGCGGCGGCAAGCAGATACTGGCCGGAGGAATGCGCGAGATTAAGCAGCGCTATCACAACAACCGCGTGCAGATTGCATTTGAAGGCAGCGATGCGTTTCTGCATCACGAGAGCGTCGCATCCGCAAAAAACTGGGGCGGGCAAGCCGAGGTCACGCTGAAAGACGGCGCGGATGCGCAGGCGCTGTTGGCTGCGGCCATGCAGGGCGCGAAGGTGCTGCGCTTTGAGGTGAGCGAGCCGACGCTGGAACAGATCTTCATCGAGACCGTAGGCAGCGGAGGCAGAATCGATGCGTAAGACCCTGCTGATCGCACGGCGCGAATTTATGGAGCGCATCCGCGCCAAGAGTTTTGTGGTGATGACGGTGCTGATCCCGGTGCTGATGGGCGGCGGCTTGTTTGCCAGCATCTACTTTGGCGGCCACACGCGCGCGGCGCACATCACCGTGGTCTCGCCGGACACGCAGCTGGCGATAGATGTAGAGAACAAGCTGGCGGCAGAAGATCCTGCGCTGGTGGTGGACGCTATCTCGCCCCCCACGGCGGACACAATGCACATTCTCTCTGCCGATGTGGAAGACAAGGAAAGCGAAGGCTTTCTGTGGGTGGATGCGTCGGCTCCGCAGCAGGCCATTTTCTATGGCGCTCCTGCGATGCACCGGCTGGCAGAGCTGCAGCAGGTCTTGCAGCAGCAGGGCACTCTGCGCCATCCGATCCAGATCGCGCCGCGTAAAATTCGCATGTCGCAGCGGCAGACAGAGAGTCTGTCGAAGCCGAGCTCGGCCAAGGCCATCGCCGGATTTTTCTTCATCCTGATGTATATGGCGGTGATGTTCTACGGCGTGAACGTGGCGCGCTCCATCACGGAAGAGAAGACCTCGCGCGTGTTTGAAGTGATGCTGGCCACCGTCACGCCGGAAGAGATGATGGCCGGCAAAGTGATTGGCGTGGGCGGCGTTGGACTGACGCAGGTCTTCATCTGGATTGCGGCCGCGGCTGTGCTGATCGCAACGCCGCTGGTGCCCATGCTGACCGGAGTAAAGATTACGGTGGCGCTCAGCATTGGGCAGATGCTCTTCTTCCTTCTGATGTTTGCGCTGGGCTTCATGCTGTATGCGAGTATCGCCGCTATTCTGGGGGCGATCGTGAATTCGGAGCAGGAGCTGTCGCAGTTGAATATGGTGCTGGCCATGCCGTTGGCTGCGTGCCTGTTCCTGCTCGCTCCTATCATGGGCAATCCCGATGGCTTGCTGGCGGTACTGGTTTCGCTGGTGCCGCTGTGGACGCCGCTCATCATGTTCACACGCATGGCCGTGGGGCATCCGCCGGCGTGGCAGGTGGTGCTGTCAGTGGTGGATCTGGTGGCCGCAATCTACGCCATGATGTGGATTGCTTCGCGCGTCTACCGCGTGGGCATCCTGATGTACGGCAAGCGGCCCACCATCAAGGAAATTCTGCGCTGGATGCAATACAGCTAGACACGCTACGGCCTCAGATTCATTAGAATTGCAACGTGGCCTCGACTTACAAGTTTTCGCAGCGTATTGCCATTGCGGTGGTGCCGCGCGTTGTCTCTGCGCTCATCCGGCTGGTTACGCTGACACTGCGTTTTCAGATCGTGCGCGAGCCCGGCGCGCACTCTGCGTTTGAAGAGCAGCGGCCCTGTATCTTCATCTTCTGGCACCGTGCGCTGTTGACGGCAGCAGGGCATTTTCGCGACCAGGGCATCGGGATACTGATCAGCCGCAGCTTTGACGGCGAGCTCATCGCGCAGACGGTGGAGCGGCTGGGATTCAAAGCGGTGCGCGGATCGAGCACGCGCGGCGGAGTGGCGGGACTGAGCGGGCTGCAGCAGGCGTACGCCGATGGCCGCCTGGTAGCCATTACGGTGGATGGGCCGCGAGGGCCGAAGTATGTAGCCAAGCCCGGCGCGGTGCAACTGGCGCAGCTGACGGAGAGCGCGGTGTGCCCGTTCTATGTACTGCCGCAGCGCGCGTGGACGCTGAATTCGTGGGATGGCCTGATGATCCCCCGGCCGTTTTCGCGCGTGGTGGTGAGCTATCCTGCGCCCGTGCCGTTTGACCGCGACCCGGATGCGATGCAGGTCGCGGTGCAGGCCGCGCTGGAACGCAGCGTTGCCATGGCGGAAGAGATATGGGATGCGCGCCCATGAGCGAGCGCGTTGCAGACTTTGATTTTCATCTGCCCGAAGAGCTGATCGCACAGCAGCCTCCACTGGAACGCGATGCGGCGCGGATGCTGGTGCTGGATCGAGCCACCGGAGCTTTTGCCGATAGCCATTTTCGCGAGCTGCCGGAGATGCTGGGCCCGGGGGACCTGCTGGTGCTGAATGACAGCCGCGTGATTCCGGCGCGGCTCTTTGCCACGCGAGCCGGCGCGTCATCCCAGAAGCAATTGCCTTCAGGCCGCGTGGAAGTGCTGCTTACCCAGCAGCTTGGGCCGCAGGAGTGGAATGCGCTGGTGCGTCCGGGGCGCAAAGTGCAGGTGGGCGAGCGACTGTTTTTTGCGGTGCATGAAGATGCTCCGCCGCTGCTGGAAGCGGAGGTCGTGGAGCGCGGCGAGTTTGGCGAGCGCACGCTGCGGTTTATGCCGCCGGGTTCACTGCCAGAGAACTTTTTTGCGGCGCTGGACGCCATTGGACACATGCCGCTGCCGCCGTACATCCATCGCGACGATGCAGCCAGCGACCGTGAGCGTTATCAGACGGTATTTGCCGCGGAGCGCGGAAGCGCGGCTGCTCCCACTGCAGGGCTGCACTTCACGCCTGCCGTGCTGGAGGCCATTCGCGCGCGCGGTGTGGAGATTGCTCACGTCACGCTGCACGTTGGTCTGGGAACGTTTCAGCCGGTGCGGGTGGAGACGCTGGATGAAATTTCGCTGCACAGCGAGCATTACACGCTGCCCGCTGCCACGGCAGATGCGCTGAACCGCGCGCGCAGCGAAGGCCGCCGCATCATTGCAGCCGGAACGACCACCGTGCGTACGCTGGAGCACTGCGCGCTGGCTGCTGCTGACGATCCGCTCGCCCCGCACAGCGGCGAGACCAGCATCTTCATCCGCCCCGGGCATTCCTTCCGCCTGGTGGACGCGCTGCTGACGAATTTTCATCTGCCGCAATCCACGCTGCTGATGCTGGTCAGTGCGTTTGCGGGACGCGAACACGTGCTGGCCGCCTATGCCCACGCCGTCGGGCAGCACTACCGCTTTTTCTCCTACGGCGACTGCATGTTCATCCGGTAAATCCGCAAGATGCCTGCAGCGCGCCGAACTTGGTAGACTCAGGCGATGCCAGTTGCTCCGCCAAACCCGCAAAAGCCCGCCATCTACCTGCTGGATTCGATGGCATTCATCTTCCGCGCCTACCATGCCATGCAGCGTCAGCGGCCCATGTCCACGCGCACCGGCGTGCCGACGGCGGCCACCTATGTTTTCGTAAACATGATCAACAAGCTGCGCCGCGACTTTGCGCCGGAGTATCTGGCCGCCGTCTATGACCTGAGCGGCCCCGTCTTCCGCGTGGAGCAGGCCGCCGCGATGAAGACCATACGCAAGTTCAACATCAAGACGCAGCAGTTTGAAGAGATTGACTACGCCGGATACAAGGCCAACCGCGCGGAGATGCCGGCGGACCTGGCGCAGCAGTTGCCCTACATCCGGCGCGCGCTGGAGGCTTTTCGCATTCCCATCCTGTCGTACGAGGGATTCGAGGCGGACGACGTGATTGGCACGCTGAGCTGCAAGGCAGCAGAGCAGGGGCACCGCGTCTTCGTCGTCTCCAGCGACAAGGACATGATGCAGCTGGTCAACGACAGCGTGGTCATTCTGAATCCGACGAAAGACAATCTGATTCTCGACCGCGAGGGCGTGCAGCGCGTGCTGGGCGTGACGCCGGAGCAGGTGATCGATGTGATGGCGCTGCGGGGCGATGCGATTGACAATATTCCCGGCGCGCCCGGCATCGGCGATAAAGGCTCGGTCGAGCTGATTCAAAAGTACGGTACGGTGGAAGCCGCGATGGACCATGCCGCGGAGATCAAGGGCAAGCGCCAGCGCGAATCGCTGCAGCAGAACCGCGACACCATCCTGCTCAGCAAGGAGCTGGTCACGATCCACACCGGGGTGCCGATTGAGTTTGACCTGCACGGCATGCGCACGCAGGAGATCGATGCTGAGGCGTGCCGCGAGCTTTTCAGTGAGCTGGAGTTCACCACGCTGCTGAAGGACCTGGCCCCGCCGAAGGTGGATGCTACGCCTGTGTCATTCAATACCCAGCCCACTACGGAGGATATTGCCGCGCTGCTGGAGAAGGCGCGTAAAGGCGGTCTGGCATTGACTGTTTCTCTGGACGGACAGGCGCTGGCAGAAGAGGTTGCCGACCCTGAAGCTGCCGATGTGGCGGAGCCTGCGCAACCGGAGAACGGCAATTTATTCGAGATGATGAGTGCTTTGCCGGTGCAAGCGCCGGTCGTGCATGCAACCGCGCCAACACTCGTCATGGGATTTGCGGCGGAGATCGACCATGGCATCGCCGTCGATCTGAATCTGCCCGTGGCCGCGTCGCTGCGCGCGGCGCTGGCAGATGCGAGTATTCCGAAAACGGTGCATGATCTGAAGGCTGTGCTGCGCGTGATGGAATCTGCCGGCATGGAACTGGGGGGCGTGCGCGACGATGTGATGCTGTACAGCTACCTGGTGAATCCGACGCATAGCAGCCACAAGCTGCCGGATGTGGTGGCGCGCTTCACCAACCGCGCCCTGCATGAGACGGGAGTGAACTGCCTGCCTGAGGCTGCCGCTGCCGTGTATCGCCTGGCGGAGAAGCTGAGGCCGGAGATTGCAGCGGAGGGAACCACCAGCGTCTACGAGACGATGGACCTGCCGCTGGTGCAGGTGCTGCTGCGCATGGAGCAGGCGGGCGTGCGCATTGACCGCAGCGTGCTGGGCGAGATGTCTACCCGGCTGGCAGTGGAGATGGACACGCTGGGCGAAAAGATTTTTGAGTTGAGCGGTCACCGCTTCAATCTCAACTCGCCTAAGCAACTCGGCGACGTGCTCTTCAACAAGATGATGCTGCCCAAGCCCATGAAATACGGCAAGGGCAAGGTGGTATCGACTGCCGTGGATGTGCTGGAAGAGCTAAGCGAACATCACGCTGTGCCGCGGCTGGTGCTGGAGTATCGTCAACTGGCCAAATTGAAGTCGAATTATCTGGACCAGTTGCCAAAGCTGACGGACACGGAAGACCGCGTGCATACCACGCTGAACCAGGTGGGCACGGCGACGGGGCGGCTCTCGTCCACCAATCCGAATCTGCAGAATGTGCCGGTGCGCACCGCGCTGGGCCGCGAAATTCGCGCCGCGTTCATTCCTGCGCCGGGCAATGTGCTGATGTCGGCGGACTACTCGCAGATCGAGTTGCGGCTGATGGCGCATTTTTCGCAGGATACGCTGCTGCTGAAGGCCTATCGCGAAGGGCTGGACATCCACACGCTCACGGCGAGCGAGGTCTTCGGCGTTTCGCCCGCGGAGATGGACAAGGAGACGCGCAACCGCGCCAAGGCGGTGAACTTCGGCATCGTGTACGGCATTTCGCCATTTGGGCTTGCGGCGCAACTCGGCATTGAGCAGCGCGAGGCGAAGAGTTACATTGAACGCTACTTTGAGCGCTATGCCGGCGTGCATCGGTTCATTGAGGAGACGCTGGAGCAGACGCGCAAGGAGCAATTGGTGCGGACCTTCTTCGGTCGCGTGCGCCCCATCCCGGATATCTTGTCGAGCAATGCGAACCTGCGCGGCTTTGCCGAGCGCACGGCAGTGAACACGCCGCTGCAGGGAACTGCGGCGGATTTAATCAAGCTTGCCATGATCAAGATTGACGCGGCTCTGCGCACAAGAAGGCTGAAGACACGCATGACGCTGCAGGTGCACGACGAACTGCTCTTTGACGCGACGCCGGATGAAGCCGAGGAAGTGAAGGCTCTGGTGAAGCAGGAGATGGAGAACGTGGTGCAGCTTAGCGTGCCAATCGTGGCGGACGTGGGCGTGGGGCCGAATTGGAGAGATGCGAAATGAGCTAGTTCTCGCTGTAGCTCAATTAATATCAGGTTCTAATACGTGCCCCGGGTTTTTATGCAGTCTGTGAATAATGTCATCAATGATATGGGGAACGTCCCTTAATATCATTAAGTCTTCTTTATTAAAGGTTCCGAACATTTCTGCTAAAGGCCCTCGAACGGTAAATTCAGCCGCATCCCGGAACTGTTCCAGTGCTTCAATCTTCCTTTTCGTATTGTTCGACTTCGATATCCGGTACGCCTCTATACCCAGTTCGTAGAGCCACGGGAATTCATCACGAAGTAAGCTTGCAATAAAGAGGATGCCTACAGCATCATTCTCGCGCCTAGAAAGCATATGAGTCATTTCGAAAATCATTCCAGGATGGAGACGGCGCAACTTACGCGGTTTGTTGCGAAGAGAAAAATCAGAAATTCGCATTTCGAGACGATCGGGCATTTCTCGAACCAGTAGCTTCATTTCCTCTAAAAGTTTTGCTGCAGAACTATCTTCTTCCTTCTGTTTCTTTTCTATTCTAGTTGTTCCCCCAGGAGTTTTGAGGGCTTCTGAGATCGACGCTTTGAAAGCTTGGACCTGTGTCTTTATGACGTTTTCATCTGGGTCTAATCCTGGAACAC